>FWPU01000036.1_pt1 | contig 394519 bp, 332 predicted proteins | sample 2228361 | NCBI WGS metagenome assembly FWPU01 (sample SAMEA103939777, study PRJEB20133) | metagenome
ATCTCCCCCAGACAGGACTGGACCTACTTGGTGCGAGGTTCTATCACCCAGGGCTGGGACGCTTCCTCACAAAGGACCCGATACCTGGAGGATCTGCAAATGCCTACGAGTACGCAGCAGGAGACCCCATAAACAGGGCAGACCCTTCTGGGACGTTCTTTAGAGAGCTGGGACTGTTCTTCCTGCACTACAACGAGATCGTCTGTGCGATACGAGCCTACTTTGGGGGCCCAGGCTGTGCTCCAGGTGCCCCGGCACCGCCCCCGCTCGACTTCTCTCCGCGCGCTCGCACAATCAGTTCGCTAAGGGGAGCATCGCGCCCTGCGGTCGGTGATCCGAGCGGATACAGGGAGGAAAGATGGGGCTGGGGAAAGCTAGGAAAAGGCCTTCTAACGTTGGGAGTCTTATCAGCCGGGGCAGCAGTTGTGGGCAGACTAAGGGGGAAGGATGTGGACCTGGGCGAATCTGTTGAGGCTGGGTGGCAGACTATACGGGCAGTATGCTTGAACCCGCTAGCTGGAGCAGCTGGCGGGACAGGTGTGGCATACGGCTTTCTGAGAGCGGGGGCTGCAGCGGCGGGAGAAGCGGCTGCGGTGCTTGCAGGCACGTGCGTGGCGTTCGGAGGGGCCCGGACGGCTGCGGATGCCTGGGGGCAGGCACTAGCTTGACAAGGTATGGATAGACACTCTCAGCGGCATCGCCTCTATGTGATCATTTACCAGGAACTTGTCGCTGTTTTTGTCGCTTTGCTCGGTGCCGCTTTGTGGTCAACCCACTTGTGGATATCTGCGTCGGCACTAGGGATGACGTCATTGATAAGTATATGGTTGTTCATGTTGGCTATCGGGATCGGCGTAATTGGGCTTATTAAGCCTCTTCTTTCGACGCGGGAACCAGGCAAACCGACGTGGCGTGAGGCTCTAGTCTTAGGGGTAGTGTCCCTGCTGTTCACTGTTAGCCTCGACGAAAGCGCAATTACGGGGATTAAGGAGACTGTTAGCGGAAATCGTGACATAGCCAGCAAGATTGCGATGTTGAGCCCTGTCGCCTGGAGAGGATTGACGGCACTCCTGATTACTGCCACCATGATGCTACCGAGCTTCTCCCAAGCGCGCGTATCTGGCGAGACAAGAAACAAAGGGATAGCGGGATTGATCTTTGGGGCTCTTCTTCTGGTTTCAGCTCTCCTAGCCGTGCTGAAGGACCGAGCCCTGCTGGCATCAGGTCTGGTGCCAGCTGGAATACTAGTTACTGCGTGCGGGATTCGGAAAATTGGAAGTACATCACCTCCAAGGCGCGAGGGACTTACGCAACGTGGTGATGTATTGCTGCCTGGCATCGCGTTGATCGTAACGGGGTGGCTGGTATTGACAGCGGGCCTATCGGGATCAGTTGGCCGCTTAGCACAGCCAGTATCGTATGTCGTTGGCATCCTTCTAATGCTGCGCGGGTCCCTTAGGGCTATAAGCGGGACGAAGTTGATCACCACGAGCCAAGACTTATGCCAGGCAAAGGGGAGCGCGACTCGAGATTAGTGGCGCGGCAACCGAGAGCACTCCTGCACCAGGGCCCCTGGAGCTCACCTACGCCTACGACGCCCTCTCCCGCCTCATCTCAGTCACCGAGAAGAACCAGGCAGGCGAGGTCAGAACCTACACCTTCGGCTACAGAGGCCCTGCAGATCAGATATCCTACATCGAAGGCCCCGGCGGGGAGGTCATCCACAAGAACACCTCTGGAGCAAGCCTGCAGGCCTACGCGCAGAAGGACAACCAGGGGACCTGGAGGGTCTTCCTCCAGGCCCACGACCAAAGGGGAGACACCTCGGCCATGGTCCTCCCTGACGGAAGAATCGCCAAGAGACAGACCTATTCGGACTACGGCTCCCAGTCCTCCCTTCCCTCCATCCCCTATGGCTTTCTTGGATCCTACAAGAGGCTGCATCTCCCCCAGACAGGACTGGACCTACTTGGTGCGAGGTTCTATCACCCAGGGCTGGGACGCTTCCTCACAAAGGACCCGATCCCTGGAGGATCTGCAAATGCCTACGAGTACGCAGCAGGAGACCCCATAAACAGGGCAGACCCCTCTGGGATGGACTTCTTCTCCCTTGGGATCTACTACGGGTGGGCATGTGCTTGGTTTGGGAGATGCCCTGATCCCGAACCCACCTTCAGACCCCCTCCGCCCAGGTCCCGGGGTGGTGGCGGATTTGCTTCTCAAGGCCCTGCGGTAGGCGATCCTATGGGCTACAGGGAGGAGAGAGGAGGGTGGGACGCCCTGAAGGGTGGACTGAGAGTACTCGGAGCCCTACTGATAGGTGGCGGAGCGGCGGGTACGGGAGCCGGCGTCGGGGAACTACGAGGGAAGCCGGTGGATCTTGGGCAGGGGATCTCTGATGCTGGGGGAGGGGCGTTCCGAGCTGCTTGCTGGAATAAGTTGGCTGCGGAGGTCTGGGTACTAGGTGGGTTGCTGGCGGGCCGGGCTACCAGCGCAAAGGGCTATTTGGCGGTGTGTGGGTCGATCTGGGAAGCGCAGTTTATTGCCAGCATATGGGGGCAGGCCTTATCTTGAGGTTATAGAAGTGGAGCAATGGCGGCTAAGGGAGAAAGAGTCCCTTTCCTGGGTAATATTACGGGTGTTCGTGGGCGGTATTCTAGGGGGCGTTGCACTGACTATAACGTATATGTATTTTGCGGAAAACCCCCAAGTATCGGGCACCAAGGTTGTCGAAGCGTGGTCTTTTTTCGGCTTTTACACGTTGTTGGCCGCGGGGATCCACCTTCTCCGACGTCAACGCACCCGCTTATGTCAGTCGCAGCAACGGGAGGTGCCGGCAAGGGTCGGACAAGGCTTTGATCGAGCTATGGGTGTTACCCTTGTGGCTATGTCGTTCGTGTCCCTTGCACTCTATAGTGCAGCGGTAGCCAAGTGGGAGGTTAGGGGCGGGTTTCGCTGGTTCATTATACTCGCTTCTATCATAGGTGTATCATTTTTAGCAGAAAGGGTGTTCTCGAGTAGGAACTCGAGAACTGGCACGGGTTAGTCTATCGTTATAGCATACGCTCACGGCTCCGGCCTTGTTTAGACACGACACAGCGCCGAAGTTAGCTCGTGAATTCGGGGAGGGCAGCCGAGCGCTGAATCGCTCCAGGCTGTTAGGGTGAGAACGGTTAAACCAAATGGAGAGTCCACACTGCTGAGGTGTGTACTTCGGGAATGGTATTCGATACCAAGGTCCAGGTCTCAAAGCCCCCCTCTGTTGCACCCTCTGGGGTAAACCAGATATCAGATACAGAATCCAATGCCTCGGCAGAGGAGGCCGTCTCCCCATAGATAGGGTGTCCCCTCGTAGAGAGGGCCCGCTCTGCTGCTATGGGGTTGTCTGCCTCTACAAGGGCCGCCACGTCATAGGAGTCCACGTAGTCGTCTGCTCGTACAGAGATCCTCTGGCCCGGCATGAGGTGGAAGGGCTGAGGCGTGGTGGCCGCGGTGCTGGTCATGAAGGTGACCTGGGCATTGACGTGGGCCCCTGTGGGATTGGAAAGCAGAACCCAGTCCTCGAAGGGACCAGAGGTTGCCCCCTCTGGGATGAGCCACCTGGTACCCAGAGAGTAGGTCCCAGGAGAGGCCGTCGCACCAGAAAGCCCTGAGTGTCCCAGGTATGAGGCACGCTCTGTGAGGACTGGCCTGTCAGATGCCACCCTGGTGGCTGCAAGGTAGGAGTCTGGTACGTAGTCGTCTACCCTGATGGTCCTCCTTGTCTGGGGCGGGATGGACAGGTCCTGTGGGCCTGGGGTCTCTCCTTCTCCGGTCTGGAAGAAGAAGTCAGCAGTGGCTGTCTCTGTGGACGAAGGGTTGACCACAAGTACCCAGGTCTCAGAGGAACCGGTGGTGAAGCCCTCCGGGATGTAAGCGGTGGTGTATGCAGAGGTGACCGGCTGGGACCTGCCCAGGTGTGCTCCCCTCCTTCCTGCAGAGTCCACATAGACCGCCCTCTCCGAGTAGATCCTGGTCTCATAGGAGTCGATCCGAAGCGAGACCTCCGGGTCTTCGATGAGGGTGTGGATGGGGACGGAGACCCGAGACAGAGGTGGGACGTCGTAGCAGTGGGTCGAAGCCTGCCACGATGCTGTAATCACCCTCGCACAGGCAAGGCCTGTCTTAAGTGGGCTCGGGTTGGACAGGAGCAGCCACTCCTGGAAACCAGCCTGGGTGGAGCCCTCTACCGCGTAGTCGGTGTAAAGAGGCGGGGCCAGAGGGCTTCTCAACTTCAAGACGAAGGTGTCAGCGGTACCGCCGTTGTAAGAGGTGTCGTGAGCGCCTGGGTGGTAGGGAAGTCAGCGGACCGGGTGAGGCCCGCCACGTAGGCGGCGCCTGAGGAGTCGATAGCTATCGAGTTAGCAGATTCCCCCTCGCTCCCTCCAAGGTAGGTCGATGAAGCAAGCGCTCCCCCTCCAGGCGCGACCTTGGTGAGGAAGGCTTCCGAGAAACCGCCGTTGTAGGAAGTGTCGTAAGCACCGGAGGTAGTTGGGAAGTCTGAGGAATATGTGTAACCCGCTACGTAGGCAAACCCGGCGGAGTCCACGGCTATTGCACTGCCCAACTCAATGCTGCTTCCACCAAGATAGGTTGAGTAAGCGAGCCATCCCCCTCCAGGGGACATCTTGGTGACGAAAGCGTCTACGAAGCCCTCGTTGGAGGTGTTCTAGGCGCCAGAGGTGGTGGGGAAGTCAGAGTAGTTGGTGTATCCCGTCAGATAGGCAGCGCCTGAGGAGTCGATGGCTCTTGCGGCTCCGGATTCATTACCCAGTCCCCCCAAATAGGTTGAGTAAGCAAGAGAGTTCCCACCGGGGGATATCTTTGTGACGAAGACGTCAAAGCCGGCATTGAAGGAGGTCTCATAGGCACCAGGGGTGGTTGGGAAGTCAGAGGAGGTGGTAGAACCTGTCACGAAAACTGCCCCTGAGGAATCGACTGCCATGTCATACGCAGAGTCGTCAGCACTCCCCCCCATACGTAGACCACGCAAGGGTGGGCTCTATCACCAGGGGATATGTGGGGTCGTAGCCTTCTACTTCGAAGCCCAGAGTAGAGTCGTTCAGCACTACAAACGAAGAGGCAACCTCTTCCCTTGCACCTCCCCTTTCTTGGTAGGCAAACGGGCCTGTATGGATTAGCTCTCCTATGGGGGTCTTTATGTGAAGTGAGCCGTCCTCTCCTATCTCTATGCTCTCCTGTCCTCTGAAGGAGAGCCTTATCTTCTTTGGGTCTTCCCCCGGGGAGAGGTAGAAGTCATAGGAAAGCAGGCCATCCCCGTTCGGCAGTACAAGGTCTATGCCTGGGTACACCTCCCGGTATACAAGGGAGGAGTACCCTTCTATCCCTGAAACCCACTTTGTGGGATCTGATCCTCTCAAGTAGTTGGTCTTACCCTCCTGGGCGGAGCCGGGGACCAGCTGTACGTCTGACCTCGCCCCGACAAAGCTCATCTCCAGAACGTGAGCAAGGGCCTTGTTTTGTCGATCCGGCTCGGGGCCAAAGGGGGTGGGCCGCTCTTCTGGTGAGGCACCGCCGGGGGCCACAGAGTGCAAGCCGAATACCACGTGGTCAGGTGCCATCGAGAAGGTATACCCCCGTGCCCATCCCACATACGGGAAGGAGGGGTCTCCTTGTCCTTTATTGGCCTCTATGCGGGCCGGGAGCCTTGCGACCAGGTCTGCAGCTTGTGGTGTCGATCCTTGGGACGTCGTGTCCGGCTCTTGTTGGGGGGCGATCCGGGCTGTGTCTTGCAGCTCTGTAGCTGGAATTTAGGGAGAGACAAACAGGGCAAGAGCTGCCGCACAGATGATAAGAGTCGAAAGAGATCCCCTTGAGCGGGGGCTGTGGGGAGCCTCGGGTGGTCTGGTCCCTGGTACCGGCCGTGGGGGGCTGTGTCTGGAGAGGCAGGGGACTTGAAGGAGCTTAGCCTTGCGGGCTGCAGCAGAGTACATGGAGAATCCGTTTCCTGTACTCGGGCCGAGGAGGTGTACCTGTCCTGACGTCCCACAGGGGACGAAGGAAGTACGGCACCTCGGCGTGGCCAGCAAACGAGAAGGACAAGCAAGACGATATCCGAGCAAGGGGGGTGCGTCAAGGGGTGACTGGAGCCACAGAAGCAAGCAGGGTTGCGGCGAGGGGCGGTCCGTGCGAGAGCGCGATTCAGAGAGACGGCAATTCCGGCAGGAGTCGAATCGCTCCGGGATCTAGCCTTGCACCCGATGGGCCCGAAGGTCAGGATCCCCCGAGGGCTTGCAGGACGGCCCAGACGGCAGGACCTGCAACCCGGACACCCGAGACCAGGAGAGGCAGAGAGCTTTGTCAATCACCAGTAGGTTCAGCTCTGATACCTACCTGAACCGAATCGCCAGGGTCAGGGCTTCGATGCAGCAACGGGGGGCCGATGCCCTGGTGGTGTCCCCCTCCTCGGATCTGGTCTACCTTTGCGGCTACGATGCCCTCGCTCTCGAGCGCCCCACCCTCTTGGTGCTCCGCGATGGGAGGGATCCGGTGCTCGTCGTCCCTCGCCTGGAGACGGCTCGGGTCCCCAAGGTCTCCGCATCGGTGGCCGAGGTGATCTCCTGGGAAGAGACCGAGGATCCTTTCGCAATCGCTGCTGCCCAGCTCGAAGGCGCCCGATCCGTGGCCTTCGGCGACCAGATGTGGGCTTCTCACCTAATCGACCTGCTCGAGGCGCTCGGCCGGGCCCCCGAGGCGGCTGGCCGGGCCCCCGAGGATATGGATATGCGGAAGGCTTCGGAGGTCCTGGGCCCGGTCAGGGCAAGAAAGGAGCCGGCCGAGCTGGAGGCTCTGGAAGTGGCCGCCCGGATGGCTGATGCGGTCGCATCGAGGCTCGCCGAACTGGTCGAGGTGGGAATGTCCGAACGGGATGCAGCCTCGGCCATTGCCTCTGCTCTCCTCGAGGAGGGAAACGACGGCGTCGGCTTCGTCATCGTCGCATCGGGACCCAATTCCGCCAGTCCACATCACGAGCCGGGCAACAGGCGCATCGCCGATGGAGACATCGTGGTCTGCGACTTCGGCGGGATCGCCGACGGCTACAGGTCCGACATCACCCGGACCATGGTCTTCGGCGAGCCTCCCGAGGGATTCGAGGCGGCTTACGCCATCCTCGAGGAGGCCCAACAGCGTGGCGTCGAGGCCTCGGCGGCAGGGGCCACCGCCGGCGAGATCGACCGGGCGGTACGCAGGGTCATCGAAGAGGCGGGCTACGGTCCGTACTTCATCCACCGCACCGGCCACGGCATCGGGCTTGACCCCCACGAACCTCCTTACATCGTCGGCGGATCCGAGGAGCGCATCGACGAGTCGATGTGCTTCTCTGTAGAACCCGGTATCTACATCGAAGGCCGCTTCGGCATGAGATTGGAGGACATCGTCGTGGCGACGAAGACCGGCGGGCGCCGTCTCAATCAAGTTCCTGGAGAAGCCGTCCGTGTCTGAGCTTCGAGGGCGATACCAGTCGAAGCGCAGCGGTCGGGAGCTGCGCCGAGGATGAGGTTCACCTTCGCAGCGGTGCTCTGCCCCTGGGCGGCGGGGATGGCCGTCTTCGCAGCGATCGTGAGGCGATGGGACGCGGTAAAGCCAAGCTTTTACGGCACGCTCTTCGGTGCTGCCGGTGTGGTCTTGGGAACCTACCTTGTGGCGTCGCCCCGACTCGGTACCGCTTCGACCGCTCTGCAGACCGTATGGTTCGTCTCGACGTCCCTCGCGGCGCTCTGCGGGGTGGGGGGGGGACTGGGCTACTGGTTCAACCGTCGAGTCCCGCTGCGCCTATCGGACGCTCTTCTTCTGGTAGGGACGGGTGCTGCGTTGGTATCTGCCGTGTCTGCAGGGGGAGCCCAGGATCCGGCGTCGGTGGGGGTCTCAAGGGCTCTTGCGGCGATGGTGTTCCTGGGATCGGTCACGGCGACGATGACCCTGGGGCACTGGTTCCTGGTCGATCCCGACCTGGACCGGAGGGCCATAAGGCGGCTGGGGGTCATCTTTCTGGCCTCGATCCCCATCCACGTAGCATCGCTTATGCTGAGGCCCGGGATGCTCGATGTCTTTGCCGCTCCAGGGAGTGAACTGGCCGGGTACCTCAGGGCCTTCTGGATCGCGGATGCGGGACTGACGGTACTTCTGGGTCTCGGTGTGCTGGGGGCTCTGGCTAACAGGGGCTACCCGGCGGTGATGGCGGCGACCGGCCTGTCGTATCTGGCCATACTCACCGCTTTCGGCGTGGACGTGATTGCCAGGGCGATGATAGGAGGGGTGCTGTGAAGCCTCGAACCCGGGGACCGGCCCCCTGGGCGTCTCCTGGGAAGCGCAGAAGCGAATCGATTGGCGGTGCGATTTGAGTCGAGCGGGCAAGTGGCCTTCAAAGCCGTACACTCGGTCGGGAGACAGGGGAGATACCGGTCTCTTCTTCGGCGGTCGGGTGCGAAAGGACGACGTAGCGCCCCGCGCTTATGGAGCGTGCGACGAGGCTTGCTCGGCCCTGGGTTTGGCTCGGGCCCACAACACGGACCCCGGTCTGGAGTTCCTCCTCAAGCGACTCCAGCGGGAACTGTTCGTGGTAGGCGCGGAGCTGGCCACGGCTCCCGACAACAGGGACAAGCTGGTCCCCGGCGAGACGGCGGTCACCGCCGAGATGGTAGGAACCCTGGAGGAGCTCATAGACGGGTTGCTCGAGTACGTGGAGCCGCCCAGAGGCTTCGTCCTTCCGGGGCAGAACGTGGTGGCGGCAGCTCTGGACTACGCTCGGACCGTGATCCGCAGAGCCGAGCGAGAGGTCGTCTCCGCTGCCGAGGCGGGATGGGTCTCCAACGAACACCTTCTCGCCTACATGAACAGGCTGGGCGATCTTGTTTACGTCCTCGCCAGATGGCAGGAGTCTTCCCGGTACGAGAGACTTTAGGAGCCGACGGCGAGGCCGAGCACAGCGTGGTGGAGGTTCCACGCATCGCCATCCAGCGGAAAGACTCCGAAGGCCACGGGCGAGGACGGGCAAAGGTGAGAAGGCCCTAGAGGAAGAACCACAGGAGGGTAGATGGACTTCGAGATCAGCTCTGGTAAAGCACTGGAAGCAGAAGTCGACTTGCTCGCCGTTCCCGTCTTCTCGGGGGAGGCGCCCGAGTTGGGACCGGGGGCGGACGAGCTCGACTCGGCTTCGGGAGGTGCCCTTTCCGATTTCGTCCGATCTACAGGCTTCAAGGGGGAAAAGGGCGAGATTTTGCAGGTTCCTCCGGCCCTCGTAGGCGGGGGAGTCCGCAGCAAGCAGGTCCTGGTAGTCGGGGCGGGCAAGCGTGAGAAGGCAAGCCTGCAGACGGTCCGCGAGATCTCTGCCGTCGCGGTCCGCAGAGCGAGGAACGCCCGGACGATCGGCTCGACCCTGTGGAAGGCGGCGAGCTCTGGCAGCGAGGACACGGCGGCCGTCAGGGCAGCCGCAGAAGGCGCGGCTCTCGGTGCCTATCGTTTCGACCGCTACAAGACCAACAAGAAGGAGGACGAGGTCCGTCCCGAGACCGTGGTCTTTCTCTCGTGCGACACCGAGGGGGAGACCTCGGCACTGGGGATCGCTCTGGGGAAGGCGAAGGCCCTGTCCGAGGCGGTGTGCTGGGCAAGGGACATGGTCAACGAGCCGGCAGGAGCCAAGGCTCCGAAGGTCTTGGCCGAGAGCATCAGGGAGAAGGCCGAGGAGGCCGGCCTGGCGGCCGAGATCTGGGAGGTCGAGCGACTGGAGAGGGAACGTCTCGGCGGGGTGCTCGGGGTCGGCAAGGGGTCGGCGAACGAGCCCTGCCTGCTCAGGCTCGAGTACGTCCCGGAGGGAGGCGTCGACTCGGCTCCGATCTGCCTTGCGGGAAAGGGGGTGGTCTTCGACTCCGGAGGTCTCTCTCTCAAGCCTGCCGAGGGTATGGAGACGATGAAGACCGACATGTCGGGGGCGGCCGCAGTCTGTGCTGCAATGACGGCGCTACCGAAGATCGGTGCGAAGGTGAGGGTCGTGGGCTTCGTGCCCTTCGTCGAGAACCTCCCCTCCGGTACTGCGACCAAGCCCGGTGACGTGCTGGTCTTCAGGAACAACAAGACGGCGGAGGTGCTCAACACCGACGCCGAGGGCCGCCTGATACTGGCCGATGCTCTCTCCCTGGCCTGCGAGCTGGAGCCCCGAGCGATCGTGGATCTTGCGACCCTAACGGGAGCCTGCATGGTCGCGCTGGGGACGAAGATCTTCGGAGTGATGGGAAACGACGACGACCTGGTGAAGGCTGTCCTGGATGCGGCCGATAGAGCGGGAGAGCGAGGGTGGCACCTGCCGCTTCCCGAGGACTACAAGAAGCAACTGGAAAGCGAGGTGGCCGATGTGAAGAACATCGGCTCCCGGTACGGGGGGGCGATCACGGCGGGCCTCTTCTTGCAGGAATTCGTGAAAGAGGGCATTCCGTGGGTGCACCTGGACATTGCCGGTCCGGCTCGCTCGGACACGGAGGAGTTCGAGATCCCCAAGGGTGGGACCGGTGTGGGAGTGAGGACCCTGCTAGCCTTTCTGGAGGCGATGGACTGAGCACCCGGGGTCGCCCGGAGCTCGGGGGAGGGGTGGCCAGTTGTACCCGATCCAGCTAGGAGCCTATCCCTACTCCAGTACCTGGCAACGTCCTCGCAGGCCCGAGCGCTCCAGACCACCGGCGCTGATAGTCTCGGCGATACTGGCGATGGTGTCGGGGGTCGCCATTCTGGTGGTGGTAACCCTCGTGGCAGTCAGCACGTCGCGGTCGATACTTCTCTTGCTACTCGCTTACATCCCGGCTTCGGTGACCGTGCTGGCGCCGATCTTCATGCTGATGGGCTACAGGTGGGCGTATTCGATCACCGTCTCGGCACTGGCGGGCCAGGTGCTCTGGGCCGTAATTTCTCTGGTGCCGACCGAGCTGGTGTTCTCCCCCGGCTTCGTCTTCTTCCTGGCCATTGCAGCGTTCGTCATGGCCCCTGTGTGGATATCTCTCTGGCTCTTGATGACCGAGAAGGTCGAGAGGGTCTTCGAAGGGCCGAGAAAGCCCCAACTGAGCGTCTACTACAACGAGGGTGAGGAGGAGCCTGCCATGGAAGACCCGAAGGAGATCCCTCAGTCCGTGGTGGTCTACCTGCCGGCTCCGCCTGGCTACGGTTACTGGGGTACACCAGTCTCGGTCGCTGGTGCCTCGGGATACTGGGGGTATTCGCCATACGGGGCCTATCCGAGCTACCCGAGTTATCCGGGATCTCCGGGATACCCCTCGGGCTACGGGTACCCTGGGTATTCGGGCTAGACCCCCCGATAGGGTCTCTTGCTCGTCGAGAACCCGACGGAGCGCACCTACAGGGCCGCACGGAGAGCAGAAGCTGCCCTCGGGGGGATTCCCGTAGCTGTCGACATCGTCGTGTACGAGCGCCCGGTATTCGGTGGTGCCAGCATCTCCCCGCCTCCTTACCCGCCACTGTCGTCCGCGAGGGAAAGCCGCTCCATGCCGCATGACCCCTCGAGGGTCGCGGGTGTCGAGGATGCCTCGGTCGTGCATGGACCGATCTCGATGCCGGGACCCGCTTGGTGAGCTCCTCCCCTAGCGTGGGCGCGGCGGTTTTCCGCTGCCAGCAGGATGCAAAGGAGGCGTGGGAGGGCTTCCTCGTCTGGCATTACCCACAGTGCGAGCAGAGGACTTCACGTCCTTCGCCTCCCGTTTCCGGTACCCAGCAGAGGCCGAGGGTCCCCCCGCAGGGCAAGCGCAATCTGCTCTCGTGCTGGCGCAGGAGGTCTTCGAAGTTGTGGTCGTGCGTCTACGAGAAAACGTGCGTCCACGAGGGTGGCGTCTTACGGCTTGGTGAAGAATTCTGGAGAGGGGACCACGGGCTCGGAGGGGAACCGGAAATGATCGACACCCGTCGAGGGCCACTGACCTGCAACGTAGGTTTCCCGGCGCGGCGGGATTTTCCTCTGCGGGAAGGATTGCTGCAAGGGGGATCACGGAAGCGGCAGGATGCGACTTTGACCGTCGGCAGAATGCAGAATTGCCTGCTTGGAGTGCCTGACTGGCCTCCGATCAGGATTCGGCAAGAAGGGGCGAAGACGAACCTTCCGAGCTTAGATCGTTACTGCGCTCTTGCCGCCTAGACCGCCGACACGCTGGCCCCTGTGGACTCGCCGGCCGCATTCGGGGCAGGCGCACCGTCCGAGCTTGCAGGCTGACCAGATCCGGCCGACTCCTTGGCCCTGGCGTCCACTCGGCCGGCTGCAGACCTGCCGTGGCCGCCATTTCCGGGGAGGCAGTACTCGTCGTAGTCGACCAGGGTGATCTCCGCTCCCTCCGAGCAAGTGGGGCAGGCCGGATCCCTTCTCAGTTTGAGCGTCCTGAAGGTGGCTTCGAGGGCGTCGTAGACGAGCAGCCGCCCGATCAAGGGATCGCCGAGTCCGAGGAGAATCTTTATCGCTTCCATTGCCTGGAGAGAGCCGATGATCCCCGGGAGCACTCCGAGCACCCCCGCCTCGGCACAGGACGGAGCCAGTTCGGGTGGAGGCGGTACGTGGTACAGGCAGCGGTAGCAGGGGCCCTTGCCCGGCCAGAAGACGCTTACCTGCCCTTCGAAGCGGAAGATGGACCCGTGCACTACCGGCCTCCCCAGCATCACCGAGGCGTCATTCAACAGGTACCGGGTGGGGAAGTTGTCGGTTCCGTCGACGATTACGTCGTACTTGCTGATGATGTCGAGCACGTTCGAAGAGTCGAGGCGGGTGTTGTAGGTGAGGACCTCGACGTCGGGGTTCAGCTTGGTGATCGTCTCCCTAGCCGACTCCACCTTGAGCGTCCCGACCCGCTCCTCGTTGTGGAGGATCTGGCGCTGGAGGTTGGAACTGTCGACCACGTCGTAGTCGACGACCCCGATCTTCCCGACGCCGGCCGCTGCCAGGTACAGCGCGGCGGGCGAGCCCAGCCCTCCTGCTCCGAGCAACAGCACGCTCGACTCGAGAAGCTTCACCTGTCCCTCGGTGCCGACCTCGGGGAGCAGGATGTGGCGGTGGTACCGGTTGCGCTGGTCTGCCGTCAACACCCTGGGGGTCTTCCACTCGAGCCCGGCATCCTTCCAGGCGTTGAAGCCCCCGCTCATCGAGACGACCTGCTCGTAGCCGAGCTCCTGGAGCGTCTTCGCGGCGAAGGCCGAACGGACGCCCCCCGCGCAGTATACGACGATGGGCTCGGATCGGTCCGGGAGGACGTCTTCCACACGTGACTCCAGGAAGCCTCGGTCGATGTGCACGGCCGAGGGGAGAGCACCCTGGGAGTACTCCTCGTCCGTACGTACGTCCAGGGCCTTCCATCCCTTCCTGATCAGATCCGCTGCAGTCTGGGGGTCGACTTCCCTGATCTCTTGCCTGGTCTGCTGGAGGATCTCTCTGAAGCTCTTCGCCATAGCCGTATCGGTTTCCTGGTCGATGCTCTACTACGAGCCCGAAGCTGGTTGGAGCTTCGCCTCACCCTCTTCCCGGTGCGCCTTCGACGAACTCGAGGTATGCAAGGCGGGCATCACAGGCCAAACTACCTGAAAAAACCGACCGATCCGGTCGAAATTCCCTCTTCCTCATCCACTGCCCCCAAGCGTCACCGCCGGTCTCGCACCGCTGCGGCGATTCGGGGAAGCACGTCGCCGGTCTTGCCTCGGAGGACGGCGTCGGCCTTGTGATCTAGCGGGGTTTCTTCGAGGTTGACGATGACAAGTTTGGCTCCGGTGTCGGCGGCGATCTCCGGCAGTGCCGCGGCTGGATAGACGACGAGCGAACTTCCGGCTACCAGGAACACGTCCGACTCGACCGCGGCCTCCTGGCATCTGGCCAGCACGTCAGGGTCAAGCTGCTCTCCGAACGAGATCGTAGCGGTCTTCAGGATTCCCCCGCACTTTTCGCACGAGGGGTCCTCCTCGCCGGCCGCTACCCGCTCCAGGATCACCTCGGTGGGCCACCTCGAGCGGCACGACAGACACTTCACTTCCTTCATCGTCCCGTGGATTTCCAGGATCTTGGCGGGGTTCGAGCCGGCTGCATGGTGAAGCCCGTCGATGTTCTGGGTTATGAGCGCCTCGAATGCGGTATGGGCCTCCATCTCCGCTATCGCATGGTGGGAAGGGTTGGGCTCGGCCTGAAAGCCTGGGTGCTCGAGGCGCATACGCCAGGCGAGCCTTCGCACTTCGGGGTCACGAAGGTAGCGAGAGAACTCGAAGATCGAGGGGTCGATCTTTTTCCAGATTCCCTGAGGACCCCTGAAGTCGGGTATGCCGGACTCGGTGGATACCCCGGCGCCGGTGAATACCACCAGCGACTTGGCTTCGAGAAGCCATCCGGCAACCTCGTCTACGAGTTCGTCTTCGATCCCCGAGAGCTGGCCTTCCACGAAATCCCCGCTAGCCACTGCGGTCTGAACTGAGCGTCCAGGACCTGTGCCCTTCACCCGAACACCCTGTCGAGGGGACTTATTCTACTGGCGCCGGGGCTCTCTCCGCGTTCGCCAAGGTCCGCTCAGCGAGGTGTCTTGCCGGGGAAAAGTCGAGTGGGGTTGGCGGGGCGACGGGTTCGGGATAAAGGCCGAAGCCCTCTCTGAGGCTCACCACCAGGTGCCAGAGTGCCCAGCTGGCGCTGGATGCCACGAGGGAAGGGTGGTAGCCAGCTTCTGCCAGGGCAGCCTCGACCTCTGCACGGTCTCGGCCCCCTCTCAACAACGAGATGGCGAGCGACCTTGCCCGCATCTGCATCGTCTCGAGGAGGGGCGAAGGTGCGATTGCCGGCTCGCCGTGGGCTTCTCCAAGCACCGCCCGCGCTCTTGCGTGGAGGTGCTTGAGGTTTCCGGGGAGGCGGGACTCGAGGTCGGCGTTAATTGTCGGCAGTCGGAGCCTTACCCCGCACACGCCTCCACTCAGCTCGACCATTCCTGCCAGGTGGAGTGTTGCCAGTGGCTCCACCAGCTCCCCGGCGTTGTCGAGCCCGAGTGATCGAGCAATGTCGTCATCTGGCGCTTCGGGACATCCCTGTTCGACCAGGGAGGCCAGGTAGCAGTAGCAGCCCAGCGCGGTCAGCCCTACTAGTGGCAAGTAGAAGACCCATACGTAAGCGCTCGAGCGGTGGTGGAAGGCGCTCCGGTAGGCATGGGCGACGGGATCAGTAGCGTCGGCGAGTCGCATCTGCCCCCCTCTCGGCTTGCCGATTTACCTCAGTGGATTACTCAGTCGGCGGCCCCGTCTCGCCTCGGAGGTGCAACCCGCCCTGGCGTCCGTGCTCCCCGTGGGTGGGTTCCCTGAGTGCGGAGGTGCACCGAGGTCCAAGGGGGATCCACCTGGAAAAAGGGCCGGTCCGAAAAGCTTACGCAGCGATGCATGGAATTACGTTGCCTTGAATCACACAACATGCCGTTGCGTCGCCTCGTCAGCAGAGCTACACTCATGGAAGCGAAAACCGAGCCGCTCCATCCTGGGCGACTCCCGCCGCCCGGGACCAGGGTCGGCCAAAGCATAGTAGAAAGAGGGGGGAATGGAAAGTCGGTCGACTTCTGAGCGAGTCCGAGTCGGCCAGTGCCGGCCCTGCGAGACGGCGAGGGCCTCAGGGGGAACGGGCTACGACGCCTTCCGGGTCTTCTTGGCCCTGGCGGGCCGACGGGACGCCTTCGAGACGCGCTGGTGCGCTTCTTCCTTCAAGCGCTCCAGGTACCGTTCCAGTTCTTCCCGGTCGACCCTCCAGACCCCGCGCCGCCCGATCTTCAGGGCCAGGAGGTCGCCCTCCCGCATCAACGTGTACACCTGGCTTTCCGTGATGTTGAGATACGCGGCCACGTCCTTGGGTGTCAGCAGCCTGGGGCTCGCACTGGCCTTGTCTGAGCTGGTTGCCTCGGACCTGTTCGAAGATCCGCCCATCTCGACGGGACCTCCTGGTCGCTAGCTGGTTCCCCCCGAACCCGCACCTGTCCGGATTGGTCGGCTCCATTGTACTGCACTGAGTTGTCCACGTTTCGCATCGAAGAGGTCGATATGGCACAAGTAAAGCCCAGGTACGTGGGAATACCTCGTGTAGAGGCTCGTCCGACGGGCTACGTCTCCAGGGTGGCCGTAGGAGCCGCTCTAATTGCTATCTCCTTGATCGCCGCGACGGCGGTGTTGCGCTCCCGGGCGACGCCCGTCTCCGTGCTGGTCTTCGGCAAGGACCTGGAAGCGGGTTCGACCATAGCGGACACGGACCTTGCCGAGGTGGAGGTCGTCGCCGATCCCGATACGCTCTCGCACTTGGTCAGAGCCGCGGAGAAGGGGCGAGTAGTGGGAGGGAAGCTGCTTCGTTCGGTCCGGGTTGGCGAACCTCTCCTCGCATCTTCTTACTCCGAAACCGGCCCGTCGGGGCGGGTTGTCACACTGCCCATTGTCAGGGCCGGCACCAGTCCCGGGCTGGCGGCTGGGGAACAGGTGGACGTCCTGGCTACGTTCGCCCCCGAGAGCGAGGACGCACGGACTGTCGTGGTGGCATCCGGCGTCTCCCTGGTCTCGATCTCGCCTGCTCAGGAAGCAGGCGGTGCGGACGTCTCTGCGGGACGAGCTGGCCCAGCGGCGGCTTCGGGGCCCGTGGACAGCGCAGGGACGGCATTGGCAACCGTGCTGGCATCGGACGAGGAGCTGGTTCCGCTCGTATTCGCGTCTCAGAATGCCCTGGTAGCCCTGGTCCGGTCGGTTCCCGGACAGAACACTCTCGGGAGGCGGACCGACGCCGACAGCCCGCATGAATGGTGGATTCCGGAGGGGTCCGAATGAGTGCATGGGGTGCCCGGCCCGTCGCCGCCTCGCGGCAAGGCGGATCAAGGGGTCGGTCCAGCATGCCCGGCTTCGAGAGAAGCCGCTCCCTCAAGGTTCTTGTCGCCGGAGGGATGTCGGACGGCCTTGGAGCGCCGGTCCTTGCGGCTCTGCTGAGGGACGCTCGGGTCGAGTCTGCGGACTCGCTTTCCGAGCCGGCTGAAGCGTGGACGTGGGTGAGGTTCGGCGGCCCCTATCTGGTGGTCCTTCTCCCCGATGCCGGGCCTCTACCCGAGGGCCTCGCCGACGACCTTCTCGCTTCGGGCTGCGTGCTGGCCGGAGTCTACCTGGAAGGCGACGCTCGTGGCAAGGAGTTCTTCGAAGGGAGCGAGCTGGCGTGCAGCGTCGGCATAGAAGACGACTTCGACGAGGCGGTCGGGCGTCTGCTCGACTGGGTCATCGCGAACACTGCACTGGGATCGGCAATCGAGGCTGATTGGTCGATTTGCGAGGGCCGTGTCCCGTCGTCCGGGACCCCGCTCGAGATGCATATGGAGCCGACGACTCATGCCTCCTCGGGGTCGCTTGTCGAGAGGAGGGTGGAGCCAGTACTGCCCCGCCGCCATCTCGTGGTGGTGGTCGTGTCCGTGGGAGCATCGGCGGGGGCCACCACGCTTGCTGCCTCCCTCGGAAGGATTTCCGCAGAGAGAGGGACCTCGACGGCCTTGCTGGACCTGGACCCCTGCTCCACCGACCTCAGCAAGTGGCTTTCGGGTTCCCAGCGAAGGAGGCGTAGAGGGATCAGGATGCACTCGTCCGAGCCGAGATCTGGCCGCCCCGGCACCTCGAGCGAGCACCGGATGTCAGACGGGCGAGACGGGGGGATGCGCTGGGAGCTTTCCAGACTGGCCTCGGGGGCCTGGCTGGCACGTGCTGGTTTCCGTGCAGACCTGCGGGACTCGTCTGTCCAGGTCACGCTCGAGCTGGTAAGCGAGCTCACTCAGCGGTTCGAGGTGACGGTCATCGACGCGGGCAACGCGTGGGCACCGACGGTGAATTCGGAGGAAAGCGTCCCTCGCATACTGAGTCGCTTCGCCACTGGGACACCCGACGTGGAAGTCAGGACCCTTGCGGTATGTCGAGCCGACCCGCCGGGGGTTGAGAGATTTCTCCGGTGTTGGGCCGAGGCCAGGGGTGACCTGGAGCGCTTGGGACTCACTGCTCTGGTATTGAACGGGCTCCCCACCCGCGTGAGAGGCCGTTCTCTCGAGACCATTACTCGCTCGCTCGCAAGAGCGACCAGTGCCCCCCAAGTCGTGGCCATCCCCTTCGACCAGACGCCCAGGACGTGGTTGTGGGGTGGCTCCGACCTGGACATCAGGCCCTCGAGATCTTCTTTCGTCGAGGCGGTCCGTTCCCTCGCGGAAACGGTCCTCGCGCCTACGCACTTCAGAGCTGGCTCCGCCTATGGATCCGGAGGACGAGCGGAAGCGACCGGTGTCGGCATCGTTCGTGCGATCAGGAGGTGGAGAGGTGAATAACCGAGCGATTTCCATCCTCGAAGAGGATCTGAAAGAGCGGATCCAGGCCGAGCCGGCACTCGATCCCCCGTCGCTGTTCCGGGTGGCAAAAGAGGTGGTCCAGCGGTACCGGGAGCGCTCCCTGCTCGAAAACTTGCCACCGCTCGAGGACGGGGGATCGGACGGCGCCATCGCAGGCGAGCTGATCAAGCGGATGAGCGGGTACGGGGCCCTGGCCGACCTCATCGAGGACCCGACCGTGGAGGAAGTCTGGGTCAACGACCCGTCGTCGGTCTTCGTGTCCAGGAGCGGCAGCCACGAGAGGGTTCCGATGAGGATCGGGGCCAAGGAAATAAGGGACGTGGTCGAGAGGATGCTCGGATTCACCGGCAAGCGCATTGACCGCTCGTCGCCCTTCGTCGACGCCAGGCTCCCTGACGGTTCGAGGCTTCACGTGGTCATTCCACCGGTCACCCAGCACTGGACCCTGAACATCAGGAAGTTCACCGGAATCCGGGTAAACGACCTCGACGAGCTCGTCGCCAAGGGATCCCTCACCTCTCATGCCGCGCACTTTCTGTCCTCGTCGGTGAGGGTAGGGCTGAATGTGGTCGTGGCTGGTGCAGTCGGGGCGGGCAAGACGACCATGCTCAACTGCCTTGCCTCTGCGATCCCTGCAACCGAGCGGGTGGTCACGTGCGAAGAGGTCTTCGAGCTCGACATAGACCATCCCGACCTAGTCGGTATGCAGTGCAAGGCGGCGAACTTCGAAGGGGAGGGGGAGATCTCCCTCAGGCAGCTGGTCAAGGAGACCTTGCGGATGCGCCCCGACCGCATCATCGTCGGGGAGGTCCGCGGTGCCGAAGCCTTCGACATGCTGATTGCCATGAACGCGGGGTGTGCCGCCATGACGAGCGTGCACGCCAACACCGCTCGGGAGGCGATTCGCAAGCTCACCGCCCTTCCGTTGCTGGCGGGAGAGAACATCTCTAGGGACTTCATCACCTCTACGGTCGCGGCCTGCATCGACCTCGTGGTCTTTTGCAGGAGGGAGCGGCGGACCGGGCGCCGCTTTGTGGAAGAGATCCTCGGGATAGGAGAGCAGGTGGCCCCAGATGGCGTGACGGCGTCGCCCATCTTCAGGCGAGATGGAGACCGTCTCGGCTGGACCGGAGAGTATCCCCGAGGCGCGGAGCGCTTCGAACAAGCCGGAGTCGACCTGCTCGAGTTGCTCCGGGGGGAGGGGGCTTCACTCGCCATGGCGACGGGAGCGTAGAGGCATGGCTCGGATTGCGTCCTATGCTGTCGTATATGCCTCGGCCCTCGGGGTCTCTCTGGGTATCTACCTGATCGTCTCGGGCGTGATTACGAATCCGAAGGCGGGTTCTGGTGGTCCTGAGGGTTCCCGGAGAGCCGACCGTTCCGGCACCTACTCCGGTATCGTGGCCGAGTCAGCCCGGAGTTACGAGAGGCGCCTCCCGGCGGGAAGTCCTTGCGAGCCGAGGCGACTTCCCGTCGGAGTGAGGTGGGGTGTCCTGGTGGCAATCGGCTGGGCCCTGGTTTCTGGGGCCGCCGTGGGGTCCGCTTCGTTCCTCCTGTCCGGAATTCCTGCCCTAGGCCTGGTCGGGGCTGCTATGGGGGCAGTCTTGCCGGCACTCGTCGTCAGGGCAAAAGAGAGGAAGCGGGCGATGTTGCTCAGGGCGTTGTGGCCGGACGCATGCAGACACCTGGTCGCCAACCTCCAGGTGGGCGACTCGCTGCCTCTCGCACTCGGGTCCCTGGGGAGCTCCGGTCCGGTGGAGCTGCGGCCGTACTTTGCCCGTTTCGCCAGGCGGTACTCGGCAACGGGAGACTTCGAGAGCTCTCTCGAGGCGCTGAGGGGAGAACTCGCCTTCTGCGGCCTGGATCGCCAGCTGGCAACGCTACGGCTGGCGCACCGGTCCGGCGGCACCGCCCTGGTGACGGTTCTGAAGACCGCAGCCGAGCTGGCAGCCGAGCGGATTGCGACCGAGAGGGAGCTCAGGGCCCGCCAGTCCTGGGCTGTCACGGCTGCCCGCGTCTCGGCTGCCGCTCCCTGGGTGATCCTCCTGTTGCTCTCCATGAAGCCCGCAACTGCTGGCGTCTACGCGACCCCGCTTGGAACCAAGGTGATCCTTGGGGGCGCCGTCGCCACTGCCATGGGTTACGGACTGATGCTGCGGATAGGGAGGGTCCCGACGACATGAGTGAGATCGTACTCGCCCTGGCTCTTCCGATAGCGGGGGTCGCGGTGGGCTCCTGGCTCGTCCTGGGCCGACCCACCGGTGAGGGGCCACTGCACAGGTCCTTCGGGGTCCTGCCAGCTCGGGCGACGAGATTCCTCTTCTCCGAAAAGGTCGACGTCGACTTGCAGCTGGCCGGCTGGGAGATGGACGGCCGCCGTTTCAGGGCCCGTCAGGTCGTCGTGGGCGCCCTCGGTGCTTTCGGGGCTGCGCTCTTGCTGGGGACAGCGGCTGTCGGCAGAGGCTCTCCCGGGAGGAATGTCCTCGGGTCGTTCGAGGTGCGGCAGGTAATCGCCCTCTGTGTGGGGTGCGCGCTCGGCCCAGGGATCGCCTACGAGATGGCTCTACGCCGCCGTGCCGAGAAAGCCCGTGACAGGGCCGTATCGGAACTGGCTGTCTTCGCCGACTCGATGTGCATAGCCATCTCGGCGGGAGAAAGTGTGCGAAGTTCGCTTGCACTGGTCGCCCCTCACCTGGAGGAACCGCTGCGCGGAGAGGTCGAGTCCGTCGTGGCCTCTGCAGCGGCGGGAGCTCCGCTCTCGAGGGCGATCTGGAAGATGGCCGAACGCCTGGACAGGCCGCTTGCGAGAGTGATCGCCGAGACGCTGTCCAGAGCTCACGAGCGGGGGGTGGGCCTTGCCGACCAGTTACGGGCTCTGGCGAAGGACGTGCGCGAAGGGCAGAAGGACGCTGTCGTGGAGTCGATGGGACGACGTCAGGTCCTGATGGTCTTGCCGGTGGTCTTCTTGATCCTGCCCACGGCCCTGGCCTTCGCGGCCTTACCGGGCTTTTACACGCTGCAGCTCGTGGTCGGTTGAAGGGCCCTGCTCACAAGTCTGACGTGGTCCCGCTACGGGGCGGGGCAGCGAGGGGGCTACAGGGCCAGGGGCGGTGCAGCAAGGGACGGGAAACGGTACTGGTTACGGACAGAGGAGGGGGGATGCGACCACACACAGCAGCCGCACGAACGAACGAAAGGGCCGCAGCCAGGGCGAGGCACACGGCAGGAGGCGCAGTCTCGCTCCTCAGAGCCAGCATCCGAGCATTCCTGGCTTGCATGTGGCTCGTGTGGGCCTGTGCCGAAGCGTGGGATCGCCTGCGGTCGAAGACGATAGGGTCGTTGCCTGTTGCGGCCGGCCGCGCGGATTCTGACAGGGGTGAGGGCCCGGTCTCTTCTCCATGGAGCGCACCACACCTGCCGGCAAAATCCCGCCTGTCGCTCAGGAAGGGGGTACCTCGAGGCGAGGAGGGATCGATCGGGGAGTGGGTGATGATCCTGGTCATGGCCGTCGGGATAACTCTCTTCATATGGTCCATTGCTCAGCCTCTGCTCGGGTCGATCCTGCGCAATGCACTGGGAAAGCTTTTCCGGTAAGGGAGTGCCACCGGCGCCGGTCGCGGCAGGCCGAGACCCTGTCCGAGGAAATTCGGTGCACAGCTCACGGAAGGATTCCTGGCCGGCGGCATCCCGCTTCTGCGACTCGATCGGGCGTGTACGCCTGTGGCGGAAAGGCTGTCTGGGGAGGGACCCCGAGGAAGGTGGGTCGGCCACCGTCGAGTTCGTTGCCTCGGTGGTCCTGCTGGCCCTCGTCTTCGTGGCCTCCGTCGAGGTGGGTTCCTATGCATTCGTGAGGAACGTGGCCCAGGCAGCCGCAGTGGAGGCAGCCCGCCACGCGGCGCCCGTGGGGAGGGGGGAGGCAGCGGCCGCATCTCACATAAGGAGAGCGCTACCCGAAACCCTTGGGGGCTACTCCAGGGACCTTGAAGCCCATGTCTGGCAGTCGGGACCGTTCGTCCGGGTGGCGGTCGAGGGAAACGTTCGCTCGATGTCGCTCCTTGTTCCGGACCTTCCGCTCAGGGTCGAGGCGTGGGCGTTCCTGGAAGGCGAGGTGATTCGAAGGTGAGGTATCAGGGACTTCGAATGACCGACGGAGGGGGCCGCAGAGTGCCCCGTCTGACCCACCCAAGGCATGTCAAGGAGGCCGGATCCTCCCTGGTCGAGACGCTCGTCCTGGGGGTGGGTTTGCTGGTGCCGCTGTCGATTTCCATCGCCTCGATGGCTAGTGCACAGAGGACGGCTCTGGCCGTGGCTGCATCAGCTCGAGAGGCAGCCAGGGCAGCCTCTGTGGCCTCTGACTCGCAGCAGGCCTGGGCGGTAGCGACCCGGGTGGCGGCAGAGACCCTGGCTGCTTCCGGGCTCGATCCTTCCGTGGCGACGGTGGCTCTGGAAGGCGACTTCAGACGAGGGGGCCACGTCGGGGTCTCGGTGTCCTACCCCATGAAAATCAGTTTCGCCGGGATCTTCGACGCCGCGATCCCGGTCAGGTTGGCCTCGAAGAGCCGCTTCGGAATAGGCATCCACCGACCCCTCTGAGGACAAGTTCATGAGGGCAGCCAGGATGAGCAATTGGAGCCGCCTGAGCCGGCTGTACGCCCGGTCGGCACCGACTGAGTCCACAGGAGCGGGGGCGCGTGCATGGGGGCCGAAGCCGGATCCCTTGTCGGTCCCGGCTTTCGCCGGGGCAGTGAGGAACCGGGCAGGCCAGCGTGACGCCTGTATAACCGTGGGCGGCGAGGGCGGACAGGCTTCCGTCCTGATCCTGGGAATGCTCCTCGTGGTCCTTGCGGTAGGAGGGCTGGTGCTGGACGGCTCCCGTGCGATCCTGCTGAGGAGGTCGCTTCAGAATGCACTCGACTCGGCGGTACTGGCGGGTGCCGAGCAGGTTAGTGTGGCTGTCTGGCAGTCGTCGGGAGGGGCGAGAGTGGAGACGGAGCGTACGCTCGCCCTGCGTGCAGCTTCAGAGATGTTCTCGACACTTGCTCCTCGCGGGGCCTCCGCACACTTCGAGGCGAGGGGCTCGACGGTCACGGGCCGCGGCAGAGCGCGGGCGGGGTTCTTCCTGTTCTCCTTGGTGGGAATCCCTTATTACGAGGTGGAAGCCGAAGCTTCTGCTTCGCCCACCTTCGTCGCCGCTCGGTAAGCTTTAGGTCCGGCCGAGGGATTCGGTCGTGCCGAAGGTAGTGGTCGGACCAGCTTCCCGGGGCGGAGCGGCAGGTAAGCCAAAGCGTCCCAGGGAGCTGCAGTCCGCCCCCGCTGGATGGAAAAACCTCTGACCAATGGGCAAATCCGACGACGAGAAGACGACGCGAGGCCGGCCCGAGGTGGGCGAGGTAGCTACCCATTCGGGCATTCAACTGAAGCTGTTCTACCGACCGGAAGACGCTAAGTCGCTGGACTACCAGCGGGACCTGGGCGACCCGGGCGAGTATCCCTTCACCCGGGGTATCTACCCGACCATGTACAGAGGCCGGCTGTGGACCATGCGCCAGTACGCCGGGTACGGCACGGCAGAGGAAACCAACGCCCGTTTCCGGTACCTGCTCCAGGCCGGCCAGACAGGTCTATCGGTAGCTTTCGACCTGCCGACCCAGATGGGGCTCGACTCGGACAACCCCCGGGCAGCAGGAGAGGTGGGCAAGGTCGGAGTGGCAATCGACACCCTGGACGACATGCGGAGGCTCTTCGAGGGGATTCCCCTCTCTCAGGTCACGACCTCGATGACGATCAACGCGCCGGCTTCCCTGCTCCTTCTCATGTACCAGCTGGTGGCAGAGGAGCAAGGCGCGGAGCCCAGCCTGCTCGGCGGGACCATTCAGAACGACATCCTGAAGGAGTACGTGGCTAGAGGTACCTACATCTTCCCGCCGCGCCCGTCGATGCGCATCGTCACCGACACCTTCGCGTACTGTCGCAAACACCTGCCGCGCTGGAACACGATCTCGATCTCCGGATATCACATCCGGGAGGCCGGGGCGACTGCGGTCCAGGAGGTTGCCTTCACCCTGGCCAACGCTATCGCCTACGTGAGGGCAGCCCTGGATGCCGGGCTGGACATCGACGAGTTCGCACCGAGGCTCAGCTTCTTCTGGAACGGGCACAACAACTTCTTCGAAGAGGTCGCTAAGTTCCGTGCGGCGCGGAGGATGTGGGCCAGGATCACGAGGGAGCAGTTCGGTGCCAGGGACCCCAGGTCCTGGCTCATGAGGTTCCACACCCAGACGGCCGGATCCATGCTCACTGCCCAACAGCCCGAGAACAACATAGTGAGGACGACCGTCCAGGCCCTCGCAGCCGTCCTAGGCGGCACCCAGAGCCTGCACACGAACAGCTTCGACGAGGCGCTTGGCCTGCCGACCCAGAAGGCTGCTCGGATCGCGCTGAGGACTCAGCAAATCCTGGCGTACGAGTCGGGGGTGGCCGACGTAGCCGACCCGCTGGGCGGGAGCTGGTACGTCGAGTCGCTGACCGACGAGGTGGAACGCAAGGCCGAGGAGTACCTCAAGAAGATCGAGTCCATGGGTGGGGCAGTTGCGGCAATCGAAGCCGGCTACATGCAAAGGGAAATCGAGTCTTCGGCGTACCTCTGGGCACAGGAGATCGAAGCCGGGAAGCGGGTGATAGTGGGAGTCAACGAGTTCGTGGACGACCAGGAAGAGCCGGCCGAGGTGCTCAAGGTGGATCGGTCACTAGAGGAAGCCCAGATCCGCAGGGTCGAGGAGGCCAGGAAGAAGCGCGACGCAGCCGAGGTGTCGGAGAAGTTGGCAGCAGTGAGGGAGGTCGCTGCAGGAGAGGGGAACTTGCTTTACCCGATGAAGGAGGCTTTGAGGGCGGGGGCCACCATCGGGGAGATCTGTGACGAGCTCCGTGCCGAGTTCGGTGTCTATCAGCCGACTTACTAAGAGTGTCGGCTCGAGACTCCAGGAGTCACACCGAGGTGCAAGCGATACTCGGGCAGTGCCGCCTTCTCGAGCCCCAGCGGACGATGGGGCGGTAGCCGAAGCACGCTCCAGAAAAGGCTGGACTCTCCTCGGTCTTGCCGGCGCGGGCGTCTACGTGGCCTTCGGCGTCCTTTCGTTCCTTCCCCGTTCGCCTATCGTACCTGCCTACCCTCCAGAGATAGGTCGCTACTCTCCGTACCGCTGGCTGGGCCGAGTCTTCCACGGGTCTCCCGACGCGCTCGTGGTCGCATTCGTAGCGTTGCTGGTTTCGGCCTTCGGGGTCTTCGCGCTGGCCTTGCGCAGGGCCAGGTGCCATCCCGAGGGAGTAATGAGGCCCGGGGTGTGGGCCGTCTTGTTTGCGCTCCTGATGGTCCCGACACCGCCGATAGCCAGCCAAGACGTCTATTCCTATGCTGCCTACGGCCGGATGGCGGCCTTCTACTACGAGAACCCTTACCTCGCCGGGCCCTCGAAGATCTCCGGGGACCCCGCCACCAACTACGTCGGTCGAATGTGGTGGGACATGCCTAGCGTGTACGGGCCGCTGATGCAGGGAATAGCCTGGGCGGCTGCGCGGGCCTTCGGGGGGATCGAAAGCCTCGTTCGAGCCCTCAAAGGGGTGGCAGCAGTCGCCTTCGCCTCGGCCCTGTGGCTGTTGCAGCGCCTGGCACGAAGACTGTCGCGATCGGCAGCGGTGGCTGTGGTGGCAGTGGGGTGGAACCCGCTGGTGCTCATCCACATCGTTGGCGGGGGCCACAACGACATCCTGGTGGCCACAGCCCTGCTGGTGGCTCTGGTGCTCCACCTGGAGGGCAGACGGCTCCTTGCAACCGTGGGGCTTTGCTGTGGTGCCCTCGTCAAGCTCACCGCCCTGGCACCTCTGGGCCTTTACCTGCTCTTCTTGTGGCGAAAGAGGGACGAGCTGGGCGGGTGGACCAAAGTAGCCTCGGTCTGGGGTCTCGCGGCGGCGACGATAGCCGGTGCCTACGCTCCTTTCTGGAAGGGGCCCGCTACCCTGGGGGCGCTCGCTCGGGTCTCGGGACTGGACACCACCATTTCGGTTCCGGCAGTGTCGGCCCGCGTCACCCGGCTAGGGCTGCGGAGCCTGGGGTTCGAGCCACTTGCAGAGTCTGCCTGGCTGGGGGTCTTCCGAGGGCTGCTGGGCGCGGCTTTCGTCGCATATGTGCTGTATCTGCTTCGCAAGCTCGGCAGGGCCGACGAGCTCCTCCCGGAGGTTTGGGGCAAGGTGCTTCTGGGGTTCTGCCTGACTACCGCGTACTTGCTCCCGTGGTACCTGGTCTGGCCTCTGCTGGTGCTCGCTCTGGTCCCGAACGGCAAGACCTTCAGGATCGCCATGGGGATCGCATTCATCTATTCGTTCACGCAGCTTCCGGGTGGGTACGTCCTGCTTTCGCCGGGAGTCAAGGCTCTTGGGGAGGGGCTGGGGACCGTGACCTTCTTTGCGGTGGTGACGGCAGCTGCAGCATGGATCGCCTTTTCCAGGGCCGGACGCATCTTCGACCTCCCCGGGTCGCCGCCGCTGGGCAATCTAGGTCGTCGGATGGTCGGCTAGAGTGGGTAGCTGAAATGCCTACCTGGCGAGCGCAGCTCCGCGCTCTGGATCGCTACAGCCCTGCAGAGCCCCCTCGTCGGTCTCTACCTCGCAGCCTCTCGAAAAAGGCCTCGAAGACCCGGCGGCCGACCCGCTCGATGTCCGGCAGGGCTGCCGGCGCAGCTCGGGCTTGCGTCTCTCGGATCTCCGTAGGCAGGTGCTCCATCCACTCGCCGAAGAGGTCCGAGTCGACCTCCAGGTGGAATTGAAGCGCGAGCGAGCCGTCTTCCAGCCCGAAGGCCTGGTTCGGATAGGTCGAGGACTCGGCCAGCCTCCTGCACCCATCGGGAATCTCGAAGGTGTCCCCGTGCCAGTGAAACACCGACAGTTCTTCGTTCCCTGCTGCCCCGAGTACTGGATGAACCCGCCCTTCCCGGGTCAGCCGTACCGACCCGAAGCCTATCTCCGGACCGTACTCGCCCCTGTAGACCTGAGCCCCCAGTGCCGCGGCCATCATCTGTGCTCCGAGGCACACTCCCAGAACCGGAATCCCTGAGCGGAGCGCTTCTTCGATGACCCTCAGTTCAGTGGTGATCCAGGGGTAGGTGCGCTGGTCGTAGACGCTCATCGGGCCGCCCATCACGACGAGTCCCGAGATTGCATCAGCGGACGCCGCATCGAAGCCCCGTAGAGCTCCGGAGGAAGCAGTGGAGAGGGCTTTCGAAGCGACGGTAGCAAGGGTGTCACCGTCTTCCAGCAAGGGGGCTTCCACTTCGACGAGTTCGAAGGACAGTTCTCGGGCAAGTCTCCCCGCCAAGCCTGGCCGCTCCCAGGGAACGTGCTGGAGCACGAGGAGGAAGTAACCGGGCTGTGCCAACGGGGATCCGACTCCCGGGGTTCTCAGGCCTCGAGTATCACGAGGACGTCGCCTGCCCCGACCGTGTCACCTACCTTGCACTTGACTTCCTTGACGCGACCGGAGATGTCGGCGGCGATCTGATTTTCCATCTTCATCGCTTCGAGGATGCAGAGGGTGTCCCCCGCCTGCACCTCCTGGCCCTCTTCGACAGTGATCTGGACGATCGTCCCCTGCATCGGGGCCGCGACGTGCCCGGTAACAGTCGCCGTTCCCGCTCCAGCCGGCGCCAGAGTCGAGGTCGGTGCCTTGGGCTTGTACCTGCCGAGGGAAGGTGCGGGGCGCTGTACAGCCGGACCCGACCCTAGAGAGCCTGGGGCAGCAAGCGACTCGGGTACGAAGACCTTTACGTCGAAACGCTTGCCTCCGAGCTCGACTACGACCCGCTGCTCCTGTTGCGCAGGACCCTGTATTGCATGCAGTGGCTGGGGTGCCGCGCGGCCCGTGTGGGGCGGGAGCGAGGTCAGGTCCAGGTCGTCCTCGATGAATCGCGTGTAGTGTCTGGCCTCCACGAACTCGGGGTGACTGAGGATCGCCTTGTGAAGCGAGATGTTGGTGGAAATCCCCTCGATTACGGTTTCGTCGAGGGCTCTCAGCATCCGGGCTCTGGCCTCGTCTCTCGTCCTGCCGTGGGCGATGATCTTTGCCACCAGGTTGTCGTAGAACTGGCCGACTTCGAGACCTGCCTCGTAGCCTGCGTCGACGCGGATTCCCGGGCCTTGAGGCATCCTCCAGGCGGTGATCAGCCCGGGGCTCGGCATGAAGCCGTCTGTGGGCTTCTCGGCATTTATTCGGCACTCGATTGCATGGCCGTCTGGCACCAGCTCGGCCTGGGTTACCCCCAAGGGCTCGCCTGCTGCGATCCGTATCTGGGAGGCCACCAAGTCGATGTCGTAGATTTCCTCGGTCACGCAGTGCTCCACCTGGATCCTGGTGTTCATTTCCAGAAAGTAGAAGTTGTCCTCCTCGTCGAGGAGACACTCGACCGTCCCTGCGCTCTGGTATCCGCACTCTCGGACAAGGGCCAGGGCGGCCTCGCCGAGGGCCCTCCTGGTCTCTTCGCCGATAGACGGGCAGGGGGACTCTTCGATCACCTTCTGGTGCTTTCGTTGGCATGAGCAGTCACGCTCGCCAACGTAGACGGCGTCTCCCTGGAGGTCGGCCAGGACCTGCACCTCGACGTGGCGAGGACGGGTGATGTATCGCTCCAGGTAGACGGTCTCGTCTCCGAAATACGACGCAGCTTCCCGCGTGGCGGAAACGAAGGCCTGCTCGGCATCCTCGGCCGAATGCACGATGCGCATTCCCTTGCCTCCGCCACCTGCCGCCGCCTTGATGGCAACAGGCCAGCCGTGGCGGTTTCCGAACTCGATCACGGCTTCGGGCGACTCGATTGGCTCCAGTGTTCCCGGGACCGGCGGGAAGCCCGCGCTTTCCGAAATCTTCCTGGCTTCGACCTTGTCCCCCATGGCGGCAATTGCCTGGGGAGATGGACCGATCCAGGTCATGCCGGAATCCACGACGGCGGCTGCGAAACCCGCGTTCTCGGCCAGGAAGCCGTAGCCGGGATGCACGGCGTCGGCTCCCGAGTCTCGGCCCACTTCCAGAAGTCGCTCGATTTTCAGGTAGCTCTCCGTAGCAGGCGAGTCGCCTATGTAGTAGGCTTCATCGGCCAGTCGGGTGTGAAGCGAGTTCCTGTCGAAATCCGAGTAGACGGCCACGGACTTTATGCCCAGGTCGCGGCAGGCACGAATTATCCGAACGGCGATCTCGCCCCGGTTGGCAATCAAGATCTTCTTGAACATGGCTCCCTTTCTCCTTGGGGCAAGCGCAGTATAGGCGCTTGGAGATGCCTCAGGGACTGCAGAATAGAGCACCCAGTTAGTACATCCGGGACTCGCACTGGCATGGGGGATGCAGACGTAACAGACAGCGACGGTGGGCAGGAGGTTTCTGGCAGGGATACGGCTGCTGGCCCTGAAGGCGAGACCGAGCCTGCACGACCCGAGTCGGAGTTCCAGCCTAGACGTCTGGCCGACGCTCTTTTCGGGTGTCGCTTCTCCAGGCCCCTGGTAGTCGACTCGATCGGCTCGACCAATACGGCACTGTACGAGTTGGCGCGCTCCGGCGAAGCTGAAGGCCTGGTTCTGGTTGCCGAGGAGCAGTCGGCGGGGAGAGGTCGTCTGGACAGGAGCTGGGTCTCCCCTAAGGGTAAGAGTGTCCTGGCCTCCTTTCTCGTGCGAGCGGGCATCGACCCTTCGCTGGCAGGGCTGCTGAATGCCGCTGCCGGGCTTGCGGTCAGAGAGGCTGTGGAAGCCGAGGCTGGGGTTTCGGTCGGCCTCAAGTGGCCGAACGACCTCGTCTGGGAGGAAAAGAAGTTGGGGGGAATCCTGACGGAGTCTGGTGTGGACAGAGCGGGTCAGCGCTTCTGGGTGGTGGGAATCGGTCTCAACGTGAACTGGGGAAGAAGCGATTTTCCCCACGAGATCGCGGAGACCGCTTCCTCAATCCTTCTCGCATCCGGGTCGGTCGTGGACCGCACCGCACTGCTGGCGGGCATAGCCGTTTCCCTAGACCGGCTGGTGGGGAAGCTGGAGTCCGACCCCGGCTCGCTCCTGGAGGCCTACAAGGCAGCACTCACTACCCTGGGCCGTCGAGTCCGGGCACGGCTCGTCGGTGATGTGGTCGAGGGAGTGGCGGAGGACATCGACGACAAGGGCGACCTCGTAATAGCGACCGAGGCGGGGGAGTGCCGGCGAATCACGGCCGGCGACATCACCGAGTTGCGCACCCCCTGAAGGCGACTGGCCGCACAGCCGCGCCCGGCACGTTCTGGCAGGAAGCGCCCCGAACCCGTTCCGTGGTCTATCTGTGGGGTGTGTTGGGCTGGGCTGGCTGTTTGGGCAGGCCAGATGCCTGGCCACCAGTGTCGAGAAAGTAGATCCTCGAAGGAGGAACGACCTTCCAGAGTTTGTAAGACACCGCTGTCTTCGTGGCTGCCACCACCCGGACTTCCAGGCCTTTCTCGGTCAGGCTGCTCGCCAGATCGGCGAACGCTCCGTCGCCCGACCCGATGATCACCCGGGAATAGGTCCTGGCAATGAAGGGAAGATCCAGATCGCCGAGGATTGCCATTTCCCCGCCGTCCTTGCCGTGCTTTACGCGGAGGACGGACTCGGGGAAGACCGCCTTTGCCGAAAAGGAATTGGCCTGATTGCAGCCGATGTGGATGTGATCGCCTGCTTCGAAGCCGCTGACTTCCTTGTAGCGTTTGGCGACACGCTCGAAAGCCTCGGTGGGCGCTTCCCTTGGATTGGTGCCGAGCAGGTTTTCGATGTCTATCAGGTGAAGGACCTTTGCTTCTGTTACACCGCTTCGGTAAGACTCCAACGCAGCCATGGGACACACTCTCCATCAACTGGTTTCCTCTCTTTGGGTCTCGACCAGACGCAAGCCGATGGAAGTTTGCAAATTGGATCGGCACTTCTGGTCCTCATCTCAAATTATCCAGGACCCTATGACATTTTGGCTCCGGCTGGCGGCCCACCTTGCCAGAGCGCATGTGCCGGGCCCGAGGGCAGGGTTGTCCGACGACCGAGGGGACCACCTGATACAGCGCATGACCCAGCCGGCTTTCAGGGAGATGAACCGACCTGGAGCGAAAGACTTCCCAGGTCAGAAACGGGGCGGACAGGCCCTTGCAACCAGCTCCTTGTAAAGCTTGTGGAGTTCGGCAGTCCTGGGACCGGGCCTGCCCTCGCCGATATCGTCGCCGTCGACCTCTACGAGGGGCATCAACTCCCGCGTCGAGGAGGTCAGGAAGGCTTCATCGGCATCGGCGAGGTCGATGGGCGAGAGGGCGCGCTCGGAGGGCCGCAAGCCGGCCTTGGGCGCCAGCTCCAGGACTACTTCTCGGGTGATCCCGGGCAAGCAGCCGGAGCCCAGGTCCGGGGTGTAGAGGTTGTCGTACTTGACGAGGAAGATGTTGGAGGCCGTTCCCTCGCAGAGTTCCCCTTCCGTGTTGAGAAAGATGCCTTCATCTACCCTCTTTTCGCCGGCAATCCTTCGCCCGATGACGTTCTCTACATAGCTGGTCGACTTTATCCCTGCCAGCGCCGTACCGGCTGCCTTGCGAAGGGGGAGGGTCACGGCTCTGACCCCTTTCCGGTATATGCGCTCGGGCACGTCTTCTATGGGGTGTGCCAGGATGATCACGGTAGGTTCGTGCCGTTCCTTCGCGACGAGTCCTGGGCCTCCAGGGCCGGAAGTCACTGTCAGACGTACTCTGGCGTCCTGGAGTCTGTTGGCTTCCAGCAAGGCGTCGATGGCGTCCTCTATCTCTCGCAACGGCGGAATCGGAATTCCGAGAACCCTGGCGCCACCCTTCAGGCGCTTGTAGTGGCGGGCGAGAGCGAACACCTTTCCGTTGTAGGCCCGCATGGTCTCGAAGAGGCCCTCGCCGACAAGCAGCCCCCTGTCCAGCACACTGACTTTGGCGGAACGCTCTCTGACCAGCTTTCCGTCCAGCCAGCAGTAGCGAGCCAACCTTATCCCTCCCTCAGGAAGATACCGGGCCGTATCGGAATCGCGATCCAAGGCCGAGGACCCTGCAGCGATCCGTGGGATCGGTCAGGTGACCGAAAGGATCCCTACGCTGGGACCAACTACCATCGCTCAGCTTGCAGTCAGTGTCGCGGGTATCCGTCAAGCTCGACAGGCATTGCAGGGTTGCCGCGACAACTCTAATGCCGCAGCTTGTGTCCTGCTGGAATCGGAGAACTCTTTCAGCGAGAACCGGTCGTGGCGCATACCCCGTTGGCCGTGCAGGGCTGCCGGACCGCAGCCGAGGCGTGGGCGATACGATGGTCTAGAGGTGCCGCCAGCCGAGGGCGATTTGCGGCCGCTGCGTAGGGTTGTCGTACTGCGTCGATCTGAGGACTCCTCGATGAGGGTAGTAGACAGGGCTGGACGCTTACTTTACGAAGACGACCAGCCGACCATCCGCGCGAGTCTGACCCGGGCAGTTGCCGCAGGTTGTCGGCTCGACTATGCCGATCTGGGAAATGCCGACCTTTCGCATGCTCGTCTGACCGGGGCGAAACTTCGAGGATCTCGTCTCTGTGAGGCGAACCTGTCGAGAGCGGACTTGTCCGGCAGCGATCTCGCAGATGCAGATCTGAGGGGGGCGGATCTGAGCTGGGCAAGGCTCAGCAGCGTCGATTTGCGGAGGACCGTGGCAGAAGGAGCGAGGGCGGATTGCGCAATCCTTTCCGGAGCACTTCTGGCAGGCGCGGTCTGGCCTTTCGTCACCATGCGGGAGGCGCAGCTAGACGACGCGACGGCCCACGGCTTCATGGGTCGAGGGTCGGATTTGCAGCTTTCTACATTCGAAGGTGCCGAGCTCTCGGGGTCAGATCTGAGCGGAGCGAAGCTCGATGGAGCAGTCCTTATCGGGACTGCTCTCGATCGGGCAAATCTTTCGCAGTCTTCGCTGGCCTCCGCACTCTTGCGAGATTCGCTTCTCAGCGAAAGCGACCTTTCGGGCTGCATCCTCACCGAGGCGGTCCTTTCGGGGTCGATTGCCAGGGGTACGGTCTTCGATGGTTCGGATGCGACCGGAGCGGATTTCTCGCGGGCATTTCTCGAGGGGGCGAGATTCTGGCGGGCGGTGCTGAGGGGCGCCAATCTCACCAGCACCGTTCTTCGTGGCAGCTACCTGTGTGAAACTGATCTCCTCGGAGCAAACCTGGAGGCGGCCAAGCTGCACGATTGTCAGGTTCTCTGGTCCAACTTGAGATCCTCCAGGCTGGTTCGGTGCTCCGGCACCAACACGATTTTCAATGGGTGCAACCTGACGGGCGTGACTGCAAGTGAAAGCAGGCTCGAACAGGCTTGGTTTGCTGGCTGCAGGCTGACCGGGGCGTCATTCCCACAGAGCGACCTTTCGAAGAGCACCTTCGAGCAGTGCTGGGCTGACGAGAGTGATTTCGCCGAGTCGAAACTGCATGGCGTGACCGTCGATTGGTCGACGTTCAGGCATGCCGAGTTCAGCTCGGCTTCTCTTGTGGGAGCGAAGATGCTGCATTCGGACCTCACTTGCGCGAGTTTTCATTCGGCTAACCTGATGCAGTCGGTCTGGACCATGAGCACGGCGGAGGGTGCCAGGTTCAAGGGGGCCAGGGTTTCCCCTCCTGACTTCCATCTCTGCATAAGGTGCGCCTCTCCCGTACTGGGGAGTATGCAAGTCTGCGGTGAGTGTGGAGGCAGGCCACGGCCTGCACGAATCATGTGGGGCGGAGGAAAGCGGTAGGCCTGCGTCCAGGGCTCACCGTGGGCGGCCATGGGGGCCACGATGTGTCTACGGAAGTGGATAGCCAAACGCCACGTGACCGCCCCGTACCACGGCTCCTAGAGCAGGGTCGGCAACGAAGTACATCGGACGCTCTGCCACGATGTGAGGTCCGGAGAGAACTTCGAGGCGAACCGATACCTCTTTTCCTGCTCCCACGTCGAGGTTCACGTTGAACGTAGCTCTTGTCGCAGCCGGTATTACCCGTTCCTTGACGACCGGCGGAGACCCATCGTTGAAGACGTACTCGAACCGTACCCTCGAGGCCCCTGAGTCAGAGGGGTTCTGCAAGGTCAAGTACTCCACGAATCCACCGCCGGTGTACCCCTCCGAGAAGACCCACTTCGGTGCGGGTCCGGCGACTCCAGGAGAGTCGTGCCCGGCAACTGCGGTCCCTCCTAGTGCAGGGTCTGCGGCGAAGTACATGGGTCTTTCGACAACCAGCTCGGGCTTGCCCGAGGGGACCGTGACCTTTACGGAGACCTCGCGTCCGGGTCCGACGACATCGTTGACTCGGACCGTGTAGCGGGAAGTGGGGGCGATGGGGAAGCTACGAACGAGTGGCGGCGTCCCGGCGTTGAAGTGGAACTCGACCACCGCCTCGGAGGCCGTAGGCGAAGGGTTCTGGAACGTCAGGTACTGGACGAAGCCGGGCCCGGTATAGCCCTCCGCGAAGTACCAGCCAGATGCCGGGGAAGTGCTGCCCGGTTTGGCATGGCCGCCAGTTACGAATGCACCCAGGGCGGGATCCGCAGCGAAGTACATCGCCCTCTCGGCCACGATCCCGGGTCCAGAGGTGACCGTGACCTTGGTGGAAACCTCCTTGCCTTCCCCTACCACACTGTTGACGTTCAGCGTGAATCTCGACAGGCGCCCTACGGTGGCGACCATCGAAGCGGGAGGGAGACCGCCGTTGAAGGCGAAGTCGAAGCGCACCTGAGCGGGCGCTTCTCCCGAGGGATTCACGACTGTCAGGTACTCGATGAAGCCTGCCCCGGTGTATCCCTCGGCGAAATACCACTCCTGCTGGGGGGACTTCACGCCGACAGCGTTGTGCCCGTCGGCTACCGTCGAGCCGGTGCCGGGATTCCCGTTGAAGTACATCGGCCGCTCCAGCAGCACCCCCGGACCCGACTTGACCGCGACTCGGGCACCGGTGGCCGTGCCCGGACCCACGAAGGCGTTCGTCGACACGGTTCGCCTGGACTTGGAGGGCACTTCGACCAGGTGCTCCACCGGACCCTGGCCTTCGGGGAAGAAGGTGACTACCACCGAGGAGCTCTGGTCGCCTGTGTTGCCCAGGGTCAGGTACTGGACCGAAGCAAAGCCGGGATTGCCCGTATAGCCCTCGGCCACGAAGAAGGCGTAGGGCAGGCCGTCGTGGGGTGCCGGCTCGACGGCCGATACTGAAGCCGGTGCCGAGTAGTCGGGTATCCCGTTATGGGAGAAGAGGGCGTAAGAGTACGGCGTGTAGTTCTGGAGGCCGTAGTCGACATAGGAGGTCGCCACGCCGTCGAAGACGACAGTTCCATCGTCGGGTCCCGACGGCGGTGTGGCTCCTGGCTTCCGTACAACCCTCACGCCGGTGAAATTGCCCGCGGTCGAGTTGTTCCAGAACAGCAGGACCTGACCGTCCTCCGCTCTCGTGGTGATGGAGCTCGGAGGAGGCGGTGGCGGGAGAGGGGTCGCGGTGGCGAAGGCTGGAGACGAAAACTCGCTGGAGCCGTCGCTGAAGAACGCTGCGTAGCAGTAGGTCGTCCCGTTGGGGAGTCCGGTGTCGAGGTACGAGCTGGCACTACCCTGAAAGACCACCACGCCGTCGCTCGGTGTGGTGGGGCAGGCCCCGCCCGACTTGCGCACCAGCCTGACGAGTGCTGCGGGCGTGGAGGTCGTCGACCACTCCAGGCGCGCCTTCCGATCCCCCGAAACGGCTCTGAGTGTGTACAGGTACAGCCCCAGCTTGTTCGAGCGGCGCTCGGCGTCGCGCTTGAATTGGGGCCAGGGGGCGGGCCATACAGGATTCGTCTTGAGGGGCCTGAGCAGCCAGGCTGCGCCCCTGCCGGGGCTCTCGTGGGTCCCACCGGCAACGAAGATCTCTGGCTTGCCGTCCCCGGTCAGGTCGCCCACGGCAGGAGAGTTGCGGAACTGTCTGCCGTAGGGGTCGCTAGGAGCGTTCCAGGAGAAGAAGGTCCCCTTGATCTGCCAGGAAGCGTCCACGGCGTGGACATGAGACTCGCCTCCCCCAAAGATGGCCTCCGGCCGGTCGTCCCCCAACACGTCGGCGATCACCGGCGATCCCGTGAAGGGGTAGCTCGTTATCTGGTTGGGGTCCCCTCCGTCAAGGTCTGCGAGGCGGACGCCCTGGTGGTTGTAAATGGAGATCTTCCCGCAGCGCCACAGATTGGGGGGGTCACCGGGACACTGCCTTATGTCGGCGATCGCCACCTCGTCGTAGCCGTTCCCGTCGATGTCACCGAGAGCGGGGCTCGCGAATATGCGGGAGTTCGGCGAGGACATGTAAGCGGGCCACCCGGGCAGGTACTGGATGGACTTGTCGTCGACCCAAGCGCCGCCACGGTAGCTGCTCCACAGGTCGATGGCGTGCAGCTTGCGTGGTTCCCCGACGTTGGCCCCGTTTTCGAAGTAGTTGTTGGTCCCAACGACGGCGTCGGGCCTGCCGTCCTTGTTCAGGTCGCCTATCGCGGGGCTCGACCAGATTGGAGTGTCCAGGCACTTTGGAAAGCCCGGGAGCGGCTTTCCGTCTGGATCCAGTGCCAGAAGGAAGCCGCGCACCAGGTAACCGGCGTAGTACTGGGGGCAACCGAGATGCCCGCCCGGGTTTCCTCCGCCAAGGTCGGTTCCGATCACCGCTGCTAGCTTTTGCGAGTCAGGCATCCTCACCAGTGCAGGTGAGGACCAGACCGTGTCGGCTATGTATACCGACCACCGGTGCTGCCCGTTCCAGTGGAGCGCTCTGACGTGCATGGAGAAGTCTCCGAAGACGATCTCGGGCCGCCCGTCTCCGTCCATGTCGCCGACTGCCGGGGTGGAGAAGACTCCCTCCCGGACCTGGTAATGGGTCCTCGAGGCGGGGTCAGCGTTCCAGAGGATCCAGATGCCGCCGTAGTCCTGCCGCCACGGGTCGGGGTCACCAGGTTGGTAGAGCCGACCCGCTCCAATGACGATCTCCTTCGTCCCGTTCCCGTCCAGGTCGGCGACTGCCGGCGAGGACTCCACGTAGGTGCCCAGACATACGGGGAAGTTCGGGAGCTCGCCCAGGGTCGTTGAGCCCTGGTAGACGAATGCGTGGATGCAGCCGTCGTGAGTCGCCACGAAGGCTGCTGGCTTGAGGGATCCGGGACCGTCGAGGTCGGCTATGACCGGGGAGGAGTGGTCGAAGTTTGCCCCGAGGTCGGTCCCGGGAAGCTGGGACCAGGCACCTTGGGTAGGAATGAGTGAGCTCCATGCGAGAAGCTGGAATTGGGGCGTTCCGGTGGTGTGGCGGCCGTCGGCTCGCTGAGCAGTTCCGATGAGCGCCGAGACTACCATCACAGCTACGATGCAAATAATGAAGGCTGACCCACGACCTCGGCCCACCTGTCGACACCTCCACGTCTCGGTTCTCTCGTGACCGGGGTCTCTTACTTGCGGCTGCTCTCGTGCCGACTCGTAGAGTCTTATCGGCGCAGGAGCCGAGTCCTTAGAGCTTCGAGAGTGATCCAGGTGAGGGCCTCTACGACTATCCGCCCCGACATCTTGGACTGTCCGACTCGTCGGTCCACGAAAGTGATCGGCACCTCGACGATCTCGATGCCGGCCCGAGCGGCACGATAGGTCATCTCGACCTGAAAGGCGTATCCGTTGGTGCGGACCGAGTCGAGATCGATTTTCTGCAGCGCCGACTTCGAGTAGACCCTGAAGCCCGCCGTCGCATCTCTGACTCGCAAGCCCAGGGCCAGTGCCGCGTAAATGTTTCCCGCTCGGCTGAGGGCGAGTCTCGATCTGGACCAGTTCTCGACCTTCCCGCCGGCGACATACCTGCTGCCGATGACCACGTTGGATCCGTCGCAGGCGGAGAGGAGGGTAGGTAGAGCAGCCGGATCGTGGGAGAAGTCGGCGTCCATCTCGACCACGGCGTCGAAGCCCCGCTCCAGCGCCACCGCGAAGGCCGCCCTGTACGCGGAGCCCAGCCCAAGCTTCGCTGGTCTGTGGAGTACCTCGACTCTGGGGTCGGCTTCGGCAAGCTTGTCTGCCAGTTCTCCGGTCCCGTCCGGAGAGGCGTCGTCGACTACGAGCACCACCGCGTCGGGAACGTTCTCGAGGATCGCAGCGACGATTCCTTCGAGGTTGGACACCTCGTTATATGTTGGCAGGGCTATCAGGACGTTCACCGAACCCTTCGCATACCTTGGACTCAGAGCCTAACAAGCAGGTCCGCCAGGACGTGATCTCGACTTCCGCGAACATCCGACCCACGTCGGAGCGACCGCCGACGTCCAGGAGAAGTCCGGTCAAGGCGGTAGGCAGAGGAATCGCCTTGACCGTGTTCCTGGCAGCTCTGGCGGTATTCACCGTGGTGCCTCGCAATTTCGACTTCTCGCGCTCGTTCCTGGAAAACCCGGGCGATCCTGCGCTGTATGCGATCACGTGGCGGTGGCAGTGGCACGCGCTGACGCAGGGCTACATACGGAACTTCTGGCAGGGCTGGTTCTTCTACCCCAACCGGTGGGTGATGGGATACACGGAGCACATTCTGGGGCTGATGCCCCTTTACCAGCTCTACGAGAGACTCTTCTCCTCCCCACCTGCAGCATCTACTGCGGTCGTGATATCTCTGTTCGTCTTCTGCGGCTGGGCGGGATACGCGGTCGGGAAGCGCATCGGGAAGTCGGCGGGGGCAGGGGTCGCCTGTGCCGTGGTGGCGTCGTTTTCCACGTTCCACTTCAACCAGATCTCCCACGTTCACGTGAGCGCTTACTTCACGATCCCGCTCACGCTGATGGCGCTAGAGCAGTTTCTCGAGCGCCCCCGGTTCAGGCAGGCAGTGAGCTTCGGGGTCTTGTGGGGAATAGCACCTCTTTTCAGCTACTCGAACTGGGCTGCAGCGTCGGTCGCGATTCCGTCCTTCATCCTTGCCTGGGCCGCCGTCAGGTGGGCAAGGAGCCGCTCCCTGGGTGACGGAGCTCGTTCGGTAGCCGAGAGGATCTGGGGAGGTGCAGCTACCAGGCAGGCGGTTGGCGGGCCGGGAAGCGCAGCAGGGACAAAGCCGCCGACCGTGGTGCGCGCGTTCGGCCTCGGTGCGGTAGCGGTAGGCGTATGCCTTGCTCTGGTTGTGCCCATGTCGCTCCAGTTCGTGGCGGCTCGTTCGGAAGTCGAGGTAAATCGGTCGCCAACGGAAATAGTCCACTATTCGGTAAAGGGAGCCGACCTCCTCCGCCCGGCCGAGCGGTCGGTGGCGTACATGTACCTGCCCGCTCCCTTTGGGAAGAACCCGAACATGGAGACACTGAGCTACTTCGGGCTATCGGGATTCCTGCTCGGGCTGTACGGCTTCATTTTGCCTCTTGCAAGGATGCTATGGGGGACGGCGTCGAGGTGGGCTCGCAAGCGGGGGTCCCGGGAGGATGAGCGCCCACCACGCGTTGGCGGTGGGAACCGGCAGGAGATTCTGGTCGAGCTCGATCGAGACCTCGTGACCCGGCTCGTGCCGTGGTTCGCTGCGGCCCTGGCGGGCTTCGCGATGATGTTCGGGCCCGAGGTGCGGGTAGTTGCTGGGTGGCGTACCTTGCCCGGGCCTTACAGGCTTTTGATGGGGGTACCGGGGTTTTCGCAGTTGAGGGCAGCCGGCCGCTTCTCGGTACTGGTTTTCCTCTTTGCGGCAGTCTGCGCTGCAGCAGCATGGGCCAGGGCGGCAGCCCGGGCCAGGGGCTGGCAGGTCCTTGTTGCCCTTGCCTGTGCGCTGTGGGTCTGGGAGGGCATGATCCACACAGTCGCTTCGGCCCCCCTTCCGAAGGACTTCTCCGAGGTGCCACCACATGTCCGGTGGCTGGCGGCAGCCGAGAGGGGACCGGTCGTGGAGTTGCCCATCTACGAACCGGGGAGCCCTGCGAGCGCTTATGCAGAGGTCACGCGCCTCTACTTGTCGAGCTTCGACTGGCAACCCAGGGTCAACGGCTATTCAGGGTACGAACCGAGGGACTACGAGGCCACCGTGGCTTCCCTCTCCAGCTTCCCGTCGGAGGCTTCGATCAAGACCCTGCGGGAGATCGGAGTCCGTTACGTGGTGGTGGACTTTGCCGCTCTCGCTCGCTACCGACGAGGCGGGGCCGAGGCCGCATTCGATCGGTCGCCTCTCCCCGACCTCTCCGAGGACGTCGCCGAGTTGAAGGCGATGACGGATGCTCGAGCAGAGCTTACTGAGAGGGCGGACTTCGCAGAGATCGTCGTCTACGAGCTGAACCCGTGAGGCGGCGAGTCAGCCGCCTCCCGCTGCGGAAGCGAGCGACTCGGAGCCATCTTCCAGACTCTGCTGCTCACCCTCTTCGTGGTATTCCTGCTCCACGTTGACCGCCCAGACGTCATGGGAGGCACCGTCGATGTTTCGGACGGCAAGCATGGCGGTGAGCATCGAGTGGTCTTGGTTGTTGTACTTGTGCATCCCGTTCCTGCCGACGGGATGCAGCCCTTGGACGGAGTCCAGGAAGGCCCTGAGCGTCTCTATGCGGCTCTGATACTCGGAGTCGTACATCGGGTAGGCCTTGGGCATCCGTACGACCCAACCCTTCTCCACCTTGCCCGGCTCGATCAGACCGAGCTTGACAAGCTCTTCTTCTCCCAGCTTGATCAGGGCATCGTCCGACGACGTCCACAGGTCGTCACCTTCGAAGACGAAGTACTCGAGGCCGAGACAGGTTTTTCTCGGATCGGGCACCATCTCGGGGCTCCAGTTCTTGAAGTTCTGAATTCTTCCGAGCCGGACGTCGGGTGAGTGGATGTATATCCAGTTGTCGTCGAAGAGATTTTCCTCGTCGATGACCAGCGCTACGGTGAGGAAGTCCCTGTAGCGGAGCCCCGCGGCGGCCTCGCGGACGGGGGCGGGCGGTGACGGATCCATCTTGGCGATGAGCTCTATTATGGGCATTGAGGAGATGAAGTCCGTCCCCTCGACGCGGTATGGCTCGCCCCCGGCAGGCCGGACGACCGCCCCGACTATCCTGCTTCCGTCCCAGAGCACCTTCTCCACCTCGGTCTGCATACGCACCTCTATGCCGCGCTCCTGCACGTAGGTGGCAAATTTCTCCCACATCTGACCAGGGCCGAGGCGGGGGTACTCGAAGCGTTCGATGAGGGTTTTTATGCCCTGCTTCTTGGGCTTGAAGACGGCGTTCACGATCGCGGAAGTGAGGCTCAGGCCCTTGATCCTCTGGGCTGCCCACTCGGCTCGGATCTCCGTGCAGGGGACTCCCCACACCTTCTCCGTGTACGTCTTGAAGAAGTGTCTGTAGAGACGCTCGCCGAACTTGTTGACGATGTAGTCCTCGAACGATTCTTCGCTCGGGCGAGGGAAGAGCCTGGCCTTCAGGTAGCTGAGGACGCAGAGGGTGGCCTCGATTATGCCCAGGTTGGCCAGTGCGTTGAAGGCACGCAGGGGGTAGTAATAGAAGCGTCCCTTGTAGTAGATGCGACTCAGGCGCGGTCGGACGATGAAGTCGTCGCCCATCATCTCGTGCCACAGGTCCTCGACTTCCTTGACCTTCGTGAAGAACCTGTGCCCTCCAATGTCGAAGCGCCACCCCTCCCTGTCGACGGTGCGGGCGATGCCGCCGACCACGGAGTCCTTCTCGAACACCACACCTGGTATGTGGCGCCTGGTCATCTCGTATGCGGCGGTCAGCCCTGCAGGTCCCGCTCCCGCCACGATGACGAAGCGATCCTTCGGATCTCGCGGTTTCTCGTAGTCGGACAAGGGGTACCTCGCTTGCGACGAGAGACGTCAGACTCATCCGGCCTGCCCTTACAGCCTGCGGAGCAGCGCGGTCGTTGCAGGATAGGACGAAATCCGACCCGCGGGATCGCAATTCTACACCAGCGTGCCTGCTAGCTTTTGCCGGGCCTCGCCAGTGGGTCGGGCAAGCGGGCGACGCCGAGGAGGAATCTGAGGAGAGGCACCAGCACGCGACGCTGGATGTGGGTGCTGACCGGGCCGCGGTTCGAGAGCGGGTCCACGAGTGCAGCCTTGAGGCCTACGCGGTGTGCTCCGTATACGTCGGTGATCAACTGATCTCCCACGTGCAAGGTACGGTGGGGTTCCGAACCCGTCTCCTCGATCACCCTCAGGAAGCCGGACTTCCTGGGCTTGGCGGCCATGGCGACGAAGCGCACACCCTCCCCATCGAGCACTCTCGCCACCCACGAAGCCGGGGAATTCGACACGACGCTCACCTCGATGCCCTCGGAACGGATCCGGTCTAGTAGCGTCCGAGGGGACTCTCCGAGGGTGGTCGCCTTGTAGGGGACCAGGGTGTTCTCGAGGTCGAATATCACGTGGTCGACCTCCATGACGCGTTTCAAGGCGCCGGGGTCGAGGTCCCACACCGAGGCGAACCGCAGGTCGGGAACGAATTTTTCGAGGAACCTGCCGAACCGACCTCTCCCCATCTCCTATAAGCTCCATGGAAACCATCGCAAGGGATGTCGCATAATCATCCACTCATGCGTCCGTTCACGAGACTCCAAAAGGCTGCCGCCGATGTCGCTGCCGGGCCCGAGGACGACGAACCAGATCGTCTAGTTGGGCCGGTCGAGGCTTCGGAGGACTTCGGGCCTGCCAAGGGCACCCCCGAGGAGCCGGACCGCCCTAGTCGGCCGGAGGGCCGGAAGCGTTCCCGCTCCAGGGGTAGGCGGGTCGCCAAGGCCCTGGCACTGGTCGTGGCAGTCGCCATGGTGGGAGTCGGTGCCACCTCTGGTCTTGGGTACTACCTGGCACACCAGGCGGTCGACCAGATACCTACCGTCGACGTGCGACCCGATACCCTCGCCCCGGTAGAGGCGGGGAGGCCACAGAATTTCCTCGTCTTGGGAAGCGACAGCCGCGAGGGCCAAAATTCCGAATACGGCTCGCCGGATGTCGTCGGGGGGAGGCGTTCGGACACGATCATGGTCTTGCAGCTGGACCCCAATAAATTCAGAGGGGTGGTGCTCTCGATTCCCCGGGACACCAGGGTGGAGATCCCCGGACACGGAGTCGACAAGATAAACGCTGCCTACGCCTACGGGGGACCTGACCTGGCGATCGCCACGGTGTCCAACTTCACGGGTCTGGACATTCACCACTACATCGAAATCGATTTCTCGGGATTCATCTCGGTCGTCGACGCCCTCGGCGGCGTCGAGATCTGTTTCGACGCGCCCATAAGGGACGCCATGACGGGATTGAACATCCAGTCGGCGGGATGCCACAAGCTAGACGGCGAGAATGCGTTGGCTTTCACCAGGTCGAGGACGCCCGAGATCTACGAGAACGGCCGCTGGGTGCCGGAGACCACAGGAGATTTTGGGCGCATCCAACGTCAGCAGCAGTTCCTCAAGGCACTGATGCGTCAAGCCATAAGCGTCAACGCCATAGCGCGATGGAGGGAGCTCTCGAAGGCGGTTTCCCAGGGGGTCAAGGTCGACGACGGCGTGGACGTGGAAAGCTTCATTCAGCTTTACCGCCGATTCGGTGACATGAGTCCTGATCGGGTCGAAATGCTTTCGGTACCCGGCGAGGCCAGGACCATCGGGGGCGTCTCGTACGTGGTCCCCAAGCAACCTGACGCTACCAACCTGTTTCACTCCCTCGGGGCCAGGCAGTCTTCCGACGATCAAGGGCAGAACCAGCTGGTCCGGGTGGTTCAGATCAAGGTCAAGGTCCTCGACGCTACCGGCAAATCCGGACGAGCCGACGAGATCGTCGATCGCCTGAAAGCGGAGGGATTCTCGATCATCGACGTTGTCGACCTGCGGCCATCCCCGGGCAGTGAGGTAAGGTACGAGCGGGGCGTGGAAAGCTATGCCCGCACCTTGTCCTCGTTGATAGGGTCCCAAGTCGACCTCGTACCCACTTCCAGAGCGCTGGAAGGCGATATCGTCTTGAAGTTGGGAAGCGACCTGGAATGAAGGCGTTGATTCTCGCTGGTGGAGAGGGGACCAGGCTCCGCCCTATTACCCACACCTCGGCCAAGCAGCTCGTCCCCGTTGCGAACAAGCCGATCCTGTTCTACGGCTTGGAGGCCATCGCGGAGGCAGGCATCGAAGAGGTGGGAATCGTCGTGGGTGGGACCGCCGAAGAGATCGAGGCAGCGGTGGGGGATGGCAGCGCGTGGGGGCTGCGGACCAGCTACATCCACCAAGACAAGCCCCTGGGGCTGGCGCACGCGGTCCTCGTTTCCAGGGAGTTCCTGGGCTCCGACCCGTTCGTGATGTATCTCGGAGACAACATCCTCAAGGACGGCATCAGGAGCTTCGTGGAAGAGTTCGAAGGCTCCGGTGCCAACTCGCAGATTCTGCTCGCCAGGGTGCCCGAGCCCCAGCGGTTCGGTGTGGCCGAGCTTGATTCCGAGGGGAGGGTAGTGCGCCTCGTCGAAAAGCCCAAGGAGCCGCCAAGCGATCTGGCGCTAGTAGGGGTGTACATGTTCGACGAGAACGTCCACGAGGCGGTGCGAGCCATAAAGCCGTCCTGGCGGGACGAGCTGGAGATTACCGACGCCATCCAGTGGATGATCGACAAGGGGCTCGACGTGCGTCCGCACGTCATCTCCGGCTGGTGGAAGGACACCGGAAAACTGGAAGACCTGCTCGAGGCCAACCGGTTCGTGCTGGAGGACCTGGAACCCAGCGTCCGGGGCGAGATCGACGACGCCTCGGAAATCGTGGGGCGGGTCGTGATTCCCGCCAGCGCAGTCGTGAAAAATTCGGTGATAAGGGGTCCGGCCGTCATTGGAGAAAACACCGTGATTGCCGACAGCTTCATAGGCCCCTTCACGTCGATTTACGACGGCTGCCGTATCGAGGACTCGTCCATCGAGCACTCGGTGGTCATGGAGTACGTGAAGATCTCGTCCATCGAGCGCATAGAGGACAGCCTAATAGGCAAGGAGGTCGTCATCGAGAAGGGCTCTGGAAGGCGACCCTTTGCGTTGCGGGCCATGGTCGGTGACCACTCCTGGGTTTCCGTTCCCTAGAGCGACTGCCCTGATGTTCCGATGAGGGTCCTGGTAACGGGGGGCTGCGGGTTCATCGGCTCGCATCTCTGCGAGATGCTGGTGGCTTCGGGGGACTTCGAGGTCACGAACCTGGACGCTCTCACTTACGCCGCGGACCCGGAGGCGCCCGGCCGGCTCGAAGGCTCCAGACGGTACCGATTCGTCAAGGGCGACATCTGCGATCCAGATGCGGTGAGCTTCGCGATGCGGGGCTGCAAGGCCGTCTTCCACCTTGCGGCGGAGAGCTTCGTGGACAGGTCGTTGCACCGGGCAGCAGACTTCGTCCGCACCAACGTCGAGGGTACCGAGGTCCTCTTGAGCGCCGCTAGAGAGCTGGGCGTCGAGTACTTCGTGCACGTAGGGACCGACGAGGTGTACGGCTCGCAGGATTCTCCCGAGGAAAAGGCGACCGAGTCGACCCCCCTTTCTCCCTCCAGCCCGTACTCGGCCTCCAAAGCCGCTTCGGATCTGTTGGCACTGGCTGCGTACAAGAGCTACGGCCAGCACGTGGTCGTGACGCGTTGCTCGAACAACTACGGTCCGAGACAGTTTCCCGAGAAGCTCATTCCCCTCTTCATTACGAACTTGCTCGATGGATTGGAGGTGCCTGTCTACGGAGACGGGTTGCAAGTACGTGACTGGCTCTACGTGGAAGACCACTGCAAGGCGCTCCTCACCGTGCTGGAGAAGGGCCGTCCTGGCGAGGTGTACAACGTGGCAGCCGAGCAGTCACCCGAGTGGACCAACCTGGACGTCGCCCGGCATCTTCTCCGACTCGTCGGGCGAAGCGAGGATCTCATCCGCTTCGTCGAGGACCGTCCTGGCCACGACCGTCGCTACGCGATGAGCGCGGCTAAGCTCAGGAAGCTGGGTTGGAGCCCGACCGTCAGCCTGGAGGAAGGGTTGAGGGTGACGGTGGAGTGGTACCGCCAGAACGAGGACTGGTGGAGGGCGCGACTGCCCAGGCATAGGACCTTGCCGGCTCACACCTGGGCCGGGCTGGAAGAGCCCACAGAGAGATGAGATTCCTGGTGACCGGAGCTTCCGGCCAACTAGGCGTCGAGCTGGTCGAGGCCCTTGGAGAGCGGGACGTGCGTGCCCTGTCCCACTCGGAACTGGACGTCACCGACTACCACGCCGTCATGCAAGAGGTACTCGACTACATGCCCGACGTGATCGTCCACGCCGCAGCCTATACCGACGTCGACGGTGCGGAGTCTTCCCCGGAGGCGGCTTTCTCAGTGAACGGTTGGGGGAGCCGGAACGTCGCGCTGGCAGCCAAGGCGTCGGGCGCCTTCCTGTGCTACGTCAGCTCCGATTACGTGTTCGACGGTTCCAAGGACTCCTACTGCGAGTGGGACGACCCCGCCCCTATAGGGGTATACGGCCGGTCGAAGCTGGCTGGGGAACGCGAGGTAGCGTCGCACGCGCCCTCTTGGCTCATCGTCCGCACGGCGTGGCTCTGCGGGAGGGCTGGACGGAATTTCGTAAAGACGATCCTCTCCCTGCGGGACACGAGGGACACGATCCCGGTCGTGAACGACCAGCGGGGGTCACCCTCTCTGGCCTCGGACGTGGCGGAGGCGATCGCCCGCTTGTGCCTGGCCAGGATGGAGGGCATCTTCCACGTCACCAACTCGGGGGCTGCCACGTGGTTCGAGGTCGCCAGGGCGGTGATGGAGGCGGCCGGGGACGAGCCGGGTCGAATCGTGCCGGTTTCGACCGAGGAGTTTCCCCGACCGGCGAGACGGCCAAGGTCATCCGTTCTCGAAAACAGGTGTCTGGCTGCGGCGGGCCTGCCGCTGCTCAGACCATGGAGGGATGCCTTCGAGGAGCTGGTAGCAGAGCTGACGGAAAGCTCGCAAGCAGAGGTCTGAGTCGGGAGAGCGAGGGCGCACCATCATGGACCGGACGGGATCCGAGAAGAGATCTGCGCTGAGCGAGGAACTGATGCGGGAAGTGAAACGGCGGGTCGAGGAACGAAAGAGACAGGGACTTTACGAGGGTACCGACGACTCACTTCCCTTCGCGGAGCTGGCTCTGGAAGACGATCTTGCGGCTGCAGCCAACCGGGTCGCTGCTGCAGCCAGGATCCCTTCCGTCGTTCCTGAACTTCAGGCTCCTCCTCCCCATGAGGGACGGGCTCTCGATTCCGACGAGGCGCACAAGACGCAAACCGAGCCGGCGACGCTTGCCGGGGATCGATCCCACCCTCCCTCGGCAGCTCTCGTGAGGACGGCGGCCTTGGTGGGCAGACGAGCATTTCGCCTTCTGGTGGGTGACCGCGTCGATCGGTTCGTGGACGGTGCCGTCGACTTCTTCTTCTCGACGGCGTCCTTTGCGAGGGTGGCAGCAGAGAGGATCGTGGCCCTCGAGTCCCGAGTCGCAGAGCTGGAAGCGGTTCTCGAGACCCGTGGCGGCAAGGTCGGCGGAAAGAGCGAGGCCCGGACGCGCAAGGCCGCTCCTTCCGATTCCTTCGAGGAAGACCTGGCATCGGACTCGTCCCGGTCGGAGCCGCAGACGTCACCGGGGTCGGGTGCCGGAGAAGCACCGAAGGGTGCTTCCGGAGAGAGTTCCCGATCCAGCGGGTCCGGTAAGAAGTCGTCCGCAGCCAGGTCTTCGAGGGGCCGGACAACGGACAAGCCCAGGTCGAAGTGAAGCTCGCCGTAGCCGTCCCACGGTTCGGCCCCGACGTCCTGGGTGGAGCAGAGGCCCACGGCGCGGCTTACGCCCGCAAGCTCTCGGCCGCCGGACACGAAGTGGAGCTGGTAACCACCTGCGCCGGCAGCCACTACACGTGGGAAAACTCCTACCCCGAAGGTGTCTCGGTAGAGCAGGGCCTCGAGGTGAGACGATTTCCGGTCTCGAGGCCTCGGGAAGACTTCGGGGTGCTCGAGTGGCACATCGCACGGGGCTCCAGGGTCGGCCGCGAAGCCGAAGTGCAGTGGATGGTTTCCAAGGGGTACTCGCCCGAGATGGTGGAGTATCTCGCAGACTCCGATCACGACTGCGTGATCTTCATGCCGTACCTCTGGGCCGGGACGTACTTCGGGGTGAGGGCTCTGCCGTCCAAGGCGGTTGTCCACTTGCTCCTGCATGACGAACCTTATGCTCGGCTGCGGGTCACGATGGAGCTGGCGAAAAGTGCGCGGGCACTGCTGTTCAACAGCCCGCCCGAGAGACGGCTGGCCGAACGGCTCTTCGGCGAACTACCCCCGTCGGAATTGGGCGGAATGGGCTTCGACCCTCCCCAGTCCGCGGGTATGACGGGCGAGGCTTTCAGGTCCCGGTACTCGCTGGGAGACGGGCCGTTGCTCCTGTACGCGGGGCGCTGGGAAGCGGGCAAGGGTGTCACCGAACTGGTGGAGTACGCCCGGCGTGCCGGAAAGAGGCGTCCCCGCTTCAGGCTGGTTCTGATAGGGGGAGGGCCTGACGTGGGGCGCGCGGTCTCCAAGAAGACGGTAGTGGCAGTGGGTTTCGTGCCGGAGGTAGAGAAGCTCGGTGCCTACCGGGCTGCCGACATCTTTTGCCAACCATCTCGGATGGAGTCGCTCTCCATCGTGCTGATGGAGGCGTGGCTGAATGCCAGACCTGCCCTGGTCAGCGGCTACTGTGCCGTAACTCGATACCACGCTGAGGTCTCGGGTGGTGGCCTGTGGTACACCTCCTTTCCGGAGTTCGAAAGCGCTGTCGAGCTGCTTCTCGAGGACCGCGCGCGGGCTGAGGCGATGGGCGAGGCGGGTCGCAGGTACGTGCTGGACGTGTACTCCTGGGATGCGGTCCTCTCCAGGGTCTGCTCGGCACTGGAGAGGTGGTTCGACCGGTGAGACTCCACCAATTCCTGGAGTGTGCGGTCCCCAACGACGCCGTGACCGCCGCAGTCGTTGTGGTGTGGAAGACTTCGAGGCTGGAAGATCCCACGTCGCGCATGTGGGCCAATGCCTTCGACGGGGAAACCTTCAGGGGGTTGGTCGCTCACTACCGCCACTACGACCGCGTAGCTCGGAACGACGACGTCTGTCTTTATCACGCGTCCTGCTTGTCGCCGGTGGCGGACTTCTTGCAGCCAAGGCATGGAAAGCTCGCCATTTTCTACCACAACATCACCCCAGGGTATTTCTTCCGGCTGCTCGACCCCCGGCTCGCGGAAGATCTGGACGCAGGCCGCCGACAGGTGGCGAGCCTGGCAAGCAGGTGCTCGGTAGCCTTTGCTGCCTCTCGGTACTCGGCAGACGAGCTCGTCGAATGGGGCTTCACTGACCCGGTTGTCGTCGGGACGTATGCAGAGGAGTCTGCGTACCGTGTGGAGCCCGACCCCACCACGCTTGCCCGACTCGAAGCCGCAAAGGGTGACGGGCCTGCGGTCGTCTTCGTGGGAAGGCTCACACCCAACAAGGCCCAGCACAAGCTGATAGAGGCCATGGGGCTGGTCCGCAAGCGCTATCCGGATGCGCTGCTCTGGCTGGTCGGGGGTCCGCATGTCCCTGCATACACGGCCATCCTAGAGGAACTGGCTGACCACTGGAATCTGGGCAGGGTCTTTTCGGGAAAGGTCTCGCAGTCGCAGCTGGTCGCGTATTTGCGAGCCGCCGACATCTTTTGCTCGGTGTCGGAGCATGAAGGGTACGGTGTACCTCTTCTGGAGGCGATGCGGTTCGACTGTCCGGTCGTGGCTTACGGCGCTGCCGCAGTTCCAGAAGCTACTGAAGACGCAGCGATGCTTCTCGATTCGAACGATCCTCGAGTGGTTGCGGAGGCGATAGTTGCGTTGTGGGAAGACGCCTCCCTCAGGGAGTCGCTTGTGGAGGCGGGGAGGAGGCGCGTCGCACGGCTACCCGGCGAGCAGGAGTTTGCGAGGTCAATTCTTGCGGCGCTGGGTGACTCGTAGGTCGGCCCCCTGATCAGACTTCTTCCTGGCTCCAATTTCCCCCCAGATAGAAGAAGCCGTCTCCCTGGTCGAAGTCTCCCGGCACCACCCCGAATTCGAATGCCTTCTCGCGCCAGTCGTAGGTCGTGACTCCCAGGTCGTCCCCTATTCCGACGGTGACGAGGTACCGCCCTCGCCAGAGAGCGAGGCTGGTGCAGTGAAAACTCAGGTAGCCCTTACCGGGAGAGACCGTGAACATGCGGGGAATGGGGTTGGTGAGCGAGTTTATGCCCGTGACGCAGCCACCCGTCTCCGCCGAGTGGATTCGCATGGTGACGACGACCTTGTCGACCTCCACGTCCGACTCGTAGCCGATTCGAAAGTTGACCGGGGTTCCCGTGGGGATCGTGCTGAGTGGCTTTCCCTCTGCATCTCGAACTTCGAAGGAGACGACCCTTATTTGCTGGTTTCCCCACCGGGCCTCCGAGGAGGCTTGCGCTTGCCCGTCGCCGTGGGCGCGGCGGGCCTCGGCCTGGTACAGGCTCACGACGGCGTCCGTGTCACCGTATGCTCGAACCACGCCTTTCTCGAGCCACAATACCCTCGAGCAAAGTCTCCTTACCGAGCTGAGCGAGTGGCTCACGAAGACGATCGTCTTGCCGGCCCTCCTCAAGCCGGAGATGTAGTCGAAGCACTTGAGCTGGAAGGCCTCGTCGCCAACGGCCAGAACCTCGTCAAGCAAGAGGACGTCGGGGTTGATGCTGATGGCCACCGAAAACGCCAGCCGGGCGGTCATTCCAGAGGAGTAGTTCTTGAGCGGCGTGTCGATGAACTCCCCGAGGCCGGAAAAGTCGATGATTTCAGGTAGCCTGGCCTCGATCTCCGCTTTCGAAAGGCCAAGAATCGACCCCGCAAGGTAGACGTTCTCGCGCCCGGAAAGCTCGGGGTGAAATCCGGTCCCCAGCTCCAGCAGAGAGGACATCGAGCCTTCGACCTCGATGGTTCCGTAGTTGGGCGAGATGATGCGCGCGATGCACTTGAGCAGGGTGGACTTCCCGGACCCATTTGGGCCGATGATCCCGAGCATCTCGCCGCGTTCCAGCTCGAAGGACACGTCCTTGAGGGCCCAGAATTCCTCGTACCTCGACCGGCGAGCCAGAAGCGTTTCCTTGAGGGTGTGAGCTCTCTGGTGGTAGAGGCGGAACCACTTCCAGACGTGGTCCACGCGCACCGACGGTTTGTTCGACCGCGTCATCAGACCAGCTCGGCGAAGGCTCGCTCGTATCGGTTGAAGACGAGCATTCCGACCACTACCGAGGCCACCGCGAAGCCTGCCGAGTAAGCCAGAAGGTGCCAGTTCGGCCAGGAGTCGTAGAGGAACAGCTGGCGGAAGCTGTGGACGACTCCCACCATGGGATTCGCACTGAAGATGACGTACAGCCGACGCCCGTGTTGCTGCACCCAGGAGAGATCGAATACTACGGCCGAGAACCAGAACCATGCGAGGGTCAGCACTGCAATGAAGTGCTCCACGTCTCTGAAGTACACGTTGACGGTGGCCAGCATCAGGCCTAGCCCGTAGGCCAGAAGCATGGAAATCAGTACGGGTACGACGGCCAGGGGTGCCTTGGCCCCAGGGATTCGGTAGAAGATCGAGACTGCCAGGACGAGCACTATCGACTCGAACAGGAACGTCACGGTGTTGGAGAGGACCACCGACATCGGCAGAATCTCTCTGGGGAAGTAGACCTTCTGGATCAGGTGGCGAGAGTCGACGATCGAGCTGGTGGTCGACTGAATCGAGGAGGCGAACAGATTCCAGATCGTAAGCCCACTGAAAAAGAACAGGGCAAAGGGCGCACCGCCAGGTCCCTGGGGCGCGGCACGCAAGACCTTGAACACGAGGCTGAAAACTCCCACGAGGAGCAAGGGGTTCAGGAGAGACCAGAGCAAACCCAGGACGGAATTGCGGTGCTGGGCAGCGAAGTCTCTTCGAACGAAGTTGGCCAGGATTTGGCGGTCCTCCACCACTTCCTTCACGGACTGGAGCAAGCTCCTGCCCGGGGGCAACCCCTTCTTCGGGGGTTCGCTGGAGGGGGGGTCGGGGATGAAGACTCCGAAGGGGGCTGCTTCGGTTTCCGGTGAGGCGTCTTCGTTCATGTCGTGAGGGCTTCCAGGCGCTCCCTTATGAGTCTCGCCGTGATTCTCCAGTCGTAGCGCCTTGCACGCTCTGCCGCAAGCTGGCCCTTCCTCTTCAGCTCATCGGGATTGGACACGACGTGTCTCATCAGTGCACGCAAGTGGTCGATGTCGGGAAGCGCCCACCTGAACCCCTCGTAGTACGGGCATTTTGCCACCGCCGGCTCCAGGCGTCGGGGCCAAATCGGGTACCCGACCTCGGAGTCGAAGAACTCCTTGTGCCCGGACCAGTCGGTCGCTATGGAAGGAACTCCACACGCCATCGCCTCGAGGATAGGAAGACCGAACCCCTCTCCCTTTGTGGGCAGCACGAAGACATCTGCCGAGCGGTAGAGCGAACCCATCTGATAGCCCTCGAGCTGTGGGTTGACGTAAAGAACGATTGGCGCCCTCTTTCGCTTGAGCCTCAGCTTTTCGATGCTGGACCTGATGCTGACGGCCGGGTCCCGGTTGGTGCATGCGATGACCAGAACCACGTCGTCGGATGCAGAGAACTCGTCGTTGAAGGCGGTGAGGAGGATTTCCGGTGCCTTGCGCTCTCCCCACTCGAAGACCGAGAGGAATGTGAACCTGGAGAACCTGCGGTAGGGAAGGATGTCGGGGTGGAAATAGTCGGTGTCCACCCCAAGAGGAATCTTGAAGATGGGCCGCTTCACGCCGGACTCGGAAAACGTTTCGACGTTGAACTGGGAGGGCACCCACACCTCGGCGCACCGGTTGGCGGCATCGACCCAGTCGTCGGGGATCCCGTCCACCTCGAGCATCGTGTGGCCGACCCTGACGCGTCCGCCTAGTCTCTTCCACAGGTCCGCAGGCCCCGACGCCACCAGGGGCGCCCCGTCTCTTTTCGGGAGGCGCCTTATGTCGTCGATCAGGGGGTCGCCCGTGTTGGGCTCGAGATGGTCTGAGTAAAGGTGCTCGTAGTTGACGTAGACGTTTTCCTTCCACAGGTTCCTGATGATGTTGCGCGTGACCTGTGCGTACCCGACGGGGAGGTGAATCGTCGAAGCCCACACCACGGCCGGCTTTCGATCGTCGAGGATTCTTTTCTTCCAGCGCTCGACGAAGATCTTCTTGGAAGACTCGAAAATCTCGTCGAAGTCGTATCGGTTGTCCTTGAGCGAGGCGCTCCCTGCATGCTCGAGGGTAAGTTCTCCGCAGTAGTAGGTCTTGATTCCCAGCTCTCTGGCCCTGTAGCAGAGGTCCGTGTCCTCGAAGTAGGAAAAGTATGACTCGTCGAAGCAGCAGCCGAGCTTGTCGATCGCAGCCCGTTTCAGGTACAGGACTGCCCCGATAACAGCCTCCACCTCACGGTTCGCGGTGCACTGCCCTATGTCGTCTTCCAGTCCGGATTCGTTCTCCCCGAACAGCTCGTAGGGCCTGATGTAGGCGCCGGTGTGGTTGAGCTTCCCGTCCGGAAAGGCCAGCCTGCAGCCCACTATTCCGATGTCGGGTTGGGAGTACGCGACGCGCCTGAGCTTTCCGATCCAATCCGGGTCCGTGATCCTTATGTCGTTGTTGACGAGCGTGATATCGGCGTCGGGTTTGGCGTGTGCGACCCCGATGTTTGCCCCTCTGGCAAAGCCCAGGTTTTCTCCGTTTTCGACGACGGTGACGCGCTCGAGGCTCCTGAGGTACTCGATGGTCCCGTCGGTGGAGCCGTTGTCGACGACGACGACGTCCAACTCGGGGTATGCGGTTCTCGAAAAGATCGACTCGAGACAGGTCCGGGTGTAATCGAGGGCATTCCAGGTCACGACGACGATGGATACCTGAGACGATAGAGGTTCGGCGGGCAGGGTCATGGCAAGACTCAGTCTGTTTCGTGCCCTGGCGCCTGCGGGACCTTGCCCAGCGCAGACTCGATTTCCGACAGGGCGTCCTCGACAGCTACCAGGTTGAGCTCGAGCAACCTGACCTTCTGCTCCAGGGCTGTGATGCGGTCTGCGGCGTGGCCCCTGGGAGAGCGCTGCTCCTGGGCAAGAGCGGACAGCTTCTTCTCCAGTGCCCTGTGAGACCTGGCAAGACGCCTGAGGCTTTCCGCCAGAGCGCCGGTCCTGTGCCCTATAGAGTCGTTGATCTGGTCGATGAGCCGATTGAGGCGCGGCGCCAGCCCTCGCCTGAGGGCAGCGCCCAGAAAGGCGCGTGGCTCTCTGGTGAGGGAGACCTTCCCCGGCGGATCGACCGGGATGCGCGGGACCGGCGGAAAGGTTCCGACCATCTCAATGCCGAATTCCGAGCCGGTGGGGTCTATAAGATAGACGGGGTCACGGTCGGTGAAGTCGGATTCGTACTCGAGTATCGCTGCGATTTCGTCGAGAAAATCGGGAACTTGGTTTACGCCCTTCATCTCCGCTGTCGCCCGCTCCTGGTTTCGTCCTGGCATGATACCAACTGAGCAGAACCGGCCGCGAGGCGTCCCCGAGGCGTGGTCAGGCTTGCTGGACAGGGCACGTCTGGCTGCTGCGGAGATAGACAAAATCGCACGGGAGGTAGGGCGAATAGAGGACGTGATGCCGCAGAGCGAGCTCGCAAGGAGTGCGGCGCTGCTCGAAGAGTTGAGCCCGAGGGCGCTGAGGCAACGCAGGAGTTCCGAGCAGAGCGGCCTCACCGACCGAATTCCGGGCCTCCGTATGGTGAAGAGACTGAGAGACGAGGTCCTTGCCATTGCCGACTTCTGTGACCAGGCTGCAGTCGCTTTTGCCGATCTCGCCCGGAAACTGGAAGAGGTGGAGCGGCGGCTAGAGTCACTCGAAAATCGCTGAGATGCCCCTAGTGCACCAGGCAGTGGCCTCTCTCGTCCCCTGCGATGCCGTCTCTCAGGCTGCCTTGCGCCTCCACCGGCTTTCGCACGAGCTCCGAGTAGCCGGCGGGACAGGTGGTTTCGAGCCCGGGAAGGTCCTTGCCGAGGGTATTCACAAGGACTACGCGGGCGTGGCGGTGCGGTACGACCGACTCGCTGAGGGGGATCGGCGTGACGTGATCGTCTACCACCTGTCGACCGATTCACCCATAGCCGAGTGGCTGAAGAGCAGGCCCGAACGCGTGGTCGTCTACTACCACAACCTCACCCCATCGTTCTTCCTGGCACCCTACGACCCACTGGCGGCCCGGAGGCTGGAGGCGGCCAGAGCTCAGATGCATGCGCTTGCAGCCCGAGTCGAGGCCGCGGCGGCGCCATCGTCGTTCAGCATTGCCGAACTGGAGGAGGCAGGCTACGCCACGGTCTTGAAGGTCCCCTACCCCCTGGCACCCATAGCTTGGGATAGGCCCCCCAGGAGAATTCCCGACGGAGCGGGGAAGCCCGCCAGGCCGCTGCGCCTCCTGTTCGTGGGTCGAATCACGCCGAACAAGGCACTCGAGCAGCTCCTCCGACTGACTGCTCTTCTGAGGAAGCTGGGGGTCTCCTGCGAGACCGACATGGTAGGAGGCGTCCACCTACCGCTCTACCGCAAGTACCTGGAGGACCTGGCCGAGTCGCTGGGTCTGGGGTCGGCGCCGTTCGTCGGTCAGGTCTCTGGCAAGGAGCTCGAATCGCACTATCGCCGGGCCGATTTCTTCGTCTCCTTCTCCAGGCACGAAGGGTTCTTCGTTCCGGCGGCGGAGGCGATGGCTCGGGGGCTCCCGGTGATCGCGCTGGCCAGAGGTGCGGTGCCCGAAACCGTAGGCTGGGGTGGTGTGGTGGTGCCCGAGGACGACACGGCGGTCTTCGCTGCCGTAATCCTCGAGCTCCTCGAAGCCCCCCGCCTGTACGAAGCGCTTTCTGTTGCGGGACCTGAGCGCTCGAAAGAACTTTGCGATCCCGGGAGATTGCGCGAGGCATACGTGAAGTTCATATCGGCTGGGTAGGCAGGTCGAGGGGGGTCGAGGCCTGCTCGCGCCGGGCCAGCCTACCGTTCCCGCCAAAGCAGAATCTCCCGCCAGACCTTCAGTGTCTCGGCCGCAGCCTCCCTCCAGCTGAACCTGGAAGCCCTCTTTCTGCCCGCCTCGCTGAGCCGACTCCTGAGGGAAGCATCGGTCAGAAGAGATACCAGTCCCCGCGATATCGCCCCGACGTCATAGGGGTCGACTACCAGAGCCGAGTCGCCTGCCACCTCCGCGGTAGCCGTTCTGTCGGAGGTCAAGACGGGAGTGCCAGACGCGAACGCCTCGAGTACCGGAATTCCGAAGCCCTCGGCCAGGCTCGGGTAGGCGACGACGTCGGCGGCTTGAAGCAAGAGCCTCTTGGTCCTCTCGTCGACGTAGCCGAGCCGGACCAGCCACCCCGCACGCTCGCCTCTCGTGAGCCAGTCTTCGATGGCCTTCGTCTTCCAGCCCTTCTGTCCCGCCACGGCCAGGACGACGCCCGGGTCTCCCAGGATGTCGCGCACCTTCTCGACTGCCATCACGAGCCGGGGGATGTTCTTACGTGGCTCGAGGGTCCCCAGGAAGGCGACGAGCGGCTTCGAAGTAGCATCCAGGCTGGATCTCAGCGACGCCAATTCCTCAGGACTCTCGGGTTCGAGCAGGTAGTCATCCACGCCGTGGTGTATCGCTCGGACCTTTTCGGGTTCGATCCGCAGAAGTCGGGAAAGCTCCCTCCGGGACCACTCCGAGACGGTCAGTACCAGGCGAGCCTTCCTTGCCGAAGAAGGCGCCACCGTCCGGAAATAGGCGACCTTCGTCGGGGCGTGTAGGTGGGGGTGGGTCCAGAAGGTGGGGTCGTGCAGGACGACTGTGGCGGGAAGCGTGGAGGCGAGCGGCAACGTGTAGTGGATTCCGTGGAAAATATCCGGCCGGATCTTGCCGAGAAGGCGCACCAGCCCGGTCTGTTCCCAGGCAAGGCGGCCCGGTCGACCCAGTCGCAAGCTCGGGACCTCGACGAGCTCGGCGTGCGGCGCTCTGGAAGCAGCTGTCTCCGCGTCTGCAGCCTTGACGATGCAGACCAGGTCGAGCTCCCCTGCCGCACATGCCTCCGAGAGCCCTCCGAGGAGGCCGAGGGCGTAACTTCCAACCCCAGCTCTGGAAGGAGGAAGGGGGGTGAGGTCCAGGGCGACCCGTACCTTGTTCGGGCTCACGCTCCCCCCAGTGCGTCCTCGTAGGCTCGCAGGTGGAGGCGGGCCGACTCTTCCCAGTCGAACCGCGCAGCTCTGGCCAGACCGAGTTCGCTCAGCCGGGATGCTAGCGCGGACTCGCGCAGCACGGCCTCCATAGCCTCGGCTATCGCCTTGACCCGAGTCGGCTCGACGAGGAGCCCGGCTTCGCCCACGACTTCCCTCATGACGGGTATGTCGGAGGTCACTACAGGAGTGCCCGAGGCCATGGCTTCGAGCGTGGGGAAGCCGAACCCCTCGTCCAACGACGGGTACACGAGTGCCACGGCGTTTCGGTAGAGGTTGCGCAAGGTAGCGTCGTCGGGGTCGCCAACGAACTCCACACGTTCTCTCACCCTCTCCGGCAATCCTGCCAGGAGCGAGCCAGGCCGGATCTTCCAACCCACCTTTCCCGCAAGTACCAGTCCTGGTGCGGGGCTTCTCCGGCCGACCAGGGAGAATGCCCGTAGAAGGCGGTGCAGGTTCTTCCGGGGCTCTATGGTTCCCACCCACAGGAAGTAAGGGAACTTTGGGGGCTTCCGGGGGGAGTCGTCGGACGCCATGCAAAATGACGGTACTCCGTGGTGGATCGCCCTCACTCGGCCTTCGAATGCAGGAAACCTCTCCAAGAGCTCGTCACGGACCGCCTCGGTGGGGGTTATGACTACCTGGGCAGAGCGGGCTGTCCTTTCCAGACCGCGGAGGTGAAAGGCGACTCCCCACCTGGTGTAGGCGTGAGGCGCCTTGACGAAGTAGAGGTCGTGCACCGTCACCACAAGGTGACGAGGGGTCGGCGGCACTGCGAGGCTGGTGGCGTGGACCACGTGACTGCGTGTCTGCAGGCGGGGAAACCCGACGAATTGCCAGGCCGCAAGAGTGAAAGTCCTGGCGTGGCGGTGCCGGGGCGGTCCGACCACCTCGGGCGGCTGGTCCAGCTCGTCCCCCAGGGCCGAGACGAGCTCGGACGCGTAACGTCCTATCCCGCCGGGTACCTCCGAGCCTGCCCGCTCGGAGACGATGGCGACGCGAAGCCCTTCCACCCCGAGCCCTCAGAAAGCTTTGCCGGCAGCTGCCCGGTAGACGCGGGCGACCTCATCGGCTGCTTTCTGCCAGCTGAAGCGCAGCGCACGAGACCTACCCCTGGAGCTCAGCGTACGGCGCAGATCTCGGTCGTGGAGGACCTCGAGAATGGCATCCGCGACCGCCTCGGCCATCTCGCCAGTCCTCGACGACTCCGGAGGTGGGCCGGCTACCAGCGCGCCGTCGCCCAGGATCTCGACGAGAGCTCGCTGTGCCGTGACGATCGTCGGCACCCCGTGGGCCATAGCTTCGAGCGGTGGCATTCCGAATCCCTCGTAGCGAGACGGGAAGACGAACATGGCGGCCGCCTCGTACAGCCTTGCGAGCAAGGTATCGGGCACCCCGTCCAGAAGGCGCACTGCTCCGGGATCCAAGCCTGCATCGAAGCCTTCGGTGAGGGCTTCTCTCCCGCCGAGCCCGATCTTTCCCGCCACGATCAGTGGGGGAAGATCCGGGTCCTGTTCCCTGGCAATCCTGTAGGCCCCGAGGAGGATGTCGGCTCCCTTGCGGAGCTCGAACGTCCCGGCAAAGAGAACGAAGTCTTCCGGGAAATTGCGAGGCAGGGGGGGGCCGTCGGTTGGCAGGCGTCGGACTCCGTGGTAGACCACCTCCACCTTGGAGGGGTCGGTTCCGAAGATGGTGCAGAGGCGTTCCCTTGTGAATTCCGAGACGGCGATCACCCGGTCCGCTCGCCGGACGGCCCGGGGCGCCAGCTCTGCAAGGCGTCGCTGAGCCGGGGTGTGGAACTGGGGCAACTCCACGAAGCCCAGGTCGTGGACCGTCAGAACCCGAGCGGCGGAGGTCGACGGGGGCAGCACGAAGTTGGGGCCGTGAACCACGTCGCACGTGCCTGCCAGCACCTCCACCGGCGGCAGGCCGAGCTTTTCCCATGAGGCGTCGACGAGCCTTGCAGGAAGCGGAAGGGCGATGGTCCTGGCGTGGTAGCGGTAGCGGTGGATCTCTCTGGTCCGTCTAGCAGAGGTGACGAGTAGCCTGAGGTCAATGTCGTCCCGCTCCGCCAGGTGGGCGACCAGCGATTCCAGGGAGCGTCCCACTCCCGTAAGGTGACCGAGAAGAGCACGTGCCTCGACGACGACCCGGAGGCCTCGGCTGGATCCGGACTCTGCCCTTGGAGTCCTGGCGAAACTGGGGCGCGCGCCTCTCCACTTGGTGGCAAAGCGCGTCCATGAGTTCAGGTGACGGCCGAGCGCGGCGGCCGAGCGCGAACTGGCCCGCTGCTCCTGGTGGTAGATTCGGGCCTCGGGGAGGTACCAGACTTCCGCCCCCGCCAGCCATGCCCTCAGGCACAGGTCTACGTCTTCGAAGTAGAGGAAGAACCGGTCGTCGAAGCCCCCCAGGGCCGAAAAGAGCTCCTTGCGGATGGCCATGCCGGTTCCCGCCACCCAGTCGGCCTTGCGCGGCCGACGGTCGCCCTCGTCCAGCATCTCGAACTCCCGCACGGCAGTGGACCCGGGGGCCAGGCGGCGGGCGACCAGCGTCTTGGGGGTGTAAAAGCGCCTCGCCGATACGAGTGTCCTGCCGTCGTCGTCCAAGAGGGCGCATCCGACGATTCCTGCTTGCGGGTGACTTTCGAGAAAGCGTTCGAGGATTTCCTGGACTTCCGGCGTCACCCACGTGTCGGGGTTGAGGACGAGAACAGCTTCCCCTGTGGCATGCAGAGCACCCACGTTGACCCCCGCCCCGAAACCGGAGTTACGGTCGTTGCGGACGAGTTTCACTTCGGGGAAGTCCTGGGCGACCATGGCGGCGGAGCCGTCCGTGGAGGCGTTGTCGACGACGACCACCTCGGGCCAAGAGGCGAGCGATTCCAGGCAGCGCCTGAGCAGGGTGCAGGTGTTGTAATTTACGACGACCGCAGTAATTGCCATACCGTCACTGGCGCCGGTTGCCGGCCAACGGCGCGGGCAAGAGTGCCCGGGCCCCGGGGGATCGTGGTAGGGGCTGGCTTTCGCCGGGGTCGCCTCTCTCGTGTGGAGGGCGAGATCCGTCGGGCAGATACTGGCAGTGTCGAGGACATGCTGCGCCTGCCGCCCTCCGGCACCGGCGAAGCGCCCTACAGGACGAGACGATAATAGAGAAGGGCATGTCCATGGCAGGAACTATAGGAGTCATAGGAGGCGGCTACGTCGGTCTGGTGACCGCTTCCTGCTTCGCAAGCCTGGGTCGCCGGGTGCTCTGTGCCGAGGTCGACGAATCGAAGCTGGAAGTACTTTTGGCGGGCCGCTGTCCGATATTCGAGCCCGGCCTGGAAGACCTCCTCGGCGACGGCGTCCGCTCGGGTCGGCTGTCCTTCAGCCGGGACTCCGCCCAGGTAGCCCGGGAGTCGGAGTTCGTCTTCATCTGCGTCCAGACACCGCCAATGCCCGACGGAACCCCCGACATGACCTATGTTGCGGACGTGGCCCGCCAGATCGGCCCTGTGCTCACCCCCAGGACGGTCGTGGTCAACAAGTCCACGATGCCGGTGGGCTCAACCGAGTGGGTACGCAAGATTTGCGAGGAGGCGGGGGCGAGCGAGGTGCACTTCGTCTCCAATCCGGAATTCCTGAGAGAAGGGTCGGCAGTCTACGACTTCATGCACCCGGACCGGATCGTGATCGGCTCGAACGAGGTCGAGGCGGCCGTGCGGGTCTCGGAGCTTTACAAGCCGCTCAACGCCCCGATACTGATCACCGACTCGGCGAGCGCCGAGCTGATCAAGTACGCGTCCAACGCGTATCTGGCAATGCGCCTCTCTTTCGTCAACGCCATTGCCGAGCTGTGCGACGCTGTGGGAGCCGACGTCTCTCAGGTGACCCTGGGTATGGGGTACGACCGCCGGATCGGCTTCGAGTTCTTGAAGCCCGGCCCGGGTTTCGGTGGGTCGTGTTTCCCCAAGGACACCCAGGCCTTGGCGAGCATCGCCAGAGGCAACGGCGTCGACTTTCCTCTTCTGGAAGCGACTTTGGCGATCAACGACGCCCAGGTGGAGCGGGTTACGCGACGCATACTGGACAAGCTGGAAGGGACGCAGGGCTCACGGGTGGCGGTCTTCGGGCTTGCCTTCAAGGCGAACACCGACGACGTCAGGGAATCGCCTGCCCTGGCGGTCGCCGGCAAGTTGGTGGAAGCTGGAGTCGAAGTTGTCGCCACCGACCCTGTGGCCACGGTCAAGGCGATGAAGGCTCTCCCGGCTCTCAGGATCGCTGACAGCCCCCATGCTGCTGCGGAGGGGGCGGATTGCATCGCCATACTCACCGAGTGGGACGAGTACCGCTGGCTCGACTATGCCTCGATCGGAAAGTCAATGAGGAGGAAGGTCATAGTCGACGCACGCAACATCCTCGACCCGGCAGCGATCAGGAAGATCGGCTTTCTCTACGAGGGCATCGGTCGGTAGTAGTGTCGCAGCCTCGCATGCGGATACGTCGATCGCCGAGCCCCAAAGGATGGTCCTCCCGACCCTCGGGTCCCCATGCGGCGCGCAGTGACGAGCGGGTCCCTGGGTGAGCCGACGAAGATATCTTCGGCTCCCGATGCAGGGCGCAGCGACGGTATATCGTCTGGCGGTTGGCGGGGAGTGTGGGTCGGGTGAGTAGTCCAAGGTCTGGGAGGACTCCACGAGCGGTCCTGGTATCGGGCGGCTCGGGGTTCATAGGGTCGAACCTCGTCTCCAGGTTGGTCGAGCTCGGCTCCAGGGTCATATGCATAGACGACCTGTCCACGGGCCGTCGCGAGAACCTGGAGCACCTGAGGGGCTCCGACCGGTTGGTCCTCGTGGAAGCCGACGTCTGCGACCCCATCGACGAGTCGCTCCTCGACGGCGTCGAGTGGGTTCTCCACCTTGCGAGCCCGGCGAGTCCTGGTCGAAGTCCTTACTCGTACATGTCGCTCCCTTTCCAGACCCTGGCGGTGGGTTCGAAGGGAACATGGAACATGCTCGAGGCAGCAAAGGCTTCGGGTGCCAGGTTCCTGCTGGCCTCCACAAGCGAGGTCTACGGCGATCCCGAGGTGAGCCCCCAGCCGGAGTCATACTGGGGCAACGTCAACCCGGTCGGCCCGAGGTCAGTCTATGACGAGGCGAAGCGCTTCGCAGAGGCGCTGTCGATGGCGTACGTGCGGGAGTTCGGCCTGGACGTGAAGATCGCCCGGATATTCAACACTTACGGTCCGCGGATGAGGCCCGACGACGGCCGGGTGGTCTCCAACATGGTGGTCCAGGCGATAAAGGGGGAACCTCTCACCGTCTACGGTGACGGCTCCCAGACACGGTCTTTCTGCTATGTGGACGACATGGTCGAGGGCTTGCTCAGGCTGATCGCATCCGACCACAGGGGACCCATGAACCTGGGCAACCCCGCTGAGTTCACGATCCTGGAGCTGGCACAGCTCGTAGGCGAGTTGGTCCCCGAGGCCGGGGATGTGGTCTTCTCGGAGTTGCCTCCCGACGACCCGAAGCGGCGGAGGCCGGACATTTCGCTGGCCATGAGGGTGCTCGACTGGGAGCCCAGGATCCCCTTACGGGAGGGGCTGGTACGCACCATAGCGTGGTACAGAGAGGAGCTCGGCATTGGTGGACGTGGTTGAGGGGAGACGCAAGATCTCCAAGCTAAGCGTGATCATTCCCGTCTACAACGAGCGGGCGACCCTTCCGGAGATCGTAAGACGGTGCCGAGCCGTCGAGCTCGACTGCGAAAAGGAGGTCGTTATCGTCGACGACGGCTCGACGGACGGGAGTGCGGAGATCGCCAGGAGCCTGGCCGATTCCACCGTGAAGGCGGTATTACTGCCCACCAACTCTGGCAAGGGGTCAGCGGTGAGACGGGGAATCGAGGAGGTCACCGGAGACTACGTCCTGATCCAGGACGCCGACCTCGAATACGACCCGGCGGACTGGAAGCGGCTGCTGGCTCCTGTCGAGGCGGGGAAGGCGACCGTCGTCTACGGCTCCAGATTCACTAGCGAGCGCAAGAACATGCTCTTCTGGCACTGGGTCGGGAACCGCTTCCTGTCGTTGTGCACCAACGTGCTGTTCGACACCACCCTTTCCGACATGGAAACCTGCTACAAGCTGATCCCCGCCGACTTGTTACGGAGCCTGGACCTGCGTGCGAGGCGCTTCGAATTCGAACCGGAGGTCACGGCAAAGATTTTGAGGCGAGGGATCAGGATCTACGAGGTTCCCATCTCGTATACGGGCCGGGAGTTCCACGAGGGAAAGAAGATCACCTGGAAGGACGGCTTCAAGGCGCTCTGGACGCTGCTCAAGGTAAGGGCTGGACTCGGGTGAAGGGTCAGGGGAGAACCTCCAGGATCGAGGCTCGGTGGATCCCAGCCTCGGAGGGGCCTCCGCCGACCACCTCGGCTCGAACCTGCACTGCTCCAGGTGGCAGGTCAAGTCGACGAAGCACCTCTTCGGGCGGCGCGTCTTCGACTTGGAGGACGAGGTAGCGGATCCCAGAGCGGCGCAATGTGTCAAGTCTGGCCTGAGGGTCCTCGCCGCCCAGTCGGTCGGGGTCGAAGCACGCGGCCATCAAGACGCAGGGCAGGTCCCGGGGGTCGACGGTCGCCAGTTCGGCTTCGGTGGGGCGCGGGAGGATGGTGGCCACCGGCTTGCCGGCATGGAACTCCGCCATGGCTCCCGCATTCGATGCCAAGCCGCCTTCGAGCCTCCCGGCAGCTTCGGATGCCATCAATATCGCCCTGCCGCCTGCCCGGTTGAGCAGCGTCATGTGGAGGCGCGCGAGGGACTTTCCGTCCTCAGCCAGTGTGAGCGCCGCGGCGGCAATCGAGGTCAGCAGCCCCACGCATAGGTAGGAACGACTGAACTTTCGGCGTCTCCAGGTCAGCTCCCTCCCGTAGGCGCCGAGCGACCCGACCCAACCTATCGCCGCCCCTGCTGCGACTCCCATGGCCGGGATCGCCGCCAAGGCGAACCGGTCGTAGCGGTAGTACCAAACCGAGTGAAACCCGACCATCGAAGCCAGCCAGAAGCCGAGCAGGGTTCCCGTGCGGGGGCGTCTAGCCAGGAGCCAGGCAAGCCCCACGTACCCCAGAGCCGCAAAGAGGGGCTGGCGGTATGCGCTCCACATGTAATAGCCGAAGTTCGGCACGAGGTCTCGCAGAGCCCACCGAAAATTGGCTGCAAACTCCGAGGCATGCGAGATCTCGGCGGACGCCTTTCCTGCGGACCATACCAACCATGAACAGTACGGGAGAAGAAGTGCCAGGAACCCCGCCCCTGTCACGACAAGCGCAGTTCCTGCCGAAGACGTGTGTTTTCCCGTACGGCGACGAGACTTGGTGAGGACGTAGCCCGATGTGGCCAGGTAAATCGGGACCAGCGCGAAACCCTCGCTCCGCGTGAGCAGCGCAAATCCTCCCAGCAGGCCGGCAGGTACAAAAACGGTCGGGTTTTCCTTTTCCAGAGCTGTCGCCATCGCCCAGAGGGACGAGAAGGCCGCCAGGTATAAGAGCCCTTCTGCCATCGGCAACGAAGTCCACTCGATCGCCACGGGGTGGAAGGACACCAGAACCGAAGCAGAGAAACCCGCGAGCCACCCGGCGAGGTTTCGGGCGAGGAAATAACAGACGAGAGCTAGCATCGCCCAGGAAAGCGACGCCACGACGACCCCTGCTGCCTCTGGGCCCAAGCTCCTTACCAGAGGCGCTATTGCCATCGGATACCCGGGCAAGAAGCGGGTGTGGGAGGTTCCCCTGAAGACGTAGCCGTTACCGTAGGCGAGGTTGGAGGCCGTGCCCACGTAGTAGTACGCGTCGTAGGGGTAGACTCCTGCTTCCATCCAAAGCTGGAGGCGGTGCACCACGGACAGGGCCGCCGAGACGATGGCAGCAGGAAGAGAGGCCACAGAGAGGGCTCGGTCCAGGTCCGTGCGGCGGAATATCCCTACCGGTCGCGGCTTGGGGCGTATTGGCGAGGCGGTGTCCGAAGGCCCGGCTGAGGCGATGGGCCCGGATGCATCGGGGTCTGTGCTGTCGAGCAGAGCAGGCTGCATGGTAGTCTCGGCGGACCGTTGGGATATCCTTGAGGTTATCCGATGACTCGTGAGCGCCCTCGGTTCGGGGCTGGCCGGAGCCGGCGTCTTGCCGTGCCCTGTGGGAGCCCCTCTTCAGGTGACGGGCGTCGGGGGCCGAGCGAGATGGTTCACCCTGGTCTTTCGGAAAGCACGACATGAAGGCTGTGGCACTCGTGGGTGGGCAGGGCACCAGGATGCGCCCGCTCAGCTTCCGTACACCGAAGCCGCTGCTACCCATGTGTCAGCGTCCTCTGATCTGGTACACGATCGAACGGTGTGCGGCTGCGGGAATCGAGGAGCTGGTCCTGTCGACGGGCTACATTCCCGAGCTTTTCGAGGAAGTCCTCGGGGAGGAGGTCGAAGGGGTAAGGCTTCGCTACGCCCACGAGGGGGAGCCTCTGGGGACCGCTGGAGGAGCCAGGAACTGTGCCGAACACCTCGACTCCACGTTCGTGGTGTTCAACGGCGATGTCCTGACCTCCCTCGACCTTACCGCGCTTGTCGAGCGGCACCGGAGCGAAGGGGCTGCCGTCACGATCTTCTTGACAGAGGTCGACGACCCGAGAGAGTACGGCGTGGTCCCGACCACCGATACCGGGGAAGTTCTCGACTTCATCGAGAAGCCGAGTCTGGAGGAGGCGCCGACCAACTACATAAACGGCGGCGTCTATGTCATCGAGCCGGAGGTGCTCGAAGAGGTACCGGTTGGCGTCCCGTATTCTTTCGAGCGAGAACTCTTTCCCCAACTCCTCCAGCGCGGGGCCAAGGTCTTGGGGTACAAGAGCCCTGCCTACTGGCTGGACGTGGGTACCCCGGCCAAGTACCTCCAGGCGCACTACGACTTGATGTCCGGGCGCCTGCACGTTCAGCCACCGGGACGCGAGTCCGACGGTCTCTTCTTCGTGGGGGAGGCCGAGATCTCTCAGGAAGCCGAAGTTGTCGGGCCCGCCGTGGTGGGCGACGGGGTGCGAATCGGGAGCGATGTGTCGATGAAAGGGCCGGTCTCGATCGGACCGGGCTGCTCGATCGAGGGCCCCACCCAGCTGACTCGGTGCGTGCTCCTGGGCAACAACACGGTGGGACCGGGGTGCGTGATCGAGGAGGCCATAGTCGGCGAGGATGCGGTAATCCACAAAGACTGCCTGGTGGCCGAGCTGTCGGTCATCGGCTCCGGGGCAGTCATCTGGCCCGGAAACGAGCTGAGGCGGGGGATGAGGGTCTGGCCGGACGTCGAGGTGGCCGAGTCGGCGATCAAGTTCTGACCAAGTTCCTCGTGCACCCTTAGCCACCCAACGTGGGGCACCCGTGTCGCGGAGGTAGCCAGGGGCCCTAGCAGTGGCGAGCTCGAATGCCGCGCCTGGCGAAATACTTCTGGTGGTACTCCTCTGCTCGCCAGAACGTGCTCGCCGGTTCGATCTGGGTAACTATCGGGCTCGAATAACGCCCTTCCTCCTCGAGAGCCTTCTTGGACCGTTCCGCGGCTTCGCGCTGGGCGTCGTCGTGGTAGAAGATCGCGGAGCGGTAGTTTTCTCCGACGTCAGGTCCTTGACGGTTCAGCTGGGTGGGGTCGTGGATGCTCCAGAAGACGGCCAGCAGCTGCTCGTAGGAGATGACCCTCGGGTCGTAGTGTACCCTGACGGTCTCTGCGTGCCCGGTGGTATGAGAGCAGACCTCTTCGTAGGTGGGGTTTTCCTTGTGCCCACCTTCGTAGCCGACCTCGGTCTCGATGACGCCATCCAGCAAGCGAAATGCCTCCTCGACGTGCCAGAAGCAGCCGGCGGCGAAGTCGGCAACTGCCCAGGAGCCCTCGCTCGGCATGTCGGGGGACGATGTGTCCTTCGAGGACACCGGACCCCCTACTGGGCCTGTTCGGCTCTCTTTCTGCTGCGCCCGAGCGCGTAGGCGCCGACGGCACTGAGGACGAAGATTACGATGATGACCAGCCACCTCACCGCGTAGCCCGCTGTACCCGTGAGGAAGCCCGACTGGCCGGGGCAGGGACACCCCCCGGGACCTGCCTGGGCCAGCACACCGAGCGGGCCAGAGGCAGCCCAGGCCGATGCGGTAACCACAAGTGCCGCACCAGCCGAGGCAGCTGCAAGCAACCACCGCAGCGCTCTGCTGATCTTCGAAGGAGTATGGCTCCGGGATTTCATCGATGCGCTCCCTTCCAAGCCGACGTAGCAACATTACTACAAACCGGGCGATACCCGTAGGCGAGCTCGAGTCCGGCCCGATCGCCCGGAACCCCCAGAGAGCGTCGTGGGCAAACGTGGCCGTCCCGGTACGGAGGGTGGCAGGGCTCGAAGCGAGACTCGCTGCTGCGTCAGGTCCGGCGGGAGGGCGTCTCGCCTCCCGGGGCCTGGTCTCTGTACGCTTGTCGAGTCTGCCAGGCCGTATGCGAATGCAGGTCCGTCTCTGGAGGAGTCGTGATGAGGGCTGTCGTCACCGGTGGCGCAGGGTTCATCGGCTCGAACCTGGTTGACCGCCTCGTAGCCGAGGGGTGGGAAGTGCTGGTCGTCGACAACTTCGCGACCGGAAAGGAATCGAACCTGGCATCGGCACTTGATACCGGTCGTTGCAGGCTGGAGCGGGCGGACATCTGCGAAGCCGACCTGGTGTCCCTGTTTCGGGACTTCGGCTGCGAGGTCGTGTTCCACCTCGCGGCCCAGGCTGACGTCAGGGTGTCGGTGCGCGACCCGCTCTCGGACGCCCGCACGAACATACTGGGGACTCTCGCGTGTCTGCATGCGGCAAAGGAAGCGGGAGCCAATCGTTTCGTCTTCGCCTCCTCGGGGGGCACGATATACGGTGAGCCCGACACCTTACCGGTGAGCGAGTCCTATCCCCAGTTGCCCCTGAGCCCCTATGGTGTCGCAAAGAAGGCGGGGCACGACTACCTGTATTACTACTCGAAGGTCCACGGGCTGTCCGCGGTCAGTCTTGCACTGGCGAACGTATATGGGCCGAGACAGGATCCGTGGGGCGAGGCCGGGGTGGTGGCGATACTCGGGGGAAAGATGCTGGCGGGTGAGCAACCACACCTTTACGGCGACGGTACCCAGAGCCGCGACTTCGTTTACGTCGACGATGTCGTCGACGCCTTCCTGGCTGCAGTGGATCACGGTGAAGCCGAGCTGATAAACATCGGGACGGGGGTCCAGACCAGGATTCTCGACCTCTACTACCGCATGGCCGAGTTGACGAGCTACCCGAACGAGCCGAAGTTCGCGCCCAGGAGGACGGGAGAGTTGATGCACATAGCCCTGGATCCGTCCAAGGCGGCCGAGGTCCTCGGATGGCGCCCCAAGACCGACCTGAGTGCCGGTCTGGCAAAGACTTTGGAGTGGCTTGGCTCGGGTGGGACGGGGGAGTCCTCCGGAAGAGGGGCTGCTCCTCCGTAGGCGAGTTTCGGTCCGGTCAGCCTTCCTAGGTCAACGCTCGTGTGCTCGGGCGGCTCTCCTCCAGGACCGAGCGGTAGAGGTCGAAGTAGTGCCTGGCGGCGCGCTCCGCTGTGAAGTGTTCTTCGAACCGCTTCCGTCCCGCAGCGCCCATCTTCGCCCTCAGCTCCGAGGAAGCGATGAGAGCCGAGATGGCCGCCGCCAGGGCTTGGGAGTCGGCAGGGGGTACCGTGAAACCGGTGACGCCGTCTACTATCTGCTCGGGTACTCCCGCCAGCCGGGAGGCGACTACCGGCTTCGAGCTTGCCATCGATTCCAGCGGCACGTTCGGAAAGTCCTCGTGGGAGATTGACGGGAGGACCACCAGGTCGCACGCAGCATAGAGGTTCCAGACATTCCGTTCCGGGTCGATGATCCTTGCCGCGGAAGCGATGCCGGCCTCGGCTATCCGTCGTTCCAGATCTCGCCTGAGCGGGCCGTCGCCGTCGATCACCAGTCTGGCTCTGGATTCGGGGTGCTCTGCCAGGTGTCTTCCGAAAGCCTCTATGAGATACCGGTGGCCCTTTCGTGGCTCGAGTCGGCCTACTGAGACGACAAGGATATCGTCGTCGTCGATGCCCAGGCGGGCCCGGGTCTTTGACGGTGTCTCGTCGGGCTCTCGCTCCAGGATTCCGTTGTGTATGGAAACGACCTTGCCAGCGGGTAGTCGCAGCACTTCCGCCAGTCGGTCACGGGCGGCCCTGGAACCTGTGACGAAGACGCTCACTGCCGATACCAGCTGGCGCTCCAGTGGGTACTCGTACCACCTCCGGAGCGAGCTGTAGCCGTAGGCCAGGTTGTTCACCACGTAGACGACCGGCGTCCGAGCCGTCCTCCTTGCAGCCAGTGCTGCTGCCGTGCACGAAGCGGCACCGGGGAACCCCCCGTTGTTCACGTGCAGCAGGTCCGGCTTGATTCGCTTCAGCATTCTCGCAATGGCTGACACGTCGTAGAGCTGAGCGACTTGCCTTATCGGCAGGGCCGACACCAGCGCCCGGGCCGCCCCGCGCAGTGGTCTCGCTGCGGGCGAGGGAAAGCGGCGCCTCGAGGCCGCGAGCCAGGCCTCGGGGTCGGGCAGGCGGAGGCCAATTCTTTCTACCTCAGCCGGGAGTCTCTTTTCGGCTCCCTCCCGGTAGTCCTCGGTGGCACGATAACTGAAGGAAGGCTGGATTTCTCCGGTCGAGACGGCAGCGGAGAGCAGGACCACGAGCATCTGTTCGGACCCGCCGAAGGTCTGGTTGTCGCTGTGGTAGTGGATCCGGGGCTTCGGGTCCGTAGCGGATGATCGGGACGCGGTTGGTCTCGAGGCGGTCATCGGGTCGTGATGGATCTGCGGTCGAGCAGACCTGCCGACTCGAGCGTAAGAGAGAGGCCCTCCCGTAGCCCGATGCGTGGCCGCCAGCCCAGGATCTGCTCCGCGAGCGACGTGTCTACGACGTAGTCCAGTATCTCGCCCGGCCGCATCGGCAGCTCTCCGAGGCCAAGCACCCCTCGGATAGAAGAGATCTCTTCCAGAAGGTCTGCCAGCTCGCGTACCGGCGTTGCCACTCCCGTTCCGAGGTTGATGATTCTGCCGGCAGCCGACGGCGTGACGGCCGCCCGTACCATTCCCTCCACGAGATCGGTCACGTAGATGAAATCACGCGTCTGGGTCCCCGCCGTCATCGGGAGGTGCCGTCTCAGCCGGAGCGCCTCGCAGGCAGCACCTACCAGCATGTCCGTCCCCTGTCCCGGGCCGTAGGCGACCGTGGCCCTCACGACCGTAACTGGCAGGCCTGAGGAATCCGAGAAGGCGATCGCGAGCCGTGTGGCAGCCAGCTTGCTGGCTCCGTAGACGCTCGAGGGCTCTTCTCGGTCGGTCTCCCGAAACGGAGCCGCGATGGGGCCGTACTCCTCGGCCGTGCCGGCGACGAGGACCCCTTTACAGCCTGCCTCCAGTGCGCAGGCCAGTACGTTCGCGGTACCGTACACGTTGGTCGAGACCAGTTCGTCCAGAGAGTCAGCTGCGCCGTCTCGGCGTCTGGACCCGGCGAGGTGGAAGACGAGGTCCGGGCGCACGCGTTCGAAGACGCTCGCGAGCTCTCGGCGGTCTCTGACGTCGGCCGCAAGGACCGCCAGCCCACGCCTCTCGCTCTTGCTGTCTGACGGCTCCACCTCGGCCCGGACCGTGCTGCCCTCAGGGGGATACGGCTGCGAGCCCGTGAGATCCGCTGCCTCCGGGTCGGGTTCCGGTGCCGGACCCCGGCCGGGTCGGCGACTCACGCCTGTTACCGCCATACCTTGACGGACCAGGTACTCGACGAGGTGGCGTCCGAGAAAACCGGTAGCTCCCGTGACCAGGGAAGTGAGTGCTGGCTGACCCGAAATTTCCATCAGATGACCACTATTGTCTGGTCGAAGTCCGGGAGTGTGCGAGGAGGAGGTCGGTAAGAGGGGTCGGGGTGGCCGATCGTGAGAAGTGCCTGAGGAACCCATTCCTGAGGAAGGTCGAGGGCCTGGCGGGCCTCTTCGGGGGCGAATATCGGAGCGGCGACCCAGCAGGTGCCGAGCCCCTCCTCCGAGGCTGCCAGCATCACGTTTTGCAGGGCGGCGCCGAGGCTGAGCAGGGCCATTCCCCACTCCGCGTGCCGGCGCTTGGGATCCGGGTAGCTGTCCAGGCCCTCCCAGACCAGGCAGGCGAGCAGGACGACCGGGGAAGCACAGAGTCTCCTGATCGACCGATCGGCAGCCTCCTGAGCGGTTCTCGAGTCGACACCGTCCTGCAGCATGTCCTCGACCCAGCGACGGGCCATGGCTCCTGCCAGCCTCGCCTTGGCGTCTCGGTCCGCCACGACCGCGAACCGCCAAGGGGCGGAGTGGTGAGGTGCCGGAGCGAGGTACGCGACCTTGGTCAACTCGACCACCTTGGACACGTCGAGGGGTTCGGAGGAATAAGCCCTTATCGACCTGCGGGAGGCGATGGCTCTACGAAGGGGACTGTCGGTGCCTTCCACTTTCCTCACCGGAAGAGGTCTTCGGATGCCGGGCGGAGCAGGTCCCGGCCGGATCCCTCCCCCTCGAAGACGGGCAGGGGCATGCCTCTCACGATCGCAGCTGGCACGCCATCGGCCTTTCCCATGACGAGCTCGGCGGCGGAGGCGACCTCGTCGGCGACGGCTATCTCGGTGGCTGCCAGGCGCCTGCCGAAGGAGTCCTCGCTACCTCGGTAGTCGAGCAAGGGCTTCATCCCACAAACCCCTATCGCGACGTTGGTCTGGCCTCGTCTCCAGGGGCGTCCGAACGTGTCGGTGACGACTACGGCTATCCGCGCCCCGGTCGACCGCTCGATCTCCGAGCGGATCCGTGCAGCGGAGCGGTCCGGGTTCTTGGGAAGAAGTGAAACGTGACCCAACGGGACGTTGGACGAGTCCACACCGGCATTGGCACACACGAACCCGTGGGCGGTTTCCGAGATCACGAGAGCTCCCTTCTTGCGGAGAACGCGTACCGACTGGTCGAGCACGACTTCCATGCGCGCCTGGTCGTCCGAAACCTCCACCATGCGCCCCTCGGCTTTGGATACCACCTTCTGGGTGACGACCACGACATCACCGTCGACGATGTCGACCCCGGATTCGGAGGCGGCATCCGCAATAAGGTGGCCGAGAGGGTCCCCAGGCCTGATCTCCCCCAGCCCCTCGATGGGGATTATCTCTACTGAGCTGCTCAAGTGCTCGACCTCGCTCGATCCGTCTCGGCCAGATCCATTCAGACTTCGGCCTCGAGTGCCTCGAGGACAGTCTTGGCGAGCGCCTTTGCCTGGGGCACGCCCCGCATCATGGTCTGGGCAGCAATCGGTTCGACTTCCAGGGCCTCGATTTCCGGGATGCACTGAAAGTCGGCGAAATCTATGACGATCGAGTGTATGAAGTCGCGGTAGGCGTCCGCGACCCCGATGCAGCTCGGCTCCAGCCCCACCGCTTCCATCATGCGGTCCGCAGGACCCCGTACCGGCTTCCCCTGTATCAGCGGACTTACGGCGACGATCTTGTTTTCGAATGACCTGAGTGCATCTCGTATTCCCGGCACGGCGAGGATCGGTCCGATCGAAGCAACCGGGTTCGACGGACAGACGACGATGCCCCTGGCCGATCTTATGGAGTCGAGTACCCCCGGTGCTGGAGAGGCAGTCTCGACGCCCCGGTACTGCACGCCCAGCAGACGGTCCCTCGCTTCTCGCTGGACCAGGTACTCCTGGAAGTGCAGGTCCAGACGGCCCGACCCGTGAGCATCCTCGACTTCCACCCGGGTGGTCACCTCGTCGTCCGTCATGGGGAGGACCCTGGAAGAGACTCCCCAGGCGCCGGCGACCTCGGCCGCCACTTCGCTGAGTCGCGCTCCCGAACGTAGCCTCCACGTCCTGTAGATGTGGGTCGCCAGGTCCTTGTCTCCCAGTCGGAACCATGTGGGGCCACCGTACCTGGCAAGTGTTTCGAGAGCACGAAAGGACTCATCCGCCAGTCCCCAGCCGCGCTCGGGGTCGTTTGCCCCAGCAAGGCCGTAGGTTACCGAGTCGAGGTCGGGACTTACGTGCAGACCGTACAGCTCGATATCATCACCGGTGTTGACCACCACGGTGAGGTCCTCGGGGTCGACGAGCTCGACCATCCCCCTAAGGAAGCGGGCAGCGCCGACACCGCCGGCCAAGGCGACGAACATCAAGGACCTCCTCGGACGGGCGCCTCGAACCCGTTGAATCGGAAGAATTACGACATGAGCAACGGGGTGGAAGAGATCATAACGGGAGCGCTGGACCTCGTCGAAGGTCTGGCTGAAGGCGCCGACCTCTCTCTTCCGTACCCGGACTTCGACGGACTTCCCGGGCCCGCCGGCGCCGAGGCACCGGGCCCGACAGCAATAGGCACCCCCAGGCGCGGGTCCGGCGCGGGCGGCGAGGAGTGGTACCGTCGACGCACCGCCATCGCCTCCGGACTCTCCCAGCTGCTGGACCCTTCCGTACCTTGCCGAGAGCTGGTGGAGCTAGCCGCCGAACGTCGTGACCTGATCTGGGGCAAGACGGTGTCCTTCTCGCCGAAGGTCTTCATCGACCTTACCCGCCTTTGCAGGGATCGCTGCGCCTACTGCACCTTCGTGCGCAACCCACTTTCGGTCTCGCCTCGTGCCGCTGCGAACGACTCCCTTGGCAGCTACGTACGGAGCGAGGGGGCGAGGAGTCGTCCCCCTTACCCCTATCTCTCGCCAGAGGAGATACTGACGATAGCCGAGCAGGGACGGCGAGCGGGTTGCAAGGAGGCGCTCTTCACCCTCGGGGACAGGCCCGAGGAACGTTACCCGGCCGCGCGCCGGTTCTTGAGGCAGGCGGGATACGACTCGACTGCACACTACCTCCGGGACTGTGCACGGCTGGTCCTCGAGGAGACGGGTCTGCTCCCTCACCTTAATCCGGGGGTAATGACGGCCGAAGAACTCGCAGCGTACCGGTCCGTGGCCCCATCTTGCGGGATGATGCTCGAGACCACGAGCTACCGCCTGTTTGCCGATCCAGCGGGTTGTCACTACGGGTCGCCCGACAAGGATCCCTCGGTAAGGGTAGGAACGATCGAAGCTGCCGGAGCCCTCAAGATCCCCTTCACAACGGGAATTCTCGTCGGGATAGGCGAGACCCTGCAGGCTCGGGCAGACACTCTGGTCGTGCTGGCAGCTCTCGCACGCCGCCACGGCCACATCCAGGAGGTCATCGTCCAGAACTTCCGGGCGAAGCCGACGGTGCCGATGCGCAACCATCCCGAACCAACTACGGAGGAAATGATTCGTGCCATCGCCCTGGCCAGGCTCCTCATGCCCGAGCGTGTCGCCGTCCAGGCGCCTCCGAACCTGATGCCTGGCGAGTACCCGTACCTGCTAAGGGCTGGACTATCCGACTGGGGCGGCGTGTCGCCGGTGACGCTGGACCATGTCAACCCCGAGGCGGCCTGGCCCGCCCTCTGCGAGCTGCGAATCGCCTGCGAGTCCGAGGGCTTCAAGTTGAGGCCGAGGTTGTGCGTGTATCCTTCGTTCGTGCTGGAAGACGGATGGATATCCGACAACCTCAGGCCGTACGTGGCGTCGGCAAGCGGCGTGGGGGGGTGGGCGAGGATGGATGGGCCGCTCGAGGCGCACCTTCTAGGAGCCCCTCGTTGCGGAGCCGGAGTTGCAGAGCCCAAGGGAGCGGTCGAGACCAGGATTTCGAGCCATGGCTAGAAAACTTCCCAGGCTGGTGCGCGAACCCGGGGAACTTCCGCTCGTGGAAAGGGTCGCCGGGAGGTCGGGAGCGACACTCGGGGCGATGGCGATCGCACGAAAGACCGGTGCCAGGCCCAGGACTCGACCCGACGAGCCCACACCGGGCCCTCGCTTCGACGGGTCAACGCCGGCTGACGAGCTGGATGACCGCTTGGCAGGGGCCTCTCCCTCCGTGAGGCGGGTACTGGAGAGGTCCCTCGAAGGGGAGGACCTGGGGAGGGAAGAGATCGTAGAGCTGTTGCAGGCGAGGGGAGCAGACTTCGACGCCCTGGTTGCCACGGCGGACAGGTGGCGTCGGGACTCGGTTGGCGACGTCGTGACCTACGTGGTGAACCGGAACATCAACTTCACCAACGTCTGCACGATCGGCTGCGGTTTCTGCGCGTTCTCCACCGGCATGGCGATGGACGACGCCTACTTCTTGAGTTTCGAGCAAGTCGTCGAGAAGGCTGCCGAATGCTGGGAGCGGGGGGGAACAGAGGTCTGCATTCAGGGGGGCATCCATCCCACCATGGACTGGAAATACTACCCGGGAGTTCTCTCGGCGATAAAGGCCGAGCTGCCCCTGATGCACACGCACGCATTCTCACCCATGGAGATCGTCTGGGGTGCCAGGAACGCCAGGATGTCGTTCGTCGAGTACTTGGAGATGCTGAAGGAGGCAGGCCTGGACACGATTCCAGGGACCGCTGCCGAAATTCTCGACGATTCGGTGCGGGCGATTCTCTCTCCGAAGAAGGAGAGCGTTGCCGAGTGGGTGGAGGTGGTAACCACGGCTCACTCCCTGGGAATCCGGTCGACTGCGACGATCATGTTCGGACACGTCGAGTCCGTAGGACACCGTGCTGACCACCTGCTGCTGATCCGATCCATTCAGAAGGAGACCGGTGGCTTCACCGAATTCGTTCCGCTGCCCTTCATCCACGAGTACTCACCCATGTACATACAGGGCAAGTGCGGTCCTGGTCCGACGAGACTAGATTCGGTGAGGATGCATGCCGTCGCTCGACTGGCTCTGCGGGGTTACATCGACAACGTCCAGGCGAGTTGGGTGAAGCTGGGGGTAGAGGGCGTCCAGGAGTGCTTGCAGGCAGGGTGCAACGACTTCGGCGGGACGCTGATGGAGGAGTCGATCTCCCGGCTCGCCGGAGCCGACAACGGACAGGAGTTGTGGGTGGACGAGATTGCAGCGGCGATCCAGGCGATCGGCAGGATTCCCAGGCAGCGAAGCACGACCTACGGGGATCCTCCCAGAGAGCCCGTTCCCATAGGGGGCTAGCGTTTCAGGGCTCATGCCGGTCAAGAGCGAGGGCGGAGGACCGGTTCCCGCAGGGGATAGTACTGCATTTCGACCTGGAGACCGGGCTCAGCCGGACCAGTCTCGTCCCAGCCTTCTCCGCCGCCTTATAGCTTCGACCTTGCGCAGTGCCAGTTCCCCGTAGAGCGCCGTGATGTCCTCCACGAGCCGATGAGCGCTGTACGCGCTACGTGCTCGCTCGGCAGAGAGACTGAGTTGAGCAGCAGGGGTCTTCAGGGCCCTCGAGATGGCCTCGGCCAGGTCCTCTGGTGACCTGCTCCTGGCCAGCTCCCCTTGGCCGGTAGCCTGAAAGAGGTCGGCCACGCCCCCGACGTCGGTTGCCGCCACCGGCCTCCTGGCAGCGATTGCTTCGAGCAGTGCCACGGGGAAGCCCTCGTTCTTCGAGGAGAGAGCAACCACGTCGCACGCCGCGTAGAAGCGCCTGAGGTCGGACTGCCACCCGAGAAACCTGGCATCGACACCTCTTGTTTCAGCCAGTCTCTCGACGACCTCGCGCTCGGGCCCGTCTCCTGCGACGAGGAGGACCGTCTTTGGATTTCGAGCCGTGCAGACGGCGGCGGCCTCCACCATCAGCGTGGGGTCCTTCACCGGCACCAGCCTGGCTACCCACCCGATGCACGTGGCGTCCCGGGGGAGGCGTAGCTCGGCACGGGCTTCCTCTCTGGCGGGCATGCGGTCGAATCGTTCGAGGGGTATTCCCAGCGGAACGAGCTTGATTTTCGAACGGGGGATGCCGGCGTCGAGCAACTCTGCAACCTGGGACGGGCTGATGGCGATGACCGCATCGGATGCCCTGGCGAGGAGTGCCTCCCACGTTCTGACTCCCGCAGATACGGGTTTGGAGAAGTAGCCTGCGAACACATTCCCGTGGAAGGTATGGATCACGACCGGCACGCCGGTCGCTCTGGCCGCCAGCCGTCCCAGAGTCCCTGCCTTGGCCATGTGGGTGTGGACGATGTCGGGTCTTAGTCGGCGAAAGGTCGACACCAGAGCAGCCAGCGCCCTCAGGTCGCTCGGAGCGTCGGGACTCCTGCCCAGTTCTGGCACCTGGTACGCCCTGATCTTCTCCTGGGTGTCGGCGGGGAGGAGATCCAGATAGTTGCCTTCCCGCTCGTCCTCGACGCCGTAAACGAGCGTGCTTTCGAAGGTCGGGAGGCCAAGCTCGGCAGAGAGCAGTGTGGCCTGGACCGAGGGTCCCCCGACGTTCAGGCGGGTGATCACGCGGCAGACCCTGAGGGGGAGCGAGGAGGCTAGTCGGTCTTGGACTCGGTGAATTCCGATTTCTTTCTCGTCGGGCTTCCCCATGAAGCGAGGCGGATCCTGGGAGCGCCGCCCCTCGCGCTCGTGGTCGCTGCGAGGGAGGCCGCCATTGCCGGATTCTCCCCGGAACCGTTTCGACAGTCTTGGGAGCCTACCCAACCGACCTTTCAGACTCATAGGCGCAAGTACGAGCGGACCCAGTCGACCGTCGCCGACAGGCCCTCTTCGAACGTGTGAGTGGGTTTCCAGTCGAGGGTGGCTGCAGCCTGGGATGTGTCTGCCCAGGAATCACGGACGTCGCCGGGCCGTTCAGGGGCGAACCGGGGGCTCACTCTCACACCTGTTATCGATGACAGTGTGTCGAGGACTTCGATGACGGAATGGCGCCCTCCGGCGGCAATGTTCAAGACGGCATGGCGGTCGACGGCGGCTTCGAGGCTCTTCACGATTGCAGCGGCAACGTCTTCGACGAACGTGAAGTCCCGCGTCTGCCTTCCGTCTCCGAAGACGGTGGGGGATTCGCCTCTTAGGATCGCCTCGATGAAGAGCGGTATGGCTGCGGCGTAGGGTGAATCGGGTCTCTGGCGTGGGCCGAAGACGTTGAACAGCCGCAACACGACTGTCTCGATCCCGAAGAGCTCCGAGAACACACGGCAATAGTGCTCTCCGGCCATCTTGCTCACGGCGTAAGGAGAGCGAGGGTTGAGTGGTGCCGACTCCGGCGTCGGAAGCGGAGCGGTTCCTCCGTAGACGGAGGAGGAGGAACCGAAGACCACCCGCTCGACCCCGGCGTCGCGGGCGGAGGTGAGGACGTTGACTGTGCCGCCGGTGTTGACCCTGTCGGAGCCGATGGGGTCGTCTATGGAAAGTCCCACCGCTCGGGCAGCGGCGAGGTGGACGACTCTCTCTGCGCCGTCTGACGCTTCCCTCACCGTCTCCGGGTCGGCGACGCTTCCGACAGAAAGCTCGACGTCGAGACCCTCGAGGTTCTCCGGGCTACCCGTCGAGAGGTCGTCGAGGACGCGGACGCGGTATCCCTCCTGAACCAGGAGCGCGACCACGTGGGACCCTATGAATCCGGCGCCTCCGGTGACGAGGACGACCCCGTCTCTCATCTCACAGGAAGCTCGTTCCCGTCCCGCAGCCCCTCAGGACCGCGACCGCGTGGAGGCGGCTGACTCGAGCAAGCCGTAAAGTTTCTCCCCTACGGCCTCTTCCCGGTGGTGGTTGTAGACCCAGTAGTGGGCCGCGGCAGCCACCTGTTCCCGCAGGTTCGGGTCCATCGAGTGTCTGACGGCGGCATAGATTTCCTGTTCCGAGCGGGCACACAGGATCGGGGGTTGCTCCCCGTATGCCACCTCGGCTGCACCCAGGTCGACGTAGCCAAGCACGGGTCTTCCAGCCGCCATGGCCTCGAGAGCAATGGTCCCCAGGCCGGGCGAGTCGAAGTCGTCCACGACCACGTCGGCCTCCAGGAACTGGCGGGCGAGTTCCAGGCGATCCAGGTGAGGGAGCCAGTTCACGTGAGACGACAGACCCAGCTTCTCGACGACTCTGACCGTGGCGTCTGAATCCCTGCCTCTGTACACTAGCACCAGTTCAAGCTTCGCTCCCTCGGCTACCAGCCTCGAGCACGCCCGGAACAGTCGGTCTCCGGATTTGATAAGTCGGTCCCGCTCGAACTCTGCCCAGTCGACCCGGGCAGGGTAGAAGAGTCGCAAGACCGGGTTCTGGGGCCGGAGAGCGGGCCTGGAGGGCGAAACCTGAATGGGAAACGGTATGAACTGGGTCCTGGCTATTCCCAGGTTGTGGAGGTTGCTGGAGTGCTCCGGCTGCGTGTGCAGGACCCAGACCGCTCCTTCGAGTGCCTTCCGGTACGCCTTTCCCTGGGAGCCCTCGTCATAGCCGAGCGACCTCAGGTCACCCGGCAGAGCAAGATGCAGATAGGGCTTGCCGGTCTCGGGGGCCAACGAGGCATAGGTGCCGATCGAGAGGACGACGTGGTACTCGCCGGCCAGCTTCTTCAGCAGGGCTTTTTCGGAGCGTCTGGCGAAGAGTCCGGCCCCGCCGCCCATTCCGCTGGGGTCGAAACGAATTACCCAGTCGCTTCCGGCGGGGGGTCTGACGTTGGGAGCGAAGGCTGGTATGGCGTCTTCTTCGTCACGGGGGAGGAACAAGTCCGCTCTAGCTCCATAGTTCCTGAGGCACCGCGTGAAGAGGTAGCCCGTGCCCGCCATGTTTCCGAGCAGCGCTACCCGCAGTATTGACCCCTGGAATGCAGCCACTTGTTCAGATCCCGGTGCAGTCGCTCCTGAAGGCGCCCCTGGTGGTCGGCGTGCTTGCAGCTCCTCTTGGGATTATCGGACGCAACAGTATCTACCTTGCGCGACAGCGGATTCTATAACCTGCTCCGTCTTGGCGCTCGGAGACCAGTCGGTCCGCAAGGATGGCGCTGACGAGCTCATGGTCGGCTTTCCCTCAGCAAGTCTACGACACAGGGACCGAGCGGGACCGTGGGCTCGGTGATCGGGGATCTCAACCCCCCGTCGTCCGAGGGAACGGCGGTGGCTGTAATGTCGCCGAGGGCCTGGGCCACCGACGAGTGGTAGTCGAAGCGCCTCAGGTAGTAGCGGAGGAGGTCGATGGCTTCGGAGAGGTAGCCGTCGTTCGCCATGGTCGTGGCCATCAGCACGGTGCCCTTGCCCTCTCCCAGCTCGAAGCCGTGACAACCGGCGTCGTAGATCAGGTTTCTGTCTTGCAGGGCCTGTGCCGTCAGCATCAGCTCGTAGTCGATGTCCAGGTTGTAAGGGTTGTACCTCCGTGCTTCCAGCAACGACTCGACAGCGATCTGGAGCTTCGAGGGGTCTACGGGATCGGGTCTTTCCAGGCGGCCTTCCCCCCTAGCTCCTCCCCAGTAGTTCATCAGCTCGCCTCGGGTCTTGTGGAAGCGTTCTTCCTGAGGGCTCAGCCGGATAGCTTCGAGCAGGGCGGCGTCCGCTCTCTCGAGCGCCTCGCGCTGCGCTTCCCCCGAACCCGCTAGCCACGCCTCGATCCTGGATACCTCGTACTTGTCGAAGAAGTAGCGGGACTCCCACGGATTCCTTCGAATCGCCTCGTCGATCCTCTGTCTTGCCGTGGCGAGGTAGTCCTCGAGCGCGGCTCTCATACCCGCACCCTCGGGCTGCTTGAATTCGGGATCTTGCTGGATGAGCTCCTGGAAAGCGCTCTTGACCAACTCCTGGACCGGCATGAACTGACGGTAGACGTGGTCGGCCCTGTACGGCCTAGCTGCGAGCCACCCGAGCGGTACGGACACGCTAACGTAGATCACCGCGACGACTGCGGTTGCCACCCTCAATTTCTCGCTCGCCCCTCTCCTCGAGCCGCCTCCCCGGATCGCCCCGGAGTTCCTTGACCGATTGCCGCTCTTCGAGCGGATTGCCCGCCTACTCTCCGCCCCACTCGAACCTCGGCCCGAGGCGATCCGGTCTGTCGACTTCTTGTTCCGCTTGTCGATTACCCTTGCGGATTCGCGATCTGCAGTGGCGCGAGCTGCAGACGAGGCGGCACCCTCCTTGGGGGATGGAAGTGCCAGGCGAGATCTCGCTGCAGCAAGAAGCGGCGGGCGGACCATCTCGTCCTCGGCGATCCGTGCGCTTCGTGCGGCGTCAGCGAGGGCCTCTCTGGAGAGGAGAGACAGCTTCGCGCTCAGGGGCGCGATGGTGTAGAGCAGGAATGTGATCCCGATCTGGTTGACGTTGAAGCTCTCCGAGACCAGGAAAGACAGGACCGCTATTGCCGTCCCGCCTATCAGGAGACGCCACTCGCGAAGCTCCCTGACTACCGGGATCCCTTTCTTGAAGCGCTCCTGCACCCTGCGCTCACCTCTCAGGCAAGCTGCAGCCATGCGGACGGCGGGAACGAAGACGGCAGCGATCAGCCACAAGAAGGCGCCGATACCCAGGATTCCAGCAGAGTAGAACCAGGAAATGAAGACGTTGTGCGGGCCGTTGGCGATCTGAGTGGGCCCGTACCGCTTGAAGAACTCCATTCCCTGGTAGCGGAGGAACACTACTCGGAAGGTGTCCAGACCCCAACCTGTGAAGAACCGGTCCATACCCGCTTTGATGCCTGCTTCCCACAGCAGAACTCGCTGCCGGCTAGAGGTGTCTGCCGCCTGGAACATCGAGGCCAGCCGTACGAACAGGTTGGTCCTGCTGCGTAAGGCGACCGCCGCGAAGAGGAACATTGCCACCGCCGAGGCGCCGGCGGCGGCGAAGGGCAGGGGCCGTTTACGGATGTCGGGGAGGAAGAGCACATTCAAGGCCACTGCAGTGATCGCTATGGCGGCCCACGCCCCCCGCGTCTGGGTCTGGATGATCTCGAGGAATGCCAGGGCAGCGAACGCGCCCAGCGCCCAGCGCAGGGTCGGCTCCGACGTGGAAGCGAGCAGCACCAAGGCCACGGGAATGCAGATCGCCAGGAATCCGGCGAAGTGATTCGGATTCCCGTAGGTCGAAAAGATCGCCGAGGTCTTGAAGGAGGCAGGTCCCCACAGCTCCCAGTCGAGCTTGAGGCGTCCCTCCGTGGTGAACGTGACGTACTGCAGGACTCCGTAGACGGCAGAGAGAAGGCCGCCGCCCAGTACCAGGCTGTAGAGAGCCGCCCTGACCTGGCGCTTGTCGTCGAAAACCTCAGCCGTGGCGAGACCGAGTACCGTGAAGACCGCTATCGAAATGAGGCCGTCGTAGGATTTGTAAAACCCCAAAATTGACACGACCCTGGAAAAAGTCGTCGCAGTCGCTACCGCACTTGCCGCCAGTAGCGCCAGCATGGGCAGCTCTATCCCGGTTCTGGGGTAAAGCAGCTTCTTTCGCTGTACCATCTCGAGGATCCAAAGTCCGGCGATGACGATCGTCGCCAGCGTGACGAGGGTGAACTTGGTGAGGTTGAAGACGTCGAAGGTGTCGGTGTTGAAGGCCAAGGGGACGGCGGCCATCAGGAAAACGATGAGCCAAAGCCTCACCGCACGCAGCCGCCTACTTACCATTGGGACCTGCTACCTGGTGTGAAATACCTGTCGAACCTCCAGCTAGAGCCGATGACATGGCAAAGGTAGTAGTCACGGGAGGCGCCGGCTATATAGGCTCGCACCTCGTCGACGCCCTGGTCGAGCGGGGAGACGACGTCTACGTAATCGACGACCTTTCCTCCGGGAGCATAGAGAATATCTCGCACCACTTCGGATCCGAGCGCTTTCACTTCGTCAAGGCCTCGGTGCTCGACGCCCGAATAGTGGACGAGTTCGTCGAGGGGGCGAGCACCGTCTTCCACCTCGCCGCTGCAGTGGGTGTCCGTACGATCGTGGAACAGCCGCTGGAGTCCCTCATCGTCAACGTCGATGGTACGAAGACTGTTCTGGAGGCCGCGTGGCGACACGGAGCGCGTCTGGTCTTGGCATCGACTTCCGAAGTGTACGGAAAGAGCACTGATGTCCCCTTCATCGAAGGCGGAGACAGGGTCCTCGGCCCCACCACGGTTCATCGCTGGGGGTACTCGACGGCCAAGGCCCTCGACGAGCACCTCGCCTTTGCATACGCCCACAAGGGACTGTCGGTTTGCATCTTGCGGTACTTCAACTCCTACGGCCCGAGGCTCGACCCCAAGGGCTACGGCTCTGTCGTGACGACCTTCATCAGGCAGTCGCTCTCTGGCGAGCCGCTCACGGTGCATGGAGACGGCAAGCAGACCCGTTGCTTCACCTACGTCGACGACACGGTCGAGGGGACCCTGCTCGCTGCCTCTATTGCCGGGGACGAGCCCGAAGTATTCAACCTTGGGAGCACCGAGGAGATCTCCATCCACGATCTGGCCGTAAAGATAAGGGAGCTCCTCGGGTCGCGCTCGGAGATCCGATTCGTCCCTTACGAGGACTACTACGGTCCCGGATTCGAGGACACCCGCAGGAGAGTACCCGACGTCACCCGTGCGGCGACGCGTCTTGGATGGTCGGCCAGGATCGGGTTGGACGAGGGGTTGGCCCGGACGGTCGCCTGGTGGAAGGAGCGTCATGGGATCTAGCGGTTTCGAATCCAGGATGGGTGACGACAAGGCGAGCATCGAAGCGTTCGCTGCTGCGGTGGAGTCGCGGTCGCTCGAGGTCGGGGTAATCGGCCTTGGTTACGTTGGCTTGCCCCTGGCGGTCTCCTACGCCGATGCCGGGTTCACCACCGTCGGCGTCGACGTCGACGAGAGCCGAGTGGAGGCGCTCAAGAGGGGCGAGTCGTACGTCGAGGACGTGGACTCGTCCAGGCTGGCGGAGGTGGTGACTAAGGGGCGGTTCGTACCGACTTCCTCATTCGAAGCGATACGGGAGTGCGGCGCGGTCTTCATCTGTGTGCCGACTCCATACACCCCGGCGAAGGATCCCGACCTCTCCTACGTGGTGCAGGCATCCGAGAGCGTGTGCGAGCACATGGCGCCCTCGACCCTGGTCATCTTGCAGTCGACCACCTATCCGGGGACCACCAACGAAGTTGTGCGCCCCATCCTGGAGAGGGGAGGTCGTAGGGTGGGGGTCGATTTCAACCTGGCCTTCTCGCCCGAAAGGGTCGACCCCGGCAACACGTGCTGGACCGTCGAGAATACTCCCAAGGTCGTCGGGGGGGTGACGGCCGAGTGTTCCGAAAAGGCGGCCCTTCTCCTCGCTGCTCCGATGAGCGCCGATGCGCCTCTGAAGACCCGGATCGTCTCCACACCCGAGGTCGCAGAACTGACCAAGCTGTTGGAAAACACCTTTAGAGCGGTGAACATTGCGCTGGTGAACGAGATGGCCCTCCTTTGCGAAAAGATGGGTGTAGACATCTGGGAAGTGATCGAGGCCGCCGAGACCAAGCCGTTCGGCTACATGCCCTTCAGGCCGGGTCCCGGCGTCGGCGGGCACTGCATAGCGGTGGACCCTTACTACCTTGCCTGGCGAGCACGCACGTTCGACTTCCACGCAAGGTTCATCGAGCTTGCAGCCGAGGCCAATTCCCGCATGCCCGAGTACACGGCCCAGAGAGCGGCGCGACTGCTCAATTCGGTCGGAAAGCCCGTTCGGGGGTCGAGGGTGCTGGCGCTGGGGGCGGCTTTCAAGGCCAACGTCTCCGATACTCGCAACTCGCCGGCCCTCAAGGTCATGGAGATTCTGGCAGCCCAGGGTGCCGAGCTGGCCTACTCGGACCCTCTGGTCCCCACTGTGGAGGTCGGCGGCAAGAAGCTCGAATCCGTGGCTCTCGACAAGGAGATCCTCGAGTCCTCCGACCTGGTTCTGGGGCTCGTCGCCCACCGCGACTTCGACGTCGACCTCGTTCTCGGTCACGCCCAATTGATCTTCGATGCTGCCAACGTCTTTGGAGGACGTCCCGCCAAGGGGCGCATGGAACGCCTGTGAGCTGCCTCCTCTCTGGCGTCCCTGCATGGCGAATCTCGGACATCCCGGGGCCTGGCAGCCCGGGTCTCCTGCGGGGTGTCGAGTGAACCGCCCGCCGAGCTGGCTCTACGCGACGGCTTTCGCCCTGTCGGTGGGGGCGTCGGCGCTCTTCACGCCTGTCATGAGGCGCTACGCCGTCGCCCAGGGTCTCGCTGACCAGCCTTCCGAGCGAAAGGCGCACCCCGAGCCGATTGCGCTTCTGGGCGGTGTGGCCATCTTCGCAGCTTCTGGCCTGGTCCTCTGGGCAGTGGTTCCCACGGCCGCCAGGACCTTGAAGGGCGTGCTGCTGGCCGGGTTGGTGATCCTCGTAATCGGTCTTCAGGACGATGTCGCCGGAATGGAGCCGTTTCTCAAGCTGATCGGACAGGCGACGGCGGCGCTGGTGCTGGTGGGCTTCGGGGTCACGGCATCGGTCACCCATATCGCTGCAGTAGATACCGCCCTCACCGTCTTCTGGGTAGTCGCCGTCGTAAATGCGATGAATCTTTCCGACAACATGGACGGGCTGGCGGCTGGCCTGTGCGTGGTCTCTTGCGGCGGTTACTTCGCGTTGGCCGTGACCTCCGACCAGTACCTCGTAGCCACTCTCGCAGTGGTACTGGGAGGGGGTTGTCTGGGCTTTCTCTTTTACAACTACCCTCCGGCGAAGATCTTCATGGGGGATGCCGGAAGCCACCTGCTGGGCTTGTTGCTCGCCGTGATGGGCATTCTTGTGAAATTTCCGGACACCAACAAGGCGCTGGCTCTCTCTATACCGATCCTCGTGCTGGCGGTTCCCCTGCTCGATACGGCGCTGGTCGTCATCTCGAGGTTGCGCCGTGGGGTGCCGGTCAGCCGGGGAGGGACCGACCACGCATCTCACCGACTGGTCGTGTGGGGACTGACAAGGCGAGGGGCAATAGCGGTCCTCTGGTCGGTCTCTGCGCTGGGGTCGCTGGCGGCCTTGGGGGCAGCCAACTTGCGAGGTTTTTGGGCCGTGGCACCGGTGGCAGGATTCGCTCTGTTCGCTCTGGTCGCGATCGCCCTCTTGGAGAAGCGTGGCGCCCCGGAAGGCCTAGTGTTCGATCGGCAAGAGGCGCCGGGGGTGGGGGCACCTGGCTGAGCCTCGGTCGGTGGCGGCCTGCAGGGGACCTGCGACCCTTTCTCTTTCGAGGCAGAGCCACGGTGCGCATCTCTGGTCTCATGGTCCGTTGGTGCTAGCATCTTGGCGGCATGGAGGAACGGAGCACGGACCGAGAACTCCCACGTGTCCTGATCGCCATCCTGTCGGAGGGCTCGCCGCGGCTGGGGGGCTGCATCGTATCTGCGCTCGCTCAGGACTACCCGGCCCTCGAGGTACTCGTCGTCGACGTGGCGGGGACCGGAGCTGCCGACCAGGTGGCGCGCAGACACGGGGTGCCAGTCATAGCTTCTCCGAAGGGGAAGGGACTGGCAGCCGGTGCCAACGCAGTCCTCTACGAACCCATCGACCACTGCGAGTGGGTGGTCTACTGCCACGACGAGGTGGCCCTCGAGCCCGATGCCGTCAGGCAGATGGTAGAGAGTGCGATGGAGGCGGACGCGGCCGTCGTGGGCCCAAAGGTACGCGACTGGAGCCGACCCGAGATCCTCAGAGAGGTTGGATTCGGTTGCGACAGATACGGCTATCACAAGTCCCTCGTCGACCCGGGCGAGTCGGACCGGGGGCAGCACGACCTGCTGAGGGACGTCTTCTTCGTCTCGACCACTTGCATGGGGGTGCGGCTGGACGCTCTGGCAGCCCTCGGAGGATTCGACGCATCTCTCGATTCCCTCGAGGCCGATCTCGACCTTTGCTGGCGTGCTCGCCTCACGGGGTATCGCGTGGTCGTGGTCCCCGCGGCTGTCGCGTACCACGAACCCTCGAACCTGGATTGGCCGGCCGTGAGGGACCCGCACTCCGTGGCCCAGAGGAATCGTTTGCGGGTCCTGACGAAGTGCTACAGGCCGTTGCGGTTGCTGGGGGTACTGCTTTCTCTTGCTCTCCAGGACGCCGCCGAGGCAGGCTTCAGGATCTTCACCGGCAAGCCACCAGGCATCCTGAGGAAGATTGCAGTCTGGGGCCGCTACCTCCTGGGCCTGGGTTCGACACTGAGAGCGAGGAGCTCGGTTCAGCGCCAGAGGGTGATAGACGACTCCGCAGTCGCCGAAAGCCAGTCCCGAGGCTCGGTCAGGATTCGCTCCGCGCTTGAAAGACGCCTCCACGTCGAGTCGGAAGAAGAAGGAGCTGAGCCGCTCTCGCTTCAGAGCGTGGGCTCGGGTGTCTGGGAGTTCGTACTTCACGAACTTACAAGACCACCGGTGATCTTCTGGGTGGTCTGGACGCTCTTCGTGGGAGTGTGCTCGAGAGGCCTGCTGGCCTCGCGTTCCATTCCCGTCGTCGGCGAGCTGGGCTATCTGGAGTCGGGAGTCGAAACCTTTGCCGACTATTTCAGAGCCTGGCACCCCGACGGGGTCGGCTACTCCGGACATGCTTCTCCGTCCCGGGCGATTGTGGGGCTCTTGCAGGTGCTCGTCTTCGGGAGGTCTGCTGCTCCCATGAGGGTCTTATTGCCCGTCGCATTTCTTCTCGGTGCAGCAGGCGTGTGGACGTCGGTACGGAGGGTTTCAGGTCACCTCCGCTGGGAGGGTGCCGCCGCCGCTACAGTGCTCTACTCGCTCTCCCCGCCTGTTGTTGCCTCCTACGAGAAGGGATCCATGTCCGGGGTGGTGACCGCGGCGCTGCTGCCCTGGGCGCTCGTAGTGGTGTTGGCACCGGTGATCGGCGGACGGCAGGGGGTTGGTAGGGCGGCTGCCCTGGTGGCTCTGCTCACCTTCGTGATGACCTCTTTCGAGCCCCTGGCCCCTCTGCTGCTGGTCGCCAGCGCTCTTGCGATCTGTCTGGTTTCCGTGGTCGCCGGCAAGTTTCTGAGGGCATTGGCCAGCCTGGCCGTCGGTCTCTTGGCGGGCGTAGCCGGGGCTGCATTGACACTTCCGTGGGCTCTGGCAAGGGAGCCGCTCGATGCTCTGCTCTCTACCGTATTGAGCGGCTGGCCAGACGGAAGGGTCCAGCTCGGCATCGGGGGTGCTCTCAGGATGCAGACCACGGAAGTGGGTTCAGCTCCCCTCGGGTACGCAGCAGCGGCGGTGGCTCTCTCGGCGCTCGTATTCTGCCGTGGCGACCGTCTCGCCTGGGCCTCCCGGTTCCTGGTCGCGGCAGCTCCTTCGGTTGCAGCGGTGTGGTTCGCGGGCCAGGGAAAGCTCCCAGCAGTCCTGGAGTCGTTTCCAGCGGTATTCGTTCCGACTGCCATCGGGTTCGCGGTCGCAGGGGGACTTGCAATTGACGACCTGCGGGAGCGGGCTACAGCCTCCGAAAATCCCAGTGCCGTGGCTAGGCTGCTTGTGTGGCCGCTGGTAGGGCTCGTGGCAATAGGTTCAGTGCACCCTGCAGTGCGGGTGCTGGGGGGGACGCTCGGGGCAAGGTCGACGGGATTCGAAAAGGCTCTGGAAGAAGCTCGTACCACGGGTGAAGTAGGCGACGTCGCGGTGCTTTGGCTGGGGAGCCAGGAGAGCCTCCCCGGCAATCCACGCCCGCTGTCGGGAGGTGTTGGGGGGGCCTACTCGGTGACTGGCTCGCTGCCCACCCCTGCGCTCGCCCGGTATTCACCAGAGCCTCCCGGATTCGAGGGTGCGCTTGCGAAGGTGCTGTCCCAGGTACAGGCTGAAGGCTTCACGCGGGGAGGCAGACTGCTTTCTTCGCTTGGGGTCAGATATGTAGCCATCCCCGAGCAGCCGGGAAGGTACCCCGTCGGCTCGAGGCCACTGCCCGAAGGCGTGGTCTCGGGGCTTTCCAGACAGCTCGATATCTCGGAGGTTCGAGGGGTCCGCGGGCTGCGACTATTCCGAGTCGCTCCGGAGTCAGCAGTCTGGACGTCGACCGCAATCGACTCGGTCGTTTCGGAAGCAGCCACTGCTTCCGATGCCGTGCTCCTCCGGAGGTGGCGGGAGGTCGAGCTGACGGGCGCCGTTCCCGCCTTCACCTCGACACATCTCGGGGCCCGGGCCACGGTCGCCGAGGGCCGTGCTGCAGCCGTCCTGCTGTTCAAGGAGTACGACGAGCGGCTCCGTCTGGTAGTGGAAGCGGACGGTGCCGGTCCAGTGGAAGTAGAGCCGACCAGGGCCCTCGGCTGGGCTTCTCTGTTCGACCTGGGACGGCTGGGCCAGTCGGGAGCTCTGCAATTGCACCTCCGTTACGACGAACCGGAGGGGTTCCGCGAGCCTATCTTCGGTCAGATTGCCGGTGTGGTCTTGCTCGTAGCTGTTGGAGCACTCGGGCGGAGGCAAGAAGAAGGAGACGACCTCCCAGAAAGGCTGGCTGCCCTGGCTCCGCTGGCGGCGGGGGACGACGCAGCGAGCCACTCGGCGAACGAGGAGACTTCTTGCTCGGGCCGGAGCGAGTTGCAGTGACTGCAAGAGACGTCCTGATCAGAGCAGTGACGCTGGCGGTACTCGGAGGATCGATCGTCGGGGCTGCGCTGCTGCAGAAACCGGGTACCGAAGGAGAGACCGCACCGACGGGACCGGAGCAGGCTCAGTCCCATGCGTGGTTCTGTCCCGGCCTGTTGCCTCGTGAGGGGCGCAGGGAGGTGGTGGCGGTCTCCAACCCCGGCTCGGAGCTGCTGAGCGGGAGGCTGACCGTGGCGGGAGACGGAAAGACGGTGGTTTCCAGGGCGCTCGAAATTCCGGCTCTGGGCAGCGTCTGGGTAGACGTGGGCGATGAAATCTCCCCGCAGACGGCGCCGGCTGCGTTGACGGACTCTCAGTCGGTCGGTTTCGTGGCCATCGTCGAACTGTACGGGGGCACCGCCGCGGTGGGCACGGGAACCTCCGTCACTTCCGGGGGGGTGACGGATGTGGCCGTCTCCGCCTGCAGTTCGAGTCTTTCGAACAAAGTTACTTTGGCCGGAGGCTCCAGCGTTCGTGGGGCCGGAAGCGACCTCTTTCTTGCGAATCCCCTGGGGGACGATTCGGTCTGGAACGTATCGCTCGTGACGGAGAAGGGGCGGGACATCCCTCCCAAGCTGCAAAAGCTTCCCGTCCTGGCTTCGTCGCAAGCTTCCTACAGGGTGAGCGACGAGTCCCGCCGGCGCTGGGTTCTCGACGTCGAAGCCGACGCGACCGCAGGGGAGGCGGCTGGCGTCCTCGAAGTGGCATCCGACGGCACTCGCATCGGCTCGGGAATTGCGAGGGTTCCCTCGTCTGCAGAGGCTTCCTCGGTTCACATCTTCCCTGCTTACTCGAACGGGAGCCCTGACTCTTCGCTGCTTTCCGTTTCTAACCCCGTGGCCGAGCCCAGGAAAGTCCAGGTCAGAATCGTCTCCGACGACTCGTCGAGCCCTACGATTCAGGGCGGTGTCCCACCTCTCGAGGTGGATTTGCCATCCGAGGGCGCGATCACGCTGACTCCGTCACCGGGTCAGCCGGACGGTGGCCGATTCGGGCTGGTAGTGGAGGCGGGTGACGGCAAGCCTCTCTTGGCCTCGGTCACTCGCAGGCCCGGGTCGGGCCAGCGTGGTCTGGGAATCACGACCGGTCGGCCGAGGGGATACGACAGGTGGGTACTCCAGGATCCGGCCGACCTCGGCTTACCTCCTGGGTCCAGAATCGAAGTTTCCATCATGAACGTGGGAGACAGGAACGGCTCGGTCAAGGTGACCGCATTCGGGTCCGGGACTGCAGCAAGCCCGGCCGGACTGGGCGAGATCGAGATAGCCAGGGAGAGGACTGTTACGATCGAGGTCGCTTCACTCCAGCTCCCACAGGGTGTACGCTCGATCGTTCTCGACTCCGACGTCCCGGTGGTAGCAGAAGCGGCCCTCTTTCTCGGTGGTGACCAGGAGCAGGGCGGGTTCGACCTCTTCGAACTCCACCCGGTTCCGCCATCTCGACCGGTACTGGAGGGCCTGAGCAGGGCAGGGATCGGCGGTGCTGCCTCTTCCACTGCGGTGTTCGCCGTCGCCTTCGCCGCCGCCGGTGTCATCGTCTGGTGGCTGGGTCGCCGTAAAAATCCAGGGGACGACGGGCTGGTGGAGTCGTCGACGTCGCTGCGTGAAGAGGCCGTACTGCGACTGATCGAGCAACGAGGCGATGGAGGACGGGGGCAGGCGGCCCGGAGGGGCATTCCCGGCGAACTGCTGGTCCTCTTCTCTCATGAGGGCTGTCGGGCCTGTGCTGCGGCCAGGGAACTGCTGGAGTCCATAGGCTCTGCTCACGGGGTGGCTGTCTTGGAGGTCCGCTACGAGTCGGACAGGGAAGCTTTCGAATCGGCGGGCGTGGAGGATGTACCCACTACGGTGCTCGTATCCGCTAACCGTGTCGCATCCGTGTGGGTGGGACCTCTCTCTGGGCCGGAGGTCGTTGCGTCCCTGAACGCCGGGAAGACTTCGAGCTCAGGAACTTCCCTCGGCCTCTAGCCTTGCCACCGGTTCCCAGGCCTGGTCGAAGATGCGGTACCAGTTGTTCTCGGCCCTCAGGGCGGTGAGCACTCCTGCTAGCCCCAGGTTCAGGCGGTTGAAGTAAACGAGCTCTCTGGGCAAGCTCCAAGCGTCCTTCAGGTCGGACCCATCTGAGCCCTCCCCCACGAAGAGGCGGGCAAGCTCTCTTCTCGACTCGGGGGTAAACCGGTATGGCCTGTCCCTTCTTACCGGTGCCACCAGTGCCTTGATGAAGCGGGCCAGGGCGTCCGACTCGGAACCGGTCTCCGAGGACGCTATGTAGCCGGCTTGCGCCATGGCACGGGCGATATCGGAGCGGTCGCCGCGTCTTGCCGCCTGGACGATTCGCCACTGGGCGAGGAGCGTTTCGGGATCCAACCTCTTCATGCAGCCGAAGTCGAGAAATACGATCCGCCCGTCTTCGAGGAAGATGTAGTTGCCCGGATGAGGGTCGCCGCTGAAGTAGTGAAGAGAGCCCACGCAAGTCTGCGCGAAGCGGTAGATCTCGGCACCGATTCTGTCTCGCTCTGCCTGGTCGGCCCGCACTATCTCGTCGAACTTCCGGCCCTGGTACCATTCGGTCACCAGGACCCGCTTCGAGGTCAACTCCTCGACCACAGACGGAATCACCACTACCTCGTCGTCCTTCCACGCCTCTCGTAGCAACTTGTGGTTGGCGGCCTCCTTTCTGTAGTCCAGCTCTTCCGACAGACGCTCCTTGAATTCCTCGAAGATCGCGTCGGGGTCGACACCAGGGAAGGCCCGGCCGATAAGGGTCTTGAGCACCCACGCGTTCTTGAGGTCCGCCTCGATCGCTGCGTCGACCCCGGGGTACTGAATCTTCACGGCCACCAGGCTCCCGTCTTCGAGCCGGGCGCGGTGCACCTGCCCTATGGATGCGGCCGCGGCCGGGGTCTTCTCGATGCGCTCGAAGAGCTTGGAAGGAGGTTTGCCAAGCTCCGACTCGATCTGAGCCTCGACCAGCTCCCAGGACATCGGCGGGGCAGCCTGCTGGAGGGTCGCCAGCGGGGCGCGCACGTCGTCCGAGAGGTTGACGGCGACGAAGGAGGCCATCTGGCCGAGCTTCATGATGGCGCCCTTCATGTTGCCCAGCTCACGCGCGACGTCCTCGGCGGTACGCAGCTGCGCTTCCGTCACGATCTTCGCCTTGTGCTCTTCCGGCGCGAGCCTGAGCCGGAGGCGGGTGACCGCTCCTCTGATGCCGCTCCTGACCGAAAGGCCGGCAACGTTCAACCAGCGGTGGACTCTTGAGGTGGGGAGCTCGGGCGCAGGCACTTTCGCTGCCAGGCACCGCCGATGGCGGCCCTCTTCAGCTCGGGGGCGCCGTGCCTGCCTGCAGGCCTGGCTCCGAGGTCGGGTGGATCGCCGGTTGCTCCTCGGGGGTTGGACCGCCCTCAGCCTCAGGAGTGCCGGGAGGCTCCTCGGCCGACCTCACTCTGGCGGGAGCTTCTGCGCCGTCAGGCCTCTGTCGGGCCGACCTGGCTTCCACAGCGCTCCTGGCAGAAGCCACCGCTTCGTCGATGATCCTACCGGCTTCGGTACCCGAGATGGTCTCCTGTGCCCTCAGGGCCTCCGCGAGCGCCTCGAGGGCTCCGCGGTTCTTGGAAATGATTTCCCGGGCTCGGGCGTCTTGCTCTTCCAGGATGCGCTGAACCTCTTCGTCTATGACCCGCGCGGTCTCGTCGCTGTATTCGTGGGCCTTTACGAGGTCCTCTCCCAAGAAAACCATACCTTGCTCGCCCCAGGCCATGGGGCCCAGGCGCTCCGACATACCCCACTCTCGCACCATCTTGCGCGCCAGTTCGGTGGCGGAAACGAGGTCGTTGGAGGCCCCCGTGGACACCGTTCCGAAGACGAGCAGCTCGGCTGCTCTTCCGGCCAGGCTCACCGCAAGGCGGTCGAGGATGTACTCGCGCTGGTAGATGTGCTTCTCTTCCATCGGGAGCTGGTGGGTCGCCCCAAGGGCCATTCCCATGGGCAAGATCGTCACCTTGTGCAGTGGGTCGGCATGAGGGAGCAGGTGAGCAAGAAGGGCGTGGCCTGCTTCGTGGACCGAGATGACGTCCTTTTCCTGCTCGGAAATGGCCATCGACTCCCGCTTCCTCCCCATGATCACCCGGTCGCGGGCGTCCTCGAAGTCTTCCGAGGTGATCTCCCGACGGCCCCTCCGCACGGCGAACAGGGCGGCCTCGTTGGTCAGGTTGGCCAGGTCGGCTCCCGAAAACCCTGGGGTGCCCCGCGCCAGGACCTCGAGGTCGACGTCGGGCGCCAGCCTCTTTCCCTTGGTGTGGACCTTCAGGATGGCGAGGCGCTCTTCCTGGGTGGGGAGGGGGATCACGACCTGACGGTCGAACCTCCCGGGCCGCAGTAGCGCAGGGTCGAGGATGTCAGGTCGGTTGGTCGCGGCCATCACGACCACGCCCTCGGTAGTCTCGAAGCCGTCCATTTCGGCGAGCATCTGGTTCAGAGTCTGTTCACGTTCGTCGTGACCGCCCCCAAGACCGGTACCTCTCTTGCGGCCGATCGAATCGATCTCGTCGATGAAGATGATCGCCGGTGCGTTCTTGCGTGCTGTCTGGAAGAGGTCGCGGACTCTCGCGGCACCCACGCCGACGAACATCTCCATGAAGTCGGAACCGGTGATCGAAATGAACGGCACCCCTGCTTCGCCTGCGACCGCCCTGGCAATGAGAGTCTTGCCGGTGCCGGGGGGTCCGACCAGCAGGATCCCCTTGGGAATCCTGGCCCCCAACTCCTTGAAGCGCTTGGGATTCTTCAGGAACTCGATTACCTCCGCTACCTCTTCCTTGACCCCCTTGTAGCCCGCCACGTCTTCGAAGGTCGTGCTTGGCTTCTCCGTGGAGTACACCCTCGCACGGGAGCGACCGATGTTCATGATCCCGGCCATCTGCCCTTGAGCTCGCCGGCTCAACCAGACCCAGAATCCGATCAGCAGAGCAGCAAGCAGCACCCAGCTCAAGATGTTCGCCAGCGTGCTGTTGGCAGGTGCCTGCACCTTGACCCTGACGCCGTGCTGGGAGAGGTCCGACATGAGCTGGGGATCCTCCACGGCTATGGGGGCGGCGGTGGAAAACTCCTCGCCCGACTTGAGCCTGCCGGTGATCTGTCCGTCGGACTTGATGGTCACCTCCTCGACCTGACCCTGGGTGATCTTGCTCTTGAAGTCCGAGTAAGCCATCCCGGGAGTGGGCTGGGATAGGAAGTAGGGGGCCAGGATGGCTGCCGCGAACCCCACCACTGCCAGGGCGATGATCCAGCGGGGAAAACCCGGAGACTCGGCAGGAGGAGGAGCGGGGGACTGGGAGTTCCGTCTTGGAGATTCGTGGTCCATAGGCGGCTCTTGGGATCCTTGTCGGGGTGGCGAGCTCTGCAAGTCTCGGAGTCGGCCACTTCTTCGGCTTGCAGCTTCCTAATCTTAGCCGCCACTTTCGGTACGCCATTCCTCATTCGCCGCCACTGTTGCCCGTACCGGCTCTATGCTGTATCGGTCATGGCAGAGAAGCTGGAGGATCCACTGGAGCCGACAGACAGGAGAGGTTTGCGAGCCGTCATCGATGCCCCGCTTTCCCCGGGAGCCGGCGGCTCCGAGGACCACGTACCTTCGGTGTCCGGTCAGGAGGCGTCGGACACGGTCGGGCCTGCGACCGCGCCCCTCGAGGATCTCGACGGGCTATCTGCAGGAGGCGAGCCGGGCCTCGTCTCAGGAGATGAGATGCCGGAACGCGGCGGCACGACCGGAAAGTCGGAACGACGCCTCAGCCGAAAGGCACTCGAGTGGGCGGCCGTCGTGGTGTCGGCGGCCGTCACCCTTGCGGTCGTCACTTCTGCCTCCGCATTCGCCTACGACCTTGCAAGGTCCGACACTATCGCTCCCGACATCTCGATATCAGGTGTAGCGGTGGGCGGATTGACCAGGGAGGAGGCAGAGACCGCTCTCTGGGCCAAGGTGGCAGCAGTCGCCGGGAGGAAACTCTACCTGTCGGCAGCCGGAAAGACTTTCTACGTCGCCCTGCAAGACCTCGACCTGAATGCTGCAGTGAAGGAGGCCGTCGACTCGGCGTTCGACGCCTCGCGGGCCCAAGGCATGGCCGGACGGTTGAGGCGCTGGTTCGGCGGAGGGGGCGCCGAGATCGACATTCCCCTCCAGATCACGCCCTCCAGGGAGGCGGTGGAGAAGCGGGTCGTGGCCTCGATCGCAGGTGAGGTCAACCGCGAGCCGACAGAGGCGGCGATAGAGGAGACCAGGGACGAGATCGTGTTCAGGCCTCCTGCGCCCGGGGTTGAACTCGAGGCGGCCAGGGCCTCCGACCTCGTCTTCGCTGCAGCCCAGTCGGCGATCGAAGGCAGGGATCCAGGAATCGTACGGTTGCCGACGAAGGAGATACCGGTAAGAGAAGGGGCCGGCGTCGCTACCGCAATACTCGTGAGAGTAAAGGAGCAGAAGCTCTACTTCTACGAGAATGCCACGCTGAGCGGGGTCTACAGGGTGAGCACTGGAACGCCCCGATACCCGACCCCGCTCGGCACATTCAAGGTAATCCAGAAGATAGTCAACCCTTCCTGGACGAACCCTGCGCCCGACGGCTGGGGCAAGGACATGCCTGCCTACATTCCACCGGGGCCTGACAATCCCCTGGGCACACGTGCTCTGCAGCTGAACGTTCCCGGAATTCTGATTCACGGGACGCAGAACGTAAGGGCTCTGGGCTCTCCCGCATCGCACGGTTGCATCCGCATGAAGATGGACGAGATCGAGACACTCTTTCCCAGGGTTCCGGTAGGGACGCCGGTCTTCGTCAGGCTCTGAGCTGCCCCTCCTCGCCCACCTTTCCCGACTGTCCCTGACCTCGGGCGGCTGGACCCTGGATCCTAACCGGGCACGCACATGGAAGGGGTCCTTGCTTCGCGTGGGCGGTCATCGTAGATTGCATCAGGCGGCAGGGCCACGGAGGTGAGGACCTCTGGAACACAGGGTGCTTCGGGAAATCTCCGGGGCTTTCGAGGGGAACCCGTTCGTCCGGACCTTCGGTCGGTCGGGCGGGGTCGGAGGGTAGGAACGATGTCGGGCAATTCTTTCAGGCAACCGACGAAGGTGGGATGCACCGGGGACCGTACTTGTGCCAGGGCGGGGTGTGATGCGCGGTCAGCTTACACCCTGGTCTTCGATTACTCCAGGGCCGAGGCCTGGTTGTGCGAGCTGTGGGGCGAGCCGGGTCAAGGCGCGTACGACCTCTGCGTTACCCACGCCGAGCGATTCAGCGTACCTCGCGGCTGGACATTCCTCGACAGGAGACGGGTAGCTCAACCGCTCTTCGGAGAGCCCGTTCAGGGCAAGGGCGAAGTGGAAGAGTGGGAACATCCAGGGCCTCGTCAGGCGACGGCCTGACCGAAGGACCCTCCAGGGCAGCGGCCCTGGCGGCGGCGCTCGCAATCTTTGTCGTCTCGGTGGCGGTTTCCAGCATGCCGCTCTTGCTGCCCTTGGGGGAGTTTTCGGATCCTGAGAAAGACTGGTCGAGGGTCCTGGCCTCGGTCTCGCTCATGGGTCTCTGCGAAGGAGGGCTCGTTCTCTTCTACGGTGCCCGTCTGGGCGCCCTGGATCACTTCAGGGTGAAGGGTCCATGGCTGAGAGGTATGGCAGTGGGCATCCCCCTGGGTTTCGCTCTCCAGGCGGCGACCGTGCTTGCCTTCTTACTGGTGGAGCTACTCCTACCCGAGTTCTCTCCCGAGGACGTGATGGGCCCGATAGAGCGTGGTTTTGCCGAGATGCCGTCGGCGGTCAGGGCCGGACTATTCGTGCCGGTGGGAATCGTCGCCCCCGTAGCCGAAGAACTTCTCTTCAGGGGACTGTTACTTTACGGCTTCGAGGTGCCCAGGAAGCGCTGGGGATCCGCCGTGGCGGCGCTGCTGTCGTCGCTGGCATTCGCTGCCGCCCACCTCAATTTCTGGGGATTCTTCGCCTTCGCTGGTTTAGGTCTGGTCCTGGCGTGGCTGACGTTGTCGAAGGGCACGATCTCGTATGCGTTGGGGGCGCATGTCGGGTACAACCTTACGGCCCTTGGCGCTCTCTACCTGCAGTGGAGTCCGCGGTGAGCGTCTGTCTGCTGGGGTGAGCGCTGACCGACGAGACGGACTAGTTACTCCGACCTATTTTGAAAATGACCCGTCGTTTCGCTGTAGGCACGAGCGCCGTTGCAACGATAAAGAATGTGACCACACGCTCCCTCTGGATCGGGTGACCGCTCCATCTCGAGGATGCGGAGCGAAAGGGGTAAGGGAGGTCGAGATGCGCTGTCCCAGGTGCGGCTCGGACAAGTTCATGGAGATCAGCATGAGGCTGCACTCCGACGACGATGTGGTGTTTCGCTCCTGCTTCTGGTGCGAGCACCGCTGGTGGGAGCGGAAGTCGGGGAGCGAGGTCGAAGAGCTCTCCCTGGAGAAGGTCCTCGACCTGGCCTCGGTCAGGAGGACTGCCTGAGACCGTCACCGGAGAGTCCCTCTTTCCTTCAGCAGTTCTGACCGTCGGGTAGGCCGGGTGGCCTCCCGGCCTCCTCTCCTTGCCCCGAATTGACTTTCGACGCCTCCCTCTGCGCCTAAAGTGGAAGATGCGGCTCGTTGCCCAGGTAGAGGATGGCGGTGCTACGGGTAGTCAACTCGCTGCCCGCAACCTCGGGAACACGGTTTCCGCCCCACAAGGACCATTCCTCGTACCGAGTTCCGGAAACCTCATGGCAAAGCGGGTCCGCTAGGGAGGAGGAGCCCCGATGGCATCCAGTCTTCTGTCGTCGGCATCTTCTTGCTCGACACCGTTGCGGATGAATGCGGGACCAGGAGGTAGGCAATTGGGAGGCAGGTGCACGAGGGCTCTCCTGGCCGTCGTGCTGCTAGCGGGATTGGGGGTACCCGCACTGCACCCTCCAGGGGCCGAGGCGGAACAGGTCTTCAACCTGACCGGTTCAGGCTTCGGTCACGGCCTCGGGATGAGCCAGTACGGCGCACTGGGCCAGGCCATGCAGGGGCGCACATATTCCGACATCCTTTCCCACTACTATCAGGGGGCTACCCTGGCATCGGTTGCGCTGCCGAACCCGATAAGGGTAGGCATCCTGCAAGAACAGGGCTCGCTGAACTTCACGGGCTCCGGGCCGACATACCAGATCAGGGTCGGCAGCATGGTCTGGGCCGCCTCGTCCGGAACATGGAACATCACCGCCATTCCTGGGGGCTTGAGGGTCCGAGACCCGGGAGGAGGGACGGCCGACGTGGCCTCGTCCACGGCCCAGATATCGGGTTTCGAAGAGTCGGGGGCCCAGATTTCCGTCTCACAGAACGGCCGGACCTACGGACGGGGAGCGGTCGAGCTGGTCAAGGCGTCGGATACCACCTTCCACGTGGTCGTGGTACTCGACTACGAGAAGTACCTCTACGGACTGGGGGAGATGCCCTCCTCCTGGCCATCTCATGCACTCAGAGCCCAGGCGGTGGCAGCACGCACCTACGCTCTCTACAAGCACAACACGTCGGGGGACCGCAGGCCGGGGTGCGAGTGCACGGTATTCGCTTCGACCTACGATCAGGTCTACGTCGGCTGGAGCAAGGAAGCCGGGCCGTATGGCGATGCCTGGCGCGCTGCTGTGGACGGAACCGCTTCACAGGTCCTGACCTACGGCGGGAGCCCCATCCTGGCGGCGTACCACTCCAGCTCAGGGGGGCATACCGAAGCCAACGAAGACGTCTGGGGCGGGTCCCCCCTGCCCTACCTGAGACCAGTTCCCGACCCGTGGAGCCAGATTCCCGAAAACCCCTCGAGGAGCTGGAACGCATCCTTTTCGGCAAGCCAGCTCGCGTCCGTGTTCGGACTGGAGTCAGTAAGTGGCATAGACCTCAGCAGGAGAACCCAGGGTGGTGGATTGGCCTGGGCCGTGATCCACGGGGTGAAGGGGGGCGTACCGGTCTCCGAGTGGGTGAAGGGGACGACGTTCCGGTCGAAGCTGGGCCTGCGGTCGACCAAGATCCATACGAATGCGGAGCCCGGCTTCGACGAGTGGATACTTCTGCTCAACCCGGACACCTCGTCGGTCAGGGCGAACCTGAGTGTGCAGCGGGCAGGACTCCCGCCGGCCGACTTCGCTTACGACCTTCCTCCCAGGTCTCGCTCCAGCATCCGGGTTAACGACCTGGTGCCCCCGGGAGAGGTATCCGTCAAGGTCACGGCAGACCGACCGATTGCGGCCGAGCGAGCCATGTACTTCGGGTACCGGAGCTGGCTTGGCGGACATTCCGCCGAGGGCCTTACCGAAGCGCGCAAGGCGTGGTACCTGGCCGAGGGCTACGAAACCGACAAGTTCGACACGTACGTACTCGTCTTCAACCCGGAGCCGGTGTCCACGACCGTGCGACTCACGCTGATGCGAGACGACGGATACGTGCAGACCGTAGAAGCGTCGATCGGTCCGAACTGGCGGTACACGCTGGCAGCCTCCTCGGTACCCGGGTTCGCGAACGCTGCATTTTCGACGAAGGTCGAAGCAGACTCGCCCGTCGTGGTCGAACGGGCCACTTACTTCGACTACAGGTCGCCGGTGACGGGCGGCGCAAGCGACGGGGGAGCAAGCTCGCCGGCCATGACCGGTACTTCTACACGGTGGCACTTCGCCGAGGGTTATTCGGGGCCTGACTTCGACACATGGGTCTTGTTGCAAAACCCGAACGACTCACGAGCCACTGCCAGGGTCACCTTCTACGTCGAGGGCTCGACTCCCCGACAGGCAACGCTCGAGGTGGCTCCTCGGTCGAGAGCGACGCTGCTGGCGTCAAGCGTTCCCGGAGTAAGTGGGCACAGCCACTCCATCTCGGTCGAGTCCGACCTTCCCATTGCTGCCGAGCGAGCCGAGTACTTCGGCTATCAAGGGATAGCAGGCGGTTCGACAGCTCAGCCGATACCCGAGCCTCAGACCAAGTGGTACCTGACAGAGGGCTATTCGGGGCCGGGCTTCGACACCTGGATCCTGCTTTCCAACCCGCTGACCGAGACCGTTGGGGTACGGGCGACCTTCATGGTTCAGGATGGCTCACCGGTCACGAAAGACTTCTCGCTGCCCCCCACATCGCGCACCACACTGAACCTAGGTTCCATCGTTGGGCCGGTCTCGGCTGCGACAGTCCTGGAGTCGAGGAACGGACGCCCCTTCGGGGCTGAGAGGGCAAGCTACTTCCACTACTCGAGCCCTGCGGGGTGGAAGTCCGAAGGTGGGAGCGCCTCGATGGGGGCGACACGACTCTCGACCGAGTGGTACTTTGCCGAGGGTTACCTGAAGTAGCGAGCCGGTAGCGGCCTGGTCTCACGCCTGCTTCCGCGGAGTCTCGGAGTTGCCGGGACGGTACCGGGGAGCCTCTGCCTCCATGAGTTCGAGCAGTCTTGCCGAGCCTCTGAGTTCCGCTCTCTGGAACTCGTCCAGGTCGCGCATTCGCACCAACATCCGCAGGATTCTGTCGGCAAATGGGTCCGTCAGCACCTCGGGGGGAATCTGACGCAGGCGATATTCGGGAAAGTCCAACGGGTCGCGGCCAAGAATCTCGGCGCCGTACCTGATGAGGTCGTCGGGAATCCTTCGGCGCCCCTGCTCCATTGCCGAGAGGTTCGAGTCGGCCAGTCCTATGCCGGTCTTCTGCTTGTAGCGCCGGCAGAACTCCCTGAGCGAGAGCCCGGCCTCTTCCCGCCAACGCTTGAAGAGCTTCGCGTCGATTCCTGCCTGGCGGCTATCTCCGGTTCCGGACCTGAGACCCCGGCTCTTGCGCATCTGCCACCTCCGCTCCCAAAGAATGGGACAGCGGCGGCACGGTGGCGACGCTTATAGGTCGGTGCTATCCCGCTGCGATAGGGCATACGGGGTCTGGCGGGGTCTGGGGCGGTACGACTCCTGCGAAGCTCGGTGCTCGGTCCTGCGAGAAGTGTAGGACGTTCATGACTTGCCCCAGGTGGCCGACTAGGGTGCAGGCGGGTAGCGGACTCGTAGGGTTGGTGCTATCGCGAAAGGTAGCACGACTCCCGGCCGAGGCGCGGTCCTCGCGTTGGCGTCCCATGAAGGGCGGGATTTCCACCTTCTGGGGAATCAGAAGACCGGCGCCGTGGCCGGCGGTGGTCCGACGAAACCCGCGACCTCTTCGATGAAGCGGCGCCGCTCCTCTATGTGGGGGAGGTGGCCCGAGTCGTCGAAGGGTGCAAGTCGGGCATTTCGCATTGCCTCTTGCATGTATTCGGCTGCTTCGAAGGTGCATATCTGGTCGCGGCGCCCGTGGACAATGAGGGTTGGGACGCTCACCGAGGCGAGTGCGGGCCGGAGGTCGATGGAGAACTGGCTCGCCGAGCAGTCCGCGCTTACCCACGCCGGCGTCTCCAGCCCCATTCCTACCAGCCAGTCGAGCAATTCCTCTTCCGGTTGTGCGGCGAAGTACCTGCTCACGTACCGCTTCAAGAAGACTGGCCTGGGCAGGGCTGCAAGCTCGGCGAGGTCCGTAAGGAACTCCTTGTCCCAGTTGGTCTTCCTGGGGGAGATATCCAGGTAGAAGGGCATGGTAGAGGAGAGGACGAGCCCCTTCAGCCTTCCCCCGCTCCGGGCCGCGTAGACCAGCGCGGCCTGGGCCCCCAGGTCCCAGCCGCAAAGGACCACCTCCCCCAGGTCGAGCTCGCTCAGCACCAGGTGGATGTCGGAGGCGAAGGTCTCCACGTCATGGCGAATGTTGAGGACCTCCGAGCGGCCGTGTCCGCGCAGGTCGAAGGTGACCACCCTTGCCTGCTTCGAGAGCTCGGCCACGACCGGGTCCCAGATCCGGCTCGTCGTCCCCCAGCCGTGCACGAGGACCACGGTCGGCCCGACGCCGACTTCTTCGAAGTAGAGGACGGGGTGACCCCCTGCCGGTTCCAGGTAAGGCAACGACTACTCCTCCCTCCAGTGCAGGGTAGGGCGCAGCGCTCGCTAAAGGCCACGGGCCCCCTGGGGGGTGCTGGTAGTATTCCAGCCGACCTTTCCGGATCGTCACGGATCGAAATCCACTTGCTGCCTCGCAGCGCTGGGCGATCCCCATCGGTGTTCTCGGAGGTTTCCCTCTACCGTGCTTCCCGATGCCGCAATCTTCAAAGCATACGACGTCAGGGGCGTCTATCCCTCCCAGATCGACGAGGACGTGGCGTGGTCCCTGGGCGTGGCGTTCTCGGAGATGTGGGACGGGCGGACCCTGGTCGTGGCGAGGGACTGCAGGCTGTCCTCTCCCGCACTGGAGGAGGCTTTCGTCGAAGGCGCGACCGCTGCGGGGTCGGATGTCGTCCGTCTCGGTGTCGCCAGCACCGACATGCTCTATTTCGCCTCGGGGACGCTCGACCTGCCGGGTGCCGTCTTCACCGCTTCGCATAATCCCCCCGAGTACAACGGCGTCAAGTTTTGCGGTCCGAGGGCAGCTCCTATTTCGGAGGAGACCGGCCTGGCCGACCTGAAGAAGCGCTGCGCGGACCTGGACAGGAAGTCCTACAGCCCCGCGGCAAAGCCTGGCAAGGTCGAGGAACGCTACATGCTCTCCGACTACGCCGAGCACTGTAGGTCGTTCATCGACCGCGCTGCTCTTCGAGAGCTCAAGGTGGTCGTGGACGCCGCCAACGGCATGGCAGGTCTGGTAGTCCCAGCGGTTTTCGAGTCGTTACCCGTAGAGGTAGTTCCCTTGTACTTCGAGCTCGACGGGTCGTTTCCCAATCACCCCCCCGACCCCATCCAGCCGGAAAACCTCGCCGACTTGCGTGGCGAGGTGTTGAAGCAGAACGCCGACATGGGGCTTGCTTTCGACGGCGACGCAGACAGGGTGTTCATCGTCGACGACAAGGCGAATCCATGTTCGGGCTCCCTGACCACTGCACTGGTGGCCAGGGGGATTCTCAAGAAACACCCCGGAGAAAAGATCATTTACAACCTGATCTGTTCGAGAGCCGTACCTGAGGTCATTCGCGAAAACGGAGGCGTGCCTATCAGGACCCGCGTGGGGCACAGCTTCATAAAGAAGGTAATGGCCGAGACCGGCGCATACTTCGGAGGAGAACACTCAGGGCATTACTACTTCCGGGACAACTTCAGGGCGGACTCCGGGATAATCGCTGCTTTGGTAGTGCTGGAGCAGGTCTCCACCGAAGGCAAGCCCCTGTCGGAGGTACGAAAGCCGCTCGAGCGTTACTACTCTTCTGGCGAGATCAACACCAGCGTGGCGGATACGGATGCCGTTCTGGAGGCAGTTTCCAGGGCCTATTCCGATGGGGAACAGGATTGGACTGACGGGCTCACCGTCTCCTACCCCCAGTTCTGGTTCAACCTGCGGCCTTCGAACACGGAGCCCCTTCTGCGGCTCAACATGGAGGCCGAGTCGCAGGAGGTCCTCGACAGGGAGCTCCCCAAGGTGATGGAGGTCATCAGGGGCTGAAGTTTCCTGGAGGTACAGGCAGCAGGCTCGTGGTGTGCCTGCGAAGGGCGCCCGCAGCCCGGGAATGGTTTCCACCGAGGGGTTTCGTAAGGGGGCTTTATCCCCGGATCCCTGGTAGGCTCGAATCCGACGAGATGCGGAGGTGGCAATGTCGCTCGACCCCGAACTGATCGAGATACTCGCCTGTCCGGACTGCAAGGGTGAAGTCGAGTACCGGGAGGCGGAGTCCGTCATCGTGTGCAAGAAGTGTGGACTCAGATACCCGGTCAGGGATGGTATCCCGGTGATGCTCGTCGAAGAGGCTGAAAGGCCCCGAGAGGAGAGTGTCGAACGCAGAGAGCAAGAGTGAGGGTGAGCGAGGTCGACGGCAAGGGGATTTCTCGTGGGTGACCTTGACGATGCCTCCCAGATAACGAAGGTGGATTCCCTCGGGATGTTCGAGGTGGTCTCGCGCTTTCCCGAACAGCTCGAGGAGGCTGCCGAGGTCGCTTCACGGGTCGATCCCCCCAATCCTGAAGGAATCGAGAACATCTTCGTCCTCGGCATGGGTGGCTCCGGCATCGTGGGCAACGTGGTCGAGGCCCTCATGGCCGAGCGCTGCGGCCTTCCGATTGTGGTGGTCAAGGACTACCGATCCCCAGGGTGTCTGGGTGAGCACTCCCTCGTCTTCTCGGTGTCGTACTCGGGGAACACGGAAGAGACTCTCGAAGCGACGATTCACGCGGTCGAGGGGTCCTCCAGAGTCGTCGTCATCAGCTCTGGAGGTCAATTGCAGGAACTTGCAGAAGACAGGGGACTTCCCTACATCCCCGTGCCGAAAGGACTGCAACCGAGAGCAGCACTTGCTTCCATGGTGGTTCCGGTGTTCTCGATGTTGGAGAGGATGGGGTCTTGGGGGGGCTTCGAACACGAGTTGGCGGCTGCGGTATCCCAGCTTCGGGCCCGACGGCCAGCACTTCTGCCGGAAACGCCGACCGAAGAAAACCCTGCGAAGCAACTCGCCCTGGAACTCACGAGGAAGATTCCTCTGATTTACGGTGGGGGGATCGGAGCCGTCGCCGCGCAGCGCTTCAAGTGTCAGATCAACGAGAACGCCAAGGCGCCCGCCTTCTGGAACGCTTACCCTGAACTCGATCACAACGAGCTGGCCGGCTGGGGACAACACGGAGACATCACCCGACAGCTGATACAGCTCGTCGAGCTGAGGAACGACTTCGAGCACCCCCAGATCCGCAAGCGGTTCGAACTGACCCGGGAGGTCATGAGGGAATGCATAGCGGGGGTCACCCAGGTGCACGCCAGGGGGGACCACCCGCTGGGTCAGCTCCTCGACCTGATTTACGTCTGCGACTATGCCAGCTTGTACATGGCAGCAGCGGAAGGGATCGACCCGGGCCCGGTTACAGCAATTGAGGAGCTGAAGAAGCGACTCTGAGTGGGAGGAGGCGAACTGCCGGTCAAGAGCTCGAGGGACAGCGAGCCGGCCGGCCTCGAGGCGCTCGGAAAGCTGCAAGCCAGTCAGGTCCCGGGAGAGCGGAGGGCAGATGGATTTCCGATACGACATAGCCGACGAGTCGCTTGCGCCCGAAGGTGCCAGGCGCATCGCATGGGCGGACCGACAGATGCCGGTTCTCGCTGCGATCAGGGCAAGGTTCGCCAAGGAAAGGCCCCTCGAAGGCCAGCGGATCGCGGCTTGCTTGCACGTGACGACCGAGACGGCGAACCTCGTGCGCACCCTGAGGGACGGCGGCGCGCAGGTCTACCTCTGCGCCTCCAACCCGCTTTCTACTCAAGACGACGTCGCTGCCAGCCTGGTCGTCGACGAGGGCATCCCGGTCTTTGCCCGGAAGGGCGAAGACAACGAGACCTACTACGCCCACCTTGCAGCGTGTCTGGATGCGAATCCGACCATGACGATGGACGACGGGTGCGACCTGGTTTCCACCCTGCACAAGGAGCGCCCTGATCAGTGCTCCAGGGTGATCGGCGGCTCCGAGGAGACGACGACCGGGGTGATTCGACTCCGGGCCATGGAACGAGAAGGGGCTCTCAGATACCCGATCGTCGCCGTGAACGACGCTGACACCAAGCACCTCTTCGACAACCGCTACGGAACAGGCCAGTCGACCCTGGACGGGATCATGAGGGCTACCAACATGTTGATTGCCGGCAGAGTCGTCGTGGTGGCCGGATATGGCTACTGCGGGAAAGGGATCGCAATGAGGGCCGCGGGGCTCGGTGCCAGGGTGGTGGTCACGGAAGTCGACCCCCTGAGGGCACTGGAGGCCGTGATGGACGGCTATTCGGTAATGCCGATGAAGGACGCTGCTCGAACAGGCGACATCTTCGTCTCCGCCACCGGCGACCGCGACGTGCTGAGAAGCGAGCACTTCGAGGTCATGAAGGACGGTGCGATCATGGCGAACTCGGGCCACTTCGACATCGAGATAGACCTCGAAGCGCTCCGGTCGATGGCAGTAGAAGTAAGGCAACCGCGGGATTTCGTAGACGAGTACGTGACCGCCGACGGGCGCAGACTCATCGTGCTGGCCCAGGGACGCCTGGTCAACCTCGGGGCGGCCGAGGGACACCCAGCCGCGGTCATGGACATGAGCTTCGCCAACCAGGCTCTGGTGAGCGAGTGGATAGCGCGACATCACGCCGAACTCGATCATCGGGTCTACGACGTGCCGCGGGAGATCGACCGCGAGGTCGCCCGTCTGAAGCTCGAATCGATGGGGATCGAGATCGACGAGCTTACTCCCGCTCAGAAGGAATACCTCCAGGCCTGGACCATCGGGACCTGACGTTTCTGGCCGGCAAAACCGGCGGAGGCATCCGGGGTCGCAGTGGAGGAGACCTGGGCGCTCAAAGCCAGATACCGTTTCGAGTCCCGACTTGCCCCAGAGAAGGCAGCCAGCCTGCTGGCGGAGGAACAGTCCACCGGACACGTGCCGCCCACCGCCAGAGATCGTAGGGCAAGCTGGTCGGTCGACATCTCCCAAGTATCGGATACCGACCTGGTACTCACCTACGGGGCCAACCTGGTCTCGTCCGTTCCGAGCATGCTCGCCTTGCTTCAGGGAGAAGGCCTCGAGCTTGCGGCATTCGACTCGCTGGTGCTGGTGGACCTCGAGTTCGGCCCCGCCTTCATGCCGACCTCGGGCGGTCCTCGCTTTGGAATTGCAGGCATCAGGTCGATGTCGTGCGTACCGGAGCGTCCGCTGGTAGCTGCGATACTGAAGCCCTCCGTCGGCCTCACCCCAGAAGATGCTGCCGATCTCGCCGTCGAGTACGCAGAGGGTGGAGCCGACATAGTAAAGGACGACGAGCTGGCCTCCGCCCACTACGACTCGCTGGCCGAAAGGTGCCGCGCCGTGGCAAGAGCTCTGCGCAGGGTGTCCGACAGGAGAGGACGCCCTGCGTTCTACGCCCTCAACATCACCGGACCTCTCGACGAGCTCTACCGGCGGCTCGACCTGTGTCGCTCCTACGACAACGTCTGGCCGATGCTTTGCGAATATGCGGTGGGCCTGGACGTATTGCGGGTGGTTGCTGAGAGAGCGGGCAGGCCGGTGCTCTGTCACCGGGCCGGCGTTGGGGCGTCCATCCGGTCGGGCCGCTTCGGTATGTCGCAGGCTGTTCAGGTGAAGCTGTCTCGGCTCTGCGGTGGCGACCTCGTTCACTGCGGGAGCTACAAGGGGAAGTTGTTCGACGCAGAGCTCGACGTCGCACGAGCCGTCTCGGCGGCGACGAACGCGGGGCCCTCTGCCGGGCCCGCGCTGCGGCCCTCTCTCCCACTGCTGGGAGGTGGTTTCGGGCCGAAGGAAGCAATCGTCGCTTGCGAGGAGCTGAATACCCGGGACGTGTGCTTCGTCTTCGGCGCCTCGGTTGCTTTCTCGCCAGAGGGTGGACGGCGTGCCGTGGCCGAGGTGGTCGGAGCTCTCGAGGCCGTGACGGGAGGGCGCTGACGTGAAAAGTACCGGTCGAGCGCTGAAACCCCTGGTTCTTACCGAGACCGGCTTGAGGATCCTCGACCAGCGCCGCCTTCCCGGGAAAGTCGAGTACGTGGAATGCCGTACGCCCGCCCAGGTCGCCCGGGCTATCTCGAGGATGGCCGTAAGGGGTGCCCCTGCAATCGGGCTGTGCGGAGCCTACGGAATGGTCCTTGCGGCCCGAGATGTAGCCAGAAGCCCCTCCAGGAACGCTCCGGGACGCCTTGCAGGCTACGCTTCGACCATTGCCTCCGCGCGCCCCACCGCTGCCGACCTCGGAGCCGCTGTCGACCGGGTCCTGTCCAGGATCGAGGCCTCGACTGCAGGAGACTGCGAGGAAGCCGCCCTTGCAGAAGCCACTGCGATCCGTGACGAACTGGACGAGGCCTGCCGGTCAGTGGCGATGCTGGGATCCGAGCTCCTGCGGGGGGTTAGCAAGGTCCTGACTTACTGCAATACCGGAGTCCTGGCAACCGGGGTGTCGACGGGAACAGCGCTGGGTGTCATCGAGTGCCGAGCCAGACTCGCTGGGAACCTGCACGTCTGGGTCCCCGAAACCCGACCGTACCTTCAGGGATCCAGGCTCACCGCATTCGAGCTTGCCTTGCAGGGAATTTCGCACACCGTGGTCACCGACGCGACGTGCGGTTTTCTCATGTCGGCAGGTGAGGTGGATGCGGTGGTAGTCGGGGCCGACAGGATTGCCGTCAACGGTGACACCGCCAACAAGATAGGTACCTACCAGCTTGCGGTCCTTGCGAAAAGGCACGGCATCCCGTTTTACGTTGCAGCTCCGTCATCCACCTTCGACCTCTCGATCGTCGACGGATCGCAGATTCCGGTGGAGGTCCGAAAGGGAGCCGAGCTTCTGGGAAATGCATGGAAGGGAGCGCGGCTGACCCCTCCGTCCACCTTCTACCCGGCCTTCGACGTGACTCCGGCCGAGCTCATCACGGCCTTGGTGTGCGAAAAGGGAGTCCTTAGGCCTCCTTACGAGGAGTCCATCAGCCAGGCTCTGGCGTGAGCCAGGCGCGCGGGAGGCTAACAAGAACCCGAAGGCGAAGACCTCGGGAGCCACCCCCCTCGCTACCTGAACGAAGCGCGTACCGCACCGGCGATCCGCGAGTCCGTTGACTGTCGTGGACATGTCTTATGCTGTGGAGTGGCCTTTCGAGGCGACGAGGGGGGAAGGTGCTGACGAGGGCACTTTGCGCCCTGGAAGGTGTGCTATCTCGGTTCGCCTGTGCAAGCTGCGGGAACCGCGCGGGCAATCGCGTCCTCTGTCCCGGTTGCGAGTCACGCCTGCGATTCGTGGCTGGGTGCCTCCGCTGCGGAGCTCGTCTGAGGGATCCGTCCACCGGGTCAGGCCGGTGCTGCAGCCATTCATGGCTCCCATACAGGACGTTCACGGCGCCGCTCGAGTACAGCTCTCCGGCCACCGAGGTGATCCGCGCGCTCAAGTGGTACGGGTCCTTTCGGGCGCTGGTCTTCTGTGTCGAGCATCTCGTCGGAGCGTTGCCGGAAATGGCGAGGCGCCCTGCCGTGGTGTCCTGGGTACCGTCGGCCTCCGTAGACCGAAAGGGTTTCGACCACGGGGAGTTCTTGGCCCAGGCGGTGGGGCGTGCGCTGGGGGTTCGCACTGCAAGACTTGTCCGCAGGTCCGACCGGCGGGAGCTGAAAGGGCTCGGGCGTGCAGGGCGACTTGCTGTCGCAGAATCGATGTTCGAGGCTGCCTCGTTGCCACCGCGCGGTCCCGTGCTGCTGGTCGACGATGTCACGACGACGGGGTCGTCCTTTTACTACGCCGCCTCGGTGCTCCTCGGAGCCGGAGCCCTGGAGGTCCACGCTGCTGCGGTCGCCCGCAGGGCGCTTTCCGGGCACATGGCATCGTTCGATCACGGGTCGGGCCAGAAGCCAGACTTCAGGGCCGTCGGTCTGCACCCGAAATCTTGAGTCGAGGCATATGCGCGTACGGGCGGCTGGGCAGGTCGTCTGAAACCGCGGATCCTACGGTGCGCTGGCCTGGGGCGCAAGTGCGAATCGAGTGGGATCAGGGCGGGTCGACGAGGTGAAGGGCCCGCGCAAGTGCGTGTGGAGCCGCCCCGAGGTCGTTCGAGTGACTGAAGAGAGAAAGAGCACTTCGCAAGACGTGCAACCACGAAGGCGGCGGTCGTCAGCGACACCCGTCTCCTTCCGCGGGATTCTCGCTGCGGTCAAGGCCATGAGCGGATACGCAGACACCTTGCGTCGCCTGCGAATCGAAGCCTTGAGAGAGTCGATCCTGCAGGGTCGCTACGAAGTGGACGCCTTCACGGTGGCGTCGAGCATCGTCGAGGCGGGAAGAGTCGTAGGCGCGTCGGCTAAGCTGAACCGAGAGCCCTGCTGGGGTGTCGGTACACGGCGGAGCGCCCCCGGCAAAGACGTCCAGGCGGGAGGTGACATGGACGTAAGGGTCAGTGGCAAGAACATCCAGGTTCCTCGACGACTGCAGGATTACGCGACCACCAGACTCACCCGGATAGGCCGGATCCTCGATGACCTGAAGACCTGCGCGGTGGTGTTCACGGAAATCGACAGAGCGGCGGTCTCGGCCTCCTATGTGGTAGAGGTCACGGCAAAGACGGGCCACGGCAGGATGGTGAGGGCCGAGGTGCAAGCCCCTGACCCGTATGCGGCGCTGGACAGGGCGGCCGAGAAACTCGAGTCGCAGGTGAGGAGGATGAAAGGCCGTATGCTGGCGCGGAATCGAGGGTCCAAAGGTGGTCAGCAACGGGCCTCCGAGATGCCGCCCGATACCGATTCCCAGTCCGAAGCCGACAACGGAATCAGGATTTCCCGGCTCAAGCGGTTCGAGTTGAAGCCCCTACTGCCCGAGGAAGCTGCCGAAGAGCTGGAGCTTCTGGGACACAACTTCTACTTCTTCACCAACAAGGAGTCGGGCCTCCCAGCTGTCGTCTACCGACGGCGTTACGGGGATTTCGGCCTCATCGAGCCTGCGGAGGCCTAGGGGGCGGCCACGGAAGGGTTGGCGGCCGTGAAAGCGAGCTCACCGAAAGCCAAGACGACGGAGGAGCCGATCCGGGTCGTCGTCGCCGACGACGACGAGGTCTTCCGGAGGGGACTCTCTGCCCTGCCCGAGGTCTTTCCCAAGATCGTGATCGTCGGTGAGGCGGTCGATGGTGCCCAAGCTGTGGAACTCGCTGCCGAACTGGCGCCCGACATAGTCCTCATGGACGTGCGGATGCCGAAGCTGTCAGGAATCGAGGCCGCCTCTCGAATCCGCGACGAGGTCCCTACCACCAGGATTCTGATGATCACGGTTTCCGACGAAGAAGAAGACCTCTTCCAGGCCCTCAAGGCCGGAGCCGTAGGATATGTGCTCAAGGGCGCAGATCTGGGCGAGGTGAAGACTGCCATCGAGGCCGTATACCAGGGGGAATCGTTCATATCGCCCCAGATGGCCACCAAACTGATTGCGGAGTTCAACGCGCTTTCCAGTAGCAGGGAGGCGCGCCGGCCCAAACTCACCCGCCGTGAGCACGAGGTGCTCGAATGCCTCGCCAAGGGGATGTCGAACAAGAGGATCGCCGAAGCGCTCTACATCTCCGAGAACACGGTCAAGAACCACGTCCGCAACATCCTGGAAAAGCTGCAGCTGAACTCGCGAATCGAGGCTGCCACCTACGCGCTGACGCAGAGGTCATCCATATCTACACCGGGCGACTGAGGGGGTCGAGCAGCCACCACCTCGATCCCTCCAGGTGGCCGGCGTATGTCGGGTCACGGATTAGACTCTTACCGTTCGCCGGTTAGGGAAGTGCCATGTCCTTGATCTCGAAGATCCTCCGCATGGGGGAGGGCAAGAAGCTGAAGCTCCTCCAGGGCGTGGTCGCCGCGACCAACGCCCTCGAGCCCACTGTAGAGAAGCTCAGCGACAGCGAGCTGCGTGCCAAGACGGGGGAGTTCAGGCAGAGGTTCGAGCACGGCGAGTCGCTGGACGACCTGATGCCCGAGGCTTTTGCAGTGGTGCGGGAGGCAGCCCGCAGGACCCTTGGTCAACGCCACTTCGACGTGCAGATAATGGGGGGCGCGGCTCTCCACTTCGGCTGGATCGCCGAGATGAAGACCGGCGAAGGCAAGACCCTGGTGTCCACCTTGCCCGTCTACCTGAACGCTCTCGAGGGCAAGGGCGTCCACATGGTGACCGTCAACGACTATCTCGCCAGGCGAGACTCGGAGTGGATGGGCGTCGTGCACCGCTACCTCGGCCTGAGTATGGGCCTGATCCTGCCGACCATGGGCCCTGCGGAGCGCAGGCGGGCCTACGAGGCCGACGTGACCTACGGAACGAACAACGAATTCGGCTTCGACTACTTGCGAGACAACATGGCGATGTCCGCCGACGAGCTCGTCCAGAGGGGTCATCACTACGCCATAGTCGACGAGGTCGACTCGATACTCGTCGACGAGGCACGGACCCCGCTGATCATCTCCGGCCGGCTAGCCGACTCTGCGAGATGGTATCGGGAGTTCGCCAGGATAGCGGCACGCCTCAAGCGCGATGTCCACTACGAGGTCGACGAGGCCAAGCATCAGGTGGCCGTCACCGAAGCCGGTGTGGCGGCTGTCGAGGAGATGCTTGGCCTGGAAAACCTCTACGATCACGTCAATGCGGATCTCGTCCACCATCTCAATGTGGCCCTCAAGGCCAAGGAGCTCTACCGCAAGGACGTCGACTATCTGGTAAAGGACGGCGAGGTCCTCATCGTGGACGAGTTCACCGGCAGGATCCTCCACGGCCGGCGCTACTCGGAAGGACTTCACCAGGCCATCGAGGCCAAGGAGGGCGTGCGGGTCAAGGAAGAAAACCAGACCCTGGCGACGATCACCCTCCAGAACTACTTCAGGCTGTACGAGAAGCTGGCCGGAATGACGGGAACTGCCGTGACCGAGGCGACGGAGTTCGCCCACACCTACGGCCTGGAGGTCGTCGAGATTCCCACCCACAAACCGGTACGGCGCCAGGACCACCCCGACGTCGTGTACAAGACCGAGGACGCGAAGTTCCAGGCCATAGTCGACGACATCGCCGAGAGGTACGAACGAGGTCAGCCTGTCTTGGTGGGCACGATCTCCATCGAGAAGTCGGAGCGCCTCAGCCGCTACCTGGACAAGCGAGGGATCCCCCACCACGTCCTCAACGCCAAGCACCACGAGAAGGAGGCAGCGATCATCGCGCAGGCGGGCCGGCTCCACGCGGTCACGGTCGCCACAAACATGGCAGGGCGAGGCGTGGACATCATGCTGGGAGGAAACCCCGAGTTCCTCGCCAGGGAGGAGTACAGGAAGCGCTACGGCGACGAGGAGTTCGACGAGGAAAAGTTCCGTCCTCTCCTCGAGACCTTCCGCCAGCAGTGCGCAGAGGAGCGACAGAAGGTCATAGAGGCCGGGGGTCTTTACGTCATCGGCACCGAGCGCCACGAGTCCCGGCGAATCGACAACCAGCTGCGGGGTCGTTCGGGACGTCAGGGAGACCCGGGAGAGAGCCGCTTCTACCTCAGTCTGGAAGACGACCTAATGCGGCTGTTCGCTTCGGACCGGGTGGCGTGGGTCATGGAGCGCCTGCGAGTGCCCGACGATGTCCCCATCGAAGCGAAGATGGTGACGCGGGTGATCGAGCGAGCCCAGCGTCAGGTCGAGGCCCAGAACTTCGACATCCGCAAGAACGTTCTCAAGTACGACGACGTCATGAACAAGCAGCGCGAGGTGATCTACGCGCGCCGACGCCAGGTCCTCGAAGGAGAAGACATCCACGACGAGACCCTCGAGGACATAGCCGACGTCATCGAGGCGACATTGAGGGAGGCCCTGGGAGATCAGGACCCCGAGGACTACGACTTCGAAGAAGTACTTGTGAGGCTCAAGGAGATCTACCCGACGAGCCTCACTGTGAACGACCTGGAAAGCGTGAGATCCAGGGGAGTGGAGGGTGTTCTCGAAGTCGTACTCGAGGACGCTCTCGGCCAGTACGCCGAAAAAGAGGCTACGTTAGGGACCGATGCCATCAGGGAACTCGAGCGCAGGGTTCTCCTGGCCGTCATAGACAGACGGTGGATCGAACACCTCTACGAGATGGACTACCTCCGCGAGGGGATCCACCTTCGGGCGATGGGTCAGGAAGACCCCCTGGTGGCCTATCAGGCAGACGGATTCCGCATGTTTTCCGAGTTGATGGAGGGCATCAAGAGGGACTTCGTGAAGTACGTGTGCCACATGCAAGTCGTGGCCGAGACCCCGGAGCGGCGAGTGGCGGGCGTCAGAGAAATCGGCGTGGACGAGACGGAGGCCGCAGGGGGTGCCATCAACACCGCAAGGTACTCGGAGCTGGGTGGGCGGCCTCCTCAGGCGACCGAGTCCGTCGGAGAAACCAGGGGAGAGCCCATCCGTAGCGAGAAAATCCCTCGCAACGCTCCGTGCCCCTGTGGGTCCGGGAAGAAGTACAAGCTCTGCCACGGTTCGGTGAGGGTGTGAACCGGAGCTCTCTATGCTTCGGGCTCGCACGAGTCGGACGGTAGCCTCGCAACGGGAGGGCCGAGGTCGGCACCGCTTCGGAAGCGATCGAGAACAGGGAGGTCATGGTGGATTCGGCGAAATCGAGCAAGGCCCTCGTGGAGCTCGCAGAGGAATTGCGGCCCAGGCTGGCCGACCTCAGAAGACGGCTCTTTGCGGCAAAGGAGTACCTTTGACATCGCGGGCCTTCAGAGCACACTTCCAGAGCTAGAGCGAGAGGCTTCCAGACCTGATCTCTGGACGGACCCCGAGCGAGCAAGGGCTGTCCTGAGGAAGCTCTCGTCCACGCAGGACCTGCTCGAGCGAGTCTCGGGAATAGAGATCGACCTGGGTGACGCCGAGGCCCTCTACGAGCTTGCTTCCGAAGAGCACGACGTCGATTCCCTGGAAGAGGTCGCTTCACTCTGCTCGCGCATCCAGCAGCGCATCGGGGAGCTGGAGCTGGAGAGCCTGTTCAGCGGGGAGTTCGACGACCGGGACGCCATCGTCTCGATCCACCCAGGGGCAGGCGGGACGGACTCGGCTGACTGGGCAGACATGTTGCTCAGGATGTACCTGAGGTGGGCCGACCGCTCCGGCATGCGCTACGAGGTAAACGAGTACCAGGAAGGCGAAGAAGCGGGTCTCAAGTCGGCGACCTTCACCGTCCATGGACCACATGCCTACGGGAAGCTGGTGGGAGAGCGAGGCGTGCACCGGCTGGTCAGAATTTCTCCGTTCGACGCTGGAGGCAGGCGGCATACATCATTCGCAGCGGTCGACGTCATTCCGGTCGTGGAGGAGGATTCGGAGATCGAGATTGCCGACGACGAACTCAAGATCGAGACTTTCCGGTCGTCGGGCCACGGTGGGCAGCACGTGAACGTGACCGATTCTGCCGTCCGCATGACTCACCTACCTACCGGGATAGTCGTCTCTTGCCAGAACGAGAGGAGTCAGATTCAGAACCGGGCCAAGGCGCTCGAGATCCTGAAGGCGAGGCTGGCGGAGCTGAGGAGGCGGGAAAAGGAAGAGGAGATGGCCCGCATCAGGGGTGAGCAAAAGCAGGTCGCCTTCGGCAGCCAGATTCGCTCCTACGTTCTCCACCCCTACCGGCAGGTAAAGGATCTGAGGACTGGCCTGGAGACCTCCTCGGTCGACGACGTCCTTGACGGAGACCTCGACGCATTCATCGAGGCCTACCTCAAGTGGAGAAAGGCCCACGGGGAGGGACACTGACGGCGATCTTTCCGCCTGGGTCGTCCCCCAGCCCGGGCCGTCTCCTCATCTCGGTGCATTGGTGGGCCAGCGGTCGAGGTGACCCGCGCTGCAGGCATCGAAGCGGGGAGTCCTACGTCGAGAAGTACTCGGTGACGGTCCGGACGATCGACGAGGCGGAGATGCCAGCCCTCTCCCGCAGCTCCTCGGGCCTGGCTGACCCGGGCATGCCGTATACGGCGAGTTTCGCCACCGGAGGTAGGGAGAGCCTCTGACTCCTTTCTCCTCGAACGGGCTCTGTCAACGCCCGACATACCGCATCCCCCAGACCTCCCTCGGGGCGGTGATCTTCTACCGTCACCACGAGTTCCACGGCTCGGGCCATGTCCCTCAGCAAGTCTGCTGCGATCGGTTTGATCGAGTAGGCGTCCACAACCGTCGCCGGAATTCCGGCTTGGGTGAGCCTCTCGGCCGCTGCCAGGGCCTCGTGCACGGCCACTCCGGTGGCGACCAGGGCGACCCTTGGATGCTCGGGATCCCTGAGGATCTTCGCTCCGCCCGGTTCGAAGCTCTCTTCCGGTCGGTAGATCAAAGGAGTAGGGTTACGGGCCGTTCTGACATAGGAGATCCCCTCGAGGTCCACCATCTGCTCGACGACGGACACCGTGGCGTTTGCATCGGCCGGACAGAACACGGTGGACGAGTACAGCGAGGTCATCATTGCGAGGTCTTCGAGGCCCATCTGCGAGGGTCCGTCCTCGCCTATTGACACTCCGGCGTGCGACCCGCACAGCTTGAGGTTCGCCCGCCCTATCGAGGCCATCCTGATGAAGTCGTGAGCCCGGGTGAGGAAGGCGGCGAACGTGCTGCAGAAGACGACCCTGCCGAGCGCCGCCATCCCTGTAGCGGCCCCGACCATGCACTGCTCTTCGATGAACATTTCCACGAACCGCTCGGGGTGAGCGGCCTGGAAAATCTCGGCATAGGTAGAGTTCGAGACCTCGGCATCCAGGACGTACAGGTCGGGCCGCACAGCACCGATGGCGGCGAGAGCCTCTCCGTATGCCTTCCTGGTCGCAGTCGGCTCGTCGAAGGAGGGACGTCGGTATGCCGGGTGGCTCCTCCAGTCACCTTCCGGACGGGAGTGCCGAGCCGCAGCGGCCTCCGCGACCGAGACCGTCAGCGGCTCAGGAGGCGATACCTTGATCGAGACGTTTCTCGGCCCACCCAAGGCGCGGATGGCTTCCTCTGCCATCTCGGGGGGGAACGGCTTCCCGTGCCAGCCCTCGGCGTTCTCGACGGATGGAACCCCGACGCCCTTCACGGTCCGGGCAAGGACGACGGATGGCCTGGAGGCTTCATTTCTGGCCTGAGAATAAGCGGCGTCGATGGCGGTGGGGTCGTGGCCGTCGACGGAGATCGCGCGCCACCCGAACGCCTCGAACCTCCGCTCGTACGCTTCGATGTCCCACCCGAGCTGGGTCTCGCCTCGCTGACCGAGCCTGTTGACGTCCACGATTGCAATCAGGTTCGACAGGGAGTAATAGGCGGCAGTCTGACAGGCTTCCCACACCGAGCCCTCGGAAGTCTCGCTGTCGCCCATGAGTACCCAGACGTCGTAAGGAAGCCCTTCCTTCTTGGCAAGCAAAGCCATGCCTAGACCTGCAGCAAGGCCTTGCCCCAGGGAACCCGAGGCGACGTCGATCCCGGGAAGCGACGGTACGGGGTGACCTTCCAGGGGGCTGTCCAGGCGGCGGAGAGAGAGCAGCTCGTCATCGGTGATCCATCCCGCTGCCCTCATGGCTGCGTACAACCCCGGGGCCCCGTGGCCCTTGGACAGCACTAGGCGGTCATTGGCCGGGCTCTTGGGTCGGGAGGGATCGAAGCGGAGATGGGACGCGAACAGTACGGCCATCAGGTGAGCCGAGGACATCGCCGTGGTGGGGTGACCAGACCCCGCGCTCGTGGTGGCTCTTATGGCGTCGATCGAGATCTGAGCTGCGAGGTCATCCCAGATCGAGGAGACCTCGCCAGCCGTGCCGCTCCTACTAGGGGTGCTGGTCACACCTGGATCTGCCACTGTGACCTCTCTTCCTCGGACATCGCTTCGGGAGCTCTTGCCTTCTTGCGTCCAAAGTTACTGCTCGCGTCGCCTCTGTCCTGGCCTCGACGGCTTCCAAGACTGCTAGGCTCGCCTCCAAGGCCGACTTCCCCGGGCTCGTGAGGCCCAGCCGGCAGTCGGTGAACCGATTTCGTAATGCAGGCGTAGCTGCGTTGCGGTGATAACATCGAATCCGTGGTTTTCAGAGAGCGTCGGTCGTGCGGGCGGCAGCGGGCCTTTGGTCCAGGGATCGGTTGAAGGGTTCGCATCATGATTACCGCCGAGCACGTTACCAAAATCTACGACACCGGCACTAAGGCCCTTGACGACGTCTCCCTCAGCATCGAAAAGGGGGAGTTCGCGTTCCTCGTCGGCCCGTCCGGGTCCGGCAAGTCCACTTTCATCAAGCTGGTAATCCGGGAGGAAAAGCCCACCTCGGGAAACCTCTGGGTAGCAGGAAAACCTGTGGCAAGGCTCTCTTCCTGGCGGGTCCCTTACCTCAGACGCAACATAGGCTGCGTGTTCCAGGACTTCAAGCTCCTTCCCAACAAGACGGTCTTCGAAAACGTCGCCTTCGCCATGCAGGTCATCGGGCGCCCGAAGAGCGCCATCCAGACACACGTGCCCCAGATTCTCGAGCTGGTGGGCCTCAGGGACAAGGCCGACAACTATCCGGACCAGCTCTCCGGGGGTGAGCAGCAGCGGGTCTCGATAGCCCGGGCTTTCGTCAACCGGCCACTGGTACTCCTCTGCGACGAGCCTACGGGAAACCTCGATCCCAAGACCTCGGTAGGGATCATGCGCTTGCTGGACAGGATCAACAAGACCGGCACGACCGTCTTGATGGCGACTCACGACCATTCGATCGTCGACTCCATGCGTCGCCGCGTGATCCAGCTCGAAGAGGGACGGGTGGTCCGGGACGAGGACAAGGGGATGTATGCGCTGGGGTGACGCACCCTCAGGCCCGGCAACCAAGGAGGGGCGCATTCAGAAAGCTAGGGCGTCATCGGGTGGTGGGTGGCATGAAGCCGAGGAGCACTGGTCGTGAGGGTCGGCTATTTCATGGGTGAAGCTCTGCAGAACATCAGGCGGAACTTCCTGATGGCGGTCTCCGCCACGCTGACGGTCGCCATCTCGCTCTCGTTGCTGGGGAGCGTCCTGCTTCTGAGGCAGTGGACTGACACACTGGTGGGGCGGTGGCGCGGCAACGTCGAGATAAACCTCTTCCTCAGGACTGATGCCTCCGAACCGCAGATCGAGGCGATTCAGGCCAAGATTGCCTCTATGCCGGAGATCAAGGAGTACAGGTACGTGTCCAGGGAGGAAGCCCTCCAGGAGTTCCGGGAAATGTTCAAGGACAAGCGTGAGCTTGTGGAAAACGTCGACCCCTCGATCCTACCGCCCTCTTTCCGCCTCAAGCTCAAGGACCCCGAGCAAGTAGACGTGGTGGCCGACCAGCTCTCAGGCCTTCCGGGAGTCGACGAGGTTCAGACCGCCAACGAGACCATCAAGCGCCTCTCCAGAATCACCAATGTACTGACGGCGGGAATGGCCTTCTTCGTTGCCGTCTTCGGTCTTGCCGCAGTCCTGCTCATTACCAACACGATTCGCCTGGCCGTCTTCGCTCGCCGGCGGGAGATCGGGATCATGAAGCTCGTGGGGGCCACCAACTGGTTCGTCCGGGTTCCCTTCATGATCGAGGGAATGCTGGCTGGTCTCGTCGGGTCCCTCCTTGCGGTAGCGAGCGTGTGGGGTCTGGTCGCGCTCATGGCTAGGGTCCAGTCCTACGCCCCACTGCTCGACGCGACGATCGGTGCTTCCGCAGCTACCCAGGTCGCCGTACTCGTCACGCTGCTCGGAATCGTCGTCGGCGCCGTAGGGAGCGGTATCGCGCTCAGGCGCTTCCTGGACGTCTGAAGTCGGGCCACGTGTGGCCGGGGCTGGTCGAGCCACCGGTCGGTCGAGCCGCATGGCGACCCCGAGAAGGATCGAGCGCATGGCGAAGCCGTCCGGCTCCGGTGACCTTGTCGAATGCGAGGTGCGGATCTTCTCGCGCCGCGTGAACACCCTGGTCGTAGCGGCCTTCTTTCTGGCCATGACCTTGGTCGACTTGTCTCTTTCCCCGGCCACTGCTGCAGCCCAGAGCACCGGAGGGTCGGGGCCCTCTTACGGGGAATCGGCGTCCGTACAAGACCGACTTTCCGAGATTCGGCGCCGTCTGGAGGAGACGAACCGTAACGCGAGTGACCTGCTGGTCCTGATTCAGGAGTCGGACCGGCGGCTCCAGGAACTCAACTCCATTCTCGCAGAGTTGGAGCCGAAGGTCACCGAAGCGACTCTGCGGCTCGGGCAGGCGCAGGCCGATTTGGACCAGGCGACCTCGCTTTACCTTACCAAGGTCGCTGAAGTCGAAGAGCTCGATCACCGCTATGCGGCTCTCCGCCACCGCGTCGCCTCCCGCATCGCCCGTGCCTACAAGGACTCGTCCTACGCGGAGCTGGAACTGATTCTCGAGGCCAGAAGCCTGGCGGAGCTGGGCCGGGGGCGGACCTACCTCGACGCCGTGGTCGCTAAGGACCGTCGTGATCAATTCGAGCTCGTCGAGCTTCGCGACCGCCTCGAATCGGAGCGGGCGCTTCTGGAGGAGACGAAGGACGAGCTGCTCAATCGACGGAACATGGTCCAGGCCCACACCGAGGACGTCGTCGCCCTCTACCGAGCCAACGTGGTCGCACGCGATCTGGTCCAGAAGGAACTCGCCAACCACAGGGAGCTGCTCTCCGTCGTACTGGCGGACAGGGCTCAGGCCCTGCGAATGCTCGACGAGCTGGAGGGCGTATCCGAGCGAACCAAACAGGAGCTGCTCGCCGGGGCTAGTAGAGGGAATCCTTCCGTCGTCCCCGGGTATTTCATCTGGCCTGCCGAGGGACCGCTCACTTCCGGCTTCGGCCCGAGAATGCATCCGATAGCTGGCGAAGTACGCCAGCACAACGGCATCGACATCGGGGCCCCTTACGGTGCGCCTGTCTGGGCTGCCGCGTCGGGACGGGTGCTCAGGGCGGGTACCATGGGGGGATACGGCCTCACGGTCGTGATAGACCACGGCGACGGGCTGTCCACGCTCTATGCTCACCAGTCGTCGCTCTCAGTGGCAGAGGGGGACTTCGTCCAGCAGGGGGCGGTGATCGGAAAGGTGGGGTCGAGCGGCTATTCGACGGGGCCCCACCTTCACTTCGAAGTTAGGGTCAACGGCGAGCCTGTCGATCCCCTGATGTGGTTCCCCGGGCGGGGATGACGGTGGTTCGATCCAGCAAGGGTTCAGCATCGTCGGGGAGGCACAGGTCCGGAGGAGCTGCACGGACACTCGTCTCGAACAGAAGAGCGCGCCACGACTACGAGATCCTGGAGACCATCGAGGCCGGCATCGAGCTTTCTGGCGCGGAGGTCAAGTCGCTCAGGGAAGGGCGTGGCAGCTTGCAGGATTCCTTCGCTGTGATAAGGCGCGGGGAAGTCTTCTTGAAGAACTCCCACATACCGCGCTACTCGCATTCGGCTCACGAGAATTTGGACGAAAAGCGCGACAGAAAGCTGCTTCTGCACAGACGGGAGATTTCGGCCCTGGAAGGGAAACTTACCCAGTCGGGACTCACTTTGGTGCCGCTCAGGCTTTACCTCCAGCGGGGCATGGTGAAGGTCGAACTGGCTCTCGCCCGAGGGCTGAGGAAGTACGACAAGCGTTCCAAGCTGAAAGAGAAGGAGCACCGTCGCGAGATCGAGCGCGCTGCAGGGAGCGTAGGTTCCCGGTCGAGGGCTCGACGAAGCAGGAGCTGACCGCTGGTCTTGTCACAGCTTCGTGCTAGCATCTTCGATAGCTTCTTTGGGGGCCACTTGTTCGAGGGGGGATTCATGGTGACGGAGCCCGAGCGCCACCAACTCTACGAAAGGCTCAACGATGTCCTGGGCGAGGAAGGGGCCGGAACGTTGATGGCGATGCTTCCGAGGCAGCCGGTCGAGGAGCTTGCTACTCGCGCGGATCTCGCTGAGCTGGAATCCAGGCTCGAGACCAGGATCGAGCGGTCGCGCTCGGAGATGCAGGCGGGTTTTGCCACCATCGAGGTGCGGTTTTCCGAAATGGAGACGCGCTTCGCCCACATCGACCAGCGCTTCGCCCACATCGACCAGCGCTTCGCCCACATCGACCAGCGCTTCGCCCACATCGACCAGCGCTTCGCCGAGATGTACTCGCTATTCGCAGGGCTCGAGTCGAAGTTTGCGGATCTAGAGTCCCGTTTCGCAGGCCTGGAGTCCCGTTTCGCCGGACTCGAATCCAGGTTCGCGGAACTGGAGTCCAGCATGGGAAAGTTCCACTGGAAGATGTGGCTGATGATTCTCACGAACATCGCCACGGCGGCCGCCGTGGCGAGTGCGATCGTCGGGGTCGCTAAGTTTCTCTGAATCGGCGAAATCCGAGCCAGTCTCACCAGGCCCGCAGGCCAGGTTTCGATCCCCGGTATCGCTGGATCGCGGCTTCAGGAACTGCATCGCCTGCCGGCACTGCGCGATCCCGGCACTGCGGGCGGCGCAGGATTCGACTCCGTAATGCTGTCGCAAGGGAACGGTCTCGCCGGAGAGCTCGGCTGTGCCCCGCCCGGGACTGGTCGGTTCGGCTAGAACCCGACTAGTCGATCAAGAGCCTGAGGGTTCTTTTCTTGTCGAGTCCCGGCCGATGGCCGGCAAGAGGACCCCGGGAAGGTTCAGGCGACGAGGGGAACCGATCTCCCCCGTGTCTGCGCCTTCTTGAGGCCGCGCCAGGCGGGTCGGAGGCGCCCCGGCTCCGGTGGCAGTGGTACGGCTCAGCGCCCTTTCGGGGCGTTGGCTCGTCGTTCGACAGGACTTGTAGCGATCCTGGTCCTGGTCTTCTCGTTCTCGCCGGCGGCTTCCGCTTCCGCTGCGCTGGAAGGAGAGATAATCCACAGCGCTTTCAGGCAAGTCTCGATTTACAGCGCGTCGCCCGGGCTCCAGGTGGCATCGGTCATTGCCGACCGGTTCAGCCGATTCGCCGTTTCCCTGCCGGAGTCCGACTGCAACGATAGCGGGGGCTATCTGCTCTAGGCCGAGGGCGAGGGAGGGTACCAGTCTCTGTGGCACTCCCTCGAATATCCGGGGTCTCCGGACATGGGGAGGAGCCACCTGCATCTCGATTCCAGGCCCTTTCATAACCATGTCATTACCGCGGGGAGAGTACCTGGAGGGGTACGTAAAGGCGCCCAGACCGCAGCCGACCTCGACGGAGCGGTCCTTTCGTCTACGATGCAGATATCGAGACTTTCGTAGCCTGGACCAAGTCCGGCTACAGGGGAGGGCCTGGGCGCTGGAGGCTAACCCTCGACCCCGCCCGCGGTTACAAGGTTCGGGCTGTCGGTGGCGGCTCGTACCAGTGCATCTGGTACGACGACGCAACGAGATGGCAAGAGGCCTCCGCTACTTCTCCGTTCGCTGTGGTCAATTTCTCTCTGTCTGCGCCCACGACGATCTCGGGATTCGTGAGGGACGCTGCAACCGGGAAGGCCCATAGACGGCGCCGTGCTCTACGCGTTCGAGGCCACGTCGGGCAGGTTCGAGGCCTGGGCCGTGAGGGGAGAGGCGAGCCCGGGCGCTGTTCCCTGGAAATGGCTCCATTCGGGAGCTACAAGGTGCTGGTGCACGCCGGAGGTTCGTACCCGGACGTCTGCTACGACGGTGCCGGGAACTTCGTGGAGGCATACGCATACGGCACCGACATCTGCAGATTTCTCGCTCCAGATGGCTCTGCAGTCGAAGGCTACCTCGAAGACTCCGCCACGGCAGCAGACATTCCCGGCGTCCCGGTCTACGCCTTCCGGGCCCCTACGGGAGAATTCGCTTCCTTGCGGTCACGGGCCCGAACGGTCGCTACTCGCTCAGGCTACCTACGGGGGAATACAAGTTGCTGAGCACCGTGGACGCCGACCACAACCCACTGTGGTACGACGGAGCCTGGTCCTGGGCCGATGCCACGGCGGTAGCATCCCCCGCGGTGGCCAATTTTTCGGCTCCGAGGGCGGCCGATCTCTCGGGGGAGGTGTAGGTAGGAGGGTACCCGCTGGCCGGCGCACAGGTGGCCCTCTTCCCCAGCAGTCGAGCCGATGCGATACCGAGGTGGACGTCTACGGACGCGAGCGGTCGATTTTCGCTGAAGGTAGCTGAAACAGCAAGCTCGGGACGCCATTACGAGGCCCTTGCAATAGCTCCCGACGGGCGTCCCTCCTGGTTGACATACCCCCAGCGTGAGTTTGCAGTCCGTTCCCTGTTGAGGGACGCGCTTACGGCGGGGAAGTTGTAGTACGTCGATACACAGCGATACAGGGACGACCCCTACTTGCTTCGGCAGATAGAAAGCACCATCCACTTCGTCACGGACGATCCCGCTCCTGGAACGGCTGAAGTCCGGGTGAGGTTGGCTGATGGCGGGAGCAATCAGGATGCCATGGTGTGCCTCACCGGGCGCACTGGCGATGGAAGTCATATGGGCCTGGCGGACGTCGCTGTCGGACCTAGTGCCGGACATTGTTACTTTGCGAGCCAGCCTGTGGATCCATTCGAGACTCGCGACGCAACTCGGGAGCAGGGGGATACAGATGCGGCTGGCCGGCCCCTACGATCAGATTGACCACCTGCATTCGAGGAGGCAGCGTACTCGGCTGCCCCTAGGTCGTTGCGCTTCGGCGATTTCGACCTCCAACCGGTTTGCGAAGCGTCTTGATGGCGTTCCAGGTGGAGCAGGATTACTTTGCCGTGAACGGTACGTACATCGATGACACGCCGACCCTTTCCTCTCTCGCTCCTGACCTCGACTGGACTCTCGGCCCGCCGGCACCTACTGGAGTATCTGTCCGGGAAGTCGTGGGCGGTCTCTGCTTTAGCGCCCTGGACGCCGACGGGACATACCGGGCGGCCACGGTTCTGCTGGGGGCTTCCGGACCCTGAGAGCCACTAGCGATCCGCTGCCCGAGTGCACGAAGAGGCGGTCCTGGATGCGAGCGACCTGGCATACCCTGCGCCCTGAATCCGGGCTTGCTCCGGCCCCCTGGAGATGCTATCGGCTTCCAGTGGACTCGAAATTCGCCCGCCGAAGCCTGAGCCCGCCAGCGGGGCTTTTGGAGCGATGGCACAAAAGTCTGACTGGCTTTCTCCAATCTCGATCTGGGGGCTCGGACTTTTCGCTTCGACTGGAAGATACGTCTGTCACCGTGTTTGCGCCACTGGGTCGACCAGGCGATGGATGCTTTGCCGCTTGAGGAGCCGGCCCTCAGCAATGAGGTGGTTCTGGCTGCCCACGAGATCGACATTCCTCATCGTGACGCGCCGGACAGGCTTCTTCTGGCAAGCGATAGGGTGTTCGACCTGACGCTCCTGACCGTCGAGCGGCGGCTGCAAGGCTCCAGAGCGGCACAGATGCGGAGTCGCTAGAAGCCTGACCATGGCCGGCTTCGGCTTGCCACCCGAGGAGCCAGACTATCTGGAACGACTGGAGGCCACAGCCTGTTAGAGTAGGTGTGGTTGCGGGCAGAGCCGCTTCGACACGGGGGTGACAGGATTCGACCCCGGTGGCTTTGGGCGAGAGAAGCGAGCCGAGGCTCCGGTCACCTCGTAAAAAACCGGGCCAGAAACAACAAGTGCGGACGAACCAGTCGCACTGGCTGCGTAATTAGCTAAGGCAGCCCGTCCACCGAGGGTGCTCGCGACCTCGGGTTGGGCGTCACCAGCGAGCTTACCCCGCGGAAGCTCGTGGCATTCCGTCAGGGGGACATCGCCTGCCACGATAGGTTCGGCGAACCGTGCCGGTACGAGGCGCCGACCGAACCTCTGATACCGGCTGCGCTCGGAGAAGCTCTCGCCGGAGACCCGGGGGACGCGGGTTCGACTCCCGCCACCTCCACGACTACCCGTGGGCGCCACAAGTGTCCATGGCGAGCAGACCTCCGGCGCTGACGCGGGTCCTTCGCTTCACGGATACCAGGTCTTCATCCCCAGCTCTCTTCTTTCCGCTGCGATCGCACTTCAAGGGTCGCTGCCGAGCGATCCCCTTCGGTGTCGGGCGAGCTCCGGTAAAAAGGCGAATCCAGCTTGACTGAGGGGCCTGCTTCCGGCCCTCGCCGGTCGTGTGCCTGTGGTCTTGTCCTTGGTGCAGGTATCCTTGCAGTGCGCATCGAAGACGGGCTGTGGTCCGGTCGTGCGCTGGCCGGAACGTCGAGGCTGCAGCCGGTGTGCTGCCTCCTGGCCACGAGCATCCGCCAGTCATCGGGCTCGCAAGAACAAGGAGCTCGTCGACTACCTGGAAGAGAAGGGATTGATGCGGCGCTTTCCAGACGGCTTCCTTTTCGGTACGGCCACGGCTTCGTATCAGATAGAGGGTGCGGTCGACGAGGACGGCAGGGGGAAGTCGATTTGGGACACGTTTTCGCACACGCCGGGCAAGATCATGAATGGCGACACCGGAGACGTGGCCTGCGACCACTATCACCGTTTCCGCGAGGACGTCGGCCTGATGAGGGAGCTTGCCCTCGACGCTTATCGGTTCTCGATCGCATGGCCCCGCGTGATTCCCGAAGGTGTCGGCCAGGTGAACCGGAAGGGCCTCGACTTCTACGACGCGCTGGTCGACGAGCTGGCAAGAAACGGTATCCGTCCCTTCGTGACGCTGTTCCACTGGGACCTGCCACAGGCCCTCCAGGACAAGGGTGGCTTTGCCGACAGAGACATCGTCGAAGCGTTCCGAGACTATGCGGCTGTCATACGTGATGCCCTGGGGGACCGAGTAAAAGACTGGATTACCCTCAACGAACCTTCGGTGTATTCGTTCATGGGGCACGTCCTCGGCGTGCACGCTCCGGGGCTGAACGACCCTGCAGCCGCAGCGGCGGTGGCGCACCACCTGCTCCTGGCTCACGGTGCCGCAGTCGACGTACTGCGCGAAGACCCCGAGGCCTCGGTCGGAACGACGCTCAACCTCACAGCCGTACAACCGGCAACCGATAGTGCCGAGGACGAGGAAGGGGCTCGGTACGCGGACGCACTCTACAACCGTGTCTTCCTCGACCCGATCTTCGGCAGGGGATACCCAGCCGAGATGCGTGAGGTCTTTCCTCCCGTTCCAGAAGAACCCGGGGACCAGGACGCAATCGCCCGACCACTGGATTTCCTTGGAATCAACTACTACACGCGACTGCTGGCCAGGGGAGAACCGAACTCCCCGCTGAAGTTCACACCCGTGAGCGGCCCAGGCCCGGTCACCGAGATGGGGTGGGAAGTCTACCCCGAGGGGCTCGAGCAAGTCCTGAGGCGGGTGTGGAATGACTACCGGCCAGGGAAGATCTTCGTGACGGAGAATGGAGCGGCTTTCGCCGACCCTGTCCCTCAGGATGGGCAGGTCCACGATCCAGAGCGGGTCTCTTATCTCAAGTCCCACCTCGAAGCCGTCCTGGATGCCATCGAGGAAGGGGTAGACGTGGGCGGCTACTTCTGTTGGTCGCTCCTGGACAATTTCGAGTGGTCCTTCGGCTACTCCAAGAGGTTCGGGCTAATCTATGTCGACTACTCGACACAGAGAAGGTTCATCAAGGACTCCGGGAAGTTCTATTCGGCGGTCGCTGCATCGGGTGAACTGGAGTGAAGGTACGTGGAGCCTATTGGTGCTGAAGGTCTCTCTCGAGGCATGACCGAAGCGACGGCCGGGGTCCTTGACCACCCGGGGAGGAATGCACCGCGACCCACCGGACCGGGAGGCCCGTAATTGGTCTCGTGCCAGCGATGCGGTAGCGACAACCGCCAGGGTGCAGTACTCTGCTTCAATTGCGGAAGCCCCCTACCTCCCTCCCCGAGGAAGGCGGGCACCGCGGCGGTGCCTGCTTCGAAGGGAGCGGGAATTGCGCCTCCCCAGGCTGGCGGAAGTCCGCAGGGCAATTTTTCCGCAAAGCAAGTTCGGGCGGCCGGAGGAGCCGGAGCGGCCGGAGTAGGAGCCAGAAGTATTGCTGGCGAAGACGACATGGTGGCGCGGCGACAAGGACGCGAGGCTGGTACTACAGAGGAAGCTTCCGCTTCGGAAAAGTCCAAGCCGGCAAGACAGCCCTCGCAGTCAGAGGCACCACGGGCCGCCCCCCAGCCCTACCGTAGGCAAGGGCTACCTCAGCAACCGGTCTCTGTGAGTGGGTGGGTTCCGCAAGTCCAGGCAGAGTGGACGCCCGAAGCTTCCGACCTCGGACCCTTGGTCATCGGCCCGACGACCTGGCGCTTCATCCTGATTGCGGCCTTGCTCTTCCTCGGTGGGGCTGCAGCCCCCATTGCGGTTGCGACTGCCATCGACGACGCTGGGGCCGTGATGACGATTCTCAGGTACTCTCCCATGGACAGTGGTGCAATGCTGGCGGGTGCATTGCTGGTCCTCATAGGCAAGAGGCGGGGATGGACGATATTGCGGCTCCTGTTGGTGCTCACGGCAGCGGTAGGCTACTTGATCTGGCGCTATCTCACCTTCGGCTCCATTCCGGTAGACGTTGGCGACATGGCTCTCCAAGGCGTCCGTCTGGGCCCGGGTTGGTACATCGCGGCCCTCGCAACAGGCTTCACGGGGGTCGGATTCTTCTCTGCGGTCAGGGGTCATTTCTGACTCACCGGTGGGAGTGCTTACCCTTCCCCCTGAACGCGTCCGCGAAATCCTTGAGTGGTGCACGGCGCGGTACCCCGAAGAAGCCTGTGGCCTTCTTGCAGGCAACGGCGACGTACTCAGGGTCGAGAAGGTCTATCCGATCGGCAACGTGGAGCCGAGTGACCGGACGCGACGCTACTTCATGGATCCCTCGGGCCAGTGGAAGGCGATGAGGGACGCCGAGAGGCTGGGGCTCGATATCCTCGGGGCATTCCACTCCCACACGGCAAGCCGGGCTTATCCGAGTGCGGTAGACGTCGAGTTGGCTGCGTATCCAGAATGGGTATGGTTCATCGTCTCGCTGGCTTCGAGAGACGATCCGGAGATCCGGGCGTTTCGAATTCGGAATTCCGCGGTGGAGGAAGTCCAGGTCGTGGTGGAGAACCGACGTGGAAATCCTCCAGCTCCTGGCGGGCGTTTTGCTTAGCTAGAATCCCAACCAGCAAGATCGGATTTAGGACAGATAGGGGCGATTGCCACGCCACCTCGGCCGCCCCGTCCGAGCCGGCGAGAAAGGACTGATGCATTGGCGGTAGAGGTGCGGCTTCCAGCAGTACTGAGACGCTTCACCGGGGGTGAGGCTGTCGTAAGGGCTGACGGCCACACGCTCAAGGAGGTGGTCGATTCCCTGGAGGCCAGGTACCCGGGCCTTGGGGAGCATCTGGTAACCGACGGCGACCTGCACAAGTTCGTCAACGTCTACATCAACGACGAAGACGCGCGGTACATGGGGAAGCTGGAAGCGCCGGTGGGGGACGGCGACGTCGTGTCCATCTTGCCGGCGGTGGCCGGCGGTTCCGATTACTAGCGTGAACTGGTGAAATACGATTCGGTGCTGGACCTCATCGGCGGCACGCCGCTCGTCAGGCTGTCCAGGCTCAGCCCGAAGCCGGGAATCGAGATCTACGCCAAGCTCGAGGGCCAGAACCCGACTGGATCCGTAAAGGACCGGGTAGCCCTGGCGATGGTCCGGAAGGCCCAGCGGGACGGGCTTCTCAAGCCCGGCGCACATCTCCTGGAGCCCACATCCGGAAATACCGGCATCTCGCTCGCCATGATCTCCAGGCTCGAAGGCTACAGGTTCACCGCGGTCATGCCGGAAAATGTGAGCACGGAGCGGACTCAGCTTCTGCGCATCTTCGGAGCCGAAATCGTGTACTCGCCGGCCGACAAGGGCTCGAATGGATCCATAGAGCTCGCCGAAAAGATGGCCAAAGAGGGTGACTACGTGATGCTCTTCCAGTACGGAAACCCGGAGAACCCGAGGGCCCATTACGAATCGACCGGTCCGGAGATTCTGGCGGACTGCCCCGAGGTCGACTACTTCGTGGCGGGCCTGGGTACCGGAGGAACCCTCGTGGGGGTGGGGCGTTACTTGAAGGAGAGGAAGCCAGACGTCAAGGTGGTCGCTGTCGAGCCGCCGGCAGGTGAGCTTGTCCAGGGCCTCAGGTCTCTCGAAGAGGGATACATACCGCCCGTATTCGACCCCGACGTGCTGGACCGCAAGTTCCTGGTCAAGGCTCAGGAATCGGTTGTTCACACCCGGTTGCTCTGCGAGAAGGAAGGAATTTTCGCCGGCCTGTCATCCGGTGCTGCTCTGGCAGGTGCTCTGCGGCTCTGTGACGGAATCGAGGAGGGACGCATCGTCGTTCTCCTGCCCGAAGGTGGGTGGAAGTACCTGTCCACAGGGGCGTGGACGGACCCGCTGGAGGAGGTCACCGAGCGCACCTCCAAGATGCTCTACTTCTGAGGTTTGCCGAAGTGGGAGACCCGAGGCCGATCGGCATATTCGACTCGGGGGTGGGTGGCCTTACGGTGGCGAGGGCCGTCGTCGATCTCATGCCGCACGAGAACGTCATCTACCTCGGAGATTCAGCGAGGGGCCCTTACGGTGACCTCGATCTGGACCTCGTCAGGTCGTACGCGCTCGAGATCGTGGAGTATCTCGTTGGCGAAGGTGTCAAGCTCGTCGTCATCGCTTGCAATACGGCTTCGTCGGCGGCCCTGGAGGCAGCTAGGGAGAGATTCCGTGGGGTGCCGATCATCGGGGTGGTCGAGCCGGGGGTACACTCGGCACTACAAGCCACGTCGAACGGGAGGATAGGACTCGTCGGCACCAGGGGAACCATCGCTTCTGGGGCTTACGAAAGGGCCCTGAGTGCTACCAGGAAGCGTGCCGAACTCTTCGGTGTGGCCTGCCCCGGGCTGGTCGAGTTCGTCGAGGCGGGAAAGACTGACGGCCCCGAGGTCGAGTCGCTGGCCCGCAGCTATCTGGAAGGGCTGCTGGACAAGGGCATCGATACCCTTCTTCTCGGCTGTACCCACTACCCCCTCCTGGCTCGTGTGTTCAAACGCATAGTCGGGGATCAGGTGACGTTGGTAGACTCAGCGGATTCGACGGCGTTCGCGGTCTACCAATTGCTGGCTTCCACTGGGATAGCACGGCGTGGTCCCGACCAGGGACTCCGTCGTTTCGTGTGCAGCTCGGACCCGGATGCCTTCCTGGAAGCGGGGATCAGGTTCTTCGGGCCGGAGGTCGAGTACGTGGAAACGGTGGAGTGGTCCCAGAACAGGGCAGCTGCGACCGGAGGTGCCCTGTGAAGATTACCGTGGTGGGGTGCTCGGGTACTTATCCCACAGAGGAGGCCCCCTGCTCGGCCTACCTCTTCTCCGAGGAGGGCTACGACCTGCTGGTGGACCTCGGGCCCGGGACGTTCGTGGCGTTGCAGCGGTATATCGACATCCACTCCCTGGACGCGATCATCTTGACCCATTTCCACCCTGACCACTGCGTCGACATATATCCGCTTTACTACGCTCTCCGATTCAGCGATTCCCTTTCGAAGCGTGTCCCTCTCCTCGTGCCTGAGGGTGCCGAGCAGAGCCTTTTCGCGTTCCTCTCGGGGGATTCGAGGGATGAGTTCTCGAGGGTCTTCGAGTTGCAGCTCATCGGAAGTGGTCAGAAGATGGGACTGGGGCCCTTCGACCTGGAATTCGCCCGCACGAACCACCCGGTGGAAACCCTTGCGATCGCTGTCAGCGACGTCTCGGGTACGGTAGCGTACTCTGCTGACACCGGCCCGGGCGGGGGCTTTCCGGACCTGGCTTCCAGAGCGGAAATCGTAATCTGCGAGGCCACATACCAGAGGACGGGGCAGGGACCTGCCATTCACCTCTCCTCGCAAGAAGCGGGAGCGCTGGCTGAAAGCTCGGGGGCGGGGCAGCTGGTGCTGACCCACCGCTTCCCCACGTGTGACCGCCAGGTCTGGCTGGAATGTGCTGCTGCCGAGTACAGCGGGGAGATGCACGAAGCTAGCCCCGGACTGGTGCTGAAGCTGTAGGGATTGCATTATCGGGGCTGTCGCGCCGGCTCACGGTCGCGACTCCTCGGTGAGGCGAGTAGGATCGCACTGTCGGGTTGGAACTCATGGAAAGGCACGCGAGCACGGTGGTTTCCGAGGCCAGTCCGGAAGCGACCAGAGGCGACTCCCGATCTCCCGAGTCGGTCAGGGAGCCCAGGTTCACTCGTGGCGTGAACGTCTTCGCGGAAGGCTCGGTGCTGGTCGAGATGGGCAACACCAGGGTGGTCTGCACGGCCACGGTAGAGGACCGGGTTCCGCAGTGGATGAGGGGTTCCGGGCTCGGATGGGTGACGGCGGAGTACCAGATGCTCCCCAGGGCTACCAAGGAGCGAACTCCCAGGGAGTCCGAGCAAGGGAAGGTCCAGGGTCGCACCGCCGAGATCAAGCGCCTGATAGGGAGGGCTCTTCGTTCGGTGGTGCGGAGGGACCTGATGGGGGAGTACCTGGTGATCGTGGACTGCGACGTCCTGCAGGCGGACGGGGGAACTCGTACTGCATCTATCTCCGGGGCGATGGTGGCGCTCTACGACGCGTTCGCGTACATGGTACGAGAGGGCCTGTGCGAGGAGATCCCCCTGCTGGACCTGTGCGCGGCGGTAAGTGTCGGGATAGTGGACGGCTTGCCGCTTCTGGACTTGACGTACGAGGAAGACTCTCGGGCCGAAGTAGACATGAACGTGGTGATGGCCGGTTCGGGGAAGATAATCGAGGTCCAGGGTACGGCCGAAGGACTGCCCTTCTCCAAGCGTGAACTCGACGAGCTCCTTGGCTTGGCCGAGTGGGGAATCGTGGCCATCATGGACGCCCAGCGCAAGGCACTCGGAATCGAGGCCCCTCCGGGCGGGACGGTCGAGGTTTCGCTACCCGGACGTTTGTTTCCCTACAGGAGCGGTCTCCCCCAACCCCCACCGATACCCACTCCTGCGCGGTGACGGGCTGATGAGGATACTCGTAGCCACGAACAACCCCGACAAGGCGAGGGAGATGGCCGCGATTCTCTCGCGTCTCTCGCTCGAGGTGGTGATGCCGGAAGATCTTGGGGGTTGGGAGCCGCCCGAGGAGTCCGGCTCCACCGTGGAAGAGAACGCAACGCTCAAGGCCCAGACAGCCTTCGAACGATTCGGTGTCCCCGCCGTGGCAGACGACACCGCTTTGGAGGTCGATTCCTTGGGCGGAGCGCCCGGCATCTACAGTGCCAGGTACGCAGGCGAGGGCGCCACCTACGAGGAGAACCGAGTGAAGCTGCTGTCCGCGATGCGGGGACTGGAGAGCCCGGCTGAGCGACGGGCTCGGTTCCGGACCGTGGTCGCTGCAGTGGGATTTGACGAAAAGCCGATTCTGGCCGAGGGAGTGGTAGCCGGCTACATATCCACGGAGGAGCGAGGCTCCGGGGGATTCGGATACGATCCCATCTTTGTTCTCGAGGGGTCCGATCGGACCTTCGCCGAGATGTCTCCTGAGGAGAAGAACGCGTCGAGCCACCGTGCAAAGGCTCTGGAAAGCCTAGTCGAAGCCCTGACGCGCTACCTTGCTTCTACTGGCGGTACCAAGTCGCGCCGCTAGGCACGCGGTCGTTCGCTGCTGGGGTGCGAGAGGGGGGACTCGAACCCCCACGCCCGAAGGCACTGGCTCCTAAGGCCAGCGCGTCTGCCAGTTCCGCCACTCTCGCTCGTATGCTTCCGACCGGCCACGACAGGCCGTGGCGCTGCCCCTTGCCCTCACGTTCTCCAACGAGCTTACCCCTGCACCTCGGCTTCCCTGAAAGCACGTTATGTCCCCAACCCTGCCCAATTGTGGCCGTGCCGGTCGGATCCTGCCAACACCTTCTTGTCCGGCGGGTGCCAGTCCTCTCGCCCGACGCTGCAGCCGTAGTTGGTTGCGCTGCCGTGGAGCGGGGAACGATTCGTCGTCGCTAGGGGCGGCAGGCACGGGCAAGGTACACCGGCGCGAGGCGATGGACGCTTCGGGGGCGGGATCACCTCTCGCTGCGCGGTTTTAGGTAGCTCCCGAAAATATGCTCCCGCAGGATGGGGATAGTCGGACGTACGTCGAGCACCTCGGCGTCTTCAGGCTCGAACCCCGCGTCGATGATCGCTTTGTCTGTAGCCCTGTCGAGGTTGCACCCTCCGGCAAAGGCCTGCCAGGGCCCCTTGAGCCGCCTCTGCCACTTTGCGACCCGCCAGTTGGAGGAAAGCTGGTGCTCGAAGACCAGAAGCCGACCTCCGGGCTTTAGCACCCGCATGGACTCCGAGAGGGCTGCCTCCGGGTTGGCGACCGAACATAGGACCAGGGTCGTGACGACGCAGTCGAAGCTCTCGGAGGGGAAGGGGAGCCGCTCGGCTTCCGCTCGGACCACGAACGGTCGGGGGAATCTTGCCCCGGACCAGGTCTTCGAGCCGACCTTGGAGCGCAAGCGCCGGAGCATGGCCGCGTCGGGCTCGGTCGCCACGACGCTTCTGGCGGTAGAGGGGTAGTGCGCGAGGTTCAGACCCGTACCTGCGCCGAGTTCGAGGACACGTCCGTTAGCGCTCAGGAGGAGACGTCGTCTGATCTTCGCCAGCCCTGCCCGCTCTGCAAGGCTCGAAACCAGCGCGTAAGCCGTGGCGAATACAGGTCTGGACCTTCTTGGCCTCGGGCTCGAAGCCGTCTCTGTCGTCACTTCGTCACCTCGGGACGCAGCGATGGCGAACCGGCTGTACCACTTTCTGGTCACGCCATGCCGGCACGACCCCTTTGGCAATGATCGCACTCAGCGGAATTCAGCGGTGTAGAAGTACCGGAGTACAGGCGTGCGACTCTGGCCCGCCGTTACCGGTCCCCTCCGGCACTCTGGAGCGGGGCAGTCCTCGGGCCGGTCCGAGCCGTACTTCATCCAGAGGGCGGCCGTATGGGCCACGATGTCGGCCTCCGGCTTGCGATTCCCAGGGCCATGCGAACGACTGGACCAGTAAGAAGGGCGAAGCCCCACATTGGCGCCTTCACGATGACCGTGTGGACGGTTACGGTCCTGGCCCGACTGCGACAGACCGTGAAGTCGACCCGGATTCCGGGGTCGTCTTCTTTTGCAGAGGTGCGCTTGGCCTACCTTGATCTCGGAGCCTGGTGATATCGCCGTCGAGGTGAGCCGGAGAGGTATACCAGCGGCGACTCATTTCTCGGCTGACCGGGACTTCCGGGCTCGGATACGGCCTAGAGCTACTCCTTTACGATTCCGCCGGCCCGTTGCGGCCGGTAACCGTCGGGTTCGATAACTCGTTTATGCAGGCACCACTCGGTCACAGGAGACCTTGCGCTTGGAGGGAATCTCAAAACTAGGGATGTCTGGCCTATCGGCCTGAACCCGAAAGATGGCCTACAAACCTTCTGAATGCCTCGCCCGTAGGTCGCAGGGTACCGTCGGGTTCAACAATCCCTCTGGCGCGCGGTCCGTCCAGGCCAAACCATATAGCAACCGGCAGGCGCAGCTCGACAATCGTTTGCATCACGGCGGTGGTTTGCATGGGGTCATCGTTCAGCTGACCGACCTCATTGGTCAAGACCTGGAGACCTGTGTGTTCTCTCAGATAAACCACGGCCTCCTCGAGAGCCCCTGTATCTGCTATGTACCAGTGAAAGTTCACAAAGTCCGCTTTAGCCAAGCGGTATGACTCGAGGAGAGCTTTACCTTTCTCGATTTGTTCCTTTGCCCGTCCGGACCGTAATTGCTCTCGCAATCCGGGCTCGAAAGCTCTTTCGGCGAACGATTCCGCTGCCTCGGCATTGCCGGTGCTCGAGTAGTGGTCAAAGACCAACAGAGCAACGAGAGTGCCGACCAGTCCTCCGTTAGTGCAAGCTATGCGGCGTTGGTGGGCTACCTCGCAGGCTGCTTCGAGCTGGGAACGATAGTCCGATGGGGTGCCCCTATAAAATAGCGACGAATTCTCCTCGTTTTCAATTACTAGCAAGGCGGGCCGGTACTTGTCCAGCACCTCAGCTAGCTTGCGGCGATAGTCCTTTAGATCTCTTGGTGGCGTAGTGGCAGAGGGTCCGGTGTTGCGTACGGTCAGCACGAGCTTCAAACCTGCACTTTGGGCGAGATCGCACTCTTCACAGGGGGCCGGCCACTGTTCGAGGAAAATGGACGACGGCCTAAAGTACACAGCTCCGAGCTCCTTGGCCAATTGAACCCCCTCCGGGGTCCGGGAGAGTCGAGCTGGAAGCATCAGTCCGAAAGAATTCTCGCCGGGCTGAATAGAGTCTGTCAGTGTCATTGGCAGATCACTCGGCGACGCGGAAGTGGGCTTCGCTTCGCGTTTCTCTTTAGCCGATCTTGTCCAGGCGCACGACGAAAGACCGATGGAGACTGTCAGGCAAAATGCGATAACTTTGAGTGAGGAGTTAGTTCCTTTATCAGGCATACTACATAGCGGCCGATGCAGTTCTTCAGTCCACCCGTACTTATCGGACGGTCCAGCTCATGGACTCTAGGTCCGCTTACGGCCAGGTTATCAGCTACTAACCTCGCCAACGCAGCGAATTTATAGTACCGTCATAGGCCGAACCCAAGTCGGTGCTGCGACGAGGTACCCTCGCCAAGGAATGACTCAACGGTTAGGGGCGGACCCGTTTTGAGATGGCTGAGCTCCTGCGGGCTCCAGCGAGCACGAGCAAGAGAGATGACGTCGATGGACGCGAATATCACAGAACTGTGAAGGCGAGACCGGGAGCTGGCCGCAGACGCGCGCGACTTCTGCGGCTGGGAGCTTGGGACAAGAGTCCAATCAAGTTTTCTCAGGACCCCGTCGCAATGGTGATGAGGGCGGTTATGAGCGGAACGAGCGCAAGCACCCAAACGGCGCCACCTGGGAGGAGCTGACCCAACGGCGGCGCGGGACAGGCCGGCGGGGAGGTGAGCCGTCCTCGACATTGGCTTTCTCGCGAAGAGAGCCGCAAAGCTAGAGAGGACCCACACGAGGTTGATCCACATAAAGACTTTCAGTGCCGCTAGGGTCACCGTTCCCCCAAGAACCGAGAAGTGGCCCCACTCTTAGGGCTTGCCCGCGAGTGTCGGCGGAGACGCCTGGTCAAGTGGCAAGCCAGGTCGCGGGCTCCGTCCCGCAGCGCCTCGCCGCATAGACCGCACCAATCCATTATCCGGTCCTCCTCCTGTGTCGTTTTCCCAGCTGGCGCCTCTGCTCCTCGCCTTCTGGGAGGGGAGAAAACACCTCTGTCTTGGATACCGACACTTTGCGATCCAGAGGTCTGGGAAGCTGCCAAGTTGGCACCTGGAGGCGCACCGGCTTGCGCGATGCGCTCCAAGGCGGAGGCAATGAGTAAAGCTTCAAAGTACGGATACGCGTAAGCTCTCACTTCAATGAGGCCGAGCCCTGAAGTTCCGCTTCTGCCGGTACCTCGATGCTCGGTGTTGCATCTTCTATCTTTATGAAGACCCAGCTGAGGTCACCCGCTCACACGACGATGGTGAGCGCTCGGTAGCCCGGGCTGGGAGTCCGCATGCATCGCCGTAGAAGACCCCCTCGCTGTTCCTTCCACCGCCCCAAATCCTGCTCTGGTCTCCATCGGCGAAGAGGCCGAGTGAGAGGGCCCTCCACATCCAACACGTCCCATGGACGGAAATGGCACCTCCGGGGCCATCGATTCGCAGTCTGTGCTCGAGAAAGCGAATGGACTCGACTACAAGCACTCCTGCTTCCGTGCCTATCAGGAGTACGGCGCATGCGGCGACGAAGCCCGATGGTGCCGTGATCGCGACCAGGCCTGCAAATATACGGTGGTGCTCATTCCGGGGTCCGGCTCCCATAGAGCTTTTTCGTCCAAGCCCAAGGCATTGCGCAGAAGGCTCCGGTGGCAGATGCGAGCATCGTATTCACGGCAACCACCGATATCCGGAGGTCGGTAGCTGCTAGTGGGGATCCCGGATTGAAGCCGAGCCACCCGAAAGAGAGGATAAAGGTGCCGAGGATGGCCGGCGGCAAGTTCTAGGCGGGCAACACATTGGGGGTGCTGTCCTTGTCTTACTTGACAATTCGCGGTCCGAGCACCGCTGCGCCGGAGAGGCTACCAGCCTGCCAACTCCGTGTGCCAGCCCTGAACCTAGGAAGTCGACGTATCCGTGGTTGAAACCCGCGTTGGCACGAAGCTGGGCGAGCCAACCTCTTCCCCAGGCCCAGTCCCCGAAGATCGAATATCTAAACATAGTCATGAAAAAGCCGTAAATTACAATGGCACTGAGAATCGGGTGCTCTGCCATGGCTCCACTTACGATCGTTGCGTCCCGTCCACGAAGGCAGGTTGAACAGGAAGGGGGCCAGGGCCCCCACGTCATAGACGCCGCTTAATCCGAAGTGCTTAAGATTCGGGATGCCCCAGCGGCCGAGCTAAAGTTCTTGGCTAAGCACGGGAATCCCACCAAGATTCGATACTCCTCCCTACCCCCGAACATTAACGCGTAGCCCGCCAGGTAGCATCCCCTGATTCCTATGACGTGGATCATGAAGTTGACAATCAAAACTAAGCGGCGTTCTTGCGGCGGCAAAAACATCCCTCGGCCAGCGCGAAGCCTGCTTGCATGAACATGACCAAGACCTAGTCATGAGCGTCCATGTGAAGTTGAGCCCCACCTTGGTCTTTCTGGTTAGCTCTGCGACCTTTCCGATTACTGAAGCGCCATACTGGTCGGCTCCTTCCGCCATTGGCTTCCCACCCGCGTCGGTCACCGCCGTTCCCATATCGCTGGTGGCGTCGCTGCTAGGGCCTCCGCTACCTGTTGCTTTTCCCCCGGAAGCTTCGGAGGCATGGGCGCTAGTTGCTCTCATGACCGCAATGCTGGCTTCGAACGCGGGTACTCCGATACGAAAAGCACCAAGTACTGCTAGTCCGCGTGGTGCCTCATCTCCGCGTTGCCTGCTTTTCCATCGAACTTGGCGAATGGGGCTTCGGCAATGCCTCAGGTGCCCGAGAGCTCTGACCCGCTTCGCACGAGCCCTCTGTCCGAGTGCCTGAAGAGCGCGCTCTAACCGGCCCCTCAGCGCAGTCGCTCGGCTACCTCGGCAAAGTCGGCGTGTTGTTGGTGACGCGTTACGGGGTTATGGCAAAGCTGGGAAAAATTGATGTCTAACTCGTTTCACCCACTTCTCGCCTTCGCAACCGGTGACGGCGCCCTTGACATGCCGGCTGAGGTGCACCTTCTTCTGACGCTGCGGCGGGGTGAAAGGACTCCACAATCCCGCGGAAGTGGGCCGAGCACATGCCAGCGGCTTTTCACCCAGTGGTGCTCCGAGCTATGTCATGCGAGGTTCCTAACTGACGCTTTCTGTTTCGAGAGGAGCCTCCGGTAGCGGGACCTCCCGCCAAGGGGGCCGTCAAAGGCAGGTCTGAGGGCTCTCTCGCTCGAGGCGTCGAGCTTCTTGCCGTCTCCGCCGGTTACCAGAAACGTGTCGACTGCCACCCCGGCCCGCGTCGTTACCGTAGCTTCGTGGATTTCGATTCCGGCGCGGGCCATGGCCGACGCGACTCGGTACAGAAGTCCCCTCCGGTCTCGGGCGCGGACTTCCACGAGTGTGTACCACGGCGAGGCGAAGTTGTCTATTTCAACTTCACCTTCGATCAGGACTGCAGAGGGAGCCTGAGAGAGAGGCCGGGACGGGGCACAAAAGGAGGGAGCGCCAAGGGGATCCTCGACGGGTCTTCCCAGGGCTTCCTCAATAAGGCGCCGGGCCAGATCCCAGTCAGTACCTGTCGGCGCTTCCACCAAGAATGTGTCCACCGCCAGTCCGTTTTCCCACGTGAAGATGCGCGCTTCCTGCACTTTTATGCCCAACGACGTCAAGGCTTTTGCTATCGCGGCCAGCAGTCCCGGCCGGTCCAGTGCAGCAAGGTGGACTTCCCATTCGGCCTGCAACTTGGCGGGGGATGGGTCCGCCGGCCGGTCGCTGCTGCCGCTGAGACGTTCCTGACGACAATGCGGTCGGTGTTTTGCTGCGGGTAACGCGACGAGTCTGGCTTCGAAAGGCCCAGGTCTGGTAGCAACCAGATCGAGCAACGCAGCGAGCGACTCAGAGTCGGTTCTTAGCAAGAAGCGACGTGGCGCGCCCGCAAGGATTAAGCGAACGTGGTCCGGCTCCTTTCCCAGCGCTGCAGCCACTGCTGTCGCGCGGCTCTCGAGGATGTCCTTCTCGCCGGTGCCGATCAATTCCGGGTGGCTGAACACTTCCACGAGGACGTCGAAAAGGGTGTCCAGTCTCTCCCTCTCCCATACCTCCATGGCGTTTTCGGCCAGCGCGAGCAAGTACAGGCCAATTGCTCGCTCTCGTGTCTCCACGTACAAAGCGAGGTCGAGCATACGCTCCTCTCGCAAGTCAAGACGCACGGCTGCAGCAGGCAGAAGGTGTCGCTCGGCGGTCAAAAGGAGACCTCCTGCGCCTCGAGGTGGTCAAGTCCTATGGAGGACGCAAAGGCATAGGCCCGGCGAGCGGCCTCGTCCCTTCCCGCAAAGGCTTCGCGGGTAAGGGCAGATATCAAGACGAGGTCGGGGCGGGCCAAGGCAGCGAAGGCTGTGGCACCTCTACTCTCCGAGAGCGCTCGGCGCAGTTCTCTCAAGGATGCGGGATAGAGTCCGGCTGTGGCCTCCAGGTCGAAGGGGTCGCGTGGTCGCCGACGCAGGGCCAAGGCCAACTCACCGAATACGGCTTCTTCGAGCCCTGAAGCTTCCAGAAGGCGCCATGAACGCTCGGTTCCCTCCGCCAGTAGCCGGACGAGTGAGCGCCTCGTCGACTCATCCCAAAGCACCGGCTCGGGTTCGACTTCCGCCAGCCACTCTCTCAGTCGGCCGCCGGGATTTCGCCCGGAACACGCCGGCTTTGCCTCCAGGCCGATTCGGCCCGCTAGGTAGGGCGGTGGCTCGGCAGCGAGGTCCACCGTGCGGTCGTCGACTATCAGCCAGCCTCCCTCCGGTTCTGGGGTTGACGCTCGGCTGCTGGTGCGCCGCCGGCGACCACGCACGAGAAGGGCGCAAAGCCACGGCGGGGTGATCACGGTCGAGGCAAGGATGACTGCCACCAGGGCGCCGTATGTAGAAGGGTCGAGGACGCCGTGCCTCAGGCCGAGGCTGGCGAAGATCAGCCCTACCTCACCTCGGGGTACCATTGCCACTCCGACTACGAGGCGATTCCCACGCCTTCTGCCGGCCCCTGCTCCGGCAACGAGCTTCCCGGCGACGGCTATGAGGAAAATGACCGCCGCCAGGGCCAGCACACGTGAGTCGCGGAAGACGCCTAGCTCGGCTTCGACTCCCACTTTCAAGAAGAAAACCGGGACGAAGAAATGGCCGAGGGGAACCAGGCGAGAATGTAGCTCCTCTGCGACCTCGCTCCTGCCAACCGCCAGTCCGGCCACAAATGCTCCGACGATAGGAGCGAGCCGTACCGCCTCTGCGAGGCTGGCAAAGCCGGGAGCGAGAGCCAGGGCGAACGCCATGACGGTGCCGTCGGCCCGCGAGCGCCTTTCGAGTTCGCCCAAGAACTTCGGGACGGTCGCGGTACCCACGACAGTTGCCGCGATCACGAACCCTACCGCCCCCGCCGTTATCGCGGCCACCGTCAACGGGGTCACCCTCTCGCCTGCCACAACGCCTGATACGACCGTCAGCGCGACGAGGCCTGCTATATCGTCGGCGACGGCTGCCCCGAGCACGACTCGTGCCTCGGGAGTGGCTAGCGCTCTGAGGTCACCGAAAACGCGGGCCGTAATTCCGACGCTGGTTGCGGTGAGGGCAGCGGAGATGAAAAGTGCAGGCGCTCCGCCAATCCCTGCTGCCAGCATTGCAGGGTATGCAAGAGCCATCGGGGCAAGGACCCCAATCGCTGCTACGAGGAGGGACGCCTGCCCCACTTATCGGAGCTCACGGGGGTCCATCTGGCGGCCGAGCTCAAAGAGGAGCAAGATCAGGCCTATCTCGCCGAAGAGTTCGAGGGCTCCGCTGTCGGAGATCAGGCCGGCGACACTCGGTCCTATGAGAGCTCCGGCCATTATCTCGAAAAGAACCGCCGGCTGATGAAGCCTCTCGGCTGCTTCGGCCGCAATTCGAGCAGCGACGAGCACGACCAGAAGCTCTACCAGGACCTTGCCAATCTCCACCACGACCTCGTCAATGACCGGAAATGGATTGAGGCTTGCCGCCTCCGCACCCGGCCGCCGCGGACAGATGGGGCTCCGCGTCTCGCGCTACGTGGAACCGGGCTGCTAGGAGTCCAGGCTATGACCGGCGAATTTCCCGCCGTTTACAGCCATGTTTCGGGGGGTAAAACTCCTGGGCGCGTATCTCGCTGCAGGCTTTTCGCTCCGGAGAAGGCGTGAATGTGTTCAGCATCTGATGTTAGCGAAGTCGGCGACCCCCACCTCGGAGCGGAAAAGCTAAGGTTGCGGTGTTCCAATTCCAAAAGCCGGCTCTCGAGTAGGCGGTCGTACATTTCCTGCTGAGCAGGGGGCCCCGGCAGAAAGCCAGGAGGGGCAATTTCGGTTGCTTTCCGGATGTCTCTGGTCTTCATGTAGGAATGACCCAGCTCTTCTTGGCATGGCAGTATCTTTCCACGAATTCTAGCTCTGGAGACCGAACTGATAACACAATGAGCAGAATCGCCAGCACAGGAATCGCCGCTTTGGTGAGCTTGCCCCAGCTGCTCGAGGTGCCTCTGACGACCCACCAAATAGCGATGACGGCTGGCACCAAACCGGAAATGTAACGGGCCTGAAATGCACCAGCGACTCCTAGCCACGGTTGCCGGCCAATGCTCGCTCCAAATGCGAAAAGCAGTGAGTACGTGCAGAGCAGCAGCGGAATCGACACCTCGGGCCGTGGTGCCTTCAGTCGCCAGGCATTAATCGCCAGTGCCGCGAGGATCGCCACGACAACTGCGAAGAATGTGGCACCAAGAATGAGGGCTGGTACAGATTGCCGCTTTAGTTGCAAGAGGGACGCGAACATGTAGCTGCGGAAGCGAAAGAAATCAAGAGGATCCTTTGCAGCAAGAAGACGGCCCCGGATTGGCTAAATCCGAAGTTATAGCGCCAGAAAAAAGCTTGCGTACGTCAGAACAAGGATTGCCAATGGGACAAAGCGTATCGGAGCCCAGCGGTCCTTGACTCTCTCTGCGATGAGAACGAGAAGTATTGCCAGCCCGATAAGCAACCAAATCCCGTATAAACGGAGAACGGGATCAAGGCCGATACTCCTGCCCAGCGGACTAGCTCGTTTCGCGATGCCAGGGAGAGGTCGATGAGGCCGAGAAAGAGCAGTGGAAAGAAGCTGGAGGACGACAAGGGCCACACAAGCATGTTCTCCGTAAGGCCCAGATGAGCCAAAGCAGCGGCTAGGAGGGTCAGGGTCACGGCCAAAGCCAGTGCAGCCACATTCCGGCGGGTGGCATTCATTACGAGACCGTCGAAGACCAGTCCGATGCCCATATGGACCGGTCCGTGTTGCCGCAAGAATGCGTTCAGGAACCCTTTGTTGACGAATAGCAGCGCGTAATACACCCACGTGTCGTTGAAGAGAAGGTCAACGGCATGTCTCCGTGTCAGCCGAAGAAGATTGATCCAGCATCCAGCGACTAGCCCGGCCAATACGACGAGGGTTGCGATGCGGTGCTGTTGTCTCGTGCCTGCAATCATCTAAGCAGTGATTGCCCGCCCGTCACGTCCATGGCCCCCATTCTGTACGGGGCGCGGCGAGCATGGCAGCTAACTGGGGTGCCGGTGATGCTTTACCGATCACCGGCCGGTCGGGGGATCGAGTCCGGGTGCAAGTCCACGTGAGTACCGCCAGGGCTTCAAAGCCGCGCCATCTGCTAGCGGGGTTTTCCCGAGCGACTGACCGCAGAAGGCGCCGGCTGGAGCTGCGTGTCGAGCCAGATTCCAGTCCCACTTCCGTACAACCGCGAAGGGGAGAATCGTGGGCCGCCAGGGACTCGAACCCCGAACCGACGGATTAAGAGTCCGTTGCTCTGCCAGTTGAGCTAGCGGCCCCGTGATCGATCTTGCTGTTGCGCTAACGGGAGCCACAGTGTACAACGCAGTGCCGACTACTCTTGATCCTAAAGACCGCCCGCTCCGTGCGGAGCCCGGGGGGAGCGGGTATTCCTCGCGTTGTCGAGGATCCGGCTCTAACTACCAAGCCTGTATCCCTCCGACAGCGAACGCCTTAGCGCTGGGAGCGGGCTGGGCGGTCCGACAGATCTCGACGACCCGTCAGCGAGGCAAGGAGGGCAACTCACGTGGCCGGCGGCTTGGTGGGGCTCCTGGACGACGTGGCGGCTCTGGCGAAGATGGCAGCCGCTTCCGTCGACGATCTGGGGGCTACGGCTGCCAGGGCGAGCGCCAAGGCCGCAGGTGTCGTGATAGACGACGCTGCCGTCACGCCGACATTCGTACGGTCGCTGGCCAGCCACCGAGAGATCCCGATCATCCTCCGCATAGCGCGAGGCTCGCTGCGCAACAAGTTGGTAGTGATCCTCCCCTTAGCGCTGGCTCTGAGCGCCATCGCCCCGCCGCTGGTCGAGGTGTTGCTCCTCCTCGGCAGCGTATACCTTGCCTACGAAGGTACGCACAAGCTCCTTGGCAAGGATGCTCACCACGAGGGAGAGGGCCCCCGGTCCCCGGTTTCCGGCGGGACGACGGCCCACGATGGCAGTTCTGCTAGCGGCGAGGACGGTGGGGCCTTTGGCTCACTGAGCCTGTTGCCGTCTTCACTTGGCGAGGAAGCCCGCCTGGTCAAGGGAGCGCTCCGTACCGACCTCGTCCTGTCGGCAGAGATTATGGTTATCGTCCTCAAAGAAGTACTCGAACGCCCTTTGGGCCTCAGGGCCGCGGTGCTCGCAGTTGTAGGTATCGCCATCACCTTTGCCATTTACGGGGTCGTGGCCCTCATTGTCAAGATGGACGACCTCGGGCTCGAGCTGGTCGAGAAGGAAGGGAAGCTCAGCCAGCAGGTCGGACGTGGCCTGGTGAGGGGGATGCCTCTACTTCTGGCCTGGCTGTCGCGAATCGGCGTGGCGGCCATGTTGTGGGTAGCCGGGCACATACTTCTCGCGGGCTCGCACGAGCTCGGCGTCCGCTCACCCTATGAGGCCGCACACGCACTCACCAAATGGGTCCGCTCTATGGTGCCCGGCTTTGGAGGCTTCGCGGCCTGGCTAGTCGACACTGGGGTGTCGGCGGCAGTCGGTCTTCTCGTTGGAGGGGCTACGATCCTCGCAGTGTCGTGTGTCACGAGAGCAAGGAAGGCTGCGGGTACCATTTGAGGTCGCCTTGAGGCAGAATGGTGGATCCGGAGATCGGGAGCCTCGTCCAGGAGGATTGACGTGTCGCAGGTGAGGGTGGGGGTTTCGTTGTACCCCCAGCACTGCAGCGTGGAGGAGCTGAGGGAAGCGTGGAGAGAGGCCGAGCAGGTCGGCGCGGACAGCTGCTGGGTATGGGACCACTTCTTCCCCCTGACAGGAGATCCCGGAGGACGACACTTCGAGTGCTGGTCGCTTCTTGCGTGTATGGCAGCGGACACCACTCGGGTCTCGGTGGGACCACTGGTCAGTTGCGTCTCGTACCGGAATCCGGACCTGCTTGCCGACATGGCTCGCACCGTGGACCACATCTCCAAGGGACGGGTTGTCCTGGGCCTGGGGGCGGGTTGGTTTGCCAGGGACTACGAGGAATACGGATTCGAGTTCGGCACAGCCGGTAGCCGGCTCGACGCGCTGGAGCAGGCCCTGGAGCGAATAAAGAAGAGGCTCTCCGAGCTGAATCCAGCTCCGGTGGGGGAGATCCCAATTCTGATAGGGGGAGGCGGCGAAAAGAAGACGCTGGGGCTGGTGGCCCGCTATGCCGACGCCTGGAACACATTCGGGCCGGTAGAGAACTTCGCGCGCAAGGTCGGTGTGCTCGAGAGCTGGTGCCGCCACTACGGCAGAGATGCTTCGGAGATCGAGAAGACAGTCCTCATTCAGGGGTTCGGGTCCGCCGAAACGTGGGACAGGGAGCTGCAGCGAATAGGGGAGTACGTGGACGCTGGCGCGGACCACCTTATCCTGGGAATAGGCCACCCGTTCGACCTGGGACCACTGCGAGATTTCGTCGACGCAGCCCGAGAATTGAACGGGAGAATCAGATAGCCTGCTTGGGTGACCGACGGGACTCGAACCCGCGACCTTCAGGGCCACAACCTGACGCTCTGACCACCTGAGCTACGGCCACCACGTGCACCATGCCCCGGCCAGAACGACCCGACCGGGCGCATCTCCGGTACTTGAAACGTCCCGATACCCTCGTTCCTGCCTGCTCCGCATCGAGACAGTCAGCCGCCCGGCTCCCCCGGGGGCCAAAACGGCGACGAAGGCACCTGTGGAACGCTACCTCTGACCGCGAAATACTGCCAGAGGCCGATTACGGAGATTCCCGCATTTCGAGTGCAGTAGGCGAGCAGTTTACGGCAGGCAGTCAGCTGGGCTCTTGCGGTCGGGGCAGAGTGTCCGCAACTGCAGGGCGCTAGACCGTCCACGAGCTGGTCTGCGCTACCGCCGCCTCCCGCCACCAGATGGGGTAACAACCTCAGGCTCTCCGCAGAGGTATCTATCTCCTCGGCCGAAGAGCGGCTCGAGGTGGCCCAGTTGCCGCAAGGACAACCACCTGTCGCCGCAGACCACCAGGTGGTCCAGGAGCGTGACGTCGAGGAGTTCTGCGGCAGACTCGAGCCTTTCGGTGACCGCGATGTCGTGTCGGCTCGGGTCCAGGTTTCCCGAAGGGTGGTTGTGAGCGATCACGAACGCCGCGGCACCGACCTTCAGGAGCTTGCAGAAGAGTACCTTAGGGTCAAGCAAGGACCGGTCGAGCCCTCCCACGAAGACCAGCCCTGCATAGATCGGGTTGTGCGCGGCGTCGAGTGCCAGTACTGCGACTTTCTCCTGGAGGGAGTCGCCGACGTGCTCGAGCAGGTGAGCCGCAGCGTCTTGAGGGGACCTGACGGAGGGCCCCTTGCGGGGAGAGCGTGCGCGTTTGGCGATCTCCCAGCAAGCTGTGAGCCGGGATACGACCTCGGCCGGCAGACCCACCGCGCGGAGCTCTGCTGGCGCAGCTTCGACGAGGGAACTAGGGCAAGGGTACTCTTCGAAAAGGACGGAGCCGTAGCCAGGAGCAGCGCGCTCGTAGAGGGCCGTGTAGTTGTGCGGCAGCTCGTCGTCGGTGGTCACGTGGGGCCAGCCGAGCCCGAGCGCTTCTTCGGTCGCACTTGTCATGGTCCCCCCTCTTCGTCGACGATCCGAGTGACAACCGTGCTGCCCGGTCCGAGCGGAATCGATCGTATCGGGTAGCTGTGACACTTTGGCAATCGGAGAGGGAGAGGCAGGCCCCGGTCGTGCTCGCTCCCCAAGCGTCCTCGCCCGGGAACGTGCGACAGGTCCACCCTCTGGGGCTCGCTGGCCGTGTACCCGGAGCAGGTTCGGCCCCCTGGTCCGGTCTGCTGTCCGCCGGTCTGTCGTAGTCCGACCCAGGAGAGCGAGATTGCCCGGAATCGCCACCGAGTTCGGCGTCACACGGCTGGTCATAGTGTTGATGGCCGTGGCCGCAGCTTTTGCATGCGAGACCGTCGTGGGGTTCGGGGCTACCCTCTTCGCGCTCGCTATAGCGGGATTCGTCTTGCCTGTGCCTGAGCTGCTTTCGCTCGTGGTGCCGGTCAACGTCTTGCTCTCTGCCTACCTCGCCGTTCGCCACGCGCGCTTCGTCCGGTGGGGGTACTTCCTGCGGGCTGTCGTTCCGCCAATGCTTGCTGGGGTTCCGATCGGGTTCTCGATCTACGCTTTGCGGGGTTCGACGGGTCTGCAAGTAGCTTTCGGAGTATTCGTGACGGCGCTGGCCTGTTTCGAGCTCTGGGGGCTGCGCCGCCTAGGGGGCTCTTGCGGAGATCTCTCGGTGGAACGCTCATTTCCTGTTGCGCTGCGGTCGGCGGTGCTGTTCGTGGCTGGGGTAGTGCACGGCCTCTTCGCGTCGGGTGGTCCGCTCGTCGTATACGCTGCAGCACGGGACCGGCTGGGAAAGGCAGAGTTCAGAGCGACGCTTTCTGCACTGTGGCTGGGGGTCAACCTCGTGATGGTGGTTGCATACTGGCTCTCGGGGAAGTTACGCCAAGATGCACCGGAATTCTGGGTTGCATCGATTCCTGCCCTCGTATCGGGAATCCTGGTTGGAGAGAGGATCCACCGACATGTCGATCCGCGACGCTTCGAACGGGCTGTGTTCGGGCTGCTCGCGTTGGCGGGCGTCGGTCTCGCCGGGATAGCGCTGAGGGGATAGCGCTACGAGCATTGCCGAGCCGAAAGAAGCTAAGCGAGGACGAGTGTCGACCGTCCGAAACCTAGGAGCAAGTGAATGGAAATACCGGAGGAGCAGCTTTCGCTGGCTGAAGTTGAGGAACTCATGCGGGAGTACCGCTCCCAGGACGGGGACTGGCGGTCCGGGAAGACCTGGAGCCTCGTCTTCTTCGCAGGGGAAGAGCCCTACGAGGTAGCTAGGCGAGCCTACATGGAGTTCTTCTCGGAGAATGCGCTGAACCCGGCCACCTTCCCTTCCCTCAGACGCTTCGAGGCAGAGGTGGTGTCGATGGGGGCCCATCTCCTGGGCGATCCTCATGCGGTCGGAAACATGACCTCGGGCGGAACCGAGAGCCTCCTTCTGGCAGTCAAGACGGCCCGGGACTGGGCGGAGGCAACCAGGGGCATCACCGATCCGGAGATGGTCCTTCCCGTCACCGCGCACCCCGCACTCTTGAAGGCCGCGCACTACTTCAAGGTCCGGCCTGTGCTAACGCCCGTCGGGTCAGACTTCCGAGCCGACGTGCAGGCAATCGAAGATGCCGTGGGGCCCGACACGGTGCTGGTGGTAGGGTCGGCTCCCCAGTATCCCCAGGGAGTGATCGACCCTATCGAAGATATAGCTGCGGTGGCTTCACGTCACGGGATCCCGATGCACGTCGACTCATGCCTTGGCGGGTACTTCCTGCCCTGGATGAGGGACCTGGGCTACGAGGTACCCCGCTTCGACCTCTCGGTAGAAGGCGTGTGGTCCCTGAGTGCGGACTTGCACAAGTACGGGTACGCGGCCAAGGGTGCCTCGACGATCTTCTACAAGGACGCTGCCTACCGCCGCTTCCAGTTCTTCGCGTACGCGGACTGGCCAGGTGGGTTGTACGGGTCTCCCACGGTCGCAGGCACCAGACCAGGCGGGGCGATCGCCGCGGCCTGGGCAGTGATGCGGTTTCTGGGCCGGGAAGGCTACCGGCGCTTGGTGTCTTCGGTCATGGAGACGACAGCGAAGTTGATGGAAGCGGTCCGGTCCGTAGAGGAGCTGGAGATCCTCGGGGATCCAGACATGTCGGTCTTTGCCTTCGCTTCCAGGGACCCCGAATTCGACGTGGTTGCCCTGGGCGCCAGAATGCACGACCGGGGCTGGCGCCTGGACCGCCAGCAGTTGCCCGACTCGCTTCACATGATGGTCACGCCCGCCCACACCGGGGTGGTAGGGCGTTTCGCCTCGGACCTGGAGGAGTGTGCTGAGGAGGTACGCAAGGACCGGTCTGCCAGGAGCAGGGATACCACGCCTACTAGGGCGCTGCACTACGGAGGCATTGACGGCTCGGCGACCGTACGCAGGGACGGGGACTCCAGCCGCTACCAGGAGGCGATCCTCGCCTTTCTCGACTCCCTGACACGGCTTTGAGAGGCGCAAGCAAGGAATCGCCGGCCGCTTTCCCGGAGAATCAAATCAGCTCCGATGCGGGGCCGGAGTCTCACTTACGAGCGCGCCCGGAGGGATTCGAACCCCCGACCAAGAGATTAGAAGTCTCCTGCTCTGTCCCCTGAGCTACGGGCGCAGGTCCGGGCGGACCTTCGGGGCCGCCGCGTCCCAGAATGGTAGTCACATTGCCCAATGGTGCACCTGGATAAAGTGACCGGCAAAGGGCGCACCCGAGCCGAGCGGCGGGGGACCGTCTCTCGGACTCCCGACCCGCCGAGGCTCTTCCTTGGGAGCCACCCTCACAGGGCAGGGGGTGTTCGAGGAGTTGCAACACGCCCTGCAGTCTGCCCGAGAATGTGGGAGTCGTGAGCCAAAGAGCGTACAAGGCCCCGAGAATGGCAGCCGTATTCGTCGGTGGGTCGCTCGGGGCAATCACCAGGTACTACGTCGGAATTGCGTCGGGAGCGTTGCTGCCCCGTTTCGCCGACGTCCGAGTGGCATTTCCGCTAGCGACGTTGCTGGTGAACCTGACGGGGGCCTTTGGACTGGGAGTCGCCATGGTGTTGTTGGCGGAAGTCGCGCGGCCATCCAGGGTACTCCGTAGCTTCGTCGGCATTGGGTTCTTCGGCAGCTACACCACCTACTCTACGATGTCTCTCGAGGCACTCGAACTCTTCGGGGAGAGGCGCTTGTCGGCAGCGGCGACGTATCTCGGGCTGTCCGTGGGAATGGGTTTGTTGGCGTGCCTTTGTGGACTGCGCGTGGGCTCGGCAGTCGCGAGCAAGGGGCTGGGGCGTGCGTCTGGAAGGTGAAGGGAAGCTACTGAGGATCTTCATCGGGGAGTCCGACTCGGTCGGAGGGAAGCCGCTCTACGAGGAGATCGTCCACCTGGCACGTGAGTCCGGACTGGCCGGGGCCACCGTCATCCGCGGGATAGAGGGATTCGGTGCGAATTCGATCCTTCACACTACCCGGATCCTTCGGCTGTCCGAGGACCTGCCGCTGGTCATCGAGATCGTCGACGAGGAAAGCAAGATCGACGAGTTCGTCGAGCGGGTGAGTCCTCTCATAAGGGAAGGGCTGCTCACGACCGAACGAGTCAGGGTCGTGAAGTACAGGGCTTCGAGCTCCGACGAATAGGCATCGGGACAGCGGGTGGCAAGTTCGCTGAGCGGGTCCCAGGATCACCCGACGTGAGCACTCTCGCCGTTGCAATCGGCGGAGGCCTCGGTGCGCTCGCGCGTTACTGGATCGATGGGATCGTGGCAGAAAGACAGAGAGGCCCCTTCCCCGCCGGCACGTTCGTGATCAACGTCACCGGATGCGCTGCCGTTGGAGCGGTGGCTGCGGTGCTCGACCACGCAGGTGCCTGGTCGCTCCGGTACTTGCTTCAACCAGGCTTCCTGGGTGCCTACACGACCTTCTCGACCTTCACCTACGAGACCGTGCGACTCGTTGAAGACAGTGCATGGCCTTACGCGCTCCTCAACGCCGGGATGTCGCTGGTGTGCGGCCTGGGCGCCACGGCTGTCACCTTCTACGGCGTGCCCTGGGCGCTGGGATGGTGAGAGGACGTGCTCGAGCGTCCCGTAGGGCTCCTACGGCGTGCCCTGGGCGCTGGGATGGTGAGAGGACGTGCTCGAGCGTCCCGTAGGGCTCCTACGGCGTGCCCTGGGCGCTGGGATGGTGAGAGGACGTGCTCGAGCGTCCCGTAGGGCTCCTACGGCGTGCCCTGGGCGCTGGGATGGCGAAGATGAGCTCGACCCTGAGCTGGCCCGAGCACCTGCTGGCCGGGGTAGAACCACCTAGCTGGCCTTCAGTTCCGGGAAGAACAAGGCCAGCTCCCTCGCCGCAGATTCGGGCGAATCGGAGCCGTGAACGAGGTTCTCCGTGATCTCGAGACCGAAATCGCCTCTTATGGTCCCCGGTGCAGCCTGGGCCGGATCCGTGGTCCCCATGAGGGACCTGACGACGGATATCGCGTTGCGGCCCCGTACCGCCATCACAATCGACATTCCCGAGGTGATGAACGAAACAAGGTCCTCATAGAAGGGCTTTCCCCGGTGCTCCTCGTAGTGGCGCGAGGCGAGTTCCTCGTTTATGCGGAGGGACTTCAGGCTCACCACCTCGAGCTGCTTTCGTTCTATGCGCGAGATTATCTCTCCGATGAGACCCCTGCGCACCGCGTCGGGCTTTACGATCACCAGTGTAGTTTCGTTTTCCAACGTGTCCCTCCTCGCTCTGCTCGATGAGATAGTTCAAATCGGCCTTACACGTCTGGCAGGCCGACGAGGTGAGTCCTTGCCTCTCCCACCACGTAGAGAGAACCCGTGACTAGGACAAGGTCGTTTTCTCCCGCCTGTCTCCTGGCCGCATCGAGTGCGGCCTCGACGCTCCCAAATGCCTCGACTCGAGGGGCACCAGCCTTTCTCGCAGCCAGTGCTACCGCATCCGATGGTGCCGACCGTGCAAGCGATGTCTGTGCAGAAAAGAGAGAGTGGCATCGCGGGGCCAGCTCGGCGAGCATCGACAGGTAGTCCTTGTCGGCGAAGACCCCGAATACCACATGCAGTCGCTCGAATGCGAAGCTCTCGAAGAGAGCGTCGAGACACGCACGAATTCCCGCGGGGTTGTGAGCCCCGTCGAGGACGACCATGGGGTGCCTGGCCACGACCTCGAGCCTTCCCGGCGAGCTGATACCTGCGAAGGCCTCCTCCAGGACTTCTTTGTGGAGGGCCCGGTCCAGTAGCGCCTCGCAGGCGGCTACTGCCACCGAAGCGTTGAGGGCCTGGTGTCTGCCGAAGAGAGGGATGAAGATCTCGTCGTAGCGCCCGAAGATCCCCTCGACCGAGACGACCTGACCGCCCACAGCTAGCTTTCTGTCTTCCAGGTCGAAGTCCGTGCCGCGCTCGTGGACTCGGCCGGCATTGGTGTCCGCAGCCACTTTCCGGAAGACCGCCACGACTTCGGGGTCGGTCTCTCCGACAACCAGGTCGGTCCCCTTCTTTATGATGCCGGCCTTCTCGGCGGCTATGAGCGGGGGAGTGGAACCCAGGTACTCGACGTGGTCGAGGGAGACGTTGGTCACCACGGCCACGTCTGCATGCGCCACGTTGGTGGCGTCCCAGCGCCCTCCCATTCCCACCTCGACGACTTGCACCCCCACCGGCGCGTCTGCGAAGGCAGCGAAAGCCATGAGCGTGACCATCTCGAAGTACGACGGGTCCTTACCTTCCAGCCTGCGGAGCTCCTGTACGGCTACGAGAGCATCGTCGAAAGCCCGAGCGAAGTACTCCTCGTCCAGTGGCTCGAGGTCCACGGCAATCCGTTCGTTTACGACCTGGAGGTGCGGCGAGGTGTACGTTCCTGTCCGCATACCGGATGCTTGCAAGATGGCAGAGATCATGCGAGCGGTGGAAGTCTTCCCGTTGGTCCCCGTGATGTGAACTACCGGCGCGCAGGTCTGCGGATCTCCGATAAGGCGGACCAGCGACTGCATCCTCTCGAGCCCCGGTTTGATCCCGAGGTTCGTGAGGGTATCCAGGTATGCGAGTGCATCGCGGTAGCTGGAGGGCATGCCAGGCGGGTTGTTCTCAGGAGCTCACGAGCCCGAGGCCTGCCAGAGCTTCCCGGAGAGAGTCACGCTCCTGGCGAAGCGATTCCAGCCTGGACCTCTCCTTCTCCACTATCTCCCTGGGGGCTCGTGCGAGGAATTGCTCGTTGGACAGCTTCGCCTCGGCCCGCGATATGTCCGCCCCGATCCTTTCCAGCCGCGCCCGGATGCGCTTGGCTTCCTCATCCTTGTCGAAGACCCCGGCGGTCCTGATCCAGATGTCGGCCGGGCCCGAGGCGACCCGGACGAAGTCCGGATCCTCCGAGGGGGGAAAGTCTACCGTGGCAAGGCCGGAGAGTCCTGCGAGCCGACATATTGCCTCCCTGAAGAACTCGATGTCCTCGGCGAGCTGGGAGGCGACCCCACTTGGCGCGGCCGCCCGAGCCTGCGCCGCTTCGGATGCGCCAGGCCTCCAAGGTCGAGGGAGCACGGAGACGTCGAGCCTGACCGACGGTGCGACCTGGTGTGCCGACCGGAACTGCCTGACCGCGGTCACCACCTCTTGCAGGTCTGCCATTCTCGTTTCGGCTTCTTCGTCACGGGGAAAATCGGAGGCCTCGGGCCAGTTCGCCACAATCAGATGCCCCTCTCCGCCGAGACGTTCCCAGAGCTCCTCGGTGACGAATGGAATTGCCGGGTGCAGCAACTTGAGGACAGTGGAGAGCACTCTCGAGAGCGATGCCCTGGAATGCTGGCGGATGAGTGGGTTCTGGGAGCTCAGCCAGGGCTTGGAAAGCTCGATGTACCAATCGCAGAACTCTGCCCAGAAAAAACTCTGGAGCGCCTTGAGTGCCTCGCCGTATTCGTACCTGTCGAAGCAGGCGTCTAGGGTCTCGACCGTCGTGCGCAGCCTGGAGATGATCCAGCGCGTGGCTACGTCGTCGGAGACCGGCCCCCGAGACGCTTCGGAGAGCTTCTCACCTCCCAGTGCGAGCCAGACGAAGCGACTCGAGTTCCAGAGCTTGTTCACGAAGTGTCGCGCTCCCTCCACCGACTCCTCGGCGAGGGGTACATCTTGTCCCGGCGTGGCCGAGCGAGTAAGGGCCCACCTCAGCGCGTCAACTCCGTACCGGTCGGCGAGCTCCAAGGGGTCTATGACGTTGCCGAAGGACTTCGACATCTTGCGGCCCTTCGAGTCGCGAATGAGGCCGTGGTAGGCGACGTGGTAGAAGGGGACCTCGCCCATGAAGTGAATCCCCATCTGCATCATCCGAGCTACCCAGAAGAAAATGATGTCGAAGCCGGTATGCAGCATCGAGGTGGGGTAGAAGCGCTCGAGGTCTTCGGTGCGCTCCGGCCATCCCAGCGTCGAGAAGGGCCACAGGGCCGACGAGAACCAGGTGTCCAGGACGTCCGGATCTCTTTCCAGCGACGTCGATCCGCACCTCGGACAAGAGGCGGGGTCCTCCGACTCGCAGATCTCCGCTCCGCAGGAAGCACAGTAAAAGACCGGGATCTGGTGCCCCCACCACAGCTGGCGAGAGATGCACCAATCTCGGATGTTTTCCAGCCAGTCCTTGTAGACCTTCACCCAGCGCTCGGGGAAGAACTTCGTCTTGCCGTCGAGGACCGCATCGAGCGCGGGTTCGGATAGCGGCCGCACCTTGACGAACCACTGCCTGGAGACGAGAGGCTCCACCTGGGTATCGCAGCGCTGGCAGTGACCGACGCTGTGCTTGTAGGGGCGTTGGGAGACGAGATAGCCCTCGGCGGCCAGGCGCTCCTTTATTCGCTTGCGGGCCTCGAATCGGTCGAGCCCTGCGGAGTCTCCTCCTTCCTCGTTGAGGGTAGCGTCTTCGTTGAAGATGTTGATGGTCGGGAGACCATGCCGCTCGCCGATCTCGAAGTCGGTGGGGTCGTGGCCCGGCGTCACCTTGACCGCACCGCTGCCGAATTCCGGGTCGACTGCCTCGTCGGCAACTACCGGGATTCGCCGGTTCTTGATGGGGAGGACGACTTCCTTGCCTATCAAGTGCGAGTAACGGTGGTCTTCGGGGTGTACGGCCACTGCCGTGTCCCCCAGCATCGTCTCGACCCTGGTCGTGGCGATGACTATTCCTTCCGAGTCGTCTCCTCCGCTTGGGGCCTGGTGGACGGCCACCGGGTAGCGGATCTCGACGAGCTCGCCCTCCACTTCCTTGTGGTCGACCTCGATGTCCGAGAGTGCCGTGTGGCAGCGAGGACACCAGTTGATGATGCGTTCTCCCCTGTAGATGAGACCTTCCTTGTAAAGTCGAACGAATACCTCCCTGACGGCCCGGGAGAGGTCGGGGTCCATGGTGAAGCGGGTCCTGGACCAGTCACACGAGTTGCCCATCCGTCGCATCTGCTGGAGGATCTCGCCCCCGGCGATTTCCTTCCACTTCCACACCCGCTCGAGGAACGCCTCGCGGCCGAGGTCGTGACGGGTCAGGCCCTCTTCGGCAAGTTGGCGCTCGACGACATTCTGGGTCGCGATGCCGGCGTGGTCGGTTCCTGGAAGCCAGAGAGCAGCGTACCCTTGCATGCGCTTCCGCCGTATGGTCGCGTCGATGAGGGCGTGTTCGAAGGCGTGCCCCATGTGGAGGCTACCGGTGATATTCGGTGGAGGCAGTACGATGCAGTAAGGCTCGCCCTCTGGATTGGTCTCGGGCCTGAAGTATCCCTGTCTCTCCCAGATCTCGTACCACTTCGATTCTGCGATCCGTGGATCGTAGGCCTTCGGGAAGGCCTCCATCTGGTCGGGCAGTTCCGGCTCGCTCATCTCCCCTCGCTGACCTTGGTGGGCATTCTCTCATCGGTAGATCGAGAAAGCTCAGGTGATGAAGTCTAGAGAGCACGAGGCTGGCGCCCCGTGCGATTAGACCTGTGAGAGGATCTCAGCTTTCCCGCCCCAACCAAGGGGATCGTGCCGGGTCTCCCTATCGGACGTGTAGCGGAAAGAGACGGTCCTCTGCCAGCTGCCTCAGGCGCTTCGTTCCCTGGGCTGCTGCGAGCGGGCCGCCTGCGCTTTTGCCTTGGCGTCCTTGGGTATGAGCGTGGGGTTGACCCCGTTGAGTACGGTCTCCCTGTCGACGACGCACCTGGCGATGTCGGTGCGGCTCGGGATCTCGTACATCACGGAGAGAAGGACCTCCTCCATGATCGCCCTGAGCCCGCGCGCGCCGGTGCCCCGCAAGAGGGCCTGGTCGGCTATGGCTTCCAGTGCCTCGTCGGTGAACTCCAGCTCGACTCCGTCGAAGTCGAAGAACTTCTTGTACTGCTTCACCAGGGCGTTCTTCGGCTCGGTAAGGATGCGGACCAGCGATTCCTTGTCGAGGTTGTGGACGGTGCAGACCACCGGCAGCCGCCCGATGAACTCGGGTATGAGACCGAACTTCAAGAGGTCCTCGGGCATCACGTGAGAGAGGATCTCACCCAGGTCCTTCTCCTGGACTCTCCTGATGTCGGCGCCGAAGCCCAGGCTCTTTCGCCCGATTCTTTGCTCGATGATCTTCTCCAACCCGGCGAAGGCGCCCCCGCAGATGAAGAGAATGTTGGTGGTGTCGATCTGGATGAATTCCTGGTGGGGATGCTTCCTTCCCCCCTGAGGTGGTACGGAGGCCGTCGTCCCTTCCAGGATCTTCAGCAGCGCCTGCTGGACCCCCTCGCCCGAGACATCCCTAGTGATCGAGGGGTTTTCCGACTTTCGAGCAATCTTGTCGACCTCGTCGATGTAAATGATCCCTCGCTCGGCCCGCTTTATGTCGTAGTCGGCGTTCTGGATCAGCTTCAAGAGGATGTTCTCGACGTCCTCACCGACGTAACCGGCCTCGGTGAGCGCGGTTGCATCCGCGATGGCAAAGGGTACGTCGAGCATCTTCGCCAGTGTCTGAGCCAGCAGGGTCTTGCCGCAGCCGGTAGGCCCGATGAGGAGGATGTTCGATTTCTGGAGTTCGACGCTGTTGTCGTGGTATGCGCCTGCCTGCACCCTCTTGTAGTGGTTGTAGACGGCGACGGCAAGGATCTTCTTGGCAGACTCTTGACCGATTACGTAGTCGTTGAGGAAGGCGTATATCTCTTTCGGCTTGGGGATTTCCTCGAAGGTCGGTCCCTGCTGGCTCGCTAGCTCTTCCTCGATGATCTCGTTGCAGAGGTCGATGCACTCGTCACAGATGTAGACCCCGGGCCCGGCGATCAGCTTCTTGACCTGCTTTTGCGACTTGCCGCAAAAGCTGCATTTCAGGAGCTCGTCGCCGTTTCCGACCTTCGCCACCGATCTTTCCCCACAGATTCCATCGCTCGGGCTGCCGCTCCTCGGGCTACCTAGGCCCGATCACGATCGGCAACCCCGCAATCCTCGCTTCTCGTCTTCGAATCGGCTTTCCCTCAGACAGACTTCAGCTCCCTCGCGGTGAGCACCTCGTCGATGATCCCATACTCCTTCGCCTCCTCGGCGGTCATGATGTAGTCCCTGTCGGTGTCCTTGGAGACCTTGTCCACCGGCTGGCCCGTGTGCTTGGCGAGGATCTCGTCCAGAGTCTTCCTCATCCTCACGATCTCTCTTGCCTGGATCTCGATGTCTACGGCCTGCCCTCCTGCTCCACCGTGAGGCTGGTGAATGAGGACCCTGGCGTGGGGGAGGGCGTACCGCTTCCCCTTGGCCCCTGCCGCAAGGAGTACTGCTGCCGCAGAAGCCGCCTGGCCCATGCAGAAGGTCTGGATGTCGGGCTTGATGTACTGCATCGTGTCGTATATCGCGAACAGGTGCGTTATCTCCCCTCCAGGCGAGTTGATGTACAGGTAGATGTCCTTGTCGGGGTCCTCGCTCTCCAGGTAAAGCATGTGTGCCATGACGGTGTTGGCCACTACCGAGTTGATCTCGTCGTAGAGGAAGATGATCCGCTCGGAGAGCAGCTTCGAAAAGACGTCCGTGACGTACTCGCCACGTGGGGTCTGCTCGATGATCCGTGGGATGTAGTAGGCCCTGGGTTGTTCCATCTCCGTACTCCTGACCTCAGGACCCGGCCGCTTGCCCGGCCGGTTCCTCTACGTCACCCGCTCCGAGCCCAGCCTCGGCGCTCTCGGCTTCCGGGGTCGTCTCGACATCGAGGTCTTCCCAGCGGATCTCTGCGCCGCCTTCCTGGCTGATCCTGGCCCTCTCGAGGACTCGATCGAGCGTCTTCGCTCGAATGATACCAGCAGCGAAGGACGCCGCAGAGCGGCCTTTGAGAAGCCCTTCCTTGACCCGCTCGGCGTCCTCTCCGACGCTCGAAGCCAGCGCTGACGCCCGGCGCTCGAGCTCCTCTCGGGAGACCTCGATCCCCTCCTCTTGAGCGATCGCTCGCAAGCAGAGGTGCCCCTTCATGTTGGTGATCGCCTGCTTTCTCCACTCGTACTCCAGCTCGGCCCTGGACTTCCCGACCGACTCCAGGTACTCCTCGAGCGTCACCCTCGAGCGCTGAAGGCCAGCCAGGAAGTCGTCGGCGATTTCTCGGATCTCGGCTTCGACGACCTCTTCGGGAAGGTCGACCTCGACCGCCTCGGCCAGTTTCTCCACGGCCTTGTGGCGAGCTTCCGAACGAGCGCGCATGCGTTTGGCGAACTCCAACTTCTTCCTCACGTCTGCCTTGAGCTCCTCGACCGAGTCGAACTCGGTGTTGTCTTCGACCCAGGCGTCGGTGAGGGGCTCGGGCCGTCGCTCCCGGACCTCCTTGACGATCACGGTGAAGGTTGCTTCCCGCTCTTCCAGTGCACTCTCACCTTCGTCTCGGGGGCCCTTCTGCTTGGCCTCCGCGCCGGACACGACGACCTTGTCGTTGAACTTGAGGATGTCTCCGGGGCGCTTCCCTATCAGTTCCTCGTCTAGTTTGGGCACCACCGCCCGCGACCCGACGCGGTAGGAGAAGTCGGTGAGGGAGAGGCCGGGAAGCGTTTCTTTGTGGATCTGACCCTTCAGGTCGATCAAGACGAAGTCGCCTTCCCTGGCCGGCCTGCCTACGGGTTCTAGGGGAGCGACCCTTTCCCTGAAGGCGTCGATTTCCGCGTCTACCTCATCGTCGGTCACGTCCAGGGACGATATCTCGATCTCGAGTCCTTGCCACCTGGGGACCTCGATCTTCGGCATGACTCTCAGGGTGGCCTCGAAGGAGAGCCCCCCGGTGGAGACGTCCACCGAATCGACCTGGGGGGCCCCCACGACGTATAGGTCTTCCGCATCGACAGCTTTGAGGAGGAGCCGGTCGAGGGAGGACTCCACTGCCGCCTCCACGATGGCGCCCCGGCCAAGGTGGGCTTCCAGAACGGGTCGGGGAATCTTTCCCTTGCGGAAGCCCTTGAGCTTGACGCGGCTGGCGAGCTCCCTGGCGGCTCGATCCACTTCCGGCTGGAATTCGGACGGCTCCAGTACGACGCGCAGCTTCACCGTGTGCTGGTCGATGGGTTCGACTTCGGTCTTCACCTTCCAATTCTCCTTACGGATCCTCCAAGAATATGGACCTGGGCGCCAAGGACCGCCCGCAAATGAGTCGGCTTCGGGGAATCTGCCTCTTCACGGGCCGGGCTGCAGCCCTCGGAAGTCGGCCAGAGGGAAAATTTCCACCAGGAAATCGGAAATCCGATCGAGCCGCGCGGTGTTCAAGTGGCGAAGCCCGGCTCTGCAGCGACGGGCCAGATGGCGGATGGAGGAACAGTGCAGAATGCCGCCGGAATAACCCTGTACACGACACAGTGGTGCGGGTATTGCAAGTCTCTGAAGCGCCGGCTGAACGAGGCCGGCCTGGCGTACCGAGAGGTGGACATCGAAGCGAGCCCCGAATTCGGAGAGGCGATCGAACGCGTCACCGGGGGTTTCAGGACGGTACCCACGGCTGAGGTCTGTGGGACCTATCTCGTCAACCCCTCGCTCGAGGAAATCGTGGAAGCCCTCGAACGCTGCCCCTCTTACTCTTAGTTTCGCCCGGGGGAGCTCCGGCCAAGATCGGGGGCCGCAAGGCTTCCGGTCGTCGGGGTGTGGCGCAGCTTGGTCAGCGCGCTTGCTTTGGGAGCAAGAGGCCGCCGGTTCAAATCCGGCCACCCCGACGTCTCGAGTGCGCGGGTGTAGCTCAACGGTAGAGCGCCAGCCTTCCAAGCTGGTGACGAGGGTTCGACTCCCTTCACCCGCTCTGTGTACCCGACCGCCGCCTTCGCCGCTCTGCCATGGTCCGACCTTTCGGGAGACCCTCTCGTCGAGGTTGCCCTGGCGCTGGGCCTTGCTGCCGTGGGTGGGGCGCTCTTCTCGTGGGCTCGCCAGAGCACGCTGCCCGCCTACTTGCTCGTGGGTGCCGTAGCGGGACCGGCCGGTCTCGGTCTCATCGGCAAGTCGGAGACCATGCGAGTCCTGGCCGAGATCGGGGTCCTAGTGATGCTCTTCCTGGTCGGTGTCAGGCTCGACTTGCGTACCCTTGCGCGAATCGGCACAGGCCCGGTCCTCGTGGCGGTGACCCAGGTGGCAGTCGTGGGGGGTCTGGGTTTTGCGCTGGCTCTGGTGTTGGACTACCGAGCCGTGGAGTCCATCTACATCGGGTCGGCAGCGGCCATCTCGTCGACGGTAATCGTCGTGACGCTTCTGGGAGACCGCAAGGAGCTGGACTCGCTCCACGGCAAGCTCGCCGTCGCAATCCTGATCGTGCAGGACATCTTCGCGGTCTGCGCTCTGTTCGTCCTCCCCACGCTCGGCGGCAGCGAGCAAGGGGGCACGCTCTCTGCTCTTGCTCTGGCGCTCGGAAGGCTCGGCGTTTTCTTCCTGATAGTGGTATCCGCCTTCGTGATTTTCGACCCCCTTTCCAGGGCTTTTTCGAAGTCAGGGGAGACGTCGTTCGTCTTCCTGATTTCCTGGATGCTGGGTCTGGGAATAGCCGGCGCGCTGCTTGGCCTTGGCGAGGAGGCCGGTGCATTCACTGCCGGGGTGATGGTCTCGACTGCCTCGCACGGACATATAGGAGCGTCCAGGCTGGCACCGGTCAGGGACTTTCTAGTTCCGCTCTTCTTCCTGACTCTGGGTTCCCAGGTAAGTCTGGAGGACTTTTCCGCAGCCGCCCCCCTGGTCCTCGGGCTGCTTGCTCTGGTCGTAGCAGTAAAGCCTCTGCTCTTGTTCTTCTTGCTCACCCGAGCTCGGTTCGGAGCGCGAGCGTCCTTCCTGACGGCTCTGTCGATGGGCCAGACGAGCGAGTTCTCGCTGCTGCTGTTCGCCGCCGGTTCCGAGACGGGGCAGCTCACGGGGCACCTGTCGAGTGCTATAGCGGTCACGTCCTTCGCCAGCTTCGTCGTCTCGATCTTCATGGCTGCCAACGCCCCCTCCGTTTATCTAAGAGGCGAAGGGCTCCTCAAGCGTTTCGAAAGGAAGGGCGGCACGTTCGACGTCGCAGCCGAAGCCGAGGCCTCGGGAAAGCTTCCTGTGGCTTCCGTCCTGGTCTTCGGTGTCGGAAGGATCGGGGCGGTCCTGTTGCAGGAGCTTCGCAGGCGGGGTGTGAGCTACCTCGGGCTCGATTTCGACCCCGAGGTCGTGAAGGATCTGAGGAGCAAGGACCCACGGATTTACTACGGCGACGCCGAAGACCCCGACCTCTTCGACTTCATCGAACTGAAGGCGCTGCGGGTGGTGGTCAGCACAGCCAGGAGCAGCGTCGCATCCGAGGCTCTGATTCGGGCCTTGAGGGAGAGAGAGTTCGAAGGGACCATCGTGGTCGCAGCCGACGACGAGGAGGGATCTCGGAAGCTCTACGAGCTCGGTGCCGACCTCGTTCTCGTACCCTACAGGGACGCAGCCGAGCTCGCAACGACGGCCATTTGCGAAGCTCTATCCCTCGTCCCGCCCTCCGTTCTTTCCGAACAGGCGGACGACTCTTCGGTCCGCGACTCCGGCAGTCTCTCCGGGCGCCACGAAGGTGCTCCTCATTGAATCTGGGGTTGACTGGAGATCCACGTAGAGGCAAGGCTATATGGTTCGAATCTTGGGCAGAATCCACCACTTTGCGTTCGATGCGTGAGAAACTGAACGACGTAGGAACCAGGGGCCTTCTAGGCTCGTCGCGTTCTGGTGAGAGGCGAACCGGCCTGTTCGCCTCGGTCCTGGAGCGCAGCGGAGCCAGGTCCATTCTGGGCGGCGGGCGGCGCGACAGCCACGGAGGTTGGTTGTCGATCGACAGGGCGGAGTCTTTATTCGGCGCATTCGGCCGTGACATGGCCGTCGACCTCGGGACGGCCAACACGCTGGTCTACGTCCGTGGTAGGGGGGTAGTACTTAACGAACCCTCGGTCGTCGCGATAAACACGAGGGACGGCAAGCCCCTGGCCGTCGGACATGACGCCAAGAAGATGATCGGCCGCACTCCCAGCCACATTCAGGCCATCAGGCCGCTCAAGGACGGCGTCATCGCTGACTTCGACATCACCGAGAAGATGCTCCGCTATTTCATCCAGAAGGTACACCAGGGGCGCTTCGCCAAACCTCGAATCGTCATCTGTGTTCCAAGTGGCGTGACGGCAGTCGAGCAGCGAGCGGTCGAAGAGGCGGCCGTTCACGCGGGAGCGAGGCGAGCTTTCATCATCGAGGAGCCGATGGCTGCTGCCATCGGCGCGGGTCTGCCGGTGCACGAACCTGCGGGGAACATGGTAGTGGACATCGGCGGAGGGACCACCGAAGTGGCCGTCATCTCCCTGGGAGGGATCGTCGTCTCGGAGTCGGTCCGAATCGGGGGAGACGAGATCGACCAGGCGATCGTCAATTACGTGAAGAAGGAGTACAACCTGGCGCTGGGAGAGCGGACGGCCGAGGAGGTCAAGATCGCCATAGGGTCCGCCTTTCCGTATCCGGACGAGCCTAGGGCCGAGATCCGGGGGCGGGATCTTGTGACGGGCTTGCCAAAGACCGTCGTGGTTACCGCTGAAGAGATCCGCCATGCAATCGAAGAGCCGGTGAGCCAGATCGTCGACGCCGTCAAGATAGCTCTCGACAGCACCCCACCGGAACTGGCCGCGGACATCATGCTGCGTGGCATCGTGTTGACCGGGGGCGGGGCTCTGCTGAGGAGCCTGGACGCCAGGCTCAACCACGAAACCGGGATGCCCATAAAGGTAGCCGACAATCCGCTCTACTCGGTTGCGATCGGTTCCGGGCAGTGCCTCGAGGAGTTCGACGCGCTGAAGGCGGTGCTCGCCTCCACCACGTCTCGCTGAGGCGTAAGCTCGGCGCGCCGTGCTGCCGCTCAGACCCGCTTCCGCATTTCCCAGGCGCACGGCGGCGATCCTGCTTGCGGCTTCGGCATTCCTGTTGGCGTTGCCTCCCCCCATCGTCCGCCCCTTCCAGCGAGCGACGTTCACCGTCGTGGCTCCTGTGGACCACGCAGTCGCCACGCTCGCCTCTCCGGTGGTCAACTTCGTCGACGGCCTGGTGAACGCCGGTCGGCTGCGCGATGAGAACGAACGGCTGAGGGAGGAAATAAAGCGTCTCAGAGCCGAGTCGGGGAGTTCTGCCGGCGCAGCTGCCCGGATCGACCAGCTCGAAAGGATGCTCCAGCTCCACGAGTCGAGCGAGATCCGGGGCGTGGTGGCGCGGGTCGTCGTACCCAGGGAGTCGAATGCCGACGCCACGGTCCTCATCGATGTCGGTTCGAGGGACGGGATCGTGGAGGGGTTCCCGGTGGTCGACCCGGACGGGCTGGTGGGCGTTGTCGAGGAGGTCTCCTTCAGTACTTCCAGGGTGAGGCTGGTGATCGATCCGCGTTTCGGTGCGGGAGCCCGCCTGGCCCAGTCCAGGGACGTGGGTGCAGTCGTGGGAAACGGGTCTGAGCGACTCCACCTCAAGCTGATAGACCCCCGGGTCAGGGCTCAGGAAGGCGAGGCTGTGGTCACTTCGGGGGCAGCAGGAGGCTCGTCTTTCCCGCCCGACATCACGATAGGCAGGGTTGCTTCCGTCAGGGCCCCGGAAGGCGCCCTGGAGGCGGCCATAGAGGTGGAGCCTGCCGTGAACCTTTCCCGCCTGGAGTTCGTAAGGGTGCTCATCTACAGAGGCGAAGGTTGAGACAGCCCGATGCGCAAGGTCCTCGCCTACACCGCCTTGATCGCGGGGGCGTTGCTGCTTCAGGCCGGAGTCTTTCCCTCGCTTCGGCTCTTCGGTGCCGTTCCTGAGCTCGTGTTCGCCACCTGCTGGCTGGTCGGGCTTCGCCACGGGTCCGAGAGGGCCGCGGTGGTCGGATTCTTCGGGGGTGTCTTACAGGACCTGTACCTGGGAGCGCCTCGCGTGGGAACGGCTGCGCTGGTGTTCACCCTGGCGGGACTTGTGGCTGGGCGCCTGAGGGAAGTTTTCCTCCACCCGTATGGCGCTTTCGTTCCCGTTTCCACCTGGCTTGGCGCGCTGGCAGCCAGCTCAGCGTATGCAATCGTGGGCGCCCTCTTCGGTATCAAGTACTCCGCGGGAAACGTTCTCGTCGTGGCCACGTATACAGCTTTGTCGGCGATTCCCTGGTACTGGGTCGTGAGCAAGGTAGGCGAAACGGTAGAGGGGCGCCCGGCTTGAGGAATCCGCCAATCAGCGAGAGGAAGCGGTGCTGGGTGAGCAGTTGAGATTCAGGATTGCCACCGTCGGGGTAATCGGCGTCGCTCTCCTGGCATCTCTGGCTGCGCGTCTGTGGTACCTCCAGGGGCTCGAGTCTGCTCGTTACGAGAGACTGGCCGAATCCAACAGCGTGAGAGAGGTCACGATTCCGGCTCCCAGGGGGCGGATCCTCGACAGGAACGGAAAGGTACTGGTGGGGAACAGGTCTGCCTACGCCATCACGATCGACCCTACCGAGCTGGCCAGATCGGGTAGACGAGAAGAGGTGGTGCGCAGGTTGGCGGCTCTGCTTTCGACCAAGGTCACTCAGGTGCCTCCCGAGGACATCGATGCCAAGCTGGACGAGGCTGCGGACCAGCTTGCACCCGTCACAGTCGCCGAGGACGTTCCCAGGGACAAGATCATCTTCATCTACGAGCACCGGGACGACTTCCCGGCGGTGGAAGCAGAGATCAGGGCGGTCAGGGAGTACCTCCTCGGCCCGGGCGGAGGGGGACCGCTTGCCCCGCATGTCCTCGGGTACGTCGCACCGGTTACCAGGGAGCTACTGGAGTCCGACCCTACCTACACTCTGGCCGACAAGGTCGGTCGTGACGGGATCGAGCAGCAGTACGACAAGGTACTGCGGGGGGTCCCCGGGAAGAGGGTCTTGGAGGTTACGGCGAGGGGGAGGGTGGTACGAGAACTGGAGTTCAGGCCGCCCCAACAGGGTGCGGACGTGGTGCTCACCATAGACTCGGACGTCCAGTGGGTCGCCGAGGAGGCCTTGGCGACGGTCTCGGGCGGGGTGCAGAGCCTCTACGACCCTCTCTCCACCTCGCCTTCTCGAATCAAGGGAGCTGCGGCTGTGGTCGTGGATCCCCAGACGGGAGACGTACTGGCAATGGCCTCTTACCCCTCCTTCGACCTCAGGCTCCTCGCGCACGGAATATCCCAGGCCGACTGGGCGAGGTTGAATGACCCGGCCCTGCAGTATCCCTTGCAGAACAGGGTCCTCCAGGGCCAGTACCCTCCTGCGTCGACGATAAAGCCGATCCTTGGGGCAGCTGCGATCAAGGAACGGATGATCACTCCCGAGACTACCTTCGCCTGCCCCGGCAAGTACCAAGTGCCGGGCGACGTTTCCGGCCACGTCTTCAACGACTGGACGAAGTACGGCCACGGCTACCCCGACCTCGCAAGAGCCCTGGCCGGGAGCTGCGACGTTTACTTTTACAACCTGGGTTGGATGTACTACCAGCGCTACCGCCAGCGAGGTCAGGACTTGATGCAGGAGAACTTGCGGGAGTTCGGATGGGGTGCCCGAACGGGAGTGGACCTGCCGGGGGAGCAGGTGGGAAGGGTGCCCGACCCCAAGTGGAAGCTGGAAGTGAACGACAACGACCCTACGAGAGAGAACGCGCGCTGGTACCCGGGAGACAACATAAACATGTCGATCGGGCAGGGTGACCTGCTGGTCACCCCCATCCAGCTCGCCCAGGCATACGCCGCCCTCGCAGCAGGCGGGAAGATCCACCGTCCCCACACGATGCTTCGAGTCGTGGCTCCGGACGGGTCGGTCCTGGCTGCTTCCACTCCAGAGGTGGTTCGCAGCGTGGCGCTGCCTACCGAAACATTTCGCGCCATCGACGAGTATTTGGCCGGGGTGGTGACCGGGGGCACCGCAGCCAAGGCCTTCGCGGGCTGGCCACACAGCCAGACGCCGGTGGGAGGCAAGACCGGAACCGCGGAGATAAAGGGGAAGCGCGACAACTCACTCTTCGTCGGTGTGGGACCGCTAGACGATCCGAGGTGGATCGTGGCCGTGGTGGTCGAAGGAGGTGGACACGGCTCGGAGACGGCTGCGCCTGTCGCGCGGCGAATCATGGAAGCACTTGCCAGGGTCTCGCCTTCGGACCTGAGCAGGGTCGTGGCTTCGAGCGCCGGCAGCGGGGGAGACTGAGGGACGAATGAGGCCAGACAAGGCGCTGATCGGTGCTTATGCAGGCCTTCTCGTGCTGGGCCTGACGATGAGCACCTCCTCGCCGGGGTGTTCATGGCCGCGGCACCTCTTGTGGGTCGTGCTCGGGATTGCGGCATTCGTTGCGGGAAGCTTCCTGGACTACCACGCGCTCAAGGGCTACGCGATGGCCCTTTACGGGGTCTTCCTGGGCGCGCTCGTCGCCGTTTTGGTTCTGGGATCCTTCACCAGAGGAAGTCGAGCGTGGTTCGACTTCGGATTGCTCAAGGCACAGCCGTCGGAGCTGGGAAAGCCGGTCTTCATCGTGGCCCTCGCTTACCTGATCTCGGAGCTCAGGGGCGAGATAAGCGTGGAAGACCTCAAGCGCCTCCTCGCTTTCGGCGGGATTCCGATGTTTCTGGTTCTCATCGAGCCCGATCTGGGGCAGACGCTCGTATACGCGGTGACGTTCGTGGGCCTGCTGTACCTAGGGGGCCTCCGCCTGAAACACCTCCTCGCGCTGATAGGCGTGGGAACCCTGGCTGCGGTGGTCGCTTTCGCTTCCCCCGTGGTGGCGGAGTACCAGCGCCAGCGGCTTTCGGTGTTCGTTACCCAGGAGAACGCCGACATTCACTCTGTTCCCGCAGCGTACAACCTCGCCCAGTCCAAGATTGCCATTGGTTCAGGAGGGTGGTTCGGAAAGGGGCTCGGAAAGGGAACCCAGACGCGCCTCGCCTACGTGCCCGAACAGTGCACGGACTTCATCTTCACTGCTGTGGGTGAACAGCTCGGCTTCGTCGGGGCGTTGCTTGCATTGCTCCTCTATGCGGTTCTGGTGTGGCGTTTGCTCCGTACCGCGGCGGTCAGCCGAGAGTACTTCGGGACGTTGATTGCAGGCGGGACGGCGGTGATGATGGTGTTTCACGTATTCGAAAACGCCGGAATGACGATGGGGATCATGCCGATCACAGGAATCCCGTTGCCTCTGCTCTCGTACGGAGGCTCGTCCATGCTCGCAACCTCGGCAGCACTCGGTGTGGCCCACAGCGTCTACATCAGGCGCTTCGGATGAACAGTCCCCAGGGCTCTCTGCTCGTCAACGCCTTGGATCCCGCTCCGGAATGCAGGCAGGTAATCAAGTGCCAATGAGCAAGAATTAGCCTTCGTCGGGTAGAGACGAGTGTCGGTGCGCAGTCGAGTTGCCGTGTCGCATGACCTGACCCAGTTCCATCGGTTCGGGCCTGGACGTCCCGAGTCCCTCTGGCCACTGCTGGAGCCCCTACTGGAGAGGGTCCAGAAGCCGGCTCGCTACATCGGATGCGAGGTCAACCTGCGGCCTCTGTCCCACGAGGATCCGACCAAGGCCAGGTTCCTCCTCGTCTTTCCCGACACGTACGAGGTCGGGCAACCCAACCTCGGCCTGGCGATCCTGTACGAGATCCTCAACGAGTCTTCCGTAGCTCTGGCGGAGCGGGCCTTCGCACCCTGGCCCGATCTGGAAGTGTTGATGCGGAAGGAGGGAATTCCACTTTTCTCGCTCGACAACCATCTCCCCGCCACGGCCTTCGACGTGCTGGCATTCTCTTGCGCCAGCGAGCTGGTGTACACGAACGTGGTGAACCTGATCGACCTGGCAGGCTATGCAGTCAGAGCCGAGCATCGTTCGCCGTTCGACCCTCTCGTGATAGCCGGTGGGCATGCCGTCCACAACCCTGAGCCGCTCGCCCCATTCCTGGACGCAGTCGTCATAGGAGACGGCGAGGAGGTGGTGCTCGAAATCGCGGAAGTAGTCGTACGGTTCAAATCGGATCTCGCCGGGGCGGGTCCGCAAGAAGCCATGGCCGCTAGGCGCCGAGCTCTGCATTCGCTGGCAGGAGTGGAGGGTGTGTATGTGCCCTCGCTGTACGAGGCCTCCTCTCCCAGCGCGGGCGAGCTGGTGAGCGTCGCCCCCAAAGTCGAGGATGCTCCGGAGCGAGCGGAGCGCAGGACGGTGGTCTCGATATCCGACTTCCCCTACCCGAAGAACCCCCTCGTCCCATTGACCGAGGTGGTCCACGACAGGCTCAACGTGGAGGTCTTCAGGGGTTGCACGAGGGGATGCAGGTTCTGCCAGGCCGGGATGATTACGCGTCCTGTCCGAGAGAGGCCGCGCGAACAGGTCGAGACGATGATACGGCTAGGCCTGGAGAAGACCGGGTACGAGGACGTGTCGCTTCTCAGCCTGTCTTCGGCGGACTACTCCGGTGTCGAGAAGATGGCTTCGGCTTTGATGGACGAGGTCGAGGGCTCGAGGGTGAGCCTCAGCCTGCCCAGCCTGCGCGTGGACGCCTTCACCGTGGGGATAGCCTCCCAGATCCAGAGGGTCAAGAAGACCGGGCTGACCTTCGCCCCGGAAGCGGGGAGCTGGAGGATGCGTCGCGTGATCAACAAGCTGATCACGGACGAAGACCTCGAGGCAGCGGTGGAGTCCGCCTTCTCGCAGGGATGGCGAAGGGTAAAGCTCTACTTCATGATCGGGCTTCCGACCGAAACGGACGAGGACGTCGCTGCTATAGGAGGCCTCGGCAACCGTGTGTGGGAGATCGGGCGTCGCTACACCCGCAGCCCCCAGGTAGTCCTCTCGGTAGGGGTGTTCGTACCCAAGCCTCACACTCCGTTCCAGTGGGCCGCCCAGATCGAACCAGAAGAGGCTCGGAGGCGCATCGAAGTCATCAAGTCGGCCCTGCGCTACAAGGGCGTGCGGCTCAAGTGGCATGACCCGGAGGCCTCGGTGGTGGAAGGACTGCTCTCCAGAGGCGACAGGCGGGTTGCGGACGTGGTCGAAGAGGTCTGGAGGAGAGGCGGAACCTTCCAGGAGTGGTCCGAACATTTCGACTTCGGAAAGTGGGCAGGTGCCTGCGAGGCCCTGGGGGTGACCCTGGCCGACTACTGCTTCGTCGATTGGGATCGCCAGAGGCGGCTCCCCTGGGAGCACATAGATGTAGGTCTTTATCCGGAATGGCTCTGGCAAGACTGGGTCTCCTCGAAGGAAGCGGGAGCCGTCCAGGACTGTCGCTGGAGTGCCTGCTACGACTGCGGCGTGTGCATGAGCTTCGGGGTCGAGAATCTGGTCGCCTCGAAGACTCCGCCGGCAGGAGGAAGCCAGGGTACAGGGCAGGCGATTCCTCTCGTTCCGGTGGCAAAGAACAGGCCCGACCCGAGAACTTCGGCCGGGAAACAGGCGCCGAGCGTGATTACTTGCAAGGCACGAGCGTCCGGATAAAGTACTCTAAGCTAGGAAAAATCCGGTTCCTCGGGCACCGCGATCTCGCCCGGGTCTGGGAGCGTGCGCTAAGGCGAACCGGGCTTCCCCTTCAGTACACGCACGGCTTCAGTCCCCACCCGAAGCTGGAATTCGGGTTGGCCCTGCCACTTGGATGGGAAAGCACGGCCGAGTACCTCGACATCAGGCTTGTGGATGCAGTCGAGCTGGCCGATGTGAATTCAAGGCTCGAAGCCGTGCTGCCCGAAGGGATCTCGGTCCTGGCCTCGGGACCTGTGGTTCGCGACGAGAGGAGTCTGTCCGAACTCGTCGAGGTCGCGGAATACTGGGTGCTGGTCGCGGTAAACGGGCCCGGTCCCCCCGAGAGGCCGGCAGGACAGCCGGGGCTCGATGACGAATTTTGGTCGTCGGTCCGGGAGGTCATGGCTCGAGACAGCGTCATAGCAGCCATTACCAGGAAAGGCGAGCAAGTCGAGGCGGACATCCGACCGATGATCGTTTCGGTAGAACGCGGCGAATACGAAGACGGAAGCCCGATGCCGTGTTACCCGGAGGGTGCGCTGTCGGTAGCCATGCGATTGCGAACCAGGCCCTACGTTCTTCGACCCGAGGCGGTGCTGAGAGCACTCGGGGGCGAGTCGCTGTGGCGCGCGGTGCGGGTCAGGCGGATCGCCCAATTCTGGCTGGAAGAAGGTCGACTCGTGAGCATCGATGCGACCATCGGTTCCTGGGGGTCGGCCGGATGATTTACGAGGATCCGACAGTAAATGTGGATATTCAGACGGGTATTCAGGGGCAAGAGCACCGAGAACGCGAACGCGTCTTCGGGGCAAGGCGTCTCTCGAAAGAAGCGAGGACTCTCTGCCAGAAAGCCTACGTCCCCCAGCAGTGAGGGGGAGCGGAAGGGCACGAGGTCCTCTACTGCCAAGTCGTCGAGACAGCGCGGGAAGAATTCCGCAGGGGCTTCCAGGGTCGCGAGTTCTGCGGCTGGACGGTCCAGGGCTGCACCACCGAACGGGCGTGACCGCCTAGAGCTGCAACAGGAACGCAGTTCACGCAGGCTCGCGCGGGGGCGTGGGCGCTCCGAGAGGGCGACCGAACAGGTCGGTGGCGCCGATCGCGCAGGGACGCAGACTCCAGCGGTCGAGAAGGAGATGCTCGTCCACGTCGGCAAGACGCGCACCCAGGTCGCGATCCTCGAGAACGGGTCCCTCGTGGAGCACTACGTATCCCGTAAGGACCACACCTCGATAGCGGGAAACATCTACTACGGTCGCGTCCAGAACGTCCTTCCTGGAATGGAGGCGGCCTTCGTGGACATCGGCACGTCCAAGAACGGCGTGCTCTATGTGGGCGACGTTCAGTGGGACGAGGCCGACCTCGACATCTCTGCACGCCCCAAGATCGAAGAGGTCCTCTCCAAGGGCGACTCGGTCATGGTGCAGGTGACCAAGGATCCCATGGGGACCAAGGGACCCCGGCTCACTACCCAGATGACACTGCCGGGCCGCTTCGTGGTCCTGGTTCCCGAGTCCGACATCCAGGGTATAAGCCGACGGCTTCCGGACGACGAACGAGAGCGGCTGCGACGACTGGTAAAGCGGGTCAAGCCCGAGGGCTTCGGAGTGATAGTCCGCACGGCAGCTCTGGGCGCACGTGGCGACTACATCGAGCGCGAAATTCAGCGGCTCAGCCAGACGTGGTACGGGATATACGAGAAAGCCCTGGAGTCCAAGCCGCCGGCCGTTCTCTACGAGGAGCCGGACATCGTGATCAGGGTCTTCAGGGAGACCTTCGGTCCGGATTTCGCCAGGGTAGTGGTGGACGACGCGGAGTCCTACGAGGCGATTCTGCGGGCCCTCGACTTGTACGCGCCGGACTTCAAGGACCGAGTCGAACTCTATTCCCCGGAGGAGCCCCTGCCTCTCTTCGAGAAGTACCACATCGTCGAGCAGCTTCACAAGGGGCTGAGCCGCAAGGTGTGGCTTCCCTCAGGTGGTCACATCGTGATCGACAGGACCGAGGCCCTGACGGTCATAGATGTCAACACGGGCAAGAACGTAGGCAAGTCGAACCTCGAGGAGACTGTGTTTCAGAACAACCTAGAGGCTGCCGAGGAGATCAGCCGGCAGCTGAGGCTGCGGGACATCGGCGGCATAGTCATCATCGACTTCATCGACATGGAGCTGCGCCGGAACAGAGAGCAAGTCCTGCAGACGTTCAGGGAGTGTCTCGCTCGTGACAGGACTCGGACCCAGGTGTTCGACATCTCGGAGCTGGGCCTCCTCGAGATGACTCGCAAGAACGTCTCCGAGGGCCTGCTCGAAGCGTTTTCGCGTAAGTGCGACCGTTGCGACGGTCGCGGCGTGATAGTGGAGAATCCCGAGGACGACTGATCTGGCATAATCGGGAAGCTTCCGGCAGGGACGGCCGGTTCGGGCTCTGGTTCGGGAGGACGGAACACCCATGTACGCAGTCATTCGGGCAGGGGGAAGGCAATACAAGGTTTCGCCGGGGGACCGCATCGCGGTGGACTTGCTCGCCAAGGACAGCGGCGAGGAGGTGACTTACACCCCCCTGCTCGTCATACCCGACTCGGGCCAGCCGGTGACTGGAGATGCCTGCGGCGAATGGCTCGTAAGGGCTGTAGTGGTGGGTAGGGTCAAGGACCGCAAGATCACGGGTTTCAAGTACAAGCCGAAGACCGGGTACAGGAGGCGTTGGGGGCACCGCCAGCAGTACTCGCTGCTGGAGATCAGGGCGGTTGGTGACAGGACGTACGACCCCGGAGAGCCGGAATCGTCGGACGAGGAAGCCGAGGAGGCTGCCGATGGCTAAGAAGAAGGGCGGCGGAAGCACCCGAAACGGCAGGGACTCCGAGTCCAAGCGCCTCGGAGTCAAGGTCTTCGGAGGCCAGGTGATCGAAGCCGGGTCGATCATCGTCCGACAGAGAGGGACGAGGATCCACCCCGGAAACAACGTCGGGGTGGGAAACGACCACACCCTCTTCGCCCGAGTGCGTGGCGAGGTTCGTTTCGGCAGCCGGCGCGGTCGGCGGGTAGTAGACGTGGTCCCAGTCGACTGACAGCTCCTAATGGGCGCCGGGCCCTGGCGGACGGCGTCGATTCGAAGGCAGGCGAGCTAGCGGCCTCCGGGACCTTGGTGGCGGCCCGGGAACCGGACCCCGGAGGGGGGTACAGCCGCCCGCTTCATGGAGCTCGCCAGGCAGACACGCGTTCCCGGCTAGCGGTAGCGGAGTCAGTGGCCTGTCGGAGACGTGGCGAGCTGCGCCTCCGGGTGGGTCGACACCTCGCGCGCCGCGAGAGGTTAGTGGCAGCCATGTTCGTCGATGAAGTCCAGATCTGCGTAAGGGGCGGAGATGGAGGAGATGGCTGCATCTCCTTCCACCGTGAGAAATTCCGGCCCAGAGGTGGACCCGACGGAGGTGGAGGGGGGAGGGGAGGCGACGTATTAATCGTCGCCGACCCGAACATCTCGACGCTGTCCCGCTTCAGGCGCCGCGTTCACTGGAAAGCCGCCCCTGGCTCGCACGGTTCGGGAAACAACCGTCGGGGCCGTTCGGGGCCGAACCTCTCGGTTCCGGTGCCGGTCGGCACTCTCGTAAAGGACCGAGAAGGCGTGGTCCTCGCTGACCTGGCCAACCCCGGCGACCGAGCGAAGGTGGCGAGCGGAGGAGCAGGCGGGAGGGGGAATGCCTCCTTTGCCACGCCCACTCGAAGGAGTCCGAACTTCGCCGAGCGCGGCGAGCCGGGGGAAGAACGGTGGCTCCGTCTCGAGCTCAAGGTCGTAGCCGATGTCGGTCTGGTAGGGATGCCCAACGCCGGAAAGTCCACCTTCCTGCGCCGCATCTCGGCAGCCAGGCCGAAGGTGGGGGACTACCCCTTTACGACCTTGAGTCCCCATCTGGGAGTGGTCGACGTCGACGGATTCGAGTTCGTGGTGGCAGACCTCCCGGGCCTGATCGAGGGCGCCTCCGAAGGTCGGGGTCTGGGAGACAGGTTCTTGCGCCACGTGGAGAGGTGTCGCGTCCTGGTCCTCCTGCTGGATCTGGCCGGCAGCATTGGGAAATGTCCCGAAGAGCAGGAGCGGATCCTGGCCGCCGACCTCGAAGCCTACTCACCGTCCCTGCTCGAGAAGACGCGCCTCGTGGTGGCAAACAAGATCGACCTGGCGCGTGGCGCCTTCGAGGAGCTCACGCGGCGGCGGCCCGAGATTGCCGGGGTCTCCGCGAAGACAGGTGAGGGGGTGGCACAGCTGCTGAGAAGGATCGCCGCCGAGGTGCAACGTTCCAGGGCAAGGGAGCCGAGAAGGAAGAGCTATCTCCTTTATCGTCCCCGTCCCGGTGGATTTCTTATCGAGGGCAGCGACGGGCATTTCGTCGTCGTGGGCGAGATCGCCCGGAGCGTGTCTCGCATCGAACCCTCCGACTCGAGGGAGGCGCTCGGTTACATACGCTCGAAGCTACGACGTGAGGGGGTCGAACGGGCACTGGTGGATGCGGGGATTCGTCCGGGCGATACGGTGCGGTTGGGAGACATCGAATTCGAGTGGCGTCCAGACCCGGAGGGGGATCGCTCACGTCCAGGGCACCGAGGGGTAGAAACGGTGGGGTCGGTCCGCAGGAGGCGGCGGTGAGCCGGATCGTCGTGAAGGTCGGGTCAGCCAGCATAGCCGATCCCTCGGGAGGTCTTCACCGCTCGCGCCTGGAGAAGGTCGTGGCGTCGGTCGTCTCAGCTCACAGGCAGGGACACGAGGTCGCCGTGGTGAGCTCGGGAGCGATTGCGGCCGGGCTCCCGATTCTAGGTTTCGGGCGGCGGCCCTCGGCCATCGAGGACCTTCAGGTGTTGGCAGCGGTGGGGCAGTCCGCGCTGATTCAGGGTTACGCAGCCATCTTCGGCGAGTCGGGGATCAGGTGTGGTCAGGTACTTCTCACCGCTCTCGACTTTGCCGAGCGAGAACACTATCTCAATGCAAGACGCGCCCTGGACCGCATGTTCGACCTGGGCGTGGTCCCGATCGTGAACGAGAACGACACGGTGGCCACCGACGAGATCAGGTTCGGCGACAACGACAGGCTGGGCGCACTGGTTGCACAGCTGGCCGGAGCGTCGCTCTACTTGATCCTCACGGACACCGAAGGGGTATTCACGGCGGATCCCAAGCTCGACGAGAGTGCGACGTTGCTCGAGGAGGTCACGGCCTTCGACGCAGAACTTCAGGCAGCCGCCGGGGGAGCGGGGTCGCCTGTGGGCTCGGGGGGGATGCTCTCGAAGCTGGCTGCGGCCAAGATGGCCTCCTGGTGCGGCATAAGGGTAGTGATAAGCCACGCGCACTCCGAGGACGTGGTGGTGCGTGCCCTGGCGGGAGAGAGGGTAGGGACCGAAATCAAGCCTCACATGCCCCCTCTTACGGCCCGGAAAGCCTGGATAGCATTCGGCGCTTCGCCTCAGGGAAAGCTCTTCGTCGACGAGGGTGCCAGGCGCGCCCTGGTGGAGAAAGGTGCCAGCCTGCTGGCGGTAGGTGTGCGTAAGGTTGACGGTGAGTTCGACGTTGGGTCCGCCGTCGAGATCGCCGACGAGGCCGGACGAATCTTTGCCAAGGGAATAGCGAAACTTCCGGCGGATCGGGCGCGGTCTGTGGCGGGCAAGCGTTCGTTCGAATTGGGGCACGACCCGGGGGAAGTAGTGCATCGAGACGACATGGTGGTCCTCCCCGGGGTGGAAGACGGAAAGAGAAGTGGCAATGGGTGAGGCGAGAACCAGAGCAGACGCTGCTAGACGAGCCTCCAAGGAGCTATACCGACTTACCGGCGCCCAGAAGAATTCGGCACTTGCGGCCGTGGCCGAAGCTTTGAGGGCAGAGGATTCGAGGAGCGCCGTGTTGCGTGCCAATGCAGCGGATGTCCAGTCCGCTGTGGACTCCGGCGCGGCCGACGCCGTGGTAGATCGCCTCCGGCTTGACGTGCAGCGTCTGGAAGCCATGGCCACAGCAGTAGAGCAGGTTGCTGCGCTGGATGACCCGGTCGGCCAGGTCGTCGGCGGATGGACGGTGCCGAACGGACTGCAGATTCAGCGGGTCCGTGTACCCCTAGGGGTGATCGGAGTTATCTACGAAGGTCGGCCAAATGTCACGGTCGACGCGTTCGCGCTGTGCTTCAAGACTTCGAACGCTGTGGTCCTGAGGGGATCTTCGTCGGCACTCGCTACCAACAAGGCCCTAGTGGCGGTGCTGAAGGGCTCCCTGGGAAGCGCTGGAGTCGATCCCGACGTCGTGCAGCTCATCGAGGATCCGAGCAGAGACTCGGCAAAGGAGCTGATGACGCTGAGGGGACTCGTCGACCTGCTGATACCAAGAGGATCCCAGGCTCTCATCGACCAGGTGGTCGAGAACTCCAAGGTTCCTGTCATCGAGACCGGTGCTGGAAACTGCCACGTGTACGTGGACCGCCACGCGGACCTGGAGAAGGCACTGGCGATCACCGTCAACGCCAAGGTCCAGCGCCCCTACGTCTGCAACGCGGCCGAGACGTTACTCGTCCACTCGGAGGTGGCCGCGCGCTTTCTCCCTCGGGTCCTTGCCGAACTGGCCTCCGCTGGGGTCCAGCTCCGGGGAGACGAAACAACCAGGAGGTATGCGAGTGAGGCTGGATTGGAGTGCCGTCCGGCGACCGAAGATGACTGGGCGACGGAATTCCTGGACAAGGTGATTGCGGTCAGGGTGGTCTCTTCTCTCGAGGAGGCCATAGAGCACATCAACCGGTGGACTACGAGACATACGGAAGCGATAGTCACCGACCACCTCCCGACGGCACGGCGTTTCTGCAGGGAGGTGGACGCAGCCGTCACGATCGTAAACGCGTCCACCCGCTTTACCGACGGGGGCGAATTCGGGTTCGGCGCAGAAATCGGCATCTCCACTCAGAAGCTGCATGCCAGGGGACCCATGGGGCTGCCGGAGCTGACCTCGACCAAGTTCGTAGTGGTGGGAGACGGGCAGGTGAGGACGTGAGCGGAGAGCCCGTGCCAATGCGAGTCGCACAACCTGGGCCAGCCGAGGAGTTCCCGTCTTCTGTGGAGGAGTTGGCCCGGGCCCTGGAGGCTCAGGGCTATCTCGTGGACGAGAGGATCGCCTCGACGGTTTTTCTGGCGCTGAGACTGGAAAAGCCGCTCCTCGTCGAAGGTCCGGCAGGCACGGGCAAGACGGAACTGGCCAAAGCGCTTTCGGCAGCGCTGTCGCGGCGCCTGATCCGGCTCCAGTGCTACGAGGGGCTCGACGAGTCGAAGGCGCTTTACGAGTGGAACTACCGCAAGCAGCTTCTCAGGATTCAGGCCGAACGGCGGGAGGACTCGACCTGGGAAGAGGTATCTTCCAACATCTTCACCGAGGAGTTCCTTCTAGAGCGACCGCTTCTTGCGGCGATCCGTTCGCCCGATGCAGTCGTGTTCCTGGTCGACGAGGTCGACCGCCTCGATATCGAGACCGAAGCTCTGTTCCTCGAAGTCCTCTCGGACTTTCAGGTGTCGATCCCGGAGCTAGGGACAGTCCAGGCTGTTTCGAGGCCTGTGGTAGTCCTGACGTCGAATGCGACAAGGGAGTTGTCCGAGGCGCTGAAGAGGAGGTGCCTCTTCTTGTACCTCGACTACCCGGACGTGGAGCGGGAGAGGAGGATCGTAAAGGAGAGGGTACCTGGCATCGACGACTTGCTGGCCGAGCAAGTAGCCAGGATCGTGCGGTCGATCAGGGAAGTCGATTTGAAGAAGCCGCCTTCGGTCTCGGAGTCGATCGACTGGGCTCGTACTCTGGTCGCACTGGGAGTGGCCGACATCGAGACCGGACTGACTGCAACCCTCAATGTTCTGCTCAAGAACAAGGCCGACATCGACCGCGTGACCAGGGAGCTCAAGCTCGACAGGCCGGACCGCAAGCGCCTTCCCTTCGAGGGGGGCCTGGAAGGGAGCTGATCGCCGCGGTGGCTTCCGAGGGAGTCAAGCTGGTCGAAAGGCTACGTCTGGGAGACCCACCAGCGCCCGTCGACTGGGCACTTGCGGCTGCGATCTGGGCGACCAGGGATGCAGCCCGGCGCTTCGGTGCTGCAGGACAGGACCTGGTAGAGGACCGAGACCGTTACTCGAACAAAGCCCGTTTCGTGGTGAGGGCGAGTCTGGTAGCTCAGTCCTTGCGTGATCTGGCGGACTGTGCGGCGGTCCTGCAGCGCAGGCTGGAGGCTTACTTCGCCTACCGTACGGCCGAAGAAGAGTCCGATCCTCCCTCGCAAGAGGCGCAGGCCGGCAGCTCTGGGTCCGGCGAGGGGCCTGAAAGCGAGGTGGGCAAGGCCCTGGAGGCCGGGGGAGTAGCCGCCGAGGTGGCAGGGGTGCTCGGAGACGCCCTGGAGCAGGTGCGACTGGAGTGTGCTTGGCTCGAAGGAGCCCTCGAACACATCCTCGACTCCAGACCCGACGAGGACGAGGTACTCGACTTCCTGAGCGAGCTGGAAGCGCGGTTCGAGGAAGACCTTTTCTCTGTGGAGTCGAGAGGGAGGAAGCAGTACGTCTCGGGTGCAGTCGAAGACGCAATCGCCAAGGCCAGATGAGAAGCCGGTGAGCCTGGGCGTCGCAGGGACCGTCACCAGGTTCGTGGCGGCTCTGAGGAAAGCCGGTGTGCCGGTTGCCGTATCCGAGACCGTGGATTCCGTCGAGGCCCTCAGGCATGTGGACATTTCGGACCGTGAGGCCTTCAAGGCTGCGCTGGCGGCGACCCTGGTGAAGGCCAGGGGTCACTACGAGACATTCGAGACGCTCTTCGAGATCTTCTTCGCCCCACGATCGGAGCAGCCCTGGGGAGGATCCGCCGAGCCCTCGGCTTCGCCCCGAAGAGCAGAGCTCGACCGGGAGGCCGGACCTCCAGGGAGTGCCGGGTCGGGCGGAGGAGGATCGGAACCCCTCGACCCTGAAGAGTTGCAGGCAATGCTCTTGGCGGCCCTTCTGGAGGCCGACTACGGGGAGTTGCGAGCCCTCGCAATCAGGGCCGTGGCTGCCTTTGCTGGCATGGAGCCGGGCCGCCCGGTGGGCGGCACTTACTACCTCTACAGGACACTTCAGCAGGTCGACGTCGAAGGCCTGCTAGAGAAGGCGCTCAGGGCGATACTCGAAGAGCGGCGCAGGAATGCGGCCTCCCCGACACCTGAGGGAGGTCGCGGGTCAGGTGTAGGAGCCCTCGAGGAGCGCCTCCTCCGTGAGGAGATCCAGGCCCGTATAGACCGGCTCCGTGAGTTCATCCAGGACGAGATAAGGCGAAGGCTCGTCGAAGACAGGGGGCCTGAGGCTCTGGCGAGGTCGGTCCTCAAGCCCCTTCCCGAGGAGATCGAGTTCATGCACGCCACCTCCGCCGAGCTTCGTGAGATGCGCCGGGCAGTCCACCCCCTCACGAGGAAGCTCGCGGCTCGTCTCGCCAGCTCCCGGCGCAACAAGGAAGGAAACAGGGTCGACATGCGCCGGACCATCCGATCTTCCCTCTCGACAGGTGGGGTACCATTCGACCCCCGCTTCCGAAAACCCCACCCTTCCAGGCCCGAGCTTTTCTTGCTCTGCGATATCTCGGGCTCCGTAGCGAACTTCGCGCGCTTTACGCTCCAGCTCGTATACGCCATGGCATCGCAGTTTTCCAGGGTGAGGTCGTGGGTATTCGTGGACAGCGTGGACGAAGTCACCGAGTTCTTCGAGAAGGCCGGTGACATCAACGAGGCTCTGAGGCGAGTCAACACGGAGGCCGACGTCATCTGGGTCGACGGGCACTCCGACTACGGGCATGTGCTGAGTGAATTCTGGAAGGCCCACGAGCGGGACGTCACCCCGAAAACGACCGTCATCATCCTGGGAGACGCAAGGAACAATTATCACGCCACTCATGCAGAGGTCCTGCGGGAGATGAGCCGGAAGGCGCGCCGGGTTCTCTGGCTCAACCCCGAGCCGCAGTCATACTGGAATACCGGCGACTCCGTCATTGACGAGTACGCCGCATTCTGCGACGGCGTGTGGGAGTGCCGGAATCTCAAGCAATTGGAGCGTTTCGTCGCTTCGCTGGTGTGAGCGGCCTCGCGATGCCCGCTGAAGTTCCTCTGGGTCGAAGGGCCGGCCATTCTTTCCGGCAGGAGAACCGCAACAAGCGGCGGAGGAGGGTAGCGATTCTCGGAGGCTCCTTCGATCCTCCGCATGCTGGGCATATCGAGATCGCTCGGCGGGCGCGGGAGGTGCTCGGGGCCGACGAGGTGGTCCTCATGGTAGCTGGTTACCCGTACCAGAAAAACGCCCGGGCATCGGCGGAACAACGCTACGAGATGACCAGACTGGCGGCGGCTGAGGAGGAGGGACTGAGCGTCTCCCGGGTGGAGGTGGATCGGGCAGGCCCGAGCTACACGGTGGACACGGTCGAGGACCTGCTGGCAGACGATCCCGACACCGAAATATGGCTCGTAGTGGGGTCCGATGCTGCCAAGGGAATAGCCACTTGGCACCGCTGGCAGGACCTGGTGCGGAAGGCGAAATTCTGTGTGGTTCCCCGACCGGGCTGGCGACTCGAGGATGCGAAGTCGGCACTGGCCGAAGCAGGAGCAGATTTCGTCGTGATGGACCTGCCATCCGCGATTCCATACTCGTCCACGGCGATCCGCGAGGCGATTCAGTCCGGGGAGGAGCCCGAGGGGCTCAGTCCGGCGGTGGCGAAGTACGTTGCGACTCATGGGCTTTACAGGTGACCTCCCCGTCGGAAAAGGCCACGGTCAAGTCGCGAACGAGAACTCCTGTGCGGTGGCTCGACCCGAGTGTCCATGGCTGCCGATAGGATTGACTGCGAGGAGACGACGGAACCGGCGAGTCGCATGAGCGGAGGAGATGACCCGGTCTGATCTTGGAGCCACGGAGAATGCCCCTCGCATTACCCAGGGGGCAGCCGGCACATCGTCGGGGTCGTCGACCGCTGCAGTGGACGAGGCGGTCGCAGATGGGGGATTCGAACGGGAGCGCTCCCCACTCGAAACGAGCGGCCCAGGCCGCAGTACCGACCTCAGCTTCAGGCCCGGCCGTAGTGGCGACGCGCTCCCTGTGGGGGTGCGGACCCGTCGGCGACAACTGGAAGCCGAGCGGCGCTTCAAGATCGGCACCGTAGCCGGTTTCGGCGTCCTGGGGATTGCACTGGCGGTCGCCGTCGTCGTCTGGCTTCTTGGGGGGAGTTCGGGCGGAGGAGGTGAGCTTGCGGGGAATGTGGCGAGCACGGACAGGACCTTGCTCGTGGCGGTTGCTCCGGAGGGTACTGGCAAGCAAGCCGAGTCGATCGTCCTCTTCGGACTGGTCGGTGAGAGTCGGGCATCTGCGGTAGCAATTCCACCCGGCACCACCACCGATGTGCCCGTGCACGGGCCGGCAACGCTGGGTGAATCGTCCTCCTTCGGCGGACCGGATCTGCTCGAGCTCTCCACGGAGAACCTTCTGGGCGTGCGAGTGGATTCGACCGTGATTCTTGACCGGCAAGGGTTCATCGATGCCATTGCCCCTCTTGCGCCTTTCGACATCCTCGTCGAGGAGCGCCTCGGGGTGAGGGAGGGCAACGAGATCGTCACCAGGTTTCAGGCCGGCCGCTACTCGATGGACGCCCCTACCCTCAATGCCTACATGGAGCTCAGGGGGGATGGAGAGAGCGAGATGGCTCGCCTCGCCCGGCACCAGAAAGTCTGGGAAGCGATTATCGAGCGAGCGCGGGCTCTCCAGGAAGTCCAGCTCGTCTTCGAGCCCGATGGGGTGCACGTCGCTGCCAACGCGCCGGCGTCGACCGCCGCCGAAGTGATTTCTGCCTTGAGATACAGGGAGGTTTCCTTCTCGTTGCTTCCCGTCGATCCGAAGCAGTCGCTCGAGGGGGAAGAAAGCTTCGAGCCCAGGCAGGGCGACATTCAAAGAGTCGTATCTCAGATGTTTCCCGGGGCCGCGGTGGCGCCGGACGTCGAATCCCGCATCAGGATCGGGATTCTGAACGGAAACGGTGGTGTTGGCGTAAGTGAAGCTGTGGCGAGGCGGCTCGTACCGCTCGGCTACAGGGTGGTCTACACGGAGAATGCCGGCCGTTTCGACTACCCCGAAACCCAGATCGTCTTCTACCGGACGCCGGACGAGCGCTTCGCCAGAGATATCCGGGCCGCGCTCGGGAGAGGGAGGCTCGTATTCAACCGCGAGACCCAGGACGTGGTGGACATCTTGATAGTGGTGGGTCGCGACTTTCCTGCAGAGCAGGGGTCGGGCGGGAACGAAGGGCAGGAGGCACCCTGAGTCTCTCGCCTCCTGCGCCTTCCCATTCGCGCATCACAGTGACTAGGCGCAAAGCTGCGTGCGCAGCATGCAATACGACCAGAGGCAGCACGTGAGCGAACCTGCGCCACGCAAGGATTCGGAACGAGTGCTGGCCGCGGTCGGGCGAGTGGCGGCGGAGAAGAAGGCGACCTCCGCGGTAGCTCTGGAGGTCGGCGAGTACCTCGTCATCGTCGACTGGTTCGTCGTGGTCTCGGCGCCGAGCAGGCGCCAGGTCAGGACGCTTGTCGAGGAGGTCGAGAAGACTCTCGCTCGCCTCGGCGTGGTGGTCCTCGGTAGGGAAGGGCTTGACGCAGCCGAGTGGGTGCTCTTGGACTGTGGCGAGGTGGTCGTCCACGTAATGACCGACGAATGCCGTGACTTCTATGCGCTCGAGCGGCTGTGGGCGGGCGTGCCTTCCCAAGACCTGATGTCGGCGGTACCGGCTTCCAGCGGACCAGTACGGGGAACGGGGCTGCCCGAAGAAGGACTCTCTCGGGGCGGCGCTCAGGTCGTTGCCACCGAGGCCGACTGATAGGGGGCGGTCTGTGGCTCTCGGGGTTGGCCTCCGCCCTGCGAAGGTGAACGAGGAGGTCTTCCCGGTAGATGCACGTTTGCGGAGCACGAAGGACCCGAAGTTTGCCGCTGCGTTGCTGGTGCTGCTGGTTTCTGCATCTTGCACCGGTAAGAGTGGAGGTGCCCAGCAGCCAGCGCTGCCCTCTCTACCGGACCCCCCACGCCCGGTCGTCACATGTACTCCTTCTGCCGTCTTCTGTAACGTGGCGGCCGACGCCGGATTGCAGGATGTACCGAGGTACGGTCGAGGCGTGTCCTTCGCCGATGTCGACAGGGACGGCGACGATGACGTCTTCATCGCGGATACCGATGAACGCACTCACCGCCCCTACGGCGTGTCGAGCATTTACCTGAACCGGGGCGACGGGACTTTCGAGCGGGCAGACCTGGGACTCGACGAAGCAGACCTCTTCGCGACGTGGGGCGGGGCTTTCGGCGACTACGACAACGACGGGTACCCGGACTTGCTCATCACGAACGGAGGGTTCAGCAGGTCGTCCACGGTCGCTCTCTACCACAACGACCTCGCGTCCAGCGGCAAGTTCACCCGAGTGACCGACTCCAGCGGCATCGCTCGAACCTTGAGGGAAGACGTATGGTGGGGGGATCCTGGGCCGACTACGACCTGGACGGGTGGGTCGATTTCGCCGTGGTACCGCTAGGGGGTCCGATCTGCCTGTTTCACAACGAGCGGGACGGGACGTTCTCCGACGTGACGGAACGCTTCGAGCTGACCTCCACCCACCTGGTAGCCAAGAACCCGGTGTGGTTCGACATGGAAAACGACGGCGATCCCGACCTCTACATCCCTGACAACGGGATCGTCCACGACGCCACGAAGCTCTACGAGAACCGGGTCCGCCAGGGAGAAGGTTTCGTGGACGTTACCGCCGAGCGCATAGGTGCGGTATGGCCGGATCGCCCGGGCGGCGTCTTTGCGGCTTCGGCAGCCGACTTCAACCAGGATGGTTACGACGATCTGTATCTGGGTCGGTGGACATGGCAAGACCTGGTGCTGGTCAACGACGGCAGAGGCTACTTCAAGGCCTACGGGCGAGATGTGGGGATCGACACGGAGGTCAAGTACGAGTCGCCCCTCGAGGTTCCTGGCAACTGGCTGTGCGACCGCTCGGAGTCGGAGAACACGATGGGTCTCGGCGTCTCCAGTATCGACGGCGATCTGCCCATGGTCTTCATCGGGACGGGCAATCCGGACTGCGCCTTCGATGACGTCGTCTTCTGCACGGTGCTGGACGCCACGCACCCCGCTGGGTTCCACCTGCAGCGTTGCTCTACGGATTTCGTCGCCGGCCAAGGCAAGACCAGGGCTCACGGTGTGGCCACGGCCGATGTCGACAACGACGGGGACACCGACGTCGTCTGGGCGAACGGCGGCCACCCTGACGAACACGAACAGGGCGAGCCATTCGTGGACTCGCGGGAGTGGGTCTCGTTGTTCGAAAACCGCGGCCGCTCGAATACAGCGACGTTGGTCGTAGAGGGGACGCGTTCGGGTCGGGACGCCTTCGGAGCCCGGATCCGGTCGGAATCTGCGGGGGTGGTGCGTCATGAAACCGTCAGGTGCCAGGGAGGTTTCGTTAGCCAGAACAGCCGATCGGTACTCGTTCGGGCCGACCCGACAACTGGGGCGGAGGTGACGGTCTTCTGGCCTGCCGGCGGTTCCGTCCGCGTGCACGTGCAGGCCGGCACGGTGGTCTACGTCTCCGAGAACGGCTCGGTACGGTCGGTTCCCCGGCAGCGGACCTAGGAGGGCCAGGCCGAACGGCGGCATGCGCAGGGTATGGCGCCTTACCCATTGGGTGCCCCGTCCTCGAAGGGAACTCGCGAGCAAGGTAAGGAGACAGGCGGAGGTGAATACCCTAGACGCCATAAGAGCGAGACGGGATGTGAGAGAGTTCTCGGGGCGTCCCATATCCGAGCCGGACCTCGAAGCCATCCTCGATGCGGGAAGAAGGGCTCCTTCCGCTCTGAACCGCCAGCCCTGGAAATTCGTTCTCTGCAGGGAACGCCACACCCTGGAAGCACTTGCCCGGGCCGCGGGAGGGGCGGATCACGTGGCCCAAAGCGCAGCCACGATTGCCTTGGTGGCCCCCAGGCGCGACACGGAAGAAGCCCGGGCCTTGCTCCACTTCGACCTCGGCCAGGCGACCATGTCGATGATGCTCGCGGCAGTGGATCTGGGCGTGGCCAGTGCTCATGCAGCAGTCAGGGACGAACAGGCTGCAGCGAAGGCCCTGGGGCTACCCCTCGACCACTTCTGCAAGTACCTGATTGCCTTGGGTCATCCGGCTCGGGGGGAACTACGGCCGGTCTCGAATCCGGACCGCCTCCCCCTGAAGGAAGTCGTTCGCTACGAGAGGTGGGCCTAGTCGCCCGTTCGGAATGCCGCCGCCCACTGCCAGCTTCCGGCCGCATTCGTCGGGACCTTAGACCCAATTTCGCGGGACCTGGGCAATGGCACAGCGGAGGACTACGAGCCCCTCCGTAAGATGACCGCCGCCCCCTCTTACGGGCTTGCCGGTTCGACGAAGCAAGAGAGCGATCCGGCAGATCCGTGAGAGGAGGAAGCGATGGCTGGGATTCACGCACTGAAGCCGGTGAGGAGGAGTATCGTACTGCTCCTCACCTTCATCGCCGCAATGGCGATACTGGTTGCGTCCGGACCTGCCACCAGGGCCGACGCAGCTCCGAAGGCGGGCGACTCCCGCATGCCGGTGCCGCTCTACAGTGCCGGAGCGGCTTCCGACGGGAAGGCGTTGTACCTGTCCAGGGTGGGCTTCTCGGGCCCTGGACTCGTCAACGCCTACTCGGTTCCCGACGGCGCGTTGCTAAGGCAGAACTCCGTCTACCCGGGAATGCTCTTCGACCTGGAGGCGGACCCCGCGACCGACCGTATCTTCGCAGCCGACAGCACGGGAGTTCATGTCTACCGGGGCTCTGACATGTCCTACATCACCTACATCGACGTTGGCGCCTCGATAGCAGACATCGCCTTCGAGCCGACAAGCGGGCGGCTCTTCGTCGGGGTGAGAGGGCTGAACGTGGCAGGTGACAGAGCCGTCTTCGTGGTGGACCCGGCTACCGGCGCCAGGGTGGCCGAGATCGCCACTGGTGCGGTTTACGCAACGAACCTTGCAGTGGATACCCGCAGGGGAGCGGTGCTCGTCGGTGAACACGGACGGGTAAGGATCTTCGACGGGGCCACGCTCGCCGTGCTCGCAGACATCACCTCTCCGCTCGCTGCGAGCGACTCCTTCTACGCACTCGACGGCAACACGATCTACGTCGCCGGCAAGAGGACCGAGGTCGTGACGGCAATCGACGCTGCAAGCGGAGAGATTCTCGCCTCCCGCACTGTCGGACGAGCCTCGGCGCTTGCCCTGTCTCCGCAAGGGCCGTTCCTGTGGGTGGCGCACAGGTCCCCCTCGGCCGCTTGCGAAGAGATCGCTCCCACCTGCCCGTATGTCATCTCGAAGCTCAACGTGAAGAACATGCGAGTGCAGTGGACGGGTTCAGAAGCTCTCCTCGACTACCCCTACCCCCAATACCACAGGCTGACGCTGGTCGGCAGGAAGGTGGTCTTCACGGCGTTTCGCTCGGAAGAGGCTCTCGTGCACTAGGGCCCTTGCGAGGCTTGCCACCCCGAAGCGTCGGCGAGACCGCCCACTCGCCGAAAGGGACCGGAGGGAGCTGGGGCTTTCTCCGGTCCCACCTTCTTTGCTACCGGCCCATGCGCCGGGAGCGTCTGCGCCCGGGGCCCCTGGTGGAGGTTGCAGGGAGGATCTGGGGATCGACGACACAGGGAGTCGGACTTTGCTGTAGCCTATCTGTACCGCCGTCCTGGATGGGTCGGCGCCCTCTCACCGTAGAAGTTGGTTCCCGGGGTTTTATGGCCGCACTCGACACTCCCGTAAAGGAGTTCCTCACCAGAGCAGAAGGACAGCTCATCTCCGAGGACGACTCCGTTGCCGAGGCGGCGTCCATGCTGGCCAACCTCCGGACGGGGTGCGTTCTGGTGGAACGCGAAGGCAAGCTCGCCGGCATCTTCACCGAGCGGGATTTCCTGGTACGCGTGGTCGCCGAAGCAAGGGATCCCAACGCCCTCTCTGTGGGAGAGGTGATGACATCGGACCCGGAGTGTGTCGAGGAATTGACCCCCGTCGCCTACGCGATCAACCGGATGGCTATCGGCGGCTACAGGAACATTCCTGTCGTCACCAGAGAACAGCGCCCCCTGGGCGTCGTGACGGTCTTCGACGTCATCGACTACCTCATGGACCTGCTGAGGGAGAGGTCGGACGAGAGGCGTGACGGTTCCGAAGACGATGACACGGACTGGGTGGACATCGGAGGTGGGTGAGGCGATGGAGAAGGTAGAGCCCCCGGTGTTCGTGGACGTAGGAGACCGGCCGGTCTCGGAGCTGAAGTTGAGGGACTGCATAACTGTCGGGCTGGACGCGGTAGGCGAGACCGCGGTCGAGGAAATGCTGAGACACGAGAGGGGAGCGGTGGTGGTCGTGGACCAGTCCGGGGTGGTCGCCGGCATCTTCACCGAGCGGGACGTCCTGGAGCTGGAGACGCGAGCGGTCGTCGAGGGGGGGGCGGACTGGCGGAGAACCCGGGTGGCCGAGCTGATGACAGCAGACCCTATCACCGTTTCGACGGCTGCGACGTTGCGGCACGCCCTCGGGAAGCTCAAGGAGGGCCGGTTCCGACACCTTCCCGTCGTGGACGAGGGTGGGAGGCCGGTAGCGTTGCTGTCGATAAGGGACATCCTCGCAGAAGTCGCCGAGTACTTCCCCACTGAAGTTGCGAATCTTCCTCCCGAGCCCTCCCTGGAAGCCCGGAGTCCGTGGGGGGCCTGAGTCGCAAGTTCCCCACCTCTGGCAACCGCCGGTGATGTGAATGCTCGCTTTCCTGGAGCGGTGCAGCGCTACCGGCGGGCCTTCGCCTCCTCCCGGTGCCAGGCCACTTCTCCTCCGATGTAGGTGGCGACGGGACGGACCTTGCGGTCGGCGAGGGCCGAATCGGCAAGCGGGTCTCCGTCGAGGATTACGAAGTCGGCCGGCCTCCCTGGAGCGAGGACGCCACCGCCGTAACCGGCGAGCTTCGCCGCCTCCCTCGTAAAGAGCGCCAGGGCGGTCTCAGGACCGACCGCCTCCTCGGGCTTTACGGTCTTGCCCTCCGGGTTCCTCCGCGACACGGCGCAGGACAGTCCCACCCAGGGGTCGGGCTCGCCCGAGGGCTGGTCGGTGGAGAATGCCAGAAACGCACCTGCTTCCAGCAGGCTTCTCACCGGCACGACGGAGACGTCGGAGGGGAGGGGGAGGTCCGCCAGCCAGGGGAAGAGGTCGATGAAACCGGGCTGGGTGGCAATGCCGAACCCGGATGCGCCGAGGTCTTCCACGAGCTTCGGGTCGGCTATGGTGACGTGCTCCAGCCTAGGTGTTCCTACCGGGTTCTCGAGAGTCCGATAGGCCTTCATCACGGTCCGGGCCGCCCTGTTACCAAGGGCGTGAGTGATGATACCGAAGCCCCGTTCGGACGCCCGCTGGATGAAGTCCCGGTAGGCGTTCTCGTCGACGAAGAGCTCTCCACGCAGCAGGTGACCCCTGCTCAGGCGAACTGGTACCGTGGTGTCCGCCAGCATGGCCACCGTGGCCAGGTTCCGGGTCCTGAGGCCGTGCAGAGCCTGGCGCGCAGCCGCCCTCAAGGTCCTGGTGAGGCTGAGCTCCACCGCACACCGCGTGGCGCCGTCCATGAAGATCTTCATTGGGCCCATCACCAGAGGACCGTGTCGCTCGCCGGTGGGGGGTCCGTCAAGGCGGCCCTCGGGAAGGACGAAGAATCCCTCGGATCCGGTCGGGCACACGGTCATCGGAATTCGGATCGCCCCCTCGTCCGCCAGCGTCCGGTAGAGCTGTTCGAATTCGGGAGGTGCGCATGCGTCGCAGAGGTAGGTGAACCCGTACGAGAGCATCCGCTCTTGGTGTGCCCTCGCCAGCCCCGCCCAGTCCATGAGCGGGTCCTCGAGAGAGGCTTTCTGGGCCGGCTGAAAGGCAAGCGTCATGGCCGAGTCGTAGAGCAGTCCGGTTGGCCTTCCTCGCCTGTCCCTGTCGATCTTCCCGCCCTCGGGGTCCGGGGTGGACTCGGTGATCCCGCAGACCTCGAGGGCGACGTCGTTGACCCAGGCGTGGTGGTAGGACGAGTGCACGACGATGCAGGGACGGTCGGGGACCGCTTCGGTCAGCTCTTTCCGGGAAATGGGGCCAGGTTGCAAGGTCTCGTCGGCCCCCCAGGCGATCACCCAGCTCGTCCTGGGGGCAGACTTCAGACGCTCGAAGATGTCAGCCGTGGTCGGGCAGCGCTTCGGGCTCACTTCCACCCAGGCACCCTGTGCCGCCGACTGGGCCACGTGGTGGTGCGCGTCGGTCAGGCCTGGAATCAAGCTCTTTTCGCCCAGCTCGACGACATCGACGTCGCTCTCGGCCGAGGCCCGGGCTACGGCATCCTCGTCGAGGGCCTCTATCCTGCCTCCTGTTGCATAAAGCGCCGAGGCCCTCGGCCTTGCGGGGTCCATGGTGAGGATGTGGCCTCGTATGAGAATTCCAGCCATTCTCCCTCCCGGTGATCCTCTGGGCGGCCTGGCGGGGGACGGGTCCCCGGCTGGGTTCGGGCTGCGGCTGTGCCGCCTGAGTTCAGCCGAACGCGCCGTCCGGCAGCTGCCGGAGCATCCGGAATCGCCACTGGGCTCTTCGGAGTCTAACGGTTCTGTCGGAGCTGGGATGCTGTGAGGCGAATGCTTCGAGGTGAGACCGTCCTGATTCCGGTCGGTGCTCACGGGTGGATCCGTCAGGTGGAGGTCGCACCGAGCAGGCGAGGCTCGCGCGTGGAGGCCGGCGGACCGCCCCATCCCGGCGCGGACAGAGCTGCGCTGCAATCCTTCGAGGAGGCGTTACTCGAGGCCTTCCAGCGCCTCGGTCACCGTGTGAGTGACAGGCCGGGACCTTCGACTGACATCGCCCTTACCTGTGCTGTGTTCCTGGCCCCGGTCCCGTGGCGGAAGGCCCTCTTCTTCACCGGAAGGATCAGGCACCGGATGCCCCGCCACTGCGTCGTGTACGCGCTGGTCCCCGCATCCAAGGACGCTCTCGAGGCGACCCTTTCCCGGATCGCGGCTGCGGCAGAGGGGCTTGCTCACGAGGACGACTCCCCGGCTCGGAAATCCGCCCTCCAAGCCCTCAGTTTCGAAGGCCTGGCGCCGGAAAGCCCGTGGGTGCTGGCCGAGCAAGCAGCCAGGGGTGGCCCGCTGCTGGCACTGGCAAGGGTCGTCCAGGCGCAGGCGAAGTGCATCAGGGTGGCCCTCGTGGTCCACGAGGAGGGCGATCCAGACCATGTCTACCTGTTCGACCTCGTGGGGGGCCGACCCAGGGTCGACCTGTCCGCAGGGAAAGGTGCATACGAGGAGGTCGCGACCCGGATGGCGACCGTGGTGTCCCTCCGGGAGGTCACCGACCACGTCTGGTCCGGTGAGCCGATCCCGCAATCCGAGTGGGAATCGGCACCCTCTGTGGCAGCAATGGCAAGGGCCAGCCGGGAACTGGGAAGGCGGGGCTTTTTCGCAGAGCCGGTCCACATCTCGACGCTGGTGCACGTTCCCGTGGTGAGCCGTATCGTGGCGGAGCAGTACTCGGAGGGCTGCTTCGCAACCTACGAAGGGTCCTTCGGAGCTCAGGTGGTCACGGCTACAGGGACCTCCAGGACCGTGCACAAGGGAGCGATTGCCCCGGAAGACCTCTGTGCGGTAGTAGGAGTGAAGAGCGATCTGTCCGGCGCTGTGGTAAGGCCGGTGTCCGGCCGACCCAAGACGGTCCCCTCCTCGGAGGCCGTGGACCTCTATGCGATCGACACCTCGCTGCCGTCCACCAGGGCCGAGGATGGAACGGTGCGGCCGGTGACGCGCTCGAAGCTGCACGGGCACTGTGGGGTGGTGACCTACGACGCGTCGGTTGTGGAGCACGTGCCGGTGGCGGACGCCTACCAGCGGTACCCCGTGAGCTGTGGTACCGATGCCCAGGTGAGGGCGCTGGTAGAAGCCTTCTCGAGATCCGAGGCTCTCCGTGATCCCGACGATCCTCGGATGGTCGTCTTCACCCAGCTGCCGGGCCACGGTTGCTTCCTCGTGGAGAAGTGGTCCTCCGACCACCAGCCTTTCGAGCTCATATGGAGGCTGCTCGACTCGGGCGGATTGGTCGTGGACCCGGCCGCGGTGCCCCAGGGTCCTTACGATTACAGGGCCCAAGGGTCGCTTCTTAGGCTTCGGGAGACTGCTTTCCCGGAAGCCAGCTCGAACCGCATGCGCGTCGCGGTGGCGGCCCCCTCGGGGGCCAGGGCAGGGCGGGGGCCGGCTGGAGAAGCGGCTAGAAGTCGTCGGGTCGGGGACCCAGGTAGGCCTTCTGCCTGACGAAGAGCCCCTCCTCGTCGAACCAGAAGCGGTCGCCTCCACCTACCGGCCCCACTTTCCAGGAGACCTCTATCGAGCCGTCCTCGCGCTCGTCGTATGCGACGTCCTGAAAGGTCTGGTCTCCGAAAGCTGTCAGGGTCTTCGAGAAGAACTCCGCTATCTGGTCTCGTCCTTCGAAGCGGGCGCCCTGCATCTCCACCACGGCGTCGGGCGCGTAGTCCTCGAGGATCTCTTCTACGGACGCCTTGGACTCGAACTTGTGCATGTGGTTCCGTACGCGCTCTTTCTTGTCCACGCTTCCTCCCTCTTGCTGCGTCGGTCGGTCATTCTTCCCTTCTTGCCGGGCCAACCAGTTAGGATTCCTGCGACCGCTCCGGCGGGGTACGGACCGAGCCGGTCAACGCTGACAGGGTGATGACTCTGTCCGTTCATTGTCCGGCGGGGTACGGACCGAGTAAAGCCTAAGCGATAAGGGAGGAGAGGTGGAAGAGGACCCGCAGCGGGTCGTCGACTTGCTGGAGTCCATCTGGAGGTCGATCGACGAGCTCTGTTCTGGCCTGGAAGCCGGTGACTGGAACAGGGAGACCGACTGCCCGGGCTGGACGGTAAAGGACCAGCTTTCCCACATCATCGGCACCGAGTCGATGCTGGCCGGCAAGCCCCCACCCGAACACAAGGTGGAGCCCAGGCCGTACGTGAAGAACCGCATAGGCGAATTCAACGAGATGCACGTCGACTACAGGCGCTCGTCTGCGCCAGAGGATGTACTGGAGGAGTTCCGCAGCATAACGGCGGAGCGGCTATCCCAGTTGCGCTCGATGAGCGAGGTCGACTTCCAGCGGCAGACGATGACGCCGGTGGGCCCGGATACCTACCTGGAATTCATGAGAATAAGGGCCTTCGACTGCTGGGTTCACGAACAGGACATCAGGCGGGCGGTCGGACGGCCGGGGAACCTGTCGGGCGCAGCGGCCCGGCACGCAGTGCACAGGTGCTTTCTCGCCATGCCGTACGTGGTGGGGAAGAAGGCCGGCGCACCGGAGGGGTCGGTGGTGGTCTTCGAGGTCGACTACCCCGGAAGGACTCCGCTTCAGAGCGCGGGCGGGTCGCGCGGAAAGGGCGAGACTGCACCCGACCGGCTGGCAGTGGTTGTCAAGGAAGGACGAGGAGTGGCCCTGCCGGAGGTGCCCTCCCGGCCCTCGGTTGTGATCAGGGCGAGTGTGGGGCCCTACGTGGCGGCCTGCTGCGGGCGGGTCTCGCCAGCCAGAGCCCTGGAGTCGGCCGGATTAGAGGTCTCGGGGGATGTGGCCCTGGGGCGAGCTGTCGTCGAGAACCTGGCGTTCATGATCTGAGCCCGGATCCGTCCTAAGGTGTCGGGGAGGGCGACGGGTTTCTCGGGGTCACTTCCCGCCAAGAGACCTTTTTCCAGGAAGAGTTGGTCGGCTCCATGAACCTGGGCGGCTGGACGTAGCCGAGCCGTGGGTCGTACCGGTAGTCCTTGGCGTAGCCCCGAGTGATGACTGTCTGGCCACCCTGGCTCGTATAGGTTCCCACCACGCCGCGCCATTTCTGGGCGAGGGCCCCGTACCAGAGAAGAGTTCCGTTGACGAACTGTCCGCCGCCCCAGTCAGTGCAGGCGTCGGGCGGGTTGATGATGCCCCACGCCCTCACGTTTCCGTTGAGGGCTAACAGGGCTGCGTCGATCTCTGTCGTCTGGCCCGATCGACCCGGCCGCTTCCTCGGGTCGTTGCACCTCACCCTGTCGTCTCCGATGAGAATGGAGTCGTTGGCGATCACGCCCAAGACGTCCTTGGAGCTCGAGGACTTGTCCACGTAGGTGAGTGACTTCCAGATGAATATCCGGTAGGCGGACCCTATCGTCAGCCCGCCTCTGACCTGCCCTCCCAGGTATACCCTGGCCTGGGCGGCGTTGGGCGCCGGCTTGTTGTTCACGTAGATGACGCCGTTGGGGGGCGGGTTCCACTCCGCGGTGGTACTGGTCGGGGGTGCCGACGACTGAGTGCGGGCCTGGGCTGCTCCGGGAGCTACTGCTTGGAGCCCGAGTCGTGACCAGACCCGGATCTTGCCGTTGGGCAGAGGAGTTATCTCGACCGGACCCTGGTAGACGTAGCCACCGGCCAGAGCGTCGGCCAGCAGTTGCGCGTTGGATACCGGCATATCCGAAGGACAGGCCGGGCCGGTTCTGCCGCACTCACGTGGGGGGCCGGACAGGTAAGTGGGCGAGCCGGGAGCGCCGCAACTGCTAGCGCGGTACAGCCCACCTCTTCCCGACTCGACACGGCCTTCGAAGGTGGGGCTACCGCAGTACCTGATCCAGTCGTTCGACTTGACCGGCCCTCTGATCACGTCCTGGGAGACGAAGTCGATGCCCCCGCAGTCCGGAGGGGACTGGTTGTAGCGGAGGCAGTTCGTGTTCCCACTCCTGTCAACGTAGGCTTCGAAATCCGTGAAGTATGCCCAGTCCAGGAACGACATGCGCTCCAGCTCGAGCTCCACCGTGCGGATGCGGTCTCCGTACCGCCCGCTCGATCGGATCAGGACGTGGAGCGGCCCACCGCCACTCGGCCGCGGCAGGGCGGTCACCTCCAGGCGGTACTCGCCTTCTCCGTCGGGGACGGGGGTCCAGTCGACCGTTCCCGGGAAGTAGGCAGGGTCCCTCTGGGAGGGGTCCAGGGCCCAGTACTGCGGGTCGTCTTCGAGGCGGGCCAGGTATGCGTTCGCGCCGGATTCGGCTGCCTGCAGGGCAAGGGTCCAGTCGCGGTATCGGGCCGACTGCCCGTAGTCGCTGAACGCGATGAAAGCCGCAGAGGTGGCGAGCACCGTCCCGACGATGCCCAGCGCCAGCACGGTGGCGACCGACCACCCTTCTTCGCCTCGGCTTTTCCCCAGTCGACACCCTGACCATCTCGTCGACATCTCAGAACCCCCTTGAACGAAGGTAGACGCTGTCGGAAAAGACCGTCCTGCCAATGACCGACGAGGGGTCGACGTCCATTACGAGGGTCACCTCCACCACCGAAACTTGAGCGAGCTCTTGCGAGGTAAGTTCGGACGCGGAAATGCTGGAAGGGAGCTCGGTCCCAGGAGTCGAGAAGTATCGGAACACGGGGGTCGCATCGGGACCCGCCGTCGGGTTGGACACGTACCGCACTACGTCACGGGGTCCGGCCACCACGGCTCCAGACTGCTTGGTGACCTGGTACGTGAGGACTCCGTCGGCTTCTCGCTCGATGGTCGTAACGACAGGGCTGCCTGCTGCCAGAGCGTTGTCGGTGAGTTGGTAGAAGGTGATCGAGTACGGTCCTGCCGACAGGAGCGGAGGGACAGCAGTGTCCGTAGCACCGGCGGCTCGGAGCGCCCTGGTGATCTGAGCCATGGCGAGCCTTCCTTCGGCCATCGCGGCCGACCTCTCCTGCGTCAGCTGGGAAGACTTCTGCCAGGAGTCGAACTGGACCGCCAGCATCGTGCCGACGATCGTGAAGATCAAGACCACCATGACGAGCTCGGGAAGGCTCACCCCCTGCTCGTCGGGGGCCCTTCTGCTCCTCTGTAGGGGTGCGAACGAGCCCATCACGATACCGGCACCGTCACTCTGGTGGGATCGGAAGCCACGATGACCTGTAACGAGCCCTGCAGTGCCGGGCTGGGCGAGGTCCTGAGGGCGTAGACCACGTAGGGCCCCGGCAGGATTCCCGACCTCTGGCTCGTGCCGTTGATGTCGGTATTGGGGAACAGGGTGGTGACCCCGCAAGCATCCACCGCCCGGACCTGCGCGTTCTGGACGGGGCTCTCGTTCGAGCCCAGGACCGTCACTTCCACCGTCGCTTGCGGTCCGGGCGAGAGGAAGACGTCTACGTTGTTGGTTCCGGGAACCAGCGTTATCGGAATCTCTCCTACCGCCGCTGACATGAATCCTGCCCCGCCAGTGCAACTGAAGCCCGCGGCGACGAGCGAGTACGAGTCGGGCCATAGCCTGTCGATGGTTATCGGGCCTGTGCGGGTCGGCGAGGTGTCGCTAACGACCAGGGGCCCGAAGTCCGTCCGGGAGAGCTGGACCGCTACAGGCCCGGTGATCTCCAGGCCCGAAGTCTGGTCGAAGAACCGGACGTTGAGAGTCGCAGGCCTGGCAAGCTGGAACTCGACGTTGGTCACCTGCTGGGGAGCGACGCTTACGTTGGGGACGATCGCCCGGTCTCTCCGGTCCCTGGCGATGTACCCGCTGAGGGTGCCCGTTATCTCGTAGTCTCCCGCGAACACGCAGGTGAAGATCCAGGTGCCCTCCGAGGAGGTGTACCGGGTGGGCTCCCACGGCAGCCCCGTTCTGGTGAAGAGGTCCAGTGCGACGTTGGCGAGCGGGTAGGAGAGGTGGTCGGTGACTCGTACCGAGATGTAGCCCGAATTCGGCTCGCAAGGCGGCCCGGTGACGTAAGTCGTCATCCGAACGGGAGGCGAGGTACCCATGTTGTTCCAGGTCACTTCCACGCTCACCCTGAGGTAGTCGGCTGCAGCAGGGTTTGCCGTCCCCGAGACTTCCTCCCAGGCGACGTCGATGGTGCGGTTGAAGACGAAGGGACCCTCTCGGACGGGCTCGGGCGTGTAGCGGCCGCCGTAGTTGTCGATTATCGCCTGGAAGGTTTGAATCTCCCAGGAGCGGGCCTCCTCGAGGGTCCGCTCGGCCACCAGGGCAGCTATCGTCCTCGCCCGGGCCCTGGACTGGAGCTGCATGGCGCTGAAGAGAAGGGAGAGTATCGCAAGCGTCATCACCAGCAGTGCTCCCAGTGCCACCATCAGCTCGGTGATGGTGAAGCCGGCGTCGGCTCCCTGCCTCGGATCCCGGTCTCGTAGAGCTTGGGCCGAAGCGGCACGAGCCATGGAAATCATCGAGAGGCGCATCAGCTGACTCCTTCGATGCCGGCAGGGGGCCCGCTCAGCGGACCGGTGCTCCGCGAGCCTCCCTCGGTCGGTGCTCCGACTGGTGGCCCGCCGACCGGTTCCGAGACGGTAGCTCCGCTAGACGGGTCGGTTCGCTCGGTGGCCGTTGCGGGCAGCTTGCTAGTCGACTTGGCCACCTCGTACGCAAGGAAGAAGCTCACCGAGAAGAGGGCCATCAACGAGGCCAGGAAAGCGGCGAGGACCCGCCTCCCGCCCAGCAGCTCGTCGGCACCCCTGGAACCTGCAGAGCTAGAGGCCCCACCTTCGCCGGGCGGACTGTGGGTCGCCGAGCTCAGCGCGTCACGAGCGGAAAGCACCCATGCCGTCACGCCGGCTGCCAGAAACAAGAACTGGGCCCACCTGACGAGGGGGTCAGAAAGCGCTACGCCCACGCCCAGGAGCCAGACGACCAGGGCAGCGCGGGCCAACCCGTCTCCCTTGCGCCCCAGCGCCCACTGCCCGCCCCCCGGCACGATGCTCCACAATCTCACTCGGGAGGGGTGAGGGCAGGGCGGCCTCTCGGGGGTGGGCTGCCCCTTGAGGGGCTGGAACAGGGACCAGCCGCAGACGGGGCAATCGAGGTAGTCGATGGAATTCTGTGTGCCGCACCGGTGGCACGACCAAGACAGATCGCCGTTCTCTGCCAGAGAGATGCCCAGGGCGGCGGCTCGGCCGGAGGGGGCTCTGTCGGCGGACGGGAAGGACGACGGGCCTATCGCTCGGGGTCGTGGTGCTTCATCCGAAGAAGAGCTCTGCGCCCTCGGGTGGTCGACAAGCGCGAGGGGAAGGAGAATTCCGGAAGACAGCGTCGCGCGGGCGGCGACAGTATCGCCGCCGAACCGCTGGCGCATGGAGCCGGGCTCCGCACCTTCCCGGTGCAGGATAACCCCGGGAGATTCGAATCTATGCAGACAGAGCGAGCACCAACGCGCCCCGTCGGAATTTGTCGCACCGCAGGAAGGGCACAGCATGCGACGTTTCCCTATTTCGGCTCCGCGGTATTCCGCCCCTGTCGGGCCTATCCCGGGCCCGTCGGCCCCACTCTCCCCAGCGAGGGCCGAAGACGGCTTCCCGCGCTATGTTCGTCTCAGGCTCGGTGTTCCCACAGAGCCACGAGCCGGCCACAGCCGGCTCTTCCTTACTCACTTTACGTGGGCGGAGGAACCGGGACAATCACCCATCTGGAGTAAATTGGATTACTCCAGACGGAGTACCGCTGACGGGACCCTTGGGGGTTGGATCGGAGCTGGAGTTGCCTGGAGCGCCGAGATGGGGAGAGGTTCATGAGTTGCAGCGGTTCGACATGGCATCTGGGAGAACTGCGGCCGGAGGGGCTGCGAGATAGGCGAACCCGAACTCTCGCCGTTGGGCTGGCAGCCTTTTGCCTGGTTATCGGTGGACTGGCCCTTGCCGCTTGTTCGGGACGCTCGGCGGATACCGAGAGCAGCGGGGGGGGCGGGGAGGCAGTCGAAACGGACCAGGCCCGACCCGACTCGGGCGGGTCGTCAGGTGGGGTCGCCGGCGGTGGCCCTAAAGAGGGGAAGTGGGTGATCCGGGACGCGGGAGGGTCGCGAGCGGGCTACAGGGTCAGGGAGCGCCTCTTCAGGCTCCCAGCTCCCTCCGAAGCGATCGGAGCCACCGAGAAGGTAACGGGGGAGCTTGTCGTGGAAGGCCTTACCGTCAAGGACGTGCGGGTGGTGGCCGACTTGCGAGCGCTGCGGAGCGACGAGCTGAAAAGGGACAACGCCCTCAGGGAGAGGGGACTGGAGACCGCGAAGTACCCGGAGGCAAGGTTCGAGACCACCTCCCCTGTGGTCTTCGACGAGCTGCCTCCCGAGGGCCAGTGGACGACGGCGGTTGTGGAGGGGCGCCTGACCCTCCACGGCGTGACGAGAGAGGTCACCCTGGAAGTCGCCGGAAGGTGGAAGTCGGAAGGCGACGGGGTAATAGAGGTCTCGGGGAGCCACGAAATCGCGATGGCAGACTACGGAATCGAGCCGCCGAGCATCGCCGGGATCGTGTCAGTGACCGACCGCGGCTTCATGGAGTTCAACCTGTTCTTCGTCCCCGAGGGGAGTAGCTGAGATAGGCTGCCCTTCGAAGTGTCAGGGGCCAGGGTCTGCGAGTCGGGAATGCGGCAGACGCGGAAGGCCGGCCCTGAGGTCGCGCCCCGGTGTGCCCGCCTCCTGGGCCCCCGGGGAAACCCGGCCGGTGCGCTGCCTCCTCAGAGGGCCCAGCAGTTCACGTTGGCCCAGGACGGCGTCTGGTCCCTGAGGGCTGCTCGGGCTATCTGGTAGGTCGTGCCGTCGAGGACCAGGCCGATGTGCCCGACGATCCGGTTCGGGCAAATGCTCTGGATCTTGACGTTGGTGACAGGCTGGTTCTTGAGCGCCGCGTTCCAGTAGGGCTGGACCAGCTCGTCGTAGACCGTGTAAACGGTCGTGTACTTGACGGGGCCGGGGGTGTCGTCTCCTGAGTTGAGATTGGCAAGGAACGAGGACCCGATGCTCATCTGGTAGCAAGCAGTGCAGCCCACCAGACTCGCCAGGTTGAAGACCGTCGAGAAGTTGGCTAGCACCGTCCCGTACTGAGGAGTCCCCAGACTTACGTACCGACCGACGTGGTACGAGCCGCCCCTGTACTTGATGTAGTGGCGGGCGAGCAGACCTCCCTCGGAGTGTCCGATCACGTCTACTTTTGCGGCTCCGGTGACCTTCTTTATCTCGGCGACCTTTGCGGCGACGTATTGGGAATTCCTGGAAATGTCGCCGAAGCCCCTGTCGGGTATGTCCACCGTGAACACCCGGAAGCCGTCCTTCTCGAGCCTCGCCTTGAAGACGACCCACGAGAGTGAGTCGGCCGTGAGCCCGTGCACCAGGAGGACGGGGTTGCGGCCGGTAGTCGCCTCCGCTGGAAGGGCTGCGGTGACCCCCACCAGCAGCGCTGCTACGAGGGCCAGCGCGGACGACAGGTATACGGCCCGCACCGCGACGAGCCGTAAGGAGCCTCTGGTCAGAGGTGGCTCGAGCACGCGCCTCCCCGACATGACACCTCCCCGAAAGTATCTACCGTGCCTGCCCCGGACTCATGTCCCACCAGGCTAGCGGCTCAAGGGTGACTAGTCAATAGCGACTAATACCCAAACGGGGCGGCGTGCTGCTCATGGAGACCTGGTGCCCGACCGAGGGTCACCGGCCATTGCCAGCTCACGGAAAGCAGCCAGTGCGGGCCTGGGATTGCGTGCGATGTCGAACAGCCCCACCTGCGTCACCCTCCCCGTGGGGTTTACCAGGCCGGTGTCCCAGTCGTGCTGGTCGCCGCGGGAGTACCAGCAGATACCCCTCACGGGGACCCCGTCGTCACGCAGCCGCCCGACTTCTGCTGCCAGAGCGCGGATCCAGTCGGGGCCTTGCTCGGGGGGAAGCCCCAGGTTGGACGTTTCCGCGATCCAGAAGTCCACTCCATAGCGGTCGTGGAAGGCCCGTGCGGCTTTCCCGTAGAGTATCACCCGTTCCTCCAGGTCCACCTCGGAGAAGGACGGGGGTCTGGTCGAGGAAGGGTCGAAGACGAAGATCGGGTAGACATCGTGGCCGGCGACCACGTTGACCTTTCCCTGAAGTTCCGAGATTCGCTCCAGCACCCGGTCGTTCATCCTCTCGATGATGGGGGATGCCTCGGGCAGGGGATCGTGACCCAGCAGCAAGTCCCAGCAGAGCACGGGAAGGACGACCTGCATCGCCGTCGGACCCGAATCAGGAATCCAGCCCCCCCTGGCCGGAGCAGCAAAGCCCTCCGCCATCAGGTTCCACCCGTCCCGGTTCTCTCGGATAGCTCGCATAGCCTCGAGGTTGGCGAGCACGATGTTTCCAAGTGCTGCTGCGAAGGCGTCCGGCTCTGCCTTGCGTTCGTTCCAGGCGCCCAGAAGACAGGACTGGACTGCGGTCACGGTCGGCTCGTTTATTGGGGTGAACAGTCGAGGCTCCGGGTAGCGGTCGAGGAAGGCGGCAACGTAGTCGAGGAACGGTCCGACCCAGGAGGGGTCGGCAAAGCCGGCAAAGCGGTCGGGCAGGCCGAAGTGGCACAGGTCGACGATGGGCTCGAGGCCAGCGTCGTAGCAGGCGCCCAGAGCCCTGTCCCACAACGACCAGTCGTAGCGCCCCGGTTCCACCTCGGTGCGGCGCCAGGACATCCCGTACCGGTAGTGAGTGATGCCGAGCGAGGCGGCGTCCATGAGGTCTTGCTCGACACGAGCGAGGTGGCCGGTCGACTCCAGCTCGTCTACCCGGTGTGGCCGCCCGTCCTTGGTGACGAGGGGGTCCGAGCACTCTTCGCCAGAAGCCCAGATGAACTCAGGGAGGATGGAGTCATTTCCGGGACCTGTCATCGGGGTAGCCGTTCTCCTCGGTGGTCCACACTCGGGGGCCGATTCCAGAGACTACCTCGCGTCGTGGCTGCAATGCTCCGCCTGGAGTCTTCGTCGCCGGGCAAGGCCGAGCCCAGTCGAGAGATTGCCTCGCGTCATGCTCCACCCCTGCTCTGCAAGACCTGACGAGTGCCGCACGAATTCCTCGGAACGGGCGTTGGGACAGCGTGGGCCCGGTGCGCCTGGCAGGCGTCTGTCTTACGCCATTGCCGGCCGGTCCGGCCTGTAGCATTAGTTGTCGTGGCCATTGTCGCAGGGGTCGACGCTTGCAGGGCGGGCTGGGTGGTCGCGCTGGTGGACGGCTGGCCTCCCGGGACGTCGGTCGAACTGGTAGTCGTGGCCGACTTCGAAGCGGTCCTCGACGCTGCCGCCGGAGCGGAATCGATAGCCGTCGACATGCCCATCGGCCTTCCCGACGGGAAAGCGAGGGGGGATTACCCTCGGAGGTGCGACCTCGAAGCGCGACGCTTGCTCGGCCCGAGGGCGGCAGCCCGGGTCTTCTTCGCCCCTCCGAGAGCCACCCTCGCAGCGCGCGACCCCTCCGAGTTCCAGGAACTCCACCGCAGGGTGACCGGAAAGGGCGCAGGCCTACCTGTTTGGGGGCTTGTCTCGCGGATCAGCCAAGTCGACGCGCTCGTCTCCGCGAGAGACCAGCAGCGGGTCTTCGAGTTCCACCCGGAACTGGTCTTCATGAGGCTTTGCGAGCGGCCGCTCCCCTCGAAGCACTCGAGGGCCGGGACCGTCGGCAGACTGGAGGCGCTAGCCGAGATAGGCGTCGACCGGAGGCGGCTGGAGGGCCTCGGCGAGCTCCGAGGGACCAAGTTGGCCGACGTCCTGGACGCCACGGCCGGCGCCTTTGTTGCGGCGCAACGGCTCAGCGGAGTGCGGGGTGCGAGGAAGCTTCCCGAGGCAGGGGTGGAGAGGGACTCGAGGGAGCTCTTGATGGAGATCTGGTACTAGGCTATCCAACCAAGGGGTGGATCCGACAGCCCCTCGGCGCATGCAGCATCCAGAATTGCGTCACGGGAAGGCAGGACTGAGGGCGCCTTCGGCTGTAGGCGGCTGTCGCCGTGGAGCTGACGGGATTTGAACCCGTGACCTCTTGCCTGCCGAGCAAGCGCTCTTCCAGACTGAGCTACAGCCCCGCGGCCTAGGAGTGTACCAACCCGGACGACTTCGGGCGCGTGCTTAGTCGTCGGGGCAGCGTGAGGCAGTGGCTCGGCCTGCTCTCTGCGCCGGAAGGCCGAACCGCCTTCCCCTTCTCCTTCTCACTCAGGTGCTTCAGGCCGGGCGAGAGTTCCCCGACCCTTCCTGCTCGGCGGGGTACGGCTCCTGCTCTACCCAGCTCTGGGAAGGTGTCTGCTGGGGCGTCCACTCGGAACTCGAAGGGGCTGCATCCCACTGTGAAGAGACGGTCGCCCCGTAGTCCGGCGTACCTGCTGCAGCCTCGCCCTGTCGGGTCTCGGCGTACGCCTGGTACTCGGCCCAAGGCTGATCCTGGGCCTCAGCCTCCTGCCACCCGCCCTGCGCCTCGGTGGGTGGCACTTGAAGTGCTTGCTGGTCTGCCGGGTACTGAGGGTATCCCGTCTGCTCGGGGTACGCCTCGTACTGGGATTGGTACGCATCGTACTGACCAGCCCCGTAGCGCTCGTCGACTTGTGCGTCGTAGGCCGCCGACTCGGCAAGACCCTCAGGGTCCTGTTCCAGGACCTCCCTTATCTGGCCGAGCGTCTGGGGATCGATCTGCTGGGTTGCGCCGGCGTGCAGCTCTCTCAGCTCGGCCACCTGGGCGGCGTGGGCATGATTCTGGTGGTGGTCGGTTCCGTAGGGAGGTGGGGGAGAACCCTCCCAGGCCGCCTCGGCCGTCGTCCCAGCCGTGGTTTCGACGCTTCCCTCACCAGTCCAGGAGGCGTCGGTGTTCCACCGGGTTCCCTCCCCTCCTCCGGTACTCACGCCGGTAGACGGCGGCGAGAGTTCCTGGTCAAGTATCGGTGCTGCGGGGCCTTCTTCGACGAGGGGTGATCCTTGGGTCCAGTCTTGAGTCTGGGCGTCTTCGTGCCCGTACTCCACCGTCGGCACGCCGGATGGCCAGACCGAATTACCTCCGGCGCGCTTGGCTTCCAGCAGAGCAGCTTCGGCACGGCCAAGGAAAGAGCCGGCGTCTTCGCCTTCTTCCAGCTCGACGACGCCGAAGCTTCCGGACAGGCCCACTTCCTGGTTCCATTCGGTGTCCAGCATCCTGCGCCGGATGCGGTCGGCCACGGTAGTCCCACCCTGGACGTCCGTGTCCGGCAGGAGCGCGACGAAGTAGTCCGCGTCGTAGCGGAAGAGGATGTCACATGCTCTGGTCTCGCCGCGGACGAGCGAGGTCACCTCCTGCAGGATTCCGTCCACGAACTGGGGGCCGCGCTGCTCGAGGAGCCAGGGGAGCTGGTCCACCTCGAAGAAGATCGCACTGAGCCGTCTCCCGTAACGATGCGCTCGGGAGACCTCCTGGGGGAGGCGGAGCTCGAGGTATCGCCGGTTGAAGAGACCCGTCACCCAGTCGGTTATCGAGAACTCGGCAAGGACCTGTTTCTCTTTCTTCTCGTGCAAGGTCCTGTTGACCCGGGCTAGAAGCTCTCCGACTGCGAAGGGCTTGACGACGTAGTCCGAGGCTCCCAGCCCGAAGGCCTTGACCTTGGCGTCTTCGGAGGTCACTGCCGACAGGACGATGATGGGGATCGAGCGAGCGACTCGCTTCTCACTGACCTTCTCGAGGACATCCCAGCCCGACACCTTGGGCATCATCAGGTCGAGAATCACGAGGTCGATCCCATTCTCTTCCAGTGCCTTCAGAGCCTGGGCGCCGTTCTTCGCCTCGATCACTTCGTGCCCCTGCATCACCAGGTTGACGCGGATGACCTGGCGGACACCGGGCTCGTCGTCGACGACGAGCACTCTCGTTCTCTCTTGCAGCTTCGACTGGGAGGGGTTTTCGGCTGGCGCAGCTTCCGTCACCTTGGGAGGTCTCCCGCTATTTCTCGTAGGTCAAAGCGCTGTGAGGGCGCGCGGTACCGCTTGCAATACTTGTCTCGGACCGTAGAGGCTCGTTCATGAGGGAAATTCGCGAATGAGTGCTGGAGATCACGAAGACACGCCCTCGGCTTCAGTAGGGACCTCGGGAGCCGGAAGTCCCCGAACCGCCGGGGACGACGACTACGTCGCTTCCACCATCCAGAAGATCGAGGAGAAGTGGCAGCGGCGCTGGGAGGAGTCCAAGCGCTACTACGTGAGCGAGGACGACCCCAGGCCCAAGTTCTACGACCTGTGCATGTATCCGTACCCCTCCGGCGACATCCACATGGGCCACGTTCGCAACTACACGCTCGGGGACGTCGTCTGCCGGTACATGACCATGAAGGGCTACAAGGTCCTTTCTCCGATGGGGTGGGACTCCTTCGGGCTTCCTGCTGAGAACGCGGCGATCAAGACCGGCGTTCACCCGGCGGTGTATACGAGAGAGCGAATCGCATCGATGAAGTCCCAGATACGCCGCCTGGGGGCGGTCTACGACTGGAGCAGGGAGATATCGTCCCTCGACCCTGGCTACTACCGCTGGACGCAGTGGCTCTTCGTCAAGTTCTTCGAGAAGGGTCTCGCCTACAGGAAGCGAGCCCCGGTCAACTGGTGCCCGTCATGTCAGACCGTGCTCGCCAACGAGCAAGTAGTAGGCGAGGATGCGGCCTGTGAACGTTGCGGCACCCCGGTCACCAAGAGGGACCTCGAGCAGTGGTTCTTCGCCATCACTAAGTATGCCCAAGAACTCCTGGACGACCTGGAAGAGCTCGACTGGCCGGAGCGAGTGAAGGTGATGCAGCGCAACTGGATCGGGCGCTCGGAGGGCTGCGAGTTCGAGATGGAGATCGCCGAAGAGATCCCCTCGCTCGCTCCGGAGCAGCGGCGGTTCCGGGTCTTCACGACGCGCCCGGACACGGTCTTCGGGATGACCTATGCCGTGCTGGCTCCCGAGCACCCCTTGGTCGGCCCGCTGGTCGAGGGGACGGAGCGGGAAGCCGAGGTGAGAGCCTTCGTGGAGGCTGTAAAGCGGGAGTCCGAGGTGCAGAGACTTTCCACGGAGGCGGTAGGAGAGAAGCGAGGAGTCTTCACGGGGCGCCACGCAGTCAACCCCTTCACCGGCAAGGCCATACCCCTATACATCGCCGACTACGTGCTCATGACCTACGGCACGGGCGCGATCATGGCGGTCCCCGCTCACGACCAGCGTGACTTCGACTTCGCCAGGGCCCACGGTCTCCCCATAGAGGTGGTGGTGGAACCACCGGGGTGGGACGGGTCTCCCCTGGAGGAGGCCTACGTGGGAGAGGGGAAGATGGTCAACTCCGGCGAGTTCAGTGGTCTCGACTCCCGGCAGGGCCGAGAGGCAGTGATCGAGTGGGTCGAGCGGAAGGGGATCGGGGAGCGGAAGGTCAATTATCGGCTCCGAGACTGGCTGATCTCGCGTCAGCGCTACTGGGGGTGCCCGATACCCATCGTCTACTGCGACGGCTGCGGGGTGCTCCCGGTCCCGGAGGATCAGCTGCCTGTTCTGCTACCTGAAGAGGGGATCGAGTTCAGACCGACCGGCGAGTCCCCCCTGGCGAGGTCGGAGAGCTTCGTCAGGACCGAATGCCCCCGGTGCGGGGGTCCTGCCCGCAGGGAGACCGACACGATGGACACTTTCGTCGACTCGTCGTGGTACTTCTTCAGGTATTGCGACGCCCGCAACGACGAGGCCATCTTCGACCGGGACAAGGTCGAGCACTGGATGCCCGTTGACCAGTACATAGGGGGCGTCGAACACGCGATCCTGCACCTGCTCTACGCCCGCTTCTTCACCAAGGCGATTGCTGACCTGGGTTTGACCGACATAAAGGAACCGTTCACGCGCCTCTTCACGCAGGGAATGGTCAGGATGGGCGGGACCAAGATGTCCAAGTCCAAGGGAAACGTCGCAGTCCCGACCCAATACTTCGAGAGCCACGGCGCGGATGCACTGCGGATATACCACCTCTTCGTGGGTCCGCCTGGGGAGGACTTCGACTGGCAGGACGAAGGTGTCGACGGCGCTCTCAGGTTCTTGCAGCGGGTTTGGCGTCTTGCCCTGGGCCGTCTGGCGACTCCGGTCGAGCGTGAGGAGGAGCCGGCCGACAGGGAACTCGTCAAGAAGCTCCACCGGGCACTTGTGCGCTTCAACAAAGACTTCGAGGAGTTCTCCTTCAATACTGCTGTGGCGACCGCCATGGAGTTCTTGAACGAGGCGTACAGGTGGGCGCAGTCGCCGAGCGGACCCAGGGAGGAGACACTGAGGGAAATGCTGCACGTCTACCTCAGGATGCTCGCACCCATGGCGCCCCACATCACGGCCGAGCTTTGGGAGAGGCTTGGTTTCGAAGGTGAGGTCCACGACCAGCCCTGGCCCGAGCCGGATCCCGAACTGGCCAGAGCAGAGACCGTCACTCTGGTAGTCCAGGTCGACGGCAAGGTGCGGGACCGGATACCGATCTCTGCGGACGCATCCGAGGAGGAGCAGAAGGCTGCAGCGCTCGAGTCGCAGCGCGTAAGGGAGGCTCTGGGGTCGGCGAGCCCGAGGCGGGTGGTGGTCGTTCCCGGGCGCTACGTGGTGAACGTCGTGCGCTGAGGGCTGGACAGCGTAAGGGCTTGTTCTGCCGGCCCGCCTCCGGTCCTGCATTACCGTCACAGGGAACTTCTAGTCTGGACTGGAGCAGGCGCTCGTCGTAGGTGAGAGGGGGGATCTTGTTCGGCAGGTCCGACTACCGCTCGTTGTTCGACTTTCCTTCGGGTGCGGGGGACTTGCGCGCCCGGGCGCGTGTAGGCCCGGGGGACGCTGGCCGAACCGCACGCAGGACTTGCGGGCGTATGTCCAAGCTAGTGGGTGGGCAGCGCGCCGATGCCGCTCGTGCGAAAACCGGCTCCTCTGCGTCCGGTGGGAGCGGAGTCTTGAAGATCTCTGCCGTACTCACGGGGCTGGCTGCAGCGGGGCTTGCAGCCTATTTCCTCGTCTACCGTTCCCCCGGCCCAAAGCCGAGTTCCATTGAAGACCTCGGGCTATCTCGCGGACCGTCGGCGGCTTCGCCTCCTTACTTCGCACAGGCAGGCGACGCGTCGGACACGGTCTCGGTCGGCCCGGCAGCGAGGCTGCCGGTGGGGGTGTACGTCGCCGGAGCGGTGAACGCGCCGGGCGTCTACTTTTTCGGAGAGGGCCGACGCGTGGTGGACGCTCTCGAGGCGGCCGGTGGGCCAACTGGCGAAGCCGACCTCGACAAGTTGAACCTCGCGGCGCCGCTACAAGACGGGGTGCACATCTACGTCCCGAGGAAGGGCGAAGAGCCCTCCGTGGGCCGCGGCAGTACATCATCTGGAGCACCAGGTGCCGAAGGCTTTGCGAGCTCTTCGGGCAAGGAGGGCACTTCCCTCCGGGTCAACGTCAACACGGCTCCACCTTCTGAACTGGAGAAGCTGCCCGGCATCGGTCCTGCCCTGGCGGAGCGGATGGTCGAGGAGCGCACGCGCAATGGGCCCTTCAGGGGGCTCCAGGACCTGAGAAGGGTCTCCGGTATCGGAGATGCCAAGATCGCACAGATGGCACCCTTCGTGGTCTTTTGAAGTTCGAACAACCCTGCAAGTCGGCCGCTTCGCTGAAACTGGGGCGCACTCGAACCTCGGCGCTGGTGGCAACTGGCCCGCTTACCGCAAGCGCAGTCGTGGCGGCAAGAGGGTTGCTCGGAGGCCGGACGGATCTTGGGCGAGCGGGCTGGTGGGCCTTGCTCTGGGCAACCGTTGGCGGCGCTGCCATCGCGGCGGTGTGGAGACTTTGGGCTGGCCTCTTCGGGGACGGCGCTTCCGGCAGAGAGGCGAGCTGTGAGGCAGGGCCACCGGTCCGGGCGTGGGTCGTGATCGCGGCGGTGGTCGTCGCGATGACTGCGGCCGGGTTCGCCAGGAGTGTGGCCGAGGAATCAGCCCTGGGTTCGCTGGAACGGGCGATATCGGCGGTGCACTACCGGCATGTGGTCGTCTCCGGGACGGTGGTCTCCGAGCCAAGAGAATTCTTCAGCACTCATCGCCTCGTCGTGAGCGTGAAGAGGATGGCAACCGAGGGCAGAACGGTTGAGACCGGCTTCTACGTGCTTGCCACCATCGGCAGGATCCAACCGCCGCCGGTGGGCGCAGGGGTCCGCATTTCGGGAGTGCTCGTCCCCCTCGAGGAAAGTTCCGTGGCGTCTTGGAAGCGGGCTCATGTCGTGGCGGGCCTGCGGGCCGACCATGTTGAGGTCCGGGCGCCGCCGGGCGGTCTTTATTCCTCCGTCCACTGGGTCAGGGGGCGGTTGAAGGAGGCAGTATCGAGCACGCTCGGATCCGAGGACGCCGCGCTGGCGCTGGGCCTCCTGATAGGAGACGACTCCGGCTTCTCTGCCTCTGCAAGGGAAGACTTCCGCCGGGCGGGGATGTCTCACCTTACGGCGGTCTCCGGGCAGAACTTCGCGCTGGTTCTGGGGATGGCTGCTCTCGCCTTGAACTCCTGCCGGCGGAGGTTGGGGAGGGACGCCTTGGGCGGGCACGAGATGGCCTGGTGGTCAAGGGCAACGCTGGTCGGAGTGGCTCTCTACTTCGGTTTCCTAACGCGCTGGGACTCGTCGGTGATGAGGGCCGGTGCGATGGCGGTACTGGCGCTCTGCTGGGGCGGCGCCGGCACGAGTCGGTCACTGGAAGTCCTCTCGATCAGCGTTGCCGCACTGCTGGTAGTGGACCCCTTCCTCTTCGACAGGGCCGGGTTCCAGCTCTCGGTGGCGGCCACCGCCGGAATACTCCTGGTGGGGCTGGGGTGGGCAAGGACCTGGCCGGGTCGGGTAGCGGCCCTGGTGTCGAGGGGTCTGCTGGGACCCCTCGTTGCCAGAATCGTCGGTGCCCTCGTTGCCATGGCGGCGGTGTCGGTCGCCGCTCAGGTGTTCGTGACGCCGGTCATCTTCTTGAGGTTCGGGAAGGTGCAGGTATTCGGCGTCCTCTCGAACCTGGTCGCCGTCCCGCTGGCCGAGGTCGTCTCACTTGTCGGCTTCGCGCTGGCACCCCTGATGGTCCTGGCACCAGATCCCATGGGCAGGCTGCTGGCAGTAGCGGCACCAGCACTCTGGCTGCTGCGGCAAGTGGCCGCTGTCGTCGCTCGACTTCCACTGCTGGATGCTCCTTTATCCGAGACCGAGCGGGGAATTATCGCTGCCCTGGGATGTTGTTCGCTGGTGCTATGGTCGCTGTCGCGCTCGCATGTTCGGAGGAAAGGGGTGCTGGCTGGCGGTAGCGCTCGTAGCCGTGTCCACATCCCGAGCAAATCAGCACGCGGACGGTAGTAGGTGTGACGGAAAAGGCGATAGTTGCAGAAAAGCTCTCCAAGCGGTTCGGTCCTGTCGAAGCCGTGAGAGGAGTGAGCTTCGAGGTCGAGCAAGGGGAGCTCTTCGGTTTTCTGGGACCGAACGGCGCAGGAAAGACCACGACCATCTCGATGCTGTGCACCCTGCTCAGGCCCACGTCGGGGACCGCCAGAGTTGCGGGATTCGACGTGGTGGCCGAACCCGGTGCAGTCCGCAGGTCCATCGGCCTCGTCTTCCAAGACCCTACCCTCGACGACCTCCTCTCGGCCGAACAGAACCTCCAGTTCCACGGCGCCCTCTACGGTTTGCCTCGGGCGCTCATGCGCCGTCGGATCGACGAGGTACTCGAGCTGGTCGGGTTGGCGGACAGGCGCAAGGAGCTCGTCCGGAACTACTCGGGGGGGATGCGCCGAAGGTTGGAGATCGCCAGGGGGCTCATGCACAGCCCTCGGGTCCTTTTTCTTGACGAACCCACCATAGGTTTGGACCCCCAGACCAGGACGCACATCTGGGAGTACATCGACCAGCTGCGCCGGTCCGAGGAAATCACGATCTTTCTCACGACCCACTACATGGAGGAGGCCGAGCGCTGCAACCGGATCGCCATCATGGACTACGGGGAGATCGTCTGCATGGACACCCCCTCGTCTCTTAAAGCATCAGTGGGCAAGGATCGGGTGACTCTGAGCACCGAGGACGACGACAAGGCGGTCGTCGAGCTCGAACAGAAACTGGGGCTGCAGCCCTCGCTCAGGGACGGAGAGATCGTCTTCCACGTGGCCGAAGGCGGGGCCTTCATTCCCAGGATCTTCGAAGCGCTTGACGTGCCTATACGGTCGGTGGCCACCCAGAGACCTACCCTCGACGACGTCTTCATGCAGTACACGGGAAGGGCGATGAGAGACTCGGAAGCGGGTAGCGAGGAGATGAACAGGGCGAACCCCTGGGTGAGGGGTCACCTGGCGCGCAGGTAGTCGGGGAAGGGGTGCTTGTCGTGGCGCTGACCGATACGGTGGGTACGGTTTCGACCGAGGAGGTGAAGACCCGCTCCCTCGAAGCCTTTTCCCGCGCCGTCGCCATCGTCTGGAAAAGGGAGCTGATCAGGTTCGCCCGCTCGAGGATGCGGGTCACGACCTCGCTTGCGCAGCCGGTCCTCTACCTTTTCGTCTTCGGTGTCGGCCTCGGGCGCCTGATAAGTACCTCGATCCCCGGTTTCGACTTCAAGGCGTTCCTGTTCCCAGGCGTGGTGATCATGTCGATCATCTTCAGCGCGGTCTTCTCGGCGGTATCCATCGTCTGGGACCGTGAGTTCGGATTCCTGAGGGAGATGCTCGTCGCGCCGGTGCCGCGCTCGGGGCTGGTAGTGGGGAAGGCGCTGGGGGGAGCCACCGTGTCCACGATCCAGGGGGGTCTCGTGCTCGTCTTCGCCCCCTTCGTCGGTGTGAGGTTGTCCCTTCTCGTGCTCGTAGAGGCTCTGGCTATCATGGCCATCGCCGCCTTCACTCTCACCAGTTTCGGCATCGTGGTAGCAGCCAGAATCCAGCGAATCGAGTCCTTCCAGGCGGTCATGCAGTTCTTCCTGATGCCGATCTTCTTCCTGTCGGGGGCCCTCTACCCGATAGAGACTCTTCCCACTTGGCTCGGGGCCCTGGCCAAGCTCGACCCGGCCACTTACGGCGTAACCGCCTTGAGGAGGGTGATGCTGGGTACCGGGGCGGGGGCTTACGGGACCTCGGTCACCCTCTTCGGGCGCACGCTCCCTCTTGGCGGGGAGGTAGGGGTACTGCTGGCGGTGGGGGTCCTGATGTGCGTGGTGGCCGTCGCCCTGTTCCGCGCTACCGAATGAGCCAGCAGGTGGAGGTCGCAAGCGGCCTCGGATCGAGTTGAAGCCCCCGGAAGTGGAAGCCCGGCAGCTCTCGCCAGATCCTGCTCGCTCCGAGTCCGACGGTGGTCTTGGGGGCCGTGAGCCCGGTCCCTCTCCTCTCGTCCTCAGGGTGGGCAACACCGTCTACGACCTCCGCTGCAAGGTGCTGGTGATGGGCATACTGAACCGCACGCCTGACTCCTTCTTCGACAAGGGCCGCTACTTCGACCTAGACGTGGCCCTCGAACGCGCGGAGCAGATAATCGAAGAAGGGGCCGACATCATCGACGTAGGGGGCGTCAAGGCCGGGCCAGGGACGCCTGTGAGCCCGGAGGAGGAGATCGAGAGGGTCTGCCCGGTGATCGAGTACCTGGCCTCGGACCGTAGGGCAATGATCTCGGTGGATACCTTCACGGCGTCGGTTGCGGACGCTGCTCTTTCTGCCGGAGCCCAGATCGTCAACGACATCTCGGGACTCGCCGATCCGCAGATGGCTGAGGTCGCCGCCAGGCACGGGGCCACGGTGGTGGTCACGCACATAAAGGGAAAGCCCAGGGTCGCCAACCCCGAGCCGACCTATGACGACCTCGTCGGAGAGGTGAAGGGGTTCCTTGCGTCGAGGGTGGAGACGGCCAAGGCTTCTGGGGTGTCGCCGGACCGAATCGTGGTCGATGCAGGGCTCGACCTAGGGAAGAAGGCTTCCCACAGCCTCGCCTTACTCAAGGCCACCGACGAGCTCCTCGACCTTGGCCATCCCGTACTGGTGTCGGCTTCCAACAAGCCTTTCATTGGCGAGAGCCTTGGGTTAGGCCTGGAAGAGAGGGGCATTGCGAGTCTGGCGGCAGCCTGCTTTGGGATACTCAAGGGAGCGAGACTGGTACGAGTACACGACGTAGCGACGACCGCTGCAGCAGTACGCATGATCGAGGCGATACTGGGTGCGTGAGCAAGGCCACTGAGGAGCACGATTCAGGCGCGCCGCCTAACGGGCCCGTGGTCTTCGTCGTGGAGGGAGAGGACCAGGGCGAAAGGGCAGAGGCCAGAGAGACGGTTCTCGCGGAGTTCGCCCGGGAGCGTCACAAGGCACATTCGGAGCTGGCGGTAGAGCGCTTCGAGGGAGCCGAGGAGCTGGCGGTCGCCCTCATGTCCGCCTCCACGCCCTCGCTCACTGGGGGCGAGCGCGTGGTTCTGTTCGAATGCAAGTCCCTGGGTGCAAGAGAGGCAGACGACCTGTGCGGATGGCTGGAGCGCTATAGAGACGGGCAGGGTGGATTGCCGGACACCCTCGTAGTGGTCTCGTGCGAGCGCGCCCTATCTGCTGCAACTCGAAAGAGACTCGAGTCGTGCGGTGTCCGTTTCCGATCCACGGAGCGTCCTACATATGCGACGCTCCCAGACTTCATCCAGCGCCTCGCCTCGGAGAACGGACTGGCGCTCGCCTCCGAGGCCGCAGCCTACCTCGGGTCGGCCCTGGGCAACGACCCCTCGGCGATTCGATCGGCCATCGCTCAACTGCTGGATGCCTACCCACCCGACGAATCGAAGGGACGCCTCGGAACTGCCGAAGTACAGGCTCTCTTCGACCCGGCCACTCACGACACTCCCTGGCGGATGGTGTCTGCGGTGGAGCGCGGAGACACGGCCCAAGCGCTCATGCGGCTCGAGGGCCTGCTGGCTGAGGGCTACCACCCTCTCCAGGTTCTCGCGATCCTTTACACGAGCTTCAGGAGGGTTGCCTACTTGGCATCGGCTGGTGCCGCTCGCCAGGAGCTGCTTGCATCTCTCAGGCTGCCAGAGAGGGTCAAGGGCGAGATTTCGAAGTTGGCCCGGCGGCTGGGCCCCGATCGGGCAAGTCAGGCCATCACGACCATCGCCAAGGCCGAGGTGGACATGAAAGGCGGGTCCGGCCTCGGCGCCGATGTCGTCTTGGAGAAGCTGGTGGTCGAGCTTAGCGACATCTGCCGCTGAGCGGAGACGCATGCCCTCGATGCGACGAAGCGGTGGCCCCGATTCGAGGCCGGGACCTCAGGACTCGAAGCGAAGTTCGGTTGCGTAAATGGCGGTGGGGCCGAGCTGCCCTATGAGCCATGGCCTGTCGAACCCGTCGATGTCTGAGGAATAGTCGAAGACCAGGTAGCGCTTCGAGTCCAGCCTTAGCAGTGCCGGGAAGGCGGTGTCTCCTCTGGAGGGGAAATCGAGCACGTGAACTACCTTCCAGGCATTCCGGTCGATCAGGTAAAGGGCGGACCGCTTCGGAGTAAGCCAGTAGGCGAGCTCGTAAAGGGCCCACTCCAGCGGCGAGGGCAGGAACCTCCAGCCAAGGTCGAACGCGCCCCCTCGGAGGGGGGATAGGTTTCTTCTCGCTATCAAGTACACCTCGCCGCTGTGCTCGAATACGAGCGGGGAGTCGAACTTGCGGGGGTCGTCTCGGCACTCCCATTCGGCGAGTGAGCCTGCCCGAGCCCTGCAGATCTTGGATCCGTATCCGCCCGCGTCCCCGCTTTCGTTCCGGATCACCGCCCAGAGGTTTCCCTCCCCGTCGAAGGCGAAGTCCGCTTCCGAGCCCCCGCCTTCGTAGACCACGGGCCTCCGGCTGTCGACGGGGTACCACGAATAACCGTCGTCGGTCGTGAGGAGCTCGACTCGCATCCTGGGCGGAACGTTCCTCAGCGAGTAGACCTCTCGCCCTCCGCCGTATCGGACCATGAATGGCCGGCCCGTCTGGGAGCCGTGGGGGGCCGTATCACTGGAGGGTGGGGCCGTGACCTTGGTCCTCCAGACTACGTACCCCTCCTCGGAGATAGGGCGGGGCTCCGTCCACTCGCCCGTGGGAAGCCTCTCGGAGGCGTAGATCCTTTCCGGACTGAACGAGAAGGGGCTTGACCCCGCTTGAAAGAAGTAGAGGAGGAGGCGGTCATTCCAGGAGAGAAGCCTGGGCTCTCTGAGGTCTCGCCCTCTTGCAAAAGTCGCTTCCCACCTCCAGCTCGAGGCGGCGTCGTCGCTCGACAGGACATGCAGCCTGGACTTCGGGGAGGCGAAGTGGTACGGCGCCGTTCGGAATGCGAGAAAGACTCGCCCGTCGTGGTGGACGACGTCGAGGTTGTTGTTGGCGCGCTGTACCTCCAGGTCGGGAGGGAGCCCCGGTCCAGGAACCACCCGCCGCGTCTGCCCCAGGGTTATACGGGGTAGAGCCACGGAACGGTACCTGGGTAGAGCCGGCTGTCCGGCCCTGGCGGGGCGGGCATCAGGAAGTCGAGGCCGACCTGACTTTCTTGTGGAGACGAGACTTGAGCCTCGCAGCCTTGTTCTTGTGGATGATGCCCTTGGCAGCGGCCTTGTCTATCCGCCTGGTGGCGACTCTGAGCAGCTCTTCCCTGGCCTCCTCGTCCTCCCGCGCCGCCGCCTCCAGAACGCGCTTGATGCGGGTCTTCAGCTCCGAGCGGACCGACTTGTTACGGAGGCGCCGCTTTTCGTTTTGCTTGTTTCTCTTGATCTGCGACTTTATGTTTGCCACTCGACAGTCCCTCTCGACGAGTCGACCTTCCAGCGCGAAGGAGGGTCCCGAAGCCGCGGCAGGCTCTGCCGCGCCGGGAACTGGATGCTAGCACGGGTCGGACCCCGGAGTGCGCGTTGATAAACCCGTCCCGAATCCGGAACTTTGCGATCATCGCTCACATCGACCACGGCAAGTCGACTTTGGCCGACCGGCTGCTCGACATCACCGGACTCATCCCCGAGAGGGACAGGCGCGAGCAGTTCCTCGACACGATGGAGCTGGAGCGCGAGAGAGGAATCACCATCAAGGCCCAGACGGTGCGAATGGAGTTCTCAAGTGCTGCGGCCGGGAGAGAGACCGGCGATACCGGTGGGCCCGCCGGGGAACCCTACGTCCTGAACCTCGTCGATACGCCGGGACACGTCGACTTCGCTTACGAGGTGTCAAGGAGCCTGGCATCTTGCGAAGGTGCGGTCTTGCTGGTCGACGCTGCCCAGGGGATAGAAGCCCAGACCCTCGCCAACTGCTACATGGCTATCGAGGCGGGACTTGCGATAGTCCCTGCGGTGAACAAGATCGACTTGCCCGTGGCACGTCCAGACGAGGTGGCCGACGAGGTGGCGGCAATGCTGGGGGTAGAGGCGGAAGAGGTCGTCCGCCTCAGCGCCAAGACGGGCGAGGGCGTTCTCGACTTACTCGAACGTATCATCGAAGACATCCCGCCGCCGCGCGGCAGGGCGGATGATCCCCTGCGAGCGCTCATCTTCGACTCGTACTACGACAAGTACCGGGGCGTGGTGTGCACGGTGCGAGTCGTGGACGGCGTACTCGCAAGAGGAGCGCCCATCGAGCTGATGGCTGGTGGCGGGAAGTTCGAAGCCGAAGAGGTCGGAGTCCTTGCGCCCTACGCGACCCCGGTCGACGAGCTGGGGCCGGGAGAGATCGGCTACTTGATCGCCGGCATCAAGTCGGTCTCGGCTGCCAAGGTGGGTGATACGGTTACCTCGGCCACTGCGCCTGCCGAACTGCCGCTCCCGGGCTATCGCGAGCCCAAGCAGATGGTCTTCTGCGGGCTTTACCCGCTCGACGGAGACCAGTACCCGGAGCTGAGGACGGCCCTCGAGAAGCTCTCCCTGAACGATTCTTCTTTCAGCTACGAACCCGAGACCTCGAAGGCGCTGGGTTTCGGCTTCCGCTGCGGCTTTCTGGGCCTGCTCCACATGGACATCATCAAGGAGCGTATCCAGCGAGAGTACGGGGTCCAGATACTGGCCACGGCCCCCACCGTCGAGTACAGGATTCACCTCACGAACGGAGAGACGATAGCTGCCCGGAGCGCTGCCGACTGGGTTACGGGATCGAGCGTGGCCTACGTGGAGGAGCCGGTCGTGAGGGCGACGATGATAGCACCTGCATGGTGCTCCGGGTCTCTGATCGAGCTCTGCCAGCAGCGGCGTGGCAGGCAGGTCGATTTCAGGTACCTCTCCAAGGACCGGATCGAGCTGGTATACGTCTTGCCACTCTCGGAAGTCATCTTCGACTTCAACGACCAGCTCAAGTCGCGTAGCAAGGGATATGCCTCGCTCGACTACGAACCTGCCGGCTACGAGAAGGCCGATCTGGTGAAGGTGGACATCCTCGTGGCCGGCAACCCCGTGGACGCCTTCTCGACCATCGTCGCCAGGGAAAAGGCGTATTCCTACGGACGCGGAATCGTCGAGAAGCTGCGGGAGGTCATCCCCCGTCAGCTCTTCGACGTGGCCCTGCAGGCGGCGATCGGCAGCCGGATAATCGCGAGAGAGACCATCAAGGCCAGAAGAAAGGACGTACTGGCAAAGTGCTACGGAGGGGATGTCACGAGGAAGCGCAAGCTCCTGGAGCGCCAGAAGGAAGGCAAGAAGCGCATGAAGATGATCGGCTCGGTCGAGGTACCCCAGGAGGCCTTCACGGCGGTCATGGGGATAGAGGGTCCGCAGAGTCAGAAGAAGCGATGAATACCTTCTCGGCTCTGGTCGAGAAGGCCGAATCGGCTTCTCACCTGTTCGGCTTCTACGTCCACGTACCCTTCTGCTTCCGGAGGTGCGCGTACTGCGACTTCGCCGCCTTCGCCGGGCTGGAGTACCTGGTCGACGACTACGTCGAGGCGGTGACCTCGGAGATGGCCCACTTCTTCGGGCGGGAGGCTGCTTCTCTTCTCGAGGGGACCACGGGCACGACGGTCTATGTTGGCGGAGGGACGCCGACTCTCCTTGATTCAGGCTCGCTGGCGGCACTGCTGGAGCCGCTCCTTGCGACCGAGCCCCTGGAAGTCACCGTCGAGGCCAACCCCGAATCCCTGGATCTGGCCAAGGCAAGAGAGCTGGCGTCGATCGGGGTCACCCGGGTGTCGCTCGGTGCGCAATCCTTCGATCCGAAGGTGCTGGGCTACCTGGACCGCTCACACGATGTCGATGCCCCTGGTGAAGCAGTAGACGCGCTGAGGTCTGCTGGCATCTTCGAAGTCAATCTGGACCTCATCTACGGTTCCCCACCCGAAGACCAGTCTTCGTGGGAGCACACGCTGGAGGAGGCGGTCGCACTCGAACCCACTCACCTCTCCTGCTACGCGCTCTCCGTCGAGAAGGGGACCGACTTGTGGCGGAGAGTGCATGCGTGTGGCGAGCCCTGTCCCGACCCGGACGACCAGGCTTCCAAGATGGAGATGGCCCACCGATACCTCGAGTCGAAGGGATACCGTCGGTACGAGGTCTCAGCCTGGGCCAGGGCGGGACATGAGTGCCTGCACAACCTCCTGTACTGGGGCTGTGGGCGCTACCGGGGTTTCGGCTCGGGGGCCCACTCTTTCGACGGTTCGAGGAGGTTCTGGAACCCGCGCCACCCCGCAAGCTACATCGAGGCCCAGAAAGGAGGAAGGCTCCCCTCGGGAGTCGAGAAGGTCGACGAGCAGACGCGGCTCCTCGATTGCCTGGCACTCGGGCTCCGGAGGACGGTTGGAATCCCCTGGCCTCTGGCCGACCCTCCCTCGAGCGAGTTCTCCAGGACTGGAAGGCTTCTGGATGTCGGGCTGGTCGAGATCGTGGAGGGGCGTCTCTGCCCCACTCCGAGGGGACTGGCACTCCTCAACGAGGTCGTCGTGTCGGTGTTCGCGGACCTGGCAGAGGACGCGCGAGCCGACGTTTGTGCCTTATCACTCTGAGGGGTCGGCTGCTAGAATCGCCGTGGAGCCTACGTCGGGCTCCTCACGCTCGGTTCTGTCGGAGTCGGCGGTCGTGGTGAATTCGGAGCGTCTGGATCCCAGAAAAGAAAAGATCCTCGCCTCGATCGTGGACATCTACACCGAGACCGGCCGACCGGTGGGATCGGCTACGGTGGCGCATGCCACCGGCCTCGGGGTCTCGGCCGCGACGGTGCGCAACGAGATGCGGGTGCTCGAGGAACACGGGCTGATCGAGCAGCCCCACACCTCCGCAGGTCGCATCCCGACTGAGAGGGGCTTCCGCTATTACGTCGACTACCTCATGCGGGAGGAGCGCCTCCCTCGCTCATGGCGGGTGGCCCTCTCCCGCCTCTTCGCGGACAGGGCGGGCGAGGTAGAGGTCTTGCTCTCTCGGGCTTCCAGGTTCGTTTCCGAGGCGACGAGGCAGGCGGCCGTCATCGTCGGGCCATACCCCGAGGACGAGACTCTCGGGGACTTCCACATTTCGATCCTCTCGGACGACCTCCTGCTCGTCAGCCTGATCACCTCAGCGGGAAGGGCCGTACTGAAGGGCGTTCGCCTGCGCGAGCCCGTGGCGGCGCCGACCGTTGCCACAGTAGAGCAGATCTCGTCCACCCTGAGGGGAACGCCCATTTCGGAGGTGGGCAAAGCCCTGCGCAAGCTTTCCGAGCCGCCTGTGGAGGGCCGCCGAGCGCCCCGGGACGTAGACACGCTTCTCACGGCGATAAGCCGGCAGTTCGACGACGCCGGGACCCATTCGGTTCCCTATTTCGTAGGCGGGGCGTCGTGGGTCGCCAGAGGCTGGCCTCGGGAAGGCCGGGAGGGTTTCGAGGACGTCCTCAAGGCTCTCGAAGATCAGCAGCCTGTGATATCTGCGATGAAGGCTTTGTCGGACATGGGCGATGTAGGGGCTTTCATCGGGTCCGAGAACCCGGTCGACTCGCTCAGGTCGTGCTCGATAGTGGCAGGAAGCATCGTGGCCGACTCCCGCGTTGTCGGATCGGTAGGGGTTGTCGGTCCGACCAGGATGAACTACGCCCAGGTCGTTCCCCTGGTGAGAGAGATCTCGCACCGTCTGGGCCGGGTCATGGTTCCGGTGCACTGAGGCCTGGGTAAGGGCGCTCGGTCCCGGCACTGAAGCGACGTGAGGATGAAGGACTACTACGCCGTCCTGGGTGTGGACAGGAATGCGAGCCAGGATGAGATCAAGCGCGCCTACCGTCGCCTGGCACGTCGCTTCCACCCCGACGCCAACAGGGATGACCCTGCTGCCGAGGAGAGGATAAAGGAGATCAACGAGGCTTACGAGGTCCTCTCGGACCCCGAAAAGCGCTCGCGTTACGACATGTTCGGCACCGCCGACTTTTCCGGCCTGGGGGGCTTTGCTGGAACATCTGCCGGCCCGTACGACCCCTTCGCTTCCCTGAACGACCTGATCGAAGACTTCTTCGGAGGCAGCTTCTCTGCGAGGAGACGGGCCAGGCGGGCTCCTTCCCCCGAGAGGGGGAGAGATGTGGTCGTCGAAGCGGAGATCGACTTCGAGCAGGCCGCATTCGGAGCCGAGCTCACCCTCGACGCCCTGGAGATCTGGACGACGTGCAGCTCGTGCAGGGGTGAGGGCGCGGCGCCGGGGTCGTCCCCGGCCGCCTGCCCTGCATGCGGCGGAACTGGCGAGATCACCGAGCGGCGCCGGTCCTTGTTGGGGAGCATGATCACGTCTTACCTCTGCCCGGAGTGTGAAGGGGTGGGGCAGGTAGTGGTCGACCGCTGCCCTGAGTGCGAGGGGGAAGGGCGAGTCCTTACCAGGGAGTCCATGACGGTCCCGATTCAAGCCGGTATCGAGGACGGAACGCAGCTGCGAGTCCGAGGGAGAGGACATGCCGGTAAGAGGGGAGGCCCCCCAGGAGACCTGTATGTCAGCGTACGGGTGCGGCCACATCCTGTCCTGAGCAGGCGGGGTGCGGACCTCCACTTCGACGCCGAGATAAGCTATGTGCAAGCGGTCCTGGGAACCGAAGTACTGGTGCCCACCCTGGACGGGGACGTCGAGCTTACCGTCCCTCCCGGGGTGGCCGACGGGGCACAGCTGCGGCTCGAAGGCCGGGGCGTGCCGTTCCTCGACCGGCCGGGGCGGGGAGACCTCGTGGTCACTGTGAGGGTCGAGATTCCTGACCAGGTATCTGCCGAGGAGCGGGAGCTGCTCGAGGAGATTGCAAGGGTTCGTAACGAGCGGGTGCATGGCGGCGCTTCCTCGCAAGAGCGGAGCCGGCGGCGCGGTGCCCGCCTCTGAGGCCCTGGCCCACGGCTGCGGGTGCTGAGTACGGGGTCCAGGACATTGTCCCAATCTGGCGGCGAATCCCCAGCAGACAAGGAGTACGCGGTACGCCTCGGTGCTCACCTCAGGCGTGTCCGTAAACAGCAAGGACTCTCGCTACAGGATGTCGAGCGGATGACCGGCGGAGCCTTCAAGGCGTCCGTGCTGGGAGCCTACGAGCGAGGCGACAGGTCGATCAGCATCCCCAGGTTGGCCGGGCTTGCCGAGTGCTACGGTGTCACCCTCGAGGAGCTCTTGCCGCCAGAAGAAGAGGCCCCCCTGCAGCCCCCCGCGACACTTACCGGCAGGGGTGGGGTGACCATAGACCTTGGGGCCCTCGAGTCCTCCCTGGACAGCGACGCCCAGATAATAGAGCGCTATGTCAACAGGATCAGGTTGGAGCGGGGATCTCAAGAAGAGAGAATGATCACCGTCCGGCGAGACGACATAAGGGTAATCGGTGCATTTCTGGACATGGCCGAAGAGGACCTGCTGCGGCGCCTTCAGGAGCTCGGCGTAGTCGCCTTGAGACGAGAGGCTGACTCGGAGTCTGGCGCGGTCGGGAGAGGCCAGGAACGGGATGCCGAAAGTACTCCTGCGAACTCTGGGCTGTAGGCTCAACCAAGCCGAGACCGCCGAAATCGAGGAGGGCCTTCTCTCTTCCGGCTTCGAGCTCGCCGGAGCCGACGACGTCCCCGACGTGGTAGTGGTCAATACCTGCACGGTGACGGCGGATTCTTCCAGGTCTTCCAGGAGACTGATAGCACGGTCGGCGCGCCAGTTTCCCAGTGCTCGTTTGGTGGTGACCGGGTGCTACGCGGTGGCCGCCCCTTCCGAGGTCTCTGCCATGGAGGGTGTCGACGATGTCGTGGCGAACAAGGACAAGGACTCCCTGGTCGACTACCTCCGTGAGCGGTACTTCCCGACTTCCCTCGGCACATGCTCCGAGAATCGGTCCTGCGGATGGCATCCCCGTCCGGGCAATTCCCTGCCGCGACTAGGCTCGCCCAGGGTTACCCTCAAGGTCCAGACCGGCTGCGACGAGCTGTGCACCTTCTGCATCGTTCCAACTACCCGGGGAGGTCTGGACTCGAGGCCAGCCGGGGAGGTGGTACGCCGGGCACGTTCCGCCGTCGAGCGCGGCGCACGGGAACTCACCTTGTCGGGGGTGCACCTGGGCAAGTACGGGAGAGATCGCGACGAGGGATTCGGCCTGTACGAGCTGGTGCGCCTGCTGCTTGACGAGCTGCCTGGCGAGGTTCGCGTGCGCCTCTCGTCGGTCGAGGTCACTTGCGTGGGGCCCGAACTGGTGGAGCTCATGGCGACCGAAGACAGGCTCTGCCGGCACCTGCACATCCCGTTGCAGTCAGGAGACGACAGCGTGCTCCAGGCGATGAAGAGGCCCTATACGGCGCAGAAGTTCCTGGAGGTGGCTGCCTCGGTCAAGGAGCGTGTCCCCGGCGTGGCGATCACCACCGACGTGCTGGTCGGCTTTCCCGGGGAGACTGTCCGGGCATTCGAGAACACCCTGCGGGTGATAGAGGAGGTGAGCTTCGCCAAGCTCCACGTCTTCAGGTACTCCGGGCGGGAAGGGACACCGGCTTTGTCGATGGCCGGTCAGGTCTCCGAGGAAGAGAAGAAAGCGCGATCCAGAGTCGTCCGGGACCTGGGCGATGAGCTTCGCCTGGAGTTCCACCGGCGGGAGGCGGGTCGAGGACTCCTCGAGGGAGTGTTGGTCGAGGGAGCCGGGCCGTCCGACTCGAAGGAAGCAGGCTCCGAACAGGGGGCCAAGCCCAGACTCTTCGGCATCACTGACAACTACGTCAAGGTCGAGACCGCTGGGCCGGCCGGGCTGGTCGGGGAGACTGTGGCGGTGGCCCCATCGGGGGTCTCGGTGGACAAGGTCTGGGGCGAGCTGGCTTCGGGCATACCGGGCGGGAACGCCGAGGGGCGGGAAGCTATGGCGGGCGAATCAGCTCTCCCGGAGGAGCCGGTGCATCCGGCCAGAATCCTGGAGATTACCTGGAGTTGAAGAGGGCTCTGATCACGGGCATCACAGGCCAGGATGGCCTGTACCTGGCGGAATTCCTTCTCTCGAAGGGATACCGGGTATTCGGCATGGTGAGGGGACAGGCGAATCCCAAGGTCCAGCGGGTAAGGGAGATCGTACCGGAAGTCGAGCTCGTCTACGGCGACCTGAACGACTACTCGTCCCTCCTGTCCGTCGTGGAATCCACCGAGCCTGACGAGGTGTACAACCTCGGCGCTATCAGCCACGTCCACCTCTCGTTCCAGCAGCCCGAACTGACATACTCCATCACGGGACTCGGGGTGCACCGGATGCTCGAGGCGGTCAGGCGATACTCAGGGGGCGGGCGCTCGGTCAGGTTCTACCAGGCCAGTTCCTCGGAGATGTTCGGCAAGGTCAGGGAGACCCCGCAGAACGAACTCACCCCCTTCCATCCGCGAAGCCCTTACGCGATAGCAAAGACCATGGGCCACTACGCCACGGTCCACTACCGGGAGGCTTACGGGATGTTCGCGTGCAGCGGCATCCTCTTCAACCACGAGTCGCCTCGTCGGGGCCCGGAGTTCGTCACGCGCAAGATCTCGCTGGGTGTGGCCCGTATAGCTGCGGGAAAACAGGAAAAGATCTCGTTGGGGAATCTGAACGCCAGACGAGACTGGGGGTTCGCGGGGGACTACGTCAGGGCCATGTGGCTGATGCTCCAGCAGGACGAGCCCGGCGATTACGTCGTAGGGACCGGCGAGTCGCATTCGGTTACCGACTTCGCCCGTCTGGCCTTTGCCCAAATTGGAATCTCCGACTTCGAGAAGTACATCGAAGTCGACGAGCGTTACCTGAGGCCGGCCGATGTCGAGGACCTACGGGCGGATCCTAGCAAGGCCAGAAATGAGCTCGGCTGGGAGCCGACCGTGTCCTTCGACGAACTGGTGAAGATGATGGTCGAGTCGGACCTGGCCGCCGAAGCCGCCGCGGGATCCGATGCAACCTCTACTGAACCTGAGCAGCCACCCGGTGGCGCCGGGAGCGCACTTCCGGGTCACGACTGCTGAAGAACCTCTCCGAGGTGGGAGGGCTGCCGCCCTCGAGCCGACTCGCGCCGAGAGAGGGCCGTTGGCGGCCCGGCGAGAAGTCAGCCGGTTGCCGGTGTGGGCCTGCCGGGTTGCTCGTCGGGGTAGGCGGAGCGCTTAGGAACCATCACCCGCCGCACGAATTCGCACACCACCGTACCGTCCTGCTTGTAGGCGATCGTCTTGACCCTCACGATTCCCCGGTCCGGCTTCGACTGGGACTCCTTCACCTCCAGGACCTCGGTTTCAGCATAGATGGTATCCCCGTGGAATACGGGTGCCGGGTGCTTGAGGTATTCGATTTCCAGGTTGGCGATCGCCTTGCCCGATACGTCCGGCACGCTCATCCCCAGGGCGAGCGAGTAAACGAGGTTCCCTACCACTACGTTCTTCTTGAACTGCGTCTCGTTCTCGGCATAGTGCGAGTCGATGTGGAGGGGGTGGTGGTTCATCGTGATCATGCAGAAGAGGTGGTCGTCGTATTCGGTTACGGTCTTGCCCGGCCAGTGCTTGTACACCGCCCCTACTTCGAAGTCCTCGAGATACCGCCCGAACTGCAACTCAACCTCCTTCGTTGCAAGCATCGCTGCCTTCAGGCGACAGCCGATGTCACCTCAGGACTCGACCCTGTAGCGCTTCAGAAGCTGGCGAGAGATGATGTTCTTTTGAATTTCGCTCGTTCCTTCCCCGATCAGCAAGAAGGGAGCGTCTCGGTACAGGCGCTCGATCGTGAACTCCTTGGAGTAGCCGTACCCGCCATGAATCCTCAACGACTCGGTCACGATCTCGTGGCAGGCCTCCGAGGCGAATAGCTTGGCGATTCCCGCCTCCAGGTCGGCCCGTCCTCCTGCATCCTTCTTGCGGGCGGCGTTTATGGTCAGTGCTCTTGCAGCCGCAAGCTTCGTCGCCATGTCGGCCAGCTTGTGCGAGATTGCCTGGTGTTCGGCTATGGGCCTGCCGAACGCTTCTCTCTGCTGGGCATATCGAATCGCCTCCTCGAAAGCACGCATCCCAAGACCCACGGCTCGTCCTGCCACGTTGACTCGCCCTACTTCTATGGAGTCCATCATCTGGTAGAACCCACGCCCTTCCTCTCCTCCCAGCAGGTTCTCGGCCGGGCAGCGGTATCCGTCGAATATCAACGCCGTCGTCTCGACGCCCTTGTACCCCATCTTGGGGATGTTGGCTGTGACGGTCAGGCCGTCTTGCTTTTCCACGCCGGGTTCCTTCTCTACCAGGAAGACACTCATCCCCCGGTGAGGTGGTTCGGCCTTGGGGTCCGTCTTGGCCAGCGTCGCCACGAATCCCGCGCGCAGGCCGTTGGTCACCCACATCTTCTCTCCGTCGATGACGTAGTAGTCGCCCTCACGGCGCGCTCTGGTCTTGATGGAGGCTACATCCGACCCGGCGCCCGGCTCCGACATCGAAAAGGCCCCCCGTATCTCGCCCGCAGCAATCCGGGGGAGGAAGCGCTCTTTCTGTTCCTGGGTCCCGTGGTTCGAGATCAGGTAGACGTCTATGAAGTTCGTGTTGATGATGCCGGCCAGGCTCATCCATCCCCGGGAAAGCTCCATGACGACAAGGACATAGGTGAGCAATCCCTCCCCGAGTCCCCCGTACTCTTCGGGGACCGTCAGGGCGAAGATCCCCATCTCCTTCATCTGCTCGACGATCTTGTTGGGGAAGGTGTCCGTGTGCTCGAGCTCGTCTGCGACAGGGATCACCTCCTTGTCCACGAACTCGCGGACCGTGGAGACGATCTCCTTCTGAAAGTCGGTGAGGTCTTCGGTGTCTTCGAAGAGCACTGCGTCTTCCCCTTCCTGTGCCGGTCCTCCTTCGAGCTCTGGGTTCAGGAGTCACCCATGAAGTCCTGGAGCGTCTTCTGGCGCACCAGCCCGGCACGACGCCCCTGCTCGGCGGTGACCGCCGCCATCTTCCTGCTCGCCTCGTCGATCATCTCGTCCCCGAACATCACCGCCCCACGCCGCTCTATGGTGGTGGCCTTCTCGTAGGCTTCCAGGATTGCCTCCGCTCGCTCGTAGGCCTCCTGGTCCGGCGTGTAAATCTCGTTGGCGATCGGGATCTGGTCGGGGTGGAGGACCCACTTGCCGTCGAAGCCGAGCATCCTAGAGCGCGTCGCCACCTCTCTGTATCCGTCCAGGTCGCGGATCTTGGCATAGGGGCCGTCGATGGCCTGCAGGCCGGCTGCCCGTGCAGCCGAGAGGATCTCCATGAGCACCCAATGCCAGTGGTCACCCGGGTACTCCTCGATGATGTCGCCCACGGTCAGGTGTGGCATCCCCATCGAAGCGGCCATGTCGCCGGGTCCGAAGATGAGGGTCTCGAGTCGGTCCGAGGACTGCGCTATGTCGTGGATGTTCTTCAGCCCCTTCGGGTTCTCTATCTGGGCTTCGATTCCGATGCGCTTTTCCAGCCCTATGGTCTCTTCGATCATGCGCAGCGTCGTGTCGACGAAGGTCACGTCGTTTGGCGACTGGACTTTGGGGATCATGATGCAGTCGATTATGTCCCCAGCTGCCTCCACGATCTCGATGAGGTCCCGGTAGGCGAACCTGGTGTCGATGGCGTTTATCCGCACTACGACGGTCTTTTCGCCCCAGTTGCCTGCCTTGAGTGCCTCGACGACCTGTGACCTGGCTTCCTCCTTGGCCGCCGGGGCGACGGAGTCCTCGAGGTCCAAAAAGACCTCGTCGGCCGGAAGGGTCGGGGCCTTTGCCATCATCTTGGGGCTCGACCCGGGTACGGAAAGACAGGAGCGACGCGCTCTTACTTCACCCACGATTGGTCTCCTCCGGTGTCCGCGTGGTGATATGAATAGCCCTCCGGGCGCCGACGAGGACGGCGACCTCTCCGTCGTCCTCGTCGCCTGCCAGTGTCGGCTCCATGAATAGCCCTCCGGGCGCCGACCAGGGCGGCGACCCCTGCTAATGTACACGTCCAGGCGCAAGGTTTTTCAACTGGGAGGATCCGTGGCCAAGATAGTCTCCACCGCACCGCTTCCGCCCCCGGTCGTGAAGGCACTCGTCGAGTCCGCGCTGGGGCCGCGCAAGGCAGAAGTCGGCGACGTCGAGGTAGTCGGCCTGCAGGAGCGGACCAGAGAGGCCCTCCTCGAAGTGGCTCCAGTGGCTGAGGTTCTACTGGGGGATTACACCTTCGAGGTTGGAGTCGACGCGGAGGTCATCGACCGCCTGGAGCGCTGCAAGCTGATACAGCAGCCCTCCGCCGGCTACCAGCAGATCGACGTCGAAGCCGCCAAGAGGAAGGGGATACCGGTCGCCAACGCAGGCGGAGCCAATGACGTCGCCGTCGCCGAACATACCGTCATGGTCGGCCTGGCACTGCTGAAGAGCCTGTTCTGGGCCGACGCGCACACCAGGGCAGGGGAGTGGCCTCAGATGGCAGTCTCGTCGGTCGGCTGCGTGGAGCTGGCCGGGCGGACCTGGGGGTTGGTGGGTTTCGGGCGGATCGGGCGGGAGGTGGCCCGGCGCCTCAAAGGGTTCGGCTGTCGCATCCTCTACTTCGACGTGGTTTCCGCTCCACCGGAAGTCGAGGAAGAGCTATCGGCGGAGCGCCGGGACCTGGACGCTCTTCTCCGTGAATCCGACGTCGTATCCCTCCACGTCCCTCTCACCGAGAAGACCAGAGGGCTGATCGATTCGGAGGCTCTCGCCAAGATCGGGTCGGCCGGCTACCTGATCAACGTGGCCAGGGGAGAGGTAGTGGACGAGGAGGCGCTCGTCGAGGCCCTCCGCTCGAGGAAGATCAAGGGAGCCGCCATCGACGTGTTCTCCGAGGAACCCCCGCCCGCGTCCCACCCGCTCTTCGGGCTCGACAACGTGATCGTGACGCCTCACGTCGCAGGGGTAACCGACGAGTCTCGCAGGAGGATCATGCAGGTGACCGCAGCCAACATCGCCAGGGTACTCCTCGGAGAAGAGCCCGAAAACGTGGTCACCTGATCGAACTGGCCGACGGCCTCACTTTCCGCAGAGCGCATGGACCTGAAGGGGTATCCAGGGGAGCCGGTCCCGCTCCCTCCTGGGGTCCGCCGTTTTGCCCCCGCCTAGGTGAGGGAAGTGAAAATCGCTCGGGTTGGGTAATGTAGAGTTGCCTTGGGCGCACGGCGCATCCACAGGGGTGTCGTCTTCCTCCGAGTGGTCCAGGAGGTCACGGGTGCAGAGCAGGGTTCTTCCGGCCGCCCTCCTGTTTCCGGGACAGGGAAGTCAGTTCGAAGGCATGGCGGCGGGCGCAAGGCGCTCGCTCGTCGCCTCCGAGCTTTTCGAGAAAGCCGCTCGCATACTCGAGTACGACCTTCTCGAGGTCATAGAGTCCGGAGACAGGGAGCGCCTCGGAGCTACCGAAGTGGCTCAGCCGGCCATCTTCGTTACGTCGATGTGCCTGTTCTCCCAGGCGCGCCGGTCACTCTCTGAGCGGGACGCCAATGAAGGTGCAGGCAACCGACATACCGGACACCCCCTGAACGGCTTCGCGTCTGCTGCAGGCCATTCCCTGGGGGAGTACACCGCACTTGTCGCGGCAGGAGCCGTCACCTTCGAAGACGGGTTGAGGCTTGTGGCGGCGCGTGGTGAGGCGATGCAGCGGGCTTGCGAGGAGACCAAGGGGGCGATGGTCGCCTTGCTGGGCGCCGAGGACGCCAGGGTCGAGGAAGCCTGTGCCGAGCGCCGGGAGAAGGGGGGCGCCATATGGGTCGCCAACTACAACGCTCCTGGCCAGGTTGTGGTCTCCGGCGAGATCTCCGAGGCGGAGCGGGCGGTGGCCGAGCCGAAGTCGTTCGGTGCCAGGAGAGCGGTGATGCTCGACGTCGCCGGGGCATGCCATACGCCACTCATGGAGCCGGCGTCGAAGATGCTCGAAGATGCCCTCGCGGAGACGTCCTTCGTCGAACCTGAGGCGACGGTCTGGTCCAACGTGACGGCGAAGCCGTATTCGTCCGCCGACGAGATACCCCGCCTGCTCTCGAGGCAGCTCGTCGAACCGGTGCGGTGGAAGGAGACGGTCATCGACATGCGGAAGAGAGGTACTTCGGTTTTCGTCTGCTTCGGACCGGCAGATACCATGGCGGGCATTGCGAAGAGGTGTCTTGCTTCTGGAGGGTCCCAGCCCGAAGGTAACGCTGCCCACCTGCTGAGGATCGAAGACTTCGACACCGCATCGTCTCCGGGCAGGCCGGAGCCGCTCTGATGCCCATGGGCTCGAAGCGGGGCGGAGGTGCCTTGGTCCCGGTGCCCTACGGCAAACCCAGGAGTCTGGTCCGATGACGAACGTTTCGCGCTATGCCGCAATCAAGGGATGGGGAATGGCCGTGCCCGAGAGAGTGCTGACCAACACCGACCTCGAGGCGATGGTCGATACTTCCGACGAGTGGATCAGGAGCCGCACCGGTGTCGTCGAGCGCCACGTCCTCTCGGACGGAGAAAAGCCTTCGGAGCTGGGGGCGCTGGCGGCGTCACGGGCCCTGGACCGCGCCGGGCTGAGGCCCGAGGAGGTGGACACCATCGTCGTCACTACCTGCACGGGCGACCGCTCCATACCGGCTACGGCCAACGCAGTCCAGCACTTGCTGGGGAACGACACCGCCGCGGCTTTCGACGTCAACGGGGGCTGTGTGGGCTTCATACACGGCTTGCAGGTCGCGACCTCCCTGATCTGCACCGGTGCTGCGGAGCGAGCTCTGGTGGTCGCTGCCGAAGGCCTGACCCGCTTCACCGACTACCAGGACAGGTCGACCTGCGTGCTGTTCGGTGACGGCGGTGGTGCGGTGGTACTCGAGCCGAGTAGCCAAGAAGAGGGCTGCATTGCCTCCAAGTTCGCCTCGGACGCCACTGCCATAGAGTTGCTCACCGTGCCCGGTGGGATGGCCGAGAGGCCCGCGTCGGACCAGACGCTACGAGAGCGGCTGCACTACCTGAAGATGGAGGGCTCGGAGGTCTTCCGTCGGGCGGTCACGGGCATGGAGAGGGCCGTCAGAGATCTGCTCGAGGAGACCAAGACTCCGCCCGAGGACGTCGACCTCGTCGTCCCGCACCAGGCCAACAAGCGCATAATCGACGCTCTGGCGAAACGCCTCGAGATTCCCGAAGACAAGGTCGTCTGCAACATCGATCGCTACGGAAACACCTCGTCGGCGACCATCCCGATAGCGCTGGCCGAGAGCGCGGATGCAGGAAGGCTGGCAAGGGGGGACCTGGTGCTGCTGGTCGCATTTGGCGCAGGACTCTCGGTCGGCGCGGCGCTGGTGCGCTGGTGAGCAGGAACGCGGTGGGTGCCGATGCTCGAAAGAGCCGTGGTCCAGATCGCCACCCGCACAGTCGTCACCTCAAAGGGGGAAGACACTCCGTGACGCAAGGTAGCTACAAAAGAGAGCTGGAAGGCAAGACGGCGCTGGTTACCGGTGCCAGCCGGGGCATCGGAAGGGCGATCGCGCTGGAACTGGCGCGAATGGGCGCATCGGTCGGTGTGAACTTCTCCAGGGACGCGGAGGGAGCGGCCGAGACCGCAACCCTGGTGCAGGCGGAGGGCGTCAAGGTAGCGGCGGTCCAGGGAGACATCTCCGACCCGACCGCTGCAGCATCGGTGGTGGAAGAGACGGCCTCCCTACTGGGAGACGTCGAGATCGTCGTGTGCAATGCCGGCATTCGCAGAGACGGCCTGGTGCTCAGGATGTCAGACGATGCGTGGGAAGAGGTCTTGCGGATCAACCTGTCGGGGGCGTTCTACATGACCCGGGCAGCCCTTCGGACGATGGTCCGCAAGAAGTGGGGCCGTCTCGTCTATGTCTCGTCGGTCGCGGGCATTGCTGGAAATGCCGGGCAGGCCAACTACGCCGCTTCCAAGGCGGGGCTCATCGGCCTGGCAAAGTCGGTGGCGAAAGAAGTCGGGTCTCGGGGAATTACCGCCAACGTGGTCGCCCCGGGGTTCGTGGAAACCGATATGACCGCCGACCTCCCCGAGGATCTCATTGCCGAGGTCAAGTCCAGGGTGGCGGCGGGAAGACTGGGAGTGCCGGAGGACATCGCGCCGATGGTTGCCTTGCTGTGTAGTCCCCGTTCCTCGTACGTGAACGGGGCAGTGATCACGGTAGACGGAGGCCTCTGACCGTTCCTTCGGGGAACCGATACGGTGAGGAAGAAGAAAGGAGGGAGCGATGGACAAGGCAGAACTCGAATCCAGACTGATCGACTTGATGGCGACGCATCTGGAGATACCGAAGGATCAGATCACCCGTGAGGCGACCTTTGCGGACGACCTGAAGGTCGATTCCCTGGGAGTCGTCGAGATGCTGATGGCTCTCGAGGACGAGTTCGGCATCACCATTCCCGACGAGGAGGCAGAGAAGCTGAGCACCGTCGGGGAGGCAATCGACCTCGTCGCCTCCAAGCTTTCGCTCTGAGCCAAGCGCGGACGCGGACAAGGCTGTCCTCGCACGCGGGCCACCTCGAAGAGGGCAGCAGAAGTGTGGGAGAGGGCGTGATTCTGGCCTGAGAGGTCGAGGGAAATGGACTACCTGAGGAAGATCAAGGATGCGAGGAGGCGGGTCGTGGTCACCGGAGTGGCCGCGGTCTCCCCCCTCGGGCCGACTGCCGACGCTACCTGGGAGGCGATGATGCACTCCAGGAGCGGCATCGCAGAGATCACGCTATTCGACGCGTCGGGGCTGGCTTCCAGGATCGCCGGCGCGGCCCTGGACTTCGATCCGTCGAAGTACTTCGAGCCACGAGAAGCCAAGCACTTGGATCGAGCGGGCCAGATGGGTATCGCCTCGGCCGTGGACGCCTTCGCCGACGCCAAGCTGGAGGAAGCTTCGATCGACCCCAATCGCGTCGGCGTCATCTTCTCCTCCGGCATCGGCGGGATCACTACCCTCGAAAAGCAGTTCGAGCTGATGTTCGAGAGAGGCCCGTCGAGGCTGAGCCCGTACCTCATTCCCATGTTCGTACCCAACCTTATCGCCGGCCAGATCACGATACGGCTCGGGCTGAAGGGGCCAAGCAGTTGCGTCCTCACGGCCTGCGCAGCCTCTGCCAATGCGATAGGCGACGCAGCCGAGCTGATCAGACGTGGCGCCGCCGACATCGTGCTGGCGGGAGGTGTCGAGGCAGGCATATGCCGTCTGGCAGTCGGTGGCTTCTGTTCGATGAAGGCCCTGTCGACCCGCAACGACGAGCCCGAACGGGCTTGTCGGCCCTTCGACCGGAACCGCGACGGCTTCGTCATCGCCGAGGGGGCTGCGTGTCTGGTCCTCGAGGAGCGAGAGGCAGCGCTCGCGCGAGGTGCTCGGATCTACGCCGAGGTCCTGGGATACGGGCTGTCGAGCGATGCGTACCACGTGACCGCTCCCGACCCCCAGGGTGACGGGGCGACGCGCTGCATGAAGGCAGCGCTGGAAGACGCAGACCTCGAACCCTCCGACCTCGACTACATCAACGCCCACGGGACCTCGACCCCGTACAACGACTCGACCGAAACGATGGCGATCAAGGCCGCCCTGGGCGAGGTCGCATACTCGATTCCCGTGAGCTCCACCAAGTCGATGACCGGCCACTTGCTTGGCGCCGCAGGTGCACTGGAGGCGGTGGTCTCGATACTGGCCATAGAACACGACGTGATCCCTCCGACCATAAACCTGGAGGACCCCGACCCGGCCTGCGACCTCGACTACGTGCCCAACGAGCCCAGGCACGCCAGGGTGGAAGTGGCCATGTCCAACTCGTTCGGCTTCGGGGGACACAACGCCTGCCTGGTGTTCGCGGCTCCCGACTACCGCAGCTGACCAGTTCGCGCGAGACAGGTCCACGAGGTCGTCGAAGAGTGGCCCTGAGGGCTAGCGGTTCCCCCCGGCGCGGGCCAGGCCGGAACCTACGACCGACGCTTACCCGCGGTTCGCCACGGTCTCGACCGCTCCGACGAGCTCGGCCAGGGCAGACTCGCCTTGAGGCGGTCCCACACCGATCAGCTCGTCACCGGCCTCGAGCCGGGAGAATCCTCTGGGTCGGTAAATCCACCGTCCCGAGCGACGGATTGCCAGGATCCGCACCCCGGTTTCCATCTCGACTCGAAGGTCCCCGAGTGTAGAGCCATCCGCACGGCTCCCTCTTGCCACCTGCGTCTTGATCACGGTCTCGTCGCTCTCGCCCAGCGAGAGAGCGAAAACGGGGTGGATCTCTTCGTTCTCTTCGACCACCCAGACCATGTCGACGGCGGCGTCGCCGATGGACTCGGACGCTACGCCCAGGTGGAGGAGGCCCCTGAGGGGCCTGGGGTCGATTGAGGCTGACGCAGCCCGCAGTGTCCACAGCTCTAGCTGCTCCCGCATCTCGTCCATGCGCTCCTCGAGGCGCTTGACCTCGGTGGCAAGGCTCACGTCGTTGAACATCAAGGCGGAGTAGGCCAGCCCCACGGCGGCTTCCGATATGTTCTTCATCTCCACGAGCACGTCGATCGCTCTTCCAAGGTCGGTGAAGTCCTCTTCGGGATCGAAAGGGGGAGGTTGGAGCGGTGGGGCCCCGAATAGATCGCGTACAGCCGCTATTCCGTCCGGAGGGCCCTGCATGAATACGACGTCGTCTTCGAGGGTCGAGTCTGCCCCGGTAGGTTCGAAGAGCCAGTCGTCGCCCCGCCTTATGGCTATTACTCTCACCCCGTATTCGGTGGGGAGCCTGAGGTCCTTGAGACTCATCCCCGTGCCGGCCGAGTCCCTTCTTACCCTCGCTCTGGTCACCACCTCCTCGGCCTGGGAGAGGTCCCTGATGAGCCCGGCTGGGATTCCGAGGTTGCGCGTCACGATTCGGCCGATGTCGACGGCAGCGTTGCCGATCTTCTCGATGGCGCTGGCGACCTGCAAGACCGAGGCCATGCCCTCGGCGTCCTCCCTGGAGCGAGCAGCCACGAGGCAGAGAATTCTCATGTCGAAGATCAGCTCGGTCAGCCTGGCTTCCAGACGGTCCAGCTCCTCGGCTATGTCGGGGGAGAGGTAGAAGAGGGCCGCGTAAGCGAGGTCGACCATGACTTCGGAAGTGTCCTTGGCCTCCGAGAGCATCGACTTGAGGTTGGGTTGGGGGTGTTCGGACATCTGGTCGTTTGGTGGCAGACCTAGCGGCCTGTGCCGGTTACTTCGCGGCTCGCAGCCGAAAACGGCCCGGCGTAGTAACCCAGAAGGGTCGCTGTGCGGGGCAGGGCAGCTCCTGCAGCCTCACCAACATCCCGGCCCTGCGGCGCTTCCCGCAAGGGCGGGCTTTTCCGGGTCAGGTCGGCAGCCAGATGCATCGAGAGTTGGAAGGATGGTCAGCTCGGATAACATGATAGCTCAGACCTCGAAAGCCGGGCTCGGGGTAGCCCACCTCGAGGACTCGAGGGGCACGAGGGGACGTTGCTCTGTTCGGAGTGAGGGGGTCGGAGGCAGGATGGAAGTCGGCTCGGTGATGCAGCGGAACCTGGTAACCGCGTCCGGTGGGGCGTCGATTGCCGACATAGCCAAGATCATCAACGAGAGGGGTGTCGGGTCGGTCCTGATCGTGGACGAGGGAAGGGTGGCAGGCATCATCACCGAACGGGACGTGATAGCTTGCGTCGCGGAAGGCCTCGACCTCGACTCGGTCAAGGCAAAGGACCGTGAGACGCACGATATCGTCTACGTCACCCCGAAGACCGATCTCGAGGAAGCGGCAAGGATAATGGTCAGGCGCGGGGTGCGCCACCTCCCCGTCGTGGACGGCGATCAGCTCGTCGGCATAGTCTCGATGCGAGATCTCACACGCTGGAGCGTGGCCGAGCTGGCCACGGATGTCGGAGAGCTGCCTCACATAGAGCTCGCGCACAAGGTCCTCTCGCTCAGCCACGGCCATTCCTAGAGTGCGATGCCTACTGTGGGCAGGGTCGCCTTGCGGCTTCAGGGGTCTCGCTCGAGGACCTTCTGAAGTGGAGTATTCGGGCTCGCGGCGGGGCGCCGAGGCGGCAGGAGGCGTCCACGCTCGAGCCGGGGGGCCAACCAGGCCGACCGGGTGCAGAGACTAGGCCGGGGACGTGGGGCCTCTTTGTCGGCGCGTGCGGTGCCACTCGTCAAAAGACCGTGCCGTCAGTACCGCAAGGACCGAGACGCCCGAGCCCGCAAAGACCGCGCCTATCGCTCCGCCCCCTAAGAGCGTGAACGCGCCGCAGCCCTCACAGCCAAGCCTGGCCACTGCAACGCCGATGGCCCCGCCCACCCCAGCAGCGAGGACCGTCGACAACACGACGAAGGCCCTCCAGAAGAAGGCGAGGCGGCGTGGGGCCAGAAGGGGATCATCCAGCTGGGAGAGGCGTTCGAGCATCTCTCCCTCGGCGTCTCTTTCTGCTTGATTCGCCTCTGATGGCGCGTCGCTGTCGGGCTTCCCGACAGCATCGGAGTCGAAAGACCGGCTCATATCACGGCTGTTTTCTCCCGGGCAGCTACGAGGCGTGACCGTCAGGACGGGCAGCCCGCACGCCTGATAGGGCCGGTGGATCCGGTCCTATCCGGCCGGAGAGGTATGGCCTTGCGAAGCAGGCAGCGGACCTCTCGCAAGCATCTCAGCATTCGAGGGTGAGCCCGCCTTCATTTCGACGGCCAGGCAGAGAGCGGTACCGACCGGAAGTTCCAGTGAGTGCAGCCGGTCCAGGTCCTGACCCAGCAGGCTGAGGGCCAGAGCCTTTATTGGGTCGGCGTGGGAGACCAGGCAAATCGGGGAATCACTGCCGCGGCGGGAGGATTCTTCCAGCGCGGCTACGAGGGCTCCGAGCATTCTCTCGGCGAGGATCGAAAGGCTCTCCCTGACGACTCTTAGTTGGGAAGGGCGCTCCATGTAGGTGCGCCACTCTTCGGCCCGGTTCTTGGCGATCCAGTCCCAGGTCCGTCCCGACCAGTAGGCGCCCAGCTCCCATTCGGTCAAGTCCTCGAGGACCATCGGAACGGCGAGCCTGCATCTGGTAGTAATTATCTGGGCGGTCTGCCTCGCTCTGAGGAGCGGGCTGGTAAAGACCATCCCTACCCCGGCTCCGGCAAGGTGGTCGGCCAGGCGCGCCGCCTGACGCTTGCCCTCATCGGAGAGCCCGAATCCGGGGAGCTTCCCGTAGACGACCCTGGACGGGTTGTGGACTTCCCCATGACGGGCCAGCCAGACCACTCGGCGGGCGGCGGGTCCCTCGTGCCCGGGCTGCGCGGCTGGCTTCGCCGACGGTGAGGACGAATACGGATCCGCTTCGCCTCCGGATATTTCCCAGGTCCGTTCCTGCCCTACTCCTCGCAGCCGGCCCTCTCAGGCGGTTACCCGTGTGTCCGCTTCCCGTTCCTGTCCCTGGGACTCGACCAGGGAGGCGGTCTTGCGCTTGGAAAAGGCCACGGCGGCACCGAGGATTACCACGCAGACGGCCACGATAAGGGCGCGCGCCGGGCGGTTGTCGGCGAGCGACAGGACGGCGGGCAGCGCCAGTACCGCCACCAGATTGATGACCTTGATCAACGGGTTGATCGCCGGACCAGCTGTGTCCTTGAAGGGGTCCCCTACGGTATCTCCGATAACGGCCGCCTTGTGAGATTCAGATCCCTTGCCGCCGAAGTGGCCGTCCTCTATGTACTTCTTGGCGTTGTCCCAAGCTGCGCCCGAGGTGGAGAGCATGACCGCCATCAACTGACCGGTAAGTATCGCAGCCCCGAGGAATGCCCCCATGGCCAGCTCGCCGAGAGCGAAGCCCACGATGAGTGGGCTGAGAACCGCCAGGAGCGCCGGGGTCGCCAGCTCTCGTAGCGAGTCTCTGGTGCAGATGTCGACGACGGCTGCGTAGTCCGGCCTCTCCTCTCCGGTCATGATGCCAGGGTGCGACCTGAACTGGGTACGGACCTCCTGGACGACCCTGCCGGCGGTCCTGCCCACGGCCTTGATCGCCAGGGCGGAGAACAAGAAGGCGACCGAGCCGCCTACCAGCAAGCCTATGAACGTCTTGGGATCTGCGATGTTGATCTGAATGTCACGCAGGGCTTCGGTGACTCCGAGGCCTCGCCTGCTGCCTATGACCTCTATGTAGCTTGCGAAGAGGGAGACGGCGGCCACCACGGCGGAGCCTATCGCGAATCCCTTGGTGATGGCCTTGGTCGTGTTGCCGACAGCATCCAGGCTGACCATGACCTTCTCGGCCTCTTCGTCGCCCTCCCCGGCCATCTCGGCAATACCTGCAGCATTGTCAGCCACCGGCCCGTAGGTGTCCATCGAGACGATCACTCCGGTTGTGGCTAGCATTCCCATGCCGCAGAGCGACACCAGGTAGAAGGCGAGCTGGACGTTGCCGCCGGCAAGCCTCAGGGCGAAGTAGATTGCCACTGCGATCGATACTATCGCCCAGACCGAGGACTCTAGGCCGACCGAGAAGCCGGAAAGAATGGTCGTCGCAGGGCCGGTCTGCGTGCTCTCGGCGACTTCGAGGACCGGCGCCCTCCTGGTCGAGGTGAAGTAGTCCGTCAGGAAGCTCACTGCTACCGCAAGGACCAACCCGACCAGGACAGCGTGCGCAAGCCTTATGTCGCCCACGTAGAAGTGTGCGAGCAGGTACGTCGCCACTGCCGTCAAGATGGCCGAGACGAGGAATCCATTCTGAATCGGCCGAGTGGTCGCCCGGGTCTCGCCTTTGCGGGCCCTGACGAAGAAGATCCCGACGATCGATGCCACGACGCCGATCGCACGAGCGGCCAGGGGGAAGACAACCCCGAGAGTTCCCTTGCCCGGCATGATCGTCTCGATCGCAGCGTAGCCCAGAATCATCGAGGCAACCAGGGTGACCTCGTAGCTCTCGAAGAGGTCAGCGGCCATTCCGGCGCAGTCCCCCACGTTGTCTCCGACGTTATCGGCGATGACGGCTGCGTTGCGTGGGTCGTCTTCAGGTATGCCCTGCTCGACCTTGCCCACCAGGTCTGCTCCCACGTCTGCCGCCTTGGTGTAGATTCCGCCGCCAACCCGCATGAACAGGGCCAGGAGGGATCCGCCGAATCCGAATCCGACCAGCACCAGGGTGGCTCTCCCCTGGAAGATCATGAAGATCAGCGTCGCTCCGACCAGGCCGAGGCCGACGGTGAACAGGCCGGCAATTCCCCCTGTCCTGAAGGCGATCCTCATGGCGTCCGGAAGCCCTCTGGACATGGCCGCCGCTGTCGTCCGCACGTTGCCCCTTACAGCCAGGCTCATTCCCAGGTAGCCGGTAAGGCCCGAGAGGAAGCAGCCGACCACGAACGCGATCGACCGCCCCAGGGCGGCGCCCAGGCCGTCGCTGAGCGCAGAAACAAGTACCAGACCGAAGAGAATCAGGACCATGACCGAGATCGTCTTGATCTGGCGATTGAGGTAGGCCTGGGCCCCCTCCTGAATGGCCCTTGCAATCTCCTGCATCTTGGGGGTCCCCTGGTCCTCGGCGAGGATCATCTTGACGAGGACGAAGGCGAGACCAATCGCCAGGAGCGCGGAACCCAGCACGGCCACAAGGATTACCCATTCGGCCGTTTCGAGCTTTATGTCTTGGACCTGGGCTTCACCAGCGGCAGCGATCAGGGTTGCCAAAACGACCTCCTCGGGACGGGTTCATTCCAAACGTCCGGGCAGAGCGGCGCTCCCGCGTCCCCGGAATGCCTGACTGCTTCGGTACTCTTTCGATGCGGGCAACGGGCTGTTCCGCCGCCCAAGTGGTGTGCGCTGCCAGCCATGTTCAGGCTGCAACGCAACGCCACCTTCTCTCGGCGTACCAGTGCGCCCGCAGGACGCCTCGATAAGCCCGAATGGCGTTGCAGTATAAGGGGACGCCCCGGATGTCTCAATTCCGCAGCGGCACACCATTGTCTCACAGGCCTGTGTCTGACAGCAGCGACTGCGGATCGCCCGTATTCTCCCGAAGGTAGTTCGAAGCTCGACGGAAAGGCGAAAAGGGGCACCTTCAGGTCAGGGCCGGCATGTGTTCAAATCCGCTGTTCCGCCTCCGTGAGGGCTCAAAATGGTGACCCGCCTGTGACGCAGGGCCTTACCGGCGTCAGCCCATGTGGGCCATTCGGTGTCGGCTTGACGTCGGAGTGAGTGTGGCGGGGGAGGGGCTCTGCTGTCGGGCAAGTTGCGCTTGAGCCGGAAACCTGCATATGTCTTCCTTCTCCGATGAGGTGATCCTGTTCGGCGTCGGCCGGGTACGAGCGATGGAGGGCCTGGAGGCCTACGCCGCCGAGCTGTGGTACGAGGTGGACGAGGCCATGTCGCCTCTCTGGGAATCCAACGAGGAGCGCCTCGAGGCCATGGAGCGATTCGAAGCCCGCGCCTTGCTGCTTTCGGCCATCGAAGAAATCGAAGGAGCGGTGCGTTTCGGGGTGGACTCGGAAGCCGACGTCGCTGCCGAGCGGATGTCGGCCCTCCTCAGTACCCCCGCGGTAGGGGTCACGGTCTTCGGGGATCTCTGGTGCAAGCTTGTGGCTTTCGACGACGGAGAGTCCCTCGGCTGGCTCTTCTGGGTCAACCGGAACGGGCGATTCCACCCGGGAGAGGTCCTTCCTGCCGCAGTGGATGCTGCGCTCAGGAACGGGGGATGGGTCGGGGACCTCGGTGTGTTCGAGAGTTTCGTCTCGCCGAGTGCCCCCTACGTGATCCGCGACGTGATTGCCACCGAATGGGACGATGCCTGCTCGTTCGCCAGAGCCGTCGAGGTTGCGTTCGGCTTCCAGGAGATGGTGGCTGCCCGAGGGGGAGAGAGGAGGCCGGAGACGGGCTACCATGAGGGCTAGCTGGAGCCGAAGGGATGGAGGCTTCGAGGGCCAGGCTCCGCCGTGTTAACCGCGAATATGCCCGGCCTCGAGGAGAGGGAGCGTCTGGACGGGTCAGGCAGAGGGGGTGAGGAGGTGGCTGCAAGACTCGAAGCTGTTCTCGGCGACATCACCCGGCAAGAGGTGGACGCGATCGTAAACGCTGCCAATACGAGCCTGCTGGGCGGCGGCGGGGTGGACGGGGCGATCCACCGGGCGGCAGGGCCCGAGCTTCTCGAAGAATGCAGGAAGCTGGGCGGATGCCCCACCGGTGACGCCAGGGCGACCGGGGGCTACAGGCTGCCTGCGAGGTGGGTGATCCATGCAGTCGGTCCCATCTGGCGAGGTGGGTCCCGGGGCGAACCCGAACTGCTGGCATCCTGCTACAGGCGGTCCCTCGAGACAGCCCAAGAGCTCGGTGCCCGCAGTGTGGCCTTTCCTGCGATCAGCACGGGAGCTTACGGATACCCCCTCCGCCCCGCTACCGAGATAGCGGTGCGGGTATGTCACGAGTGGACCAGCCAGCGCCACTCGCTCGACCTGGTCAGGTTCTGTTGCTTCGACCAGGAGACCCTTGCCGTCTACGAGGACGTGCTGAGAGAGGTCGTGGAGTGAGCCCAGCAGGCCCGGCCCCGGCTCACTGCGAGGGGTCAGTGGACGGATCCGGGCGGGGGTCCGCCTGGGTCTCTCGTGAGCGCTTTCGCGCCTGGAGCGGGGTGACCAGCACCCCACCCTTGTAGGGGGACTCCTTGGCTCGTTCGAGGAGCTGTGACGCCGACTCCTCTAGGTCGTAGAAGACATATCCCGCCGCGGCAGAAAGCTTGAGCGAGGCCCGGTGGGGCAGGAGCTTCGTCGAGGCGATTTCCCCCAGAGCTCTGGCGAGCCCACGGGCATCTTCGATGCCGGCAGACGGTATGGCCACGAAGAGGTGGCGTCCCGTCCAGAAGGCCTGTGACCCTTCGTAGCGGTCCAGTCCGACCTCGAAGGCCGTCTGGGATACGACTGAGTCCAGTACCGACTCGAGCGAGCCTGCCCTGAGGTCGTCTCCGCTCGAAGCCTCGTCGGCCCCCTCGATCGCCAGGCAGCAGAGGGCCACGTCGCGCGGTTCGGCGGAAGCCTCGGCAAGGATCTGGGAAATGGCCTCCGATACCGAGCCTTCCTGCAGTCTGGGGAGCGCCAAAGAGGGGGAAGCCAGCGCCTCTACGGGATGGGTGGCCGATTGCCGGGTTACCTCGGATGCAGGCCCTGCTGCGGGCCCAGGCGCAGTTTCGGCAGCCTCGCCTTGGGTTCGCAGTGACTGGTCCGAGGAACCGAACAGCTGCCTCATCTGGAGCATCGCCAGTCGCCGGTCGATCTTCTGCTCGCCCGAGGTCCGCTTCTTCCGAGCGACCTGATCGGAAACGTAGTCGACCGGCGCGAGGCCGGTGAGCTTGCCGCCGAAGGCCTCGTCTATCGAGGACTCCGACTTTCTTGCCGACTGCCTGGGCGGATCCGGGGACGACGTGCGATAGGGGCACTGGGCGATCTTGTCGAAAATCTCAGCAGAGCTCTCGGGCTCCTGGTAGAAGCAGTACCCGAAGTAGGCGACCAGTGATACCTGACGTCTGACCGAGTCGAGCGTCGCCTTCACCCCTGCCCTTATACTGTCCAGTCGCTCTCTGGCGTGCGCTCCGCTGGCGATGTCCAGCGAGGTGACCACGCATTGTGTCCCCAGCCAGAAAGCTTCCTCCCCAGGCGAGAGCATGCCCCGTACGGTGCTGCCGATCTTGGAGAGCGCAGTGTCTACGGCCTTCCACCCCTTCTTGCGCACCTGTTCGGGGATGCCGGGCAGGTCGACCACGAAGAAGGCAAGGTCGCGTTCTTGGTGGTCGGAGGACGACTTGAGCTGCTCGAGCCTGGTCTCGAAGAAGGCCCGGTTCCCGAGGCCGGTAGTCTGGTCGGTGAGTGCCAGCTTCCGCAGATTGGCGCCTGTTGCTGAGCTGGCGAGAAGCCTGTCGATTCTGAGGAGCAGCTCCGTGGCGTGGAAGGGCTTTACCAAGTAGTCATCAGCTCCTGCAGCCAGCCCCCTCACGCGGTCCCTTTCATCGCCGCGGGCGGTCAGGATGAGGACAGGTGTATGTTCGCTCTCGGCCCGCGAGCGAATGTGTTCCAGCAAGTCGAACCCGTCGGTGTCGGGGAGCACGAGGTCGAGGATGACCAGGCCGGGCTGGCTCTTCTCCAGCAACTCCAGGCACTCGGCGCCGGTGCGAGCAGCCCGTACCTCGTGGCCCATTGTCAACAAGTTAGTCTCGAGGACCGACAAGACGCTCTCGTCGTCCTCTACTACCAGGATGGTGGCCATATACCCGGAGTCGCGATCCCCGTGCCCTCTCGTCCGCCGGCATGACGCCTGTCCGAAGAGCTTATCACTTCGCGATCGGGAATCGACGGGCAGGGCCGTACAGCCACGCACCCGCTCCTGGTCCGATCAGCCCGGGGCCTTACTCCTTGCTCAGGTCTCTGAGACCGCTGAACTCCCGGGAGAGCATGCGCATGGACAGGCGCTGCGACCTGCGCCTTCGCTGGGTCGCAGCCTCGTCGCTCTCTTGCTGCTGCGCGGCTACCGTCTGGGAGAAGAGCTCTTCTGCGTCGGGAGGTGGTCCGACTGCCGAGACGTCCGCCTCCATCGAGGCGACCTGCTCCCACTGGCTGCCCTTCATGGCAGTAGGCACCTCTACCGGGGCCTGGGGCGCGGGCGCCCTTGGTGCGGCCGAGGCGGCAGTCGGCTGCTGGGCTGGTGCAGCAGGGGGAGGGGCGTAACCGGCGCCCGACGGAGCCTGGGGCGGAGGGCCTACCGGTGCCTGGCGGTCGAACCGAGATACCCTCTGGGGCGCCTGGGCTTCCTGTCCTGAAGGCTCGGCCAGCCTGGAGCCGAGTCCCGGCGCGGCAGCCAGCTCCAGGTCCTCCCTGGGTTCCAGGCCGGCGCCACCCCGACCGGATCCTTCGTCGGCGGGTTCGTCTACCCTGGACTCCCTCAGTGCACCTTCGAGCCGGGAAAGGAAGGACTCGGCGGTCTCCCCCTCCTCGCTCTCCACGAATGCGAGGTGCACGACGATCCCTTCGGCTCCCGGTGTGAAGTGACAGACCTGGTGGATCTCGTTTTGAAGCTCGGCACCCTTGTCGTAGATGTCGCTCTTCTCTCCGGTGGCAAGGACCAGGATCTGGCTCATTCCAAGGTAGAACCCCTGGGCGTGCCCCAGGTTCTTGGCCCAGTGGGCCACTATGTCGCCAGCGCTGCCCATGATCTCGTTGGCTACCCTGATCCCGTGCCTCTTCAGGGCGCGCTCGATGCCGGTCAATTCCAGGAGCAGGCCGTAGATTGGCGTCTGGCGGGCCGGGAAGGTGTGACGGAGCCTGCTTTCCAGGTACCGCCAGTTCGACAGCCCCGTGATCGGGTCTTCGGTCGACATCTGAACGAGCTGCTGCAGCCGCCTGGCATTGGTCAAGACGCTGCGGATGCGGGCGAGCAGCTCTCCGAGGTAGAAGGGTTTGGGGACGAAGTCGTTGGCTCCCGCCGTGAAGGCCTTGACGCGGTCGGCCTCGGAGGTCTTGGCCGTGAGCATTATGACGGGGAGGGCCTTGAACTTGTTGACGCTTCGGATCTGGCTCAAGACCTCGTAGCCGTCTACCTGGGGCATCATCGAATCCAGGAGAACGAGGTCGGGTGTGTCGAGGGCGACCTTGTCCAGCGCTTCGGCCCCGTTCGAGGCCTCGATGACCTCGTAGCCGTGCTCTTCGAGGTTCGTCCTCAGCAGAGATCGGAGGGAATCTTCGTCGTCGACGACAAGTATTCGCGGCACCCGGACGCCTCCAGAAAACCGACCGCCGGCGAGACGAACGCGATGGTCGCTCGCCGAATTGTTGCCCTACTGGTCTATCGGGTCTTACGAGGAGGATCTTGAAGACCCTGTTCCCCAGCCTCAGAGACCGCAGCCACATCCGGCCTTGGTTGGCCGGCACCGCCGGAGCGGCGGCACCACTACAGTTTACGACCTACGGCTCCTGCCGCGTAACGGTCTACCGAAGTGCAGGTCAGGGGGTGTTTCCTGTACGAGGGGCTGGACGGCCTCGCTCGCGACCGGGCACGCTTCCCGGTACGGCATTACGCCGCTTCGGGGTTTACGGTGGGCGTCTGCTCGCAGTCATGTATCGGCGGGACCGCGGAGTGATTCCGTCGGAGAATCAGTGAGGCCCAAGGCTGCCGCCCCCCAGCTCGCGCGCTTGCGGCGCCGTCTATAATCCAGATGAGGCTGGTTCGGGGTGCCTTCGGAACGGTGTACTCAGGGTGTCGAGGAGTGGCAGGTGCCTCTCTCGGAGGAAGAGCAGAAGATCCTCGAACAGATCGAGGCCGAGCTTTCGAGGGAAGACCCCGACTTCGTCAGGCAGGTAGAGGAGACCTCCGTCTTCAGGGTCTCCCTCAAGTCTTTGGTCAAGGCCGGCGTCGGATTGCTGGTCGGTATGGTGCTAATCTTCGTCGGGTTGGTTTCGGGCTCGCTCCTGGTTTCCGTAGCGGGATTCGGTATCTGCGTGGCAGCCGCCCTGGCGGGTGCGCGTGAGGCGCTCAAGATGGGCAAGGCGGCTCAGGAAACGCTCCACTCGAGAATGACGGGGTGGATGGCCCGAAGGGCTGCTGGATCGGACGACCCCCTTGGTGACTGAGTGGGCCCGACCTGCGTGACCGCCGTGTGGCCAGGGGGAGAAGAGGGACCGAGGACTACTTGGGTCATTGGGGAAGGTGCGCGGCGGCGGGCTGAGTCCCGGCAGCGGACCCAGCGGACCTGAGTTCGGTACCGTTGCCGCAGCTACGCTCCTACCGCAGGGTCCGGTTGCAAGCGCCCGGCCCGCGGGCCCGATCGTGATGGCTGCGGTGCTGGTTTCACTGGCTCGTTACGCATTCCGTCTGCTGCGGTTCGGGGGTGCCCGTGAGATCCTCAGGTGGAGGGCCCACACCGCCTACGGTTCTGAGAAGTGGCCCGGGGCAGAGGACGTCTTCGAATTCGGGAGGTGGTGTCTCGACGTCGGGCGGTACCGTACCATGGACTGCAGCCCATGCAGAGGCGGGGGTGTGGCGAGTGTCGGTTGAAGAGGGCACCGTGTCCGACGCGGAGGCGCAGAAGCGAGCGCGTCGAGAAGAACTGAAGCGCAAGTGGCTGGAGAAGCGTGCAGCCGAGGAGGCGCGGCGCAAGGCCGAACAGGCTCAGTCGCCCCTCGACAAGCTGGTCGACGCGGCCCTCACTCCTACTTACATAGCGGTCGGGGCGGGCATCATCCTGTTCCGGAAGTTGACCGGCAGGCCGAGCGTCACGGTCGAGGACTTCGAGTGAACGCCACCAGGCTCCAGAGCTACTCCTCGCTGCTCCTCAACGCGACCTGGGAGCCGCTCATGGTTCTCCCCGCAAGGAGGGCGATTATCCTGGTGTTGCAGGAGAAGGCCGAGGTCCTACACGAGAGAGACGAGATCGTAAGGAGCGAGCGATTCTCCCTGGCGCTGCCCAGTGTGCTCCGCTTGCGCTATTACGTCCACGTCCGCTTCCAGGCCCGCACGGGCGTCAACCGAAAGGCGATTTTCGCCAGGGACGGGTACCGCTGCCAGTACTGCGGCGGAGTTGCCGAGAACCTCGACCACATAGTCCCACGGAGCCGGGGGGGTGCCCATACCTGGAACAACGTGGTCGCCTCGTGCAGGAAGTGCAATTCACGCAAGGAGAACAAGACTCCAGAAGAGGCCGGCATGCGGCTCAGGCGGCGACCCGGGGCCCCCGCCCGAGCGCACCTCATCGGCGCGTCCTACGGCCGCATCTATCCCGAATGGGAGCAGTACTTCAGCGCTGCGGCCTCGGCGTAGCCCCGGCCCGGGCGAGTCTGTAGCTCTTCGGTATTCTCGGGACGCGTGCGGCTATCCACGATTGCCGCCAAGGCCGAGCCTGCGAACATCCACACGACCAGCTGCGCACCGGCCCTGTAGCGGGGCTCGCCCGTAGTCGCGGCGAAGAGCAGGGTCAGGTAGGCGGGCATGAGGTACAGGATGGCCAGATCCCGCCACCTCTTCCGGTGCGCACTCGCCCCCAGAAGTGCGAGCGCCAGCCCTACGTAAAAGAGGGGGAGGGCTGCCAGGCTGAGGACCCTTGGCCGGCCCCAGGACTCACCGAAGCGTGCGTTTCCCACCGGGTCGTAGAGGTCCCATCCCCGAAGGATCCGTACCGGTATCACGAAACCTAGGCGCAAGGGGTGGTCCGTCATGTATTGGAAGGCAATCCTCCGCCGCTCCTTGTCGGCACGTACCTCTCCTGCAAAGCCGTACGATCCAGCCTCTCCACTCACCAGAGCCCCGTACGCCCAGTACCCGAGAAAGGGACCGTAGGCGTAAGTAGCCTGGTTGTTTGCTCCAAGCAAGAGGTCTCCCGAGGCTGTCGTGAGGGGCACGAAGGCGTGCACAGCCCGGTAGTTGCGGACGGTCCACGGGACAAGCACGAGCAGCACCGCCCCCGAGACGACCCCCGCGTTCTTCAGCCTCGAGGAAAGCGTCCCCAGAGCCCCGGCGTACCTTTCGTCCGTAAGGGCGCGTTCGGGGTCCGGCGGTGCCGAGACCGCAACCGCCAGCAAGAGGGCGTAGGCGAAGCCGTCCGGGCGATTGGCTGTGAGCAGCCCGCCGGCAGCCGCCACGAGCGCCAGCCTCGCCCTGGAGGGGGACTTCCTGTAAGAGAGGGCGGCCCAGACCGAAAGGGCGACGCCGAGCACGTGCAAGGGTTCCAGCAGAATCAAGGTCTGGTTCATGACCAGGAAGGGGTCCACGGCTGCCAGGATTCCAGCGACGAAGCCGGCCTTGTACCCCGACTTCCGCCCGAAAGCGGTGCCGCAGGAGAAGACCAGCGTCGCGCAGGCCGCCGCTCCCAGGCAGGCTAGCAAGATTCGTGCCGCGAACGGCCTGACGCCCAGCACCTCGTAGGTACCGGCGAGGAACAGCGGCGTCAGGGGCATCCGGTAGGCAGTGGGTTGCCAGGAGAGGTCCGGACCAAGTCTCGAGAAGCCCGAGCCGTCTCGCAGGGAGAGAGCTATCAGGTGAAAGTCGAGGGAGTCGGCCTTGGGCTCGTAACCGAAGCCGCCGTCGTATATAACGAAGGTGACACGAGTGGCGAGGCCGAGCAAGAAGACATAACAGGCCGCCAGAGCGACGTCCCTTCGGGAAGGCTCTTCCAGCCGGAGGGCCGGAGCCGCCCCGGCGGTGTGCAAGCCGGCGTGCGCCTCACGAGACGGGGTGGCGGATTCCGTGAAGGACGCGGCGGCCGCCCCCGCCGGGTGCAAGCCGGAATGTGCCTCATCTGAAGTTGGCAAGGACCGGGGCTGCTTCGGCCTTGTCGATCTCGACATAGGATATGCCGCCTTTGTTCAACGGCTTGCCCGGCAGCGTGTAGGACTCGGGCCTGGAGAGTGCCATGGCCAGTCCCGTCCGGACCTCGGTCAGATAGCCGAACCCCCTGTCGGCTGTCAAGGCGTCTCCCAGGCGGCGGGAAACCATCCACCCCTTGGTTGCCACCACCCACGGGTTCTGCATCCTGGAGGCGAGGGCCTCGAAGTAGCGCTGCTGGCGGGCCATGCGGCTGAAGTCGCCGCCCGTATCCGGCGTCCAGCGCCCGTCCCGCAAGACTTCCGTGTGGCGGGAGCGGACATAGGCCAGGGCTTGCTCTCCCCCGACGGTCTGACACCCTGCGGGAAGCGACAGGCCGGAGTAGGCATCTCGCTCTGCGTTGTCCAGACACAGCTCGACACCGCCGAGAGAGTCGGTAAGTTCGACGAAGCCGGCGAAATCGACCGCAAGGAAACGGTGTATGCGCAAGCCCGTGAGCTGGGTGACCGCCTCGACCAGGAGGCGCGGGCCCCCGAGAGCGAGGGCGGCGTTGACCTTTTGCTCTCCGTGGCGCCCGAGGACCACCCGGGTGTCCCTGGGGATCGAAAGCAGCTTCACCTTGTTCCACCGCACCTGGACGATCATGACTACATCGGAGAGGCCTGGACGGGCGTCCCCGGGAACGAAGGTGTTGGAGCCCTCTCTCGAGTCGCTGCCTGCGACCAGGATGTTGATCGCACCCAAACCTCCCGGAGCGAGTGCAGAGGACACGTCGGGGTCCGACCTGTGCATCGACGAGTCGAAGCGCCACAGGAGTGCTGCTGCGTAGGTCAGGGCGAACGCCACCAGGACGGCCGTCATCTTGAGCACCAGCTCGAGAGCCCGCTTCTTGGCCGAGGGCCTCTGCCCTTCACGGCCGCCTCGCCGGTCCCGTCCGGGCGTGCGAGGCGGGCCCTTCGGAGCGCCCCCTGTCATCTTGACCCCGGGGAAGGCGTCCCGGCCGGCCTGAGGCTGGTCGGGGGGCGGCGCGATCACGTACCTGGGCTTCTTCGAGCCCTTCGCCTCCTGAGAGCCCTGGTCCGTGTCGCGTGCGGCCCTGGCCGAGCGAACCTCGGTCGCTTCGGGCTGGGGTGGCGGAGCGACGACGTATTTCTTCTTCACGAGGCCAGGATACAGCCGTAGCCTGCCGTGTCTGGATTCCGGGGGCGAGGTCTAGCGGCTGCTGGCGGAGTGCAGTGCTCGCCTCAGGTCCTCACCGTAGAGCCCTCGTGACCTAGTGGACGCGGACCCGACCCCGGGCCTCAGGTGTGCTTGCCCTGGGCGGTTTATGCCCTGAGACCACCGCCTCGGCCCGACACGTCAATGACCCGAGGGAGTATGCACGCCTTGGGCCTGCCTTGCCGCGCTCCGGACCGCCACTGCGTTCGCCGGGAGGGAGACGCTGGGGTGGGGCCGGGAGCCTGCCGAGAAGGTGTGGACGGGCAGTGCTCCGTTTGAAATTCTCCCGGTGGCTCTCGCCAGGAACAGGGCCCTGCCCTCACCCCACCTGCGAGTCGTGGCCGAGACCCGCACGGATATGTCGGTCTCCAGCCCCAGTGCAGCCGCCTTTTGGAGCAGGCTCTCCTTTATCTCCAGTGCGGCCTCGACGGGCGAGGAAAGCCCCCTGGTGATGGCGACCACCGCCTCGCTTCCTACCCACCACCTCTCACTGGAGGGGGCGAACTCGTCCAGTACGGAGTCGAGGGCGTCTGCGACGGTCTCGTAGGAAGCCATCCCGAGGTTGGCTACCCGGTCGAGACCCGATAGGGAAACCCAAATGAGGGCCGTCCCGTCGGCAGAGCCTTCCGCCGGGATCAGGTCAGCCAGCTTCCGAGGCGATGCCGTGCCGATCCCTCCCTCTCCGGCGTCGCCGACGACTGCCGGCACGACCTCCGGCGCTCCCGACTCTGGCTTTCCCGAGCCCGGTGCTCCAGAGGCCCCAGCTTCACCCGAGGTTTGGCCCCCAGACTCGGTCCCAGCTTCACCCCCGGTTTCGCCGCTGTAGGGGAGAAGCGGGCTGGCCTCGTGGAGAAGTGCGGGGGCGGTCCGGCCCTCGGGACCACCTTCATCCGCGCAGTCGAGGTCCCGTAACTGCTCCTGGAGCTGGGCGGCGACCTCGGCGATTCCCTTCGGCCCTTTCGGCAGGTCCTTGAGGACGATCTTCTTGCGGGGTCGCGGCACCGGCCGTCGGAGTTTCTTGACCCGCGTGGAGACGCCTAAGTGGGTGTCCACCCGTACGAGCAGCTCTCCGATGCAAAGCGGCTCGCGGACGTAGGCTCTCGCTCCCGCCGCCACCGCCTCGTCAGGAGACGTGCCCGGATCCCCGTCGCAGACCGCGACTACCAAGATCGACGGGAACCTGGAGGAGATCCGTCTTACCAGGTTGGTGTCGACCGATGTCCTGGGAGGGTAGCCCCTGGCAGCTCGCTCGAGCGCCCTTCGCTTGGAACCCGACAGGTCAACCACGACCACGTTCGGAGCGAAGTCCTCGCAGCTCTCCAGAGCTGACGACCTGTTGGGGACGTCCAGGACCGCATGACCGGCCAGGAACAGATTGTCTCGGAGCGTCCGGCGGCGGGCCGGGTCCGCCGAGACGACAAGCACCCTCCCTGACATGAGCAACTCCTGGTCGAGATCGCTCGGTTGCCCAGAGCGCGATACCACCGTCAACCCCATATTCGGACTTCGGGCGCTTGGAACTTGAGCGGCCTTGCCGGGCTACCCTGCGGTAACTCCTACCTCTCCCTGACCGCCCTGGGGTCGAAGACGAAGAGGCGACTCCCCTGGGCGACTGCTCCCACCCTCCCGCGCTCGGTGACGGCGACAATGTCGACTTTCATCCCTGCCCGCAGCCTTCCCAGTCGTGGCATACCCAGAATCGAGGCAGGTACCCCCGCTGCGCTGTGGAGGGCCTTTGCAAATCCGCTGCCTGTGAAGCGGGAGAAGTTGGCCGCGCAAACCCCGAGCGGGGTAGAACCTCCCACGAGTCTTGTGGACCTGGGTTCCAGGGGGGCCTGACGGCGCGCTCTGGCGCTGCTTTCAGAGGGGGGAGATACGGAAAGCGTTCTGACGCCGTCGCTTACGAGTGCTATCCGGGAATGCCCCTTGAGGGAGGCGGCCATCGACACCGCAGGCTCTGCCACGTGCACGCCGTCGCATATCAAGGTCACGTAGGTGGTGGGGTGAAGGAGGTATGCGGCGATGATGCCCGGATCGCGGTGGTGGAAGGGTCGGGCGGCGTTGAAGACGTGAGTGAAGACCGTCGTCCCTTCTTCTATGGCCCCAGATGCCTCCTCGAAGGTTGCGTCCGAGTGGCCGGCGGCGACCACGACCCCGAGGCTTCGGGCTGCCCTCGCAAGCGCCCTGGCCCCTTCTACCTCGGGGGCAAGGGTCACCATCGAAACCACTGGCCTTCTGCCCTTTCTCCCCGCAGCCACGACGGCTTCGAAGTATTCGAGGGCGGCTCTGCCCGAGAGGAGTCTGGACTTCTCATGAGCGCCCGCCCGCTTCGGGTTCAGCAGGGGTCCCTCCAGGTGCAGTCCGATCGGCAGGGCGTACGGCCGTGGCTCGGAGGCGTGCCGGGAGCGCTCTCGCATTGCAGCCACCTGCCGGGCCAGCTCGAGAGCGACGCTGAGAGGAGCGCTGGGAAGCGTAGGCAAGAAGCGGGTCACTCCCGTCCGGGGGAGAGCCTCGCACAGGTGCTCCAGACCGTCGGGGTTTTCCGACAGGTCAATTCCGAACCCGCCGTTTACCTGCAGGTCCACGAGCGCAGGGGCCAAGAGGTATTCGTCCTCCAGCACGAGTCCTGAAGGACGGCCGGCCTTGCAAACCGAAGAAAGCCGTCCTTGCCGGACGGCGAGGGTCACCTGCCCGAGGTCTCGCCCTCCGGAGCACGCGCGCCCTGTCAGCGAAGTCCCCTCGAGGTCGAATACTTCCACGTGCCTCGGGGAAGAAGAGTCGCTTCCTCAGCGCGGACCGTCGGGGCCGACCCTCCAGGGCGGAGGTGGAGAGGGATTGGGAGGTGTCGAAGCTGCCCCCGAGGCGCTCTGTCGCCTCTGGCGGTGCCGCTCGGCGATGATCTGGGCTATGGACTTCTTGCGCTGGAGGGTTGTGGGCTGTTCCAAGCGCTTGTCGACGGCACCGAAGGAGGACGCCCTGGCGACGAACTCGTCGACGGTCTCGTCCACCCTGGGCACGAAGGCCCGGGCGTCCACCGCAAGGGCTATGCCTACCGTCTCGGGGGCTATGGCGTTGCCCAGCTCGGACTCGATGCGGGTGGCGAACTCCAAGGCTTCGCTCCCGGTCCGCATCGTGGCCACAGCGAAGTCCGGTCCTCCCATCCCGAAGGCCTCGTCTCCTCTGGAGAGGAGCTCCCCCAGGCGTCTTGCCGCCATCCCGACGGCGATGTAGACCTTGCGGTGGCCAACCCTGGAAAGGGCCGCCTCGAATCCTTCTATGCGGATCCAGATGAGACTCATCTCGCCCTGGAAGCGGGCGAGCAGTTCGGGAAGACGAGAGTAGAAGTAGCGTGCGTTCCAGAACCCAGTCGCAGGGTCCAGCAACGTCCTCTTGATGAGGCGTGCTTCCCTCTTGCGGTCGTCGAGCAGCTTCTCCAGCCGGATGACGAGTTCCTTGGCAGAAAAGGGCTTCACCACGTAGTCGCTGGCACCCAGCTCGAAACCTCGTACCCTGTCGACCTCCTTGGAGAGGGCTGTAAGGAGAATCACTGGTATCGTCTGAGTCTCCTCCCTGGACCTGACGAACTCCAGGACTTCCAGTCCGTCGGTGTCGGGCATCATGATGTCCAGGATCATGGCGTCGGGCACCACCTGGCCGTCGAGCAGGACCTCGACGGCCTCGGCTCCGTCCTGGCAGAGCGCCACGGCGTGCCCGCGCTGGGTCAGGTTCAGTTCGAGAAGCTCCCGGATTTCGGGTTCGTCTTCGGCGACGAGAATCTGGGCCATGGGGTCTCCTCGTCCGCAAGTGGCCGGTTCCCACGGGCACCCCTTACGGGGCGTGCCTGAGGGCCGCCTGTGGTCGGGGCGCCGGTCAGCGGGGGCCAGGTTCCAGCTCGACTTTGGTCCCGCCTTCACGGGACGAAGTGTACACAGCGTCGACGATCTGGTGGGCCCTCAGGGCTACCGAGAAATCGGGCTCGGGAGGGGTTCCCTCGAGCAGTGACCGTATGAAGCGGGCGTCTTCGTTGGCGACGAAGGAGATGGGGTCGGTCTCGCCGTACCAGGGGGGTTCGATCTCGAATAACCGCTTCACGAGCTCATCGCCCGAGAGGACCTCTTTCCCGGCTGAGGTCTCGATCTCTACTGGGCCCACCACCTCGTCGTGGATGACGAGGATCCCTCGGGTCCCGAAGATCTCGACCCGACGGTTGGAGGGCCTGGTCTTTACCTCGTTCCAGACGGTGGTAAGGGAGGAGACCGAACCGTCGGCCGTCCCGAAGGTGGCCACCGCCAGGTCCTCTATACCTTCGGCGACCGGAATCTGGGAGCGCACCTCTCCGCAGGCCCAGCGTATGGGGCCTGCAATCCAGTCAATGAGGTCGACGTCGTGTATCGAGTGTTCCAGGAGCACCCCGGAGCCGGCTACAGTGCGATCCCTTCTCCAGGTGGAGCGGTAGATGCCGTGGATGGGGACGTACTGGTCGTCCCGGAACATCACCGACTGGAGCTTTCCGAGCTCGCCCGAGGCGATGATTTCCCTTGCCACCCTGAAGGGCGGAACCGAGCGGAGGACAAGCCCGACCTGGGTGGGTACATCGCCGGCGGCCTCCACGACCTTCTCGGCCTCCTGGAGGTCCCTCCCAAGGGGCTTCTCGCAAAAGATTCCCGACACGCCCGCAGCGGCGGCCTGCTCTACCACTTCGAGGTGGTAGGCAGTCGGGACGCAGACCCAGACCGCGTCGACTCCCTTTAGAAGCTCGTCGAGGCTGGAGGCCGCCTTCCAGCCCCACTGCTCGAATTCGGCGGCCTTCGACCGCTCGAGGTCGTAGACGAAGGCTTTCTCGACCGGGAGCTCGCCTCTGGTGGCGGCCAGGTGAAGCATGAAGGAATGGAAGCGGCCGATGAACCCGCACCCCACGATGCCGACCCTTACAGGTCCGTCCGAGCGCTTCATGGCGGACAGATCCCAGCCGGGCGCACTAGGAGCGTGTCCTGGCCTGGGTCACCTGCGGAGTCGTTCTGGGACGGCTGCGGGCGTCGTTCCGAGTCGGTCGGCTCGTGCATTGCGGGAAAGCACTCTACCACGGAGCGGTCCAGCCAATGGGTGGGGCCATCTCGGAAGGGGTGGAGAAAAATTTCCTCGAAAGGGTTGAATTGTGGAGCGAAGTGGCGTATAGTGTCACCCGAGTGGAGCAAAGTGGAGAGAAACTCCCCTGAGGACAGGACTTGTATCTCGGCGAATACCGGCACTCGGTGGACCAGAAGGGGCGGATCATCTTGCCCGTGAAGTTCCGTGATGCGATGCGAGGCGGTTGCGTGATCACGAAGGGGCAGGACAGGTGCCTAGTCCTTTACGACCTGCAGGGCTGGGAGTCATACGTCGCCCAGCTCCGCTCCCTGTCCCATATGGACCAAAGGGTGAGGGCCTTTGCGAGGTCGATCTTCGGGAGCGCGTCCGACGTGGTTCCCGACAGTCAGGGGCGGGTGCTCGTGACGCCGAAGCTACGGGAGTACGCAGGCATCGACAAGGACGTCGTGATAGCCGGTGTGGACGACCACATAGAGATTTGGGATGCCGGGAGGTGGGACAGCGTGACCCAGGAGGCGGACGAACACCTCCAGGAGGTGTCCCAGAGCCTGGCCGAACTGCAAAGGGGCAGGTAAGGGCAGGAAAGCAGGCCCGGGTGATCCCCGGCCCTCCATTGCGTAGGTGGAAGGCCCCAACTCCGCCCGCTTCCGTCAAAGCATTGGAGGGCCGGTGATACCCCGGGCCGATTGCTCTCCAGTCTAGCGTCTCCTGCGGCCCGGCGCCCGTCGGGACTCCGGCTGGGGATTCGGGACTGCCTCGGTGGTCGGGGAGGAGGGAGAGCTTGGACGGTTACCTCGACGCGGGCGAGCCCCACATCCCCTCCCTGGCTTGGCGTGTCGTGGAGCTCTTCGGCACGGCGGAGGGAGATGTGGTTGTCGACTGCACCCTGGGATACGGAGGACACGCCGAGCGGATTCTAGCTTCGGAGAACCCGCCCGCACTCCTCGTCGGGATCGACCGTGACCCCGAAGCGCTCGAAGCGGCCGCCAGGAGGCTTGCTCGCTTCGGAGCCAGGGCCAGGGTGTACCGTGGGCGTTTCTCCGAAATCGACTCCATCCTCGCCACGGCGGGAGTGGAGACGGTGGCCGGGGTCCTCTACGACTTGGGCGTTTCTTCTCCCCAGCTCGATCGAGGAGAGCGGGGCTTCTCCTACACCAGGCCGGGGCCCCTCGACATGAGGATGGATCCCGACTGGCCGGTGACCGCCGCCGACGTAGTCAACGGCTACCCCGAGGATCGACTCGCCCGTGTGATTCGCCGCTACGGTGAGGAGCGCCACGCAGCCCGCATCGCCAGAGAGATCGTCAGACGCCGCCCACTGCGGACCACAGCAGACCTCGCCGCCGCCGTCGAAGCAGCCCTTCCCAAGAAGACTTACGAGTCGCGGAGGCCTGCCGAGCCACCTAGTGGTCCGGCCTGGACCGTGCATCCTGCCAGACGCACTTTTCAGGCGATAAGGATCGAGGTGAACCGGGAGCTCGAAGAGCTCGAGACCTCCCTGCCCAAGGCGCTCCGGGCATTACGCATCCCAGCCAGGGAAGGAGAGCACGGCGGGAGACTGGTCTGCATCGCCTACCACTCGCTCGAAGACCGCATCGTGAAGCGGTTCTTCGACGACCAGGGCGGGCGTTGCAAGTGTCCTCCTGAACTGCCGGTGTGTGCCTGCGGGGCCAGGCCCCTCCTCAGGCGGCTGACCCGGCGGCCGGTCAGGCCTTCGAGAGCAGAGGTGGAGAGCAACCCGAGGGCTCGCTCGGCACGGCTGCGGGCCGCCGAAAGGACACAAGAGACCCTCGAGCCCGCCCCCGTCCGGCCCCACGAGTCGGACGACGGGAACCTCGACGCCTTGGGGGGTCGAGCGGGAGGCCGGCGGTGAGCGCAACGCGTGCTTCGGGCAGGAGCGCAGCAGGGGTCAAGTCTTCCGAGCCTCTGGTGAAGCCGATCTTGCGGCTCGTCCACGACGCCGACCGGTCCGCCCGGACGGAAAGGCCGCCTGCCGGTGCTTCAGGGAGGCCCAGCAGGCCGGCGCGTGGGGTCGTGGCCCCAGTGACCAGTGACGATCTCGGGGGCACCGGCAAGAGCTCGAATGCCAGGACTTCGCCTCGGGACGGGAAGGATCGTAGGCCGCAGAGGGGGCGGTCTTCCAGGCCCAAGGTGCCTGTGCCCGACACCTCGCGCCGGCGGAAGGTCGTGGCTCTGGCTTCGGTGGCTGCACTCGCTCTGGTGGTCTTCGCGATCGTGGCCGGCCAGGTGATGCTCGCCCAGGCCAGCTACTCGAAGTCGGAAGCCGAGCGTGAGCTCGAGCGGGCAAGGGAGGAGTACGAGAAGGCCCGCCTCGAGGAGGCACAGGTGACTCTTCCAAGAGAAGTAGAGCAGCGAAGCAGAGGCGAGCTCGGACTGGCCGACACGCCAGAGAAGGTACCGCTCGCCCTGGGCCCGGCTCAGCCGGAGCCACAGGCCTCGCCCTCTCCTGATCGGGCCACACCGGAAGCCAGGGCCGAGGGACAGCAGCCGTGAGCAATGCGGTAGCTGCCAGGCCAAGGCGGAAACCCGTTTCGGGGGCAGCAGGGCGGGGGACGCCTTCGGGGAGGCTGAAGGCTGGCTCGGCAGGGCCGAAGGTGGTCACCCATCCTGCGGCCAGGGCGGCGGTTGCGCTGGAAAAGTCCGACCGCAGACGGCTCAAGGCACTCATTGCCGTCGTCTTGGTGATGGCCGCGGGTGAGGCGGCAAGGCTGCTCCAGCTCCAGGTCTTCGAGAGCTCGAGATACAAGGACCTTGCAACGGCGCAGAGGTACCGTGTCGCCGAGCTGTCCACGCCGAGGGGGGACATCCTGGACAGGAACGGCAAGCCACTGGCCGTGTCGGTGACTGCCAGGACGGTCGTGGCCAACCCTTCGGCCATCGCAGACAAGGAAAGGACCGCTCTCGAACTCTCGAGGCTGCTGGAGCTCCCCTACGATGAGGTCCTGGGCCGGATTTCTGGAGATTCCAAGTTCGCTTACGTGGCCCGAAAGGTCGACGATTCCAAGGCCGAGCTTGTCGAGGTGGCACAGATACCCGGGGTCGTCCTGGTCGAGGAGACCAGGCGTCGCTACCCCGCCGGGAGTCTGGCGGCCTCGGTCCTGGGCTTCGTCGGCACCGACAATCAGGGACTCGAGGGGCTGGAGCTGGGTGCGGAGGACCTTCTTGCCGGGCGCCCGGGGACCTTCGCTGTCGAAAAGGATCCTGAGGGGCGTCCCATACCTCAGGCCGAGTACCACTTCGAGCCTCCCGTACCGGGAGCCGACCTGGTGCTGACGATCGACAGCGACATTCAGTACAAGGCCGAGGTGCTTCTCGCTCAGGCGGTCGACCGCTACGGCGCAAAGGGCGGTTCCATTCTGGTAATGGAGGTCGGTACAGGCGAGATTCTGGCCATGGCCAACTCGCCCACCTTCGATCCGAACGAGTTCTGGAAGGCTGAAACGGAGGCCCGGAAGAACAGGTTGACGGCCGACGTGTTCGAGCCGGGCTCGACCAACAAGTTGATAACCGCCGCCGCAGCCATCGAGGAAGGCGTCATATCGCGCGACGAGCGTATTGGGGTGCCCAACCGCTACCGCATCGCAGACGCCGAATTCAAGGACGCAGAGGACCACCCACCGGTCTCCTGGACGCTGAGGGACATCGTCGTACACTCGTCCAACATCGGGACCATCAAGGTGGCCCAGCGGCTCGGACCGGACAAGCTCGACGCCTACCTGCGGGCGTTCGGGTACGGGTCGCCCACTGGAGTCCCGATCCCCGGGGAAGCGAGGGGCATCCTGCTCCCGGTGGACAGGTGGTGGGCTACCTCGATCGGTACCGTCCCCATCGGACAGGGAATCGCCGTGACGGGACTGCAGCTGGCCCAGGTCTACGCGACGATCGCCAACGACGGGGTTCGTGTTCAGCCCCGGCTAGTCCGGGGGAGGGTCCTGGACCGACACGCCATGACCGTCGAGGAACTCGCCCCCACCGCCCAACCGGTGCGTGTGGTATCGCCGGACACCGCCCGGGAGCTGAGGGAGATACTGGGAGGAGTGGTTGCAGAAGGCACTGGCAAGAGAGCCACCGTTCCAGGGCATCAGGTAGCAGGGAAGACCGGCACCGCGCGCAAGCCCTCCGAGGCCGGTGGGTACCTGGACAAGTACGTCGCATCCTTCATAGGCTTTGCGCCCGTCAAGCAACCGCGGTTCGTGGTCGCGGTGATCCTGGACGAGCCCACGCCCTACTACGGCGGCCTCTCGGCGGCACCGGTCTTCTCCGAGATGATGGGGTTCGTGCTGCGCCAGCGCAACGTGAGTCCGTCGGGCGACCAGCGCGAGTTCGCCAGGGGTTCCAGGACCACTACCCTGGAAGACGCTACGCAGGTGAGCAGGTGAGCGCACGACGTGACTGCCGACGCTACTGCCCGGAGCTTTCCGAGACCTTCGAGACTCGCTGAGATCCTCGACGTCCTGGAAGCCGCGGGATCCGACCCGAAGCTGGTCGGACCTGAGGTCACCTCGGAGGTGCTGGTCACCGGCGTCGCATACGACTCCAGGAAGGTGGGCAGGGGCGACGTGTTCTTCGCCATCGTGGGCGAGAAGACCGACGGGCACCTGTACATCGAAGACGCCGTGCGGGCCGGCGCGGCAGCCGTGGTGGTGGAGCGGGAGCACTTCTCCGAGACCGGTGGGGATCTACCCGAAGGCGCTCTGGCCGTGGTGGTCGAGGACACTCGCACCGCGATGGGGGTGGTCGCCTCTCACGTCTACGGCAACCCTTCTGCAAGCGACCTCACCGTAGTCGGGGTGACCGGCACGAACGGGAAGACGACCACCACTTACCTGATCGCCTCCATCTTCGAGGCTGCAGGAATTCCCGCCGGTGTCATCGGCACGGTAGAGGTCCGCTATGGGAGCGTCAGCTACCCCGCGTCTCGCACCACCCCCGAGTCTGCCGACCTCCAGCGACTCCTCGCGCAGATGGTCGCCGCGGGCGTGAAGGCTTGTGCCATGGAAGTCTCTTCGCACGCCCTTGCCTTGAAGAGAGTCGAAGGGTGCCGGTTCGCCGCGTCGGTCTTTACCAACCTCAGTCAGGACCACCTCGACTTTCACCGCTCGATGCGGGAGTATTTCGAGGCCAAGGCCAAGCTTTTCGAATCGAGCCGCTCGCAAGCGGCGGCCGTGAACGTCTCGGATCCCTGGGGGAGGGAGCTTGCTGGCCGCCTCAAGATCCCTGCCGTCACCTTCGGCCGAGCGAGCGACGCAGCGACTCTCTGGGCCGAGAATGTGAGCGTCAGGCCCGACCGCACCTCGTTCGTGCTCGTCGAGGGACTAGGCAAGGTCGCCCGGCGGCACAAGGTCGACTTACCCCTCGCAGGGGCCTTCCAGGTGTGGAACGCGTTGGCTGCGGCGGCTGCAGCCAGGGCGCTCGGAGTGGCGACGGATGCCGTAGTCGAGGGTCTGGCCTCGGCGCCTCCGGTTCCAGGGCGCTTCGAGAGAGTGGACAGAGGACAGGACTTCCTTGCGCTAGTCGACTACGCCCACACCCCCGATTCGGTCCGTTCGGTCCTGGAGTCGGCGCGAAGCATCGCCCGAGGAACCGGAGGGCGGGTAATCGTCGTGGTGGGCTGTGGCGGAGACAGGGACAAGGCCAAGCGTCCCTTGATGGGAAAGGCAGCGGTGGAGGGAGCCGACCTCGCCGTCTTCACCAGCGACAACCCTCGAAGCGAAGACCCCCTGGAGATCATCGCCCAGATGCTCGAGGGAGTGGAGGGGAGCCGGGGTTGTGGGCGCTACTTGGTCGAGCCGGACAGGCGGAAGGCTATCGAGCTGGCAGTATCCGTTGCTCGACCCGGGGACGTGCTGGTCGTGGCAGGCAAGGGGCACGAGACGGGCCAGGTCTTCAAGACCGAGACGGTGCCCTTCGACGACCGGGAGGTACTGGCACAGGCCCTGGAATCAGCCGGTGATCCGGCACGGAAGCCGGAGGCGCAACGGTGGTAAGTCTGGGCCTGTCCATAGGGGCTGCCGGGCTGTCGGCCCTCCTTCTGACGTCCTTCTTCATCAGGTTCCTGGTGCGTCATGGCATCGGAGAGGAGATACGCGAGGACGGGCCCCAGCGACACGCCACCAAGAGGGGGACGCCCACGATGGGAGGAGCGGTAATCGTTGCGTCGGCACTGGCCGGATACGCGGTTGCTCACCTGCCTTTCAGAAGGACGGTGCCTGTCTCCGCAGCGGCCCTCCTCTGCTTCTTCGTCGTCGTCTCGATGGGGGCGCTTGGGGCGGTCGACGACTGGATGAAGATACGTGGCATCCGGAAGTCGGGGCTGTCCAAGTCGGCCAAGTTCCTGGGGCAGATCCTGATCGCGGCGCTGTTCGCCCTGGGGGCCCTGAAGATCGGTGCGCCCACCACGGCGTCCTTCATCACGGGAGGAATCCAGCTCGGCTGGCTCTTCGTTCCCTTCGCGTTGCTGGTGATATCCGCGACCTCGAACGCGGTCAACTTGACTGACGGACTCGACGGTCTGGCGGCTGGAGCGGCGGCCTTCGTTTACGCGGGCTACATGTTCATCTCGTTCTGGCAGTTCAACCAGCGCGCGACCGACCTTTACCCGGCCACCAAGGCACTCGACGCACAGCTCGACGTGGCCATCTTCGCGGCATCCATGTTCGCTGCCTGTGTGGGGTTCCTGTGGTGGAACGCGGCACCCGCAAGGATCTTCATGGGCGATACGGGGGCTCTGGCGCTCGGCGGAGGGCTGGCCGCAGCGGCAATGATGACCTCGACCAGCCTGCTGCTACCTGTGATGGGTGGGCTCTTCGTGATAGAGACCCTCTCGGTGATAGTTCAGGTGGCTGCGTACAGGATCTTCGGGAAGCGAGTCTTCTTGATGGCCCCGATCCACCACCACTTCGAGCTTCTCGGCTGGCCCGAATTCACGGTTATCGTGAGGTTCTGGATCATAAGCGGCCTGTTTGCCGGTGCCGGATTGGCGCTCTTTTACGGAGACTTCATTTTGAGGGCAGGGCTGTGACGGCGATGCAGGGGATCCAGGACTCGACGCTCCCCGGGCAGCAAGCCCTTGCCGGCGGTTCCCCCTCAGGTGGGGGGCCTGTGGGGAACGGTACGCCGATTCAGGGCCTCGACCCCTACCTCGCGGAGGCGGTGCGGTATGCCGTTTACCCGGAGGGGAGCGCACGAGCGGTGGTGGTCGTGGGCCTCTCCCGGACGGGTCGGTCTGTCGCGTCGCTGCTGCTGCGATCCGGCCTGCCCGTAATCATCGTCGAGGAGGCGGCAGACGACGAGAAGCGCCGGGCCGCTGCGGACCTCGAAGAGCTGGCTCGCGCCTGCAGAGCCGGGGATGGCAGTCTGCGCCTGGTACTCGGTCCTTTCGACCCCGAGAGTTTCCCCGGGGCCGACGCACCGGGCCTGGTGGTGACCAGTCCCGGCGTACCGAAGTCGGCACCGGTCCTGGAGGCGTGCTCGTCGGTGGCGGGGAAGGTATGGTCCGAAGTGGAGCTGGCCTTCCGCATCCTCGAACAGAGGCGTAGCGAGGGAGACGTGGTCGAGCTGGCTGCCGTCACCGGGACCAACGGGAAGACGACGACAGTCCGCCTCATCGAGCGACTCCTGGAGCGGGCCGGCAGGAGGGTTTCGGCCTGCGGCAACATCGGCTTTCCTCTGGTAGATGCAGTAATTGGCGCCCGACACGGTGACGTGCTGGTAGCCGAGGTCTCCAGCTTTCAGCTTGCCTTCTGCGAGACGTTCCGGCCCGACGTCTCGGTGTACCTCAACTTCGCTCCCGACCACCTCGACTGGCATCAAGACCTCGACGACTACGCCGCCTGCAAAGCCCGAATCTTCGGGCGCCAGCACGAAGGCGACGCCGCCGTCTACAACTACGACGACCCCGTGGTCCGGAAGGCCGCAGAATCCGCGCTCGCCGCTGGGGTCCGCAAAATTCCGTTTTCTTGCTCGTCAAAGCAACCGGCGTTGTTGCGGGTCGAGGACGACTCCGTGGTGTCGCCGGAGGGCGTGTCGGCCCAGGTGCCGCTCCTTCTGCGGGGTGGGGGCGACGGTGGCCGGCGTTCCCTCCCGAGCGAGAACGTGCTGGGAGCTCTGGGAGCAGCACTCGCCTTCGGTATAGATCTGGAGGAAGCAGCGCGTGCCCTCGAGGGCTTCACCCCGCCACCCCACCGTCTCGAAGTGGTCGCCCGTGCAGAGGGTCGGACCTTCGTGGACGACTCCAAGGCGACCAATCCCCACGCTGCCTTGTCGGCGTTGTCGGCGTTTTCCTCGGTGGTACTGCTGGCCGGGGGTAGGAACAAGGGGATGGACCTGTACGAGTTCGCCGAAGGAATTGCGGCTTCCGGCACCGTCAAGCACGTCGTCTGCATCGGGGAGGCAGGGCCGGAGCTGGCGTCTGCTCTTTCATGTGTCGGCGTCCCCGCAGAGGTCGCGTCCAGTATGGAAGGGGCGGTGAGGCGTGCGTGGGAGGCGAGCTCGCCGGGCGACGTCGTCCTACTCAGCCCGGGGTGTGCGTCCTTCGACTGGTACGTCGACTACAGGCAGCGGGGAGAGGACTTCGTATCCAAAGTCCGCAAGCTGCTCGGCTCGAAAGAGCAGTCCTGAGACAGGAGTGGAGCAACCGTGAGCGTGACGCGGATTGGGGCCTCGGGGACCGGCTCGTCGGCCGTCCTGAGGGCCCCAGGGGCGAGGAACGCCCCGGGGCTTCTGGCTTGCGTGGTGGCATTGGTGGTCTTCGGGCTCGTGATGGTGATGTCTTCGAGCGCGGTGGCTTCTCTCGAGAAGGGCCAGGGGGCATTCGGGATATTCGTCCGGCAGTTCCTCTTCGCGTCGGTGGGCGTCTTCTTGATGCTCCGGCTGGCCAGGGCCGACTACCGGAGTCTGACGAGGTTCGCAATCCCGTTCCTCGCTGTCTCGGTGGTCTTGCTAGTGCTTGTCCTGGTGCCGGGGGTGGGAGCCGACGCAGGAGGCGCCTCCCGGTGGATCGCGGTACGTGGCATCGGAATACAGCCCTCTGAATTCGCCAAGCTGGCCTTCGTGCTCTTCGCATCCGCCGCGCTCACCAGGGACGAGAGGCGCCCCCAGACCACCTCCGAATTTCTCGTCCCGACCCTGCCGGTGGTGGTCCTGCTAGCGGCACTTATCATGGCGCAACCTGACCTCGGTACCACGGTCATCTTGGGGGTGGCGTTCTTTGCCGTCCTCTGGGTGGCCGGGCTCGGGGTGCCGGTCTTCGCGTACCTCGTCGCCATGGCAGGGGCTGCTTTCCTCGTGCTGGCGCTCTCCGCTGACTACAGGCGGGCGAGGCTGCTGTCGTTTCTGGACCCGTGGGCTTCTGCAGACTCGATCGGGTATCACTCCGTCCAGTCCATGATCGCTATCGGTTCGGGAGGCTGGAGCGGGGTCGGCCTCGGAGCCGGTAGGCAAAAGTGGCTGTTCCTTCCCAATGCCCATACCGACTTCGTCTTCGCGGTGATCGGCGAGGAGCTGGGTCTGGTCGGCTGCCTGGCCGTGGTACTGCTCTTCGTTGCCTATGCCTTCTTCGGGACGAGAGCTGCGATGAGGGCTCCCGACCGGTTCGGGCGCGTCCTGGCCGGCACGATCACCACCTGGATCACGCTCCAGGCATTCCTCAATATCGGGGTCACCACGGGCCGCCTGCCGGTAACAGGGATACCGCTCCCGTTCCTCTCCAGCGGCGGGTCGGCGCTCGTCGTGGTCCTGGCGGCATCGGGGATACTCCTGTCGGTGGCGCGCCGGGGCGATCCTCGTCCCGGCGGAGCTCTCGGCGGCGACCGTCAGCGGAGATGAGGGCCACGTCCGGCTCCGGAATAGTCTTTGCGGGATCCGGAACTGCGGGGCACCTGTACCCGGGGGTCCGACTCGCCTCCGACCTCGTAGAAGCAGGTCTTGTGCCAGAGGATGACATCGTCTTCGTCGGGGCGGCTCGAGGCACGGGGCGAGAAGCCGTCGAGAAGGCCGGCTTTTGCTATGTCGAGCTCGAGGGAGCGATGCCGCTCCGTGGGAGGAATCCCCTCGGAGCATCCCTGTCGGCGGCAGGAGCGGGTCGGGCTTTCCTGCACGCATGGAAGCTCATCGGCGATCTGGCTCCTGCGGCCGTGGTCGGTATCGGCGGATACGCCAGCTTTCCCGTCCTGGCGGCAGCGCGGGCACGGGGGGTCCCGGTAACGGTGCTGCAAGTGGACGCCATCTTCGGCCTTGCCAGCGCCTTCGGGGCTCTGGCTGCCAAGGTCGTGCCAGTTGCCTTCCCTTCCTCGGTTGCCACCTTCGAGCGCAGTCGCATGGGTCGGTTCGCGCTGGCTAGAGGGGTCGAGCTTCGCCCCGTCGTTCCCTGTACGCGGCCCGAGATCGAGCGCCTCGATCCTGGACGGGATAGGGGTCAGGCAAGGGAGTCGCTGGGGTTGGACCCCTCCAGAGCGCTCGTGGTCTTCCTCGGGGGGAGCCTCGGCGCGGCTCCCGTGAACCGGGCGGCCTTCTGGGCATTTCGCCGCTGGTGCGGCCGGGACGCTCCTCAGGTCGTTGCGGTGACGGGCGCCCGGTACTTCGACGACGAGGCCTCGAGATACCTGGCGCAGCTCGAGCGCAACGACGGGTCGGCTGCGAGACAGCGCCGCTCCCGGGGAGAACGCACCAGGGAAGGCTCCGAGTCTTGGGCACGCAGCCACTCCCGCATTTCCGATGTCCTCGGATCCAGGCTCGCCGCCGAGCTTGGAGCCTCCCCCTACCAGGTACTGGTGGTGTCCGACAAGCCCGCATTCGTCGTCGTCGCCTTCGTGACCGAGATGGCGCGGCTGTATGCGGCTGCCGACCTCGTGGTGGCAAGGGCGGGGGCGGCGACGGTAGGAGAGCTGGCGCTGACAGGCACGCCTGCCGTGCTCATGCCCTCTTCCTTCGTGCCGGGCGACCACCAGCGTCCCAACGCCGAAGCCCTGGCACGCAGTGGCGGAGCGGTCATCGCCGAAGACTCCCAGGCGGAGCTGGTCCCTTCAGTCGTCGAGCGGTTGCTCGAATCACCCGACAAGCTGGCGAAGATGGCAGAGGCCGGAGTCCGGGCTGCAGCAGCACCCCAACGGGCCTACGAGGTCGTCGCAGAGGTGGCCGGACTTCAGTCACGCACTTCGGGTCGGCCCGACCGCCACAGACGTCCCCACTCGAGGTCGGAGGTCGCGCCGTGACGGTAACAGCGAAGCCGCCCCGAGGGCTGAGCCGCGGCTTTCCCCCCCGAGGCTCTGCGGTGCACCTGATCGGGATCGGGGGAGCGGGGATGAGCGCTATCGCCAGGGTACTTCGTGCCCTGGGCTACGTCGTGCGGGGCTCGGACCTGAAGGAGAGCGCCGTGACGGCCAGGCTGCGAGCAGTCGGTGTGGAGTGCTTCATAGGTCATGACGAGGCAAACCTGGGAAGCTGCGACGCTGTGGTTCATTCGGCAGCTGTCAAGGAGTCCAACCCCGAACTCGCTGCGGCACGTCGGCGGGGAATTCTCACCCTCACCCGCTCCGAGGCGGTGTCGTACCTTTCCAGCCTCAAGCGCACCGTGTCGGTGGCCGGAACGCACGGCAAGACTTCCACCGCGTCCATGCTTGCCCTCGTTCTATCCGAAGCGGGACTGGACCCCTCCTTCATGGTGGGAGCCGAACTGAACGAGGCGGGTACAAACGCCCGGTGGAGTCAGGGGGAGTGGCTGGTGCTCGAGGCCGACGAGTCGGACGGGACGTTCCTGGACCTGAAGACGGACGTGGCCGTGGTGACCAACGTCGACCGGGACCACCTGGAGAACTGGGGCGACTCCTTCGACAGGCTGAAGGACGGCTTTTCGGACTTCATGAGCAGGGCTGGCGAGGCGGTCGTGGCCAACCTGTCCGACCCGGTCACCGCCGAGATATGCGCCCGGTTGGTTCCGGGCGATCCTGCCCGGCCGCCCGAGAGCAGCCCGGGACAACTAGGCGAACCTACCTCCATGTCCCGACACCTCTGGGGTGCCGAAGGTGGCCCGGGACCGACTCTAGTGGGCTTTGGTGAGGGGGAGGGGCCGGACTACACCGTCACCACTCTCGAGGTCTCCGAGAAGGGTACCCTTGCCGAGTTCCGCACCCCTGGCGGGCGTCTGGGCGAAGTCAGGATTCCCCTCATCGGGCGCCACTTCGCGCTGAACGCCGCAGCGGTCGTGGCGGTGGCCGATTACCTGGGGGTCGCCTTCGACGACATCAGGCGAGGGCTCGAAGCATTCGAAGGCGTGGAACGGCGGATGGTCTACCGAGGGCAGGCAAGAGGCGTGGCTGTCTACGACGACTACGCGCACTCACCTGCGGAGGTCGCCGCCACGGTCGAGTCGGGCAAGGTACTGGCCGCCGAGAGGGGCGGGAGGCTGATCTGCGTCTTCCAGCCACACCTGTACTCCAGGACGGCGCTTTATGCCGCAGAGTTCTCGAGAGCCCTTTCCCGAGCCGACGTCGCCTTCGTCACCGACATCTACGGCGCACGGGAAGACCCGATCCCAGGTGTCTCGGGAAGGGTCATTGCAGAGGAAGCGCTGCGCGTAGAACCTACAGCCCGCATCCGGTACGTTCCGTCGAGGAAGACGATGGTAGAGGAGGTTTCTTCCATCGCTCGACCCGCGGACGTAGTGGTCACCATGGGAGCAGGGGACATCACGGCAGCGGTACCGATGATCCTCGAAGCGCTCGCTCGCGGTGCAGGTGCCACGGAGGACACCAGTGATTGCGGGACCGGTCCAGACGGGTACCGGGTTCAGAGCTAGTCCGCAAGGAGGCTCGAGGTGAGGGCGGCAGGCTCCTTGGGCGCGAAGCTGGTGGCCCTTGCCGAGGGCGGTCGGTTCCGGGGGGTGGTTCGCCTGAGATTCCCTCTCGGGCCTCTCACGACCTACAAGCTCGGTGGCCCGGCGGAACTGTACGCGGAGGCCGAGTCGGAGGAGGACATCGAGGTCCTCTCCGAGCTGGTCGCCAGGTATCCCGAGGTACCGGTCACGGTGCTCGGTAGGGGGTCCAACGTGCTGGTCTCCGACCAGGGAGTCCCGGGGTTGGTCCTCCGCCTCGGGCAGGGCTTCCACTTTATCGAAGGCACCGAGAGAGGGGTGCGTGCTGGTGGGATCGTGCCTCTGCCGGTGCTGGCCCGGTGGGCAGGAGAGCGTGGCTGGGCCGGACTGGAGTTCGGCGTGGGGATCCCGGCCAGTGTCGGGGGCGCAATCCGGATGAACGCAGGGGGGCACGGGAGCGAGATCCGAAACGTGCTCGCTTCCGTGCGGCTCTTCGAACTCGGGCGGGGCCCGAGGGAATGCTCCGTCGAAGAGCTGGACCTCGGCTACAGGCGTTCCAATATCCGCGACTCGACCGTGGTGGTGGAGGGCAGTTTCCGTCTCGAACGTGACGACCCCGACGCGATCCGGGAGAGGATGGCCGAGATCTCCCGCTGGCGGAAGGAGAACCAGCCGGGCGGTAAACCGAGCGCGGGCTCGGTCTTCAAGAATCCCGCGGGAGACTCGGCCGGCAGACTGATAGAGGCGGCAGGGTGCAAGGGAATGAGAGCAGGTGGGGCACATGTGTCAGAGAAGCACGCCAATTTCTTCGTCACCGACGAGAGTGCGACTGCCTCGGATGTAGCCTCGCTGATGGCTCAGGTGCGACGGAAGGTCTTCGAGGACTTCGGCGTGGTCCTCGAGCCGGAGGTCCGCCTCCTGGGGGACTTCGGCGTGGCAGGCGAGGAACTTAGTGCCGAGCTGGGAGCTCGCACTTGACCGGGGGGGATTACGGGCGCGGGGGTGGCCCCGCTGAAAAGGCACGAGGGGCTGCCTCGCCGGAAGAGATAAGAAGGCGCCTCGCATCCGGCGCCGGTAGGCGGCGTGCTGCCGGCTGGCTGGTTCTGGGGGCGGCCCTCGCAGCTGCGGTGGTCAGCTTCAGCCCTCTCGCCGGAGTCGAAGCAGTGGAAGTCGAGGGTGCGCCAGGGCGAGAGGACCCGAGGGTAGGCTCGGCTACCGACCTTGTGGGTGAGTCGATCGTCTGGGTCGACGCGGACAAGCTGGAGCGGGAGCTGGAGCAGGTCCCGTGGGTCGAGCAGGCAACCGTAAAGAAGGACCTGCCTGCACGAAAGCTTCGGGTGAGCCTGGTGCGACGCACGCCGGCAGGCTTCATCCGTGGCGAGTCCGGTGCGGTACTGGTCGACGCTGCCGGGATCGCCTTCGAGGTGACGTCCTCGATACCTCCCGGGACACTCGAGCTCACGGGAGAGATCGGACCGGTCGGGCTGGGCAGCGCCTCGGACGAGGTAGTAGCGGTCGTCTCCTGCGCGCGAGGGCTCGCGCGATGGAGCAGGGAGCCATTCGTTTCCGGCGGCATTGCGAGAGGGGTGGTCTTTCTGGTCAGTGAAGGAGGGGCGGTGGTGCGCGTGGGAGACACTTCGGATCTGGAGGCCAAGGGACGGGCGCTTCGGGCGATGCAGGAAAGGGCAGAAGCAGAGAAGTGGACCGTCGCAGAGTACACGGTCGTGGCTCCTCAGGCACCGGCCTTGAGGCGTGCCTGATCAGGAAAGGAGCGCGGGAGAGAAGGTGCTCGGAAGGTGCTCAGAAGGAGGGGACCGGAAACCGAGAGCGGACTTCCTCCTCCGTCAGCAGTGCTTCGAAATCGGGAATCGGTGAGAGCAGGCGGGTGCTTGACAGGGAGGGTCGGTGGGGGTAAAGTCTCACGCGGTGCTTTAACTTGACATAACTTTAACCCTCAAGTTGAGGGTTATGGTTTCCATGAATGCTCGAGAGCCCCGAGCCGGGGTCCGTCCGAGGGAGGGCCGCGGGGTCGGCGGCAAACTGGGCGAGGTGGCGAAAAATGGCATCCACAACCACGCTTCAGAACTACCTGGCTGTAATCAAGGTCGTAGGGATCGGTGGAGGCGGCGTGAACGCTGTGAACCGGATGATCGACGCCGGCCTACGCGGAGTCGAGTTCATCGCCATCAACACCGACGCCCAGGCGCTGCTGATGTCGGATGCTGACATAAAGCTCGACATCGGCCGGGACCTGACCAGGGGACTGGGTGCAGGTTCGGATCCCGAGGTGGGCCGCCAGGCTGCCGAAGCTCACACGGAGGAGATCGAAGAAGTCCTGCGCGGCGCGGACATGGTCTTCATCACGGCCGGCAAGGGGGGAGGTACCGGCACGGGCGGGGCGCCCGTGGTGGCAGAGATAGCGAAGTCACTAGGGGCCCTGACAATAGGCGTGGTGACGCGGCCCTTCGCCTTCGAAGGCCGCAGACGCTCTGTTCAGGCTGAGCAGGGCATCGCCCGTCTGAAGGAGAAGGTCGATACCCTGATCGTCATACCGAACGACAGACTGCTCAAGGTCGCTGACGAGAAGACGTCGATGCTCCAGGCATTCCGCATGGCTGACGAGATCCTGCTCCAGGGCGTCCAGGGAATAACGGACCTCATCACCACTCCTGGCCTGATCAACCTGGATTTCGCAGACGTGAAGATGATCATGTCGAACGCCGGGTCCGCGCTGATGGGTATCGGCCAGGCAGGGGGAGAGGGGAGGGCGGCTACTGCCGCAAGGGCAGCGATATCCAGTCCGTTGCTCGAGTCGTCCATAGAGGGTGCACGGGGAATCCTGCTCAACATCTCGGGGCCGTCGGACCTGGGACTTTTCGAGGTGAACGAGGCGGCCGACATCGTCTCTGCGACCGCCCACCCCGACGCGAACATCATCTTCGGTGCCGTGATCGACGACGCTCTCGGAGAAGAGGTGAGGGTCACCGTGATCGCGGCCGGCTTCGACGGACAGGGTCAAGCCAGGCAGGAGGGTGTAGGCGCTGCCGAGGAGAGAAGCCGGTCGGGCAAGGCCAGGGAGAAGGCAAAGTCCGCGCCCAAAGGGGACCTGTCCGACCTCTTCGACGACCAGGACTCGGGAGACGACCTGGACATCCCGTCTTTCCTCCGCTGAGCGAGCAGAGGGACCCGGCGCCGCCACCAGGTTTGCGGCCGGACAAGTCCGCAATCGGGGAGAGCGGCTCGAACGAGATGTTGCCCATGGGGGCGCCAGCTTCGCCGGCCTACAGAGAGCAATTCGGCCCTTTCTCCTGCATGGGTGGATCGCCAGGCCGGTCGGTTCACGGGGGAGGCGGCGCGTACCCTTTCTCCTGCATGGTTTGCTTGCCACTGGACACCTGAGGGGGCCGTAACGTGGGCGTGCTTCACGACCTGCGACTGGGTCCGCTGAGGGCGGTCTTCACCGATGCCACTGGGCTCGCCGGGACGGTCGGTATCGACGAGGGAAATCTCTCTTACGGGGTCGCTACCTCACCTCGAACCGTCTCCGAGAACCGGGCGAGGCTGTCTGCATCGCTGGGTATCGGCACCGACTGGTTCGAGGCCCGTCAAGTCCACGGCTCCAGTGTGGTTGACGTCGACGGTACTTTCCCCCCTCCCGGGTCCTCCGCAGAACCTGGCGGGTTCCGCTCGGCTCCTCGGGAAGGCGACCTCCCCGAGGCCGACGCGCTACTCACGACAAGAGCGGGCAGACCTCTGGCGATCTTCACGGCGGACTGTGTACCTCTGGTACTTGGGGCTCTCGAGCCACCGACTCTGGCGGTGGTGCACGCAGGATGGAGAGGACTTCTCGCCGGAGTAGTGGAGGCTGCAGCCACGGCCGTTCGGCGAAAGTCCGGGCGGCTGGACTTTGCCGTAGCCGGGCCAGCGATAGGTCCGTGCTGCTACTCCGTCGACGACGAGCGGGCCGGCGCATTCGCCTCTCGCTTCGGCTCCTCGGCAGTACGGGAGGCCGCCGGTACTCTCGACCTGCACGCGGCAGTCTTTGCGGCCCTTGCCTCCACTGGCGCTTCCCCTGTCGTGGTGCAGTCCTTGGGTCCGTGTACTGCCTGCTCCGAGAGGCTTTTCTCGTTCAGGAGAGACGGCGACCGCGCCGGTCGCCAGGCGGTGGTCGCTTGGATCCAGTTGGGGGCCCGCAGGTGACACCCGAAGCCGGCGAGGCCGTACGCTCCAGAGTCCACACTGGATTGGCACGGGTGCGCGAGAGGATAGCGGCAGCGGCAGAGGATGCAGGGCGTCGGCCGGAAGATGTCAGGCTCGTGGTGGTGACCAAGGGCCGAAGCATGGAAGAGATCAGGGCGTTGCTGGAGGCGGGCGTCTCGGACATCGGGGAGAACCGCGTCCAGGAGGGATACGAGAAGTGGCTCACCCTCGTGGGCTCGGGAACGGAACGGAGGGGCACGAAGGGCGAGCCGGATGGAGCGGACAAGACTGTCCGGGAAGACTCGGAGGGGGCTTTGAGTGAGGGCGAGCCGGGGCGGGAGTCCCTCAGGGTTCCCAAGTTCCACCTGGTCGGCCACTTGCAGAAGAACAAGCTCTCCCGGGCATGCCGCTTCGTCGACTTCCTGCACAGCCTCGACTCGATGGAGCTGGCCGCGGCTGTCCACCGGCGCGCGTCGGGCTCGAGCGAGGGGGCGGGCTGTGGCATGCGCCTGCTCGTACAGGTGAATGTGACCGGGGAGCCACAGAAGCACGGGATCGCACCTTCGGAAGCCGAAGCTTTCGTGGAGGGCCTGCTCGATCTCGGACTGCGGCCCGTGGGCCTGATGTGCATGTCGCGCCTCGGTGCCGACTCGACCGAGCACAGGCGCAACTTCGAACGACTCGCAGCCTTACGAGACGAGCTGGCGCGAAGGGTCTGTTCCGAGATACGCGAACTCTCGATGGGGATGACCGACGACTTCGAAGAGGCTGTAGCAGCAGGTTCGACAATGGTTAGGATCGGAAGAGCTATCTTCGATAGTCGTTCTGACCCGAGGCGGAACGAACGGTAGCGGGCGCGCCAGTCAAGGAGACGCCATGTCGTTTTGGAAGAAGACCATGGTGTGGCTCGGCCTGGAAGAAGAAGAGGTTCCGGGCGACCACGGAGCAGATACCATACACGTCGCGGGACCTGCCGGTGAGGGGCCGGAGGTACCGGGGCAGCGGGTCGGTCCCGAGCCCTTCCCCCCCTCGGAGTACCAGGACTTTCGCCGTTCTCACCAGGCTGCCCCGGTCAGCGGAGGGACCGAGGGGTCCTATCCCGAGGGGGCCTCCTCCAGCTACATACCGTCGGGCGCCGAGGCGGCCGGCTTCGAAGCAGGCAGCGGCGTTCGCATGCTACCCGCTACCGAGACGAGAGTCCACGTAGTGGAGCCGGTAGGCTTTGCCGACGCCCAGGAGATCGGTGAGCACTTCCGGCAGTCCCAGCCGGTGATCGTCGACCTGGAAGACGTCGAGCGCGATACCGCACGCCGGATCGTCGACTTTTCCAGCGGACTCACCTTCGCCCTGCGCGGCAGGATGAAGAAGATCGGCGATCACGTATTCCTTCTGTTGCCGGCCCACGCCTCCATCCCGGACCACGAGAAGGAACGGCTGCGCGCCAGCGGCTACGAGATCTGACTGGACCTCGATCGTGCCTGAGTCCTGTGGGGTGAGGCGGTGAACGACCTTGTCGTCAGGGTGCTGTGCTCGGCGAGCCGGATCTACAGCTTCATCTTCATTGTCTGGATCGTCTTCTCGTGGTTTCCGGTCGACCCCGACTCCCGCCTCTATTCCGTCTACAAGGCGTGCGATGCCGCAACGGGATGGGTTCTCCAACCCTTGCGGAGGCTGATCAAGCCGGTAAGGGTCGGCGACGCGGCGGTAGACTTCACGGTCTTAGTCCCCCTCATCGTGCTCACAGTCGTGATACCGGCGATCCTGGGCTGCGGCAGGCTCAGCTGAGGCTGGGGGATCTCCCCTCAGTCGGTTCCGTTTCGATTCGTCAGGTCTGCCCGTAGGGGTGCCTGCGGGTCTGCGAGGGCGGCTTGCCGGGCCGAGGGTCAGGCACCACTGCACGGCCTGGCATCCCAGACCCGGTGCCGGATGGCCGGACTTCCATGTCGTATCCTTGCAGAGGCGGATGCCTGCGGGCGGAGCTGTCTTGGAAACGCCTCTTCGGGGACCGGGAGAGACCCATGGACGTTACTGCCAACGACGTCGAACAAGTGCGATTTCCCCAGGGCCGAAAGGGCTACGATCCCGACGTCGTAGATCAGTTTCTCGACAGGGTCGCAGCTACTCTGAGGAACATGGACGAGCGCTTGCGGGACCTGGCGGCGCGCAATCGCTCGCTCGAGGAGCAGCTCGCCGAGCAGAGGGAAGCAGAAGCCATCATGCGGCGTACCCTGCAGGTGGCCCAGCGGACGGCCGACGAGACCGTCGCCGAGGCGCAAGCGAGAGCCAGGGAGATGATTTCTGCTGCGGAGGCGAAGGCACAGGAGACGGAGCGCCGTGCCGCCGAGAGAGTGAGGGAGCTCGAAGCCCAGCTGAACAAGCAGCGCCAGCTGGTCGAGGCGGATATCGAGGCCCTGCGCCAGTACTACCACGATTTCACCGAGAAGATCGGCCAGGTGATCAACGAGTTCATGGCGGTCTTGCAGCGGGCAGAGACCGTGGCCGAGACGAGACCGCCGGAGCAGCCCTCGCTGGCCACCGTGACCCGTGGCGAGTGGGCGGGTGGGCTGCCGGCCGCTCACGGGGCACCTGCTCAGCAGGAGCCTCCATTGCAGGCTGGCGCACCGCGCCCGCCGACGTCGCAATCGCAAGCGCCCGCCCCTCCGGCACCACCGCAGCCCCAGCCTGCCCCCAGGCCCGATACGGGCGAGGCCGGGCGGCCGGGGCCTCCTCCGCCTCCTCAGCCGAGGGTTGCTCCGCCCCGCGGGCCCGAAGGGGGCTCTCAGACGCAGGCGATCGACGACTTCGGCGTGAGGGAGGCCGAGCCGCCGAGGCCTGCCACCGCTCCCCAGATTCCCGAAGAATAGCGGCGCCCCAGTACGGGACCCGACGGCAGCAGTTGCCGGGATGCCGGTTGCGGCTATCGTCCCCTCTTGTGTCGCGGAGAGGCGCGGGTCGGCGGTGTGTTTCCTTTGGAGGCCGGGATGTCCTGCTGTAGGCCCGAGTCTCCCGTCAGTCGTCCGCCTTGCGCAATCCTGCTAAGACCTTCCCTCCGTCGAGGCGTAGCTCGGAAGTGGCCGTGACGTCTGGTGGCGGGCTCTCGAGATTCAAGGCGACTGCGAGCAGCTCCCCGGCTATATCTCGGCTGTGCTTGCGGATCGCCTCCTCGAGCACCTCGTCGGCCTGTGCCGCAAGCCAGAGCTCGATCCGATCCGAGACCTCGAGTCCTGCCTCTTTCCTGAGGCCTTGCAGGCGGTGGGTCAGCTCTCTGACCAACCCCCTGGCGCGCAGGTCGTCGTCGATGGAGAGGTCCAGGGCTACTCCGAATTCTCCGTCGGTAACTACCGCCAACCCCGAAGCAGGACGCGTCTCCACCACCACCTCTTCCCTCGAAAGGTCGACTCGGTCGCCTTCGACTTCTACTGAGACTCTTCCGGAAGACTCGAGCTCTCTCAGCGCGGTCCGAGGGTCGAGCTCCGAGAGCGCAGCGGCTGCCTTCTGTGCGAGCGCCCCGAGCCTGGGACCGATCTTCGAGAAGTCCGTCTTCAGCCTTACCTCGACCATTGACTCGAGCGCCTCGAGGTCGGTCCACTCGATGGTGTCGACGTTGAGCTCGTCCCTCAGAGAGTCGAGCAGCTCCTCCGGGATGGAGTGCCTTGCAGCCTTACCTGCCGAACCCGCTGCTGCTCCAGATTCCCCCCGGGGGGCCGGTGCCGCGAGGAGTGCACGGCGAAGTGGCTGGCGGATCTTTACGCGGGCGTCGGTGCGTGCGGAGCGCCCCAGGGTCACGAGCCGCCTTACCGTGGCCACCGCATCTTCGATCGCGGGGTCAGAGGCCTCTCGCTGCGGCTCTGGCCATTCCTCCAAGTGGACGCTGGGGGGGCGCCCGTCCAGGGAGGAGGTGAGATTCTTGTGGATCTCCTCGGATACGAAGGGGCAGATCGGGGCCAGCAGCAGGGAGGTTACTCGCAGAGCCTCGTAAAGGGTGTGGTAGGCGGCCGCTTTGTCGGCTTCTGCAACCTCGGAACGAGCCGACCAGAACCGCCGCCGGGACCTGCGTACGTACCAATTGGAGAGGTCCTTCACGAACGACTCGAGCTTCCTCGCTGCAGCGAGGGCGTCGTAGCGGTCGAGCGAGGCGGTTACCTCGTCGACGGTGCCGGGGAGCCTCGACAGTATCCAGCGGTCGAGCAGGGATCTCTCCGAAAGGGGAGGTGCCTCGGAGTTGGGGTCGAATCCGTCGGCGTTGGCGTAGGTTACGAAAAACGAGTAGGTGTTCCAGAGCGTCAGCAGGAACTGGCTGGTCGACTTGTCGATAGCTTCCATGGAGACCCTCGAGGAGACCCACGGCGAACCCGAGGAGACGAAGTACCACCTGAGGGCGTCGGCTCCCTGGCCGTCGAGAATCGTCCAGGGATCGATCACGTTTCCCAGTCTCTTGGACATCTTTCGACCCTCGGCATCGACGATGTGGCCGAGGCAGAGCACGTTCTTGTAGCTCGACCTCCCGAAGACCAGGGTCGAGACCGCCAAAAGCGAGTAGAACCAGCCCCTTGTCTGGTCGATGCCCTCGGCGATGAAGTCGGCAGGAAAGTTCGCCTCGAACTTCTCCCTGGAGCCTTCGAGGTAGGGGTAGCCGAACTGGGCGGCCGGCATGGCTCCCGAGTCGAACCACGCGTCCAGGACTGCGCTCTCACGCCGGGCGACCGTCTTGGTGCCTTCCGGGCAGGCCGGGCATTCGATCGTGACCTCGTCGACGAAGGGGCGGTGCAGGTCCAGGTCTGCGAGCTCCCGACCGGCGAGCTTTTCGAGGGCCTTCTTGGACTCGACGAATGTCGAGTGGCCCTGCGGGCAGGTCCAGATCGGAAGGGGAGTTCCCCAGTAGCGGTCGCGGCTCAAGGACCAGTCGATATTGTTGGCAAGCCAGTCGCCGAATCTCCCGTCACGGATGTGTTCGGGGTGCCAGCCGATGCGGGCGTTTTCGGCCAGCATCTGGTCGCGAAGCTCGGTTGTCTTTATGTACCAGCTCGACTTCGACCAGTAAATGAGGGGGGTGCTGCAGCGCCAGCAGTGCGGATAACTGTGCGTGTACGACTCCGCTCTGAAGAGGAGCCCCCGCCGGTCGAGGTCTGCGATCAAGGTGTCGTTTGCTTCCCGCACTGGCACGCCCTGGAGGGTGCCTACCTCCTCGTCGAACTTGCCTTCTTCGTCCACGGGGTTCGGCGCCCCGAGCCCGTAGCGCTTTCCGACCTCCCTGTCTATTTCGCCGAAGGCAGGTGCGAGGTGGACCAGGCCCGTCCCTTCCTCCATCGTGACGAACTCGTCCTGGACGACGCTGTAGGCGGCATCGGAGGTATCTGGTGGCAGGTATTCGAAGGGACGACGGTAGCGGGCCTGCAGCTCCGAGCCGGGGAACCTCTCGAGCAGTCGCCATGATCCGGCGTCTTCGCCGAATACCGCCTCAATCCTCGCCTCGGCGAGAATGAGCTTCTCGGAACCCTGCTCGACCAGGACGTAGGTCTCCTCAGGGTGGGCAGCTACTGCTACGTTCGAGACCAGTGTCCACGGCGTGGTGGTCCAGACAAGCAGCGCTGCCTCGCCGCTGCCCTTGCCCTCTGCGACGGGAAACCGGACGAACACGGACGGGTCCTCGACTTCCTGGTAGCCCTGGGCCACCTCGTGCGAGCTCAGGGGGGTCCCGCAGCGCGGGCAGTAGGGGACAACTTTGGTGTCCTTGTAGAGGAGCCCCTTTTCCCACATCCTGCCCAGCTGCCACCAGACCGACTCGATGTACTCGTTTCGCATCGTCCAGTAGGCGTCCTGGACGTCGAGCCAGAAGCCGATTCGCTCCGTGAGCCGTTCCCAGTCGACGACATAGCGCTGCACGGACTTCCGGCATTCGGCGTTGAAGCGGTCGATGCCGTACTTCTCGATGTCGGCTTTCCGCTCCAGCCCCAGTTCCTTCTCGATTTCGAGTTCCACCGGCAACCCGTGACAGTCCCAGCCGGCTTTCCGCGGTACGAAGTAGCCTCTCATGGACTTGTAGCGGCAGTAGATGTCCTTGAAGACACGTGCCCACACGTGGTGGAGGCCCGGCTTGTTGTTGGCAGTCGGCGGCCCCTCGTAGAAGACGAACCTCGGGCGCCCCGGCTTTTCCTCCAGGGCTTCTTCCACGACGCCCTTTGCCTTCCAGAACCCGAGGATCTGCTCTTCGAGGCGGGGGAAATTCACTGCAGGGTCGACGGGTTCGAACAATCCTCCCTCCGAACAAAGTGACCTGAATACCGGATACGAAGCGCGGTCGGGTTCGCTGCCGCCGAGCGGCCGGCTACTAGGATAATTTCGGTCGGCGACAAGTCGAAGGGGAATCGCCCGGGTGGATCTCGAGGAACTGATAGAAGAAAGCGAGGAAGGCGTCTCTTTCTACGTGCATGTGCAACCAGCAGCTGGGCGGACGAGGGTCCTCGGCACTCACGGTAACGCCGTCAAAGTGAGTGTGGCTGCTCCCCCGAGGGGCGGGAGGGCAAACGACGCCCTCCTCCACTTCCTCGCAAGGACACTGGGCATCGAGCCGTCAGAGATCAGCATCGTCTCCGGACAGACCCAGAGAAAGAAGCGGACAGTAGTGAAGGGAGTCGGCCGATCCCTGGCTGCAAAGCTGCTGGCAGCACAGGCGCCAAGCCCGAGGATGACGAAGAGGTAGCGCTGTAGCTCAGTCGAGACCAAGGCGCCGAATCTTCCTGCATGCTCTTCGGTCGTCTACTACCCACGCCCCGCGCCGAGTGCTCTGCGTGCACGAGTAGGCCGGGCTGGCGCCGGTGCTTTGTCCGACCCTACTCGTATGGTCCCCAATTCGGTTGACGCTCAGCGGGGCCCGTGTTAGGTTGCTGCGCTCATCGTGCAGTGCCGGCTCTCGCCGGATCCCGATGGACCTGCTCCCGACCCCAAGGAGTCGCCTCGTTGAGACCCCCAATAGCTCGTCTCGAACTCTCCCGAAAGTGCGGAATTTGCACATGCCCGGCACTTCCGGCCGCGTCCTCGAGGGGCCCGCGGGGCAGGTGGTGCCGCCGGACAGTTTCGGCGGTCCGCCCTCCGGTCGGGGTCGATCCGCTGCGCAAGAGCCCGAGAAGGCACTGACTATGGCTGTGGCGAAGAAGAAAATCGGCACCGACGACGCCGGGACTAGGTCCTCTCCCGAGAAGTCCGGGAAAGGCGAGCCGTCCACCTCGCGTTCAGCGGCCAAGCGGAAGACTCCCTCGTCGATCTCCGCGGCAAAGGGAAAGTCGGGCTCGACCCGAATAGCCGTCTCTTCCAGGAGTGGCTCGGCGAAGGCCGCGCCTTCCGCCAAGGCAACGACGTCTGCCAGGGCCGGAAAGTCCAAGGCCACCGAGTCCGCCAAGAGCGTCGCCAAGGGAACCGGTGCGAGAAAGGGTGTGGCGACGAAGAAGTTAGGGAAGCGATTCCTGGAGGCCGTCAGGTCACGGCTGGAAGACGAGCGCGCAAGACTCGTCTCGCAGCTGGAGGAGCTCGAGCGCGAGCGGCGTATTCTCGCCGAAGACAGGGAAGACCGAGACGACGCGTTCACCGAGGAGTCCGGGGAAGGGGCGGGTACGCTCGCTGAGCAGGAACGCGAGGAATCGTTGGCGGTGAAGCACCGGGAGTTGCTCGAGAAGGTCGAGCGCGCCCTTGCCAAGATCAGGAAGGGGACTTACGGCCTTTGCGAGCGCTGCGGGAATCCGATCGACCGGGCGCGCCTGGAGGCCTTGCCGCACGCAGAGCTCTGCATAGAGTGCAAGCGCAAGGAGGAACGCCGGTTCTGAGGGGGCCCCGGGCCTTCAGGCTCCTCGGTCCCTCGGGGCCTATACTGCTCCCTGCCCTCATCGTCGTCGCGGACCAGCTTTCGAAGTCTTGGGCCCGCGCCAACCTGTCTTCGTCCCAGATCGACCTGATCGGGGGCATCCTTTCGTTGAGGCTGGTGTACAACACGGGGGCCGTTTTCGGGATCTTCCCGGGCGGAAGGTGGGTTTTCCTTGCCGTCGCTCCTCCGGTCGCTCTGGGGGTGGTCGTCTGGAGCCTGAGGGCCGTGCACCTGGGCGAGCGGCTCGCCGCAGCGCTGATACTGGGCGGGGTCCTCGGGAACTCGTGGGACCGCCTGCTCGCTCCCGACGGGCGGGTGACCGACTTCGTCGACTTCTCGTTCTGGCCGGCATTCAATCTGGCCGACAGCGCTCTGGTGGTGGGCCTTGTCGCCTACGCACTGTTCGTGCTCGCCGCATCCAGAAGAAGCAGGGATACGAGGCGAGGCGACAATGGCCACGAGGTCCAAGAGGGTGGACAGCGACCACTTGGAGAGGTATTCGACGGAGAGGATGCAGGTCCTCGGGCCGATGTCGTCTCGCATTGAGGGCGAAGCGGCTCCCAGACGTTTGGAGTTCACTGCAGGGAGCGAGCACACCGGACGGCGCCTCGACAGCGTGCTGGCCGAGCTTTCGGGGATTACGCGATCCAGAATCGCCTCGCTCATAGAACGAGGCGAAGCCGGGATCGTGGGTCAAAGACGCTCGGCTCCCTCTACGAGGTTGAGGGGAGGCGACGCCCTATACGTCGAGCTCCTCGAGACCGCGAGCGCTGCAGAGCCTGCGCCCGTCGACTTCGATGTCGTCTACGAAGACGACCAGGTCGCCGTGATCTCCAAGCCGTCAGGAATTGCGGTCCACCCCGGCGCCGGGGAGACCGGTACGACCCTTGTCTCGGGGCTTCTGTGGCGGTGGCCCGGGATCGTGGAAGTTGGCCAGCCCGGACGGCCTGGCATCGTCCACCGGCTCGACTCCGACGTCTCGGGCCTGATGGTGGTGGCATTGCGGCCGGAGAGCTACGAACGTCTGGTCGAAGCCTTCGCCGAAAGGAGCGTGCGCCGCACTTATCTCGCCCTGGTGGAGGGGCGGCTGGAAGCGGACCTCGGGAGGATAGAGGGCCCCGTCGGCCGCGACCCCCGAAACCCCACCAGGAGGGCTGTGGTGCTGGGGGGCAAGCCGGCGGCAACCGGGTACGCGCGGTTGGCGGTATGGGAGGGGTTCAGTCTTGCCGAGGTGAGCCTGGAGACCGGCCGGACCCACCAGATCAGGGTTCACCTCGAAGCCATAGGCCACCCAATCGTCGGCGACCCCGCCTACGGGCGGAGGCGGGGTTCCTCCCGCGGTACGCGCCGCGCCCCTCTAGCCGTCACTACACTGGATAGGCCGTTTCTCCACGCCGCCCGACTGGAGCTGAACCACCCCGCATCCGGAGAGAGGATGATCTTCACCTCGGAGCTACCGCCGGAGCTGGTGGCCGTCCTCTCGGAGCTAGGAAGTCCGCTGGAAGGAGAAGTAAGGGGGCCGCAAGGTGGGTGAAGCCCGGGAACCCGAGGGTGTCCTGAAAGGCGAGTCGTTTTCCTCTCCGGAACCCTCCGTGCCCACAGCAAAGGTCCACGTGCCCGAGCCGCACGCCCGCAGTAGCGTGCGCAGGAGACTCGGCGAACGGGTCGAGCCCGACCAGGCACCTCCCGGACTCCTCAGTCTCGTGGGCCGATGGGTGCGGGACCACAAGCTGGAGTCAGGAGTCTTCGTGGTCACCCTCGCCATCCTTTCCGCCCTGGCGGGATATCTGGCTGTCGATCCCGGTCCCGGCGATTCCGCACCGCTGGTAGTCGTGGGGCCCGAGCCGGGCCAGGACCTGGGGGCCTACCTGGCTTCGAGGAAGGGAGTCCTCGAAGACGTCTCTGCGGAGGGAGGGGAGAGGACCGCGGTCGTCACCTTCGAGACGGCGCTGACGGCCGGGAGGATGGAGTCGCTGGTGCTCCCTCGGGGAGTCGAGCTCGTCGAGGTGATCGTCGCCTTGCCGGAGGATTACCCGGTCGCTTTGGCACCACAGCCAGATGTCGCCACAGCCGTTTCCCGGTGGGTTGCTGAGAGGGAAGCGCTTCTCAGCCGCCGAAAGGAGTCGCTCTCCGAGATCGTCCGGTCTTCCCCCTCGCCGGAGCCTGCAGCCGCGTGGTACGCGAAGGAGGCCCAGTCACTGGACCGGTCCCTGGCGACGGTGAGAGCCGGAGAGGTAGTTGTGGGGGCGATCGTGACCGGAACGGGGCGGGCGCTCCTGGAACTTCAAGGAGATTCAGCCGTCCGGCTCGTGGACGTCGCGCCCCCGGGCACGAGCCCTGACCGAATCGCGTACCGGCTTGCCCGTAACTGAAGGGTGTCGGACGGTTCGTCGCGGGCCGCGGGCTATGCCGAGGCTTCCGATACGGGCGTGAGCACCAGCCCCGGCTTCTTGCGAAGCCGGGACGCCTTGATCTTCCGAGTCTGGTCGGCCACGTCCTGGAGCGTTACACCCCCGAGGATGTCCGACACGGCGCCTCTCACCCTTATCCACACGAGCTGGAGGGCGCACTCGCCCTCCTCGATGCAGCTGGTATCCGGCTCGACGGCCGCGCACCCCAGCGGCGCGACGCTCCCCTCGGCCGCCTCGACGATCTCCTTGAGTGTTATCTCGGAGGCAGGTCGGGAAAGCGAGTATCCCCCTTGCACCCCTCGTCTGGCATCAACGAGGCCTGCAGCCTTCATGGCCAGCATGATCTGCTCCAGGTAGGCCTGGGGCAGGCCGGTCGACTCGGCTATGTCCCTCACCGACGCCGGACTTTGACGCAGGGCCAGCGAAAGCAGGGCGCGCGTCGCGTAGTCGCCCTTGGTAGAGATCCTCATGGTCACCGCGATCACCTCTTCGTGAACGTGCGGCGTGGCAGACCCAACGCCTGAATTCTACTCCACCCTAGATTAGAACTCGTCGAAGGAAGGCCAGGCCCGCCGGTACTAACCAGGGAAGAAGTCGGGATCTTCCGCTATAGACTTCAGGAAAGGTCGGACTTCCTCCTGGTTCGGCTCGTGGCTGTGCCGAGGCTGGATACCTGTTGGGAACCTGCAGGGGTGGAGGTGTGATGGCTCTTCCCGAGATCGACTTGAGACCCGAAGACGCAGCTGGAATCGCGGAGAGGTTCGAGGGGGAGCCCCCTCGAGAGATCCTGCGCTTCGTGCTCGACACTTTCGGACCCGAAAAGGTGACGCTGGCCTGCTCCTTTCAGGCAGAGGACATCGTGCTGGTCGACATGGTGGCGTCGTTGAGCGACCGGGTAAGGGTGTTTTCGCTGGACACGGGGTTCCTCTTCCTCGAGACCGAGCGGACCCAGAAGCTCGTCGAGTCCCGTTACTCGCTCCCCTTCGAGACGATACGGCCAGGGCACACCATCATGGAGCAGGCCGAGCAGTACGGGAGGCAGCTCTACCTGCGTGACCCGGACCTGTGCTGCAAGCTGAACAAGGTGATCCCCCTGGAGCGGGCCCTGGAGGGGTACTCGTGCTGGATCACCGGAATCCGCAGGGAGCAGGCGCCGACGAGGGCAAACGCTCCTGTCTTCGCATACGACGAGAAGTTCGGGCTCTTCAAGGCCAATCCTCTGGTGACATGGACGTCCGATCAGGTCTGGGAGTACGTGCGAAGCCGAGACCTCCCCTACAACCCCTTGCACGACAGAGGTTATCCATCGATAGGCTGCGCACCGTGCACCAGGCCCGTAGCCGAGGGAGAGGACCCCAGAGCCGGCCGGTGGGCCGGCATGGACAAGACCGAGTGCGGGCTGCATGCCCGCTGAAACCCTGCCGCCACACGGCGGCAAGCTTGTCGACCTCCGGTGTGGGCCCGAAAAGGCGGAGGAAATCCTCGACCTGGTGACCGGTCGGCCGGATTCGAAGGTCGCTTACAAGCGCCTTGAAGACCACCACTACTGGGACCTCGTCCTGCTGGCCGTGGGCGCCTACAGCCCGCTCGTCGGCTACCTTGGCAGGGAGGACTATCAGAGCGTCCTCTCCGAATGCAGGCTCTGCTCGGGTCTTCTCTGGTCGATTCCGATATCGCTCCCGCTTTCCGGGGAGGAATACGAGGCGGTCACCTCCCAAGGTGCAGAGCTAGTAGCGCTGCTGGGACCCTGGAGGGAGCTGGAGGGTGGTATCGGTACCCCGGTCTCCCGGGCGAAAGGAGGGGATGCAACCGGCACCGCGACCGCGTCGGAGGGCGCCCAGTCCTCCTGGGCGGAAGGGGAGACCGAGACTCCGCTTGCCGTTCTGGAACTGCAAGAGGTCTTCGAGGTCGACATCGAGGCCGAGGCGGAAGCAGTCTTCAAGACGAGTGACACCCGACACCCCGGAGTGGCCAGGCTGCTCGAAGACGGGCCTTACAGAGCTGCCGGCCGGGTGTCGGTACTGCGCGAACTAGCCTCTCCCTATGCGGGCTATCCCTTCACCCCTGCTGAGACCCGCAGAGCCTTCTCGGAGGCGGGGTGGCGGACGGTGGTGGCTTTCCAGACGCGTAACCCCATCCACAGGGCACACGAGTACCTGTGCAAGTGCGCGCTGGAGATGGTAGACGGGCTGCTGATACACCCAGTAGTGGGCACTACCAAGGACGACGACATACCTTCGGACGTGAGAATGACGTGTTACGAGGTGCTCGTGGAGAACTACTTCCCCAAGGACCGGGTCATGATCGCCTGTCTGCCCGCGCCGATGCGGTACGCGGGGCCAAGGGAGGCACTGCACCACGCCCTGATTCGGAAGAACTACGGGGCCACCCACTTCATCATCGGGCGGGACCATGCCGGTGTCGGCTCTTACTACGGGACATACGAGGCTCAGGAATTCGTCTCGTCCTTCGAGCCCGAAGAGCTCGGGCTGACACCCCTCTTCTTCGAGCATGCCTACTACTGCAGGGGCTGCGCCCAGATGGCAACTTCCAAGACGTGTGGGCACCCGGACTCGTACCACGAGCACCTGTCGGGGACAAAGGTGCGGGAGCTGTTGAGGGAAGGAAAGGCGCTGCCGGAAACCTTCAGTCGTCCGGAGGTCGCCCGGGTGCTGGCCGCGGCCTACGGGAAAGGCGCTCCTGGATGAGAAGCCGTGCTGGAAGCCGGCGCAATCCTTGACTCGAACCGACCCGCCTTCTTGCGACTTCTCCTTTCACCGGAGGTCCCGGGGAGGGGACCGATGTTCCTCGGTGCCGCTGTGCGGTCGAAGTGTGCGTCGGCTGTATCCTAAGTAGGACTGTCCAGGGTCTGGGCCGGAGGTTCGAGGTGGTACTCGAAAAGATCGCATCCCCAGCAGACCTGAAGGCGCTGGAGCCAGACGAGCTCGAAGCCCTCTGTGAAGAGATCAGGGCTTTCCTCGTGGAGTCGGTCTCAAAGACCGGCGGGCACCTGGGGCCGAATCTGGGAGTCGTCGAGCTCACCCTGGCAATCCACCGCGTCTTCGAAAGTCCCAAGGATGCAATCGTCTGGGACACCGGCCACCAGGCCTACGTTCACAAGATCGTCACCGGAAGGGCAGCCCGTTTCGCGTCACTACGCCGGGAGGGGGGGCTGTCCGGCTATCCCTCCAGGTCCGAGTCGCCTCACGATCTTGTCGAGAACTCCCACGCCTCGGTGGCCCTCGGGTATGCAGCGGGACTGGCGGAGTCGAGGCGGCGCTATGGGGTAGACGGCAAGGTCGTGGCCGTCGTCGGCGACGGTGCCCTGACGGGGGGCGTGGCTCTCGAGGCATTGAACAACATCGGTCACATGCAGCTCGATGTCCTGGTCGTGCTCAACGACAACGGGCGGAGCTACCAGCCGACGGTGGGAAGCATCGCCTCCTATCTCGCCAGGCTGCGACTGAGTCCGAGGTATCGGAAGGCCAAGCGCGAGGTGGAGCAGATCTTGATGACGATCCCACGCGTGGGCGAGTCTCTTGCCACCGAGGCACGTAGGCTGAAGCAGGGCATCAAGCAGCTCGTGGCACCCCAGGTGATCTTCGAAGACCTGGGCTTTTACTACTCCGGCCCCTTCGACGGCCACGACCTGCACGCTCTCGAGCAGGCATTGCGCATGGCTCGGGACGTGGAGGGTCCGGTGCTCTTGCACGTGCTGACGGAAAAGGGGCACGGCTACGGTCCTGCCGTAGAGGACGAGGTCGAGAAGGCACATGCCCTCGGATCCTTCGATCCGCTTACCGGCAAGCCCACCAAGCCTAAGCCGAGGACCTGGACTACGGCTTTCGCGGAGGAGTTGTGTCGGGTAGCCGAGGAGCGTCCCGAGGTGGTCGGGATCACTGCAGCCATGGCCTCTCCGACTGGTCTCTCGAAGCTCGCCGAGAGGTTTCCCGAGCGCGTCTTCGACGTGGGGATAGCAGAGCAGTTCGCCACGGTCTTTGCTGCCGGACTTGCTATGGGTGGAGTGAGGCCGGTGGTGGCGATTTACTCGACTTTCTTGCAGAGAGCTTTCGACCAGTTGATGATGGACGTCGCCCTGCACCGGCTACCCGTGCTCTTCGTCCTGGACAGGGCTGGTATTACCGGAGACGACGGCCCCTCGCACCACGGTGTCTTCGACCTGACCTACCTCAGGGCCATCCCCGGCATGGTCGTCTCGGCGCCCAGAGACGAGTGGGAGCTGCGCGACCTGATCGCAACCGCGCTCGAATACGACGGCCCCTTTGCAATCAGGTTTCCAAAGGGGAGCGTGCCCGAGTCGCCGGAGCGACCTCGAAGGACGCTAGCGATTGGCTCGTGGGAGCTCCTGCAGGACGGGAGCGATGTGTGCCTGCTGGCCACCGGCAAGATGGTATCGGTGGCACTCGACGCGGCGGCCAAGCTGGAGGCGGACGGCCTTTCGGTGAGGGTCGTCGATGCCAGGTTCGTCAAGCCACTGGACCCCGCCCTCCCCGAATTCGTTTCGGGCTGCAAGGTGGTGTTCACGCTGGAGGACAACGTACTCACGGGAGGGTTCGGTGCGGCCGTCCTCGAGGAAGCGAACGAAAAGGGCATCGATGTCGACCTGGTACGGGTCGGGATCCCCAACCGGTTTCTAGAGCACGCGTCTCAGGACTCCTGGTTCGAGCGGCTGGAATTGGACGCGGAGGGCATATACCGCCGGGTGACGCGCCACCTGGTCGGAGTTCCATCTTCCGCCGAAGCCGGACGCCTCTGAGCATCCCTCTTGCAGGGAAATCAGGGAGATCTCGAGGTGGGACGAACCGGTCGCTCCATTCCCGAACCGGTCTCTGCGCGGCTAGTTGTCGGAGACGGGGAGGGCGTCCCGATCCCCCTGGATTCCGTGCTGAGGCAGACACATTCAGGCCCAGGGGAGGCCTGGTTCGAGGTAGTCGCTCCCGACTTCGAAGAGAGCCCCGGGCGCTGCCTGCTCGTGCTCGACTTCGACTTGCCGACCCCACCGGGGACCCCGTATCTGAGAAACGGCTACCAGTCGTGGTCGTATGCAGGCATTTCCAGGACCGGCGATCCGGTAGTTCGACCCACCGTCGACATGATGGTGATGTCGCACTTTTCGCACCTGGCCCCTCCGGTGCCGGCTGACGTCCTGGCTGAGTCGGAAAGCTTCATGACGTTCGCCGACTTCTCGGCATTCACCCTGGACGGTCGGAGCGCGCCAGCGTGCTTTTTCGCCACCGAAGACAGGCTCGTACTCTCGCTGGACCTCTCTCGTGCGGCCCCGAAGAAGGGACAGGCTCTCGACGTCGTGGCCCTGCTCGAGTACGGGCCGGGAGAGGTACTTGCAGCACTCGAACGTCTGCTGGCGGCCTCGGCTGTGCTCAAGAGGGCGAGAGCGTCGGCACCCCTGTATACGGGATGGTGTAGCTGGTACCAGTACTTCTCCAACATCGACGAAGAGTTGTTCCTCAAGAATTTGGCCCTGGCAGAGAAGCACCTGCCCGAATTGGAGGTCTTCCAGCTAGACGACGGATACCAGAAGGCGATCGGGGACTGGACGGAGACGAATTCCAGATTCCCGTCGGGCATCGAGGCCCTGGCGAGGCGCGTGGCCGATGCCGGATTCGTTCCGGGGATCTGGATCGCCCCGTTCGTCGCCACCTCGGAAGCATCGATCTACAGCCGGCACCCCGACTGGTTCCTCAAGCTCCCCAACGGCTCCCCGGTGCCGGCGATGTTCAATCCGGGCTGGGGGGGAAACGGCTTCGCCTTCGCCCTGGACTGCACCAATCCCGAGGTGCTCGAGTGGCTGAGGACCTTGGGACGTCGGCTCAGGGAGTATGGTTTCGGCTACGTGAAGATCGACTTCTGCTATGCGGCGAGTATGCCCGGCCGGTCGGCTCGGAGGGTAGGCAGAGCCGAGGCTCTGGTGGAGGGCGTCTCAGCGCTCAGAGATGGCCTCGGCGAGGACGTCTTCCTTCTGGGGTGCGGGATTCCGCTCTGGCCGGTGGTTGGTCTGGTCGACGGGATGCGCATCGGCCCGGACGTGGCACCGCACCTGAAGCCCCAGCTCGAGGTCCACGGAATGGTCGACGCCATGCCTGCGCTCGGAAACGCCTTACGGAATACCGTAGCTCGGGCCGTAATGCACCGAAGGCTCTGGACCAACGACCCCGACTGCGTGCTGCTGAGGAGGAGCCAGACCTCGCTCGCCCCGGATGTCGCCGCAGGGTGGGCCAAGCTGGTGGCATCGTTGGGACAGATGTTCTTGATCTCGGACGACTTGTCTCTTTACTCCGACGACGACTTCCGTAAGGTGGGGGACCTTGCGCGACTTGCCAGGGAGCGAGACGTACCTGCCGGGACTCCCGTAGAGGTACCCGACCCTCTGGAAGATGCGAGCTACCAGGTACCTCGCTGCGATGCGTCTTGAAGTGCGAGGCTCCCGGTCGGAATCAGGGGCGAACGACCGGGCCGGGGCCATCCATCCGGCCAGACTGAGGGGGGCGTACCGAAGACCGGACGAGAGACTGCTTCTATGATTGAGCCGGTAAGTCTGGTCGGGTAGTGCCGCGCACCCGGCCCTCTCGGTCGTCGAGGCTTGCTGCGGGGTTCGACGCGAACCGCGCCGGCCGCGCCCGGGTCGGCAACCGACGTCCGCTGACGGGTGACGAAAGGGGAATTCGTGGATGGCGTGAGCGAGACGCGAAGCCGCCTGAGAATCGATGAGAGCGCGTCCGTGCTTGCGGCCCAGGTCGTAGCCTGGTCGATTCCCGTGTTCGTCGGGCTGGCTGTCGCCCTCGAGTATTCCAGCCTCGACCGACCCACTGCTGCGGTGGCAGGAACGGCGGTGCTGGTGGTGGCTGCGGCTCTCCTGTCTGCCGGACTGAACCTGGAAGCCGTTCCTCTGGAGCTCTCCCTGGGAGCAGTTGGACTCATGGGACTGGGCCCAGCTCTGCTGGCGCTGGGTCTGGGTCCTGACGGGACCGCGCTGGTAGTCGCTGCTGGGGCCTGCGCGGCCGTGCTGGCAGCAAGGGTTTGTGGCCTTGCCCTCGGTGTAGGTTTTGCCACGTCCACCTCTGTACTCTCCGCGGGAGGACTCGCAGCTGCGGGTTCCTTCGGCGGCGGCAGGGGGGTGACTACCGGTTTCGGACTGATCCTCGCCTGGACGGCAGGCGTGGGATCAGCCCTCATATCGGGAGCCGGCACTGCGCCCTCCGGACCGACTCGAGGAACGCCGGGCAGAGAGGGCGAGGGGGAAGTGGGGGATTTCGAGGGGTTCGCAGCTGCCTTTCGCAGGGTCAGCGAGGGAGACCTCACCTTCGACGCGCTCCGGTCGATCGAGGAGAGCGCCGCAGGGGTACCTGCCGACTTGCGCCCGGTGGTTCGCCACTTCGTCACCGCTGTCGCCAACTGGAGGGCCCTGGCTTTGCGGCTCAGGACCAATGCCGATACTTTGAGCCGGACAGCACAGGTGTTGAGAGCCGCCTCCGACAACCAGGCCGCGCTCTCGGCTGAGCAGTCCTCCGCTTCCGTACAGACCTCGTCGACCATCGAGGAGCTGGCGGCTGCGGCCAAACAGATCGCCGAGCTGACCGAAAGCGTGGCAGGCCTGGCCGAGAAGACCTCCGAGGCCGCCCTGAGGGGGCGGGAGGCAGTCAGGAGGTGGGGCGAGATCAGGGACCGCATAGCCCAGAAAGTCGACTACATAGCATCACAGACCCTCAGGCTCGGGGAGCTTTCGCAGGAAATCGGGAGCATCCTCGACCTCATAAACGACATAGCAGACCAGACGAACCTGCTGGCACTGAATGCCGCAATCGAGGCGGCTCGAGCCGGCGAGCATGGCAGGGGCTTCGCGGTCGTGGCCGACGAGGTACGGAAGCTGGCAGAGCGCAGCGTGGAGGCGACCGAGGACATCCGCAGCCTGATCTCGGAGATCCAGTCCGAGACCAACACGACCATCCTCGCTACCGAGGAGGGGACAAGGGAGGTGGCGGCGGCAGGAACGGCGAGCCAGGAGGCCTCCGAAAGGCTAGACGAGATCACACGGTTCGCCGAGTGGACCTCCTCGGCTACCAAGGAGATCTCGGTTTCCACCGCCCAGCAGCGCTCGGCGAGCGACCAGGTAGTCGTGGCCATAGCCCAGATCGCCGACGGGTCGAGGGAGTACCTGGCCTCCTCCAAGGAACTGGCCGAGAAGGCCTCCGAATTGAGCGAACTGGCAGAAGAGCTGATGGGCGAGCTCGTCAAGCTGCGACTCGACTGAGCCTACCCGGACTGGCTAGTTTCGGAAGGCCGTTCGCCCAGCAACCGCAGGTACGCAGCCTCGGTCCGCCGGGCCATGGCGGCCGGGCTGAAGGCGCTCTCGGCGTGGGAGCGACAGGATCTGGGATCGATCTTGTCGAGGTGAGCGAGCCGCTCGCTCATTTCCTCGACGCCGCTCACGAGCCAGCCTGTGACGCCGTCCACGACGAGCTCGGGCGCGGCACCGTTGGGGTACGCGATTACGGGTGTACCGCAAGCCTGGGCCTCTGCCATGACCAGACCGAATGGCTCGGGCCACCTGATGGGTACCAGCAGAGCGCGGGCCGAGGCGAGAAACTCTACTTTGGACTCCTCCGGTATCTCCCCGAGGAACTCGGCGTCCTTGCCCAGCATCCCCGAGACCACGGTGGAAAAGAACTCTTGCTCCTCGGGATTCGCGATCTTACCTGCAAGCTTTATGGGGATCCCCGCAGCTCGGGCCGCCTTGATCGCGTCGTCGGGGCCCTTGTCGTAGCAGATCCGGCCCAGGAAGGCTACGTAGTCGCTCTTTTCGTCCGAGGGGCGAAACCGGTCCACGTCGACGCAGTTGTGGATCACGTCAAGGACCTGGACGCCCAGGTCGGCAGCTTGCTGGTGTGATATGGCCAGGAGGGGCACGTGTCGTGCGAGGGCCCGGTACAGGCGCCCCATCTTTCCTGTCGCAGGGCCGTGCATGGTGTGGACTATGGGCTCCTTGAGACCCATCCACGCCAGTGCCCCGGTGAGCGAGTGGTCGTGGTATACGTCGGCCTCGAGGTCGGATACCCCTTCCAGTACGTGGATCATTTCGACGTGAAAGTCCCCCCAAAGGTCCCGCTGCGAGCGTTCGAAGGGGGCGACGATGTCTACTCCTTCCACGCAGGAGTCTCCTGGTGCGACGAGGCTGACCTCGTGGCCGAGAGAGGCGAGCTCGCGGGCAAGCAAGGCCACCACTGCTTCTATACCGCCGTAGCCGGTGGGGGGGACGGGAAGCCAGGGCGGAGCCACCAGCACGACTCTCAGCGCAGAGTGCCGTCCGTGGGTCATGGGAGGATTCTAGGAAGCATCAAAGGAGAGGTCATGAGGCTTTGACACTGGGTCGGTAGGGGGCTGCGCTAAGCTTTTGGTCATGCTCTTGGGAAGGCGCTCTCCCCGCTGACGTCGGGTCTGATTGATGAGCGAGACCGCTGAGCCGGCTCCCACCCAGCGACGCTGGCGAATCGAAGACTTCTACATCACCGCGACCTCCCCCCGGGTCACCGCCGACACCCTCGTTCTCAAGCACAGGGAGACTTTCGCTGTTTTCGACGAGCGCGGGGACATCGGGGTAGGGTCCGAACCCTCCAGGAGCTACGAGGGGATCTACCACGAGGGAACTCGATACCTCTGCTACGAGCGCCTCCTGCTGAACGGCCAAGAGCCCCTCCTGCTCTCTTCGTCGGTCAGCGCCGACGGGTCGGCCGTAATCGTCGACCTCACCAACCCCGACATCTACAGGGAGAAGGAGCTGGTCCTGCCCCACGGCACGGTCCACATCAGCCGCCAGAAGGTCTTGTGGGATGCCACTTGCTGCCAGTCGATAAGGGTCGCGAACTTCGGACGGACACCGATAGAAGTCGCAATCGGCCTCGAGCTCCAGGCAGACTTCTTCGACATCTTCGAGGTCCGAGGAGTGGGACGCGAGCGGCGAGGAAGGCTCGAGCTTCCGGAGGTACGTTCCGACCGTGTCGTCTTCGACTACTGCGGCCTGGACGGCAAGCGACGCAGGACCACGGTGGCGTGGAGCATCGACGCTTCCGATGTGACGACCCGTGGTCCGGTTTTCTACTTCGCGTTGCGCCCGAAGGACGAGGTGGACCTGGAGGTCACCGTCGAGTGCCAACCGAGGTCCAGGCCCACCGTTCTCACATTCGACCTGGCTCGCGAGAGACTTCGGGCAGAACTCGGGGGACTGGCTGCAGACGAGGCCGAGATCGAGACGTCGAACGAGTCGTTCAACGCCTGGCTCCACCGCTCGCTCGCCGACGTGCACAACCTGGTCTCCCAGCTTCCTACTGGCCCATACCCCTACGCGGGGATCCCCTGGTTTTCGGCTCCATTCGGGCGTGACGGGTGCATCACTGCCTACCAGTTCTTGATGGTCGGCTCGTCCCTTGCCCGGGGCGTGCTCGGGTACCTCGCTGCCACCCAGGCCACCGAGACGGACGAGTACTTCCAGTCCGAGCCCGGAAAGATCATCCACGAAGAGCGCTTCGGCGAGATGTCCGTCCTGGGGGAAGTCCCCTTCAGGCGCTACTACGGTTCGATCGACTCGACGCCTCTTTTCGTGTGGCTTGCGGGCGAGTACCTGCGTCACACCGACGACCTGCAGTTCGTGGAGCGAATATGGCCAAACATAGCCCGGGCGGCTTCGTGGATCGACCAGTACGGTGACCGAGACGGCGACGGGTGGGTCGAGTACGTCGGTCACAAGGGGAACGGGCTCGAGAACCAGGGCTGGAAGGACTCCAAGGACGCCGTCTTTCACGCTGACGGGCGGATTCCCGTTGGTCCGATAGCGCTAGTGGAAGTCCAGGCTTATGTCTATGCCGCCAGGTTGGCACTGGCCGAGATGGCCCACCGCCTTGGCGAAACCGACATGGCAAGCCGCCAGAGGGAAGCGGCCGAGGAGCTCAAGAAGCGGTTCGAAGACGCTTTCTGGTGCGAGGAGATCGGCACTTACGTCCTCGCTCTGGACGGCAGGAAGCGGCCATGCGAGGTGCGCACGTCGAACGCTGGCCACGTTCTCCTGGCAAGGCTGGCCGACCAGCGAAGAGCGGTCACTCTCACACGTTCTCTACTGGGCCCTGACTTCTTTACTGGGTGGGGGATCAGGACAGTCGCCAAGGGGGAGGCTCTTTACAACCCGATCTCCTACCACAACGGGTCGGTGTGGCCGCACGACAACTCTCTCATATGCCAGGGGATGGCCGAGTACGGAATGAAGGACGCAGTGGTGCGGGTCTTCTCGGCGATGTTCGACGCTGTCACTCACTTCGGCCACATGAGGATGCCGGAGCTGTTCTGCGGTTTCGACCGCGTCGAGGAGGAGGAACCGGTCCTTTATCCGGTGGCGTGCAACCCGCAAGCCTGGGCTGCTGCGAGCGTCTTCCTGATGTTGAGGGCTTGTCTGGGACTCGAAGTAGATGCACACCGTGCGAGAGTCACGCTCAAGCGACCTACGCTCCCGCCCTTCCTGGAGAGGGTGAAGGTAACGGGCCTGAGGTGCGGGGGTTCTTCGGTCAGCCTTCTCTTCTCGCGATATCAGGACGACGTGGGCGTCAACGTGTTACGCAGAGACGGCCCCGTCGAGGTGGTGGTCATCAAGTAGTCCACCGCTCCAATGCCTCGCCAACGCCCTCGCTCAGGGGCCGGGCCATTCCGGGTAGTCCTTCGAGGGCTTCAGCTTCCACTCGGGCTTGCGCTTCTCGACGAAAGCCCTCACTCCTTCGATGGAGTCGGGCTGTGCAGCCGCCCAGGCGAAGAGAACCGCTTCCTTGGCGGCAACTTCCTCGATGCGAGGGCTGAGCGACTCCCACAGGAGCCGCTTGGAGATGGCGACCGAGGTAGGCGCGCAGTTTTCCGCAATGTCGGCTGCCAGCCGCAATGCCTCGGGATATACCTCCTCTGCGGGCAAGGCCCGCGAGACGAGGCCCATCTCGGCCGCTTCCTCTGCAAGGATCGTCCGACCCGAGAGCATCAGCTCCGCCGCCCTCGACAGTCCGATCACGTGAGGGACGATGACGTGGCTGGCAAGTTCCGGGATGATGCCGCGTCTGACGAAGGCAAAGCTCAACTTCGAGCCAGCCGCTGCATACCTCACGTCGCATTGCATTGCCAGGGTCAGCCCTACCCCCACGGCATGGCCGTTCAGGGCGGCTATGACAGGCTTGCGCAGCTTCCAGGGATCCATCGGACGGTGCGCTCCGCCCCGTTCCCTCTCTCCTCCTACGTAGGCCTTGAAGGCCTGCCCGTCGGGGTCCAGGTCTGCCCCTGCACAGAAGGCCCGCCCTCTCCCGGTCAGGATGACGACGCGGACGTCGTCGTCTGCATCGCAACGCCACAGCGCGTCTGCGATCTCGTCTCCCATCCGGACGGTGAACGCGTTGAGCCTGTCTGGACGGTCAAGAGTGATTGTCGCTATCCGGTCCTTGACTTCGAAGTCGATGGTTTCGTATTCCTCGCTCACCAGACCTCCTCGACCGCTCGGACTGGTCTGCCGTCTGCAGCGCTGGCGTGCTCTGGCGGGTCGCAACGCGGTGTCGCCATCACTCCAGAATCATGCCGGGACCCAGTGCGACCCCCGCCCTCACCAGCGCATCGGTACGAGGATCTCGAAGACTACGTCGCCGCTTTCCTCGTACACCTCCAGTTGACCTCCTAGCGCCTCCAGGAGATGGTAGGGACGGGCCAGCTTCTCGGGCTGGTCGTCGGCAATCAGAGCCCCCTCGGGAACCCACACCTTCGCCAGCTCCTCTGGTATCTCGTAGGTGGGCGGTGCGGGAGCCTTGAGGATGGCCCTCGCCGTGGGCGTCTCGGGGCCATCGGTAGCCGTGCGAGCACTCGCTACCTCTTCCCTGAGAGCGGCGACCACCTTTCCGGAGGTGACCGACGCTACGTGCCCTGCGATGGCCATGAAGGCATCTTCGAGGAGCTGTCTTGGGCCCAGGAGCGTCAAGGGGCGGCCTGCCTCGGTCACTCGCACTACTTCCGCGCCCGTGTCGCGGATTCGCTGGAGTGCCCCCTCGAAGATCTCCTCGAGGTCGAGTGCCTGTCTCGGAGAGGCGGCGACCCGCAACAGTGCGTCCAGTCGGGCCCGGAACTCGTCGGTGATGTCGGCGATTGCCTCCGCCGACTTCTCGATTCTTTCGAGGAACTCGGTCTTGATCTCCTCGGCTAGGGAATCTCGCATTCGCAAGGTCTGGGCCATGCCGGCGATCGAGGTGATCGGAGTCCTCACGTTGTGGTGCAGGAGAGAGGTCGCCTCCTGGAGGCTGCCTGCCAGGGTCTCGGTGCGCTCGGCCGCTTCGATGCGGGCCACAGCCAGCCCGAATGTCTCGCAGACTACCGCCGCCAGCAGCCCGACGAATTCGTCTCTGGAGGACGCCGACCCTCCCTGAGGCGCCAGCGATACCGTCCACGACGGAGCAGCAGAGGGTCTGATGTGCAGCCCCGAACCGCCTTTCCCACTCGTTTCCTCGGTCGGGGTGGCAAGTTCTACTTCGGAGTCGTATCCGAGCTCAGCGAGTACTTGCTTGAGGGCCGCCGCGGCCTCTTCCGAGGTCGCAGCGCCTGCGAGCAAGTCGATCTTGGCGGCGAGACTTCCTGGATCCAGGTCCATCCCAGAAACTTCGAGGGCATCTGACGAGCGGGCTACAACCGGATACAGAGTACTTCAGCGGAGAGCTCGGGGGACTGCTCCCTCGAGGATTCGGTAAAGGGCGCGGCTCGGAGTCCTCAGTCGCCGGCGGGTGGAGTGCTATTCTCGTGGCGCGAAGGCCCTCTTTGGGGGCAGAACGCCGCTGGTGAGATTCGGCGCTTCACGCCCTGGACCTTCGGGGCCAATCCTTTCTCCAGAGTTCCTGACGGAGTCGGCAGATGACGTCTTCATTCGTTCACTTGCACGTGCACTCGGAGTTCTCGCTTCTCGACGGGGCGTCCAGGATAGACGAGCTCGTCGAGGCAGCTGCCGCTGACGGCCAGCCTGCTCTTGCCATAACGGACCACGGGGTCCTCTACGGCGCAGTGGACTTCTACTCGGCGGCGACGGCCAGGGGGATGAAGCCGATCATCGGCATGGAGGCCTACGTCGCCAAGGACTCCCGCTTCGACCGGGGGACCGGGGAGGAGTGGCACAGGTACGCCCACCTGACCCTGCTCGCCGTGAACAACGTGGGATACAAGAACCTGATGAAGCTGAGCAGCAGGGGCTTCCTCGACGGGTACTGGTACAAGCCCCGAATCGACAAGGAGCTGCTGGCGACCCACTCCGAGGGGATCGTGGCGGCGAGTGGGTGCTTGAAGGGCATCATTCCTCAACTCTTGCTCCAGGGGGACGAAGAGGGAGCAAGAGAAGAGGCACTCGCCCTCCGGGACATCCTGGGACCTGAGAACTTCTACGTCGAGTTGATGGACCACGGCCTTCCCGACCAGCGGAAGGTCAACAGGGCTTTGGTGGAACTGGCCGCCAGGGCCGGCCTTCCCCTCCTGGCCACGAACGACTCGCACTACACGAGGCGAGAGGACTCGGTCATTCAGGACGTGTTGTTGTGCATCCAGACCGGCGCGACCCTCGACCAGAAGGACAGAATGCGGTTCGAGTCCGACCACTTCTACCTGAAGTCTGCCGCCGAGATGCGCTCCCTCTTCGCCGACTTCCCCGAAGCCTGCGACAACACGCTGGAGATCGCCGATAGGGCCGACATAAGCCTCGAATTCGGAGGCTACCTGCTCCCCAAGTTCGACGTTCCCGAGGGCTACGACGAGAACTCCTACCTGCGAAAGCTCGCATACGAGGGAGCGAAGAGGCGCTACGGGGAGCCTCTCCCGGAGGCGGTCGCAAGGCGGCTCGACTACGAGTTGGGCGTGATTGCCGAGATGGGTTTCTCGGCCTACTTCTTGATCGTCGGCGACCTTGTTTCTTACGCCAGGAGCCGTGGCATACGGGTGGGCCCCGGGCGAGGCTCTGCTTCTGGCTGCCTGGTCTCCTACTGCCTGGGCATCGTCCAGATCGACCCGCTCGAGTACGGCCTCCTCTTCGAGCGGTTCCTCAATCCTGGGCGGCGCCAGATGCCGGACATCGACATGGACTTCGACGAGCGCTACCGGGGGGAGATGATCCGCTACGCGGCGGAACGGTACGGCCACGACCACGTCGCTCAGATCATCACGTTTTCGACGATCAAGGCCCGGGCGGCAGTACGGGACGCAGCGCGGGTTCTCGGATACCCCTACGGACTGGGCGACCGCATCGCCAAGATGATGCCCCCGCTGGTAATGGGCAGGTCGACGCCCCTCAAGGCGTGCCTGGAGGAGACTCCTGGATACGAGGACAGCTACAGGATCGCCGCGCCCCTCAGGGAGGCGATCGAGACCGATCCCGACGTCAGGCGGGTGGTCGAGGTGGCAGTGGGCCTGGAAGGGCTGCACCGGCAGGACTCGATACACGCCGCAGCCGTGGTCATAAGCCCCGAGCCCCTGACCGAGCGGGTCCCCGTGCAGCGGAAGGGAGAGGGCGCCGAGGTCGTAACCCAGTACGACATGGACGCGGTGGAGCGGCTCGGCCTTCTCAAGATCGACATCCTGGGGCTCAGAAACCTGACGGTGATCGAGCGCACCCGAGAGCTGGCCCGCAAGTCTCGGGGTGTGGAGATCGACATCGACGCGATTCCTCTCGACGACGAGAAGACGTTCGCGATGCTGCAGCGGGGTGAGTCGACCGGCGTGTTCCAGCTGGAAGGCTCCCAGATGCGCAACCTTCTCAGAAGTCTCAAGCCGACGTCGCTGGCCGACATCGCCGCTGTCATCGCTCTTTACAGGCCCGGCCCCATGGCAAAGATCCCCGAGTACGTGAACCGCAAGCACGGCAGGGAACCCATCGTCTATCCCCACCCCGACCTGGAGCCGATACTCGCCGAGACCTACGGCGTGCTCGTCTACCAGGAGAGCCTCATTCAGATAGCTTCTCGCATAGCGGGCTTCAGCCTCGCCAAGGCCGACGCCTTCCGCAAGGCGGTCGGGAAGAAGATCCCGGAGCTGGTCGCGGCCCAGAGGGAAGAGTTCATCGAAGGTTGCGTGGCCAACGGCTACGACCGCTCCTTCGCCGAGTCGCTCTTCAGCCTCATAGAGCCCTTCGCCGACTACGGCTTCAACAAGTCACACGCCTTCGGCTACGCGATGATCTCCTACCAGACCGCCTATCTCAAGGCCAACTACACCGCCGAGTACCTGGCGGCCCTCCTCACCTCGGTCAAGGATGACAAGGACAAGACCGCTCGCTACCTCGCCGAGTGCAGGTCCCTTGGGGTTCCGGTGAGGCCACCCGACGTCAACTACTCCGAGATCGACTTCGCAGTGAAGGACGGGGAGATAGTCTACGGCCTCTCGGCGATCAGGAACGTGGGAGAGGCGGTGGGCGAGCTCGTATTGCAGGCGAGAGAGCGAGGGCCCTTCAGGGACTTTCGGGACTTCTGCGAGAGGGTCGACCCGTCCGTCCTCAACAAGCGGGTCCTCGAGTCCGCCATAAAGGCGGGTGCCTTCGACTCGATGGGTCACTCGCGCAAGGGCTTGCTGGAGGCAGCGTCGTCCATAGTCGAGGAGGTCCTCTTCCGCAAGAAGATGGAGAACGAGGGGCAGTTCTCCCTCTTTTCATCGGCCGAAGAACCGTCGGGGCAATCCGCTGAGGTCGTCGTTCCCGAAGAGGAGTGGGACCGGGATACCAAGTTGGCCTACGAGCGGGAGATGCTGGGCCTCTATGTGAGCGACCATCCCTTGATGGACCAGCAGCCCGTCATCAGGTCGAAGCTGGGAATCGAGATAGCCGACCTTTTCGATTTGCCCGACGGCACCTACCTGGTCGCAGGGTGTCTCACGGCCCTTCGCTCGCGCTTCACCAAGAAGGGCGACCAGATGTTCAGCTTCGTGCTGGAAGACCTGACGGGTTCGGTGGAGGTGGTGTGTTTCCCCAAGGCCGCACACGACTACCGACACATGATCAAGGAGCACGCGGTAGTCGTGGTGAAGGGCCGACTGGAGCGCAGAGACGAAGAGACGACTCTGCTGGCGGAGGCGCTCTACGAGCTCGAGTCCCCGGACCTCGACGCGGCCCTGGAGGGCGCAGACAACGCCAAGGCCAGGTCCCAGAACGGTGTCGTCTCGGTCGGTCAGGAAGCAGAGCTTGTGGACGACTCGCTTTCGGGATCCGAGTCCGATGAATCCCTGGAAGGCGAGGACGTCACAGGGCATGGGGGCTCCTCCGACCAGGGGGAGTCGTCCGCCGAGGACACCGCCGAGATCCGCATTTCCCTTTCCGCAGATGCATGCAGCGTGGAGGAAGTCGAGGAGCGTATACGGGAGCTCAAGGAGGTTCTCCTCCGCCACGGCGGCTCCGTCCCCGTAAGGGTCGAAGTATCCTCGGACGGAATCTGCAAGGCATTCCGGGTTTCTCCTGACTTCTGGGTAGAGCCGAGTAAGGAATTCGAAGAAGAGCTCCGGACGGCTGCAGGATCGGCCCTGTCGATTTGCTGGCAGCCCCGAGGTACTCCCCTGGCGTAGGGGGCTGCTTCTTCGCCTCGCTCCGGACTTCTACCAGCACCTGTCCGGCTCTCGGCCAGGCGGGGTCACCGGCACATCCGATACGTCTGTACCTACCGCGCAGCAGCACGAATGAAGGTGGTGAATCGTGCCATGGCGGGTGTCGACCGATCCGAATACCCACCGCCCTCCATATCGGGATGGGATGCCACCTATGGTCCTGGGACAGCTATCGGAGCTCGTGGGCCTGTTCTCTAAGAGCAGGCTCGAGGGTGCTGCGTCTGCGGGGATTGCCCGAGGACAAGCTTCGGGTCCTGCAACCTCGAAGGGACCGGGGGCGCTCGGACGGGTAGGAAGGGAGGTGCGCCGGCAGCAATAGGGAAGTGCGTCAGCTCCCAGGCTGGTGGATTAGTTGGTCGGGGGTCAGTCCCTCCAGCTCTGCGACCCTGGCCATCCACTCCTCGCTCAACGGGACTGACTTTCCCCTCTCGAAGTCGTAAGAGACCACGGTAGCTACGGATTCGGCTACTACCTCGTCGCTACCAGCGCGCAGGATTCGGCACGAAATCCTGAATGACGACCGCCCCACCCCCGACAATCCTGCCTCGACTGCTAGGTCTTCTCCGAAGAAGGCCTGCTTGTAGAACTTGGCCTCGATGCTCCCCAGGATGAAACCCGCACCCGTCCTGTTGAACTCGCCTCTTACGTGCTTCATGTAGTTCGCCCTGCCCAGCTCGAAGTAGGCCATGAGGGCAACGTTGTTGATGTGCCCGGAGGCGTCGGTGTCAGAGAACCTGGTCTGGATCGGGACTCTGACGGGATAACTGGTCGCGACCTCACGCACTGGTGGTCTCCTGGAAAGCCGACGGTGCCAAGGGTTTGTCGACGAGCAAGCAGCCTGCTTCGGGTGGGAATTCTAACTGGCGGTAAGCCTTGCTGCTATGGAGCCGATCTGCTGGAAAGCCCCGGGTCGGGTGGAAGTTCCTCGGGGGAGAGGGCCGCTGCGTTCGTCACAGCCACCCTCTCGTCCGGGCGCCACATGAACACAGCCAACAGGCTGCCCGAGAAGACCGTAAGGGCCGGCCCCATGTCTCCTGACTCGTAGGTCGCGTCGACGACCTCGTAGGCCCTTCCGGTCCCGGGATCGACCTCGGAGATCTTGTGGCCGTGTGATATCTCCCAGGCCTTGGGGGACTTGACCGTGGCGTGGAAAAGGTACGGTGTCTCGCCTTTCGGCTCTCCCTTGTGGTAAAGGCGCAACCTGAAAGCGAAGGAAGCCGACCTGCCAAGTGGGTAAACCTCGATTCGGCACGGACGAGCCATGCTGGTCTTGGGCAGGGACATCGAGGGAGGGAGGCTCAGCACGTAAGGCGCCTTCTCCGGGGGCACCGCTCCGGGCATCAGCTCCAAGGTAGGCAGCCCACTTTGGCGAGGTACCGCCCTGACCGATACCGATGCAGCTCTGGCTTCTCTTACCGTCCAGAGCTGAGGGCACTCGGGATTCAGGGCAAGTGGCCCGGCTACCAGGTACGGGGTCTCGGTATCGGCGTTCAGCTCGAGGGGGTCGATCTCGACGAGCTTCCAGCTGCCCTCGGTCCCGGCCGTCCAGGCGTAGCGCTCCAGGACTACCCTGGCCGCGGTGGCGCCTCGCGTGGGTGCCAGCGTGACCACGTGGTGGTAGTAAGGCTTTCCGTCCTGCAGAAGGGGAGGGAGGTAGGGAAAGACGGTCGCCAGGGCAGAGGGCCGGGCCTGGGTGAGGTCCGGTGCTCGCGAAGGGCGCAGGCGCGTTTCGAAGTCGATCATCGAACCACCTCCTGGAACTCCCTATCGACAGAATGGCTCGAGGAGCTTGAGTTCCGGGCGAGCCAGCAGCAAAGCCAGAGAGGCAGTGTCGGAGGTGAGGCCGGCTAGAGCTACTAGAGACGAGGGGCCAGGGTCCTGACGCGCTCGCCGGGCTGCAGTCCCTGGACGATCTCGGTGTAGCTCTCGTCGGAGATGCCGGGCACCACTCTCCGGATCTCTTCACGCCCGTCCTTCACCACGATCACGTAATAGAGGCCCTTGGACTCGGTCACTGCGCTGGAGGGAACTGCGACGACGCCACGGCGAGCCTCCACGAGGATCCTCGCCCTCACCAGCTGCCCGGGCTTGAGTGCACCACTCTCCGGCAGCTCGAAGTAAGCGGGATAGGAGAGGGGCCCTCCGGCGTTCAGGCCCCGTGGGTCCTCGGACACCGAGGTCACCGTGGTGCTCAGCTCCAGCTTCGCGGTCGGGATGCGCAGTTCGGCAGCAGAGCCGGGCTTCACTCCCAGCAGGTCTCCCTCGGCCAGGTCGGCTCTTGCGACCAGCTTCTCGCTGCGAATCTCGAAGGCCGGAACCCCCGAGGGCAGCGTATTGCCCTCCCCGACGTTGACCGCCGACACGATGCCGTCATAGGGGGCAGCCAAGGTAGCTGCCTTGAGCAGTCGCTCCATTTGGTCGACGTTCCTCTGCGCTGCCGAGACCTGAGAGCGCGCAGAAGCGAACTGGCTCTGGCTGGATCTCAGCGATGCTACCTGCGCGGAGAGGAGCTGGGCCGTCGCCGACGCGGCGCCGGCCCCGCTTGAAGCCCTGGCCAGCTGGGCCTGGCACTCGAGGAGGGCCTGCAACGCGGCCTGCGTCCTGGGCATCGCGGCAGGGGAGGGCGGAGTCGCCGGCGGGAGCGACGCAACCTCTTGCACGACCGTATCGACCAGTTCCTCTGCACGGGAGGCGCAGGCGGCCTGAGCTTTGGCCGCATCGGCACCAGCCTGGGCGGCACCAGCCTGGGCGGCAGATGCCTCCTGAGCGAGCTGGGCGAGACGGGCTTCCTGGGCCCGTCGGGCAGCCTCAGCCTGACGCTGTGCTTCCAGGGCTCTGGACAAGGCGCTCCGGGCCTCCTCGAGCCTGCGTTCGAGGTCTTCGGCGTCGAGCTCGGCCAGGACATCTCCCGCCGAGACACGCTGGCCGACCTTGACGTGGACGGCTTTCACGCGCCGGGACCTGCCTGCGCCGGCCGTGGCCACGGCGGGAGAGAAGTAAAGCGGTGTCGAGCGCTCGGGCACCACCACCCCCCCGACGAGCGCCAAAGAGGCCAGGTCCATTCTCGACGCCTCGGTCGTCTGGGGAACTGCCAGGGCCGGCGATGGGAGAAGCGCCATCGTGGCGGCCAGGGTGCCGGACAGTGCGGCGAGGACGGTAACGAACCGCCCTGCCGAATGGCGGGAACATGATGGACGGCGCGTCTTCACCGGGACCCCTCCGAGGCGGGTGGCCGAATTACGGCTCGACTGCGCATCTGGGCCTTCCATGCCAGATCACTCGTACCGCAGTGCCTCTATTGGCTCCAGTTTGGATGCCTTGTAGGCCGGGTAGACGCCGAAGAAGACTCCCACCGTCGCCGAGACCAGAAAGGCCATGGCAATTGCGGTCGGAGAAGCGCCGCCGGTGAGCTCCATGCTCCGCACGATACCGACGGCCGCAACCGAGCCCAGCAGGACGCCCACGATTCCCCCGACTGTGGTCAGTCCCACGGATTCCGCCAGGAACTGCAGCAAGATGTCGCGCCGCCTGGCACCGACAGCCTTGCGCAGACCTATCTCCCTGGTTCGCTCGGTCACCGATACCAGCATTATGTTCATCACCCCGATCCCGCCTACCAGCAGCGAGATGGAGGCGATGGCTCCCAACAACACCGTCATGATCGTCGTGATCGAGCGGGCCGTCTCCATTACGTCTTCCTGGGTGACGATGTTGAAGTCGTCGGTTGCGCCTTCACGGATGTTGTGCCGGCTCCGAATGAGAGCCTTCATCCGCTCTATGGTCGCTTCACCCTGTGGCGAGGTCCCCCCGCCCCTGACCGACACCGAGATGACGATCACCCTGTCGTCGCCCACGACGAGGTCCTTGGCAGTCGGCGCGGGGATGATCACCATCTCGTCCAGGTTCACTCCACCGAGAATTCCTCTCGATCCGAGCACGCCGATTATGCGGAAGGGTCTGTTCCCTATCGTGATCTCGCCGCCTGGCCTCCCTTCGGGTCCGAGCCGGGAGGCGATGTCCGGGCCGATTACGGCGAGGTTCTGACCCAGGCGTTCTTCTCGAGAGGAGAAGAATCGCCCCTCTACCGGACTGGCGTTCCTTATGGTCTCGTAGTCCGCGGTAGTCCCCAGGACTCTTGCTTGCAGGCGGACCTCTCCCGAGGTGACGGGTACGTTGGCCTGCAACTCGGGCGCGACCCCATTGATCCCCGGGATGGTGTCCCTTATCGCGTAGGCGTCTGCCAGGGTAAGAGAACCCACCGAGCCGGCCCGGGCTATCGCGGGCGGCCCTTGCAGCCTGCGGACCCTCACCGGCGGGAACGGGAGGACGAAGACCAGGTCGGGTCCGAGCGAGTTGATCTGCTGGACCACTGACTGCTGAGCAGCTTGACCCGCCGAGACGAGCGAGACGACCGAGGCTATGCCGATGACGATGCCGAGCGCAGTGAGGGTGGCTCGCATCTTGTTGCGCCGGACGAAGTCGGCCGCCAAGGGGAGGACCTGGTAGAGCCTCATCGTCGTACCTCCCCGTCTGACGGACCCTCCGGGGATGCTTCGGGCTCGCTCTCGAGAGCCGAAGAGTCCTCGACTATCTCTCCGTCCCTCAGACGCACTCGCCGGTGTGCTCTCTGGGCGACGTCGGGCTCGTGGGTGATCATCACGATCGTCCGGCCCTCGGCGTGAAGCTCGTCGAAGATCTTGAGGATCTCGGCCGACCTCACCGTGTCGAGGTTCCCGGTAGGCTCGTCGGCCAGGACTATCAGTGGATCGGTCACCAGAGCCCTGGCTATTGCCACTCGCTGCTGCTCGCCTCCCGATAGCTGAGCAGGGGTGTGGTCCAGGCGGTCCGCCAGGTCCACTCGCTCGAGCATCTCTGCGGCGAGCTTTCGCCGTTTTCGTCTGGGCATCCCGCGGTAGATGAGGGGAAGTTCCACGTTCTCGAGCGCGGTGGCCCTGGGCAGCAAGTTGAAATTCTGGAAGACGAATCCGATCCGGTAGTTGCGGACCTCGGCGAGGACGTCGTCTCGCAGGCTCTGCACCTCGACACCTCCGAGGCGGTAGATTCCGGAAGTCGGCCTGTCCAGACAGCCCATGATGTTCATGAGGGACGACTTTCCCGACCCCGAAGGGCCGATGACCGCGACGTACTCGCCCTCTTCGATTTCGAGGTCCACTCCTCGCAGCGCCTCGACCGCCGCTCTTCCGAAGCCGTAGACCTTTCGTATCTTCTCCAGCGAAATTACAGGCCCACTACTCACGCACGGTCTCCTACGTCGAGGCGCTACTCGGCTTCATCACCTCGTCGCCCTCGTTCAGGCCTTCCAGGATCTCCACGCTCTCCTCTCCGGCAAGGCCGGTCTTCACCCTCACGACCTCCCGACGGCCCCCTCTCAGTACTTCTACGTAGGCACCCTCTCCGTCGTATCGAATGCATTCCTGGGGCAAGACCAGGACGCCCTCCTTCTTTGCGACCAGCACGTCCAGGTTGAGCGTCATGCCGGGCCTTAGTCCTTCGATCGAGGGAAGGGCCATTTCGAGGGGGTAGTTGAGACCCTGCTCGCTCCCCCCCTGGGAGGCGCCTCCCTGCGCGGACCCGAGCGAGGTGCCAAGGGGTGAGGACGCCTTGGGGTCCTGGGGAAGGCGCCCGACCGTCGTGGCGCCTGACCAGGACAGTACCGGCACGGTGAGGGTCGCCTCCATCCCTTCGGCGAGCTCCGCGAGGTTCGACTCGGTCAGTTCGAAGTCGCCAACCAGCTCGGCGGTCCTGACCACCACGACCGCTCCGACAGGGGGAGGGGCCCCAGCGGCACCTCTCACCTCCACGACGACCCCGTCGGTCGGTGACCTGACCAGAGCTGACTCCACGTGGTCTCCTTCCAGGCGAGCCAGGATCTGGCCGGAGGACACCCGGTCGCCTGCCTTGACCAGAATTTCCGCGATGTAGGGGCCCACGTTCTCGTCGGAAGCGGGAACGGGGAAGGTCAATGAGTACGTCTGAGCCGGCCTGGCCCTTCCTTCGAGAAGCAGGCGGCGCTCTATGGTCCCCCTTTCCACCCGCACGACGTCCAGGCCTCCGCTGTCTGAGTCGGCCAGTCTCGTCCAGACAAGGGCGGCCAGTACCACTCCGCCCACCCCAAAAAGCGCGAACAGCCGCTTTCTCGACTTCCGCTCCGAATGCGGAACCCAGTCTCGGTCCTGCATCGTGTCTGCCGGGCTACCCTTGGCGCTTTCCATATCGATACTTCTTCGTCGGCACCCTGTTCGTCCTTGTGCTATTTCCGGAGCCAGCCGGACCGTACTGATTCAGCGTGAGTTCTGGCGAGTCTGGCCAGAACTCCTGCCGAAGGCAGAAGGCTCACCGGAGTTGCCCCCGTCTCGGGCGGCTGGCTCGACACGGGTAGGTGGGTACCCGGAGGCATCGAGCTTCTTCCTGGCCGGCTGCTCCGTTCCAGTACCTCCGTGTATTCGTGATGTACGTAGATTTACATACTCTGAGAGCAACCTGGCGGAATCCGTGCGGTAGCTCACACCTGCTCTCATGCTGGCCGCCGAACCGGCTCCGGGCTGTGGCAGCGAGGGCTGCTTGAAAGGCTCTGCCGCCTCGCCGGCCCTCTCGAAGGCTCCCCGCCGCCACATATCCTCTTCACTCGCCGGCCGAAGGATCGGCCGCGCCGACCTCTTCCGGAGCCTGCCGTGTAGCACTGGACATGAGAGAGGCGGCAAGCCTGGATTCCAGCGCCAGGCCCTCGGCGAGGGGGACGTCCGAGCCGCCTACCGCGGTCTTGAGGGCCACCAGCTGAGACCTCTCGGAGGCAGCTGCCTTGCGTGCGAGAACCATGGCTTCGTCGAAGGCCTTGCCGGTCACAGCCCCTTGCACAAGGCCGCAGGCCGCTGCGGCTTCGGGCCCCAGGGATTCCCCGGCGAGGAGGAGCTGGAACGTCTTGGACTTCCCCACGAGCTTGGGGAGCCGCTGGGTTCCGCCAGCACTTGGAATCGAGCCCCTCCGGAGCCAGGAAAACTCGAAGGAGGCTTCGGCACCGGCGATCCGGACGTCCGCGCAGACGACCAGCTCCAGGCCTGCACCGGCTACTACCCCGTCGATGGCTGCAATCGTGGGGACGGGGTAACTGGCCAGCCGGGAGGTCGCTCTGTGCCAGGGTGTCAGCTCGGACTGTGGGCTCTCGGAAGTGGCGATGCGCTCCCACTCGGCGTCCTCCGTGTCGCCGATGAAGTGGCCCTCGATGCCGGATGCCAGCACCAGGCACTTCACGGCCGGATTCGACTCTGTCCGGTCGAGGACCTTGGCCAGCTCCACCAGTACTTCCGAGGTGAGCAGGTTCGCAGGCGGCCTGGTGAGGCTGAGCACCAGAATAGACCCGTCTTCCAGTCGTGGTTTCCAGAACGTCGTGGCCGTACCGAGCTCGATTTCCATCCGTCTGAGAGTCCTCCGTCTCGACCGGTCCCACCCAACCTCCGGCGCCGGGCCCTATCCGTCGGGGACGAACCGGCCCCCAAGAATCCTGGCGGACCTCGGCCGCATGCCGGGCGCTAGCCTTCGGGGACGAACCGGGGCCGGGGTTTCGTGCCCGGCTCGATTATGCCTTCCACCCCGCAGAAGTCCTGGCTCCAGGGGTCCTCCAGACAATCGAGGGGAATGTCGGCCAGGAATCTCAGCCGCTCGTCTTCGATGGTCTCGACGATCGTAGGAATTCGCTCCGGTTCAGAAGCCCTGTCGAAGAGGACCGTGTAGGAGACAACTCGTCCCCGAGCGGGAGAGTCTTCTTCGTACCAGCCCATTTCGGTAGCGTCTATCCGCTTCTGCTCTTCGGAGAGGTCGCAGTAGACGAATGGACTTTCCGGGGGTTCGGCCGAGTAAAGCCCGACGGAGTGCTTGGTCACGAACCATCCCAGTGCCGTGCAAAGGGCCTTTGCTCTTGGACTTGCTCTGAGCCTCTCGACCGCGTGGGCGACGGCGTGAGTGGTGTAGTTGTTGCCGGGTCCCCCGAAGTAAGGGAGGCCACCGGTAAGGGTGAGCGGACGGTCTCCGTCGGAGGAAAGCCCTAGCTCAGCCGAGGCGATCTCCACCGCAACCGGGAAGCAGGAGTACAGGTCGACGAAGTCCACCTCGTCTGGTCCCAGGCCGGCGGCTTCGAAGACGGCCTTTCCGCAGGCCTCGATGGCTGGAGAGCGACCCAGGTCGGGTCGGCGGGAGAAGAACCACACGTCGTTGAGATCGGCTCCGGCAACGGGGAAGACCCAGCGGTCTCTGGGGACTCCTGCCGACTGAGCTGCCTCTGCTGAGGCCAGGACCAGAGCCGCCCCCTGGTCGACCTTCATGACGGCGTTCATGTACTTCGTATAGGGCATCCCGGTAGGCCTGTTTTCGAGGCTAGGGGTGGCGATCTCCTCGGCGCTGCGAGGTTCCGGAAACCATGCCAGGTGGTTCTCCCTGGCCACGGCATTGAATGACTCGAACAGCTTGCCCAGCTCCTTCTGGTGGTCGGGTATGCTCCGCCCCAGAGCCGTCCGGTAGGCGTTCTCGAGGATGGGGTACACCTGGGCCGGGGTGATGAGCTGAGCCGCGATCTCTTGGGCGGAAAGTCCCGTCCGCTGGTCGCCAATCATATCGGGCTGCCGGGACCGGTCCCCGCGGTCCAGCTTCACTCCGAAGTTTCTCGCCTGTGCGCCCGATGCGAACGCCTCCGCTCCCGCAATCAGCACCACGTCGGCGTCCCCGGCGAGTATCTGCCTGCACGCCTTGTTCACGAGCCACTGAGGAGAGTTCCCGCCTATCGCGGTGTATCCGGTCGTCTTCGGTTCGACACCGAGGCGCCTGGACAGTTCTCCCGGGGGGTCCGCATACGTCCAGGAGATGATGTTGACGACGTATACCGTGTCGATCCGCCGCCCGAGGTCCTGGGCGCCGGTGTCGGAGATCGCCTGGGCGGAGACCCGCTCCATGAGGTCGAGGGGAGTGACGAGTTTTTGTGGGGTCTTCGGGCGGTTGGTCGCCTGTGCTACCCCGATGATCACGGGCTGTCGAGGATCCATTCCACCCCCCACGAGAGAGTGCATGCTTTAGGCGGACGGCCCGGTCGGCAGCCCGCATCAAGAGGATTAGTTACTCGATGGTAACCAAGTGACCGAAAAGCCTTCGGCTCCATTACCGGAGTCCTCGTTTCCGGCCGGAGCTACGCCTGGTCGGGGTGAGCCCGACGTCGCGGGGGAATCGTCGGTAGCGGGCCCGCAAGCCGGAGGGCGCTCGCTATCTCGTCCGGCCGTGACCATGGCAGCAGGCACAGCGCTCTCACGGGTGACGGGACTGGGACGCCTTGCCGCCATGGCGTTTGCGATCGGAGTCGCCGAGAACCGCCTCGCGGACTCCTTCAACATAGCAAACACCCTTCCCAACGTAATCTACGAGCTGGTACTGGGCGGGGTCCTCACCTCGGTCTTCATCCCGGTTCTCGTCGAGGACATCAAGACCGCCAGAGACGAGCAGGAGGCTGCCGACCGGGTTTCGGCCCTGTTCGTGGGCGCGATGGGAGCTCTGGTGGCGTTGACGGTCGTGGCGATCGTGCTGGCGCCCCTGATCATCGGAGTCTTCACTTCCCGCCTCCCCGAGGAAACCAGGGCTCTCCAGCAGCGGCAGGCCACTTACTTCTTCAGGTTCTTCGCTCTCGAGGTCGTCTTTTACGGGTACACGGCGGTGACGGCTGCTCTGCTCAACTCCTACCACCGGTTCGTGGCGACTGCCTTCGCCCCCGTGGCCAACAACGTAGTGGCGATAGCGACGTTCTTGGTTTTCTCCTACCTGACTCCCAGGGAAGCGGCAGCAGCCGGAGAGCCCGCTCCGCTCGGACTCTTCGTCCTGGCCGTGGGGACCGCAGGGGGGGTGGCTGCCATGGCAGCCGCCCAGTGGCCGGCGGTACGCAGACTTCCTCTTCGCATCCGGGTCCGTAGGGGCATCGCCCACCTCAAGTACAGCTCCTGGCCGAAGCTGTTGCGCCTTTCGACCTGGATTTTCGGTCTCGTGGTCACCAATCAGGTCGGGTTCGGGATCGCCCTTTATCTGGCTAACGGGCTCCAGGGCGGACCCACGGCCTACTTCGTGGCCTTTGCGTTCTTCCAGCTCCCGATCGGGCTCGTGGCGATCTCGGTCGTGACGGCTGTGGTCCCGAGCATCGCTGGCTTCTGGGTGGAGGGTCGCAAGGAGGCCATATCGGCGAGGTTGGAGCGGGCCATCCGGGCCATTAGCGTGCTCCTGGCGCCTGCGACCGCGGCTCTCGTTCTGGTGTCGGCTCCGGCTGTGAGCCTCCTGTTGGAGCGGGGGGTCATGTCGGCCGACTCGTCCCGACTGGTAGCTTCGACGCTCGTCGCATTTTCCATCGGGATAGTGCCGTTCTCGGTCTGGGTTCTGGCGGTGCGCTGCTTTTACGCCATGCACGACTCCAAGACGCCGTTCCTTCTCAACCTGGTAGAGGTGGGGGTGACGGTCGCGCTCGACTTCGCGCTGTACCCCCGGTTCCACATAGTCGGCCTGGCTGCGGCGCACAGTGCCGGCTACTACGTGGGCGCGGTCCTGGCCGTCGCCGTTCTCTTCCGGCGCCTAGGCGGAGGTCGTGCCGCGGTGAATCTGTTAGACCCGCTGCTGCGGGTAGCGACGGCCGCGTGCGCAGCCGGGGTCGGAGCCTGGGCTTTGGGACGACTGGGCACGGCGCCGATAGTCGGTCGCCTGGGGGCAGGCCCGGTGTCGCAGGCCGTCGAGGTGGCCGTGGGAGGACTCGCCGTTGCCGGGGCATTCCTGGGGGCCGGCCTACTGCTGCGAGTCCGGGATCTCGACATGTTCAGGCGCATCGTCACCCCGAAAGAGCTCTTCGCGGAGGTCGAGGAGGCACCGGTGACGAGGCGCATTTCGAGATGACCGAGCCCCCCGTTCTCTGCACCTACCCGCCGCTCGAGGTGGGCGCGGCCCTGCGCGGGATCGCTCGCTGTCTGAGGCGGCCCGCCGGACTGACGAGGTTCATCCGCACCGGTCGGGTCGACGCCGGCCTCCTTCTTCTAGACCGGTCTCGGGAATCACGCCTCCTGGGCGCCGAGGAGGTGGGCGGAGGAGCGAAGGCGGTGCTCGCCCACCTCGGCAGAGGAGCGCTGTATCTGGGCTGCAGGGTACTTGCGTCGCGGTGCGAGTGTCCGGGTCCACACAGCGTCGCGGTGCCCTCCTACCACTGCGGGTCCGAGATAGAGACGCTTTACAGAGCGGGCTTCGTCCTTCGCTTCTACAGGGTGAGGTCCGACCTTACCGTCGACACGGACTCCTTTGCGGAAGCCTCGAGAGGCGCCTGCTTCCGTTATGTCGTCTCCTTCTTCGGCTTCCCCCCGCTGGTGGAGGGTCTCTGGCCGCCTGCTGAGAGCGACGAGGTGGGGTCCTGGCTCGTCGTGGAAGACGCTGCACACGCTCTGTACTCGTGCTATCCGGACGGCACGCCGGTCGGTTCCAGGTCGGCAGTTGCGATCTTTTCCGTGAGAAAAAGCCTTGGCGTGCCGGACGGAGGGGCGCTGCTCGTCCGGGGCGAAGAGGGCGAGGGGGCCGGGTGCCACTTCGACGCTTGCCTTCCTGGAACCCCGCCGCCCGGACGCCGGCTGAGGTCGGTTGCCTCTCAGACGCTCCTGGCCCTGGCAGCTCACCCCGGCGCGACCGGCAGGGTGGCAGCACAGATGACGTCCCGGCTCTCCAGGACAGAGCGGGCTGCGCTTGCCGGCGAGCTCGAGGAGGCGGTCTACGCCTTCGAAGGAGGAAGCGGTTGGGAGCTGGAAGAAGGGTCGCTGCGGACGGCCGCGACGAGGGCATCGCTGCTTACCTACATGGTGCTCGCCGGCCAGTTCCCCTCCGAGGCGGCAGCCGCCAGGCGGGCCAATTACCACAGGCTCCTCTGGGAGTTCGGCCTAGGCGAGTTCGTCCCTCCAGGCCTTGATGCACTCCCGGACGGAGCCGTCCCGCTCTTCCTGCCGGTCTTGACCCGAGACCGACGCCGAGCCGTGGCTTCCTTTTACGAGGCGGGTATCAGGGTGGCGGAGGTCTGGCCCGTCGCCCACCGCCTGACCGACGAGCGGTTTGCCAGAGAGCTCGAAGGGATCCGCTCGAGCCTCCTGGCTCTGCCGGTCCACCACGAGCTTCGTGCCGGGGCTCTGGAGAAGGTAGGGGAGAAGGCGGCGGAGGTTCTCTCTTCGGTGGGGGCCGGTGCGAAAAGTGCCTCCTGAGCCCAGGCGCAGCACGGCTGGTGCCGCCCTCGCCGCCCACTCCGACTTGACTTGACGGTGCAGTCTGTTCTAAACAATCCGAACGTACCGAACCGAGACGCCCACAGGGGGGTTTGGATACTCCAGGAAAGGAGCCACGGATGGCTCGACTGGGAGAGGCAGAGAGGGTCTTCATCGACGGCATGGGTGTGGCGGCCGCTACTTCAGGCGTGTTGAGCCAGACCCAGGGCAGGATCTTCGCGTTCATCTACCTCCAGGAGCGCCCGGTCAGCCTCGACGACATCTGCGCTGCCCTCCAGGTCGCAAAGAGTAACGCGTCGGTGAACGTGAAGGCGCTTCTCGAGTGGCAGCTCGTCCGCCGGGTGTCGGTCCCCGGCTCTCGCAAGGACCACTACGAAGGGGCGACGGATTTCTGGCGGGTTCTCCAGGAGATCGTCGAGCGGAGGTTCAGGTGGAACCTGCGTCAGGTCACCGCCACGGTCGAGGAGACAAGGCGAGCTCTGGAGAAGGGGAAGGCGTCTCCTGCGGTCCGGCGCAAGGTGGAGACCCTGGGCGAGTTCGCGGCTGCCATCGAGCGGGGCATGGCGGCGTTCAGCTCCGGGGAGCCGTGGAGGCCCCAGGAAGCCCGTAGTGTGGCCACCGTCACCCCCCTCGAATCCCGAGAAGGGAGAGAGAGGTCTCGCCTTCGGCGTGGGGCTGGAAAGGGATAGTACGCGAACGAGGAGCTGACGAGTGAGCACCGACGACCTGGACGTGAGGCTCGACCGCCCCGGTGCCAGGATGCCCGAGGAAGTCGAGAAGCTACTCGAGCGGGCGCTCGTGGCCGAGCTTTCCGTGGTGGGCCAAGGGAGGCATCCAGTCTCCTACCCCCTGATCCCGCTCTACGACGGGGAGAAGATCTACATGACCTCGAGCGTCCTCTTCAGCCGCAAGCTGGAACACATAGAAGCCGACCCCAAAGTGGCGGTCTCGATCTCGGACGAGCACGCGCTGGCGGGCTCCGACCTTGCGGGTGCCACCATTCAAGGGGACGCGCGTGTAGTGGCAGACGACCTGCACTCGGGCTGGATGCGCCTGCTGCCGCTGTGGCGCGCCAAGGAGCCGTCGGTAGACCTCTACCTGAAGAAGCGCTTCGCCATGCCGCTTTTCTGGGAGAGAGCGGTCATCGAGATCGTCCCCAGGAGGGTCGTCGCATGGAGGAGGTCCAAATGGCTGTAGGAGCTCGTCTCGCAGAGAAGGAACTCCGGCTCGAAGGATTCGTCAAGGCGGTAATCACTTACGTCGACGACGACGGATACCCGATGAGCGTCCCGGCCTCCTTCGAGGCGGCCGAGGGGGAGCATGGGGTGGTCCTCGACCCGATAGCGACGCCTCCGGGACTTGGGGCCGGCCGACGCGTGACGGTCATCTTCAGCAGTATCACGCCGGTCGAGGGCGTCGGCTACACCGACCGCAGGTACGTGACCCTAGAAGGGGTCCTGCGGCCTGCGGGAGACCGGTTCGCTCTCGTAGCCGAGAAGGTTGGTGGGTGGGACGAGGCAGAGGTTCCTTTCTTCGAGTACTGCGAGCGCTCGGTCGGCCGTGCGCACCGCTACATGAAGAAGCTGGAGGCGAGGCGGGGAGAGCCGGTCGCCCCGAAGCTGTCGCTTCCGTGGAAGGTATTTCTGGCAACCAGGGTGCCGTTTCTGTCGGCGACGGTAATACCGGTGGCCCTGGGCGCCGTCGTCGCACGGTGGCAGGGGCACTCGGCCTGGTGGGCCGTGGCGGCCGCGCTGGTGGGAGCTTCCCTTATCCACCTGGGGCTGAACATGTTGAACGACGTGTACGACTCGGTGTCGGGGGCCGACGAGGCGAACGTGAACCCCACTCCCTATAGCGGTGGCTCCCGTGTGATTCAGTACGGGCTGGTCTCGCGGCGGACCATGTTCTTGTGGGCAGCTGGCCTCATAGCTGCGGGCGCCGCAATCGGTGTCGTACTGGCCGTACTCAGGGGGTACCTGCTTCTCCCCATTGGCGCCCTCGGCCTGTTCCTGGCGATCTTCTACTCGGCGCCCCCGTTCAAGCTCGCCTACCGTGGCCTGGGCGACCTGGCCGTAGCCTTGGGGTTCGGCCCGATAGTCGTCTTGGGTTCGTACTACGTGGCCGCCCGCTCGGTCTCGGCCGAAGCCTTCTACGCCTCGATACCTGTGGCGATCCTGGTGATGCTGATCTTGTACGTGAACCAGGTACCGGACCGGAAGGCCGACGCGGCTGCCGGCAAGGCTACCGTGGCCGTGCGCTTCTCGAGGCGAGCAATCGTGGTCGGGTACGGTGCCGCAGCGGTGGCGGCCTTCGTCTCGATCGTCATAGGTGTGCTCACGGGACTCATGCCGGTGACTAGCCTGGCGGCTCTCGTAGCTGCACCGCTCGCCGTCGCCGTCTACCGCGGGCTCGAGCGCCACTACGACGACCCTTACGCACTGATGCCCGTGATGGCAAGGAACGTCGCCCTGCACGGTCTGGTGGGAGCGATGCTTGTGGGGGCCTACGCGGCAGCGGTGGTCTTCGGCCTCTGAGCCCTCCCCGGGCCGTCTCCCGCAGGACCTTCTTCAGAGTCCTTTGATCAGGACGAGGGGTGTCTGCTGGTCCTCGTTTCCAGCGGGGTTGTCCGAAAGCGCCTTCTCCACGCGGTCCTTGTCGATTCCGGAGGAGGCACCGACGATCCAGGCTCCGGTCTTGTTGTTGGCGTCCACCACGCAGACTCGGCATCCCAGGGCTTCGGCCGCCGCTGCAGCGAACTCGTCGGGCCTCGATGGCCCTAGGATCAGGTGGTGGTCGAAGGGGGGCATGCAGGCGGCGACGTCGTCGATCATCGCGGTCGGCGCTCCCGCGATCTTGTAGAAGAGCCCGCGCACACCCAGTAGTTTCCCCATGCCGCCTGCCGCCGCGGCAGCGAATGCTCTTAGGGCACCTGCTTCTGCCACGGCTCCTTGCATTCCCTGCGGACTGTGAAGGGGGCCTTCGGCGTTGACGAATCTGCACAGCACGCGAGCGAGCGGCCCCGGGTCGACCAGTTCGAGCGGGATGGCGCGGCCCTGAGAGATGGCGAGCACCGACTCGGACACAGCCAGTACGTCGGAGGGCTCGCGGACCGAAGCGGTCGCAGCGTCGGCAAGTGCGACGAGGTCGGTGTGCATGGTGACGAGGGGAGCAGGCACGGGGATCCTTTGCAGGCTGGTGTCCGCGCCTGGCGTTTGCAGTACCTGGGGCAGGGTCCGTGCGGCTGCCGAAGGAGTGTCGGTCGCCGGCCAGGACAGTGGCGGTGGTTCGGACACGAGCTCGCCTCGCTCCAGGCGCTCTGCTGCTGCCCTGATGACCTCTCCTCGCCTGTAGATTTCCAGTCCGGCTTCCAGGGTCCGGGAGGCCGCAGCGGAATCGCCCGAGACCCGAACCTGCAGCCAGGCAAGCAGCACGTAGTCCGAGGAGTAGACCAGGTAGTTCGGGGCGAGACCTACCAGCTTTTGCTGCCAGTGAAGCGCCCGGGAAAGGTCGCCCAGGCGGAAGCAGAGGCGGGCCAGGCGCTTGTAGGCGTGTCTTTGCAGCCGGTCGAACCCGGCTGCCTCCTCGAGGACGGCGACGGCGGAATCGAAGTCCTTTGCCTCGGTAAGGAAGTCCGCGTGGGTCAGTCGGTACCACAAGTTCTCGGGGTGGTGGCGGCGGGCCTCTCGGACCTGGTATAGGGCTTCCTCCCAGCGGGCCTTCAAGGCGTGGATTTCTGCAAGGGTCGAACGCGCAAAGCGCGAAGCCGGATGCGTCTCGAGGACCTCCTCGGCGAGGGCCTCGGCCCTCTCGTAGTCCTTCTCGGCACAGAGCGCGAACCACGCTTCGACCCCGGCGTCGGCGGCCAGGTGACGGCGCCCTGACGAAAAGGGAGATTCGACAGGAGCCGTGCGAGGTCTCGGTCCGAGGGAGGAGAACCCGTCAGTGTACTTGTACGTGCCCCTCCGAGGCATCTCCTTGTAAGAGGTCCGGAGACGTGCAGCGAAGAGTCGACGTGTGGCGGCTTTTCGAATCAAGGGGAGCACCGGGAGTCCAAACGACACTTAAGCCTGCCCTGCCTGGGCGTCGCCTAATTGTGTCTGCTGGCAGGCGGTACGTCAATCGCGTCGGAGCGGTTGGGCTGTCCCCAAGGTCAACTCCTCACTCGACACGGCCGATTATTTGGGCGAGCGATGTGGCGCTCTTTCTGCTTCACGGAGTCACGGTACCTGGACGGGCGCGATACTGCCGAGAGAACTGCGGGGCGGGTAGAATCGAAGAGGTCTAGAGCACGGCTCTTCGAGGGAGTGCCGCCGACTTGCCGTGGGAGGCCAGGTGGGGGAAGCAAGACCTTTACTCGGGGACCGCTTTCGCATCGAGGGGGAGCTCGGGCGCGGTGGTATGGGCGTGGTCATCAAGGCCCATGACACCCTGCTCGACAGGCCCGTCGCCATCAAGATGGTCTCCCCCGAGCTCGTGGAAGCGGGCGGCATGGAGGCCACCCAGATCATCCAGCGCTTCCTCATCGAAGCCAGGGCCGCTGGCAAGCTGGCCCACCCCAACGTGGTCACCCTATACGACGTCGTCGACGCCAAGCCGCCCTACATCGTCATGGAATTCGTCGAGGGTACCACCGTGCGCAACATGGTGGAGCGTGACGGACCGCTCCAGCTCTCGGTGGCATGCGATATCTGCGCACAGGTAGCGAGGGGCCTTCAGGCTGCTCATGCTCAGGGGATGGTCCACAGGGACATCAAGCCTGAGAACGTGATCGTCTCGGGCGACAAGGCCAAGATCCTCGACTTCGGTCTCGCCCAGCTGCAGAAGCTGCGCAAGGCTACCAAGAAGGAGCCGGTGCTGGGCACCCCCGGGTACATGGCGCCCGAACAGATCCTCGGGGAGGAGGCCACCCCTGCAAGCGACATCTTCGCCACGGCTTGCGTCTTCGTCTACTCTCTGATCGGTCGTGACCTCTTCGACGGCGCCGACGTGAAGGAGATCCTCACCAAGGTCGTTCGGGAAGACCCGGACCTCTCGGAAGTCCCGGTTGGAGCCTCGCTTCGGCCTGTGCTCACGCGGGCGCTATCCAAGGACCCAGCTGACCGTCCCACTGCAGAAGAGCTCGCTGCCGCCATGGAGCTGGGCCGGGGGGAGGCGCCGGATCGTTACGGTGACTTCTTCGACGCAGCCTCGTCCGGAGCTCTCGAGGAAGCGGTCTCGGTGCCGGGTATCGCGACCTTCGACGACGAGCCTAGTGGAGTCGGAGCTCCTGCAGCTGTGGGTGCTCAGGCCGGGGCCCCGGCACGGCCGATCGGGTTTCCGCCCAGGCCAGGCACTCCCACTCCCCCGGGGGCTCGGGTGACCGTCCCTCCTTCGGGTCCAGGGACGATGCCTCCGGGAGCGCGGGTTACCACTTCCCCGAGCACCGCCGGAATGACGATGCCTCCGGGAGCTCGGGTTACCATGCCTCCGACGGCTACGGCTACCGGCTCCATGTCGGCTGTCCGGGCGTCCGCGAAACCGGCGGGTGGCGTTCCGAGGTGGCTTCTGATCGGAGGCGGGGCCGTGGGCATCGTGATAGTAGCGGTCCTTGCTCTGTGGCTTCTGGCCGCGGCGATCCGCTGAGGGGTCTCAAGCACTCGGTAGCCGATCCGCGTTCGGGTTCGTGGCGCGGCGAAGGCCGGACGGCAATCAGCAAACGGCTGTCGGCGCGCCGACTTCGACGCTTACTGCCCGTCGGATGTCCAGGGTCAGGGCGTACCCTGCCCGGTCGAGCTCCGCGTCGCTCACGGGCGCTGTCTGCGCGCCGTTCCACTCGATGACGTAGTCCGAACTCTTCTTGACCCTCAGTTCGACGTCGGAGCGCTTGTAGGTCCCGCACCTGGAGCCGGTGTCGTCGACCCTTTTCTTCGCCAGCTCGTTGCCGGCAGAGTCTAGGACCACCAGTTCTCCCTTGATGTCCTCGCTCGGTACCGCGTAGATCGTGACCTTGAGGTCGGTCGAGTTGGCCCTCACCTTTACGAACACGACCACGGCCACCACAGCGAGCGCCACTATCGCGATGAGCTTCGCATAGCCCTGGAGCTCCTTGGCGAGCGTCGCGCCCCTGGAGCGCTTCTTGGCCCTTCCCGGTGGCCCGACGGGGACCACCGTGCCCTGCCCCGACAAGCTCCAGGAGGTGGTGGACCCCCTGGGACCCCAGCCTGGTGGCGGCATCGAGTCCCTCGAGGAGCCGGTGGATTGGGAGGGCGCGGCGATGTCGTAACGCGAGGGCGCTGCATTCGTGGCATCGAAGAGAGCCTGGGTCGCGCCTCGTGGGGTACCGGGGGTGAAGCCCTGGTCGACCGAGGAGGCTGCCGGGGAGCCCTGTTGGCCTGCGGATGCCGGAGGCCCCATCGACTGGCTGGGCGGCAAGATCAGCTCCTGGCCACACAGCTCGCACCTCGTGGCCTCCGGAGGATTCGCATGTCCGCAGAAGCTACAGCCGGGCACGTCCGGATCTCTCTCCTTCCGACGGCCACCCGAATCCCCGGCGGGAAGCCGACGGGTTGGAGGAATCGCTCACCAAGGGCTCAAGACGCCTGTTCCACGACGAGGGTACCCATCGAGGGGTGCCGTAGCTTCGACAGGGCCTTGGCCTCGATCTGTCTGATTCGCTCTCTCGTCAGCCCGAACGCCTTGCCTACCTCTTCCAGGGTCCGCTCTTCCCCGGTGTCAAGCCCGAAGCGCATCTCGAGGATTGCCCGCTCGCGGGGCTTGAGGACCTGCAGGATCTTGCGGATTTCGTCTTTCGAGGTCGACTTCAGCGCGTCCTGCTCGGGGCTGGGGGCTTCTTCGTCCTTTATGAAGTCCTCGAGCTCGGTCTCTTCGTCTTCACCGATGGTCTCGTGGAGGGAGGCGACGTCGTAGATGGACTCGAGCGCCAGCCTGACCTTCTCCACGGGCAGCTGCGTTGCTTCTGCAAGCTCGATGTCCGAGGGCCGCCTTCCCAGCTCCGCCTCCAGCTTCTGGCGGGCCTGGTTGAGCTTGGTGACGACTTCGGTCATGTGTACGGGCACTCTTATCACTCGGGACTTGTCCGCTATGGCCCGGGTTATCGCCTGCCTTATCCACCAGGTGGCATAGGTGGAGAACTTGAAGCCCCGACGGTAATCGAACTTCTCGACAGCTCGCATGAGGCCGAGGTTCCCTTCCTGGATGAGGTCCAGGAGGGGCATGCCAGAGGAGTTCGTGTACTTCTTGGCTATGGAGACCACCAGACGGAGGTTGGACTCCAGGAAGCGCTTTCTCGCCTTGTCGCCCTCCCTTACGAGACGCTGGAGGCGGATCCTTTCCTCCCGGGAGAGCTGGGCGTCGGGGTCCTCGAGCTTGGCGGCCGCCTCGGTGCCGGCCTCGATTGCCTTGGCGAGTTCTACTTCGTCCTTTTGCGTAAGAAGGGTGTGACGCCCGATTTCCTTGAGGTATTGACCTAGGAGGTCTTCGCTCTCTAGCGCTTCCTTACGCACCCTCGCCATTCAGCCCTCCCGTGACCCACGCCGTTGCCGGAGAACCGCATGCAGAGACGTTCCCGGGGTCGGGTAAGGAAAGACCCCAGACATATCGAGACGACGGACCGATCGAAACCAAGCTCTGTGGCGCCCCCGCTGCAGACTCTCCATTCTATAACAGGCCGTGGCCTCGCCCATTTCCCTAAGTTTCAGCGGCATCGAAGCGACCTCCCGGCAACATCAGGCGACAAGGCTGCGGGGCCGCCCCGGCACTTCATCCCGACGGCTCCGGACAGGGGGAGCCGTCCATGCCAGGAGAGCCCCGACTCTGCAGTCCTCGGGTTCACTCGCCTGGGAGCCCCCGGATCTCTCGACCTTGCAGACCACGGGGCAGGCCGTTCCGGGAAGCGACTCCCTGGGGATGAGAGCAAGGCGGGTAGCGCCGCCCGTCTCTTCTATCGACTGGAGGAGCCTTGGCATTAGAGGATTTTCGTGCCGTTTTCAGGGTAGTTGCGACTAGCTCTCGAGGGCTTGCTCCAGATTGCCCGTCACCTCTATTCCGGAGGCCTCGAAGTCAGCGAGAGCTTTCCTGGCCGTCTCCTCGGCGACCGCTCGAGTGGCCGGCAGGTCCACCTTGACCTTGAAGCCGGCGTCCGCTAGCGAGAGAGACGTCTCCCGCACGCAGTAGTCGAGGGCCAGGCCCGTCACGGTGACTTCCTCCACGTCCTGGTCTCGCAGGTATGCGACGAGGTCCGTCCCGGAGGTCTTGTCGTTCACGGCGGCCTTTACGACGTGGTGGGCTTTCTCTTTTGCCAGAGCGGGGTGAAGCTCCGCGCCAGGGCTGCCCTGGATGCAGTGGGGAGGCCAGGGGCCGCCCTGCTCCTGGAAGGACGGGTCGTCGGGTGGGTGCCAGTCCTGGGTAAGTACGACGGTGTCGAAAGAGTCCATCATCTGGTTCACCCTCTCGACGACGCGGTCTCCGCCATTCACCGCAAGGGCACCGCCGGGCACGAAGTCGTTCTGCACGTCGATTACGACGAGCGCAGACTTGCTCATCCGAACGATCCTCCTTGCTTGCGGTCGGGTTGCGGCTCAGTTCACAGCGCGCTTCTGGCGCACGGCCGCTGCCTGAATGGCCGCTCTCAACTGGGAGGTCTCGAACACCGGTGCTTCACAGGCATACCCCGAACAAACATAGACGCGCCCTCGTCCGTCCTCGTCGGTCTTTCCTTCGAGGATTTCGAGGCCCTCCGGCGCTCCTCGGGTTCCTGGCACGAGCACGAAATTGGGCAAGTAAGACGAGAAGGCCTGGGCCTTCATGGCATCGGAAAGCGGCCCAGAAGCGACGATCTCTGCTGGGGGCATCAGGTAAAAGAGGAATGCCGACAGGCAGGCGCCGAAGCCGGAAGGGTGCCGTGAGGCGAGGGGAGCCACCGAGTCGAGGATCCGCTTCCCGGCTTCTTCGAAGGAGGCGTCGCCGAGCAGTCTCCCCAGCTTGAGGAAGAGCATCGCCGAAAGGGAACTGGGACTGGGCTCTGCGTTGTCCAGGATGGGCTTGGGGCGGGCGATCAGCCCGTCGGAGCCGGCTCCGGACTCCCCTCCGCCAGGGGTGAGGTAGACGAGTCCGTCGGCTTCGTCGACGAAGTCTCGCAGCAGAGAGCGGGACAGCGTCACTGCCCGGTCCACCCATTCCCAGTCGCCGGTGGCCTCGAAGAGTGCCAGGGCGCCTGAGGCCACGGATGCCAGGTCGCTCGAGAAGGTACGGTCCGAGGTCTTGCCGGCTCTCCAGGAGTGCCTGAGGGAGCCCCCCTCGGTCATAAAGTCACGCAGGAACCGCGCACACTCCACGGCTGCATCCAGGTACTTGCCCTTGCCGGTGGCTCTTCCCAGGTCCGCCAGGGCATGGATGGCTAGACCGTTCCAGGAAGCCAGTACCTTGTCGTCGAGATCCGGCTGAGGCCGCCTGTCCCTTGCCTCGAGGAGCAGCCGCCGGGCCTCGAGGATGGCCAACCGCTCTTCATCGGTGAGGTCTTCGAGAGGACGGGCGGTTTGCAGGTGATTCTTCCCTTCGAAGTTCCCTTTCTCGGTAATGCCGAAGTACTCGCACACGATGGGCAACGACTCTTCCGGGAGGAGGGATTGTAGCTCCGCATACTCGAAGACATACGTGCCGCCCTCCTCTCCCTCGGTGTCGGCGTCCATGGCCGAGTAGAAGCCCCCTGCCGGGTCCCTCATACGCTCTATGAGGAAGTCGGCGGTCTCTCTGGCTATGCGGTTGTAGGTGGGAGATCCGAGGTGCTGGGCGGCCCACAGGTAGATCCGTATCAACTGGGCGTTGTCGTAAAGCATCTTTTCGAAGTGGGGGATTTCCCACCGGCGGTCCACCGAGTAGCGGAAGAAGCCCCCGGCCAGGTGGTCGTGGATTCCCCCGAGGGCCATGGCATCGAGGGTCTTGCAGAGGACCCGCTCCGCTCGCGGGTCCTCGGTGGCCCAGTGGTAGCGAAGCACGTAGTCCAGATTGGGAGCCTGTGGAAACTTGGGCGCGCCCCCGAAGCCTCCCAGTTCGTCGTCGAATGCTGCGTAGAGGGCTTCGAATGCTCCCTGTGCGAGGTCCCAGCCCGCCTCCGACGTTCCCACCAAGCGCGGGGGCTGGAGGACCGAAGCCAGTTTGGATGCCTGTTCCTCGACTTCCTCTCGGTTCGATTCGTACAGCTCGGAGATGGCCAGCAGCACCGCCTTGAAGGATGGGAGACCGCCGCGCTCCTCCTTGGGGAAGTAAGTTCCGGCGAAGAAGGGCCTTCCGTCCGGAAGCAGGAATACGGTCATCGGCCAGCCGCCGTGGCCGGTCATGGCCTGCAGGGCGTTCATGTAGATCTCGTCGACGTCGGGCCTCTCCTCTCGGTCGACCTTCACGTTCACGAACCGTGAGTTCATGATCTCGGCCGTGGCCGGGTCCTCGAAGCTCTCGTGGGCCATCACGTGGCACCAGTGGCAGGACGAGTAGCCCACCGAAAGCAAGATCGGCACCCCCCTGCGCCGCGCTTCCTCGAAGGCCTCGGGACCCCAGGGGTACCAGTCGACGGGGTTGTCCTTGTGCTGGAGGAGGTAGGGGCTGGTGGAGTGCTGCAGTCGGTTGGCCAAGTCGACCTCTTCTCGGACCTGGGACATGGGGTCGCCGACTCCTCGGCGCGTACGGGTATCTTATTTCCAGTCGACCTTCGGTGGAAGGGGGTTGGCTACGGCTTTAAGGGCCCACCGGTGCCAGACGCAGGAGGCGAGCCTGTGCGCAGGACCAGGCAGTTCGAGCTCAATAGCCCTCTACTTCAGGCCGTTGCCGTCTTCTTCGTGGCCGCAGTTCTCGGGGTCGCCGCCTGGTACCTCCTCTGGCCTTTTGGGCTCAAACTACCCGGCGCTCTGGTCGTAGGCTTCGGTCTGGGCCTGTTCTGCGCCATGGGTTCGGTGCTGAGGGGGCACGACATCGACTGGGAGCGCAGACACGTCAAGCCACTGCCGCTCAGGCTTCGCAGGCGGGCCTACAGACCGGGAAGGGCAAGAAGGGAGCGGGGCGCGTAGCGCCTCGATTGGGCGGTACGCCTAGATGGAGTCCAGGACGCCGTCGTCGGGGTAGGTCGCCCTCACGACGGTCCTGATTCCTCCCCTCACGTTGAACTCTGCCTCGACGACCATTTTCTTGGGCTGGAGGGCCTTCACCAGGTCCGAGAGGACCCTGTTGGTGACCTCCTCGTGGTAGTGCCCCTCGTTTCTGTACGACCACATGTAGAGCTTGAGGGACTTGAGCTCGACCAGCTTCGGGCCCGGCACATAAGAGATTTTGAAGACGGCGAAGTCGGGCTGGCCGGTCCTCGGGCAGACACAGGTGAACTCGGGACACTCGATCTCGATCACGTAGTCCCTGTCCGGCTCGGGGTTGGGTATGGTCTCCAGTTCCTTCGAAGGCTCGGTGGGCATGGGCAAAGCCTACCTTGCGGCAGGGGCCTGGATCCCGGCCCAGAACTCGCAGAGCACTTCGGCGAAAGCTCGCGGGGCCTCGAACGGGGCGAAGTGGGTGGCGTTCGGGACCTCACGGTAAGTCCCGTCGGCCAACCGGGAAAGCAGTCCCTGGGCGTCCAGTGGACCTCCCTTGGGCGAGCGCGACCCCTGCATCAGCAGGACCGGCCGAGTGAGCGAGGCGAGCCTCTCGTAGCCGTCGTGCAGGGCTCCGCAGATGTAGTTGGTCGCTTCCACCTCGGGCGGACAAGCCAGCACGACCCCTCCTTCGCCGCCCTCCGCGTCGGGGAGGAGCGCCGATTCCAGGTATATTTCGAAGGCTTCGGCCGACCAGAACGAGTAAGGGGGCTTGGCGCCCAGGCGCTGCCTGCACTCCTCGACCGAGGAAAAGGAGGCCTTCCGCCGGCGCGCTTGGGAGACGAGAGGGTTGGCTTCGGGATCCATCGGGGTCAGCCGCTCGGCTACGAAGATGATCGGCTCGAAAAGGGCGAGGGACCTGAACAGCTCGGGTTGCTCTGCGGCCGCCAGGACGGCTATCGCAGCCCCCATCGAGTGTCCGACCACATCGACCGGGGCCTCGGCTGCGGCCCTTACCAGTTCGAGGAGATCCTCTGCCTGGCGCCCCCACTCGTAGTTCGCCACGGTAGGCTCTGGTTTCGAGGACCTGCCCTGGCCCCGCAAGTCGTAGACGAGGTGCTCCCTCGGGTCTCGACAAGACGTCGACTCGATTACGGGAAGCCACAGCCTGCCCGAGAAGCCGTTGGCGTGAACCCAGACGACCGACGGGCGAGATGTGTCGGGCCTGTTCCGACCACCTCGGGTTTCTAGCTTCCAGTAAGCGAGGGTCGTGTTGTCCGAGGTCGTGAGGAATGCGGGTTCGGAGTGCCTGAGCTGTTCGATGCCTTCTGTTCTTTCCAATACTTCGACCTCTGACGCAATACGATTCGGGAGGGCCGCTCTTGTCTTGAAGGAGGGGGAGCCTCCTGGCGAACCGGCCTTGCTTACTGCAGAGATCTCGCCTTCCAGGTCGCCCTCTGGGGCTATCCTCGAACGTATGCCGATTATGAACTTGGGCCGCCTGCTCGACAAACCGCCGGATCGCCTCTGGTGCTCGCCCGGCTGCAAGAGGCCGAAAGGGCGGCCGTGGGCGCCTCTGCTGGCAGCAGGGGTGGTGGCGGTGATGCTGGCGGGACCCTCGATTCCAGCCTCGGCGCAACCCCCAGGCGATGGTGGAGCCACATCCGACATTCCTTCCATCGACCGGGAGCTCGCCCAGGTCCTGGCCGACCTCGAGCAGCTGGCCGAAGAAGAGCAGGTCGCCACCGAGCTGTATCTGAGGGCCGAGGACGAGCTGGCAAGGGCCCAGGCTGCCGAGGCCGCCGCTTCTGCTGCGCTCGAGGAGGCCCGGCACCGGCTCCTTCGAGCGCACGACCGCCTGGCGAGGTCGCTCGTGACCGCCTACAAGCGCGGTTCGGACGCCGCCTACCGACTTGCTCCCTTCTTCGAAGGCCGAAGCTTCGCCGAGATCGGGGCGGCATCCAAGGCCATATCGGTCATCGTAAGTCAGGAGGACAGGGCCGTCTCTTCCTGGAAGGCGGCCGAGAAGGATCGGGCAGAAGCGGAGGCCGAGCTGGCCCGGGTGACCGAGATGCGAGCGACGCATGCGGCCGAGGCATCCAGGCGACTGGAGGAGATCCATTCCGCGATAAGAAGGAAGCAGGACTACAGAGAGAAGCTGGAGGCCAGAAAAAAGCAGCTCCTCGAGGAGTACGAGAGGGAGCAGCGCCGCCGAGAAGCCGCTGCTGCCGAGGCGCTGAGGGGTGGGGGTGGCGGGCGATTCCGGGTCACCGGGGCCTCGTCCGAGCGGGTGGCCCGCGCGGTGGAGATCGCTCTGGCGCAGCTTGGCAAGCCGTACCGCTGGGGTGGCGCCGGGCCAGACTCCTTCGACTGTTCGGGGCTCGTGCTTTACGCCTTCTCGCAAGCCGGCTTTTCCGGCATCCCTCACAGGGCCGACCTGCAGTACTGGCTGACCGACGTGCACCCCTCGAGGAACGAACTGAAACCCGGAGACCTGGTCTTCTTCTCCCGTCCCGGCACCCCTGAAGGGATCCACCACAACGGGATCTACGTGGGCGACGGCATGATGGTGCATGCGCCCCAGACCGGGGACGTCGTGAAGCTGTCGAGCATCTCCCGGAAGGACTACTTCGGGGCGACTCGGCTGGCCTGAGGCAGGGGTAGCCGAGGGGGATGGAACAGTATGCGGGCGGCCCTGGACGGCCTACGCGGTGGTAGGGAGCCACGCCCGAGGAGACGACGATCGGAGGAGCAGATGACAGAAGCGAGAGATCCCGACGGAGGGGTCCTTCCCCCGTACTCGCCCTCGCCCTATCCGGGCGAAGAGCCGGCCCCCTCGCCAGGCTTCGCCTCCCAGCAGGCTCCCGAAGCCTGGGTACCGCCCGGCCCGTCACGGCAGCCGGCCCCTACGGTCGCCCCGGCCCCTACGGCCCCTCCGGCGGCCCCGGCCTCTCCGGCGGCCCCGGCCCCTCCGGCCCCTCCGGCCTCCCATGGCGTGCAGGGTACCCAGCCGGGAGTCGAACAGGGCTGGCCCGCGCAGGGCTCGCTTGCATCCCCCTCGCTAGGAGGTTTGCTCCTCACGACGACCGACCGCGTGGACGGCAAGAAGATTTCCCGCTACCTCGGGGTGGTCGCCGGCGAAGTGGTGCTGGGAACTTCTATCAGCAAGGACATCAAGGGCTCGGTGAGAGGCTTCGTCGGCGGCAGGTCTTCCTCGTACGAGAAGGAGGTCCGCTACGCCAGGCAGCAAGCCACACTCGAGATGGCACACGTGGCCCGGCAGATGGGGGCTTCTGCGGTGGTGGGGGTCAGCTTCTCCTACGTGACGGTGAACGCGCTGTTGATGGTCTCTGCGACCGGAACGGCGGTGGTGCTCGAAGACATCTGAGGGACCTTGGCGGAAGGCCCCAGGCGCCGTGCCTCTCGCCGGCCAGGGCCTCGACACCACCCTAGGGCTTCCACAGCACCCTAGGGCCTCGACAGCACCTTCACCCTTCGGTACTGCTTGCCGAAGGCCCTGCAGTCCTCGTCGGAGGCCATCCAGATGTCGATCTTCGAACCCAGGGGTCCCCTGTCCTTGATGGTGAAGGTGCCCACCCCCTCTATAGAGATGACGGCCCCGAGCGGCAAGAAGCCCTTCGAAGCCGCGGCGGTGGACGCATCGGGTGGCTCACCCGAGGCGGTCGGCGAGGTCAAGGTGTAGCAGGTGATGAGAAGGACGCCCAAGTCGTTCGGGTCGCCGCCGGATCCCTGCGACGTTGCCTTCCCGGACCCGCTCCTCCCTGAGGGCGAATTGCTCGCCTGCCGGTCCGATTGCGGCGAAGCCGCGGGCGTCGGCGGGGGAGGGGGTGTGACGGTTGCAGCAGGGGCGGGCTTGGCCTTGGGATAGAAGGATCCGGAAGCCCTCAATTCTTGCAGCCCGGCTCCTTCGACTCCCCCTATGGGGGGTGCGAGGAGGTCGCTACCCTGGATGTCCCCTGCCTGGGAGGGGGCGAATGGTGTGGCGACCGTATATGCGATCGCAATGACAGGCACGAGCCAGAGCTTGACGAGCCTGCGTTTGAGACGTGTCTTTTCGGTGGCGCCATCGGCGCCGTATCCCGCCCGCTTCCACATAGGCGCATACAATACACGACCCCGCCGGCTTTGTCACTAATCTCGTGAAGCATTTCACAATCAGGGCGGCGGGTCGGAGGTCGACCGAAGGGAGGCGGAGGCGGTGTCGGTCAAGGGTGGTGGAGCGAAGGGAGCGAGTAAGAGAGGGCGGAAGAAGGCTCCCGGTGCATCCGCGCGCGAGGCTGCTAGCCGTGCGAAGGAGGTCGTGGGGCGTCTCGCCCGGGAGTACCCGGAGGCGAAGTCCGCCCTCGTTCACAAGAACCCCTTCGAGATGCTGGTGGCCACCGTCCTCTCCGCGCAGTGCACGGACGCGAAGGTCAACGAGGTGACACCGGCACTCTTTGCAGCCTACCCGGGGCCCGAGGAACTCGCAGCCGCCAGGCCCGAAGATGTGGAGGAGATCATCCGGCCCACGGGCTTTTACAGGAACAAGGCAAAGACACTCCTGGCCCTCTCGGCGAAGCTGGTAGAGGAGTACGGCGGACAAGTCCCGAGGAAGATGGAAGACCTCGTCCGGTTACCCGGAGTCGGGCGGAAGACTGCTGCCGTCGTGCAGAGCACTGCGCTCAAGCACGAGTTCCCCGAGGGGCCAGAGGGGGTAGCCGTCGACACCCACGTCTTCAGGCTGGCGAGAAGGCTCGGGTTCTCGGACGGAAAGGATCCCGACGCCGTCGAGCGGGACCTGATGAAGATCGTTCCGAGGAAAGATTGGGGCGATCTTTCGCTGCGGCTGATCCTGCATGGCAGGGCGGTCTGCAAAGCCAGGAAGCCATCCTGCGGGGAGTGCGTCCTGGCCGACATCTGCCCCTCGGCAGGAACATTCTGACTAGAGGCCCCTCCCACGGTCCCTGCGAAACTGCTTCCCCGCGCCGCCAGGCCCGGTCCTGTAGCGCTCGCAGGCATCCGACTCGGCGAACTTACCTCTTTACGACTTTTTCACACCTTGGCGGCAAGGGCCTTACAAGCCGAGGCGAAACTACGAAGCAAGAGCCCGGATCACTCGCTGCTCGGAAGGACGGCAGCGCGTTTCCCGGTACCGACGAGGTGCCGTTGCCCTCGAGCATCGGGGGCGCTTTCGTGCTCCGAGCCAGCCACGCCTCGGAGCGGGCCTCGTGGGGACGCGTCCTTTCCGGTGCAGCTGGGCCAGGCGGGCAGCCGGGAGCACCGGCAGCAAGAAAGACACGCCAGGAGGTGACCAATGAAGGCGGTTCGGAGGAAGTTCGTTTACTGGTTGGTCGTGGCGACGGCGCTTGGTGGGCTCATGGTTGCCTCGACCGCTCTCGCTCAGGACAGGGGGCAGGAGGCGCCCGGCAATCCGTCCGAGACCACTGCTGCAGGCAACTCGGGCCCCAAGGCAGGCCGGCCATTCAAGGGCCGGTTGCGTAAGGCAGCCGAGAACACCATGAGGGTGCACCGCGAAGTCTTCTACGACGGTCGTACGGTGAGCGTGGATCTCGACAGGGGAGAGGTGGCAGCGGTGGGCGAATCCTCGGTCACGGTCAAGTACCTCGACGGGTCCACGGCAGAGGTGAAGACGGTAGGTGAGGTCAAGGTATGCGCCTCCGGCAAGCCCGACGCCTCCCTCGCCGACCTGCAGATCGGCAAGAGGGTGGGGATCCACAGGGTGACCAACCTTCCAGGTGGGGACCTGACGGTCGTCGTCCAGGCAGCCGACCGGTCCGAGGCGGCCGGCTGCAAGGGGATGCTAAAGGACCTCGAGGGCCGGCTGCGCCCCGAACGGGTCAGCGAATCCCCGGAGCCGTAGAGGTCCGGCTGACCAGGGGCAGATAGAGGACGAATCTGGCGCCTCGGGGCTCTCTGGGCTCGTACCAGAGAGCCCCGCCGTGTGCCTCGGCCAGACCCTTGGCGATCGCCAGCCCCAGGCCGACGCCCGAAGCCTTGCGAGTAGAAGAGGAGTCCGCCTGCACGAACCTGTCGAAGATCTGGCTCCGCTTCTCCTCGGGGACACCGGGTCCTTCGTCCTCGACTACCACCGCGTAGCCGTCGTCTCCAGGCCGGACCGAGATCGAAATGGTCCCCTCCCCGTACTTGATCGAGTTGGATACGAGGTTGGTCACCATCTGCTCGACCTTGGATTCGTCTGCCTCCACGACCGCCCCGAGGCATGCCTCGCGGTCGAAGACGATCTGCATTCCCTTCTCCCTGGCCTGGGCGGCGTAGTGTTCTGCGACTCGTGCTACCACCGCACAGAGGTCTACGCGGCCCAGCTCCAGCACCAGGGCTCCCTCCTGGAGGCGGCTCATGTCCAGGAAGTCGTCGATGAGCTTGGCCAGCCGCTCCGCCTGGCTGTCCACGATCGACAGGAAGCGCCGCTGCTTCTCCTCGGGGATCTTGCCGAGCCCTTCGAGCAGGGAGGTGGTGAAGCCCTTGATCGAGGTGAGCGGCGTACGCAGCTCGTGGCTGACCACCCCCAGCAGCTCGCTCTTGGTCCTGTCCAGGTCGGCCAGGCGCCTGACGGCCTCCCTCTCTGCAGCGAAGGCGGCGGCATAGGAGAGGTAGTGAGAGAACTCCTCGGCCAGACGCTGCAGCAGGCGGATTTCTGCGGACGTGAACTCCGGGCCCTCTGCGGGCCGGATCCCCACGAGGAAGGACGGCCTCCCCGCCGAGGGTACGAACCCTACCCAGAAGGCCGGAGGGCTTGCATCGCCCAGCTTCCCCCGGGAGAAGATGGCGACCATGCCGGAGCCCGGGGTGGTGAGGGGCGCCCTTGCGAGGCCGGCACCGGCCGGCATCCCCGGACCCTGGCCTCCCGCTCCCCCGCGTGACAGCTCGAGAAGCCGTCGGCTGGCATCCCTGGCCGCCCGATCCATCCAGGCGGCTATCGGCGGAGCCTGCGGCCCGGCCGATTCTGTCTCGCCCACCGTGGCCACCCTCTCGTACAGGATGCCCTCGCCGGCCCCGCCCCGTTCCGGCACATCGCCACGCTCGCCTCCCGCCCGAAGCTCCAGGTGCGAGGCGACGACCGTGCAGGCGATCCCGGCTCGAAGGCCCAGTCCCCTGGCGAGCGACTCCAGGCACTCCCCGAGCATCTCGTCGGAGCTGCCCAGGCGCCTTGCTTTCGAAAGGATCACGTTGAGCAACTCGGCGTGGTACGCCTGGGTGCGGGCGGCGTCGACGATCTCCTGGGACTCGATCGCCAGGCTCAAGAAGGCGCTCCCCGCTCCGATCGCAGAAATCAGCATGGTGGAGTCGCGCCGGGGGACCTCTCTCAACTCCGCTCTGGCGCGCCTGAACCCCACTGCCAGCATCCCCTTGGTTCCCAGGCGGGTTACCAGTGGCTCGAGAACTACGTCGACCAGTCCTTCGGCCTGGATCCAGTCGTCCACTTCGCCGGGGGGAAGCGACGGTATGTCGGTGAGCACGACCCGCTGGCCTCCCTGCAGTACCCGGGAGACCGGCGAGTAGCTCATCTTCTTGCGCAGCCCCGCCGTCCTGGCGTGTGTGCTGCCCAGCGCGTCGACGATGTGGTATTCGTAATCCAGTTCCGGGACGACCAGACAACCGAAGTCCGCTCCGGTAAGCCGGGAGACGAACTCGATCGCTCTCGAGGCCACGTCGAGGGTCCGCTCGCCAGAGCTAACCCTGCCGAGCAGCCCGGCGACCGACTGGAGCAGCTCGGTGAACTGGTCGCCACTGGGGCCAGAAGCAGTCATTGCACCGGATTGACTGCCTGAAGCATCAGCATCTCAGGCCTCGTCTGAGTGCGCACTCTCGTCCTCCTCTTCGAGTGACTCGACGAATTCCTCCACGAGATCCGCGAACTCGTCAGGAACTTCCACAGGCAGGGTGTGCCCCGCTCGTGAGAAGACCTCCATCCTCGATGACGGTATCGACTCGTGCATCTCCTTCATCACATGGAGGGGTGTCATCACGTCCTGCTCGCCGGCGACTATCAGAGTCGGGATCTCGATTCGGGGGAGGATGTCCGTGGCGTCCTGGTAGTCCATGGCCTTGAACATCCTGAGTAGAAGCACCGGGTCTATGGCGCCCAGTCCCGAGAAGTACTGCCGCATGGCATCAGGAGTGGCTCTGGGCCCGGCCATCCTGGTGAGTTTTCCGATCGCGAAGGGAAGCGGTGTCCTGAAGGCCGCTCCCCAGACCGCCCTGGCGGGCGACGCTGCCATCTCGACGACGGGTTCCAAGAGCGAGACGGCGAGTCTGGCTATGGGAAGTCCGTAGAGGTCACCGAGGGGTCGGCGGTGCGGGCCGGCGACGGCTACCAGTCCTGCTGCCAGGTCGGGGTCAATTCGGAGGGCTTCGAGGGCCACCTGCACGCCGAAGGAATGCCCTACCAGGACAGGCGCGACGACTCCGGTCTCCTCGACCAGCTCGAGCAAGTCGCGGGCGAAGGACGGGACCGTGATCTCGGAAGGATTCCGAGGAGGCCCCGAGGCTCCATGCCCGCGGTAGTCCCACAGCACCACGGTCGTCGAGGTGGAGAGCCGCTCGACCAGGGGATCCCAGTAGGCATGGGCGACGCAGGCAATTCCGTTGCAGCAGACTACCGGAGGTAGCGAGCGCGGGGGATCGTCGGGCAAGTAGATCTCGTAGGCGATCTCGGTCCCGTCGAAGGACGCGAACGACCCGACCACGTCGGGTGGCGCGGGCAGCGAGAGCTCCCCGTCGATATCGAGGTTTCCAGAAGCCAAGGACGTCATAAGATCGATCGGCCGCAGAGCTCCGAGGCTCCAAGAGTGACACGCATTCTCGCACCCGCGTCTTGAACGGGCACCGGAGCTTTGGGATCCCGGCTTCGCCACGATCGAGCCGACTCCAATTCTCCCACGTCAGGCACTGAGGCGTGGAGGGAGAGGGGGGTCCGGCCAGGACGGGTCCAGGCAGGTCGGCTGGTCGGGGCGGCGTGTCGGCGCTCTTCGGTCCTCGCAGGGGGGCCAGGACGCCGGCCAGGCGGGGGGATCGGCAGCCTCGGTTTCGACCCTCGGGAGGATGGCCTTGCTGCAGCGTTTCTCTCTGGATTCCCCCTCCGGAGCGCGCTCTGTGGTCGCTTCGCTCCGTCAGTCTGCCTCGTCGAGGCTGACGGCCGGCGAGGAGGACCTCGAGGAACGAGTCGCCCAGATCGTGGCTGATGTGCGGGCGAGGGGAGACCAGGCTCTGGTCGAGTACACCCAGCGCTTCGACGGCGTCGACCTTAGGGGACGCTCGCTCGAGGTCGCAAGAGAGGAGCTCGAGGCCCTGGCACAAGCGGTTCCTGCGACGGAGCGCTTCGCTATAGAAGAGGCAGCCGAACAGCTTCGCTCCTACTTCGAAGCCCAGTACGCAGCGGTGGCAGGAAGGCTCGAATTCGAGCGGGGCGGCTTCGAGGTGGTCTTGGAGGTCCGACCCGTGGCCCGGGCCGGCATTTACGTCCCTGGCGGCAGGTACCGCTACCCTTCGACCGTGCTCATGACGGTGATACCGGCGAAGGTCGCCGGGGTGGAGGAGGTGGTCCTGTGCACCCCCCCGAACCGGGATAAGAGGCTGGACCCCTACGTGGCGGCGGCTGCATGGGCTGCGGGAGCTGACCGGGTCTTCATGGTCGGCGGCGTCCAGGCCGTCGCAGCGCTGGCCTACGGCACGGAGTCGGTGCCCGGAGTCGATCTGGTGGCAGGCCCCGGCAACGCTTACGTGGCCGCGGCCAAGCGCCAGGTCTTCGGAGACGTCGGTATAGACGCCCTCGCCGGCCCCTCGGAGCTGGTCGTGGTCGCCGGCGACGGTGCCGACTGGGGACTCGTGGCGGTCGACCTGCTTGCACAGACCGAGCACGGTCCGGGAGGAATCGCCGTCGCGGCGGTATTTTCCGAGGGTTCGGCCGACTCCCTCGTGCAGGCCGTCGAGCAGGCCGTGGAAGAAGACGGACGCCCCGGACTACGGGAGGACCTCGAGGCCGGTGGGGCCGTTGTCGTCTGCTCCGACCAGGAGGCTGCCGTCGGTCTAGTGGACGAGATCGCCCCAGAGCACCTCGAGGTGATGCTCTCGAGTCTTGAGGATTGCCGGGCCTTTGCGGCTCGGGTGCGCTCCGCCGGGGCCATCTTCCTGGGCCAGCAGAGTCCGGCGGTCTTCGGCGACTACGTGGCAGGGCCGAGCCACGTCCTGCCGACGGGCGCCTCGGCCAGGTTCTCGAGCGGGCTGGGGGTCTACTCCTTCATCAGATACCGCAACACGGTAAGAGCGGCAGACCTGGAGCAGGGGCTTGCCGAGGCAGCAGCGGTCTTTGCGGACGTGGAGGGGATGAAGTCACACGGGGAGTCGGCCAGAGCCAGGATGGCCCGGGGGCGGGGGGCCGCTGCCGCCGCGGAGGTGGTCTCGGCGGAAGAGCGGGCCACAGGAGAGGGGTCGGGCTGAGTGGCAGAAGAGACCGACCGCAAGGCCACACCCAGGCCCCGTCCCAACGTCGAGGCCCTGGTGCCTTACCGGGCAACTAGGCCGTCGGCCCGTACGGTCCTCGACGCCAACGAGGCACCGAGAACATCCGAGCGGGTTCGTAGCCGCCTGCTCGAGCGGATCGCCGGGCTCGACCTCAACCGCTATCCACGGAGAGACCGTGGCAGGGAGCTGGCCGAGCAGATCGCTCGCCTCTACGTGCCGGATTCCGAGGGCCGGGGCGTCTCCGTCGTATTGGGCAACGGGTCGAACGAGGTGATCCAGGCCATATACCTGGCCTTCGGAGGCCCGGGGAGGAAGGCAGTCTACTTCGAGCCCACCTACACGGTCTACGGAGCAGTCGCCCACCTGACCGACACCGAGGCTGTTCCCCTGGCGCGGGACGCCGCCTTCAGGATCGGTGAGGAAGCCTTCGAGGAGGCGGTCTGCCTCGAGCCCTCCATCGTCCACCTCTGCACACCCAACAACCCGACGGGAAATGAGGACGACACCGCTCTCGTGGGCCGCCTGGCCGAGGCGCTGCCCGGTGCCGTGGTGGTGGTCGACCGGGCATACGGGCCCTTCGGGGGAAGCCCCGAAGAGCGGCGCTTCCTGGAGCACGACAACGTGGTCGTGCTCAAGACCTTCTCCAAGGCGGCTGGGCTTGCCGGGCTCCGCATCGGAGTCGGAGTCGCCGTCGCCGAGGTCGCGGAGGCTCTGTCGAAGTGCTTTCTCCCCTACAACCTCGACGCGGTCTCTCTGGAAGCGGTGGCTGTCTGCCTCGAGGAGATCGATGCGATCAGGGCTGAAGAAGAGGCTCTCGCCGCCCAGAGGCGCGTGATCTACCAGGCCGTCTGCTCGCTGCCGTCGCTTACCGCGTTCGCCTCGGCTGCGAACTTCGTGCTCTTCGGACCACGAGGTGCCGGGCGAGCCCTTCCCGACACCACTCCTGCAGAAGCCGCCCGCCTTACCGACCTCGCCCGCTCGATCTGGGATGCGCTGCTCGAGGAGTCGGTACTGGTGCGGGACTGCACTCGCTGGCCGGGGCTTGTGGGCTGCCTGCGGGTGAGCGCCGGGACGCCCGAGGAGACGGCCCATTTCGTCTCCGCCCTGGAGAAGGCCGTTGCTAGGATCGAGCCGTCAGCGTGAAGGCCGTGCTGGGGCCCGGTTTCCCGGGGAAGCCGGACGGGTCCCCTGGTCCTGGGGAGCCACCGAGCGTGGCCGGTTTCCCGGACGGGCCAGACAGGTACCCTCGTCCTGGGGAGCGAGAGGGCCTGGACGGTACCCAGGACGGCCGGCACTGAGGGGCGTGGCGTGGGCAGGCAGTCGAAGGTATCGAGGAACACCAGGGAAACCTCGGTAGAAGTCGTCCTCGAACTTGACGGTTCGGGCAAGGTCGAGACTTCCACCGGCATCGGCTTCTTCGACCACATGCTCTCTCAGCTGGGTCGCCACTCGGGGATGGATCTTTACCTGAAGGCTCAGGGAGACCTCGAGATCGATTTCCACCACACCGTAGAGGACTGCGGGATAGTCCTCGGTCAGGCCCTCTCCGAGGCCCTGGGGAACAAGAGGGGGGTGGCCAGGTTCGGGCATGCCCTGGTACCTCTCGATGAGGCCCTGGCCGAAGCAGCGGTCGACCTGAGCGGGCGCCCTTATCTCAAGTACCAGGTGCCTCCCGGGCTGCCCGAGGTCCAAGGTTTCCCCTCTCACCTGGTCGAGGAGTTTCTGCGTGCTTTCGTGACCAACGCGAAGCTCACTCTGCACGTGATCCTGAGAGACGGCAAGGACCCTCACCACTGCCTCGAGGCGGTCTTCAAGGCGGTGGCGCGTGCTCTGGGCGAGGCTGCGGCCCTGGCCGGCGGTGAGGACGCGGACGTCCCGTCCACGAAAGGGGTGCTGTGAGGGAGGGGCCTGCCGGTACCGATCCCTCGACCGGTGAGCCCGGGGCTCCCAGGGTCGGCCTTCTCGACTACGGAATGGGGAACCTGCACTCGGCCAGGAAAGGCCTCGAGGCGGCCGGGGCAGAGGTGGTCGTCGCCGCTTCCCCCGCCGACCTCTACGATGCGGTCGCAGCGCTCGTCCTCCCAGGCGTAGGCCACTTCGGGAGGTGCATGCAGAACCTGAGAGAGGCCGGATTCGACGGGCTCATCCGCTCGTGGGTGGACGAAGGGCGCCCATTCCTGGGAATCTGCCTCGGCCTGCAGCTCCTCTACGAGGGAAGCGAGGAAGCCCAAGAGGAGGGCTTGGGGATCATCCCTTCTTGGGTGCGCCGCCTTCCCTCCGAGGTCAGGGTGCCCCACATGGGCTGGAACACGGTGCGGGTGGTCCAGGCGTCGGCTCGCTCCCGATCCGGGGGTGGGACCGAGGACGTCCGTGACGGCGGATCTGCCACGGCTCCGGTTCGACGCGACGGCGCGAGATGCGAGGCGCCCGCCGGCCCTGGGGGCTTCGGCGGCTGCGTCCGGGACGGTGAGTACTTTTACTTCGTCCACTCCTATGCTGCCCTCGATGCCCCTGAGGGTTCCGATGCTGTCCTCGTGACCAGCTACGGGGTCGACTTCGTGGCCGGCTTCCAGAGGGGGTCGCTGTGGGCTACCCAGTTCCACCCCGAAAAGAGCGGCGCCTCAGGAATCGAGCTGCTGAGGGCGTTCGTGAGGAGCCTGACCATGCCCGACGGAGCCGACACCTCCCGGGGGGACGCCGCGCCCGGAAAAGACCTGTCCGCCTTGCAGTCGTGATCGCAATCTACGCCGCCGTCGACATCATGGCAGGGCGCTGCGTGAGGCTTCGGCGTGGCGCCTTCGACGAGTCCACCGACTACGGGGACCCCGTCGAGGTCGCTTGCCAGTGGGAGTCCCACGGTGCCGACTGGCTGCATGTAGTGGACCTTGACGGCGCGGCGAAAGGGGCGCTCGTGAACGCAGAGACCGTCGAGGCAATCCTGGAGCGAGTCTCCACTCCCGTTCAGCTGGGCGGAGGTCTCCGCCGGACAGAAGCGATCGAGGCAGTCCTGGACAGCGGGTGTGCCCGGGTGGTCATCGGGTCGGCCGCACTGGCCGATCCCGCCTGGGCCGAAGAGGTGGCCTCCAGGTGGCCGGACCGGCTCGTGGTGGCCCTCGACGTAAGGGAGGGCCGGGTCCGCTACAGGGGTTGGACCGAAGACGCAGGCCTCACGCTGAAGGAGGCCTTCGAGGCGCTCGCCGGGGTGCCCTTCGCGGCCGCGATCGTGACCGACATAACGAAGGACGGAATGATGGCCGGCATCGAGCCGAGGTCGGTGGAGGGACTCGTCGAACAAAGCCCCTGGCCGGTCATCGTATCCGGAGGAGTCGCCTCGGCCGAGGACGCCGAGGCGCTCGCCTCCCTCGCCCGGAGCCACCCAAAGGGCGACCGGCTCTGCGGCCTCATCGTGGGAAGGGCGCTCTACGAGGGGGCCGTCACCATCGCCGAGCTCAAGACGGCACTGGAGGGCTGAGCCCGCCGTGCTCGCCACCCGCGTCATGCCCTGTCTCGATGTGGACGCCGGAAGGGTCGTAAAGGGCGTCGAGTTCCAGGACATAAGGGATGCCGGCGACCCGGTGGAGCTGGCCCGCTACTACGACAGAGAAGGCGCCGACGAGCTGGTCTTCCTGGACATCACGGCCTCCCACGAAGGTCGCAAGGCCACCCTGGAAATGGTGACGAGGGTCGCCGAGTCCATCTTCATTCCCTTCGCGGTGGGTGGCGGCGTATCTTCCGTGGACGACGTGAAGCGCTACTTGAGGGCCGGTGCCGACAAGGTCTCCCTCAACACGGCTGCAGTAGAGCGACCCGCCGTGCTGGCCGAAGCCGCTGACACCTTCGGTTCCCAGTGCGTGGTCCTGGCGATTGACGCACGAAGGCGTCCCAAGGGCGGGTGGGAGGTCCACACCTACGGCGGCCGCAGGCCAACGGGTCTCGACGCGGTCGAGTGGGCAGCAGAAGGCGAGAGGCTGGGGGCCGGCGAGATCCTGCTCACCTCCATGGACAGGGACGGGACCACTGATGGCTACGACGTGGAGCTTGTAGCTGCGGTGACTTCTGCCGTGCAGGTGCCGGTGATTGCCAGTGGAGGAGCGGGCGAGCCGGCACACATGGTCGAGGCCGTCTCGAAGGGTGGAGCCTCGGCAGTGCTTGCAGCCTCGATCTTTCACTACCGCAAGTACTCGATTGAAGAGGTCAAGCAGGCCATGGCGGCAGCAGGCATACCGGTAAGAGAGGTCCGAGGTCAGGTTCTGCCGGGGCTGGTGGCGGAAGCGCCATAGTCTCACGCATGTCGCAGGCAGCCGGCCCGAAGCGACGGGTGCCTGGCCCAAGTGCAGGTGTGCCCCACCCGAGTCGACGGGTGCCTGGCCCGAGCGGAGGTGTGCCCCACCCGAGTCGACGGGTGCCTGGCCCGAGCGGAGGTGTGCCCCACCCGAGGCGACGAGTGCCGCCGCTCCCTGGAGGTTCCCACCCATGGGGGCTATTGGTACGCGCTTGAACACCTCCCGCCGCTCGAGTCGGAGGTTCCCACCCATGGGGGCAATTGCCCGCTTCCCGAGGCGGATTCGGACGTAACATGCTGGGTGCGGGTGTTGGCTCCCGACGGACGGGCGGCAGCAGTTGAGCGCAGATCCCCAGCGAGCGGTTTCCGAGTACCTCCATGGCCGGCGCTTCCAGACGGACAAGGTCGGCGAGATAAACTTCGGGCCATCCGGCCTCGTCCCCGCCGTCATCCAGGACGTATCCGACGGCACGGTCCTGATGGTCGCCTACATGGACGAAGAGGCCCTGTTGCGCACTCTCTCCACGGGCAGGACGTGGTTTTACTCCCGTTCCAGGAACGAGTACTGGTGCAAGGGTGAGACCTCGGGCAACCGCCAGTACGTAGTCGAGGCCTACTACGACTGCGACGCGGACACCCTCCTGTTCAAGGTCTTCCAGGAGGGAAGCGGCGCCTGCCACACCGGCGAGAGGACCTGCTTCTACCGGTCTTTCGAGCCTGTCGCCGGTCCCGACGACCGCAAAGACGCAGATGACTCGGACCGCCCGGAAAGCCTTGAGCCGAGCGCAGTCGGCTCCGCAGGCGAGGCTTGAGGTCGAGGCGCGCCTCGATGGAACTCACGATCCACCCCGACCGGGACACGTTCTTGAAGCTCGCCGAGAACTACTCGGTGGTTCCCGTCTGGGCCGACGTCCTGGCGGACTTCGAGACACCCGTGACGGCCTTTCTGAAGCTGGTGGGTGCAGAGCCCGGCTTCCTTCTGGAGTCGGTCGAAGGAGGGGAGCGATGGGGCCGGTACTCCTTCATAGGCCGCCGTCCCAGGGTCGTCTTGAGGTCAAAGGGAGACGCAGTCCAAGTGGAAGGCTCGGTGCCGGGCTGGAATCCGGAGCCCGGGGCGGATCCCCTCGATGCGCTCGCAAGTCTCGTCGGGGCCTTCTCGAGCCCTGCACTGGAAGCCCTCCCCCCGCTGCATGGCGGTGTGGTCGGCTACCTCGGCTACGACATCGTCCGCCACATCGAGCGGCTGCCCTGCACCACGATCGACGACCTTGGCCTGCCAGACATGAGCATGTTCCTGACCGAAGAGCTCGTCGCCTTCGACCACCTCCTCCAGAAGATCCAGGTGGTCGAGAACGTCTTCCTGGCGGGCGAAGAGGACCCCGCAGCAGGATACGAGCGGGCCACGGAGAAGATCGCCCGGGCCGTGGCCGAGCTTTCCCGGCCGATCTCATACGAGCCTTCGGAGGCGTCGTCTGTCGCCGAACCCGTGCCGGCGGACTCCAACACCACCCCCGAGGAATACCGCGACGCCGTCAAGGCTGCCAAGGAGTACATCCTCGCAGGGGACATCTTTCAGGTGGTAATCAGCCAGCGATTTTCCGTCCCGCTCTCCGGCCATCCCTTCGACGTCTACAGGTCTCTCAGGCTCCTCAATCCCAGCCCGTACATGTACTACATCGACACCGGCGAGCTGACCCTCGTGGGTTCCAGTCCCGAGATGCTCGTCAGGGTGAGAGACGGGGAAGTGGTCACACGCCCGATAGCAGGTACCAGGCGGCGGGGAGCCACCCCGGAAGAGGACGCCTTCCTGGAGGCCGACTTGCTCTCCGATCCCAAGGAGAGGGCGGAGCACGTGATGCTCGTCGACCTTGCGAGGAACGACATCGGCCGGGTGGTCGAGTTCGGCACCGAGCAGGTCGACGACCTGATGGTGATCGAACGGTACTCCCACGTGATGCACATAGTCTCCTCGGTCTCCGGCAGGCTGGTCCTGGGCAACGACTGCATCGACGTGCTCAAGGCGACCTTCCCGGCAGGCACCGTCACCGGTGCACCCAAGGTGCGGGCGATGGAAATCATCGACGAGCTGGAGAAGACCCGCCGTGGGCCCTATGCAGGGGTGGTGGGGTACTTCGACTTCTCGGGAAACATGGACACCGCCATCACCTTGCGGACGATGGTCGCCAAGGGCGGGGTGGCCTACGTCCAGGCAGGTGGCGGCATCGTGGCGGACTCGGACCCCGAGGCAGAGCTGAAGGAGTCGGAAAACAAGGCCAAGGCAGTCCTGGCCGCGATCGCATCGTCCCGCAGGCTGGGTGCGGCCCGCATAGGATAGGGGGAGACGACCGCCGGATCCCTCGGCCTGCAGATCGACGAGGGCGGCCGGCATTACCTTTCAGTGCGGCCCGCACAGGGGAGCTGAATACATCCAGGAATTCGAACCGGTTGCGGGTGCGCCGAGGGAGGTTCTTGCCCCCTGGGGGCTTTCGGGGACGAGGTTGTCGGAGTCTCGGAGGCATCCTCGGGACTGGCTCTTCTTATCCGGGGTTCCGTCGAGGAGTGGGCCGGAAAAATGCTCAGAAAAACCCTCTGCGAGCCTTCTTTTTTAGTCACTGCTGCAGGTCATACACGATCAGGGGATACAGGAGATGAAAAGCTGCCTGCCCCCAGAGCGATTGGGTAGGAACAGAGGTTCCAGGACGCCTGGGGCTCCTCCGGGAGAGGTCCGGAACCGACCAGGCCCGAGGCGCCACGGTCGGGCGTAGCTGGTGTCGGTGGGCGTTGGCCCCGCGTGGGTGAACCTGGTGGGCGAAGGTTATGGAGAGGTAATGGAGAGGAGCGAGCGATGACCTGCACGCTCAACGGCACGAGCGTGTTCTGCGTCAAGGATGCCCTCGACCTGCTCGACCAATTCTTCAAGCAAGAAATCACTCGTGACTTTTCCCTGATCACCGAGTTGATCACGGGAGGATTCGCCGAGGCCGAAGCTGAACAAATAGACCTGTCATATCTGCGAGACTACCTCGAGGCCGAATGGGACGTGTTGTTCGAGAGGTTCCCCGAACTGAAGGAAGAGTGGAAACCCTGGAAGGACTACACGTTGGAAGCCCTCCAATACAGTTGGGACAACCCGCCGCCTACCGATCCCGAACTCGAAAAAGAGCTGAGACGGTTTGTGTGGGAGGAAGGCGAAGAGAGTCTGAAACGTACAAGACAATCACTCCCCGACTTCCCAAGTATGGAAGAGTTCGACGCCGAGTTTGGAAAGCGAGAAGAGAAGTTAGGTATCGCTGCCCCCTCCGGAAAGAAGCCCTCGAGCTCTAATGAGACCGGCGCGAGGAAGCCCTCCAGGAGCAAGACGGCCTCCAGGAGCGCCTCGAGCAAGAACTCGGTCGGTCGGGGATCCTCCAGCAGGAAGCAGGCCTGGGGAAAGTCCGCGAGCAAGCAGTCGCTCCAACGGAAGACCTCGAAGGCCGAGAGTTCTTCTAACGGCTCCGGCTCTCGCAAGTCGCCCAGGGATTCGTCCAGGGCAAGCGCTTCCACGGGGAATAGCGCCAAGGCGCGCAAGTCCAGCGCGCAGAAGTCGAGGGATCACACGTCGTCTACCAAGACCAGCACTTCGCGGGGCCACACCGGTGGCTCACGCGCCAAGACCAAAGGGAAGTGGCGATTCTGGATGCAGGCGGCAGAACAGCCTCCTCGACCGATAGTCCGAGGGTGACGAGGTAGAAAGGCGCGAGGTGGGACGCGATTCCAGGCGCGGAAGAAAGACACCCCTGGAGTACGTCTTCGAGAGCGAGGAAGCGGTGCGCGGATCGGTTGGGGGCACGCGCACGGCAGCCTGGTTCAGGTCCCCGAGCGAGGACAGGTTCGTGGTCGAGGCCGGTACCGGAATCTTCGACCTCTGGCCAAGAGACGTGCTGGCCATCACCGGTCCGGATGCATCCTCTTTTCTTCATAGCGTAGTGACCCAGGACATCGACTCGATGAAAGAGGGAACCTGGCGCTGGTCTTTTCTACTGCACCCGAACGGGAAGGTCGACTCCTTCTTCAGGGTGATAAAGCTACCCGCCGATTCCGAGCTCGAGCTGGAGGGCGCCCTGTATGAGCCGTTGGGCGTGTCGAGATCGGGCAGCCAAAGAAGCGACATCTCTCCGATCTTCATCCTCGACACCGACCCTGGCTATGGACCGGCGCTCGTCGACTCATTGAGCAGGTACCTCATCCGGGTGAATGCCTCGATAAGGCTCGTAGAGAACTACGGGTTCTTGAGGCTGGCGGGAAGGAGCTACGACGAGGAGTCGGGGAACCGACGGCCTGGCTCTGACGTCGAAGAGACCCTCAAGGCGATGAACGTGCCGAATCCGCCCAAACGAGGAAAGGTCGTCTCCTGCGAGATCTACAGCAAGAAGGCCGACTCGTACACGACCTCTCTCGACCGGTACGGGATGGTGACAGCGGACGGAGAGTGCATCGAAGCCCCCCGAAATAGACCTCGCCGCGCGTTCGTCCTCGAGGCTCCTTATCCGAGAGAGGGCGTTCCCCCTTGGTCAGACAACGAGAAGACGAAGGCCTTCGACCTCTTGGTCGAGGCGAAGGACGCGGTAGGGATCTGGCGGGCGGTGAACGCCTTGGGTCCTTCGTCGTGCGGGTACCGTGCACTCGAGGAGTTCCGAATAGCGGCAGGTTTTCCGGCTCTGGGAAGCGAGCTGGACAGCAAGACGATAGTGCAGGAGACCGGTCTCGAATCGGTCGCGGTCTCCTTCGAGAAGGGATGTTACCTGGGTCAGGAACTCGTCGCTCGGATCGACTCGAGGGGGCATGTCAACCGCTACCTGAGAAGGCTGTACATCCCCAACGAGGTGCTGGAAGAGGTGCTCGGCCCAGAAGCGTCGGAAGGCCGGGTCCGCTACAAGGAGAAGCTCGTTGTTTCTGCCTCGGAGCCTGTTCCAACGGATGGCGGAGATTCCGAGCAGGAAGGCGACGCAAGCTCGAAGCGGGCCTCAGAGGGGGGCCGGCAGCGGCCGGAGCGTCTACGACGAAAGGCCCCTCACGAATGGAAGATCGGTTTCAGCGACGACGCTCTGGCGGAGCGTCACGTTCGTATCAAGCAACCTCGAGGCTCTCCCATCGTGTCGGGGGGAAAGGAGGTCGGCAAGGTCACCAGTGCCGCCTTGGTCTCCCAGTTCTACATGAAGTCGGCACGTGTCAGGGAGGGGCTTATAGGACGCTACGTCGAGAAGAGGTACGCGCGTGACAAGAATGCAAGCGGAGTCTTCATGCTCGGCTACGTCCGACGGGAGATAGAGCCGGGAAGCAATGTGGAGATCCTCTGGGACTGGGCACGGGTGCCGGCGACCGTCGAGGCGATAGAGCCTCCGATCAAGGGCGCGTAGGGAGTATCGGAAGTGCAGCGCCGGCCGTCAGAGTCGGTACTCGTCGTCGAGGACGAGGACAACATCGCCGAGATCGTGCGGCTGTATCTGCAGCGGGAAGGATTCCATGTGCTGGTCTGCCGTACGGGAGAGGAGGCCCTCCAGGCATATGGGCGCTGCAGTCCCGATCTCGTCGTTCTCGACATCGGCCTTCCCGACTTGGACGGACTCGAGGTCTGCAAGCGGATAAGGGCGAAGGACGACACCCCTATCATCATGCTGACGGCCCGTGACGCAGAGGTCGACAAGGTGGTGGGGCTCGAGGTCGGGGCGGACGACTACGTCACCAAGCCCTTCTCGCCGAGGGAACTCGTCGCCAGGGTCAAGGCGGTGCTGCGTCGCAGCCGCTCGGCGCCCGAGCCGGAAGTGTTCCATCTCAGGTCGCTTGCCATCGACAGGGGGCGGCGGGAGGTCCGGCGGGGCGACGAGGTTGTGGAGCTTACCGCCAGAGAGTTCGATCTGCTGTGGTACTTCTGCATCAACAAGGGGTTGGTGCTCACTCGTGAGCAGATCGCCCGTGCGGTCTGGGGATACGACTACCTGGGCGAGTCCAGGACCATCGACGCGCATGTCCGCCAGCTCCGCAAGAAGCTCGGCGACGACTTCCCCCTAAAGACCAGGTGGGGAGTGGGATACCAACTGACCGACTGACCGCAGGAGCGAGGAGCCGAGGCCGTGGATCCCGGAGACGAGGGCGGCCCGAACCGGGGCGCCGCCTCCATACCCGAAGGGGACCGCACCTCGCTCAGGGCGAAGCTCATAGGCGTAGTCGCTGTGAGCTCTATCTGCTCCGTTCTCGCAACGGCCGTCCTGCTGGCGTCGTACTACTCGCTGACCGCCAGGAGGGAGGCGCTCTCGGAGCTCTCTCGTCAGGCGGAGGTCCTGGCCGAGGAGGTGGGCCGCATCTGGGCTGCAGGCGGGGAGCTCACACCGGGGCCTGCCGCACCCGAGGTCCGCCCCGGCCGCAGGTCGTCTGCAGGTCCGGCGGGGCGGCTGGCGCTTAGAGCGGTGCTCGCCTCGGGCAGGCTCGACTACGTAGGGGTCTGGCAGATACCGGAGCAAGCGGCAATACGGCCGGGCTCCGGGGGGTTTGCGTCCCAGCCCGTCGAGATCGCATCCGCAGGCACGGCAGCCCCCACGTCCCAGGGGCTCGAACGGGTCTTCGCAGACCTGCGACGGGGGGCCCAGCCAAGAGGAGAGATCGAGACCGAGTCCTCGGGTAGCGCGCTGTATGCGGCAAGGGGAGTGCCCGGGAGCGGGGGAAGCATCGCTGTGATAGTCGCCAGGCGGTCCACTCTGCCGAGCCCAAGGGTGTTGGTGCGCCTCGGTCTGGCTCTGGCATTCGGCCTGGGCGTCTCGGCAGCACTCGCTTACTGGCTGTCCCGCCGAATCCTCGCGCCGGTGGCCGCCATGGAGCGAGCAGCGCTGGCCATCGCCCAGGGCGACTACTCGGTGAGGGTGGAGCCTCCTCGGGACAAGGAGCTGGGGCGTCTGGCCGACGCGATCAACCGGATGGCCGCCGAGGTGCAGGCCGCCCGAGCCCGTGAGAAGAGTCTGCTGATGACCGTCTCCCACGACCTGCGCACACCCCTAACCTCTATCAGGGCCTACGCCGAGGGGATATCCGACGGGACGATCCAGAGCCGCGAGGAGGTTGCCAGGGCCGCAGCGGTGATCGCCTCGGAGGCCGAAAGACTCGGGCGTCTGGTCGACGTCCTCTTCGATGCCGCTCGCCTGGGATCGGGCCAGATAAGGCTCGCGTCCGAAGAAGTCGACCTCTGCGACCTCGTAGAGGACGTAGTGTCGGTCTTTTCCCGAAGAGCCGAAGCGGCGGGGATCTCACTCGTGACGCGCTGCGCAGGCGAGCCCAGGGCCACGACGGACGGAGACCGGCTCGCCCAGGTCCTGTCGAACCTCATCGACAACGCCCTCGCACATACGCCGTCGGGCGGCAGAGTCGAAATCGGGGTCTCAGCCGTCGAAGCGGGTGGTGGGGGCATAGCCAGCCCCATACCTGGCGGACCGCCCGGGGGACCGCCCGGCCCGCCTGCAGAAGGCGGTCGCAGTCCTGGAGCGGGCGGCACCCACATGGCTGGGGCTGGCGGCAGGGACAGCCTCACACCAGGCGCCACCCGGATTTTCGACGCCGCCGCCACGCACAGCTCCGGCGCCGGCCCTGGCACCACCCCCATTCCTGGAGCAGACAGCACCCGCGGTCCCTCTGCCCGCTACCGCTTCGTTCTGTGGGTCTCGGATACGGGGAGCGGTATCCCCCCCGAGGACCTCGCCCGAATCTTCGAGCCGGGGTACTCCTCCGGCCGGCGAAGCGACGGTGGACCCGGTCTCGGCCTCGGCCTTGCGATTTCCCATGCGATAGTGACGGCCCTGGGAGGATCAATCGAAGCCCGCTCGACGCCCGGTCAGGGGGCGACCTTTTCCGTCTACCTTCCATAGGATCGGCTCATCCGGCCGGCTCGACGGCTGGAAGGGCCTCGGCCGAACCTGTCTGCATCTACCTGCCGTAGAATCGGGGCATCCGGCCGGTGGATCCCTCCGCGGCTATGGTCTCCTAGCTTGGGGGCCGGAGGCTTCGAACCCAGGCCGCCCAAGGGGTCTGCCTTCCAGTAGGGGCTGACGCCGCCATCTCGAGGAAGGACGGGCACATGGTAAGGCTGGCAGGGGCCCAAGGTTATTACGGAGACTCGCCGGAGGGGGTCGGCCCGCTGCTTGCAGCAGAGCCCGACTTTGTTATCTGTGAGGCCTTGGCGGAGCTCACCCTGGCGATCCTCCAGAAGGATCGCCTCGAGGATCCCTCCCTCGGCTACGCAAAAGACCTCCCCCTGTACCTGAAGGCCGTCCTGCCTGCCGTCGCAGGAAAGCCTTCGGATACGAGTACCGGCGGGGGGTCGCCGGCTACCCACGACGGGCCTTCACCTAGCCCCGTGAGGTCTTTGGCCGGTGGAGGTGCGCCCGAGCGGGGGCGGACCCGCTTCATCACCAATGCCGGGGGAATCAATCCCGAAGGGGCCGCCCGGGTTGCGGCCCGCATCGCAGCCGAGATGGGCTATCCGGATCTGGTGGTGGGATGCGTGGTCGGCTCGGACTTCGCCCACCGCTTAGATGAGTTCCGGGAGGCAACCGGCGGCTTCCCGCACCTGCGAACCGGCGAGCCTTGTCCTTTCGAATCCGTTGCCTTCGCCTCCGCTTACCTTGGGGCCTTCCCTATAGTCGAGGCTCTCTCGGCCGGGGCCGAGGTGGTGGTTACCGGCAGGGTAGCGGATGCCGCGCTCTTCCTGGGACCACTCCTTTACAGCTACGGGTGGGCCAGGTCAGACCACGACCGCCTCGCAGCAGGCGTGGTTGTAGGTCACCTGCTAGAGTGCTCCACCCAGGTGACGGGAGGGAACCTCTCGGGTCCCTGGGAGGAGGTGCCCGACCCCGCCCGGATTGCTTTTCCCCTAGCCGATGTAGAAGAAGACGGCACTGCGGTCATCACCAAGGCCGAAGGTGGTGGGGTGGTAAGCTTCGAGACCGTCCGCCAGCAGCTCCTCTACGAGGTCGGCGACCCTGCTGCTTATCTCAGTCCTGACTGTGTGGCCGACTTCACCTCGGTCCGCCTCGAGGACCTGGGCGGGGATCGAGTGCGGGTTACCGGCGCCCGGGGAGGCCCTCCCACAGATTCCTACAAGGCCCTGCTCTGCCGGCTTGGAGGCTGGCTCGGAGAGGCAAGGCTTGCATTCTCGTGGCCGGACGCACTGGCTAAGGCTCGCCTGGCCGCCCGCGTGCTGCTGGAGCGGGCCTCCTCTTACCTGGGGCCCGACGCCGATGTCTGGACCGAGTTTTTCGGGGCAGCAAGAGGCGGCGGCCCAGGAGGGGTATTGGGTGCCGCCTCAGAAGAGGACCTGGACGAGCTTGAGGCCCTGCCGCTTTCTGAGCAGCCTTCCGAGGTGATCGTAAGGGTGGCCGTTAGGACGCCCGACAAGAAAGTCGCGGAGCGGTTCTCAAGGGAGGCGAACAAGTTGGGGCTCTCGGGACCTCCCGGGCTCTTTGGGCTGGGAAGGGGCGGGGGAGGTCCTTCTAGGCTGCTTGACATCTGGCCTACCCTTGTCCCCAAAGAGCTGGTCGACGAGCAAGTCGAGGTGCGGGTGGCAAAGGCTGGTGAGCTGGTGGGATGAGCGGTAAGGTCTACCTGGCGGAGTTCTGCACGGCCCGCTCGGGCGACAAGGACGACACGGTAAACATTGCTCTCTTTGCCCCTTCACAAGAGGCTTACGAGCTAATTCGGGAGCAGGTAACCGAAGAGGTTGTAGCCCACCACTTAGGTTCGCTGGTGAGAGGCGAGGTTCGCCGTTACGAGGTGCCAAACGTCTTAGCTCTCAACTTCATCTGCAGCAGGGCTCTTGACGGAGGGGCCGCCTCCTCCCGCCGCTCCGACAACCTCGGCAAGACCTTTGCCTCGTACCTGCTGGCGCTTCGGGTGGATGCGCCAGCTAAATTGCTGTTGTAGTGTGGCGTTTTAGGTGTGGAAAACCGGCGCTCGCTCACTCGAAACGGCGAGCCGCTTCATTGGAGCTTCCCTCACTGGGGCCTGGCTGCAGCAAGTTTCTCATCGCCTAGCAATGTCATAAGGGCAAGTACTTGGCCAAGTTGCGAGAGTTGTCGGGCGAAGCCCGTCGAGTAACTCTCGGTCAAGATCTTCTTTTCCTACCGGGCCCGCAGGATCCACAAGCTCGTCTTTCGTGAGGCGCCCACGGGGTACCCAATGAAATTTGGGCAGGGGAATATCGCCAAGCTTGTGAGGTGTATTGGCCTGTGTGACATGGCGTTTTGAAAGCCGGTCGAGGCGGGCAAGAGTGGGCTGGAGAAGGCCCAAGCCGAAGCCAACGCGCTGGAGGAGAAGGCCCCTGTCGTGCTCGCCGAGGCGAAGGAGGCCTACCAGTGCTCGATCGCGCGCTGACGCGAGGCGTGGGGGAAGGCCGGCATAGAGCGCGAGTACGGGGGCAGCGGGAGAGCGGGCGCCTACAAGAAGGTCTCCCTCCTCGTGGAGAAACCACTGCCAAGGGCGACCGCCTGAGGGTGAAGAGCCCACCGAAGGCCGAGAATGCGATTCCTCTCGCCGCCCTCAAGGGGGAGCAACAAGGCCCGCTATGCCTACACCGAGAAGTGGGCCAGCCCCAGTGAGAAGGCCGGCAACAAAGGCTGTGCCCTCCCGACTCCCCTTTGAGCCGTCCTCAACGCCTAACCTAACGAGGGCACTCCGGCGCTCAGCTGGGGGCTTAGATAAGGGCTTATTCTTACCTAGGCGTAGTTCGCCCAGCGGGTCGGTGGCACCGGCAACAGCATGAACCAGTAAGAGAGTGGTAAGCGCCTCCCACTACCTTTTACCGTCAAGCGACTCGTTGAGATGAAAGCGGAATTTGGCGGGGAGAACGCCGAGGGTCCACAGAAGAAGTCGCCAACATGAGCGAGAAGCAGCGCCTGCACGAAGGGCAGATTCTCACCGGCCCGCTCTTTAACGAGCCGATGCGGGTGGAGACGGTACGTGCAAACGGCGCCGACAGCTGGGTCGTTGGGCTGGTCGGCACGCAGTCGGAGCGATTCCGAAAGGTCACGCTGACGATACGCGATCTCGAAGGCCTGACCATTACCGACACGCGTAGCACCTACGACGGTGACGGGCGTCTCCTCCGACTAGGCCTGCAGGCGTACTCGCTCGGCATCGCCTACGAGTTTGACCCTTACTTTGGCCTTTCCATCTCCCGCGTCGATCCGCTTCCGCATCAGCTCGAGGCCGTCTACGACTATCTCCTGAAGCTCCCCCGCGTTCGATTCCTGCTGGCGGACGACGCCGGGGCCGGAAAGACGATAATGGCTGGCCTGCTGATCCGCGAACTCGAACTCCGCGGCCTAGCCGAGCGCATCCTGATCGTCTGCCCCGCCAACTTGTTGTTCCAGTGGCAGCGCGAGTTGAAGGAGAAGTTCGACGAGAAGTTCCTCGTCCTCAAGGGCGGCGACATCCGGGACCAGTTCGGCGTCAACCAGTGGCTGGAACAGAAGCGAGTGATCACCTCGCTAGACCTCGCCAAGCGGCATGAGATCCTGCCTGGTCTGCGCCAGGTGCACTGGGACCTCGTCATCGTCGACGAGGCGCACCGCATGTCGGCCGCCGACGAAACCCACAAGAGCCTGCGGTACAAACTGGGCGAGCTGCTGCGGGAAACGTCGGACCACATGCTTCTCCTCACGGCCACCCCGCACAAGGGCGATCCGCTGAACTTCAGCCTCTTCCTTCAGCTCCTCGACGCGGACGCCTACGCGGACGTCCGGTCCATCCGCGAGGCCATGGACCGCCGCCGCGCGCCCTTTTACCTGCGACGCACCAAGGAAGCGATGGTCTACTTCCCCGAGCGCCGGACGGACGGGACGTGGGTAGCGGAGAAGATCTTCACGAAGCGCATCCCACACACCGTGGAATTTCAGATTGACGGGCCGGAGTTCGACCTCTACCGCGACATCACCCGCTTCGTGAAGCAGCAAAGCACCAAGGCCGCATCGCAGGGCGACGACCCGCGCGCCCGCGCCGTCGGCTTCCTGATGTCCCTCTACCAGCGCAGGCTGGCATCGAGCACCTACGCGATGCGGCACTCGCTCGAGAACCGGGCGAAGCGTCTGGAGGAGGGCTTGAAGCGGGCCCAGGACCTCGCGCGACTGGCCCCGCCGGACCTTCCCGACCCCGACGAGCTGGAAGAAATGGAGGAGAGCGAGCGCGAGCGCCTCGAAGAGACGCTTGAGGCCATCACGCTTGCGGGCAACGCCCAGCAGGTCCACGAGGAGATTCAGGAACTCAAGGCGCTGGCCGGCCAGGCCCAGACGGTCGAGGACGCCGGCGCGGAGGCCAAGCTCTCGAAGTTGAAGGAGCTGCTCCAGCAGGAGGGTTTCTTCGACCACCCCGAGAAGCGGCTCCTTATCTTCACGGAGTTCAAAGACACGCTTGACTACCTGGTGGAGCGTCTGAAGTCTTGGGGTTTCCGTGTCGGGTGCATCCACGGTGGAATGAAGCCCGGGGCTCGCGACGAGCGCGGGACCCGCCTCCATGCGGAACAGCAGTTCCGCGAAGGGGCCATCCAGATCCTCGTGGCGACCGAGGCGGCCGGCGAGGGCATCAACCTCCAGGTCTGCAACATCCTCTTCAATTACGACATCCCGTGGAACCCGAACCGCCTCGAACAGCGGATGGGCCGCATCCACCGCTACGGCCAGCGGAAGGACTGCCTGATCTTCAATTTCGTGGCCACGAACACCATCGAGGGCCGGGTGCTGCAGCGGCTGCTGGAGAAGCTCCAGGAGATCCGAGACGCCCTCGATGACGACGCCGTCTTCAACGTGGTCGGCGAGGTTCTCCCGGCGGCACACGTGGAGCGGGTGCTGCGCGACTACTATGCCGGGCGTCTCGGCGACGCCGACCTCGAGGAACGGCTCCTGAGGAACGTGGACGAGCGCCAGTTCCGCGCGATCTGCCAGAACGCCCTCGAAGGGCTGGCCTCAAAGAAACTCAACCTCGAGATGCTCATCGAGCGCCGGGCGCGGGCCCAGGAGCGGCGCGTTGTGCCCGAGACCATCGCGCGATTCATCCGGGAGGCAGCCGAGTTCGTCCCGCTCACGCTCAAGACCTTTCCGCGCCTTCCCCACACGTTCGAGCCGGGAAGGACTCCATCGGTGCTGCGCCGCTACGAGAGCGAACCGAGCTGGAAGCTGCCGGCGCTGGCGGCCAAGTACCCCCGCTGTTCGACGGACCGGGAGACGGCCGAGACGAACAACCTGGAGTGGGTCACGCCCGGCCACCCTCTCTTTGAGGCGATCCGGCGGCACACCTACGCGCAGGCACTCGACGTCTTCGGAAAGGGGGCGACCTTCTACTCGCTCCAGCACAATGCGCCCGCGCGAATCGACTTCTACCGGGCTCGTGTTGTGGACGGCCTGGGCCAGGTAATCCACGAGCGGCTCTTCGCGGTCGAGGTCTCGGACGACGGGAAGCCGACCCTCCGCGAGCCGAATCTCCTCGGGAACTTCACTCCGGCGGACGCGCCGGACACGCGCCCCGCGGTCGCCACGGCTCCCGAGGCGACGGCCTGGCTCAACGAGCAGGCGCTCACCCCGTTTCTCGAAGAGACCCGCAAGGATCGCCTGGCCGAGGTCGAGCGGATCTCCGCGCACATCGAGCTCTCCCTCACCGAGCTCCTCCAGCGGGCTGACGAGGAGATCGGCCGCGCGGCCACCGAGGTCGAGCAGAAGATCGCTGGCGCGGAAGGCCGGCTCGCCCAGGCGGAGGCCCGCCATGCGGAGCTTCTCCAGCGGAGGGAGCGGCGGCGAAAGGAGCTCGACCAGCAACGCGCGCTCTCCCTGCAGGCGGTGGAGCGCCTGGCCAGCGTCCTCGTCCTGCCCCATCCCGAACGCGAAGCTCCCGAGGTGCAACGGCTCCAGCCCAACCCGGAGACCGAGGCCACAGCCATGCGGGTGGTCATGGATTACGAGCTGGCCCAAGGCCGGCAGGTCTACGACGTCCACGAGAAGAACCTCGGGTACGACGTCACGAGCTTGGACATCAACTCCGGTCAACTCCGGCTCATAGAGGTGAAGGGCCTGGCCGATGCGACGGGGACGATTCTCCTCACCCCGAACGAACGGCGCGTGGCCGAGGACCGGCGCGACTGCTACTGGCTCTATGTCGTCACCAACTGCGGCACCAAGCCCCAGCTTCAGGAACCGATCAAGGACCCCGCCCGCTTCGAGTGGCACGAGGTAACGAAGGTGGCCCACTACTACCTGTCGGTGGATGCGCTGACCAAACCGATGCAGGTGCGGGAGGAGTCCCCGCCCTACGGGAACCAGGAGAGTGGGAAATGAGCGAGCGCAAGCGCCTCCTGAAGTCCATCGCCGAGACCATCGCGGACTACCGAGCTGGTGAAATCACCACGCCGACAGCGGAGCACGTGGAGGCCTGGATCGGCCAGTTCGACGACGATGTCCAGGAGCCCATGCTCGCGGAAATCAACCACGTCCTGGAGCGGACCTGCATACCGAAGGATACCGTAGAGAAGTTCCTGTCGAACCTTGTGAAGAACAAGGATTTGGCTGGGAGCGATCCCTGCTCCTTTTGGGAGGACGTGAAGTTCCTCGCGATTCAGGGAGGCGGCAATAGCCAGCGTGAAATGCTGGCGATGTTCAGTTCAATTCTCCAGGAGGAATGTGGGCTGGGGATCGATGACTGCGGTGCCGACCCTGATGCCTATCTGTACCTCGACGACGGGATCTTCACCGGTAACCGCGTAAGGAACGACCTCATCTCCTGGATGCAAACGGACGCGCCCGAGAAGGCCACCCTCCACGTTGTGACTATCGCCCTCCACATCGGAGGCCAGTACTACGCAAGAACGGGGATCGAGAAGGCCGCCCAGGACGCGGAGAAGAAGATCGACATCAAATGGTGGCGCTGCGTGGAGATCGAGGATCGGAAAACCTACATCGATACATCGGACGTCCTGCGGCCTAAGAGTGTTCCCGACGACGTGCTGACTCAGGAGTACGTGCGCGGCCTGAAGTATGCCCCTGTGCTCCGCAAGCCGGGGAGCGTCGGGAACAACAAGTTCTTCTCCTCGGAGGACGGTCGCCACCTACTCGAACAGGAACTGCTGAAGGCCGGCGCGAGAATCCGATCCATGTGCCCGTACCTGAACGTGTACCAGAGGCCGCTTGGAAACATGGTCCTGGAAACGTTGGGGTTCGGGTCCTTGCTTGTGACATTCCGCAACTGCCCGAACAACTGCCCTTTGGCCTTCTGGGCTGGAGACCCTTGGTATCCGTTGTTTCCCAGGAAGACCAACTGATGAGCCGAGCCGCCGAAATGCGAACGTATAGCCGGGAGGACTCGGTGGTCTTTCGGAAGACCAACGAGCGGTTCGGCGGTCTGTCGAACATGGCGTCCGGGTTCCCCCTTGAGGTCAACGGAGTCCGGATTCTGACGTCCGAGGCTCTCTACCAGGCGTGCCGGTTTCCGCACAAGCCGGACGTCCAGCGGCTGATCATTCAGCAGACCAGTCCGATGACCGCAAAGATGAGAAGCAAGCCGCACCGAAAGGCGACGAGGCCCGATTGGGACAAGGTCCGGGTCAACATCATGCGATGGTGCCTACGAGTGAAGCTCGCCCAGAATTGGCAGAAGTTCGGCGACCTGCTTCTGGCTACGGGCGACCGACCGATTGTTGAGGAGTCACGGAAAGACGAGTTCTGGGGCGCGAAGGCCAAGGACAAGGCAACGCTCGTCGGGATGAACGTTCTCGGTCGGCTCCTGATGGAGCTGCGGGAACAACTGCACGGCTCTGACAAAGAGCGGCTTCGGCGGGTCGAACCGCCCGCCGTTCCGCAGTTCCTCCTCTACGGGAGACCAATCGGCATCGTAGAGACGTGCAGCCGCAAGCAAGCCGATGCCGAGTTGTTCGGCGAGCCGGTCGCCGCCGCTTCCCCCCAGAAAAGACCGACTCCGTCGACCAGCGACCAAAGCCGCCACCAGCTGTCTGGGGGGCCGCTGGAAGTGGATGCGGAGCCACAGGCTAAAGTGGAAACAAGGAGTGATGGCGTGATTCCGAAAGAATGCAGGCGTCTGGCCGAGATCGACTTCGCCCTTTCGGCGGTCAACGATGCGTGCGTACGGGAGAACAACATAAAGACCCGCGTTGACAGCGGTCACATCTCGCTTCTGCACAGTTGGTGGGCCAGACGCCCGCTGGCATCCTGCCGTGCGCTGCTGCTCACCCTCTTGTTACCCGATCCCACCGATTCGCACTGCCCGGAGTCGTTCAAGGTGGTTGCCAGGAAGGAGCTCCAGCAGTTCCGAAAGGTGGGGCCTTCCGACCTCGATCTGCTGCGCGCCCTCCTGGCGTTCGTCGCCGAACTTGCTGAATGGAACCTCGTGAACAAGGGGGGCTACGTGTCGTGCGCGCGGAAACTGATCCAGGCGGCGCATGGCACGACGCCGCACGTCTTCGATCCGTTTTCGGGTGGCGGCTCAATTCCCCTGGAAGGGCTGCGCCTTGGCTGCGAGGTGACGGCATCGGAGTTGAATCCGGTCGCCTGGCTGCAACTCAAGATCGCGCTCGAATGGTGCGGCCGCAGAGGGTCGGAACTTGCCGATCTCTTCGAAGAGTGGTCGGAGTGGGTTCTGAAGCGAATGGAGCAGCGGCTCGAGGAGTACTACCCGGCCGACGCCCACGGGCGCAAGCCTCTCGCCTACCTCTGGGCCCGGGTGGTGAAGTGCGAGGCCGCCGGTTGTGGCGCAACGATTCCCCTCGTCCGAAACCTGTGGTTATCCCAGGCCAAAGGCCGGAAGAAAGCCCTTCGAATCGCGTATCCGAACGGTTCGCTGGAGCCGCGGATCGAGGTGTATGTCCCGTCGAGCGATAACGATGTCGCGCCCGGGACGATCGGCCGTACCGCTGCGGCTTGTCCACGTTGCGGTATCGCAATCTCACGGAGGCGCATTCGGGCCCAACTATTAAGAAGGCGAGGGGGAGCGGATGATGCGGTCCTGGTCGCCGTGGTACGGCAGAACTCAAGCGGGCGGGGGAAGGACTACTTCTCGCCGACCAAGGCCGACCTAGCTGTTTACGAGAAGGCACGGGAGAAGGCGAACAAAGTGCACATCGAGATGCCCCCAGCGCCTCCCGAAGGCGATACAGGCTTTCGCCCGCGGCCATTCGGGATCATCAACTGGGCCGATGTGCTCGCGCCCCGCCAGCGCTTTTCGCGTTGGGTCATCCACGAGATCATCGAAGAGGCCCTCAAGGAGGCAGAGAAAAAGGTCACGGACAGGGATCTGCTGAACGCGTTGGCAGCGTGCCTCTACACCGCCTACTCGGACAACGCCCAGTACCACACGTCGCTCTGCGTGTGGCTTTCGGAGGGAGTAACGTCGGTCTTCATCCAGGGTTCCGGCGTTCCCATGCGCGCCGACTTCGTCGAGGGGAGTCCGTTGAGCCCGAACTGCGAAGGCTTCGGCTACTCCGTCCGAAGCGTCCGCAGCGCGCTCCGGCATCTGGCTTCGACCCGCTACCTGCCTTCATCGCCGCTTCTTGCGAACGCGCTGGACGCCGTCCTGCCGGAGGAATCGGTGGACGTGATCTTCACCGATCCGCCGTACGCGAATCAGATCCCCTACGCCCACCTGTCCGACTTCTTCTACGGATGGCTCCGCCTCGGCCTGCGCAGCCGCCTTCCGCAGGCTTTCACCGCCGTCGAGACGGAGAAAGCGCGCGAGTTGACGGAGAACCGCGCCGTCAGCGATGGCGGCGTTCATGACCGGGAGTGGTACGAAAGCCGGATGAAAGAGGCCTTCGGCCAGATGAAGCGGATCATCCGGGAAGACGGCGTCGGGTCGGTCGTGTTCGCGCACAAGGAGACGGACCGATGGGAGGCGCTTGTTTCCGCGCTGGTGGACGCCGGCTGGCGGACGACAGGTTCGTGGCCGATAGCCACCGAACGAAAGCAGCGCATGCGAGGGCAGGGATACGCCGCACTCGAAACCAGCGTACACCTCGTCTGTCGCCCGAGACCCGACAACGCGAGGGTCGGTGACTGGGGCGAGGTTGTGCGCGAGTTACCCAAACGTGTCGGAGACTGGATGGAGCGGCTTCAGGACGAGGGCATCCGTGGCGCGGACCTAGTGTTCGCTTGCATCGGCCCTGCGCTGGAGGTGTTCAGCCAGTATAGCCGCGTCGAAACCGCGGACGGTCAAGAGGTTAAGCTGCCGCAGTACTTGGAAAAGGTGTGGGAAGTGGTGGGCCGGACGGCCCTCGAACAGGTTCTCGGTACGGACGGAGCCAAAGCTCGGAACGGAGCCGCAGCGGCCGTCGAGGAAGACGCGCGCCTGACGGCTCTGTTCCTTTGGACGCTTCAAACAACCAACGGACAGTCGGGGGCGGAGGGAGATGAGCCCTCCGCATTTGAGGAAACGGAAGAGGAAGAAGGAGCGTCCGCGAAAAGCAAGAAGGGCTATACGCTGGTCTTCGACGTCGTCCGACGTTTCGCCCAGCCGCTAGGCATCGAGCTTCCGAAGTGGGAGAGACGCATCATTCAAATCGAGAAGGGAATAGTGCGTCTCTTGTCGGTCAAGGAGCGGGCCGAGCAGCTCTTCGGTGAGGACGGGGCCGCAGCTGTTGCTCACCAGCTTGAACGTGATCCGATGCAGGATCTCCAGCAGGTCCTCTTCCCCGAACTGCTATCGGAGAAGGCCCCGAAGATTCGCGGAAGAAAGCAGGGTCGCATCGCTCCGGGCGGCGGATCGGTGGACCCGGAGCTCAAGAAGGATCGCGAGGCAACGACGCTGGACCGGGTGCATGCCGCAATGCTCCTGCAGGCCGGAGGTCAGACCAACGCGCTCCGTGCCTTGATCAAATCGGAGATGGAGCGCGGCCCGGACTTCCTCCGCCTCGCCAACGCGCTCTCCGCCCTGTACCCGAAGGGCAGCGAGGAAAAGCGCCTACTCGACGCGATGCTCCTGGCAGTCCCGAGATGATGGCGATGAACGTGAAGACGTCCACACGAGGAATCCGGCAGCTGGCGGCCGGGCAGGCGTCCCGCTCGTATGCAGACGTCTTCTTGAAGTACGGCGTCGGCCACATCGGCCCCGGAGACGCGGGCCCGTGGAAGCCGGAACGCGACGACGACGAGTTCGAGGGCGGCTTCGTGCGCCGCTTTGCCAGCGAAGTCAAGGTTGGCGACGTCTTCCTGCTCCGCACGGGGATCTCGAGGATCTGCGCGCTCGGGATCGTAGCCAGCGACTACCTCTACCTGAGCCAGTTCGACGACGTGAACGGGTGGGATCTCCAGCACGCGCGTCGCGTGCGCTGGTGCAAGCTCCCGCAGGAGCACACGTTCACCACGCCGGTGTTCGGGGCCAATCCGACGCGGTTTTCGGGGACGTGGAACGAGGAGGTTCTGGACTACGCGGATCGCTTCCTGAACTCGCCGCCAACGCACTGGCAGACGGCCGCATTGCCGGAACTGCCGGCGGAGGAGCCGCCGCTCGAGGACGTGCCCGTAACCCTTCAGGGCCTCGTGGCGGCCGCGAACGACCTCGTCCCACTGCTGTGGGACCGGCAGGCCTTCGGCGAGCACCCGAGCGAGGACGAGCTGATCGCCCACTTCGTGGTGCCGTTCCTGCGTGCGCTGGGCTGGCCGCCGGAACGCATCGCCGTCAAGTGGCGGAACATCGATGTGGCCGACTTCCGGGCTCTCCCCCGTATCCCAGAGAACTGCCACGTCGTGATAGAGGCGAAACGGCTCGGGGCGGGCGTAGAGGGAGCGCTGGAACAGGCGATGGGCTACCTCAAGGCGCTCGGCACACTCCGGGACGTGGTCGTGACCGACGGCATCCGCTACCGGATGTATTCCTGCCAGAGCGCGTTCAAGCCGATAGCCTACGCGAACCTCGGACGGCTGAAGAAGTCGGCCACCAAGCTGTTCGAGTTGTTGAAAAGACCTTAGGGGCTGACATGGAACCTTGGTACAAGGTAGCTACTCCCCGAAAGGAGGTCCGCGAGGGACGCTCCTTCAACCCGGACGAGTTCGCCATCGCGCTTGAGCAGGTGGTGGCTGGCACCGCTCCAGAAGACTACCGCGACCCGGCTCAGTTTTTCTCTCGCACCTGGTGGACGCGGGCGTTGCGCGAGCACACCGGCATGGTGCTCCGAAGGCTCTCGGGGAAAACCGAAAACACGGCGCCGGTCCTAACCCTGATCACTCAGTTCGGAGGTGGCAAGACGCACACGCTGACGGCCCTCTACCATCTTGCCACCAGCGGCCAGGGGGCGGCCGCCTACTCGGGGGTCGCCGACCTCTTGCACGACGCTGGCCTCTCGTCGGTTCCGAAGGCGCGGGTCGGCGTGTTCGTGGGGAACGCCTGGGACCCGCAGCAAGGCCGGGAGACCCCTTGGATCGACCTCGCCCGCCAGCTTGCGGGTGACAAGGGCGTCGAAGCGCTGGGGACCGCCGCGAAGACCACCCCGCCGGGAACGGAGTCCATCGGGCGGGTCTTCAAGGCGGCGGAGGCACCCGCGCTTCTTCTTTTCGACGAGGTCCTCAACTTCCTCAACCGGCATCGCGGCATGGCGGACTCGTTCCACGCCTTCATCCAAAACCTGACGGTTGCTACGACGGGAACGACGCACGGTGCGGTCGTGATCAGTCTGCCGCGCAGCCAAGTCGAGATGACCGACTGGGACATGCAGTGGCAGGACAAGATCACCAAGGTCGTCCGCCGCGTGGCAAAGGATCTCATCGCCAACGAGGAAACCGAGATCAGCGAGGTTGTCCGGCGGCGCCTCTTCGAGGACCTGGGGAGCGATCGCACTAGAAAGAACGTGGCGAAGGCCTTCGCGGACTGGTGTTTCGAACGGCGGGCGCAGCTCCCTCCGGAATGGACGGCCGTGGACACGGCGGCGACAGAGGCCAAGGCGAGGGAGTTTCTCCGCAGCCGGTTCGAGGCCTGCTATCCCTTCCATCCAGCCACGCTCTCGGTGTTCCAGCGCAAGTGGCAGGCGCTCCCGCAGTACCAGCAGACGCGCGGGACGCTGGCGATGCTAGCCCAATGGATCGCATGGGCGTACCGAGATGGGTTCACCAGTGCCCGACGCGAGCCGCTCCTCACCTTGGGCTCCGCCCCGCTTCACGATATGGGATTTCGCAGCACTATCCTTGGACAACTGGGGGAGTCTCGCCTCGTGGCCGCCATCGATGCCGACATCGCCGGAGAGCACTCCCATGCGCGAGCCTTGGATGCCGACACCAAGGGACCGCTGCGCGATATCCACCGCCGCGTCGGAACCGCTATCCTCTTCGAATCCTCAGGGGGCCAGGTCAACAAAGTTGCGCACCTGCCGGAACTGCGCTTCGCCCTGGGGGAGCCAAAGGTGGACACGACCTCGATCGACAACGCCGCCTTCGCGCTGGAGGACAAGTCTTACTTCATTCGCAAGGTGGGCTCGGACGGGTTCAAGATCAGTCATCAGCCCACCTTGAAAAAAGTGGTCAACGACCGGCGGGCATCTCTGGATGAAGACACCGAGATCAAGCCCGCCATCCGAAAACTTGTCGAGGATGAGTTCCGCCGGGGTGCCAGCATTCCGGTTGTGCCTTTCCCTGGGGACGGTGCGGAGGTGGCGGACACGCCCCGACTCACGCTCGTCATTGTTGAGCCGGAGGCCGAGTGGAGGGACGCCGGCTCGCTAAGGAGCCAGATCGCGCAATGGACCAAGCAGCGCGGCAAGTCCCCGCGCCTCTACCCGGGTTCGCTCGTGTGGTGTGTCAAGAAGCCGGGCCGGGATCTGCGCGAAAAGGTGGAGCTGTGGCTCGCCTGGAAGCGGGTCGCCCGTGAAGTGGATGATGGGACGTTGGGGGGCGATTTCGACCGGACGGATCGCGCCGATATTCAGTCGAAGGTGGCCGCCTCAGAGGACGCCGCCAAGGACGAGGTCTGGGGAGGCTATCGGTTCGCGGTGATCGCCGACCATCACGAGGCTGACGGGCTTAAGGTCATTGACCTCGGTGCCGGCCACTCCTCCAGCGGCGAGACTTTGTGCGGCAGGGTCATCGCCGCGCTCAAGTCTGCGGGGCTGCTCAATGAATCCGTCGGCGCAGGCTACATAGACCGGAACTGGCCGCCTGCGCTGAAGGAATCCGGGGCGTGGCCGCTTGCAAGCCTCAGGCAGAGTTTCCTGGACGGGTCGCTGACGCGGCTGCTCGATCCCGAGACGACCCTGCGGAACAAGATCGTTGAGTTTGTCGGGAAGGGCGATTTTGGCCTTGCCTCGGGGCAGAAGGCGGACGGAACCTACGAGCGGGTCTGGTTTCAAGAGTGGGTCACTCCCGACGAGATCGCGTTCGAGTCGGACGTCTTTTTGCTCACGAAGGCAAAGGCGCAGGCTCTCAAGGCTGGTGTCCCAATCCCCACCCCGGGGCCGGAACCGGAACCAGCCGCCGCGGTGCCAGGGCTTAGTCCCGAGCGGGAGGAGTCGGTGCCGGGACCTACGCCGGGCGTTGAGACGAAGACCATCAGGCTGGTCGGCGTCGTCCCACCCGAAGTTTGGAATCGGCTGGGTACCAAGCTCTTGCCGAAGCTCCGCTCGGCCCAAGGCCACAAGCTCGGGCTCGACATTTCTGTCACCGTCAACTCCCAAGTGGCGTCAAGCTTTACGTACGACCTTCGCCAGGTCCTTGACGACCTCGGCCTGGCGGACGAGGTGCAAATCCAAGACGGGTGATCGGTCGGGGTGTGGGTTGACGATGAATAGCGTCGTTCCCAGTGCTCACGCCGCTGGTGGAAAGCTGGTGGCCCGATCTCGAGCTCGTCGAGCGTGACGGCGATCCCGTCGCGGTTGACTAAGAATTCAAGGGCGATACGCCTAAGCTCCTGGTCTTTCGAGTTAGCTCTGAACTTCGCTTTACCTGATAGGCGGGGGTAATGTCTTAGCTCGTGCTCTGGGCGCAAGATGTTCGCGCCGAAGCGGTTCGCCGGAACTTCGTTGGAGCGCTCTGTCTCCCCGCCAGCGAAGTCACACCTGAGACGAGGCCCTCGACGATCTAATACCAGCAGATTACCGTACACATGAAGAAAAGCGCACATACGGCCGGTTGCCGCCTCGGCATGGGAACGGTTGACAAGGATGAAGGGGTAACGCTTCTCGATTTGAAGCGAAGCCCCAGGGCTTTCTTACCGGAACGCCTCCTCCACTGATTGCGATCACTTGCGGAGTGACAGGGAGTAGTCGACACGCTCCCGCGTGGTTTCAGCAATCCGCCCTGGTTTCAAAAGGGGCTCCTATTCCGATTGAAGCTGGCATCACCCCTGCGATTGCACCACTCGTGATGAGAGGTTGTTCCCACAATGGTGGTGACGGAGAATCATCACGCTCTGAAGACGACGAGGGCACATGCCGGAGCAGATCATCCGGAAGCTAAGGGAAGCGGACCAGCTGTTAGCCGAGGGCACTGATATGGCGGGGTGGTCCGGCATCGGGACGTGCGCGAAGCGACATATCACCGGGGTTAGAACCAGTACGGCGGCCTGAAAGCTGCAGACGCCAGACGGCTGAGGGAGCTGGACCGGGATAACCGGCGCCTGAAGAAGATCGTCGCCGACAAGGAGCTTGAGATCTATCCTCAAAAGGAGGTCGCGAGGGGAAACCGGTGAGCCCGTCGCAGCGACGCCGAGCCGTCCATATGTTCCAGGATCGGCTGGGGTTGTCGCAGCGGCGGGCGTGTCGGATGATCGTACAGGATCGTTCCACCAAGCACCACACCCCCCAGGTTCCCGATCCCGACCGGGAGCTGGGCTCCTGGTTAGGAGACTTTGCCAAGAAGCATCCCCGCCGGGGGTATAGGCGGGCCCAGTCCGTGGCGGTCCGTGAGGGGTGGGGGGTGAACCGCAAGAAGATCCAGCGGATGTGGCGGGAAGAAGGCATCCGAATCCTCCACCTCGATTACATCCACCTCTACTTCGACTGAATCGGACGCGATATAGTGGTCGACCTTGTCGGCGAGGGTCGCTGCATAAAGGCGAGAGATCAGTGTGGGAGGCACGCCAGGGGCAGTTCCGTCCTTGTTCTTGCCTAGAAAAATGGTCCCGCTCTTGGCGTTTGCCATGGCAACTATTTCCTTGACGAGCATTAGACACTCGCGGGGGTTGTCAGGATCGAAGCTGGCCTTGAATTCAGTGCACTCGTTTTCAACCACGGTGCTTTATCCGGTAGAACGTATACAAGCACGCGCGGTACCAGACTGCCGTGTCATGCGCACTTGGCCTTTACATGGGAGACCAGGTCCTTGCCCTCCAGGGGCCTGTTGTGTTGTTGAATCGGACTGAAGAAGGCTTGGCCGCCGCTAGACATCTTGGCATAGACCGGCTCGGGCGAGGGCTGGACAGTGATTATGCAGATGGGTTCGCCTTCAAGTTCCTCGATGTCGATTCGGACCTTTGAGGCAACAGCCCCACCCAGTGCGGAGAGCAGGACGCTCGAGAGGGCATTGACGTACCGGTCGGTGTCCACGCCCTTGCGCTCGGGATCTGGCCTGATGCCGAGGACCTGATGATGGTCCGATACGCCTATGACCAGGACACCCCCGTCCGTATTGAGGAAGGCAGCGACGGTTTTGATTACTGATTCTGCGACGACTTTCTCCGGCACATCAGGTTCGTAGCTGTAAAAAGCCGAGGACTTGTATTCGAGAACGCCGCTTTCCTCGCTTTCGATCATGTCGTTTAGTTTCCACTTCACAGAAGCCGGACGCTTCGGCCCTGCCACCACAGGTTGCTCCAGATCCGCTGCCTGGGCGTCACGCAGCTTAGCGAACTGGGCCTCTCGGGCCTCGGGCGAGATATCACCGGTTGTGATGTCTCTGCCACGGAGAGCCTGATAGACAGGGCGTAGGCGGCCTCGCATGAAGGCCAATGCGGTTGCGACCCTTAGCAGTTCGTCGGGCGATGGATCGATATAGGTGTTGGCTGAAGATTTGGGGCCCGGAGGATCAAGCTTGGCGGATCGGGCAAAGTCTTCCAAGGCCTTCCGTCCCTCTTCCCACCAAACCGAAAGGAGCGTGAGCCCGAAGTCGCCTTGGTCGAGGGGCACACCTTCGCTGTTTATACGGACGAAAACCTCAGCGACTTGCTCCTCATCGATATCGCTGGTGAGCTCGAGTATGTTGAACTGATAGTGCCTCATGTTGAACAGCCTGTCTATCGCATCCCAAAGTCGGTCTTTCCCTGGGTCGGGTGGCGGACCTTTTATGGCCTCAAGTCTTGAAAAGTACGCCCGGATTGCCTTTATGACGCCATCGGACGCCCAGAGCACAGACACGTCGGGAATAAAATGGGATCGCGCTCAATTGCTGCATCGGTCACCTCAAGACGCTCGTCATCTGGCCTGAATGCTATGCGGATCCGGGCCTTTGAGAAATCGTCACGCACAATTGGCTCGCCGGTCATGACTGCATAGAGGGCGGTAAGCCGCTGTTGGCCGTCAACAACCAAGAGCCTAGGGGGGATTCTGCTTTGGCCGTACGCCTATTGTGCGTGTGTTCGCCTCGGCCCCTGTTTCCCAGAAAAGCAGGAAGCCTACGGGTTAGCCGCGATACATCGAGTCCAGGAGGTCACGAAGCTTGGATGCTTTCCGGACAAATGGCCGCTGGATGTCTGGAAGGGCTATTACGCGACTGCGAATCTCGCCGATCAGGGTTTCCAGGGGGTAAGTTGTGTGCTTGAAAAGGGCTACCGACAACAGGGTACCTCCTTCAGGCGGTGCAGCGTCTTCCGTTGGTAATGTGTAGAACTGGGTCGGCTGTTGGAAGGTCCCATTGGGGAACAGCTGAAAGCCGGCATACGAGGTGGCTGTTGCCCTGGGCGATCTGGGAAAGGGGTTCGGGGTCGGAAATGGGGTGCATGCCTTTTTCTGCAGCGAGTTCCGTCAGGACGCGCACTTCGTCGCCGGGGCTTATTGCTGGCGAGAACCCGGCGGAGACGCCTTTGGACGGGCTCGGGGTACGGTACCAAGAGCGAACCGACTAGCTGGTTATCCACTGCGGTAGTCATCTCGTCGGGCCTGTTTTTCCGGACGAGTTCCGCAGCGCCTTGCATCGTCTTGGGTACAGAAGCTGTAAGGTTCGCGGAATCAGCTGCACAGTTCCACCTTACTGCCTTGCTTGACAGGGTCGCCCCAGCAAGTCCTCTGCTGGCTCTGTTGTTTCTAATCATTGGGGCTCACGGTGCCCACCCCGCCTGGGAAGCCCTGAGGACAATCTTCGCACAGGCCTCAGCGTCCGAGTCGGCCTGGTGGGGTCGCAAGGGGATCCTCAAGTGACGGCAGACCCTCTCTAGGGAGGTTGGATAGATCCCCCAGACCTGGCGGGCTAGCTGGACGGTGCAGATAAAGGGCTTGCTGGGATAGCTCAGACCGTAGGTGTCGCAGCAGCTCATGATCACGCTCTTGTCGAAGGGGGCGTAGTGGGCGGCGAGGAACTCGACGGATCCGATCAGCTCGGCAACCTTTGGCCAAAGCTCGTCAAAACTTGGGGCCTTGGCGACGTCCTCCCAGGTGATCCCATGTAGGTAGCTGAAGTGGAAATACCTGGTAGGGGGGCGTATGAGGCTAAAGACCCGCTCGACCACCTCGGAGCCTTCGACCACCACCAGGCCGACCGCGCAAGCGCTTGCCCGGTCGTAGTTGGCGGTCTCGAAGTCTATAGCTGCGAATCTCATCGATAATTGATAGCCTTCCCGCACCACCTAAGATGCCTGGAAGGCGGACGGCCATGCTGAAGGTGGGCGAACCTCGGCGATAATTGAGGCCTTCCGGCATTATGTCTTGGCTTGGGGCGGCCGTATCGGCTGAGCGTCCCCCTGGTACATGCCACGTCCCAGGATATGCCATCTATCGGACTGGGCAGGGGATCTCCGGGCGAGCGGCGACGAGAGCTCCGGGGCGGCACAGGCTACGGCAGAGCGACCAGGACGGGCTCAGTGTGTCTCGGGGAAGGGTTCCACAGTGCTGAGCCGGCGGGCCCCAGGCGCCCGAAGTTGGAAAAACCTCGAAGCCTCTTTACGAATTCCTCACGAAGGCTCCCGATTTTCGAGGCAAACGACTTATAACTCGACCCCGGGAGGACACAATGAAGAGGCTCGCACGCTATCTGGGGGTAGCAACTGCGGGGTTGCTGGCTGCAATGTGGGGCCTGATATGGGACGCGGTTCTCCACAGCCACGACCCCTCTCTGGCCTCGCACGAAAACCTTTTCAGCCTAAACAACCCCGGCCACTTCCTGATCATCGCGGGGCTTGTCCTGAGCGACGCAGGAATTGGCGGCGCCGTGTGGTCGGTCGCTCGGTCTCAGAGAGTCCAGCCTTCAGCGATACCCCCGGGACCACTCGGGGCACCGGAGGGACACACTGGTTCGGCCGGCGCCTTCCTAAAGAAGGCTGCCCTAGCCGCTGCCACGACGTTGCTTCTCGCCACAAGCGGTGCAACAGCTTTAGCACTGGCCCGGTCTGCAGGCGGCCAGGACCCAACAAGCCAGCATGCCCATGACGCTGATTTAGAAAAGAGCGCCTCGGAAGATGCCCACCACAGAATCGAAGAGATCCACGCCCAGCACCACCCCGAGTCGGACATCAGCGCTGCTACGCCAGAGCAGAGGGAAGCCGCCCGGCGCCTGCTAGAAGAGACGATCGCTGCAACTCACAAGTACCGAGACATAGATGCAGCTATAGCCGACGGCTACAGACCCCCAAGGATTTCTTCTGCACAGATGAGATCTGCACACTACTCCAACCCGGCGTATTTCCGGGACGGAAAGATCCTGGACCCCGAAAATCCAGAGCAGCTTGTCTACCTGCAACTAGGTAACAGCAAGCCGGTGCTTGCAGGGGCGGTCTTTGTTGTCCCGCCCGGGGTCGAGCCGCCCCAGCCCGGAGGCCCGCTTACCATCTGGCACGACCATGCGGACACCTGTCTCAACCTCACGACCGGGGAGAGGAGGTCTGTCGATGCCGACGGGAACTGCCCTGAGGGCTTCCGGGGAGGGCTGAATACCGGACGCACGCCTCCGAAGATGATGCACGTCTGGTTCACCCACGACCTCGCCCTGGCTTACTCGACAAGCTTCTCACCAGAGGTGTTCAGAGATTTAGTGACGCTAAGAGAAGCGGGGGCCTTGGGCGGATAGGCTGTTAGCCAAGCGCCTCCAAAACCCGCCTTACGCAGCCTTGAAGGTCGCGCTGGATGTCTCGCCCCGAGAAGCGCAGGACCTTCCAGCCAGCCTCCCGGAGCCTCTGGTCCCTTATGGCCTGTGCTCTCTCGTCGCGGTGGAAGGCAGCCCCGTCGCACTCGACGTCTACCATCCGGTTTCCATGGACCACAGCAAGGTCGAGTCGGTAGCCGTCGACCACCAGCCCAACGTCGACCTGCAGGCCGGCTCCCCACAGCGCCTCATATAGCCGGCGCTCCAGGGGCGACCTGAACCCGCCCGCCTCCAAATCGGCCACGTACTGAGCGAGATCCCTCAGCACCCCGGGTGATTCGAGGCATGCCTCTCGGTCGCCAACGACGAGGAGCTTCCGGCGGGCTCTCGTGATGGCGACGTTGACGAGGTTGGGGTCGGATGCGAAGGAGACGTGGTATGCGGGCATCTGGGCGCTCACCGTCGGCGAGAAGACTATCACGTCACGTTCGTCACCTTGGAACCTGTGGGCGGTGGCGACGACCAAGTCGTCCGCCAGCTGAAGGCCGCGGTCTACCACCAGCTCCCTGATCGCCTCAGCCTGGGCGCGGTAAGGGGTCACCACCCCAAGGCTTGGCCCTCCGCGCCCGACCCCTACTCCGGCTTCTGCGAGCTTCTTTAGGTGGTCGACTACGACTTCGGCCTCCGGGCGGTTCACCACGCTTCGCCCACCTGGCCCCCGTTCGAATCTTCCACGCACGTGCACCCAGGAGACCGCCGGGCCCAGGGAGTCGTCGGAGTCGGTCATCACGTGAAGCCGGGACCCATAGAAGTGGTCATTGGAGAAGGTGATGATCGAGGGATGGGACCGGAAGTGCTGGTCGAGGAAGAGCGGGGCCTCGCCGACCCTCGATGAGGCAAGCGAAAATAGGCTGCGCGCCACGAACGAAAAGGTGCGGCAGTCGTCGGCACCGAGCGAGCACCGGGAGGCAATCCGGTCCTCTGCGCGCTCTGGCAGCGAGGTGACGTGGATCAACTGCTTGGGATCCCCGATGATCAATGCCCGCTTGGCCCTGTAGAGCAGGGGAATGGCAGAGGGGATGTCGCACTGGGAGGCCTCGTCAATAACGACTAGGTCGAAGATGCCCGCCCGAAGAGGCAGGTTCGTGCGGGCGGACAGGTTGGTTAGGCCCCAGACCGGGAATGCTTCCAGCACGTCCGGGACCAACTCCAGGAGTCGGCTCACGCGTCCGCCTTCCCCTCTGGAGAGGCGGGCGAGCCCGTCGGCGAAGCTCGAAGCGGCATGGCGGACATTGGGAGAGGCCTGGGATAACAGCTTCTCCCAACACGCATCGAAAAGGCGCCTGCCGATCCGAGATCGCTCCTCGTTGAGCGAGGCGAGCTGGTCGTTGAGCGCCCAGGTGTCGGGAAGCTGGTGAAGGTAAGCCCAGGCCGCCTGGACCTGCTCTCGCTGGGAGAGGACCGCCTGGGCCTGCATAGCAACCTGGTAGCAGCCACGAGCGGCGGCCGCATCGGGCTCTTCGGGCAACCAAAGCGCTTTGGCTACCGCAGACCTGAGCCAGCCCCACAGCTCTTCCAGGCGGGCCCTTCTCTGGCGCCAGCGCTTCCGGGACCACGGCCAGAAGGGCTTTGGTCGCAGGGCCTCTGTAATGAGGGGAATCACCGCGGTCGCAACCTGCGCTATCTGGGAGGGATTGATGTAGCCTGCTTGTTCAACAAGGGCCAGGATGTGCCTTGGAGCTGCTGCGAGGAGCTCGCCGTAGCGTGCCTCCTCGGCCTGGTACCTGACCTCTGCGAGTTCTCGGCGTCCTGCCGTTTCGTATATCCCGTCGAGGCGGACCTGGAGGTTGCGCCACTCTGCCAGTGCAGTGCCGACCTCGGGGGTCCCCTTGGGCCTCGCAAGAGCTGAGTGGATCGCCCGGGCTATCTCACCCCGGAACCGTGCAGCCCCTGCACGGATCGGGACTGCCTTGGCACTAACCCCGGCCAGGCGTTCGAAGACGACGTCTACGGCCTGGTTGTTTTTCGAGGCAAAAAGCACCCGCTCGCCCCGGGCCAAGGCTGCAGCAACCGTGTTGACGAGTACCTGTGATTTGCCCGTCCCCGGAGGCCCGGTAACCACGGTGAAGGGAGCGGAGATGGCAGACGTGATCGCTCGGTCCTGGGCGAGGTTCGTGGGAAGGACGCAGGGCTGGGGCTCGGGGGCAGGTGGGCGTCCAGGCGACACGGTACCAAAGAGCACACCCAGGGGCCCCTTGCGCAGCTCGTCTGCGGGCCGCAGGCAGAGCTCTTCCAGGTCCTGGACGAGGTTGCGGATGACCGGACCGCGCTCGCCGGCATAGATGACCTCGGTGTTGGATATCGCCGGCCCCGAGTATGCGGACCGAGGGTGGGAAGGTAGCGGGGCCAAAGACTCAGGGGCCAGGTCGAACTTTTCGGGCACCAGCCCTTCGGCCTTGAGCAGGCGAATCCAGACTGCGAGGAGGTCTGCTGAGGTCCTGGCCTCCTGGACTTCCTCCAGCTCCTCTAGCTCTCGGACCAGGCCGATCCGTTCTTCACGGGAAAGCCCCAGAAGCTCCAGGGCATAGACGTTTAGTTCTGGAAGTGGGGACTCGGGCTTGACCAAGACCTCCCCGTAAGGGCTCACCTTTACCTCAACAGGAAGGTAAAAAAGCGGCGATATTACTGCCCTGGCCTCGCCTCTTAGAGAGGCTGAGCCTGAGGCTGAGCCGGTGGGTCCATCCGTAGATCCCCTTCGGGTGCCGCACACCACGGGGTATCCCGCAAAGACTTGTTCGGCAGCGCCCCCGAGAGCCCTCCGCCTGAGCCACTTTGCGGCCTCTTGGTCGGTGATCTCGACGGAAGCTTCGGAGCCGGTGAGCAGCCGCTCTTGTCCGGAGCCGATCAGGACGAACTGCCTCCCCTCGCCCTCGGGCGACAGCTCCAGCTCCCGCATCTGTTCAGCTTCCAGGCAGACGATGTAGAAGCGAAGGATTTTGTGCTCTCTTGCTCCGGTACCCTGCTGCATCGCTTTGTGGTCCGGCATCCCTCGGATGGCCCCTGGTACCAGGTTAGCCGGTGCCTATGTCGGTCCTTGGAGGTAGGCTTTTCTGAAGATAGCTCGGTGTGCGAAGCCATCTGGGCCTCGAGAGCCCACCTCTAACCTGGCGGTCACCGACCCGGTGGCCGAAAGGCTCATGTTGAGCGGCACGAGTATGAGAGGCCTGGACGAGGCGCTTTTGTGTATGAGCCTGGGGGAATTATTCCACGGTTATGGATACAAGCTAGTTGCCACCGTGGAGAGGAGCTAGGGGGCGCCCCAAAGATCCATCGTGCTATGTGGACGGAAAGGTTCAGTACGACCTAGTGGCGAATACTACCTTTTTTGCACGGGGTATCGAACGTGTCCTCACGGAGGTGAAGACGCACACCATCGCTCTGATGTGTGCCGAGAAGGACCCGCTTGACTGCCACCGAACGCTGCTTGTCTCACGGAGCCTTGCCGAAAGGGGGGCGAGCATCGTTCACATTCTCGAGGACGGCAAGGCCGAAAGCCATGACGACGCCATGGAGCGCCTCTTTCGTGAGGAGGGCGGCGACCAGCTTTGCATGGTCGGCTCCAATGACAAGCAGGGGGCCATCGTCAAAGCCATTGCGCAAAGGGCCACTGGTATTGCTTATGCGAACCAACCTGAGCGGGTAACGCCGAGCGGAAGCATCCCACGGTGAAACTTTTCACAATTGGGTTCACTGCTACTTCAGCCGAGAGCTTCGTCAACCGGCTGGCCGAGGCCGGCGTGAAGCGCGTGAGGGATGTGAGATTGAATAACAAGTTTCAGCTCGCTGGCTTTAGGCGCCGAGATGACCTTCGGTACTTCATCAAGGCGATATTGGGAATCGATTATGGAGCACCAGCTCGAACTTGGACCGGAAAAGGAAATACTTGACGAGTATAGGCAGTCGAGGGGGAAGCCGAGGAAGGGCAGCGCTGGAGCGATCAATGAGGAGAGCTGGGGCAGGTACGAGGAAAAGTTCCTGGAGCTGATCACCCAACGCAAGAGAGGAGAAAAGATCGGTGAAGCATGGATTAGGCCTGTCTTCCCTGTAGCGAGGCCTCGCCTGAGTACTGCCACCGGCGGCTCGTGGCGGAGTACTTGCAGAAGCACTGGGGTGATCTTAAGATCGTCCACCTCTTATTCCTGGGTCGAGAGGACCAATCTGGCAAGAGATGATCAGTGTGTCAGAAGAAGAGCCCGTCGTAGTATGTCCCCGCTGCCTTGAGCGGAATTACCCGGGGGCCAGATCCTGTGCCTCATGCGGTCTGGCCTTCGTCCGTCTCCTGGATCTTCCCCAAGGCAGTTGGTGGGGTGGATGCGGGGGTGGGGCCCACTATCCGTACGCCGGGAACCAAGCGCGGCGTTCGCCTGGCGGCGCTGAGCAACCCAACTCATCGTATTCTCGGAAGGGTTTCCACCGGGAAGCTCCAACGGCTTATGGACCCATGGGTACCGATCCCCGAATGAACGAGTTTCCAGAGGCGCTACAAGACGGTTCGATGGGCTTTACGGCTCGCCACCAGCCATCACGGAAAGGGGAGCCGACAAGTGTGAGAAAGGGCGACATGGTCGTGGGGGAGTCGGCTGTTGGGGTGCTTCTGGGGCTCGGACTACCTTGGTATTCCGTAAGTATCGAATCTCCCTATTCCGGCGCGCGCCCGTTGGCGGTCGCCTGGCTGAGTGGGTGCGGGGCGGGCGGCTACAGATACCACTTGGTAGTTCTCGCATTGGGACTGGTCGCGCTCGTAGCGCTTTGAGCGGCCAATGTGGTCGGTAAAAGCTCCGGTGCGAGTTGGCAGCTGCTCCTCGTGGGCTCGGCCCTACTGCTGGGGATCTCGCCACTGGGATTCGCAGTGCGCCCTGACGAGTTGCTGAGAGAAGTCGGACCTGGAGAGATGACTAATGAGCCTGGGCTGTACCTGAGCGTTCTCGTGTCGATTGGTAGTTTCGTCGGGGTGCTGCTCGCGAAGGTTGGCGAGTAGCCACCTTGGGCGACTGGCTCCCTGGTATGAAACGGGAAGCGCTACCCAGTCAGGCGTTGTCCGGCCTCTAGCTGCCGACACCCTCGAGGACCGCCGGGAGAGGACTTCTTCAAAGTGCACTCCGTCTGCTTCCTCCAAGAGGCTTTTGGTGGGCTTGTACTTCCTGGCAAGCATCTTGGTGCCGGGATGCGACCTTCGGACACGCCCGCTTTTTACTTCGATTGCGATGAGGTTCCGGGGGCCCGTACCACGAAATCCCCTTCTCAGTCCCGCTCCCTCCAGTAGTAGAGCTCCACCTCCCCTGCTGCTGCGGCACCGGCGAGGTGGGGTACTATTGCGGACTGGACAAGACGTCCCCAGAACTCGAAGTCCGACCGCGCCTCCGCAGGGGACAGTCGGGATTGCGCACTGAAAAGGGCGGTGTTCAGTACATGGAGCTTCGGACCCGAAGAGGGTGCACCTACGGCGCTCCCGGCGCACTTGCCTATCCCGCCACCAGGGCGGCGCCTGCAAGGACTTCCAGATAATTGGCGAGAGTGGTCGTGTTTCCCACGTCCTGGAGGTAGGCGAGCATCTTGTGCTAGGAGAGCACCTGTCCCGAGTACTTGCACGCAAGCTCGAGAAGCTGGCTCAGCAGCGCCGGCTTTGCGACCGGCTCGAGGAGGAATGTCAAGGCCTCGTCCTACCAGAAGAGCATCAGACCCGAGGAGAACGACCGTAAGGGGAGTACCTGCCAGGGTGTCCTGCTCTCACAGCTGTCTTACTGCCTCGGAGCAGGGCGGAACCTTCTGGATCTGCTCCAGCCCCCGGACGGCCCCGTCGCGGCCGCCGTCACGGACCAGAAGCCGTGCAGCCTCCCACTGCTGGTCGATCCAGTGGGAGTTGGCTACGGTCGGCTCGTCGGCGCTGGCGTAGTGGGTCGGGTGCTTGAGGTCGTAAGGCACTTGTCGGATCAGCGTGGTCTTGCCTACCTGGTGTGCTCCGGCCACTACCTGGATGTAAAGGCGCGCTTCTCCGGGTCTGCGGGCGAGGACGGCCCCGTACGGCCGGCGGTAATCGAGGGTGAGTGCTGGTAGCTTCGAATTCTAGGGCCGCTGTAAGACAGTCCGCTTTCGGGGCACAAATCTATTCTTGCGGCTTACTCAACTGTCAGAGAAAGGCACGCACCGTGTTGAGCACATTACAACTTTCCAGCTCAGGCGGCCTGTCAAGCGCCGCCAAGGGTTATAGGCTACCTGGTCCGCTAGCGGTTTATGCGCAGGGCGGACTTTACTTCAACCGATCGAAGTCACTGCCTTCATCAGGAAGAGTGGCGGGGTGGTTGCAGGAACGTTGCCGGGCGCCCGGGGACCCGCCCGATGTGCCGTGGTGTGGCTCGAGACCTACTGAACAGGGGGCCCCAGTATTTCCACTCCGAACGAGGCCGCAGCCTTGGCCAAGATTGCCGGGTCCGGCTCTTGGGGCTGGGGCAGACCATCTCCTTCAGCAGCCCGGCCCACTTGGGAAAAGAAGCCCTCGAATCCAGCAGGAGTGACCATCACCAGGATCCGAGCCTCCTCGGATTCCACCGAGAATCGGTGGGGCACGCCTCGTGGAGCAAAGACGAAACCTCCCGGCCCGACTAGATGCCTTTCCTCTCCCACCTCGAACACGACACCGCCCTCTAGGACGTAGAAGTATTCGTCTTCCTTACCGTGCACGTGTAGGGGAGTGTTTCCTGCGGCAGTCAGCCGCTGTTCCCATGCGCTTAGGGCTCCGCCGGTGGAATCGGCAGTGGCCAGGACCGTTGTACGTGTGTTGAGCGTCCAGAGAGCCTTCTCCCCGGAGGAGTTGGCAAGGAATGCCGTGGTCATCTAGGCCCCTTTCTTACACTGACCTGTGCGGTACTGCATAGTGCAGCATAGGCCTGGAGGGGAATCATGTCAAGAGCCAGACGAGATCTGACACCGACCTCATATGCGGTGCTGGGACTGTTGTCGCTGGAGCCGAGCTCTGCCTACGACCTGGTACGCAGGGCGAAGATGGAGCTCAGGCACTTCTTTCCCAGGGCTGAGCGCAAGCTCTATGAGGAGCCCAAGCGCCTGGAGTCCCTGGGGCTCGTGGTGGGCCGCGAGGAGCGGACCGGCAAGCGCCTGAGGACCGTCTACCGAATCACCAGAGAGGGAAAGAGGGCGCTCAGAGACTGGTTCGCCCTCCCCGCCGCTGGACCCCAGTTCGAGTCCGAAGCAGTGCTGAAGGCGAGCCTGGGCGACCTTACCACCAAGAGCCGCCTGCTGGAGGCCCTCAGGCAGGCCGAGGATCACGCAAGGCAAGGGGTGGCGGAGGGCCGTGCCATCGCAGAGAGGCTGCTCAATTCCGAAGGGGCCGAGGCAGGCTTGCAGACTGGCCGACTGCACGTGGTCGCTGTGATGTACGAGTTCGTCTTCTCGTACTTCGAGACCATGGCGAGGTGGGCCTCCTGGGCGCAGGAGGAGGTCGCCACCTGGCCGGATACCTCACGTTCAGACGACCTCGCCCGCACCATGGGGGTCTTTCGGCAGGCCCTTGAGAGGTCAGAGAGGATTCTCGGGCACTCGGGCGAGCGAGATAGAGCAAGGTCTAGAAGGAAACCCGAGGGGCGGAGAAGGCACTCCGGCTCGTGAGAGACCCTGGGTGGACGGTATTCATGAACGACTCATGTCCGGGACCCCGCGCGTTGGATGAGCGCACGAGGACGTTGCGCCGGCAGGCATCACGGCCGGGCGACGACCTCTACCTCCCACTCGAGGCGCCTCGCCATTCCCAGGCGCCGATAAAGGGTCAGAGGTATGGCCCCGAGGGCCTCTGCTAATAGCACATACAGCACGTTCCTGATTCGAAGCGTCTGTCGAAGCACCCGGGTACGCCACCCAAGCGGGGCATGCGGGTAGCGGGTCCCCGGCCGTTCCAAAAGATCTTGGATGGCCTGGAGAGCCAGACAACCCGTGCTGCCCCTTGACACAGGTCTAGGGTCCGTTCTTATACTTTTGCGATGCCGGGCATTTGGTAATCGGGGAGGTCGGGCAGTGGCCGGGGAACCGATCCGACCAGCAAGGCGAGCTTTTCTATCCCCATCGAGGTATCCCCCTTGGGCCAAGGGATCAAAGGATGGCCTCCTCCGCCGGATCCTGAGAGGGGGAGTGTACTTCCTCTTAGCCTCTTTTCTATTAGCCTACCCTGCAGCCTCCCCTAGACGGGCCCAGGCTCAGACCACAGGCCCACAGCCCGAGGATGCAGTCGACACCGTCGCCTACGGTGACCAGGGCTTATCTGGAACCTTCTACTACCACGACACAGAAGACTTCTCCCAGGCAAAAGAGATAGTGGTAACAGGATCTCCCATCCAGCTAGAAGACCAGCACATCTACCCCGAGCCATAGGGGGTATTCCAATGTCCAAGACAAGGCTCTCACAGACAAAGCGGAGGATCTCCAACCTCCTCATAGCAACCCTTGCAATATCTTCGCTCCTCTTTGGAATCCCAAAGTCCCAAAGCCCGGCCTATGGGCTGGTAGAGGCAGGGTTTGTGGATGGGGTGAGGGTTGGGTGGCCGGCGGCGGGAGGTCCGGACCTTACAAGGTTGGCTGTAGACAGGGCAACTGGTAGGCCTATAGTGGTTAGGAACGCGGGCGCTTGGGCGATTGATTGGAAACGACGCGAGGTTTACTACACCGACTCGTTTGGGTGCATTCTAGGGTTAAATGTACAGGACGTACTTCGGATGTCCTTGGACAGTCAAGGTCGGCCTCAGGGCATCAGCGAATTGGGATGTTCATCATTTGTAGCGCTGATGATACCCGCAAACGAAGACAATCTATATGTGGGGGCAGCGGGAGGGCGGTGGTACACGCTTGAGCGGAGACATATACCCACCGATAGCGTCACTGAAACAATCGTGGACCTCCCCTTCTATAGCCTGGATTACGCTCTAGGCGTAAATGAGCTCCGCGGGCAGATCATGTTTGAGGAAACCTTCCAACCATGGGGTACCAGGCGACCGCCTCTTACCGACACCCGTTTAGGCTTGCTTTCTGTTAAGAGTGCCTCGGTCGAAGTAACTGGCACGATATACGCATCCCTCCCGTGTGGCGCCGCATACAATGACGCCACCAATCGGTGGTATGTGGTAGATGAAGAACCGGGTAGGGTAAGTGTCCTCGACGGCTCTACCTTGGCAAAGCTCACCGAGATTGACGTCGCTCCCTACATCGGTTTTTGGGCTAGGGTGAGGCCCTGTCCTATAGCTGTCAACCCGGCAAAGAACCGGATCTACCTGCTGCGGATAGAACCGCAACTGCCCGACTGCTGCCATTACCTCGAAGGAGGCACCGCCTACCTGGTAGTAATAGACGGTGAGACGAACACGGTAATTGAGGAGAAAGAGGTGGCAGATAGGACTCCCTTCCGGGCCCTTACAGTAGACCCACGAACCGGCAAGGTCTTCGTCTATGCCCCAACACAGGACAACTGGAGGAGGGTCCAGGTCTTCTCGGATTCCTCGCCTGAGACCTTGATCGGAGACCTCCAGACAGGAAGGTACACCGAGTGGTTCTTCGCAGAAGGCACCACACGGCCCGGCTATAAGATGTGGCTCACCTTGGTCTCCCCGGACCAGCCAAACAAGGTGAGGATCTCCTTTCTTACAGCAGCAGGCCAGCCAGGTCCCTTCTTCAAGGAGGTGGACCTACCTGCCAATACAAGGGTCACCATCAACGTAAACGACCAGATAGGAGAGGGACTGGACGTCTCTACCAAGATTGTCTCGGTCTGGGGCAAGCCCTTCTTCGCAGAACGGCCCATCTACTACTCGGGAGGGGAGGCCCACTCCCAGGGAGGCAGCCTGGGCTCGGGCGTGCATAACTGAGGAAGAACTCGCTCGGACCGGTCGACTGAGGCATCCGAGGCGGTCGAGGGCACCTGCTTAGAAGGCCTTGCATTTGCTGGGGTCCCAGATTGGTCTGCGTTGGGCTCTTAGGGTGCCGGCTCCCTGCTTTCCCCAGCTTCGGCAGCTACCCCTGCCCGACAGCCCTCGGGTCGAGGACAAAGAGATGACTTCCCTGGGCGACGGGCCTCGACCGCCACGACGGTGGGCGAGTTCACCTGCACCGCAGGGATCAGATCGGATATCGGGCTCTGCGAGGCGTGGGGGTCGCCAAGGACCTACTGGTCTGGACACGCGACAAATTCAATGCGCGCACCTCCGCCGCTTGCTCGCTCTCAGCGGCCGTGTTGCCAGAGGGGAAGTTGCTACATGAAGCCTGACCTACCGTCTTGATGCCGTTTCCGGCGGAGTTCTTGACGCTTTGTCGGGCTTCGCCTTTTTCCTGGTTGCCAGAAGGGCTCTTCGATCTGCCTTCAGAGAGAGGATCGGGTGGGCCAGGGACTAGGCAGTAGCCCCTCCTCGACGATCGAGAGATCGTGCTCCGCATCCCCGGCCGTGATCGTTAGCTGGTGGGGGGAATTTCTAGCCCAGAGTGCAAGATCTGGCATTTGCGCCGCCGCCCGTTCTACGAGAAAGCACTGACTCCCTCGACTATGCTCGGGCTGGCGAGATTTACCGGCGTGGGCCGGATTCTCAGGCCTGTCTCCTCCGAACTATGCGCGCAGGGGTGTGATGCCGGACGACCCATCCCGCAACACCACGTGGACCCTCGACTATGCTCGGGGAGGCGAAACAAAGCGCTTTGAGCCTGGGGCCGCGTTGGTCTTGCGGGCAGCGCGGGAAGTGTGCCGATCCCAACCTCGAAGACCAGCGGTGGTCACATGTCCAAGGTGCAACGCCCTACCGAGTGAGGGCCAGGCACGCTGCCCCTACTGCGGGGCGGCCGCAGCTGTGCAGTTTGGGGGGCCGATGCCCACTAATACCCGTCGAATCCCGCCCCACTTCGAGAAGAAGACGAGCGCCACCTGGATCGGGCTCGCAGCCGAGCTGTTGGTTGGCCTGCTCTTGGGAAGCGGGGCTACAGTGCTCGTAGTGCGCGGCTTGGGGGACGGCGATGTCGGCGGGGCTAGCAAGCGCTCCGAGACGACCACTACTCCGGGGGGTGCCGTCAGATCGCCGGGCAACTCGGGCAGTGGAGGAGCTGCAGAGTGGGGCACACCTTCTCCGGATTCCCGGTTGGGGTCCTCCGGTCGGGACGTCGCCACAGACGAAACCCGCCTGACACCGGAGGAGGAGGACCAAAAGGCCGGGTCCATTCTCAGGAATGCCTTGAGTGCTGAGAAGATCTACTACGTCGATACCGCCATGTACACGGAAGACCCCTCCTACCTCTCGGCGCTAGAGAACGCTCTGTCGGGGAGACCCTCGAGGACGGTTTACCGGTCAACCTGCTCGGCTGCAGGGGACGTATAGCTCGCAAGCTTCCCTACGCTTGCAAGAGGATCAATTGGAAGGACCGACCATTACACCCGATAAAGCCTCCCCCGAGGCGAGACCCCTGCGTAGCAAGGCGGCCGTGGGCGCGATCCTGGTAGTAGCGGTAGTTCTCCTGGCAGTTGCTGCCGCCGCTCTCTTTGGTTTCCTGCGGTACAGACGGACTGCCGACTCCACCGGCGAGCAGTCCTCCTTCCGCAAGGTCTCAGCATCCGATGGCGGCACGGTCTTGTTGGAAGGGCTTCTAGAGGTCGAGGTCCCGCCCGGTGCCCTCAGGGAGGACGCACAGGTCACCCTCTCCAGGGTGGAAGTATCGGAAGCCCGCAGCGACCTCCCCGAAGGGGCCCGACCCCTCGGTCCGGCGGTCCGACTCGACCTGGGTGGGGTACGCCTGGAAAGGCCGGTGAACTTGCGCTTCTTCTACGACCCCGCCCACCTGCCGACGACGACCGACGTGCCGAAAGATGCGGCCGGGGGGTCAGAAGGTGGTTCAGGGGAGACAGGCAGCGCAGCGAAGGCAGCCGGGGAGAGTCGGCTCGTCGTCTTCTACCTGGGCGAGACAGCTTCGGCCTGGGCGACCCTGCCGGGGCGCCTGGAAGGCGGACGGGTGGCGGTATCGGTCGAAGGACCCGGCCTCTTCCGGCTCGGCATTGTGGACTCCAAGGCCGCTTTGTGCCCGCCCGTGGCGGACAGATCCTTCTGCGAGTTCGTCGCCGTCCTGGACGCCGCGGTTAGGGCAGGGGACCTCGAGAGGGTGACCTCGCTAGTGGAATTTGAGGCTCACCGCTGCGAGGGCGAAGACCTGGGCCTGCCCGTGGCGGCTTGCGAAGGCAAGGGTCCGGGCGCCGTAGTGGAGGTGACCCCTTACGGCGTGTGCGCCCCGACCGAGAGCGAGCTGCTGGACAGGGCAGGGTACAAGAGCTGGGCAGCCGCCGACTTCGCCTCGGTGAGGGCCGTGAGCTATAACAAGGCCGTCGTCGTCAGGTCCCGGGGTGCGATGCCTGGAGGGGCCGCTTACTTTGGTGATAGTTACGAGTACGTCCTGGCGGTCACACTCAGAGGCGGAGAGTGGCGGATCCAGAAGACCTTGGTACGGTCGGTCGAGCCTTCGGAATGGGAAGGGCAGCTGACCGAGCCGCTCTGTTCGGCGCGTGATGGCCTTCTCGAGTGGCCGGGCGGATGAGTACCTGGCCGCAAAAGACCGCGGCGGCCCTGGCCGTTCTGGCCGCCGTGGTTGCAGGGGCGTGCGGGGGTCGAGGTCCCACCGGCGGCTCGACTGCGGCTGAGGGGATCGCCCACGTCCACGGTTTCGGGGTGAACCCCGCGGATGGGAAGCTTTACGTGGCCACTCACTCCGGGCTGTTCCGGCTGGAACCCAAGGGAGACACCCCTGAGGGAGGTGCACTTCCCCATGAAGCGGTCTTAGTCGGCGAGACGAAGTGGGACTTCATGGGCTTTACCGTCGTCGGAGCCGACCACTTCCTCGCCTCGGGCCACCCCGACGTGAAGGGAATGAGGGCCGGCGAGCCGAGCCTGCTTGGGCTGATCGAGTCCAGAGACGGCGGCCGGACCTGGCAGCGACTGTCCCTCGGCGGCGAGGCCGACTTCCACGCACTAAGGGTCGTCGGCGGGCGGATTTACGGATACAACTCCTCTTCGGGCAAGCTGATGGCCTCCGAGGACGGAAAGACCTGGGACGAACTCTCCCAAGCGATCTTGTTCGACCTCGCCTTCGACGAGGCCAGGCCGGAGAGGGTGGTAGCCACCACCAACGAAGGCCCGGTCGTCTCCTTGGACGGTGGGAGGACCTGGAGCGAGCCTCGGCCTCCGGTGCTCGCCTATGTCTCTTGGAGCGAGGGCTCTTTCTGGGGAGTGAGTCCGCACGGCGTTATCTACCGGGATTCGGGCGAGGCCGGATGGGAGGAAGTCGGGAGAGCTCCAGAGGCGCCGACTGCTTTCCTGGCGCACTCGGGCAGCCTCTACGTTGCAACCGCCGAGCCCTCCATCTTCGTGTCCCGAGACGGCGGCACAACCTGGGTTCCCCTCTACACCTCGGGGGAGGGGCACAGGGCGTAGGCGGCAGGTAGGTTCCGGGCGGCAGCGCCGTCAGTGATCCAGCCGGAAGGCGAAGACCTGCCCCTCTGTGTCTTTCACGAAGAGGAGGCCTTCGTATGATGGGGAGAAGGCGACGGCTGCAGCCGCCGAGTTGAGTGCTGCGATGCAGTGCAAAGCTCCGGTTTGGGCGTTCCACAACCTGAGAGTCCCGTCGTCTTCCCCCGATACCACCCACTGTCGGTCCGGCGATACGCAGAAGGCAGACACAAAGCAGGCCTCGACCCCCAGCGAGTAGAGGGGTTCCAGGCTACCTACGTCCCACAGCTTCACCTTGCCGTCCCAGCCCCCAGTCAGCATCGAGCGGCCGTCGGGGGATACGGCAAGGGCCGTCACGTCGTTGTCGTGGGCGCGCACCTCTTTGAAAAGGCGACGTGATGCCACGTCCCAGACCCGCACCGTAGTAGCCGACGCCGAAAACAGCAACCGCCCGTCAGGAGAGAAGGCCAGAGCGTTGACCGACCCTTGGTGGGCTGGGAAAAGCGTCTGGGAGGCTCCGCTCGAGGCGTCCCAAAGCGACAAGGACCCGCTTGCATCACCGGAGCAGCAGAGCTTCCCGAGCGGAGAGAACGCCACAGAAAGCACCGCAGGACCTCCCGCCGGCCTCTCCCAGAGCCCACGCCTTTCCGAGGCGCTCCAGAGAACGAGACTGCCGCCCCTGCAACCGTAGAGTACGAGGGCCCCATTCGGTGAGAAGGCTAGGGACAACACACGGTCGCGTTGAGACAGCGAGGGTGGTTTCTCCTTCCACGATCCGACTTCCCAGAATTTGACCGTCCGGTCTGCACCTGCTGAGGCCAAGGTTCGACCATCTGGAGAGAAAACGATCTTCTCGACGTCACCGACGTGAGCTGCGAGCGCACAAACCTCGGCTCTCGACCCCAGATCCCAAACCTTGACGGACCCCTCGGCACTGCCCGAAGCGAGAAGCCGACCGTCGGGGGAGATGGCGAGGCAGTTGGGATAGTCGGTGAATCCGCTAAGGACGGCGATTTCCTCGCCTCTGAGGGTCTCGTAGACCCGAACCGTGTTGTCGGTTCCGGCCGAAGCGAAGGTCGCTCCGGCGCCGGCGAAGACCACATCGTTGACGAAGCCTCTGTGGCCGGACAGCGTCTCCAGCTGGGTACCGGAGGAAGCGTCGAAGAGTTGGCTTCCGCCGTACCCCCCGACGGCAAGGAGCTTACCGTCCGGCGAGAAGGCCAGGGTGTAAAACTCTGCGTCCCTGTAGAAACGGGACCGAACAAGCGCGCCTGAGTCGGCCTCCCAAAGCAGGAACCCTGAGAAGCCGCATGCGGCTACGAACCTGCCTTCCCTCGAAAAGGCCAGGGCCTCCACGTCTGCGAATTCGGCCAACCACAGTTGTCGGCCCTCCAGAGGGTCCCACAGCCGTACGCGGCCGTCCTCGCCGCACGAAGCTAGCTTGCTGCCGTCGGGGGAAAAGGCGAGCGACTTTACGGCCCCGCGGTGCCCGGCGATGCTCACCACGGCCTCGGCTTCCAGGGGTCGCCGGAGCTGGATTTCTCCCTCGGCCGAGCCGCTGGCAAGCAGGTCTTGGCGATCGGCGAATGCCAGTGCTCTTGCCCCAGCCGAGTGTGCGGGGTGGGTGAGGACCTCTTGCCATGAAGACGTCTCCCAATAACTAAGCGTGCCGTCGGCGTTGGCAGAGGCGATAAGGCGGCCGTCGGAGGAGAAAGAGGACTGCTCGCTCCAGCGTCCCCTCACCATAGCCAGGTCTTCGCCCGTAGCGACGCTCCACACGTATAGCGCTCCCGAGGGGGTCGCCGCCGCTACCAGGCCGCCGTCGGGGGAGATGGAGACGGAGTGGACAGCCTCGCCACCGGTGGAGAGGAAGCGGGCAAGGCGACCCGACCGTACGTCCCAGAGCTTGAGCCTTCCATCGCTGCAGCCGCAGGCCAGCGTGGATCCTTCGGGACTAAAAGCCAGGGACGTGACTTCCACCCCGCGGTCCCACAGGGAACGGATCTCATCTAGCGTGGGCACCGACATCCGGATCGAGATGCGACCCACGGCCATCGGCTCGCTCCCGAGAGCATCGCGCGCGTCTCTGCGGGCGGACGGCCCGGAGGCGCCCCACTGGTCGAAGGCCTCGGCCGCCAGCCGCTCCTTTTGGCGACCCGCGTCTGCGAAGTAGGAGTCAGGTAGGGGTAACAGTTTCATGGCCTACAAGCGCTGAGGAGCCCAACAAAGGACGCAGTCAGCTGGCATGGTTTCCGTGCATCATCCTGCATTGCGCCTGCCCACCCCGCTCCCTTGCCGACCCTGCCCACAGGCCGACATCCAATCGCTCCTACAAAAATTACAAGACGCTAAGAGCCTCTTCACACATTCTTCGCAAAAGGTCCCGACGCTGTAGGCAAAGGAGATGTCGAATTCAGGAAATCCTTACGATGAGTAGATTAAATCCTGTGATGCCCGTTTTACTCGTCCTCGGTTTGCTCACTGTCTCCTGTGCCAAGAGCCAACCAGGCCGCCTCCCTAAGGAAGCGACGGCCCCCCGCCGGGGCCACCCGTCGTCTTGTCACCAAGCTTCGGCGTGTCCGGCTTTGGCCGAAATTCGATGCCGGACGCTGAAGTCATCCGCTCTCTTGGGGCCAAGGTAACCGTCCTCTGGCTCTATCCGGGCCCTGGCAGCCGGTTGAACGTAAATAACGCGACAGAATTGATTGACGCTATCGAGAAACAGACCAGCGGGCTGGAAATCTACGTACATCTCATGCAGAATGCAAGGTCGGAAGCGATGGGGGGAAGCCGTACCGGCGATCAAGAACTGCCGGAGAGCGGCGGCGGCTTCACCTTACCTGCCGATATAGCAACCTACCTGGAAAGCGTACAGGAGCTCGTCACGGGGCTTAGAGGAAAGGTCACCTACTACAGTATTGGCAACGAGGTCTCCGGTTTCTCATGGAAGGGCACGGCACAGGACTATGGCACGCTCCTGTCTCAGACCTCTCAAGCCATCAAAAGCGCCGACCCGGATGCGAAAGTCGTGGACAGCGGCATGGCCGGCCTGACCTATGCGTTTAGCATCCCGGATAGTCTGTATCAAGAAGGGAAGACCGCCGACGCGATCGACTTTTTGAACAGATACACTCGGAATCACGCTGGAGGCTTCAGTCAGTTTCTGCCCGTAGACAACGAAGGACAGTTAAAGGCAATGCTGACCAACCCACTAGCACAGACAACGATCGCCATAAGCAACGCCCGCTTTAAGGACTACTGCCCTTAGTACGACATCTTCCAATTGCATGACTATCAGGGCTGGCAAACGATGCAAGAAGTGTATGACTGGATCCATGAAAAGATGCGTGCTAACAACTGTGTCAAGCCAATTCAGTTATGGGAGATCGGCTATGAGCTAGATAAGAACCTTCCCTATGACGTAAATGAGCACGCCCGCACCGTCACCAAGATCCTGACAATCTCTGCAGCGGAAGGGGCGGAAACGATCATTTACTTCCCGTGGAGTAAGAGAGGCACATATGCCCGGGGATTGCTGGAGGCTGACGGGACAATCTGAGCGCCGGCCAAGGCGTATCAGGTGACGGTGGGGAAACTGGCCGGTGCGGCTAGCGCAGGGAAGCTCGAGCTCGGGGAGGGCGTCTGGGCCAACAAGTTCGAAAAAAGCGGGAAAGAAATCTATGTCGTCTGGAGCGCAGATTCGAAAACCGTGCGCTTACCCATTGCTGCATCCCAGGTAACGGTGACATACCAGAGTGGTGGTACGGCCACGGTTAGCTAAGACGCGCTACCGGTTGGGATGGACCCCGTCTTTGTCGAAACCACATGAACAAGGCTGAGTCGCACGAGTCGGGGTACTGGTCCCATACCGAAAACCACCGCAAGTGGCGCCAGAGCGCCTATTCGGGGTTACCATTGCCGGACGGTCTGGCGAGCCTGAAGAAGTTCTCGTTCTCGCTTACCGGGGAGCGGACCCTTCCCTCCGGTCCTCCTCGGCAGCCGTGTACGTCCCGAGAAGCTCCACCAACACGCGGATTGCATCGGTCTCAACGAGGGACTGAGGGATCGTTGCGGCAACGGTAGGAGCCGGAATCGGCGTTCTCGTCCAAGAAGCGTCCCTCAGGAAGGCATAGGCTCGCGCCGCGCACCGCTATCGTTTCCGGCGGGCTCGGATCGCGGCAAACCTTCTCCGGCGAAGTCGGGTCTAAGACATCCTAGAGACAAGGTCGCGGGAACCGCCGTGGAGGCACGAGATAGCGGAGCGCTGGAGGAACGGATCCGAGCAGCGCTCGCACAGGGCAGAACCAGGGACCAGATCTACGCCGAGCTGCTGGCCTCGGGGTGGCCGCTGGGCGCCGTCGCCGATGCCTTCTACAGGGTCGCGCCCTACATGGTCTTCACTTACCCTCCTCTCCAGGAATACATAAGCTCATCACTGGCCCTCGGAAAGTCCAGGGAGACGATCTACGCCGAACTGCTTGCCGCCGGCTGGCCTCTCGAGTTCGTGAACGCGAACTTCGCCGCCGTTTTCCAGGGCGGGGCGAGTCCCGGAGCGGCAAGGCCGGCTCCGGTGCGCCTGTTTGTCGGGGCCGGAGCGGTCCTGGTCGCGCTGGGAGTCTTCATGTTCATAAGCGCCAACTGGCACCGGATCGGGAGGGAGGTGAGGCTGGGGGCTGTGCTGGCAAGCATGGTCGCCTCTTACCTTCTGGGCTGGCGGCTCAAGACGAGAACGGAACTCAAGACCACCGGCGATGCGCTCGTCGTTCTCGGGGCACTGCTGTATGGCGTGGGTATTCTCCTCGCTTTCAGGATGTACCAGGTGGGGCTGAACCCACCCGACGCCTTCGTGTTGTGGGCTGGGGGCTGTCTTCTCACCGCATGGGCTGCCAGGCTGAGACCCCTTCTCTACCTCACCTTGCCCTTGCTCTGGGTGGCGGCCCTCGGGTATCTGTTCGGGAGCTCCATCCGTGATGCGGTTCCCCAGACTCGTCTTTACGTCTCAACCGTGCTGGTGATCGTGGCGGCAGCTGCGTCGTTCTGGGCGGCGCTGGAGGTCAGGAAAATCGGGGCTCCAGGTCGAGACGCCTTCGAGGGCTGAGCGGGGCAAGGGTGCAGTACGTTCCGGGCGAGTCCCAACAGGCGGAAGCTCTTCTCAGTGCCGGGATCTCCGACCGCTCCAACGAGGGTGACTTCCCCCAGGCTGAACCTCTCTCCCCGAACGATATCTGGGTCGAGCTGTTCGTGCTCGCCGGTGCGGTCTTCCTCGGGATGACTGTCCTCGCCGTGGACAAGGTCTTCTCCATGTCGGTCTCGCCACGGGCCATGCTTCTAGTTGGATCCCTCGGGGGCCTCCTGGCCTCCTACGCATACCGGACGGCCTTGACCCTCGGCTTCTCGGTGCTCGCCCTCGTCATCTGGTGGGTGGCGCAGGCGGTTGAGTGGGCCGGCTCTCGTGGCACGAGGACGGTGGGGATACTGGGGACTCTCGCCGTGGTGTCGCTTCTCCTTGTCTGTCTGGGCCTGCTCCACAAGGGCTGGGCCTGGGGGAGGCGCTTCCCACCGGTGTACTCGACGCTGGGGATTCTCGGGTCTGCTACCGTCGTCTACTTTCTGTCCACCACTTCGGGGATGTGGTTCGTCCAGGCGATGATGCGGGGTCGGCCGACAGCCGGGTCGCCGGGGATCCTGGTATCGTTGCTCGTCGCACTTTCGGCCATGGCCGTCGCCGCGCCGACATGCGTTGCGCTGAAGAAGCTGCGAGCGGGGGAGGCGTGGTTGGTCGGGTCCCTAGCCGGGCTGTTCGCTCTGGTCTCGCTGGCCCCAGGAGAGCCGGTCCTGCTGGAGGGCGATCCGTTCGGTCCCGGCACGGCCTCCCTCTCAGTCACCGGTGCAGGGATTGCCTGGGCGGTGGCCTTCAATGCGCTCGTCCTCGTGCTGGTGGTCGCGCTTATGCTTGACGGGTACGTCGCCGGCAAGCCGGGTCAGGTGAACGCGGGCTCGGTGCTTCTCTTCGTCTTGATCGTCTCCAAGTACTCCGAACAGACCTACACCCGCCTGGACACCAGCCTGTTCTTCATCGGGGCGGGACTGGTCCTGATCGGAGTCGGCGGCCTGACGGAGTGGACGAGGAGGCGGATGCTCTCCAGGATCCGATCCGAAACGGGAGAAGGCGCGGGCCCGAGCTCGGGAGAAGGGCGTCGGGAACCGTGACCTCGTCGGGGAAGAGACCCGCGCCCGGAAGCGTCGGCCCGAGGCTGATCGCAGCCGGGGCGGTACAGGCGGCAGTGCTCTTGAGTCTTGCGGCATTCAGCCGCTCTTCCTGGGCAACAAGCACGAGGTGGTACTCGAGGCGACCCTTGTGGAGGCCCACGCCGCTGAGGCAGCACCTACGACTGCCGGCAATATCTCTTACCGGATCGCACTCGTCCCGGGGCCAAAGTCCCGAACCCCGGAGCTCCGAGGGGGCGAGACGGTATATGCGACTCTCGAAAGAACGGGAAAGTTCTGGGAGGTCAAGAGCCTCGACACGGCTCCGCCTCCCGCCGAGGGACCTTGTCTGCGGGGGAGGGTCGTCGACGTAGTGGAAAACAGAGGTTATTACAGCCAAGGCGTACTGCCGGACGTGCTGGCACCCTCGCCGGGCGCTTCTCCGCCGACGGCCTCTCCGTTCCCTCGGGCAGCCGGTCCCGAGGACTCTCCTCGGGAGCTTCCAGACCGTGACGTGCGGAGGTGGTCCGTAGTGATAAGGGTCGCCTTCGAGATAGAGGGACCCCCGCAGGATCTCCCCAGTGTCGACGATCTAGAAGCAGACCAGCCTGGCGAGGGGCGGGTGGTCGCAGTGGTGGCGGTCGACTCGGAATGCAGGGGAGTATTGAAGGCCGTACACCCCGAAAGGCGATCCTCGAGCAACACGAGCCCCTAAAGACCGGACACACTCACCCCTGCAGGCACCCGGGTCGGATGGCTTTCCCATCTCGCTGGGAAGTCGAGGACGAAACGGCTCACCGGGTCTCGCGGGCTAGGAAGACGACCCGGTCCATGCCCCCGTCTTCGTCGAAGGACTGGTGGAGCTTAGCGAGGGCTCTTGCAAGACCGCGCACGTCTCCTTGTCGGAAGGTCCGGTAGCTTACCAGCACGACGCCTCCGTGCCGGAAGCCGGTGTCTGCAAGGTAGCGCAAAAGCGGCGGGATAGTGTGGACGTCAAAAGTTACGAAAACCAGTCCTGCTTCGAGTGCGCACCTGATGATTTCTACGTCGCCGGCGCCGACCAGAAGTCCCCCGCGAAACTCCTTCAGGGCATGGGCTTCGATCCCAGCTCTGCGAAGGGCTCCTGCTACTGCGGGAGAGATATGTTCGTCGAGCAGGTAAGCCAACCGCCTGTTGCACCCCCACGGCTCTAGCTCTTCCCGATTTATCGTGGCCGCGCAGGGGCGGGAGCCCGTCGAATGATGCTAGTGTGGGTCCTCAAAGGGTGAAGCGCCCTAGCGCGTTACCCTCTCGAGGCGGGGCAGAACCCGCTGGAGGTCCTCGTAGGAGGTCGACTCGACCTCCTCGACGAGCGGCCAGACCTCGTCGGGAAACGCAGCGGCGTAGGAGAGGGCGGCCTGCACCCGCTCTGGCGAAACTTCCAGGTGCTTGGCTGTTCGGTCGGGGTCCATGTCGAACCCCTTGGCTACGAGGGCTACCTCCCAGACGGTGAGTCCGGTGCCCCTGACGAACGGATGCCTACCGTATGGCGTCGGTCTGAACTCGACCAGCGGAAACTCTTCCTCCCTGAGCTTCTCCCGCAACAGGGTGGCGGCCGTATCGGAAATCGACCGCTGTAAGCGGTGGGCAAGTCTCTCGAGGCGTTTCGCCTCGCGGTCGGCCAGGCGCGTGCTGACGACTTTGGACATCCTACCTCCGTAGCGGATGAAGACAACCACTATAAAGCTTACACAAAGGTTATACAAAGCTTGGGCGAAGCTTGCACTCACACGGTCCCCCGTGCAACAGAGCGGGAAAGCTGTCCGGAGGCGAGAAATGCGAGGCCCCTTCGAGGGGGCAACCCGCAGAATCCCGTGTGTTTTCGGTTTGCGGCACCCGAGGGCGGGGGGCGAACAGAGATGAGCCAGGCCGAAGCCAGAGGGGCGAGTCCCAGGGTCCACAAATTCGGCGACCTCCTTGCGATCGTCGTTTTCGTGGCCCTTGGGATGGCCGAACACCGCACCGTTGCAGACCTGGGAGCGGCGGCGAGGAACGTATTGATCTTCTGCGGGATGTGGATCCTTCTCGGCTGGGCTACCGGTCTTTACCGCTCTCCCGCAGGCACGAAGCCGGTCTCTCTCGCGCTGGTGGGAACCTGGCTCGGGTCGATCGGCGGCGGTGTGCTCCTGAGAGCCCTGCTGCTGGGACGCACAGGGGTGAGGGGCCAGGTGGTCTTCTTCCTGGTAGCGGCTGCGTTCACGGGAGTGCTGCTGCTCGGCTGGCGTCTGGCTTACCTGGGCCTGAGAGCTGCGCTGGCCCACGCGAGCGAAGGTGGTGCAGGCCGCCCCACCGAAGGTGAGGGCGCGCAACGAGAAGAGGCACCGGTATGACAGCGGGGTACCTGCGCGCCATCCTCGAGCGAAAGCGCCGGGAGATCGAAGAGGCCAGAGGCAAACGAGAGGCTTTCGGCGCACCGGGTGCCGGGTCGAGGCCCACGGCTTCTACGGAGGGAGCCGGAGAGTCGATCCCCCCCATAGGCACACCCGACGGGGAGCTCTTCGAGCAAGCTCTGCGCCACCCGGGGATCTCACTGATTGCCGAGATCAAGCGGCGCTCGCCTTCTAGACCCAGCATCCGCCCCGATCTCGACCCTGCCGAAACGGCGGTCGCGTTCGAGAGGGGAGGGGCGAGGGCGATCTCCGTACTGACCGACGGACCGGGATTCGGGGGCTCGCTAGAAGACATGGCGGCGGTCCGAAAGGTCACTACCTTGCCGATACTCCGGAAGGACTTCATCATCGATCCGGTCCAGATCGAGGAGGCGGCTGCCTGGGGGGCGAACGCGGTGCTTCTGATCGTCGCCGCCCTGGAGCGCTCCGAACTGGCAGAGCTGCTCGCCCAGGCAAACGCCCGGGGTCTGGCCGCGCTGGTCGAGGTCCACAGCGAGAAGGAGCTGGAGGCCGCCCTCGCTGCAGGCGCTCGCATCGTGGGGGTGAACAACCGAAACCTCCACACCTTCGAGGTCGATCTCGCGACCTCGATGCGGCTCGCTCCGGAGATTCCAGAAGAGGTCGTCTCGGTGGCCGAAAGCGGGATTTCTACCAGGGCAGAGGTCGAGGCCCTGGCGGATGCCGGATACGATGCGGTACTGGTGGGCGAGAGCCTTCTGGTCTGTGGCGATGTGGAAGCTGCCGTGAGAAGCCTGGTCTGAGCAAGAAGCCAGGCAACCGGGGCGGCGCCCTGGGGACCCACATCTTGGCGGCTGCACGCTCCCGCCTCGAGGTGAGAGAATCTTCGGAACGGTTCGACGAAGGCCGGCGGCCCGCTCGCCAGGGCGTCAACCCGCACCGTCGGGCAGACAAGCCAGGTCGATTGTGTCGAAGCGAGGAGGAACACCGTGACCGAACCGACCAGAATCACCCTCTCCGAAACGGACATCCCCGAGGCGTGGTACAACGTGCTGCCGCGCCTCAACTTCGAGCTTCAGCCCCCGCTTCACCCGGGCACCAGACAGCCGATCGGCCCTGACGACCTGGCACCCCTCTTTCCCATGGGGCTGATCGCCCAGGAGGTCTCGACAGAACCCTGGATCGACATCCCGGGCGAGGTGCTCGACGTCTACAAGCTCTGGCGGCCCACGCCCATGCACAGGGCCCTGCGTCTCGAGAAGGCCCTGGGGACACCCGCGAAGATCTTCTACAAGTACGAAGGTGTGAGTCCCGCCGGGAGTCACAAGCCCAACACCGCCGTTGCGCAGGCTTACTTCAACAAGACAGAGGGTGTGAAGCGCCTCTCGACCGAGACGGGAGCGGGGCAGTGGGGGTCCGCGCTGTCTCTGGCCTGCTCTTTCTTCGACCTCGAGTGCAAGGTCTACATGGTGCGGGCGAGCTACGACCAGAAGCCCTACCGCAGGGTGATGATGGAGACGTGGGGAGCGACCGTCGTGGCGAGCCCTTCGGACCAGACGAACTCCGGCCGCAAGATCCTGGAGCAGGACCCCGACTCACCCGGTTCGCTCGGCATAGCCATCTCCGAGGCGGTCGAGGAAGCTGCTGGCCGGGAAGACACCAAGTACTCGCTCGGATCTGTGCTCAACCATGTGCTCCTTCACCAGACGGTGATTGGCCTGGAAGCCAGGAAGCAGTTCGAGGCCTTCGGGGTCGAGCCGAACGTGCTCATCGGAAGCTGCGGCGGCGGCTCGAACCTCGGGGGTTTCGTCCTGCCCTTCTTCGAGGACAAGCTGAAGCGGGGCGACTCGCTGCGACTGGTCGCCGTGGAGCCTTCGGCGTGTCCTACCCTCACCAAGGGCCGTCTGGAGTACGATTTCGGCGACACCGCCGAGCTGACCCCGCTCATCCGCATGTACACGCTGGGACACGACTTCGTTCCCCCGCCCATTCACGCGGGCGGGCTGCGCTACCACGGCGACGCCCCGATCATCTGCGGGCTGGTGGAGCACGGCCTCATGGAAGCCGTCGCCTACCCGCAGGGCAAGGTCTTCGAAGCGGCCGTGCAGTTCGCACGCGCCGAGGGGATCATCCCGGCGCCCGAATCGGCACATGCGGTCCGTGCGGCCATCGACGAGGCCCTGCGCTGCAAGGAGGAAGGCTCCGAGGAGGTGATAGCGTTCAACCTCTCCGGTCACGGGAAGCTCGATCTCTCGGCATACGACGCCTTCCTGCGAGGCGAGCTCGAGGTGGACACCTAGGAGAGCGGGAGACTGCTCATGGCGTCGGCGGGAAGGGGGATCACGGTGAGCGTGAAGAAGCGTACGTTCAGGTCCCTCCTTGCCGCGGGGCTGGCCCTCTTGATCGTCTTTACTGGCTGCAGGGGCGGGCGCGGCTCGGGAGCACCATCGCCGACGGCTACCGAGAGGCGGGTTCCCGTCATCACGTTATCCGGGGCGTGGGGGAAGTCGGACTCGCCCGAAGGGAGCAGCGCCTTCGTCTACATGGAAATCACCAACAACGGGACCGACGACGACGAGTTGGTCTCCGCTTCGCCGCTCTTCGACCTCGCCGAGCGGGCTGAGCTTCACGAGACGGTGGCCGGCAGGCAAGCGCAGGGAGAGGCTTCAGCGCCGGTGGAGATGAGGCCGACAGGCGCCATCAAGATCCCGGCCGGGAGCACCGTGAAGCTGGAGCCAGGCGGCCCTCACATTGCGCTGGTAGGACTGAAGAGGAAGCTCGAGGTCGGCTCCTCTTACGCTATTGAACTGCGCTTCGCCAAGTCAGGAGCCGTGTCGACCAACTTCGAGGTCCGGTCGGGCTGAGCTCTGCGCTGCACTGCCTGACCGTCTCCCGTCCGCCGCTGCTCTGCCTCCTCGAGCCGCGTCCCACGCGCGCGTCCTGCCACATTCGTCCCTGTGGTTCTCCTACCCATGGGGTATTTTGCAACCGGGTGGCGGACACCACGGCAACGGCGATTCCGCCTCGGAAACAGCCTGGCTTCTGAGCGGCACTACCGCAGGTAGGGGAGCACACCCTTGGACGAGACCGACTCTCACATCTGGGTGAAAATTTGCGGGATCAGGCGGCCTGCCGACCTGTCGGCTGCCATCGAAGCGGGGGCCGACGCCGTGGGGCTCGTCTTCGACCCGAGCTCGTCGAGGGCGGTGGGTGCCGACGAGGCTGCCCGCTTGGTCGGGCTGGCGGGGGACACGATCCTGTGTGTGGGGGTCTTCAGGGACGCTCCTTCGTCGGTCGTGGCTGCGACCGTAGACGAGGTCGGCTTAGGGGGAGTGCAGTACTACGGCGCGGTCGACGAGTTCTGCGCCCTGCGTGTGGCGCTTCCCCATCTGCGCTTTGCCGCCTACGCGGTGTCGGTCGGGAGCTCGCTGGCGCTTCCGGGCTTCGCAGGGCTTTCCGTCGGCAGGGGCGGCGAATCCGTTCTGCCGATCCTCGATGACCTTCATGCTGCCTTCCGCCCTCCCGAGGCTCGTCCCGACGTGTTCCTGTTCGACTCGGGGCGCCCGGGCAGTGGGCGCACGTGGAACTGGGGCTTGCTGGCGAGCTACTTCGGGCCGGTCCCCTTCGTCCTTGCCGGAGGGCTCGGCCCCGACAACGTGGCCGACGCCATAGCAGCGGTGCGCCCTTGGGGGGTCGATGCGTCCAGCTCGCTCGAGACGAGGCCAGGCGTGAAGGACCCCCGCCTGATCAGGGAGTTCGTCGCTGCCGTTCGGAGGGCCACCGGTATCCGCGCCACCACCGGGCACCGGTCGGAGAAACCCAGTGGCTAGAGAGGTTGAGGTAGCAGGCGGAAGACCCGCATCTGGCCCTTACTTCGGGTCCTACGGAGGGCGTTTCGTGCCCGAGACCTTGGTGCCTGCCCTGGACGAGCTGGACCGGGTTTTCGAAGAGGCGTGGGCCGACGCCGACTTCAGGGCAGAGCTCGACGAGCTCCTGAGGTCCTATGCGGGTCGGCCGACGCCGCTCACCCCTGCCCACAGGCTGGCGGAGCGGCTCGGTCTGGCGGGCGTATACCTCAAGCGAGAAGACCTCTGCCACACCGGGTCTCACAAGATCAACAACTGTCTGGGCCAGGCGCTCCTGGCAAAGAGGATGGGCAAGAGGCGCCTGATTGCCGAGACCGGCGCCGGCCAGCACGGGGTGGCGACGGCCACCGTGGCAGCCCTCTTCGGAATGGAGTGCACGGTATACATGGGGGCCGAAGACGTGAGACGACAGGCTCTCAACGTCTTCAGGATGCGTCTTCTGGGAGCCGACGTCGTGGAGGTCGCCTCAGGCAGCGCAACCCTGAAGGACGCCACCTCCGAAGCTCTCAGAGACTGGGTCGCCTCGGTAGAGTACACCCACTACGTCCTCGGCTCGGCCGTGGGACCGCATCCCTACCCTCACGTGGTCCGCTCGTTCCAGGAGGTCATCGGCCGGGAGGCGAGAGAGCAGTTCCTCGCTGCCACCGGAAGGCTGCCCAGTCATGTCGTCGCCTGTGTAGGCGGGGGGTCGAACGCGATCGGGGTCTTTTCTGCCTTCATCGAGGACGAGAAGGTCGCCCTGGTGGGGGTGGAGGCTGGAGGAGAGGGTCTGGACTCCGGCCGTCACGGCGCTTCGCTCGGCAGGGGCAGGCCGGGGGTACTGCACGGTTCGCTGAGCTACGTTCTCCAGGACGAGTTCGGTCAGGTCGTCGAGGCGCATTCGATATCGGCGGGTCTCGACTATCCGGGCTTCGGGCCGGAGCATGCGTGTCTCAAGGATTCGGGGCGGGTTACCTACGACACGGCGACGGACGACGAGGCAGTGGGGGCCTTCCAAGAGCTGGCTCGCCTCGAGGGGATCATCCCGGCACTGGAGCCGGCTCACGCGCTCGCATGGCTCATCTCGCACTCCTCCGAGCTTCCGGCCGACTCGCTCGTGCTGGTGAACCTGTCGGGTAGGGGCGACAAGGACGTCCAGTCGGTCTCGGAGTACTTGAAGGCCAGGGGAGACGGGTGAGGGCGACCGCTTCGCAGGGCCCGGACCGGCCGCCGCTCCAGGGTCCGGGGGGCGAGTTCGAGAGGCGCCTCGCCGAGAAGGTCGCCTCGGGCAGGAAGTTCCTGGCGATCTACCTCACGGCCGGGCTTCCCGACAAGGAGAGCTATCCATACCTGGTAAGGGCGGTGGCTCGCGCCGGGGCAGACGTCGTCGAGGTGGGAATCCCGTTCTCTGACCCGATCATGGACGGGCCCGTCATCCAGCGGGCCTCCAAGTTGGCGCTGGATTCGGGAGTCACGCCCGCCTGGGCGCTGGAGTCGGCAGCGGGGCTCGACGTCGAGGCTTCCGTGGTGGTCATGACCTACTACAACCTGGCGCTTCGCTACGGGCTGGATGACTTCGCCGGTGCACTGGCTCGAGCGGGTGTCGGGGGAGCGATCCTAGCGGACCTCCCCCTCGAGGAGTCGGCGCCCTGGGAGGAGGCGGCGGTGCGTGCGGGGGTCGCTCCAGTCCTGTTGGCGGCACCGAATGCGGACGACCTGCGGCTTGCCGAGGTCTGCGCCAGGTCGAGAGGCTTCGTCTACGGAGTCTCTCTGCTGGGGGTCACCGGGGCCCGGGAGAGGCTCTCGGAGCGGGCCAAGGCCATCGGGGACCGGCTGAAGCGGCTCTGCGACCTGCCGGTAGGGGTCGGGATCGGGATCTCTACGGGAGCCCAGGCCGCCGAGGTTGCCCCTCACTGCGACGGGGTGATCGTCGGTTCGGCGGTGATCGAGCGGGTCCTGAGGTCCAGCTCTGCCGACGAAGGTGTCGACGCTGCCGCCGCCTTGGTCCGGGAGCTGCGGGAAGCCCTCGACTCGGTGGCCGGCCGTGCCGGGAGTGGGAGTCGAACCCACACGGGCTGAGCCCACGCGATTTTGAGTCGCGCGCGTCTGCCAGTTCCGCCATCCCGGCGAGGGGCCTTGCGCTAGCGAGACGGCCTCGTCCCGCGGGCAGTCTCCAATGGCGCTTGTCGAAGGATGAGGTATCGGACGCGGGGCGGGGAAGCGAATATCGGGGCGCTGTCAGGCGCCCTCTTCGACCAGTCTGGTCACCTGGTCGATGGTGAGCTCGCCCACGTACCGGACCTTGCCGGAGGCGTCCTCGACTTCGGCCTTGTAGACGTGGAGAAGCCCCGGGCCTGCCGACGGGAAGGAGGCGATCTTCTTGGGGTACTGCGCGAGGAACTCGGCCAGGGTCGTCTTCTCGCCGTCCCTGGGGCCCCCCCAGAACTCGATTCCGCAGCATCACCCTTGGTCGCAGGCATCGGTACTCCTCGTCAAAGCCGTTCCGGTGGCTGACTTCTCCACAGCGGTACGCCTTTTCTCCTATTCGAACGCTCAGCCGGGGCTCCGAACTTCCCGCATCAGGGACCGGTAGCTCGGGTGGTACGCACTGGCGCGCCCTGAGGCCACGTCGTGGCCGCCGATGACGGGGCCTCCGATGACGTGCGGAAGGAGCCGAGCTTCGGGCTACCTGGCCCTTCTCGGGTATCGTCCGGCGTTCGGCCGGCGCCGGTGGGGCGACTGTGCCGTCGGCCGGCACGGAAATTGCCCATGCGTCCTGACGCTGACTTTCCACCATCTATTACGATCCTGCAGGGGTTGGGGGAACAGCCGACCCCCAGAGCCCGGCCTGCGTGGGGATGAGGCAGGGCGGCCCAGCGCCGTAGGAGACGACGTGAGCGAGGGGCAGTGCGGAAGGCCCGCGTTGTCATAGCAGAAGACGAGGGAATAGTAAGGCTCGACCTCAGGGAGACCCTCCAGGAGGAAGGCTACGAAGTGGTCGGGGAGACCTCGAGGGGGGACGAGGTGCTCAACCTGGTGGAGCAGACGAATCCGGACGTCGCGATCCTCGACATCAAGCTTCCCGGAGAGGACGGCATCTCGGTCGCCAAAAAGCTGAAGGACCGGGGCGACGTCGCCGTGGTCATGCTGACGGCCTTCAGTCAGCGGGAGGTCGTGGGCGAGGCGATCGAGGCCGGCGCTTTGGCGTACCTCGTCAAGCCATTCCAGAGGTCGGAGCTTGCACCGGCGATCGAAGTGGCGCTCGCTCGCCACAGGGAGATGGCGGCACTGGCCAGGGAGCGGGCCGGCCTGCGAGAAGAGCTCGAGTCCAGGAAGCTGGTGGAGCGGGCCAAGGGGAAGCTCATGGACGAGGTCGGCATGGGCGAGAACGAGGCGTACCGGTTCATCCAGAAAGCCGCGATGCGGCGGCGCCTCACGATGCGGAGGGTCGCCGAGCTCATCCTGGACGGGTCGATCGACACTGCCGACTCCGGGGCCAGCTAGCCCCGGCGGGCGCTTGCAGCCACCCCCACCAAGGGGACCTGCTTGACATGGGAGCCCAGCAGGTCTAGCACCTCCTGGTCTTCTTGCTCTGGCTTCAGCCGAGGTCTGGGGTCATCTCTTCGAGAGCTCCAAGGGAAGGCGCCTCTCCTCGGCTTTCGGGGAAAGGAGGCGCAGGTGCACTCCAGCTGCAGAGCTCTTGCCATCTCCCGGACGAGCCCACCCTCTCCCTCGAGGAAGACCCCATCAAGGCCTGCCAGAGTCGCTCTGGTCCTCTTCTTCTCCTTGGGGCTCCATCTCTCCTCTCTTGGGCCCCTTCCCGAGAAAGTACCACCAAGCCCCCGAGAAGACCACCTCCTCTCCCAGCCGACAAGGAAGCAAGGAGCAGACCAGCTCCTACCGGAAGGGAATGCAAGAGAGCTTGTCTCCAAGCTCCCTGCACGAATCGAGGAGAACAAGGGACAAGGGGACCCTGCCTTCCCCTACCTGGGGAGAGCCAG